>Ga0182736_1000038_pt1 | contig 256682 bp, 233 predicted proteins | sample eDN5th30CKraftBY_FD_128882 | JGI IMG/M metagenome (GOLD analysis project Ga0182736, IMG submission 128882) | Enriched backyard soil microbial communities from Emeryville, California, USA - eDNA 5th pass 30_C Kraft BY (version 2) (version 2) | ecosystem: Environmental > Terrestrial > Soil >...
AAATCGTTCAGGGATCTGCGTCCGGACCATGCTGGCGACCGTTCGAGGCGGTAACACTCGGTCACCACCGCTGCGGTGAAGCCCCTCTAGGCAGACCAAATGATTCGGTCAAATACTATTTTGCATTTTTGTTTCAAAAAGTTCCGGACGGGCTGCGGGGAGACCGCCAAAGCCGCGCATATCCCGCGCATCCTCACGCCATGGGGGCGATGCCCCGGGCAAGCAGCGCCCGCCCGGCCTCAGCTGGCCTGGATATAGGCGCGCATCGCATCCACCTCTGTCTCGATATGATCCATCCGCGCTTTCACCAGATCGCCGATGCTGACGAAGCCGACCAGCCGCCCTCCCTCGACAATCGGCAGGTGACGGACGCGCCGCCGTGTCATGAGCGACAGCGCCGAAAGTGTCGGCGTATCCGGATCGATGGTGACGGCGGGCGTGGTCATCACGCTGCCCACCGGCTTGTCGAGCAGTGTCGCGCCTTCGCGCTGCAAGCCGTAAATGACATCGCGCTCGGAGAAGATGCCCAGCACATGGCCGTCATCGACGATCGGCACGCAGCCGATGCGTTTATCCGCCAGCAGCGCAACGACCACCGCGACACTGTCGTCCCGACCGGCGGTTATGATCTCGCCGCGCCCGTCTCCGATAAATGCCCTGACCGTCATCACGCTCTCCTCTCGCTTCATGATCGGGCCAATGGCCGCTCATCGGTCTGCGCGAGACCGGGTGTGCGGCCGCTGGACAGGCGACTATGCGCCCCGGAAAGCGCCGCGTCAAAGTCTTGATCAGCACGATTCGGAGGCATATGGCATTCGTCATGAACACCCCGCCCGGACTCGATGATCCGCGCAATGCCGCCTTTGCATGGTCGCGCTTCCGCAGGATGTTGCGGGCGATGGCGGCGGCCTCGCTGGCCTTCGCCCTCGCTGTCACCGCACTGATCTGGTGGCACAGCGGACCGCTGCCATGGCTGTTCGTCGCGATGACGACAGCAGGCATCTGGGCGACGATCATGATGGCCGCGCTGCTGATGGGCCTCATGTTCCTCTCCAGCGGCACCGGCCATGACGACCAGGTCGAGGATCGGATCAGCAGGGACATATTGGGCGACGACGACTGAGGCCGGAAGGGAATTGGCAAGCGCGGTCGCCTGCCCATCCTGCCTGCTGCACGCCGTCGGCCGGCCTGCCCCTCGCGACCGGCGCTGTTGAGACCCATTGCCGCGCCGCCATCCGGCCGGCCGCTTTCCTTGCCGTGACAAGGCGCCGCGTTGCCCGACCGCGCCGTGGATGATCTGCGCGTGCGGCTCGGGCCAGGCCCATGCTCGCGCGACAGGCGCTCGCCACCATCTCCGCGGGCCACAAAAAAATCCGGGCACGACATGGTCCATTGTCGACCTCGTCACGCCCGGAGGCATTATCTTGAAACGTCGTCTTGAAACGTCGTCCTGAAACGTCGCAGGGCCCGACGTGCAGAAGGCTGCCTCGGCATCCGCGCAACGCGTCAGCCCTGCGGCCTTCGCCCGGTGCCCCGAGCGCTCTTACTCGGCCGCTTCCGGCTGCCGTGGGCGACGCCCGCGACGCGGCTTGGCCGGTGCTTCGTCGGCCGGTGCCTCGGCCGTCTCCGCCGACTGCTCGGGCGCGGCCTCGGGGCTCAGCTCGGGCTCGACACGGGCAATGGAGGGCGGCAAGCCGGGCAGGCCGATTTCGCCGTCGGCCTCGCTATCGTCATTGGCGCTCGCCTGCGGCCGCTCCTGCCGCTCGGTGCGGGCCGGGGCACGCTCACGGCGCGGGCGCGCTTCCTGCTGCGCGCGCGGCTCCGGCTGTGCCCGCTGCTCCGGTTGCGAGCGCGGCTCCGGGCGACCGAAATCGTTGCCGAACCCGTCATCGCGGGACTGATCCAGCAGATCATCACCGTCGCCGTCCTGATCATAATCATCGCCGCGCTCATCCGGGCGGCGGAAGCGATTCTGCTGCTCTTCCTGACGCGCGCGATTGTCCGCGAGCACACGGAAATAATGATCGGCGAATTGCAGATAATATTCCACATTCACCCGATCACCGGCCAATTGCGCATCGCGCGCAAGATTGCGGTATTTCTCGTGCAACTGGGTCGCGTTTCCGCGCGCGCGATTGTCGATCCGATTGCCGGAATCTCCATTCCCGCGATTGCCGCTACCGCCACTCTGGCGCGGATTATTCCGGCCGCGACGGCGGCCGGCCTGACGATTGTTGATCAACGCTTCGTCCCTATGCTCTCGCTAAAAACCCGGCATTCCGGAACCAACGCCCGGAATGCTGTGCAATCTGCCGATGGCGGAGTGGCAACACGCCACTCTCGCCCCGCGCTTCGGCCAACGGCTCCATTTCCATGGACGCCGCCAAAACTGTGGGAGCAGACCGCCAGCCCAGCGCCATGCGCATGGGCAAAAAACAGTCCTATGAACGCCAAATAGTAGGTCCCGCTCACCAAACCAAGCGAAAATCGCATTTTGCGATGAAAAAAAGGCAAACATGCCAATAAATATCGTGGCGCGGGTTCCGGCAGGCTCAGCCGGCGGCCACGACCAGCGCCCGATCGCGCCCGGCAAGATCCTGCCGCAGCGCGACCGTAAACCCCGCGGCCTGGAACAGCGCCCGCGCCGTCTCGCCCTGGTCAAACCCGATCTCGAACAGCGCCACGCCGCCCGGCGCCAGCACGCCGCCAATCTGCCGCGCCAGCACGCGATAAGGCGCCAGCCCATCGGCCCCGCCGAACAGCGCACCGGCGGGTTCATGCCCGGCCACCTCACGCGGCAGCAGCGCATTGGGCGTGATATAGGGCGGATTGCACAGGATCAGATCGAAACGCTCGGCCAGCCCGTCCGCCCAGTCACCGGCCTGGAAGCGCGCGCGCGCGTCCATGCCGCAACGCGCCGCATTGTCCCGCGCCACCGCCAGCGCCTCATCCGAACAGTCTACTCCCAGCCCGCTCGCCGCGCGCCACTCGTCCAGCGCGGCCAGCAGCAATGCGCCCGAACCGGTGCCCAGGTCGAGAATGCGCCGGGGTGCCGCGACCCCCTTGAAATGCTCGATGGCCGCCTCGATCAGCGTCTCGCTGTCCGGGCGCGGGATCAGCACCGCCGGCGTCACCCGCAGCGTCAATGTCCAGAAGTCGCGCGTGCCGGTGATGTAAGCGACAGGCTCATGGGCCAGCCGGCGCTCGATCAGCGCCTCGGCCGCATCCGGCAGGACCAGACGCGGCAGGCGCAGGATCAGCTCCTCGCGGCTGATCCCCAGCGCATGGGCGGCGAGCAGTTCGGCATCGAGCCGCGGCGTCTGGCTTACCCCGGCCAGTCGCCCGCTCGCCGCGCGCAGCCACGCCGCCAGGGTCCCATCCCCCAAATCAGGCCCCCATATCGAGCTGGGCGAGCCGCGCCGCCTCATCCTCGGCAATCAGCGCGGCAATCACCTCGTCCAGCCCCGGCCCTTCCAGAATCTCGGGCAAACGGTGCAGCGTCAGGTTGATCCGGTGATCGGTCACGCGCCCCTGCGGGAAATTATAGGTCCGGATGCGCTCGGAGCGATCGCCGCTGCCCACCATCGCCTTGCGCGCGCCGGCCTGTTCGCTCTGCGTGCGCTCGCGCTCGGCTTCATAGAGGCGGGTCCGCAGCACCTGGAGCGCCTTGGCCTTGTTCTTGTGCTGCGATTTCTCGTCCTGCTGGGTGACGACGAGCCCGGTCGGCAAATGGGTGATGCGCACGGCACTGTCCGTCGTGTTGACATGCTGCCCGCCGGACCCGGACGCGCGATAGACGTCGATGCGCAGGTCCGTCGCCTCGTTGATCTGCACGTCGACCTCCTCGGCCTCCGGCAGCACGGCCACGGTGGCGGCCGATGTATGGATGCGCCCGCCGCTCTCGGTCACCGGCACGCGCTGCACGCGATGCACGCCGCTCTCGAACTTGAGCCGCGCGAACACGCCCGCGCCGACCACCGAGGCGATGACTTCCTTGTAACCGCCCTGTTCGGAGGCGCTGGCCGAGATCAGCTCGACACGCCAGCCGCGCGTTTCCGCATAGCGTTGATACATGCGCAGCAGATCGCCGGCGAACAGCGCTGCCTCATCGCCGCCGGTGCCCGCGCGGATCTCCAGCATCGCCGCGCGCTCGTCGGCCGCGTCCCGGGGCAGCAGCGCAATGGCCAGCGCATGTTCGGCCTGCGGCAATCGCGCCCGCACGTCCGCCAGCTCCTCCTGCGCCATCGCCTTCATCTCAGGATCGGCAAGCAGCGCGTCCAGTTCGGCCAGTTCCGTCCGCAAGCCGGCCACAGCGGATGCCGCGCGCACCACCGGTTCCAGCTCGGCATAATCCTTGGAGAGCCGAACGAATTCGGCCGGTTCGAGGTCCGGCCGTGCCATCTGCGCCTGCACCTCCTCCTGCCGGCGCAGGATCGCCGCGATGCGCTCGGAAGCGATCTGCATCAGGCGCCCGGCCCCATCAGGCGGTTGATTTCGCCAGCCAGCGCCGCATCGTCACAGCGGATATTGAGGTGCAGCGCCCCATCGCGCGACCCCACGGACACCAGCGCCCGCGCCGGCACCTTCGCCGCCTTGTCGAACCGCTTGCGTGGCGATCCGCTGGTGATGCTGTCCGCACTCAGGCCCGCCGCCCGCAGCGCCGTCAATCCGGCCAGCGCCGGCGCGACCATGGCGTCATCCTCCAGCGCGATCATCACATCGAGCGTCGTGGCCGGTGCATCGTCGAGCAGCATCGCCAGCCGCTCGATCCCCGCTGCCCAGCCGACCGCCGGCGTCACCGGGCCGCCCAGCGTCTCGATCAGGCCATCATAGCGCCCGCCGCCCAGCACGGTGCCCTGCGCGCCCAGCCGGTCGGTCACGAACTCGAACGCGGTGTGGCGATAATAATCGAGCCCGCGGACCAGCCGCGCATTGCGCGCCCACGCCACATTGGCTGCCTTGAGGCCGTCGGTCACCTTCTCGAAAAAAGCCTGCGCCTCGTCGGTCAGATAGGCATCGATATCCGGCGCCTCGGCGACGATCGCCTGGTCGCGCGGGTCCTTGCTGTCGAGAATCCGCATCGGATTCTTCTCCAGCCGCGTGACGCTGTCCTCGCTCAGCGCAGCGCGATGCCCGTCGAAATGCGCCACCAGCGCCGCACGCCAGGCATCCCGGCTCGCCGCATCGCCCAGCGTGTTGAGCGTCAGCGTGACGCCCTCGCTGATGCCCAGCTCTTTCAGCAACTGGTCGGCAAAGATCAGCAGCTCGGCATCCGCCAGCGGCTCGGCCGCGCCGATAATCTCCGCGTCAATCTGGTGGAACTGGCGATAGCGCCCCTTTTGCGGCCGCTCATAGCGGAACAGCGGCCCGTGCGTCGCCACCTTGAGCGGCGCGAACTGCTGCCAGCCCTCGGTGATATAGGCCCGCGCGATGCCCGCCGTGAACTCCGGCCGCAGCGTGAGCGAATCCCCGCCGCGATCCTCGAATGTGTACATCTCCTTGGAGACCACATCCGTCGTCTCGCCCAGCGAGCGCGAAAACACCGACGTCGCCTCGAACACCGGCAGCTCGATGCGCCGGAAGCCAAAGAGCCGGCGCACGCGCTCGAAGGTCGCGACGACATGCGCGAAACGGTCCGCCGTCTCGCCAATCATGTCCTGGGTGCCGCGGATGGGTCGGGGTGTCTGGATTTTCGCCATGGCCGCGCCTCTAGAGCATTTTCAAAGCGGATGGAAACATCCAACGCGCGGGAAAAGCGCGCGGGGCCGCAAGGGCGTTGCCGCGGCATAATCCTCATGATGCCTTTCACCCCGGGCAACGCAATCGATCCTTTGCGGACGGCAGGCCGGCCCGCTAAATCCGGGACATGAGCGACATAGTCGAAATCATCGTGAACGATCGGATGCAACAGGGCTATCGCTACACGCGGTCAGCGCCGATGGGGCGGGATTTCGACCCTGATTTTCAACCGGACCTGGCTCCTGCGGAGATGCTAAGGCTGGGCATATTCTGCGGCAAATACATGACCGACTGCGGCGGTGAATTTCCCGCAAGCTGGTTCGAGAACGCCAAGCTCGCCCCGCATCGCCCGGATTGTTCGCTCAACTATTTCGGTGTGCGCGCCAGCGTTCCGCTTCGCATATGGATCGACAAGGGGTGGATTCATCCGGATGATCCGCGTGGATGGTTCCAATGGTATTGTCGCTATAATTCCGGCCGTCGGATAGCCGAGGAAGATCGCCGCCAGATCGCCCGGTGGCGCGCCTTCCGGCGCCATGCGGCCCAGATCGTGAAGCATTGCAACCCGGGCGACCCGTTTTGCCGGCCCAGGCAAAGGCAGGCGCTGCTGCAATGGGCCTATGACAGTCGCTTTCTCTGAGGCCGAGCGATCATGGCCCGCCTTATTCCGCCGCTTCCAGAAACCGGTCGTCGATCGACGCCTCCGCTTCCCAGCTTTTCAGCTCGGGCAGCACTTTTTGCGCGAAGAGCTGGATATTCTTCATCGCCTCGGCCTGCGGCATGCCGCCGAAATAGAGGTGCGGGAAGAAGCCCTGCGGCTGGTAGATGTCCTTCAGCTCCCACATCCGATCGAGAATCATCTGCGGCGTGCCGGTGACCACGCCCTTGGCGAAATCCTCGACATAGGGATCGATCTGCTCGGGCCGCAGCGCCATCTTCTCGTAGGATTCATAGCCGTTGATGGTGGCGAACAGCCCCGGCTTGTCGAGGCTGTAATTGCGGATCGCGGCATACATGGTGTTGGCCATATATTGGCGGCCCTGCGCCTCGGCATAGTCGGCGCTCTCGTCGATATAATAATTGCCGCCCAGCATCGGCGGCGGCGGCAGGCTGCCGGCGCCATGCACCTCCTGCCAGATGCCCTGATACATGTTGGGCGGCACTTCCTTGCCGCGCTGGGGCAGCATCAGCACCATATTGCCAAAGCCGAGTCGCGCCGCCGTGTGCATCGACGAGCCGGAGAGCGAGCCGCAGAATTTGCGCCCCTCGAAGCTGCGTAGCGGGCGCGGCCGCAGTTCGCGCCGGGGCTGGCTGATATGTTTGCCCTCACCCTCGATGATGCCGGTCTCGATCGCGGGGATCACCAGATCAAGTATCTCGCCATAGAGCTCGCGCGACTTGTTCTGGTCGATGCCGAGGCCGGCGAATTCATGGGGGCTAAGGCCATTGCCGAAACCGAGGATCGCCCGGCCACGCGAGAGAATGTCGAGATTGATGATCTTCTCGGCCAGCCGCACCGGCTGGTGCCAGGGTACGATGATGACCTGCGTGCCCAGCTTCACCCTTTTGGTGCGCCCGGCAATATAGGTGAGGAGCTGCAACGGGTCGTTGGACATCGAATAATCGGTGAAGTGATGCTCGGTGATCCACACCGAATCGAAGCCCAGTTCCTCGGCGAGGACGAGATTCTCCACCTCCTCCTGAATGAACTGCGTATCGGAATAGCCAGTGCCGCGCTGATGCGCGAATCCGGTTGCCAGGCCTACATGCATATGCCGCTCCCTCATCCTCTCGCACGCGGGGCGTCATGCCGTGCCGGATCGCCTCCTGCGCAATGATCATCATACGCCCTGACGATGAGGCGACAAGGCCCCGCGCATCCCCCCGCCCGACCGGCGATATTGCCGCGGCGAGCGGTATCGAATATGCGGCCGGTCTCTTCCGGTCGGCGCCGTGCAAAGCGCCCGATAGCCGCAGTCCTGCGTCATCCATGATCGAGCGGGACGAAAGATAGCGTGCGATCCTGCTCGACCATTCGGGCAGTCTCCGTTATCCGCGCCTTGGAAAAGACTGGAGAGGAAGAATCGGGTCTCGCCCGCCTGCTGTCATCGCAGGCCGGATGAGGCTCGCCCGAATGAACCTCTTGTTGCGAGCATTGCATGAACATCGAACTGATTCCTGTCGGCAGCAATCCGCCGGAGAGCCTCAACGTCGTCATCGAGGTGCCGACTGGCGGCGAGCCGGTCAAATATGAATTCGACAAGGCATCCGGCGCCCTGTTCGTCGATCGCATCCTGCATACGCCGATGCGCTACCCCGCCAATTATGGCTTCGTGCCGCACACGCTCTCGCCCGATGGCGATCCGATCGATGCGCTGGTGGTGGCCCGTTCGCCCTTCATCCCCGGCTGCGTCGTGCGTGCCCGGCCGATCGCCGTGCTCAATCTGGAAGACGAGCATGGCGGCGACGAGAAGCTGCTCTGCGTGCCGGACACCGCCACCTTCCCTTATTATGCGGACGTGACGGAGAAGGAGCATCTGCCCGACATCGTCGCGCAGCAGATCGAGCATTTCTTCACCCACTATAAGGACCTGGAAGCCGAGAAGTGGGTGCGCGTCGGCACCTGGGGCGATGCCGCCGAGGCCCGCCGGATCCTCCTGGAGGCGATCGTGCGCTACGAGCAGGCCAAGGCCGGCAGCACCGCCGCCTGACCCGGCCGGACCGGGCATGAACAGGGCGCCGCAGGCACGGCCTTCGGCGCCCAAGTCATGCCCGCCGCTGGTCCGCGACCATCCTGATGCGGGAAACAGACCCGCCCGCTACGTCCGCCACCGGCCGGAAAGGCGCTGGGACGTTCGCGCCCTTTGGGCATGAAAGCTCATTTCGCTTCCGTTCGGCCGCCCCATTACCTATATGCTGGGCATGGCAAACGATCCGACGAACCCCCTGAATCAGACTGATTACGGCGCCGACAGCATCAAGGTCCTCAAGGGCCTGGACGCCGTGCGCAAGCGCCCCGGCATGTATATCGGCGATACCGATGACGGGTCCGGCCTCCACCACATGGTGTTCGAGGTCAGCGACAACGCAATCGACGAGGCGCTGGCCGGCCATTGCGACCGGATCGACATCACCCTCAATGCCGATGGTTCGGTGAGCGTCACGGACAATGGCCGCGGCATCCCCACCGGCATCCACTCCGAAGAGGGCGTCTCGGCGGCCGAGGTCATCATGACCCAGCTCCACGCCGGCGGCAAGTTCGAGAACAGCTCGGACGACAATGCCTACAAGGTGTCCGGCGGCCTGCACGGGGTCGGCGTCAGCGTCGTCAACGCGCTGTCGGAGTGGCTGGACCTCACCATCTGGCGTGGCGGCGAGGAGCATTATATGCGCTTCCGTCACGGCGATGCCGAGGCGCCGCTCAAGGTTGTCGGGCCCGCCAATGGCCGCAAGGGCACGCGGGTCACCTTCCTGCCCAGCCCGTCGACCTTCAAGATCACCGATTTCGACTTCGAGAAGCTCGAGCATCGCTATCGCGAGCTGGCCTTCCTCAACTCCGGCGTGCGCCTGTTCCTGAACGATGCGCGCGGCGAGGAACACAAGACCGTCGAGCTTTATTATGAGGGCGGCATCGCCGCCTTCGTGCGCTATCTCGACCGCAACAAGACCGCGCTGATGCCGGACCCCGTCGCCGTCACCGGCACGCGCGATGAAGTCACCATCGAGGTCGCGCTCGAGTGGAACGACAGCTATTATGAAAATGTCCTCTGCTTCACCAACAACATCCCGCAGCGTGACGGCGGCACGCATCTCGCCGCGTTCCGCGCCGCGCTGACCCGCACGCTCAACAGCTATGCCGAGCGTTCCGGCGCGCTGAAGAAGGAGAAAGTCTCCCTCACCGGCGAGGATATGCGCGAGGGGCTGACCGCCATCGTCTCGGTCAAGCTGCCCGATCCCAAGTTCAGCAGCCAGACCAAGGACAAGCTGGTCTCGTCCGAAGTCCGCCAGCCGCTGGAAAGCCTGATGGCCGACAAGATGGCGGAATGGCTGGAAGAAAATCCCGGCCACGCCAAGACCATCGTGACCAAGGTGATCGACGCCGCCGCCGCGCGCGAGGCCGCCAAGAAGGCGCGCGAGCTGACCCGGCGCAAGGGCGTGATGGACATCGCCTCGCTGCCCGGCAAGCTGGCCGACTGCCAGGAGCGCGATCCCGCCAAGTCCGAGCTGTTCCTCGTCGAGGGCGACAGCGCCGGCGGCTCCGCCAAGCAGGGCCGCGATCGCCATTTCCAGGCGATCCTGCCCTTGCGCGGCAAGATTCTCAACGTCGAGCGCGCCCGGTTCGACCGCATGCTCGCCTCACGCGAGATCGGCACGCTCATCCAGGCGATGGGCACCGGCATCCGCGACGATTTCAACCTTGAGAAGCTGCGCTACCACAAGATCGTCATCATGACCGACGCCGACGTGGACGGCGCCCATATCCGCACGCTGCTGCTCACCTTCTTCTACCGGCAGATGCCGCAGATCGTCGAGGCCGGGCATCTCTACATCGCCCAGCCGCCGCTCTACAAGGCGACGCGCGGCCGCTCGGAAGTCTATCTGAAGGACGAGGCGGCGCTCGATCAATATCTGGTCGATAATGGCGTCGACACGCTGATGCTGGAAACCACGGCCGGCCCGCTGATGGGCGCGCCGCTGCGCACGCTCATCGACCATGCCCGCCGCATGCGCGCGCTGATGCTCTATGTCCCGCGCCGCTATGATGGCGCGATCATCGAGGCGCTGGCGCTCACCGGCGCGCTCGCCCCTGACCTGGATGCCGCCGGCCGCGCCGAGGCCATCACGCGGGCCGCCGCCTGGCTCGCCCGCGCCGATACGGACGGCCAATGGACCGGCCGCGTCTCGGCCGAGGGTGGCTATCATCTCGAACGGCTGGTGCGCGGCGTGACCGATCACCACATCATCGAGGCCGCCTTCCTCACGTCCGCAGAGGCCCGCAAGCTGGACACGCTCATCAGCGAGCATCCCGACATCTACACCCAGCCAAGCCGGCTGGTCTCCGCCCGCGGTGCCTCGGCTGCGCAGCAAGCCGAGGCAGCCGCCGAGGATGGCGACGAGGAGGCGCTGCCCGCCGCAGCGTCCGCCGCCGCCTCCACGACGAAGGGCACGAGCATCAGCCGCCCATCCGAATTGCTGGACGCGGTGCTGGCCGCCGGCCGCAAGGGCCTCGCGATCCAGCGCTACAAGGGGCTGGGCGAGATGAATGCCGATCAGCTGTGGGAAACCACGCTCGACCCCAACGCCCGCACGATGCTGCGCGTCGAGATCGCACAGGCCGATCTGGCGGACGAGATCTTCACCCGGCTGATGGGCGATGTGGTCGAACCACGCCGCGAATTCATTCAGGACAACGCCCTCAACGTCGCCAATCTGGACGTGTAGAAGATCGGGCCCATTATGGGCGCGTTCTGATCGTGCCCACTCGGCTTCCGCAGCATGGACGCCGAGTGGCGCGCGATGGCTCGTTTCGCCATGGGATTGTCCGGGGTCAACCGTGCTCCATGGAAGCCCGCGCCCCACCCGCAACCGAGCGCCGTCCGGCCAGATCGGCGCCAATGTCGGACATATCGACGCTTGACCTTGTCACAGTGTCAACTGCCATAGTCGCCCCGACTCGAAGGGATTGAACGGGCGTGCGTGCAAGGCGAGCAAGAGCCGAAGCCATGAAAACCAGCCCCCGCGAGCGGAGCGGGCGGCCGAAATTGTGGCGATGCGTCAGCGCATGGTTGATGGCTTTGACCCTGTCTCTCACGTCCCTCGCCATGGCGAGCGGGATGGCGATGGCGCAGTCGCTGCCGGCGCCCCGGTCGGATTTGAGCCACTGCATCGGCCCGCATGAAACAGCGCCAGACCAGCCGGCCGGCAGCCGGGTGTCCTGCGCGGTTGCCTGCGCGGCGGTGCAGCCCATGCCGCCGCAGGTGCCGGCCCCGCTCACGCCCCTTCCGCCCGACCTGTCATCACAAGCCGGCCCCTGCCTCAAGGGGATCAGTCCGGACATGGCCAGTCCGCCGCCGCGTCCGTTTGCGGCTATTTGACCATCCATTCTTCCGGAGCACGGCTCGTGCACAGGCTTGTCACCGCGATCGCCCTTGGCGGCCGCACCCCCGACTGCCGCGCAGACCGCCCACCCCGCCGATCATCAGGCGGCGGATAAGAAGATGATGGCCTGCTGTGACAGGGCGGCCGGCGACCGCGCCGCCACACAGCCTCGAAGCATAATCACGGGCTTGGCCTGAAGCGTCGCCAGCTCTGTTGATCTTCATTCTCGATTCCTGAAAATCAGGGGTCCACGGGACACGCAATCATGACACCACTCATCGAACGCCGATCTTTGTTACGAGCAGGCGCCATCGGCATGGCCGGGCTCGGTCTCGCCGGACTATTCCCGGCTTGGGCCCGGACCGGGTCGGCCGGTCTTGCTCCAACCCTGCCCACCGTGTCGGGCGAGGATATTCACCTCAAGATCGCGCATACCGCCTTCACCGTCGGCGGGCGGACCGGCCATGCCGTGACGGTGAACGGGGTGCTGCCCGCGCCGCTGATCCGTCTGCGCGAAGGCCAGAATGTGCGCCTCCATGTCGAGAATATGCTTGATGAGGACAGCTCGATCCATTGGCATGGCCTGCTCGTCCCGTTCCAGATGGATGGTGTGCCCGGCCTCAGCTTTCCGGGGATCAAGCCGCAGACGACCTTCATCTATGAATTCCCGCTGCTGCAAAGCGGCACCTATTGGTATCACAGCCATTCCGGGCTGCAGGAACAACAGGGGCATTACGGGCCGATCGTGATCGACCCCGCCGAGCCCGATCCGGTCGCCTATGATCGCGAGCATGTGATCGTGCTCAGCGACTGGACCTTCCTGCACCCCCATCGCCTCATCACCAAGCTCAAGGCCGAAGGAGGCTATTTCAATCGCCGGAAGCAAACGCTCCTCGGCATGGTGAAAGGGGGGCCTGAAGAGGCCATGTCCGCGGCTGACCGGGCCATGTGGGGGCAAATGCGCATGGACCCCACCGACATCGCCGATGTGACGGCGACGACCTATAGCTATCTGGTCAACGGCCACGGCCCGCAGGAGAACTGGACCGGCCTGTTCCGCCCCGGCGAACGGGTGCGCCTGCGCTTCATCAATGCCGCGACCATGACGATCTTCAACATCCGCATTCCCGGCCTGCCGATGACGGTGGTCAGTGCCGATGGCCAGAATGTCCGCCCGGTGACCGTTGACGAGTTCCAGATCGGCAATGCCGAAACCTATGACGTCATCGTCCAGCCGACCGAGGACAAGGCCTTCACCCTCGTGGCAGAATCGATCGACCGCTCCGGCATGGCGCGCGCCACGCTCGCGCCGCGCATGGGCATGACGGCCCCGGTGCCGCCGCTGCGCCCGCGCCCGACCCTCACCATGAAGGATATGGGCATGGGCGGCATGGATCATGGCGCCATGGATCATGGCGACGCAACAGCGACCGCCAATCATGGCAGCCATTCGATGGCCGGCATGAACATGCGCGACAAGACCAGGGTGCCGGACAGCGTCAAGGTCGGCGTGGGCGTCGACGCCATCGCCATGGCGCCGGTCGATCGCACCGGCGATCCGGGGCTCGGGCTGGAGGATGTCGGCCACAAGGTGCTCACCTATCGCGATCTGATGTCGCTCACCCCCAATCCCGACCAGCGCCCTCCCCTGCGCACGGTCGAGGTCCATCTCACCGGCAATATGGAGCGCTTCATGTGGTCGTTCGATGGCGAAAAGTTCAGCGAGGGCGTCGAGCCGATCCGCTTCGAGCGCAATGAGCGCGCGCGCGTCATCCTCATCAACGATACGATGATGACCCACCCGATCCATCTGCATGGTCATTTTTTCGAGATCGTGAACGGCCATACCGGCAGCTATCCCCGCAAGCACACCGTCAATGTGCTGCCCGGCGGCAAGGTCAGCTTCGACCTGACGGCGGATGCGCCGGGCGACTGGGCCTTTCACTGCCATTTGCTGCTCCACATGCATGCCGGGATGTTCCGTGTCGTCACGGTCCGGCCGCTTGAGGGAGACGCCGCATGAACCATCTCCTGAGCCTCGCCATCGTGGCGATCGCCACGCCCGCTTTGGCGCAGCATGACCATGATGCCGCGCCGGCCAATCCCCATGCACAGCACCAGCATGCGCAACATCCGGTGGATGAAGGCGCGGTCGATCCGCATGCCGGGCACAGCATGACCCCCGCGCCCGCACCTGCCACGCCGGCGGACCCACACGCCGGCCACCAGATGCCGCCCGCCCCGGCGCCGGCAGAGCATCAGGCCCATGCCGGGCATGAACCGGCCCTTCCCGATCCGCCGGTCGCCCCGCCATCCGCCGCGGCGTTGAGCGGCCCCGATCATGCGGCGGACGCCATTTTCGGTGCCGCGGCCATGGCCCCCGCGCGCGATATCGTCCGCAGGGAGCATGGCGACATCACAAGCAGCATGATCCTCATCGATCAGCTCGAAGCAGTGATCGGCAAGGGCAAGGACGGCTATGCCTGGAGCGCGCAGGGCTGGTATGGCGGCGATATCGACCGGTTCTGGGTCAAGACCGAGGGCGAGAGCCACTTCGGCGAGCCGCTGGCGAGCGCCGAAGTGCAGGCGCTATGGAGCCATGCGCTCGACCCGTGGTGGAACCTCCAGACGGGTATCCGCCATGATTTTCGCGCCGGACCGGATCGCAGCTACGCCGTTCTCGGCATTCAGGGCCTTGCCCCTTACTGGTTCGAAATCGACGGGGCGCTGTTCCTCTCGGACAAGGGCGATGTCACCGCGCGGATGGAAGCGGACTATGACCTGCGCCTGACGCAGCGACTGATCTTCCAGCCCGCGGTCGAATTCAGCCTGTCTGCCCAGGACGTGCCTGAACTGGGCATCGGCGCCGGTCTCTCGACCATCGAGCTGGGCGCGCGCCTGCGCTATCAGTTCGTGCCCGAGTTCGCGCCCTATATCGGGGTGAAATATGAACGCGCCTTTGGCGACACGGCAGATTTCCGGCGAGCCCGGGATGAGAAGACGGGAGGCTGGACTATTCTGATCGGGATCCGGTCCTGGTTCTAGGAATTTTCCAGTAGGAACATCTGGTCCTGCTCTGCCCGCAGGCACCAGCCATAGAAGGAATTATTGATGACCAATATCATGCGTCTTATCGCTGCGGCGGCGCTTCTGCTGGGCCCGGCCGCGCCCGGCTGGGCTCACCCCAAGCTCGTGAGTTCAACCCCGGCGGCCAACGCAACGGTCGCCAGTGCCAATCGCATCGCACTCACCTTCAGTGAGCGGCTGATGGCGCCGCTGTCCGGTGCCGAGCTGTTGATGTCCGGCATGCCGGGCCAGGCCAGTCATGCGCCGGTGAAGATCAGCGGCTTTCGCACTGCAATGGAGGCTGATGGCAAGAGCCTGGTCCTGACCCTGGCAAAGCCGCTCCCTGCCGGCACCTACCAGCTCAACTGGCATGCCGTCGCCGCCGACACGCATCGCGTTACCGGCAGCCTGCACTTCACGGTGCGCTAGATGGCGGACTGGCCGCTGATCGCCGTCCGCTGGCTCCTGTTCATCGATCTGGGACTGCTGTTCGGCTTGCCCCTGTTCGCGGCCTATGCGCTGCGGGGCGCTGAACGGGACGGGCTTCTCCCGCTGCGAGGCCTTGTGATCGGCCTTGCGGCGACAGGACTGGGCGTGAGCAGCGGCGGCCTGCTGCTCATGACGGCCAACATGATGGGCGTTTCGATTGCCGCTGTAGACCCCGCGACGATCGGAATGCTGCTCCGTGAGACGAGCCTCGGCTGGGCGTTCCTGGCCCGAGCAGGCGCGCTCGTGGTGATGCTTGCGATGGCCCTGCTCGCGCGCAGCACGGGCGGTCCCCCGCTTGTCGTCATGATCATCCTGGGCGGCATCGCGCTAGCCAGCCTCGCCTGGTCCGGCCATGGCGCGGCCGGCGAAGGGGCTTCGGGATGGCTGCATCTGGCCAGCGACATCATCCATCTGCTCGCCGCCGCCGCCTGGATCGCAGCGCTCTGCGCCTTCCTCCTGATCCTGTCCGCAAACCGGCCGGCCGGGCCTTCTCGCCTGTGCGCCGCGCACCGCGCCCTTGCGGGGTTCGCCATGATCGGCACCTGCATCGTGACCCTCATCGTCGTCTCGGGGCTGATCAACAGCGCCATGCTGATCGGACTGGCGAATGTCGGGTCGCTCGGCACCAGCCTTTACGGTCAGTTGCTGTTGCTCAAGCTCGGCCTGTTCGGCGGCATGTTGTTGCTGGCAGCAAGCAATCGCTTTCGTCTCACGCCGGCCTTCCAGCAGGCCATCGCCCATGGCGAGACGAGCACCGCCATCCTCCGGCTCCGGCAAAGCCTGTGGCTGGAGACAGGCGCGGGTCTTGCCGTGCTTGCCCTCGTGGCGTGGCTGGGAACGCTGGCCCCGCCGCTCACGGCGGGATGACCTCACATGCATCCGGGCTGCGAAGCCCCGGTGCCGAGGCCCGCCCTGTCAACAGACAGGACCGGTCCTGATCGCAATGCCGAATGATGGCGGAGACGCCGGGATTCGAACCCGGGGAGGCCCCTTAAGGCCTCGACGGTTTAGCAAACCGCTGGTTTCAGCCACTCACCCACGTCTCCGCGCGCCGGCGGACAGTGGCAGTCCGCGCGGCAGAAGGCGGCCTATAACCGGGCCGTTCGGCATTGGCAACGCTCGGTGATGATCCCGCGTCGATATCCGCGCTGCGGGCGGCTCCCCCGACCGTTTCACTTGAACGGCCCCGCGGCAGAAAGCCCGGAATACCACGATAAACCGCCATTTTCCCTTGGCTCCGCCCGGATATGGCGCGGCAAAGAATCCGGCGCGACTCGGTTGCACGAATTTACATCGGGAGTCCGCAAGCCGAGCAGCGCCAGCGCCTGCATAGGCAAGAACCGGTTCGCTTCACCCTGTCCGGCTTTCGATTCATCGCTGCAACAGCCTGTGCGATTCGCCACGGGTCGGGCCATCTGGTAGCTGCCCCGCCACACAAGAACGATATATAACAGAGCAATCGGGTGGCAAAAATCAACCTTAGTCCCGGGGGGGCACTGGCATATCTGCGCGCGCTCACACCGGAGCGGGAGGTTTTCCTGCGCTCCGGAGGCCAGGTCCGCTTCCTCAAGATTTCAACGCGCTTCCAGTGGCTTGCCGCGCTGTGCACGCTGACGGTCCTGCTGCTGTGGGCGGTGGGCAGCCTGGCCATGCTGTGGAACCAGACCAGCCTGGCCGTCGAGCGCTCGGCGCTGGCGAGCGATCGCGCCGCCATCGCCTCGCGTGAAGCCAGGGTCAGCGCCTATAAGCGCTCCGTCGATGATATTGCGAGCGACATCGAGGCGCGGCAGGAAGCGCTTGAAGATATGATGCGCGCGACGCTCGGCGTGGCGCCCGCCGCTGGCGAGACAGCCGTGGTCGGCCCGGAAACCGGGGCGGAGGACGGCAAGACCGGTCAGGACAAGCTCTCCGGCAAACCGCTCAGCGCCGTCTCCCCCGAAGAGGCGCGGCTTGAAGCGCTGGCCCGCCATCAGGACAAGCTCGAAGGCCAGCTCATCGAGGCGACCCAGGCCCGGCTGGCCCGCGTTGAGCAGGCGATCCGCAGCTTCGGCCTCAACCCCGCCACGCTGGGCGCAAGCCGGCGCGGCCAAGGTGGCCCTTTCATTCCGGCCGCCGGCATTGCGAACGACAGCGGACTGCGCGAGATCGCGACGCTGCTGACGCGGCTCGGCTCCATGGAATCCGCCCTCGCCGCCATCCCGTCCGGCCGGCCGACAGCCGCGCCGATGCAGACCAGCTCCTATGGCTATCGGCGTGATCCGTTCGTCGGCTCGCTGGCGTTTCACTCCGGCATCGATTTCCCCGGCCGCCATGGCCAGCCCATCCTCGCCGCCGCACCGGGCAAGGTCAGCTATGTCGGCCAGCGGCAGGGCTATGGCAATGTCGTCGAGGTCGATCATGGCAAGGGCCTGATGACGCGCTATGCTCATCTGTCCGGCTTTACGGTGCGGCCGGGCGTGAAGGTCACGCGCGGCCAGCCCATCGCCCGCATGGGCTCGACCGGGCGCTCGACCGGCACCCACCTTCATTTTGAAGTGCGCGTCAACGGTGCGGCAGTCAACCCGCGCCCCTTTCTGGAGGCACGGCAGGATGTTCTCGAAGTCCAGAAGCTCGCCAAGCGTCGCGTCGCCGATGGCAACCGGGGCTAAGCACACACCATTTTCCATCATCGGTGGTGACGTCGCCATCCGCGGCGATATCGAGGCAAGCGTGGACCTGCATATCGACGGCAAGGTGGATGGCGACATCAGCTGCGCCGCGCTGGTGCAGGGCCCGGAAAGCCGTATCAAGGGCCATGTGACTGCCAAAAACGCACGGATCGGCGGGTATATCGAAGGATCGCTCACCGCTGAGGAACTGATCATCGAGGCCGGCGCCCGGATCAGTGGCGATGTGAGCTATCAGACCATCAGCATCGCGACCGGCGGGCAGGTCGATGGCCAGATGCGTCATATGGGCAGCGCTGCTGACCTCAAGCTGGTGGGCAGCGACGCGGGTTGAACAGCGGGCCCGGGCCTGCCGCGCGGTCGCGCCGCCGGACCCGCGCCGACCCGCCCTAGCGCTCCCGCGTCGCGCTGAAGGCGATGCCCGGATTGCGCTCGGCCTGGTAGCCGATGTCCCAGGCTGAACGGGCGAGGAACACCGGATTGTCATCCCGGTCGCGGGCCATGTTGGCGCGGTTGATGCTCCCGAACGCCTCGATCAGATCGACATCGCCGCCGAGCCAGCGGGCGGTGTCGAACGGCGCGGGCTCGAGCGCGGCGGCGACTTTATATTCCGCCTCCAGCCGGGAGACGAGCACGTCGAGCTGGAGCTGACCGACCACGCCGATGATCCACTGGCTGCCAATCTCGGGATAGAAGACCTGAATGACGCCCTCCTCGCTCAGATCGTCGAGCGCCTTGCGCAGCTGCTTGGTCTTGGTGGGGTCCTTGAGCGCGATGCGGCGCAGGATTTCCGGCGCGAAATTGGGCAGGCCGGTGAAGCGGACATCGGCCTTTTCCGAGAGGCTGTCGCCCACCCGCAGCGTGCCGTGATTGGGAATGCCGATGATGTCGCCGGGGAAGGCCTCATCGGCAATCTCGCGGTCCTGCGCGAAGAACAGGATCGGCGAGTGGACAGCCATGGGCTTGCCGGTTCCCGAAGGCGTGAGCTTCATGCCGCGCCGGAAGCGGCCCGAGCAGAGCCGCATGAAGGCGATGCGATCGCGGTGCTGCGGGTCCATATTGGCCTGCACCTTGAAGATGAAGCCGGTCACATCCGCCCGTTCCGGCGCGACCGGCTCGGGCTCGGCCGGCTGCGGGCGCGGCGGCGGCGCATGGGTGGCGATGGCGTCGATCAGTTCGGCGACGCCGAAGCGCTTGAGCGCGGAGCCGAAATAGACCGGCGTGAGGTCGCCATGGCGATAGGCGGCGAGATCGAACGACGCATAGCCGCCCTGCGCCAGCTCCGCCTCTTCGCGCAGCCGGGCAACGCCAGCGGGAGAGAGAGTGGCGGCCAGCGCGGGATCGTCCAGTCCGGTGAACTGGGTGAAGTGCCCGTCGCACTCCTTGCTCGGGCCCACCGGCTGGAACAGGCGGTTGGTGGCGAAGTCGTAGATCCCCTCGAATTCGCCGCCCATGCCGACCGACCAGCTCATCGGGCAGACATCGAGCGCCAGCGCATCGGCGACCTCGTCGAGCAGCGCGAAAGCGTCGCGGCCCTCGCGATCGACCTTGTTGATGAAGGTGATAATCGGCACCGAGCGCATCCGGCAGACCTCGAACAGCTTGAGCGTCTGCGGCTCGATGCCCTTGGCCGCGTCGATCACCATGATGGCGGAATCGACCGCCGTCAGCGTGCGGTAGGTGTCTTCCGAGAAATCCTCATGGCCCGGCGTATCGAGCAGGTTGAAGGTGATGACCTCCCCGTTCGCGCTGGTCCGCTCGAAGGTCATCACCGAGGAGGTGACGGAAATGCCGCGCTGCTGCTCGATCTTCAGCCAGTCGGAGCGCGCGCGCCGGTTCGCGCCGCGTGCCTTCACCTCACCGGCGAGATGGATGGCGCCGCCGGCGAGCAGCAATTTCTCGGTCAGCGTGGTCTTGCCGGCGTCCGGGTGGGCGATGATCGCGAAGGTGCGGCGGGAAGGAAGGGTCATTTAAGGTCCAGGGCTGGATCGGAATGGGGATGCGGCGCATTGTCCGTAAAAGGGCAGGCCGGACCTGCGCCCTATAGGGAAACACAGCAATGCACCGCAAGCCACCGATGAGACCGACCGCAGCTTCGTGGGGCCCGCGCGCCCGCGCCCGCATCGCCCTGCTGGCGCTCGCCGGGGGAATGCTGATCCACCCGATGGCTTTTCCCGCCTTTGCGCAGGAGAAGGCGGCGGATGAGGCGAAGGCCAAGGATGGCAAGGACGACACGCTCGACAAGGCCGGTCGGGTCGCCACCCAGCCGGCGCGCGATGTCGGCATTGCCAAAACGACCATCGACCCGGTGCTGCAGGAGGCGATCAAGAACCCCTATGCACCGGCCGGCAATGGCCGCTGCGCGGCGATCAATGCCGAACTGACCCGGCTCAATGCCGCGCTGGGACCGGATTTCGATACCGATGTGAAAGCCAATGAGGACAAGGCCGAGCAACTGGCGCTGGCCGGTGGTCAGATGCTGGTGAACACGCTGATCCCGTTTCGCGGTCTCGTGCGCGAAATATCCGGCGCGGCCCCGGCCGAGCGACGCAAGGCATCGGCGATCAGCGCGGGCACCGCCCGGCGCGGCTATCTGCGCGGTCTTGGCCAGACGCTGAAATGCAAGGTGCCGGCAAATCCCGTGGTGAAGTGACGCGGGCAGGCCCAAGGTCCAGACCCCGGCTTATCCGGCGCGCGCCGTCCTCGGGCGAACCGAGGCCCGCCCGCGCCGAATGAGGGATAGCGCATGCGCTCCCGCAGCGCCGGGCGTTGCGTCACGGCAGCGGCCACCGGCAACGCCCGCGCGGGAGCCCGGACGTTGCCTTCGCCGCCGGGGTGATGCATCCCCCGGAAGCAGGCCTGCCCGCCCGGTCATTCTATCCGCGCAGGGTGGCGCCCTGCTTGCCGGCGGCGGCGACGATCTTGTCCGCAATGGCCTTCAGCTCCGCTTCGCCGAAGCTTTTCTCGCCGGGTTGCAGCGTGACTTCGATGGCGAGGCTCTTCTGCCCCTCCGGCACGCCCTGTCCGGCGAACAGGTCGAACAGGCGGACATCCGTGATCGCAACCTTCTCCGCGCCGCGAAGCGCGCGGACCAAGGCATCGGCATCGAGCGCCTCGGGCACGAGGAAGGCGAAGTCGCGCGTGACCGCCTGCAGCGCGGGCGGCGCATAGGGCGCGCGCATGAAGCTGCTCTTCTTCGGCAGCGGAATGGCGTCGAGGTGGATTTCCGCCGCGACCACCGCGCCATCGAGGTCGAAGATCCGCGCGAGTTGCGGATGCAGCACGCCGAAGCGCGCCAGCACCGTCTTGGGGCCAAGGCGCAGCGTCGCGGACTGGCCGGGATGATAGGCGTCCCCCGCCTCACCCATCACCTGCAACCGGGCGACCGGCGCACCGGCGGCGGCGAGCAGGGCCAGCACTTGCGCCTTGATGTCGAAGGCATCGAAGCCCTGCGCCTTGCCCTGCTGCCAGCCGCGCGCGCGCTTTTCGCCCGCCATGACGAGGCCCAGCGTGGGATATTCGGCCGACGAGCCATCGGCACCCCGAAAATAGCGGCGGCCCAGCTCGAACAGGCGGATGCTGGATGCACCGCGATCGGCATTGCGCCGGGCGGCGGAGAGCAGGCCGGCGAGCAGCGTCGGCCGCAGCACCTTCATGTCCTCGCTGATCGGGTTGGCCAGCACCCAGTCGCCGCCCCCGAAGGGCGCGGCCTCGGCTTGCGAAATGAACGACCAGTTGATCGCCTCGTTGAGCCCGCGGGCCGCCGCCGCGCGGCGCAGGCGGCGCTCGATGAGCTGGAGCGGCGTGGCGGTGCGCTTGGCGACGCCGGGCGTGCGCGGCAGCGGCACGGAGGGAACCTTGTCCAGCCCCTCGATCCGCACCACTTCCTCGACCAGATCGGTCGCGCCGCCGATGTCGCGGCGCCATGTAGGGGCGATGATGGTCCACGGCGCGATCAGTGCCAGCGCGACAGCATCCCCCTCCGCCCAGCTGCCATCGGGCGAGGTGAAGCCCAGCCGCTGGAGGATGTCGCGCTGGCGGGCCGGGGGGATGTCCACACCGGCGAGCGAAGCGCAGCGGGCGGGATCATAGGCCACCATGCGCGGTTCGAGCGGCGGGGTGCCCGCGCGGGTGACCTCGCTCGGGGTGCCGCCGCACAGGGCCAGCACCATGCGCGTGGCGATCTCCAGCCCCTCGTCGAGGAAGGCAGGATCGACGCCGCGCTCGAAGCGCTGGCGCGCGTCGGAGGTGAGGCCGAGCGCCTGGCCGGTGCGGGCGATGGCTTCCGGCGTGAAATAGGCGCATTCGATCAGCACGCTGGTGGTGCCGTCCTGCGCGCCCGAATGCTCGCCGCCCATGATGCCGCCAATGTCATGCGCGCCGGTCTCGTCGGCGATCACGGTCATGGTCTCGGTCAGCGGGTAGGTCTTGCCGTTGAGGGCGAGCACTTCCTCGCCGGCCTTCGCCTTGCGCGCGACGAGGCCGCCCTTGAGCGCGGCCATGTCATAGACGTGGAGCGGGCGGCCAAGGTCGATCATCACATGGTTGGTGATGTCGACCAGCGCGCTGATCGGCTTCTGGCCGATGGCCTGCAGGCGCCGTTGCAGCCACTCCGGCGAGGCGCCGTTGGTGACGCCCTGCACGGTGCGGGCGTAGAAGGCCGGGCAGCCTTCCGGATCATCGGTGCGGACATCCGGCCCGGCGCCTTGCGGCGTGACGGCGGGAAGCGCGGCGGTGATGTCCGCCAGCGGCTTGAGCGTGCCCAGCCCCTTGGCGGCGAGATCGCGGGCGATACCGCGCACGCCCATGCAATCCTGCCGGTTGGGAGTGATGGAGACGTCGATCACCGGATCATCCAGCTGCGCATAATCCGCGAAGGTCGTGCCGACGGGGGCATCGGCGGGCAGCTCGATGATGCCGTCATGATCCTCGCCCAGCTCCAGCTCGCGGGTCGAGCACATCATGCCGTTCGATTCGACGCCGCGAATGGCGGCGACGCGCAGCACCATGCCGTTGGCGGGCACGGTGGCGCCGGGCATGCCGAACACGCCGACAAGACCCGCGCGCGCATTGGGCGCGCCGCAGACGACCTGCATCGGGCCATCGCCGGCATCGACGCTGAGGACTTGCAGCTTGTCGGCCTGCGGATGCGGCGCGGCGGTCAGCACCTTGGCGATGCGGAAGCCGGCGAGCTTGTCAGCCGGATTCTCGACGCCTTCGACCTCCAGGCCGATATCGGTGAGCGCAACGAGCACTTCGTCGAGCGTGGCGCTCGTCTCAAGATGATCCTTGAGCCAGTTGAGGGTGAATTTCATGCGCCGACTCCTCCGCTCAGCGTGGGCACGTCGAGCGCCGAAAAACCATAATGGCGCAGCCAGCGCAGGTCGCCATCGAAGAAGGCGCGCAGGTCGTTCATGCCATATTTGAGCATGGCGAGCCGATCGACCCCGACGCCGAAGGCAAAGCCCTGCCACTCATCGGGATCGAGCCCGCAATTGCGGATGACGTTGGGGTGGACCATGCCGCTGCCGAGCAGCTCCATCCAGCCGCCATTCTCCGCGTCGCCGCTGCCGCCGAGCACGCGCTGGCCGTTCACCCAGGAGAAGCCGACATCGACTTCCACCGAGGGCTCGGTGAAGGGGAAATAGCTGGGGCGCAGGCGCAGCACCATGTCGTCACGCTCGAAATAGGCGCGGATGAAGGTCTCCAGCGTCCATTTGAGATGGCCCAGATGAATGCCCTTGTCGATGACGAGGCCCTCGATCTGGTGGAACATCGGCGTGTGGGTGGCGTCGCTGTCCGAGCGGTAGACGCGGCCGGGCGCGATGATGCGGATCGGCGGCGCTTCGCTCATCATCGTGCGGACCTGCACCGGCGAGGTGTGGGTGCGCAGCAGCATGGCGCGGCCCTCGCCGTCCTTGTCCGGGAAGTAGAATGTGTCGTGCATGGCGCGAGCCGGATGCGTCTCGGGGATGTTGAGCGCGGTGAAGTTGCGCCAATCATCCTCAATCTCCGGGCCGGTGGCGACCGAGAAGCCGAGGTCCGCGAAAATCTCCGCCAGCTCGTCCATCACCTGACTGACCGGGTGGACGCTGCCTTGCGCATCCGCGTCAACCGGGAGCGTCATGTCGATCCGCTCGGCGGCGAGGCGGGCGTCCAGCGCGGCCTGCTCCAGCGCGGCCTTGCGCGCGGCGAGCGCGGCGGTCACGCTCTCGCGCAGCGTGTGGATTTCGGGGCCTTTATCCTTGCGCTCGTCGGGCGTCATGGCGCCCAGCGTCTTGAGCAGGGCGGTAATGACGCCGCTCTTGCCCAGCGCGCCGACACGCAGCGCCTCAACGGCGTCGAGCGTGTCGGTGTTCGCGATATCGGCGAGCAGGCCGGCTTGCAGGGATGTGATCTCGGTCATGGCGCGTCCGCTAGCGTAATTCGCGCCAAACGAAAAGGGTGGCGGTGTCAGCCCGCCGCCGCCGCGCGCAGCCGCCCGATCGCGCGCGCCGCGCCGATGAGCGGCAGCAGCGCGGCCATATCCGGTCCATGGTCGAGCCCGGTGAGGGCACGGCGCAGCGGCAGGAACAGCGCCTTGCCCTTGCGGCCTGTCGCCGCCTTGAGCGCGGCGGTGAGCGCGTGCCAGGGATCGGCGGTGAAATCGACATCGCCCGCCAGATCGGCCGCCATGGCGAGATAGGCGCAGTCCGCCTCGTCCAGCGCGGGCGGGATGATGGTGCCGGCGAGGATGGGGAGCCAGTCCGCCGCCTCGGCCACCGTGGCGAGATTGGGCTGGATCACCGCCCAGCGCGCCGCGTCGATGCCGTCCGGCAGACGGTCGGCGACGGCATTATAGGCGAGTTGATGCACGATCTTCTGGTTGAGCGCGGCCAGTTCCTCATCCGAGAACCGCGCGGGCGCGCGGCCGAACCGGGCGAAATCGAAATGGTCGATCAGCGGTGCCATGTCGGTCACCGGCTCGACCGGATCGCTGGTGCCGAGCCGCGCGAGCAGGGCATGGACGGCAATCGGCTCAAGCCCGGCCTCGCGGAAGCTGGCGACGCCGAGCGAGCCCAGCCGCTTGGAGAGCTTGCCCTCGCTGCCGACGAGCAGGGCGGTATGCGCCAGCGTTGGCGTCGGCGCACCCAGCGCGGCGAACATCTGCAATTGCGCGGCGGTGTTGGAGACATGATCCTCGCCGCGCACGATATGGGTCACGCCCATGTCGATATCGTCGATCACGGAGGGGAGCATATAGAGCCAGCTGCCGTCGCCGCGGCGGATCACCGGATCGGAGAGCAGGCGCGGATCGAAATGCTGCGGCCCGCGCACCAGGTCGGTCCACTCGATCGGCGCGTCATGGTCCAGCTTGAAACGCCAGTGCGGGGTGATCCCATCTGCTTCAAGCGCGGCGATCTGCTCGGCGGTCAGCGCGAGCGCGGCGCGGTCATAGACCGGCGGCAGGCCCCGCCCGAGCAGGACTTTGCGGCGCAGATCGAGTTCCTGCGCGGTCTCGTAGCAGGGATAGACCCGCCCGGCCGCCCGGAGCGCCTCGAAATGCGTCTCATAGAGCGCGAATCGCTGCGACTGGCGGCCCTCATCCGCCATCGGCAGGCCCAGCCAGGCGAGATCGGCGCGGATGCCCTCGACGAACCGCTCCTGCGAGCGCTCGCCATCGGTATCGTCGATGCGCAGCCGGCAGACGCCGCCATTGCGCCGCGCCCACAGCCAGTTGTGCAGCGCCGTGCGGATATTGCCGAGATGCATCTCGCCAGTGGGCGAGGGCGCGAAACGGGTGATGACAGTCATGATGGTTCAGCCCGTCCTGAAGGCATTGGTGATGGGGTAGCGCCGGTCGCGGCCGAAATTGCGGCGGCCGAGCTTCACGCCCGGCGGGGCCTGGCGGCGCTTATATTCGGCAAGGTAAAGCAGCCGCTCGATCCGCGCGACCGTCGCCCGGTCAAAGCCCATGGCGGCAAGCTGGTCGACGGATTTCTCCTGCTCGACCAGCCCGAAGAGGATCGGGTCCAGCACCTCATAGGGTGGCAGGCTGTCCGAATCCTTCTGGTCCGGGCGCAACTCGGCCGTTGGCGGCTTGGTGATCACGCGATCGGGCATCACCGGGCCATCCGGGCCGAGACAGAGATCGCCCCGGTTGGCGTTGCGCCAGCGCGAGAGATCGAACACCGTGGTCTTGTAGGCATCCTTGAGCACGGAATAGCCGCCCGCCATGTCACCATAGATGGTCGCATAGCCGACGCTCATCTCGCTCTTGTTGCCGGTGGTGAGCAGCATGTGACCGAACTTGTTGGAGAGCGCCATCAGCGTCACGCCGCGCAGGCGGGACTGGATATTCTCCTCGGTGAGATCGGCCGCGCGGCCGTCGAAAGCCGGGGCCAGCATCGCGTCGAAGGCGTCGGTGCCCGGCACGATCGAGATGGTGTCGAGCCGACAGCCGAGCATCCGGGCGCAGCCTTCCGCATCGTCCAGACTCTCCTGCGTGGTGAAGCGCGAGGGCAGCATGATGCACCACACCCGGTCGGCGCCCAGCGCATCCACCGCCACGGCGGCGCTGAGCGCGCTGTCGATGCCGCCGGAGAGGCCGAGCACCACGCCGGGGAAGCCATTGCGGTTCACATAATCGCGCAGGCCCATGACCATGGCGTGGTAGATATCGCCGGGGCGCGGATCGAGCGCGTGGACCTCGCCCAGGGCGCAGACCCAGCGGCCGGCCGGGTCGACCGCCCAGTCGGTCATCACCAGCGCCTCGTCCCAGTCGGGCAGCATATGCGCGACCTCGCCGGTGGCGTTGAGGATGAAGGACGCGCCGTCGAAGACCAGCTCGTCCTGCCCGCCGACACGGTTGAGATAGAGGATCGGCAGGCCGGTCTCGCGCACCCGCGCGGCGCAGACGCCGTGGACGCGTCGGTCATCCTTGTCGACCTCGAACGGGCTGCCATTGATGTTGATGAGGATCTGCGCGCCGCGCGCGGCAAGATGGCCGGTCACGGTGGGGAACCACACATCCTCGCAGATCGGCAGGCCCAGCGCCACGCCGCGAAACTCGACCGGCTCGGGCAGCGGGCCGGGCGCGAACAGGCGTTTTTCGTCGAACGTGCCGTAATTGGGCAGCTCGCGCTTCTGGCGGATCGCGGTGATCCGGCCGCCATCGAGCAGCGCCACGCAATTGAACAGCACGCCCTCATTGGCGATCACCGTGCCGACCAGCATGGCCGGGCCGCCATCATCGGTGGCGGCGGCGAGGCGGTGGAGCTGCTCCTCCGCCCGCGCGACCAGTGCGGGTTTCAGCACCAGATCCTCGGGCGGATAGCCGATGAGCTGCAATTCGGGATAGACGATCAGGTCCGCGCCGGCGGTGGCGGCCTGCGCGCGCCAGGCCAGCATCGCATCGGCATTGCCGGCAAGGTCGCCCATCGACTGGTTGAGCTGGGCCATGGCGATGCGGAGGCGGTCGGTCATGCCGGCGCTCTAGAGCATTTTCCGGCCGGATGGAAACATCCGACAGCAGCGCCATGACATCGCCATGTCACAACCGCCTTCCCTTGCGCGCGCCGCCCCGTTAGAGGGGCGGCAGGCACATTGGTGATCCAGGGACCCCCGCATGAAGCTCATTTCTGGCAACGGCAACCTGCCGCTGGCGCAGGCGATCGCCAGCTATGTTGAATTGCCGCTCACCCAGGCGAGCGTGCGCCGCTTCGCCGATGAGGAAGTGTTCGTCGAGGTGCACGAGAATGTGCGCGGCGAGGATGTGTTCGTCATCCAGTCGACCAGCTATCCGACCAACGACAATCTGATGGAACTGCTGATCATGATCGATGCGCTCAAGCGCGCGTCGGCCAAGCGGATCACGGCGGTCGTTCCCTATTTCGGCTATGCGCGGCAGGATCGCAAACCCGGCCCGCGCACGCCCATCTCCGCCAAGCTGGTGGCCAATCTCATCACCGTGGCGGGCGCCAACCGGGTGCTCTCGGTCGATCTCCATGCCGGGCAGATCCAGGGCTTTTTCGATATTCCGACGGACAATCTGTTCGGCGCGCCGGTCATGTCGGCGGATATTCAGGCGCGCTTCCCGCAGGATGATCTGGTGGTCGTCTCGCCCGATGTCGGCGGCGTGGTGCGCGCGCGCGCGCTGGCCAAGCGGCTCAACAATGCGCCGCTCGCCATTGTCGACAAGCGCCGCGAGCGGGCCGGCGAGTCGGAGGTGATGAACATCATCGGCGATGTGAAGGGGCGCTTCTGCGTGTTGATCGACGATATCGTCGATTCGGCCGGCACCCTGTGCAACGCCGCCGCCGCGCTCAAGCAGGCCGGCGCGCGCGATGTGGTCGCCTATGTGACGCATGGCGTGCTCTCCGGCGGCGCGGTCGCGCGAGTCGATAATTCGGACCTGCTGGAGCTGGTGATCACCGACACGATCCTGCCGTCCGAGGCGGTGTTGAACGCCCGGCGCGTTCGCCAGCTGCCCATCGCGTCGCTGCTCGGCGAGGCCATTCGCCGCATCGCGGACGAAAGCTCGGTCAGCTCCCTGTTCGATTGACCGGGACGGCATGCGCATCTGGCCATGCCTGCCCGGCGCTGCCATGAGGACGCGATGACTCTGCCAGCCCTGCCGCAAGGCGCGCATGAGCCCTTCATCCTGCTCGACGATGCGAGCCGGGCGGATGGCGGGCGCGCCAGCCTGTTCCGCGATCCGGTGGCCGTCGTCCGGGCCGATCGGCTGGACGAGGTGCTGCCCGCGCTCGACCGGATCGAGGCGGCCGGGGCGCAGGGCCTGCATGCGGCCGGCTATCTCTCCTATGCGGCCGGCCATGCCTTCGAGCCGCGTCTGGCGGATTATACCCCGCGTGAAGGCGATGACGGACCGCTGCTCTGGTTCGGCCTGTTCGAGCAGGCGCACGGGCTGGCGGCGAATCAGGTGGCCGATCTGCTCCCGCCCGCCGACCCTGCTGCCATCGGCGCGGTCGAGCCGCTCATCTCCCGCGCCGACTATGATCGCGCGATTGGCGCCGTGCTCGATTATATCCGCGCCGGCGACATCTATCAGGCGAATCTGACCTTCCCCGCCAGTGTGGCGCTGCCCGGCGATCCGCTCGCGGCCTATGCCGCGATCCGGCCGCACGCCGCCGCCGGCCATGGCGCGCTGGTCCGTCATGACGGGCGGCATATCCTCTCCTTCTCGCCGGAGAGTTTTTTCGCGCTGGACGGCCGGCGCATCACCACGCGGCCGATGAAGGGCACCGCGCGCCGGCTCGCCGATCCGGTGGCCGATGCGCAGGCCATCGCCACGCTGGCCGCCGACCCCAAGCAGCGCGCCGAAAACCTCATGATCGTGGATCTGCTGCGCAACGATATTTCCCGCGTGACCGTGCCCGGCAGCGTCGCCGTGCCCGCCCTGTTCACGGTCGAGAGCTACCCGACCATCCACCAGCTGATCTCCGTCGTGGAAGGGCAGTTGCGCGAGGACCTCGGCCCGGTCGATGTGGTGCGGGCGCTGTTCCCCTGCGGCTCGATCACCGGCGCGCCCAAGTTGCGCGCCATGGAAGTGATCCGCATCGTCGAGCGTCATGGACGCGGGCTCTATACCGGCAGCATCGGCCATATCGCGCCGGATGGCACGGCGCGGTTCAATGTTGCGATCCGCACGATTTCGTTGGAAAACGGGGCGGTATCGGGGCGCCTCGGGCTGGGCTCCGGGGTGGTTGCAGATAGCCGGTCCGGGCCGGAGTGGCAGGAATGCCTCGACAAGGCCCGCTTCATCACGGCGCGTTGATCAGGGGAGTGCGGATTTTGGGCCAGTCAGTATCGACACCAGTGTCGGAGGCAGCCGACGGGTTCGATCTGATCGAGACGATGGCGTTCGACCCCGCACGGGGCCTGCTGATGCTCGATCTCCATATCGCCCGCCTGCAAGCCAGCGCCGATGCGCTGGGCTTCCGGTTCGATCACCATGTGTTGCGCAATGAACTGCAGGCGGCCACCTTCGGCTTCGTCGCGCCGCGGCGGGTGCGCGTGCTGCTCGCGCGGTGCGGCGATATGGCCGTGGAAGTGCGCGATGCGGTGCAATGGCCCCGCGCGATCCTGCCGGTGAGTCTCGTGCCATGCTCGCTGCCGGCCGATGATGTCCGCGTGCGCCACAAGACGACCGACCGCCGCCACCACGCCGCCGCGCTCAAGCAGGGCGGAACAGCGGAAGTCGTGCTGGTCGACGCGCAGGGCTATATTACCGAGGGCTGCTATTCCTCCGTCTTCGTCGAGCGGCGCGACCGCCTGCTGACGCCGCCGCTGGCGCGCGGGCTGTTGCCCGGCGTCCTGCGCCAGAGCCTGCTCGATCTGCATGAAGCGGAGGAGGCGGATCTGCGCCCCTATGATCTGGCGGACGGCTTTTTCGTCGGCAATGCGGCGCGCGGACTGGTCGCCGCAACCATAGTTGCACGGCGCGGCTGACGCGCCTATGGACCGCGCTGTCCGGCATCAGCCGGAGTCTTGCGCCTCATTCACATCACCCAGGAGTCAGTTCATGCCCCGGACTTCCGCTGCCCTCGGCCGTATCCAGCCCAGCGCCACGCTTGCGATGACCGATCGCGTCATTGCCCTCAAGCGCGAAGGCCAGGATATTATCGGCCTCTCGGCGGGTGAACCGGATTTCGACACGCCTGATTTCATCAAGGAAGCGGCCATTGCCGCGATCCGCGGCGGTCAGACCAAATATACCAATGTCGACGGCACGGCCGAGCTGAAGGAGGCGATTGCCGCCAAGTTCAAGCGCGACAACGACCTTGCCTACGAATCCGCGCAGATCAGCGTCAATTCGGGCGGCAAGCACACATTGTTCAACGCGCTGCTCGCCACCGTCGAAGCGGGCGACGAGGTGATCATCCCCGCGCCTTACTGGGTCAGCTATCCCGACATCGTGAATTTCGCGGGCGGCACGCCGGTGATCATCTCCGCTGGCGCGAACCAGCTCTACAAGATCACGCCCGAGCAGCTGGAAGCCGCGATCACGCCGAAGACGCGCTGGGTGCTGCTCAACTCGCCCTCCAACCCGACCGGCGCCGCCTATTCGGGCGCGGAGCTGATGGCGCTGGGCGAGGTGCTGCGCCGCCATCCCAAGGTGCTGATCCTGACCGACGATATGTATGAGCATATCTGGTATGCGCCGACCCCGTTCAAGACGATCGCGCAGGTCTGTCCGGACCTCTACGAGCGCACGCTCACGATGAATGGCTGCTCCAAGGCCTATTCGATGACCGGCTGGCGCATCGGCTATGCCGGCGGTCCGCAGTGGATCATCAAGGCGATGGCCAAGCTGCAATCGCAGTCGACCTCCAACCCCTGCTCGATCAGCCAGGCAGCGGCGGTGGCCGCGCTCAATGGCGACCAGAGCTTCCTCATCGAGCGCAACGCCGCCTTCAAGGGCCGCCGCGACCTCGTCGTCGCCATGCTGAACGACGCGCCGGGCCTCCACTGCCCGACCCCGGAAGGCGCCTTCTATGTCTATCCGGACGCCGCCGGCTGCATGGGCAAGAAGACCCCGGCCGGCCAAACGATCGAGACCGACGCCGATCTCATCAATTATTTCCTTGAGACGGTCGGTGTCGCGGCTGTGCACGGTGGCGCCTTCGGCCTCGCCCCGGCGTTCCGCGTGAGCTACGCGACGTCCGAGGACATCCTCAAAAAGGCCTGCACCCGCATTCAGGAAGCCTGCGCGGCGCTCCGTTAAGGGGCATGCCGCCGGGCCATCCCGCCCGGCCGTCTTGACGAATGGCGATCAAAAGCCCAGCTTTGCCCCATGCCCGAGCGCGGCGGGGGGCTCGGGTGGCTTTTGTTCAAGATCAGGACGGACACGGCAATCATGACCAGGACTTTCATCCGCTCACGGCTTCCAGCCGGGCTCACCGCCCTGCTGGCGAGCGCGGCACTCCTCACTGCCGCGCCGCACGCGCAAGCGGCGGAGGCGACCCAGCTCGCCCCCAAACCGGCGATCGACGCGCCGGCCGGCAAGGCAGGCACCGCCATCGCCTATTTTGCGGGCGGCTGTTTCTGGGGCGTCGAGGGTGTTCTCTCGCATGTGAAAGGCGTGAAGAGCGTCGTCTCCGGTTATGGCGGCGGACCGGCCAATGTCCGGGTCAATTACGAGAAGGTCGGCACCGGCAGCACCGGCTATGCCGAGGCCGTGCGCGTGGTCTATGATCCCAGCGAAGTGAGCTACGGCACGCTGTTGCGCGTGTTCTTCTCGGTGATCACCGACCCGACGACGCTCAATTATCAGGGGCCGGATCGCGGCACCCAATATCGCTCGGCGCTGTTCCCGCAAAGCGCGGAGCAGGAGAAGGTCGCCAAGGCCTATCTGGCGCAGCTCGGCCAGTCCGGCTTGTGGAAAGACCCCATCGTCACGCGTATCGAGCCGGTTGGCCGCTTCCAGGCGGCCGAAGGCTATCATCAGGATTTCATGAAGAATAATCCCGATAATGGCTATATCAAACGCTGGGACGCGCCCAAGCTGGAGGCCTTCAGGCAGCTGTTCCCGGCGCTTTACTCAGCCACACCGGCCGCCTGAGGGCGCCGGGCCGCGCTGCTGTCACCCGCGCCGTTCGTCGCTGACGAAGACGCGGGCCCGATCATTTAAGGCAGCTGTCCAGTCCCTGCGTGCGCACCGTGCCGACATAGCGGGCAAGGCGGTCGCCATGGCGGCGGGTGAAGCCGCTGGGGGCGACGGCAGCGCGCTTCTTGGGGAGCGGCAGCACGGCGGCGATACGGGCCGCCTCGGTCGGCGAGAGCTTGCTCGCGCCATGGTTGAAATAGCGGCGCGCGCCGGCCTCCACGCCATAGGTGCCGATGCCGGTCTCGGCGACGTTGAGATAGACTTCCATGATCCGGCGCTTGCCCCAGATCGCCTCGATCAGCACCGTGTACCAGGCCTCCAGCCCCTTGCGGACGAAGCCGCCGCCCTGCCAGAGGAACACATTCTTGGCGGTCTGCTGGCTGATCGTCGAGCCGCCCCGGATGCGGCCGCCGCGCGCATTATAGTTGATCGCCTGCTGGATCGCCTGCGCGTCGAAGCCATGATGCTGGCAGAATTTGCTGTCCTCCCCCGCGATCGCCGCGCGCGGCATGTCAGGATCGATGCGCGAGAGCGGCGTCCAGTCCTTGGTGATGCCGTTCTTGTCGAACAACATGGTGAGGGTCACCGGCACGGGCACATATTTATAGACCAGCACCTGCAGCAGCGACACGCCGATGAAGGCGAGGATCGCGAGGAAGGCCCACCGCAAGACGCGCGCGATCAGGCCGCGCTTGCCTTTGTTGCGCGCACGGCGGCGCGGGCGCGCCTTCGCTTTCGGCTTTGTCGCCCCCCTGGCCGCCATGGCTGCGCTCAGTGCCCCGGAAACGCCGTCGACTCGAAGCGGATCGGCTCGCCGATCGCGGCATCGGCCAGCTGGCCCTCCCACATCACGCGATGGCCGCGCACGATGGTGCCGACGGGTCGCCCGGTGACGCTCTGCCCTTCAAAGGGCGACCAGCCGGCGCGCGAGGCGAACCAGTCGCCCTCCATCGTCCAGCGCGCCTTGAGGTCGACGACGGTGAAATCGGCATCATAGCCGACCGCGATCCGCCCCTTGCCGACCAGCCCGAAGACCCGCTGCGGGCCGGCACTGGTGAGGTCGATGAAGCGCTGGAGCGTGAGACGGCCATTGGCGACATGATCGAGCAGCAGCGGCACCAGCGTCTGCACGCCGGGCATGCCGCTCGGGCTGTCGGGATAGGGGCGGGCCTTCTCGTCTTTCGTATGCGGCGCATGATCGGAGCCGAGCACATCGGGCACGCCCTGCCGCAGCCAGTGCCACAGCCCCTCGCGATGGGCGGCCGAGCGGATCGGCGGGTTCATCTGCGCATAGCTGCCGAGGCGCGGATAGGCATCCTCGGCCGCCAGCGTCAGATGCTGCGGCGTCACCTCGCACGTCGCGATATCCTTGTTCGCGGAGAGAAACTCCAGCTCGGCCGGGGTGGTGATGTGCAGCACATGGATCCGCCGCCCGGCTTCGCGCGCCAGCTTCACGATCCGGCGGGTCGCCATCATCGCGCTTTCATCGTCGCGCCAGACCGGGTGGCTGGATGGATCGCCGGCGACCCGCTCGCCCTTGCGTGCATTCATCCGCGCCTCGTCCTCGGCATGGATGGCGACACGGCGGCGGCCATGGGCGAGCACGCGGGCCAGCGCCTCATCCTCCGCCACCAGCAGGCTGCCGGTCGAGGCGCCCATGAAGATCTTGACGCCGGCCGTGCCGGGGATGCGCTCCAGTTCGCCCAGCTGCTCGGCATTGTCGCCCGTCGCGCCGACATAGAAGGCATGGTCGCACCACATGCGATGATGCGCGCGGGCGAGCTTGTCGGCGACCCGCTCGGCGGTGTCGGTATTGGGATTGGTGTTGGGCATCTCGAACACGGCGGTGACGCCGCCGAGCACGGCGGAGCGGCTGCCCGATTCAAGATCTTCCTTATGCTCCAGCCCCGGTTCGCGGAAATGCACCTGGCTGTCGATCACGCCGGGCAGCACATCGAGTCCCGTGCAGTCGACCGTCTCGCCGGCATCGCCCAGCTGTATGCCGATGGCCGCAATCCGGCCACCGATGACGCCGACATCCGCTGTCGCCGCACCACCGGGCAAATGAACTGTGCCGCCGCGCAGGATAAGGTCGAATGTCTGGGTCATGGGCTTTGCTCTCTTGGTTTGGTGCCTCTCTTCCCCTACCTAAGTCGCATGGATTCCACCACCCTTCCCGCCACGACACTTCGCGGCCGCGCACTCATCCGTGTCGGGGGTGCCGATGGGCGCCCCTTTCTTCAGGGCCTGCTGACGCAGGACCTGCTCACGCTCGCGCCCGGCGCGCCGCGCTATGCCGGACTGCTGACGCCGCAGGGCAAAGCCCTGTTCGATCTCTTCCTCTGGGCCGATCCGGCCGGTGGGGACGATGTGCTGCTCGATTGCGAAGCGGAGCGCGCCGAGGCGCTGATGAAGCGCCTGACCCTGTATCGCCTCCGCCGCCCGGTGACGATCGCGCCGGAAGACGCGCTCGCCGTCCACTGGTCGCCCACTCCCCATGACGACGCGGCGGCTGATCCACGCCTGGCCGCGCTCGGCTGGCGCTGGCTGGCCCCGGCGGGCGCGGGCGATGCCGGCGAGGCCTATCATGCCCATCGGCTGGAGCAGGGCGTGCCGGAAGGCACCGCCGAGCTGGGCGAGGACAAGACGCTCTGGCTCGAATGCAACGCGCAGGAGCTGCACGGCGTGGATTATGCCAAGGGCTGCTATGTCGGGCAGGAGAACACCGCGCGGATGCATTATCGCAACAAGGTGAACCGCCGCCTCGTCGTGTTGCCGCTCGACCGGTCCGATCCGGCCCGTCAGCGCATCGCCTATCCTGCGCTCGGGCTCGCGATCGACCATCGCCCGGTCGATACGCTGGCGGGCATCCCCCTGCCATCATGGCTGGCCGAGGCATTGGCGGAGACGGCCGACTGATGCGCCTGTTCGCCGCGCTGGCGCTGCTGCTGCTCGGCGCGACGGCCGCGCGGGCCGACATCAAATGGGAGGTGGTCAGGACACTTCCGCACGATACCAAAGCCTTCACGCAGGGATTGTTCATCGCGGACGGGCAGCTTTATGAAAGCACCGGGCTGGTCGGCCGTTCGGAACTGCGCGCGCTCAGTCTCAAGGATGGCAGCGTGGTGCGCCGCGCGCCGATCCGCCGCGATCTGTTCGGCGAGGGCATTGCCCCCTGGCGGGACCGGATCATCAGCATCACCTGGCAATCGGGGCTGGGCTTCATCTGGCGGCGGCGCGATTTCAGGGCGGTCGGCTCATTCACCTATCCGGGCGAAGGCTGGGGGCTGACCAGCAGCGCCAAGGATCTGATCATGAGCGACGGGACCGCGCAGCTGCGTTTTCTCGATCCGGCAACGCTCAAGGAGCGCCGCCGCGTCACCGTCACATGGCAGGGCGAGCCGGTCCGCAATCTCAATGAGCTCGAATATGTGAACGGCGCTGTTTACGCGAACATCTGGTATGATTCGCGCATCGTCCGGATCGATCCGGCCACCGGCGTGGTCGATGACTGGCTCGACCTTGCCCCCCTCGTCGCCAAGAATATCGGCGGCGATAGCGGCGCGGTGCTCAATGGCATCGCCTGGGATGCCAAGGCGAAACTGCTCTACGTCACCGGCAAGAACTGGCCCCGGCTTTACGCGCTGCGCCTGCGCGACTGATCGCGCCGGTCATTTCACACAGGGCATTTTGATCTCTGTCAAAGCGCGGGTGATGGCGCGCGCCTAGGGTGGCCTCATGCGATCGCGCCGGCCCCGTGTCGGCATGGTCGACCGGCGTTGCGCACAAACCCCTTCCCTCCCGGTTAGTGGGGGTGCGCAGCGGGAGGCTTCCCCTTGGCAGCAGGGGAAGCCTCCATTTCCGCTTGGCGGCGATCCTCAGCCCTTCTTGCGCGCTTCGGCGATGGCGGCCTTGAGCGCCTCATATCCGACAGCACCGGTCAGCACCTGATTGCCCACCACGAAGGTCGGCGTGCCGGTCGCGTCGATCGCCTGCGCGAGGCGGACATTGTCCATGATCTCTTCGTCGCCGGCCTTGTTGCCAATTGCCGCCCGCGCCTTCGCCGCATCGAGCCCGACCTTGCCGGCAACCTTGAGCACCGTCGCAGGCTCGACATCGCCCGCTGCATACATGGCCTTGTGGAACGCCATATAATGGCTGCCCTCCGCCGCGAGCATGCTCACCCGCGCCGCGCCGGCGCTGCCTTCCGCGATGATCGGCAATTCGCGATAGACGACGCGCAACCCGCTATCCTCCTTCACGAGCCGCGCCAGGTCCGGCAGGGAGGCGCGGCAATAGCCGCAGGCATAATCCATGAAGGCGACCAGCGTGACGTCCGGCTTCGCCGCGCCTTCCCATGCCCCCTTGTAGGGCGTTTCCAGCACGGCGCGATTATCCTCGATCTTCTGCGCCATTTCCCTGGCCTGCAGGCGCTTGACCGCTTCCGGGATGATCTCGGGATGCTCCAGAATATAGCTGCGCACCACCTCCTCAATGGCGGCGCGATCCGTGCCGGCGATGCCGGCCTTGTCCGTTGCGGCATAGGCAACGGCAGCGCCGCCCGCCGCCAGCAGCGCGATCAACGCAAACATGCCCAGCCGGCGGCGCGGTTCGGGCGCCTGCGGGAGCGGGGCCGGTCGCATGGTCGAGCGGTCGGTCATCGTTTCTTGTCCTTTTCCAATGCGGCGCGGCTCACCATCGCGATGTCCTGCGCGCGAATATAATCGGGTGAATTGGGCTGAATGCCGCCCAATGCCACTTCTGCGTGGCGCAAGGCCAGCGCATTCTGCCCTGTCATCTGGTAGCGCTCGGCCGTCGCCAGCGCCGCGCGCGCGGTATCGCCCTTGCGCTGATAGACGGTGCCCAGCGTATACCAGGCGAAGGGATTTTCCTTGTCCCGCGCCACGACCGAACGCAGCACCCGCTCGGCCTCGTCGAGATATTGATCATCATCCGTGGCGACGAGGGCATGGCCGAGCATCGCGGCGATCAGCGGCGCGCCATCGGCCCCGGCGACCGCTTCGCGCAGCGGCGCGATCGCCTGCACCGGCTGGCCGGATTCGAGCAGCACCTGCCCTTGCAGCTCCAGGAAATAGGGGTCGTGCGGCGCGCTCTGCAGCAGCGCTGCCACTTCCCTGAGCGCCTGATCCGTATAGGCGCCCTTATGATAGGCATAGGCGCGGGCATAATGAGCCGGGATGCTCTGGTCCGTCACGGGATAGAGCTGCAACGTGCGCGGCGGCTCCTCGACAAAGCCGATGAGCTTGGCCTTGATGCGCTGGAAACGCGCCTCCAGCGTCGGATCGGTCTGCTGGTTCCACGCCGCGTCCTTCTCATAGACGGCGGTCAGCGAGGCCACGCGGTCGCTCGAAAGCGGATGCGAGCGCGCATAGGTATCCTGCTCGACATAAAGCCGATATTCGAGATTTTGCAGCTTCTTGAAAAAGGCGATGCTGCCTTTGCCGCTGATCCCGGCCTCATGCAGATAGCGCACGCCAGCAGCGTCCGCGCTGGCTTCCTGCGCGCGGCTGAAGGAGAGGAAACGCCCCATCGCGGCTTGCTGGCCGGCCGCCATGATCCCCATGCCGGCCTCGCCGCCGCCAGCCGCAATCGCCGCCGCGCCGAGCAGCAGGCTGACGATGGTGATCCCCGTCGCCTCCTTGATGCCCTCCATCGAGCGGATGATATGCCCGCCCTCGATGTGGCCAAGCTCGTGCGCGATGACGCCTTGCACCTGATTGAGATTATCGGCGGTGGCAATCAGGCCACTGTTCAGCCAGACGATCTGCCCGCCAGCGACGAAGGCGTTGATCGACGGGTCGTTGACGACGATCACTTCGGCATTGCGCGGATCGAGCCCGGCCGCCCGGATGAGCGGCGCGGAGGCATCGCGCATCAGCGCTTCGGTTTCCGCGTCGCGCAGGATGGATTGGGCGAAGGCCGGCTGCGTGACCATCAGCCCGGTCATGGCAAGGATCACGAGCAGACGCGCGACCATGGCGACCATGCGTGCGCCGAGGGATCGGCCGCGCAAGGCCGCCGCCGGGGAATCGAAGCGGGAAGCCATGGCTCGCGCTATGTCCCGGCGCGTATGAACCCCGGCTGACCCTCCAGGGGTCGCGCCAGCGTCCGGCGCCGGGCCGGGCGTGATCCGGGGCGACAGGCGCGCCACCGGATCAGACGCCGGGTCCGGCCTGCATCGGCCCCTTATGCGGGCTGGCGGTCCCGCCGCCCGCCCGCACAGGGACCGAACGCATGCCGTGTCCGGTCAAGCGCCGAACGTGCGCTGCCACCAGCCACGGCGCGGCGCTTCACCATCCGCATCCCCGCCAGCATTGGCGGACGCGGTTTCCGCCGGCTCGGCAGAAGCTGCCTTCTCGACGGGCTCGGCCTTGGGAGCCACCTCGGCCTTGGTCGCGGCCTCAGCCTTGGGCGCGGCCTTGGCCCTCGCCCTTGGCGCCGGCTTGGCGACGGGCTCCGCGGCCGCGTCACCCTCGGCGGCCGGAGCAGCCTTGCGGCGGCGCGTCGTCTTGGGCTTGGCCGGCGCTTCCTCGGCACTGGCATCAACCGGTGCCTCGGTGGCCTCGGCTTCCGCCGCCTCGGCTGGCGCGGCCTTGCGGCGCGGTGCCTTGGGGGCAGCCTTGGCCTTGGGCGCGGCCTTGGGCTTGGCCGGCGCCTCGATCAGCTCGGGCGACACCTCGACGGACACAGCCGCCGCCTCGCTCGCCGCGACTGGCTCGGCAACCGCCTCGATGGCGCCCTCGGACGGCGCGGCCGCCTCGCTTGCCACCTCATCAGCCGGACGACGCACGCGGCGGCGGCGCGGCGGCGCCTTCGCCGCGGGCTCCTCCGGCTCGCTGGCCACGACGACAGGCTCCACAGGCTCCGCCTCAACGGCCGGTGCCTCGTCATGCCCGGCCTCTTCCGCCGGCGACATAGCGCGCTGCGCGTCGGCGTCATCATGATCGTCCTGGTGCAGGTCATCCGATGCAGCCTGCTCGCCATTCTGGCCACCGCGCCGGCGGCGACCGCCACGACGCCCGCGCCGGCTGCGACGGGCCGGGGCCTCGCCGCCCTCGGCATCCGCCTCGCCAGCATGGTCGGCATGATCGCCGTCGTCATCATGACCGGTTTCGTCTGCCTGTCCGGCACCGTCCCCATCATCATCCCCGGTCTCGCCATCGGCGCCGTCAGCGGACTCCTCGCCATTCGGCTGGCCATCGCCATCGCGGCGATTGCGGCGACCCCGGCGGCGACGCTTGCGGCGACGGTTGCTGTCCTGGTCCGGCTCGCCACCGGCCTCACCACCGGATGCGCGATCCTCGGACTCCTCCTCGTCGTCCTCGTGCTCGTCTTCGTCCTCAAACTCGTCGTCATGGTCGACATGATCGACGATCGGCGCATAGGTCACCTGGATCGCCGGACGCGGCCCGGAGGGTTCGACCGACATGCGGGCGCCTTCCAGCTCGCCATCGGGCAGGACCACGATCTGCACGCCGTAGCGCTGCTCGATCTCGTCCAGCTCGCGGCGCTTGTTGTTGAGCACGTAGAAGGCGGCTTCCTGGCTCGCGCGCAGGGTGATCTGGCTGCCGCGACCGCGGGCGGCCTCTTCCTCCAGCATGCGCAGGGCCGAAAGCCCCGCCGAGGAGGCCGTGCGGACCAGCCCGGTGCCCTCGCAATGCGGGCAGGCACGGGTGCTGGCTTCCAGCACGCCGGTGCGCAGCCGCTGGCGGCTCATCTCCATGAGGCCGAAGCCGGAGATGCGGCCGACCTGAATGCGCGCGCGGTCGTCCCGCAGCGCTTCCTTCATCGCCTTCTCGACCTTCCGGATATTGGAGTTGTGCTCCATATCGATGAAGTCGATGACGACGAGGCCCGCCATATCGCGCAGGCGCAGCTGCCGGGCGATTTCCCGCGCGGCTTCCAGATTGGTCTGGAACGCGGTCTGCTCGATATTATGCTCGCGCGTCGAGCGGCCCGAGTTGATGTCGATCGAGACCAGCGCCTCGGTCGGGTTGATCACCAGATAGCCGCCGGATTTCAGCTGCACGACCGGATTATACATGGCCGCCAGCTGATCCTCGACGCCGTAGCGCTGGAACAGCGAGACCGCATCGGCATATTGCTTCACCCGCTTGCCATGACTCGGCATCAGCAAATTCATGAAGTCCCGGGCCGCGCGGTAGCCGTCATCGCCCTCGACGATCACCTCATCGATATCGCGATGGTAGATATCGCGGATCGCGCGCTTGATCAGATCGCTGTCATTATGGATCAGTTCGGGCGCGTCGGCGCGCAGCGTCTTTTCGCGAATCTCGTCCCACAGCCGGGCGAGATAATCGAAATCGCGGCGAATCTCCGTCTTGGTGCGCGAGAGGCCGGCCGTGCGCACGATGCAGCCCATCGAGGAGGGCAGCTTCATCTCCGCGATGATCGACTTCAGCCGCTTGCGATCCGCGCCATTGCTGATCTTGCGCGAGATGCCGCCACCATGGCTGGTGTTGGGCATCAGCACGCAATAGCGGCCGGCGAGGCTGAGATAGGTGGTCAGCGCCGCACCCTTGTTGCCGCGCTCCTCCTTGACGACCTGGACGAGCAGCACCTGGCGGCGCTTGATGACGTCCTGAATCTTGTAGCGGCGGCGCAGGGCCATGCGCTTGCGGCGCAACTCCTCGGCCGCCTGGTCATTGGCGGACGACTTGCCGCGTGGCTTGCGCCCGTTGCCATTCTCATCGCCATTGTCGCCGGCGTCGTCATCCGCGCCGTCGTCCTCGGCATGATCGTCGTCGCCATCCTCATCATCATGCGACCGGTCGAGCACCTCGACGCCGTGATCCTCGTCGCGGTCGTCATCATCCTCTTCCGCACGCAACGCCGCTTCCTCGGCGGCATGCTCGGCTTCCTCGGCGAGCAGCGCCTCGCGGTCCTCGCGCGGGATCTGGTAATAATCGGGGTGAATTTCCGAGAAGGCCAGGAAACCATGGCGATTGCCGCCATAATCGACGAACGCCGCCTGCAGCGATGGCTCGACCCGGGTTACCTTGGCGAGATAGATATTGCCCTTGAGCTGCTTGTGCTCGGCGGATTCGAAATCAAATTCCTCAATCCGATTCCCCGTAACGACCGCGACCCGGGTCTCTTCCCGGTGGCGCGCGTCGATCAGCATACGCATTGTCATTCAAATGTCTCCAGCCGGCTATCGCCCCTCTCTCACGGAGAGGCGGACGATCCGGCGCAATAAGGGGGTGCGCGGCCCGACGCATCGCGTCAACGCGGCATCGGTTGGGCAAACCCCGGTTTTCAAAAGGAAATTGTGCGTCTGTTACGAGGGCATGTCCGCATCCTGCGGAGAACTCGAAAATCGCTCGCAGCCCAATGCCCGCTTCTGCGTGCTTCGAGCCTGTCAAGCCATGCGCCATGCAACATCAACCTGTAGATCGCCCTGCGGCGATGGTGGTCCGGCCAATCCGCCGCGTCGCGTTGCGCGATGCAGCCGATCCGGAGCCTCAATCGCTAGCAGGGCTTGTGCCGGAGGGCAACGAGGAAAAGGTCCGCTCTGCCCGCGCCGCCGGGGGCCGCATTTCACCAATCCCGTCCGCCAGCCCCGCGCGGGCTCGCCAGCCCGCCGGCAGCGATCGTGGCGCGAATATCTCTGGACGCGGAGGCCGGGCTGGCGGCACAAGGCAGGCTCCATGGTCCCGCTGGCCACCCTCCTTCTGGCTGCTCCCTCGCTTGCCTTGACCGCAGCGCCGCCACGCGTCGCGCTGCCCGTCATGCTATCGTCGTCGCTCACCGTCCGGATGGCCCGCCCACCCGCGCGCCGGGGCGGCATCACCGTGCGCATTCCGGACGCCGCACCCAGCATCGCGCTGCCGCCGATCGAGGGGCCGCGCGACGCGGGCCGGCCGCTGGTGGTGATCGACCCCGGCCATGGCGGGCATGATCCCGGCGCGCGCAACGACGCGCTGGCCATGCAGGAGAAGGATGTGACGCTTGCGATCGCGCGGGCGGTGCGCGACGAACTGCTCAAGACCGGCCGCATCCGCGTGGCGTTGACCCGCGACGACGATCGCTTCCTCATCCTGCAGGAACGCTCCGGCATCGCGCGCAAAATGGGCGCGGACCTGTTCATTTCCATCCATGCCGATGCGGCCGAGCAGCCCGATGTGCGCGGCGCGACCATCTATACGCTGTCGGACGTCGCCTCGGACCGCGAGGCGGCACGGCTCGCCGCCCGGCAGAATCGCGCCGACATCCTTCACGGGGCGGACCTGTCGGGCGAGAGCGTGGCCGTCAGCTCGATTCTCATCGACCTCGCCCAGCGCGAGACGATGGCCGCCTCAAGCCGGTTCGCCGAGCTGCTGCACCGCGAGGCGCTGCCGCATTTCCGCTTCCGCGCGCCTTATCATCGCGCGGCGTCGCTGGTCGTGCTCAAGGCCCCCGACACGCCCTCGGTGCTGCTCGAGACCGGCTATATCAGCAATGACGAGGATGCCGCATGGATGGCGACGAAGGACGGGCGCCTGCAACTGGCCAAGGGGGTTGCGGCGGCCATTTCCGTCCATTTCGCGCGGCAATCGGCCAGGCGCTGACCGGCCCGCCCGATGAGCCTTTCGATCGCACCGAGCCGGCGGGCAACGCGGCCGGAAACGGGGCCTGTGCCGCAGAGCCAGGGCATGGCCGCCGCCGCCGCGCGCCCTGGCTTGCTGGCCCGCCCGGGCCGCTCGTCGCAAAAGCGGTTCCCTCTCTCGCGCAAAATGGTCTAGTGGCGCGCTATGGATGACGCCACGAGTGACGCAACCAGCTATCGGCTCCGGCGCGACGATGGCCGACCGGAGCCGCGCAACCGGCTGACCGCCTTGTGGGCGCAGCGGCGCTGGCGCTGGGCGAGCTATGCCGCGCTCGCGCTGGTCGCGGGGCTGTCGCTGTTCTGGATATTGTTCGCGCGCGGCCTGCCGGATGCCAAGAGCCTGCTCGACTATCAGCCCCCGCTGCCCACCGTGGTGCGGGACATCAACGGTCAGCCGATGCACAGTTTCGCCCGCGAGCGGCGGGTGCAGCTGCAATATTCCGATTTCCCGCCCATGCTCGTCAACGCCTATCTGGCGGCCGAGGACAAGACCTTCTTCAGCCATCATGGCGTCGATGTGTCCGGTCTCGCCGCGGCGGTGATCGACTATACGTCCAAGCTCGGCAGCGGCCAGCGCGCGCGCGGCGGGTCCACCATCACCCAGCAGGTCGCCAAGAATCTGCTGATCGGCGATGAATATTCGCCCACCCGCAAGATCAAGGAAATGATCCTCGCCTGGCGCATCGAGAATGTGCTGAGCAAGCAGCAGATCATGGAGCTGTATCTCAACCAGATCTTCCTGGGCCGCAACGCCTATGGCGTGCAGGCGGCGGCGCGCGCCTATTTCGACAAGGATGTCGGCGACCTCACGCTGCACGAGGCGGCGTATCTGGCCATCCTGCCCAAGGGCCCGGCCAATTACCGGCCGGAAGTCCACATGGATCGCGCGCTCGACCGTCGCAACTGGGCGCTGGGCGAGATGCTCAAGAACCGCTTCATCACCCGCGACCAATATGAGGCGGCGCGGGCCGAGCCGCTCGGCACCGTCGCCCAGCGCGGCAGCAGCTATGAGCGGATCGGCGGCTATTATGTCGAGGATATCCGCCGCCGGCTGATCGCCCAATTTGGCGAGACCGCGCAGGATGGGCCGAACAGCGTCTATGCCGGCGGCCTGTGGGTCCGCTCGCCCATCTCGCCCTTCATGCAGGAGCAGGCCAGCCGCGCGCTGCGCGAGGGCCTGCTGCGCTATGATGCCGGCAAGGGCTGGTCCGGCCCCATCGCCAAGGTCGATCCGGCGCGCTGGCAGGCGGAACTGGCGGCCTCCAACCTCGGCGTCGACTATGCCGACTGGACCGTCGCGGTGGTGCTGGAGAAGACCGCAGGCAGCGCCGCCATCGGCCTGCCGGACGGGCGCACCTCCACCCTGCCGCGCAGCGCGGCCATGCTGATCGACCGGCGCACCGGCGGCATCACCTTCGATTCGCTCAAAGCCGGCGACATCATCGCGGTGAAGCCGGAGGGCAACGCCTATGCGCTGCGCAACATCCCCGGCGTCTCGGGCGGCATGATGATCGAGAGCGTCCATAGCGGCCGCGTCTACGCGATGCAGGGCGGCTTCGATTCGCGCCTTTCCGCCTATAATCGCGTGACCCAGGCGATGCGTCAGCCCGGTTCCACCATCAAGCCGTTCGTCTATGCCGCCGCGCTGGATAACGGCATGACGCCGGCCTCGATCATCATCGACGGGCCCTTCTGCGTCTATCAGGGCGGGAATCTCGGGCAGAAATGCTTCCGCAACTTCAGCGGCGGCGGCGCCGGCCCGCAGACGATGCGCTGGGGCGTCGAGCAATCGCGCAACCTGATGACGGTGCGCGCCGCCTCGCAAACCGGCATGCCGCGCGTCGTCAGCACGATCAAGGCGATGGGGATTGGCGATTACCAGCCCTATCTCGCCTTTGCGCTCGGCGCCGGCGACACCACCGTCGAGCGACTGGTCAATGCCTATGCGATGCTCGCCAACCATGGCCGGCGCCTCACCCCCAAAGTGATGGACTATGTGCAGGACCGCAACGGCCAGGTGATCTGGCCGCTCAACTGGAAGCCGTGCCAGGATTGTTCCGCCAAGGATTGGGATGGCCGGCCGATGCCGCGCTTCGCGCCGTCCGGCCAGCAGGCGATGAACCCGATGACGGCCTATCAGGTCGTCCATATCGCCGAGGGTGTCGTCCAGCGCGGCACCGCCACCCGCTTGCGCGATCTCGACCGGCCGCTGTTCGGCAAGACCGGCACGACCAACGGCCCGACCGATGTCTGGTTCGTCGGTGGTTCGCCGGATATCGTGGCGGGCGTCTATGTCGGCTATGACCAGCCACGCAATCTGGGCGGCTATGCGCAGGGCGGCACCATGGCCGCGCCGATCTGGAAATCCGCGATGGAGCCGATCCTCAAGGATATGCCCAAGACGCCATTCGTGGCGCCGGCCGGCGTGCGGATGGTGCGGATCGACCGGCGCAGCGGCAAGCGCGTCTATGGCGGCTGGCCGACCGATGACCCCAAATCCGCGATCATCTGGGAAGCCTTCAAGCCGGAAACCGAGCCGCGCATTTCCATGCGCCGGGACGAGATGGCCGAGCGCGCCGAGCAGGACAAGGCCGCCGCCGGCTCCGGCCGCCGCGATATCGCCCGTGATTTCGCCGGCGATCAGGGCGGCATCTACTGAGCGGGAGGCAGGACGACGAGGCAAGGCGACAGGGCAAGATGGGCCGCAGCCCCCGCGCCGTCCTGCCCGAATCGACGCTGAACCCTTGACGTTGCGCACGCAGCATCGCATCGCCCGGCGCTTGGCCCTATAGCGGGTCGCGACCTCTATTGACGGAGACCTCCCATGCGCGCCGAAGCGCAAGCCCATGTCGACCGCATCAAGGCAGCGCTCGACCTGCTACGCCGCTTTCTGGACTGGGACCGGGCGCTGCGGCGACTCGACGAGCTCAATGCCCGTGTCGAGGACCCGACGCTGTGGGACAATCCGAAAGCCGCGCAGGAGGTGATGCGCGAGCGCACCCGGCTGGATGACGCGATTTCCGCCACCCGCGCGATCCAGCAGGAGATGGCCGATACGGTCGAGCTGATCGAGATGGCCGATGCCGAAAGTGATGAGGCGATGGCCGATGAAGGCGTCGCCGTGCTGGCTGCGCTGGCCGAGCGCGCCGATCGTGACAAGGTCACCGCGCTGCTCTCCGGCGAGGCGGACGGCAATGATACCTATATGGAAATCCACGCCGGCGCGGGCGGCACGGAGAGCCAGGACTGGGCCGAGATGCTCCAGCGCATGTATCAGCGCTGGGCCGAAAAGCGCGGCTTCAAGGTGGAGCTGATCGAATATCAGGGCGGCGAGCAGGCCGGCATCAAATCCGCCACGCTGCTGCTCAAGGGCGAGAATGCCTATGGCTATGCCAAGACCGAGAGCGGCGTGCACCGCCTCGTGCGCATCTCGCCCTATGACAGCTCGGCGCGGCGACACACCAGCTTCTCGTCCGTCTGGGTCTATCCGGTGATCGACGACAATATCGAGATCGAGATCAGGGACAGCGACCTGCGGATCGATACCTATCGCTCGTCCGGCGCGGGCGGGCAGCACGTCAACACCACCGATTCGGCGGTGCGCATCACGCATATTCCCACCGGGATCGTCGTCGCCTCGCAGAATGACCGCTCGCAGCACAAGAACCGCGCGACCGCGATGGGCATGCTCAAGGCCCGGCTCTACGAAGCCGAGCTGCGCGAGCGCGAGGAGAAGGCCTCCGGGGAATATCAGACCAAGACCGATATTGGCTGGGGCCACCAGATCCGCTCCTATGTGCTCCAGCCCTATCAGCTGGTGAAGGATCTGCGCACCGGCGTCACCTCCACCGCGCCGGGCGACGTGCTCGATGGCGATCTCGATCCGTTCATGGCAGCCGCGCTCAGCCAGAAGGTGACCGGGGAGAAGGTTGACGTGGAGGATGTCGATTGATGCGGCGGCGCGGGATGGCAAGGCTCGCCATGGCCTTGCTCCTGCTCACGCCTGCCGGCTGCGATTCGCTCGCGCCACCGCCGGACGACCGGCCCGAGACGGCCCATGCCTTTCCGCGCGCCGATCGGCCCGTCGCGCCGATCATCTCCACCCGCTGGTCCACCGAGGAAGCCCGTGACCGGGTGAACGAGGCGGAGGATATCATGGACCGGGCCGGCATCCGCGCCGGCATGACCGTGGCCGATATCGGCGCGGGTGAGGGCTATTATACCGTCCGCCTCGCCCGCCGCGTCGGCCCGGAAGGCCGGGTTCTGGGGCAGGACATCATCGCCGAGGTCATCGACCAGCTCGGCCGCCGGGTGACGCGCGGCAATTGGGAAAATGTCAGCGTCAAGCTCGGCACGGCGGATGATCCCAAGCTGCCCGATGCCAGCTTCGACCGGGTGCTGATGGTCCATATGTATCATGAAATCACCGAGCCCTATGCCTTCCTCTGGCGGCTTTATCCGGCGCTGAAACGCGGCGGCGAGGTGATCGTCGTCGATATGGACCGCCCGACGCCCCAGCATGGCACCCCGCTCGCACTGTTACGCTGCGAGTTCGAGGCGGTCGGCTTCACCCTGATCGGAACGGAAGTCCACACCACCGCCGGTGGCTATCTCGCCCGCTTCTCGGCCAGCGGGCATCGCCCCGCACCGGACGGGATCAAGCCCTGCCGCCTGGCGCGGGGCGACCGGGATATGCCGGCAGCCTGAAGCCGGGCGCAGCGCTCGCACCGCCGCGAAGCCGGTGCGCCGGTCAACCGAGCCGCCGGCCGCTCCAGATGACGCGACCGACGATCGAGACCAGCGCCGGATCGACATTTTCCCATGTCGGATACAGCGGATTGTCGCTGCGCACGGAGAAATGCCCGCGGCCCGGCGCCAGCGCCACACGCTTGACCATCAGCACGCCATCCATCCGCAGCACATAGATGCCGTCCCGCAGCCGCACCGCGCCATCACTGCGATCGACCATGATATCGTCGCCATGGTTGAGCGTGGGTTGCATCGATTCGCCGTCGACCTGGATGATCGAGAGCATTTCGGGCCGTCCCCCCAGCGCCCGGAGCCAGCGCGCATCGAAGGCGAAGGCCCCCACGGCCGGCTCATCCTCCTGCAGCGAACCGCCCCCCGCCGAGGCCCCCAGCGCCAGCCGCGGCACCGCGACCAGCCTCTCGCCAGACCGGACGCGAGACGGTGACGATCCGCGTTGCGCGCGCCGGTCCGGCTGCCAGTCCGGCATCTCGGGCGCGCCGAGCGCCTGCTCGTCCACGCCAAAATAGCGCGCGAGCAGCCGGCGGTCGGCCTCGTCCAGCTTGCGAGGCGTGCCGCGTTTCACAAATTGCTGAACATAGGCGGGATTGCGGCCGAGCAGCTTCGAGATGGCGCCATATGTGTCGCCACGCTCCTGGATCAGCCGCTCCAGCGTCGCCCGTGCGTCGATTGACTCCATGATGGCGCAATACACGTAGGATTTTTCCTAGACAAGTAGGATTTTGCATAGAAGGATATAGGAATATTCCTATTTGCCGAGTCAGCAGCTGGAGGCTGAAGCGATCATGTCCACCCTGAGCAGCATTGAAACCTTCCTCCGCCGCACCGGCATGGCACCCACCCGGTTCGGCCGCGACGCCGTGCGCGACCCGCGCTTCGTCTTCGATCTGCGCAACGGCCGGGAGCCAGGCGCACGCACCAGACGGCGGATAGAACATTTCATGAACATTCACGACAGGGGAGTCGCAAGATGAAAAGCATGTCCAGTCCGGTCAGCCGCTACGGCCGGCTCCGTATCCGCCGGCGGGAGGCGCATGTGATCCGCCCGGCCGCGCCCCGCCCGCATCGCCGCGACTGTCAGGGGCAATTGCTGGCGCGGCTGCGGGCCATGATGGCGCCGGACGGGACGATCGAGCAGGCGACGATGCGCCCGTGGTGCAGCGCGACCTTCGTCGGCACCCAGCATCGCCTGCACCTCATGCTGGAAGGCGCGCAGGCCAGGCAGCGCGCCGACGCGCTCGCCGCCTCGCTGGGCGAGGCGGATTTCATGCTCAACGGCCATATCGTCGCGGATGTGGTGGTGGACGATATCCGCGCTGACGACAAAGGCGACACCGCGATCCTGCTGGAGGTGCTCACGATCGAGGATTGGTGACGTCGCCGGCCGACGGACCGGCAGCGCGCGATCAGCGCCGCCGGTTCGGCTGTGTCTGCTCGGCCAGCTTGCGGAGCGTCGCCAGCGCCTTGGCCAGGGCAGCTTCGACGGCCGCGACATCCATGTCGAGCTGATCCGGCACAGCCGCCACGATGGCGGGTGGGCACGGCGCGGCCACGGCGCTTGCCCGGGGCTCGGCGGGCCTGTCTGCTCCATCGCGCGACAGGCGGGCCCCGCATTCGACCGGCGCGCGCGCCGGGGACGAAGGGGCCGCAGCGCCGTGCGGCGTCATCGCGATGGCCACAGGGCGCGCTGTCGCGGCGGCCATTAATTGCGCGATCTGGGCATCGCTCATCGGCGCCGGCGAGCGCGGTGCCGCGACAGGCGCGATGATCGGCCCCGGACCATGGCCGGCATCGGCCGGCGGCAGGTCACGGCTGGCCAGCAGCGGTCGCGGCAGCGGCGCATCCGGATGACGATCGCGCCGGCGCCGGGGCAGGCGATCGGCCTCGCCGGGCTGCGCGCCCCACATCCGCGTCAAAACGGACCAGTCGAACGCCGCCGCAAACCATGAGCGCGGCGCCTGCACCGGCTCCAGCCGCACGGGCGCGTTCAACGTCATCGTCGCTCTGGCATTCATGGCGGCCTCTCCAGTTGCTGCACGCCGATTCGCTACCAGCATTTGGTAAACAGGACTGTAACGAGCCCGGGCAACCGGCCCTGCGCCGCCGTCTGTTCGCTCCATATCGGCGCGATTGACGCTGTCGCCCCGCCATGCGACGCCTGCCCCGGAGAGGAGCCCGACCGTGCCGATACCCGAAAGCCTGAGCCACGGACTGCGCCTGCCGGTGATCGGCGCACCGATGTTCATTATCTCCAATCCCGATCTGGTTATCGCCCAGTGCACGGCCGGCATCATCGGCGCCTTCCCCTCGCTCAACCCGCGCGCGCCGGCGCGACTCGACGAGTGGCTCGAGCAGATCACCCAGGCGCTGGCCGCACATGACGCCGCTCACCCGGAGCGACCCGCCGCGCCTTATGCGGTCAATCTCATCGTCCACCGCTCCAACCCCCGGCTGATGGAGGATCTGGCGATCTGCGCGCGCTTCAAGGTGCCGCTGATCATCACCTCGCTCGGCGCGAACGAGGCGGTGAACGCCGCCGTCCACCAGTGGGGCGGCCTCGTCTTTCATGACGTCATCAACCAGCGCTTCGCCCGCAAGGCGGTGGAAAAAGGCGCGGACGGCCTCATCCTCGTCGCCGCCGGCGCGGGCGGCCATGCCGGTGCGCAATCCCCCTTCGCGCTGGTCGCCGAGACGCGGGCGTGGTTCGATGGCCCCATCGCCGTCTCCGGCGCGATCGCGACCGGCGCGGGCATCCTTGCCGCGCGGGCGATGGGCGGCGATTTCGCCTATATCGGCTCGCCCTTCATCGCGACGGACGAAGCGCATGCCAGTGCGGCCTACAAGCAGGGCATCGTCGAAGGCGACGCGGCGGACATCGTCTATTCCAGCTATTTCACCGGCGTTCACGGCAATTATCTGCGCGCCTCGATCCTCGCGCAGAATCTCGATCCCGATGCGCTGCCGCAGAGCAACCCCTCCGCCATGGATTTCGCCAAAGCCACCAGCGCCAAGGCATGGCGCGACATATGGGGCGCGGGGCAAGGCATCGGCGCGGTGAGCCAGGTGGTGCCCGCCGCACGGCTGATCGCGCAGCTCGCCACCGGCTATGCCGCCGCCCGGGCCGGGCTCTGCGAGCGGGCGCGGCCGGGCGACGCGGGAGGTTCCGCGACGAAGCCCGCCATACCGAGCACCGGCGCCTAGACAGAGGCCGCAGCGGATGCCTGCCGTCGTCGCCCCCGGCGGAAGGGGGCGCGGTGGCCCGCCGGCCCTGCGCCGCCCTTACACGTCCGCCAGGCCTTGCGGTGCGCGATCCGCTTGCCCCAGCGTCACAAACTGGTCGCGCAGCCATGAGGCGGCGGGGCCCGGCGGAGTATCGCGCCGCCAGATTGCGGAGAAGCCGTAAATGCCGCCGGGATGATCCGGCATGGCCAGCCGCAGCAGCGCGCCCACCGCAAGATCGGACTGGATGAGCGGCAGCGGCATATTGCCCCAGCCAATGCCCTCGCGCAGCAGCGCATGTTTCGCGCCCAGGTCCGCCAGTCGCCATGTGTGCGGGCTGATCACGGCAAAGTCCCGCCCCTCGGTAAAGCGGGACCGATCGCTCAGCACCAGCTGGATATGCTTGCGCCCCTCGCCGGGCGGAATCACGGCCATGTGCCCCAGCGGATGGTCCGGCGCCGCCACCGGCACCATCGCCACCAGCCCGGCAGCGGTCCAGTCGAGGCCCTCCACATCGGTCACCAGCGGGCCGGAAATGCCGAGCACCGCCTTGCGGTCCACCACCATCGCCGCCACCCCGCCCAGCGCTTCCACATGCAACCGCAGCGCCACGGTCGGGAACGCCTGCTGGAAGCTGCGCAGCACCTGCCCGATCCGTTCGCCCGGCAGCATCACATCGATGGCCAGGTCCAGCTCGCTCTCCAGCCCGTCGAGCAGGCTCTTCACCGTGGCGCGCAGGCCGTCCATGTCCGCCGCCAGCGTGCGCGCCTGTGCCAGCACCGCTCGCCCGGCGGCGGTCAGCTCGGATTTGCGGGCACCCTGCCGCGCGAACAGGGCCAGGCCCAGCTGCGCCTCCAGATTGGCGATGGTGTAGCTGATGACCGAGACCGCGCGATTGAGCCGCCGTCCGGCCGCCGCAAAGCTGCCGCTCTCCACCACGGCGAGAAACACCCGCAACTGCTCGAAGGTGGGCGTGCCGGGATCTGTCATCGTTCAACTTTATAGAACATAATATTCGATATTATCCCTATATTATTGAACATTCGCAAGCCCCATATCGGCGGCAGAACGAAACGAGCGCCGATCGGCGGCCCTCGTTTCAGGAGACCGCTCATGATCGAACTGCGCCCGCTTGCCGCGCTTGGCGGCGACAATCTTGGCTGGCTGGATACGAAGCATCATTTCAGCTTCGCCGGCTATCACGACCCGCAGCGGATGCACTGGGGCAATCTGCGCGTCTGGAATGACGATGCGATCGCGCCCGGCACCGGCTTCCCGCCGCACGCCCATCGCGACATGGAAATCATCACCTATGTCCGCGAAGGGGCCATCACCCATGAGGACAGCCTCGGCAACAAGGGCCGCACCGTGGCGGGCGACGTGCAGGTCATGTCCGCCGGCACCGGCATCACCCACGCGGAATATAATCGCGAGGCCGTGACGACCCGGATCTTCCAGATCTGGATCCTGCCGACCCGCACCGGCGAAAAGCCGGACTGGGGCACGCGCAGCTTCCCCAAAGGCGAGCGCAGCGGCGCCTTCGTCACCCTCGCCTCGGGCGATGTGGGCGATGGCGATGCCCTGCCCATCCGCACCGATGCCCGTGTGCTCGGCGCCACCCTCAAGGCCGGCGAGCGCGCGACCTATGCGCTCGGCAAGGCGCGCAAGGCCTATCTGGTGCCCGCCAGCGGCGCGGTCGAGATTGACGGCGTGCGCGTGAATGCACGCGACGGCGCGGCGATCGCCCAGCTGGAGACCCTCACGGTCACCGCGCTGGAAGATAGCGAGATCATCCTCGTCGACGCCGCCTGATCCTTTGGCCCCGGAGGCGGCACCATGCCTCCGGGGCTCCCCTTCCCCCAACACCTCGTGGAGTTCCTGCCCGTGACCAAGATTCTCGTCCTTTATTATTCCGCCTACGGGCATATCGAGCAGATGGCCGAAGCCGTGGCGCAAGGCGCGCGCGCGGCCGGCGCACAGGTCGACATCCGCCGCGTGCCCGAACTGGTCCCGCAGGAAGTCGCGCGCAACAGCCAATACAAGCTGGACCAGGCCGCGCCCGTCGCCACCATCGCCGAGCTGGAGGCCTATGACGGCATCATCATCGGCACCGGCACCCGCTTTGGCCGCATGTCATCGCAAATGGCCAATTTTCTCGATCAGGCCGGGGGCCTGTGGGCGCGCGGCGCGCTGAACGGCAAGGTCGGCGCTGCCTTCACCGCCACGGCCACCCAGCATGGCGGGCAGGAGACGACACTGTTTTCGATCATCACCAACCTGCTCCATTTCGGCATGACCGTGGTCGGGCTGGACTATGGCTTTGCCGGACAGATGGGCCACGACAAGGTGCGCGGCGGCGCGCCCTATGGCGCCACGACCATCGCGGGCGGCGACGGCACCCGCCAGCCGGACGAGGACGAACTGGACGGCGCGCGCTATCTCGGCCGCCGCGTGGCGGAGACGGCGGCAAAGCTGTTCGCCTGAGCTTGGCAGGGGCGCGCCGTCAGGTTGCGCGCCCCGACCGGCCCGGCTGCCCGCCGCTGCACGGTCAGCGCTTCACCCCGGCCGCACCAGCAATTCCGCCTCGATCTCGACCGGCATATCATGCGGCAGGGCAGCCACGCCCACGGCCGTGCGCGCATGGGCGCCCACCTCGGGGCCGAACACATCCAGAATGAGGTCGGTAAAGCCGTTGAGCACCAGCGGCGTATCCGTGAAGCCCGGCGCGGCGTTGATCATGCCGTGCACCCGGCACCAGCCGGTGATCCGGTCCAGATCGCCCAGCGCCCGCTGCAAGCTGCCGAGCATCGAGAGCGCGCTCAAGCGCGCGGCCTCATATCCCTGCTCGACCGAAACCCCGCCACCCAGCTGGCCCAGCGGCCCGGCGACCGAACCATCCGCCATTTGCGGGCCATGCCCGGAGACATAAGCCCGCTCGCCGCGCAGGTTCACCCAGCGAAAGCGCAGCGTCACGCCCGCCGGCAGCGCCAGTGGCGGCGGCAGGACAAGTCCCAGCGCGGCAAGCCGCCGCTCATAGCCTGACATGGGATGCTCCTTGCGCAATGGATGGACGGGCAGGACTATCCCGCCCGCTCCCGCCAGGGTCAATGGCGCCGCCGCAGCTTGCGCACGCCGTGGACGATCATGTCCACGATGCCCCCCACCACCAGCCCGAACAGGGCGGAGAGCAGCGCGGTGATCATCCACATCAGCGCCGCGACATGGGTGATCGCCGCGCTCACCCCATGCACCGCGTCGGGCAGCACCGCCAGCGGCGTGCCCCCCAGTCCATGCAGGATAATGCCGCCGCCGACCCAGAGCATCGCCACCATGCCGATGATCGACAGGCTATCGAGGATCACCGGCATGGCGCGCACAAGCCCGCGTCCGGCGCGATAGAGGAGCGGCGAGCCGGTTTTGGCCAGGTGCAGGCCGATATCATCCAGCTTCACGATCAGTCCGACCACGCCATAGACCCCGCCGGTGACCAGCAGGCTGACGACCACCAGCACGATCGCCTGCGTCACCACCGGATGGCTCGCCACATCGGACAGCGCGATCGCCATGATCTCCGCCGACAGGATGAGGTCGGTGCGGATCGCGCCAGAGACCTTGACCTTTTCGAGCAGCGCCGGATCGCCCGTCTCGGCGGTCTCATCCGCGCCATGCCCGCCGCGGATCGTCTCCAATATCTTCTCCGCCCCCTCGAAGCAGAGAAATGTGCCGCCGATCATCAGCAGCGGCGTGATCGCCATGGGCAGGAAGGCGCTGAGCAGCAGCGCGACGGGCAGCAAGATGAGCAGCTTGTTGCGCAGCGAGCCGAGCGCGATCCGCCCGATCATCGGCAGTTCGCGCTCGGGTGAAAAGCCGGTCACATAGGTCGGCGTCACCGCCGTATCGTCGACCACCACGCCGGCCGCCTTCATGCTCGCCTTGCCGGCGGCGGCCGAGACATCATCGAGCGATGCGGCCGCGAGCCGGGCGATGGCGGCGACATCATCGAGCAGGGCAGCGATACCGGAAGCCATGGTCTGCGGTGTCCTTTCAGGGGCGCCCGCCTCCCATGCCGGAAATCCGGCGGCCCGCAAAGCGCGACCGCATCCGGTCGTGATGGCAAGGGCGGCGTCGCCTCGGCCCGGCGTCACACCCGCACGAACACCAGGTTCAGATAATCGCCCCCGCCATGTCTGTCATGTCGGCCTGCTCCCGCGCATCCGCAGAGCCGCCCTGCCGGCGCCTCAGCCGCCCGCAGCGGTCGCCTCGGCGGGCAGGCTCCAGTCGATCGCGCCGCGCCCATGGGCTTCCAGAAACGCATTGGCGCGCGAGAAATGCCCGCAGCCGAAAAAGCCATTATGGGCGGACAGCGGCGAGGGATGCGGCGCACGCAGCACCAGATGCCGCCCGCCCTGCGCAATATCCGGAATGAAGCCCGCCTTCTTCTGGGCATAGGCGCCCCAGAGCAGGAACACGACAGGCGCCTCCTGCGCGCCGACCCGCGCGATCACGGCATCGGTAAACTGCTCCCAGCCGCGCTTCGCATGCGCCCCGGCCTGCCCCATTTCGACCGTCAGCACGCTGTTGAGCAACAGCACGCCCTGCCGCGCCCAATGGGCCAGATGGCCATGGCTCGGGCGCGGCAGGCCAAGATCGCCGTGCAGTTCCTTGAAGATGTTGACGAGGCTCGGCGGCGGCCGCACCCCCGGCGGCACGGAAAAGCACAGGCCATGCGCCTGCCCTTCGCCATGATAGGGGTCCTGCCCGAGCATCACCACCCGCACCGCCGGCAGCGGCGTCAGCGCCAGCGCGTTGAACCAGTCCGCCCCGCGCGGAAAGATGCGCGCGCCGGCCTCCTTGCGCGCCACGAGAAAGCGCTTGAGGTCGGCCATATAGGGCGCCGCGAAATCATCGGCGAGGGCATCGCGCCAGCTCGCGTCGAGGCCGGCAGGAACAGTCGGAGGATCGGCAGTGTGGGCCATGGCCGTGGCCTATCGCGCCAGCCTTCCGCTGCCAAGGCGCAAGTGCGTGCCCGGTCCGGTAACGCGGCCACCGACACCCCCGCCAGCGCGATCCCGCGACCGGCGACCATGCCGGCCACGCCCGGCGTCGGGCTCAACCGGCGCGCGCGGCCGATCAGCCGATCTGGTTCCACGCCTCGGCGATATCGGCGATGAACAGACGGGCCTGCTCCATCGGTTCGGCGCGGTTGAGGGCTGTTGCCTCCAGCACCCGCTTGCGCGTCTCGCGGTAGATGACGGCAAGGTTGATCGCGATCTCGCCGCCCCGCTCGAAATCGAGACTGCTCTCCAGCGCGTGGAGGATGGCAAGCGCGCGGGTCTGCCGGTCACGGCACTGGTGGCCATCCCCTCCGCGCAGCGCCAGTGCGGCGGCATCAAGCGAGAAGAGCAGCTCGTCGAACAGCATGCGCACCAGCTGATGCGGGCTCGCGCCTTCCGCGCGGCTGCCGGTATCGATCGCCACATATTGCCGCAGCGCCTTGGCGGGATGCTGACCCATATACATTTATCATGCCCTCTTTCTTGTCACATATGCCGCGCGGGCGCGGTGGCTCCGGATCATTCGCAGACCGGTCAGTCCTTGCCGCCGTTCCAGACCTTGATCTGCTGCTCCAGATAGGATTGCGTCGCCTTGAACTGGACCAGCCGGGCCTGCATCGCGGCGTAGGTCTTGGTCAGCTGCGCCGCATAATCGTCGCGCTGCCGGTCAAGCGCCTCCAGCTGCTTGGCGAGGCTCGTCTTCAGCTTCTCATAGCTTGCCTGCGAACTGGCCAGCGCGCCGTCCGTGCGATTGAGATAGTCCGTCACATTCTTGAGCGCGCCCGCGATGCCCGGATGGCCGGCATCCTTCACCGACGGGTTGAGCATCTGCGTCACCGCCTCGGGGTCGGCGGCCAGCGCGGCATCAAGCCGGGCACTGTCGAGGCTGAGCGTGCCGTCGCGCTCGGTGCGCACGCCGATATCCGCCAGCGTCTTATATGGCCCCGTGGCCGACAGCGGCGCCGAGACCAGGGTGGCGAGGCGCTGGGCCATCTCGCGCATGCCGGCATCGGAGGCCAGCAGCCCGCTCGCGCCGTCCGCGGTGGTCATCGAGCCGTTGAGCGCTTTCTTGAGTTCATTATAGGCGCTGACAAACTCCCGGACGAGGTCGCCCATCGTCGCGGCCGGCTGGTCGGTGGCGAGGGTGACGGTCGTGCCCGGGGCGGCCTTGTTGAGGTCGATGCGCACGAAGGGAATCGCGGTGGTGATCTCGTTGGCGCCATATTCCATGTCGACATTGTCGATGCGGATCAGCGCATTCTGCGCTGTCTGGCTGCGCGCGAGCCCGCCCGCCGCGCCATCCCAGCTGAAACGCTGCAAATCGGCATCGGCGTCGCCATTGGCGGTGAGCGTGAAGGCCTGGTCGACCCCCGTCGCGCCCTTCAGCACCAGCCGGGCGCCGGCCTGGTCGGTCACGATCGCGGCCGTCACGCCCGTGTTGGCCGCATTGATCGCGCCGGCGAGGTCGGCCAGCGTATTCTGCGGCGCGGTGAGCGCGATCGCCGTGCTTTTTGACCCGATGGTGAGGGTGAGGCTGCCGGTGCCGGCCACATCCGTCGCCGCGCCGAGCGGGGCCGATTGCAGCACCTGCCCTCTGGCGAGCTGGAGCACCTCGATCTGCGCGGGCAGGCCCTTGGGCACACCGCCCTTGATCAGGCTGACCGACGCGATGGAGGGATCGTTGGAAACCGGCTGACCGCTATAGCTGCTGCTCTGGAGCAGCTCGCTGAGTGCGGTGGAAAATGTGTTGAGCGCGCTTTTGGCCGAGGCCAGCGCCGAAATCCGGGCATTGTTGGTGTTCAGACGATCGCTGACCACGCTCTGCTTGGGCTGATAGGCCGCGTTTACAAGGTCCGCGACGAGCTGGGTGGTGTTGATCCCCGAGCCGATGCCCAATGCGCCTGCAATATCGATTGCCATGCCTGTTGTCCCTTCAGTCAGCGCTTATAACGGCGCGATGCGCAGGGAGTTTAGGATGCGCGGGCGGAAAATCCGGCCGGAGTGACCGCGACGTCGCGCCTCACCGGGTCGCCCCATCCCCGACGATATCGGACGCGAGGATGGCGGGCGCCAGGATCGCCGGCGCGTTCGCCTGCGCCGCGCGGGCGTGGGCGGAGTGCTGCGCGACCGACTGGGCGACCTGCGCCACGAAGGCGAGCATCTGCGGGTCGGTCGGGGGCATCGGCAGCACGATGATCGGCTGGGGCATCAGCCCCAACAGCGCCTCATCGGCCTGCCCCACCTGCGCGTCTGCCGGCCGGCGGCGCGGCTGGAGCTCGGCCAGCACATTGGCGATATCCGCGCGCAGCTGCGCATAGGTCGCCGATATGGCGGATCGCTCGGCCGCTTGCGGATCGCTGTGCACGTCGCCCCGCGCCTGCATCTGCGGCGCACTGGCGCCCGACGCGGCCTGGACGATGCGGCGGGGCTCCGCAACGCGGCTCACCGCAGGCACCGACTCGGTCCGAGGCAGAAATTCGTTCATGACGCACCATCCTGATAACGTCCCCTGAACAAAGAACGGACGAGCGCGGCTAAGCTTTAATTCACGATATTCCGGCCATCGGCGTCAAACTGCATCGCCTCGGGCAGGTCGATATGCGGACGGTCCATCTCGCTCGCCATGCGGTTCTCGATGCGGAAGACGAAGGCGAGCACCGTCGCCACCGCCATGAACAGCCGCTCGTCAATCTCCTGCCCCGCGCGCGAGGTGAAATAGATGGCGCGGGCCAGCGCGGGATATTGCAGCACCGGCAGGCCCTTGTCATGGGCCAGCGCCCGCATCGCGGCGGCCATCTCGTCCGCGCCGCGCGCCAGCACGACCGGCGCCAGATCGCGCCCCGGCTTGTAGCGCAGCGCCACGGCAAAATGCGTGGGGTTGGTGAGGATGACCGACGCGTCTTCCACCGCCTGGCGCACCGATCCGTGCAGCGTCTCATATTGCCGGCGCCGCACCGCGGCCTTGAGTTCGGGGGAGCCCTCGCTCTCCTTATGCTCTTCCTTGATCTCCTGCTTGGTCATGTTGAGGCGGCGGCTGCGCTGGAACATCTGCGCGGGCACATCGAGCCCGGCGATGATGAACAGCGAGCCGGCCAGCGCCAGCGCGACGAGAAGGAAGATGCCGCCGAGCGCGCTGCTCGCCGGGTCCACGCCCATCTTCGCCATGGCGCGGATATCGTCCTGATGCGCCACCAGCAGAGAGAAGCCGATCGAGCCGAGCAGCAGGATCTTGGCGAGCGATTTCACCAGCTCGATCAGCCCCTGCATGCCGAAGATGCGCTTGATGCCGGTGAGCGGATTGAGCTTGGAAGGCTTGGGCTGAAACGCTTCCGGCCGGAAGCCGAGCGAGCCCAGCAGCGCCGGCGCGGCGATGGCGGCGGCCAGCGTGGCAAGCAGCACCCCGCCCAGCGGCAGCGCGATGGTGCCGAGCAGATGGATCGCCCGCTCATCCGGCGCGAACCCCACAATATCCGCATTGTCGAAGCGCAGCCCCTGCGCCAGCATCTCGCGGATCGCGCCGATCAGCGCCGGACCGGCCATGGCCAGCCAGCCGATCCCCGCCATCACCACCATCGCGGTGGAGAGTTCGCGTGACTGGAGGATATCGCCTTTTTTCGACGCATCGGCGAGGCGCTTGGCGGTTGGTTTCTCGGTCTTTTCGCCGCCGCCGGGGCTGTCCTGCGCCATCGCTCAGCCGCCCGCCAGCCGCTGCGCCAGCTCAAGGCTGGCGCGCAGCGAATCCTCGATTGCCTCGCCCATCACCGGCGCGCCGATGGCGAGCAGCACGAGCCCCGCGAGCAGGGCCGCCGGCATACCCACCGCGAACAGGTTGAGCGCGGGCGCGGTGCGCGCCAGCATCGCCATGACGAGCTGGACGAGGATGAGCGTGAAGGTGACCGGCAGTGCGATGGTCGCCCCCGCTGAAAACATCGCGCTGCCAAAGGCGGCGATGCTCTCGAACGCGCCCGCCGGCATCAGCCCGCCGCCGGGCGGCAGCGCGGTATAGCTGTCGACCACGAAGCGGATGAGCATCAGATGCCCGTCCATGATCAGCAGCAGAAAGGTGGCGACCAGCGAGAGAAAGCGGCCGACCACCGGGGTCGAGTTGCCGGTCAGCGGATCGACCATGGAGGAGAAGCCCAGCCCCATCGCATTGGCGATCGTCTCGCCCGCGATGAAGGCGGCCGCATAGCCGATCTGGAGCGCGAAGCCGAGCGCGAGGCCGGCGATCACCTCGCCCGCCACCATCGCGATCCCGGCCACGCTGGCAAGACCACCCTGTGGCAGCGCGAAGGAGACGCTGTTCATGGCGGCCACCCCGATCGCCAGCGCAAGGATGAGGCGCAATTGCAGCGGCACGGCGGCCGCGCCCAGGATCGGCGCCGCCATCAGCGCCGCGCCGGGGCGGATCATCGCCAGCAGCCAGAGCCAGAGTTGCGCCTCGACCCCGGCAAAGCCCGGCGCGATCAAGCCAGTATCTCCGGGATGCGTTCAAAGATTTCCCGCGTGAAATCGGCGATCAGCATGAGGATGGAGGCGCCGAACAGCGCCAGCATCATGGCGACGATGATGAGCTTGGGCACGAAGGACAGCGTCGATTCGTTGATCGACGTCGCCGCCTGGATCATCCCGATGATCAGCCCGCAGACCAGCGCCGGCAGCAGGATCGGCGCGGTCGCGAGCGCCGCCACCCACAGCGCCTGCTGGGCAATGCCGATGAAGAAGGACGCATTGTCCATCGCTCAGCGCATGCTTTCGGGATCGCGGATCATGTCGCGAACGATCCGGCCAGCGAGCCCATGGTCAGCGCCCAGCCATCAACCAGCACGAAGAGCAGCAGCTTGAACGGCATCGAGATGATCGTCGGCGAGAGCATCATCATGCCCAGCGCCATCAGCGTCGAGGCGACGACAAGGTCAATGATGAGGAACGGCAGGAAGATCATGAAGCCGATCTGGAACGCGGTCTTGAGTTCGCTGGTCACGAAAGCGGGCAGCAGGATGGAGAAGGGGATTTCGTCCATCGAGGCGAAGGGCGGCGCCTTGGCCAGCCCCTGAAACAGCGCCAGATCATTCTGCCGGGTCTGCTTGGCCATGAAGCCGTGCAGCACCTTGGCGGAGCGGCCGACCGCCTCCTCGATGCTGATCTGGCCCGCGCCATAAGGCGTATAGGCCGTCGCGGTGATCTGGTCGATCGCCGGGCGCATCACGAACATGGAGAGAAACAGGGCGAGGCCGACCAGCACCTGATTGGGCGGCGTCTGCGCCAGCCCCAGCGCCTGCCGCAGCAGCGACAGCACGATGATGATGCGGGTAAAGCTCGTCATCATGAGCACCAGCGACGGCAGAACCGTTAGCAAACTCATCAATACGAGGATCTGGAGCGAGAGCGACAGCGGCCGGCCCTCGCCGGAGACCTCGTCCAATGCCTTGGTCAATGCACCCGAAGCGTCCGCTCCGGCCGGCGCGACCGGTCCCGTCGCCACCGCCGGCGAGGCGGCCTGCGCATGCACCGGGCCGGCGAGCAACAGCCCGCTCAATCCCAGCAGCAGCGCAAGCCAGAGCGGCCGCAGCCTGTCAGCCATTGCGCGGATCGCTTTCCGCGATCTTCTCGATTTTCGAGCGGGTGACGGCAAGCAGCAGCCGCTGCCCTTCAAACTCGACCACGGCCAGCTTGCCGAATGTGCCCAGCGGCATCGCTTCCAGCAATTTCACGCGGCGGTCCGCCTGCGCGCCCAGCAGGCCGGGCTGATATTTGCGCCACAGCCAGAGTGCGCCCCAGGCCATGGCGCCGACCAGCGGCAGCAGGATGACAAGCTTGAGGAAATACCAGCCAAGCGCACTCATGTCCGGCGCTCGATCCCCATGAGGCTGGCCTGCGTCGCGGCGATCTCCGCCACGCGCACGCCATAGCGGCCGTTCACCGTCACCACCTCGCCGCGCGCGACGAGCGTGCCGTTGACCATGATGTCGAGCAGGTCGTCGGCCTGCCGGTCGAGCTGGACGACGCTGCCCTCGCCCAGATTCATGATGTCGGCCAGCCGCAATTGCGTCGCGCCCACCTCGACGGACATGCGCACCGGAATATCCGCCAGCAGCCGCATGTTGCGGGCAAGCCCCGCCTCGCTCTGGCCCTCGGCCGCCAGCTTGGGTGCATCGCTCATATCGCTCATCATGTGTCCCCGTGGCCCTCAGGCCAGTTTTTCGATCATAAAAGCCACGCTGCCATCCTGCTCGCCCACCGTGCCATGCGCGAAGATGCGCTCGCCGATGAGCAGCGGCAGGTGCCGCGCAATCTGGATGGGAATGACGTCGCCAGGCTGCAGCGCCACCAGTTCCGACATTTTGAGATTGGGCCGGGCCAGCACGGTGCGCGCGGGCAGCCGCACATCATCGAGCCGCGCGGCGAGGTCCGCCTGCCAGACCGGGTCGGCCGGCAGCAGCTCGGCCTGATAGCCCGCGCCATGCTCCCCGGCGGCATCCAGCCCCGCAAAGCCGGCCTTGGGGTAAACGATCTCGATGAAGCGCGAGCCCTTCTCGCCCAGATTGATATCGAACCCCTGCACGACCACCTCGGCCTCGCCGGCCATGATCTCGGCCTGGCCGACATTGCTCTCGCGGCCGAGCAGCACCGGTTCGATCGGGGCAATCTCCGCCCAGCATTCCGCCAGCGCCGTGACGAGCTGCTCGGTCAGCCGGGCGACGAGGCGGTTCTCCGTCGGCGTGAATTCGCGCCGCGCGGGAGCGAGGCGAGAGCCGTGGCCGCCATAAAAGCGATCGACCAGCAGCGAGACCAGCGCGGCATCGATACGCAGCACGACCGTGCCCTTGATCGGATGCAGGCGGTAAAGCGACAGGCTCACAAAGGCGGGGACGCTGGCATCCCACATCAGGAACATCGTGTCGTCGAGCGGCCGCGCGGTGACCACCGGCCGGGTGCCGCAATAGGGCTCGATGATGGCGCGCAACCGCCGGGCCAGCCGGTCGCCCAGCTTTTCCAGCCCGCCAAGTGGCGCAACCGGCGTGCCAGCGCTGCGCCCGAAGGCATAGGATTGCACGTCACTCATCATGTCAGTCCCCATCCGATCCCCCGTCGGACCCGGCGCTATTGAATAACGAAATTGGTAAAATAAACGTTATCAACCCCGCCAAAGCCGGTTTTCTGTTTGAGCGTATCGTTAATGACGTGGACCAGTTTGGCCTGCAGTTCTTCCTTGCCCTTCGGCTCGGAAAGCGCGAGTTCCTGCTCCTGCGCCATCATCATGAGCACGGCCGAGCGGATCGCCGTCTCATGCGTCTGCACCGCCTCAATGACGCGATTGTCATAATAGGTCGCCACCGCGAGCGACACCTGCACAAAGGCGTCGCTATCCGTCAGATTGGAAGTGAACGGCGCGGGAATCTGGAAATAGGTGGCCTGATAAGCGGCCGGATTGCGCGGCGCGGGCAGGTCAATGCCCTTGCCGGCCGGCATCACGCCCTTGCCGCCCTTGGCCTTCGCGATCCAGCCACTGGCGATTTCCTCGGGGCTTTCGCCCTTGAGCACCAGTTGCGGCTGGTTGGGGTCTTGCTGCGGCCCCTCCGTCTTGTTCATGCTGCCGGCGGCATAGAAGCCCGCCGCTGCGCCGCCGCCGCCGAGCAGAGCCAAGCCGCCGAGCAGCACGATCAGCTTTTTCTTGCCGCTGCGCTTCTTCGGCGCGCCTTCGGCCTGCGGTGTATCGCTCATCAATCTGCTCCCTTAAGCGAATCGCACATGGCCGTCCGCGGCCCAGCGGGCAGCGCGGGCCGGCGATGCGTCGCCCTGTTCATCCTGTTCGTCACGAAAGGATCGACCGATCCAGTCGTCCTGTGTCTGTCCGGTGCCGGCCCTCGCCTGATGCTGCCCCTGTGCCTGGCCTTGCCCCCCGGTGCCTTGCCCCGCTGTCTGCTGCTGGGCCTGGCCTGCCGTGTCGCTGCCCGGCCGCTGGCCGCCGCCTTCGCGCGTCGACTCGTGCGGCAAGGCCGATTTCTCGATGGTGACGCTGCCCAGATTGAGCGCCACCAGACGCGCATCGGCCTGCAATGCGGCGCGGCCTTCGCCCAGCCGCCGCGCGGCCTCGTCCGTCTCGGCGACGAACCGCACGCTGGTCGCCTCCAGCCCCTGCCACAGATCGACCTGCAAGCGGCCAAGATGCGGCGGATTAAGGGTGAAGCGGCTATGGCCGCCGCCTTCCGCCAGCGCCGTGATCTCGCGCGCCATGCGGTCGATCCACTGCCCCGAAACCCCCATATCGATCACCTGATCGCCCAATTGCTGAGCGGTCGACGGGCCACTCACCGTCGCGGCCACCCCGACCGCCAGCGCGGACTGCACCACCGGCGGCAGGGACTCGACGATCATGCGCAGCGGCATCGCGCTGCCGGCCGCCCCGGAGCCTGATGTCGCCAAAGGGCCGACCGCTGACACCTCGTTGCGACGGCTGTCGGCCAACCCGGTCGACGTCGACGCGCGTTGCCCCGCCCCATCATCCGTCCCGCCTTTCGGCTTGCCGTCCGCCACGATCTCGCCGGGCATGACGGGCGGGGTGAAAAACTTCCCATGGCCACGGGGCCGCGCCTCGCCGGCCATGGCGACCTGCGGCTCCATGACGATCGGCGCCGGTCTGCCAGAAGATGGCGCCGCCTCCGTCCCATCTGCGGGGCGGGACTGCGACGCGGCCACGCCGACCTGCTGCCCCGCCACGGGCGCGGCCATGATCGCCGCATCCGCCTGCGCCGTCGTGACGGTCCGGGCGGGCTGGGCAGCCTGCGTGGCCGGGCCATCGGCCTGCATCCGCCCGTTGTCGGCGGCCAGTGACGAGGCGGCCAGCGCATCCACCAAGGTCTCGCCGGTGGCCTCGCTCGGGTCATCCCCCGCCAACGCCATGCTGGCATCATCCTCCTCGTGCGCCCTGTCGGGCGTCGTGGCGATCGTGGGACCGGCCGGCCCCGCCGCAGGCGCCCCGGCGTCTGGCGCCGGCCCATGGACAGCCATGGCCACAGCCTTGTGCAACGTCGCGCGCCCATCGGCCAATGGCGTCCATGACGTCACCTTGCCGTGATTCGGCAGCACCGCGCCCGGCGCATCGCCCGGCGCATCGGCCGTTGCAACGGCGTCCGCCGGGGCGATCGCCGCATCCGGCCCCGCCACATCGGGTTCGAGGCCCGGCATCCCCCCCGCTTGCGGCGTGGCCGGTGTCGTTCGCGCGACCAGTTGCACCAGCGCGGCAAAGGCCCCACCCGGCACGGTGGTGATGCCCGCCTCCCCGGCGGCAGTCCCGCCCGGATGCTGGGCGCTGTCGACGTTCTTGCCTGTGATGCGGCCCATCATCGCCGTCAGGTTGATCATCCGTCCGTCCCCCTGCTTTGCATGCGCCGATAGCGCGGCAGCGCCGCCAGCCGGGCTTCACGCTGCGCCTCACGCGCGGCCTGAGCCTTGTCCTTCAAGCGTTCGGCAATCTCGCGTTCGCGGTCGGCGTGGATGCGCTCGACATCGCGCTGGTCCGCCCGCCTCTCGGCGTCGTAAAGCGCGCCATCGAGCTGCCGCCCGGCGCGCTCCAGCCGCGTGGCAAGCTCCCGTCGCGCCGCCAGCAGCGCGCCATGGCCAATATCTGCGCCCTGGAATAATTCCTCGCGCACGCGGGCGACGCGGGTCGCATTATCCGCAATCTGGCTGACTTCATCACGCGCATGCATCAGGGCGGCCGCCGCCTGACTATGCTGGACATGGCGCACCCGCGCCAGCCGCTTGCGGGAAGTGATCAGCCGGCTCATGCGCCAAACGCCCCGGTCAGCGCCGCAATGCTGGTATCGGCATCGATGGTCGAGCGGCTGTTCTGGCGCAGGAAGTCGAGCAATTGCTGACGGCGCTCGACCGCCTCGTCGATCGTGGCGTCATTGCCCGGCCGATAGGCGCCCATCAGGATGAGGTCGCGATTTTCCTCATAGGCGGACCACAGGCGGCGATAATTGGCGGCGGCCGCCAGATGCGCATCGGAGACGATGTCCGCCATCACCCGCGAAAGCGAGCGGCCGACATCGATCGCCGGGAAAATCCCCTGCTCGGAGAGCTGGCGCGAGAGCACGATATGCCCGTCAACAATGGCGCGGGCGGTGTCGACAATCGGGTCGTCATTATCGTCGCCATCGGCGAGCACCGTGTAGATCGCCGTGATCGACCCGCCCGAGCGGCAATCCACCCCGGCGCGCTCGACCAGGCGCGGGATGAAGGCGAGGGCGGAGGGCGGATAGCCCTTCATCGCCGGCGGCTCCCCGAGCGACAGGCCGATTTCGCGCTGGGCATGGGCGCAGCGCGTCAGGCTGTCGATGAGCAGCAGCACCTGCTTGCCGCGCGCCCGGAAATATTCGGCAATGGCCGTCGCGCGGGCGGCGGCGCGCAGGCGCAGCACCGGCGGATGATCCGCCGGCACCGCGACGACGACGCTCTTGTGCATCTGCCCGGCAAGCTTGGTTTCGAGAAAATCGCTGACCTCGCGGCCACGCTCGCCGATCAGGCCGACGATGATCACGTCCGCCTCGGTGCCCGCGATCATCTGCCCCATCAGCACGGACTTGCCGACGCCCGAGCCCGCCATGATCGCGACGCGCTGGCCGCGCCCGGCCGTGAGCAGCGCATTGATCGCGCGCACGCCGACATCGAAGCGGCGCAGCACCCGGCCGCGATCCAGCACATTCCCCTTGATGCCACTCAGCGGCCATTGCCCATTGGCGAGCACCGGCCCCTTGCGGTCGAGCGGCTGGCCCATCGCGTCGACCACCCGGCCGATCAGCCCGTCCCCGACCTGCACCATATTGGCGGCGCTGTCCGGCTCGACCCGCGCGCCATTTTCCAGCGGCGCGTCCTGATCGAGCGGCACCAGCACCGCGCGACTGCCGCGAAAGCCCACCACTTCCGCGCGAATATGCTGCCCGTCCGACGTGCGGACCCGCGCGCCCGCGCCCATCGGGCGGGAAAAGCCGGTGACTTCCAGCATCCCGCCATCATGGCCGACCAGCCGGCCGACTTGGCGCGGTGCCTGACTGGTCACCTGCATATGGTCCAGCAGCCGGGCGGCCTGCGCGAGCGGGGCCTGCCTCACAGCCGACCCTCCATATCATCCATCAGCGTGCGCAGCCGATCGAGCCGCACATCCGGCCCGTCCTCGACCCAGCCTTCGGCCGTGGCGAGCCGCACCGAGCCGCGCCGCAAATCCGGGTTGGCGGCCAGCGTCACCGCCATCTGCTCCATCTCCAGCAGCGGCAGATCCTGCGGGTTCACCTCCAGCACGGCGCGCGTCTCGTCCCCGTCGATACAGGCGGCGACCGCATCGCAGCGCGCCTTGAGGATATCCGGGTCAATCGGCGCCTCGCCGATGATCTGGCCGACCAGCCGGATCACCGCCTCCGAGAGCAGCCGCGCCAGTTCGCCTTCGCCGGCCTGCGCCAGCTGGGCCATGGCAGCGGCCAGTTCGGCGCGCACATCATTGTCCCGTTCAGCCGCTTCGCGCGCCAGCCGATCCCCTTCCTGAAAGCCTTGCAGAAACGCCTCTTGCGCGGCCTGCTCGATGGGATCGATCGGCTCGGGCGTGTCCGGCTCATGGGTTGGTTCGGCCGGGTGGGTGACATTCCACGCCCGGCTCGCCTGCTCCGTGGCATAAAGACTGCGGAAGCCCGCACCATTGCGGCCGACGCTGCCAAAGGCGCCCCAGCCTTCCAGCGCCGTCGCGTCCGCCATGACGTCGCCGGGCCAGACCTTAGACATAATCGTCGCCCTTCCCACCCAGCATGATGGTGCCTTCCTCGCCCATGCGGCGGGCCTCGGCGATCACTTCCTTCTGCGCCTCCAGCACTTCGGCGAGGCGCAGCGGTCCGCGCTCGTCCATCTCGTCCTGAATGCTCTGCGCCGCGCGCTGCGACATGCTGCCCAGGATGCTCGTGCGCAGCTCGTCGCTCGCTCCCTTCAGCGCCACGACCAGCACCGCGCTGTCCACGGCGCGCATGAGCGTGCCCATATCCTTGCCGGAAAGCGCCAGCAGATTCTCGAAGATGAACATCTCGTCTTCAATGGATTGCGCCACCGCGCGATCACGCTTGGTCAGCGCCTTGATGATCCGCTGTTCATGATCCTTGCGGATATTGTTCATGATCGCGGCGGCCTCGCTCGCCCCGCCGCGCTTGGTCGTCGGACCGCCGCCCCGCGCCTGCGGTGGGCGGCTCTGCAACAGCTGCTCCAGATCGTCGATCGCCTCGGCACTCACCGCCCCCAGCGTGGCGACGCGGTAGACCACATCGTCCTGCAACTCGGGGGGCAGCATCTGCAGCACCGCTGCCGCCGCCGCCGGATCGAGATGCGCCAGCACGATCGCCATGATCTGCGGATGCTCCAGCTCGATAATCGAGACGATCTCGCCCGGTTCCATCCATTTGAGCATGGCGAGCTTGTTGGAGCGCGTGGGCGGCGTGATCTTGGCGAGGATCGTGTCGGCGCGATCAGACCCCAGCGCCTTGTGCATCGCGCCCCGGATATGCTGGCTCGCGCCATAGCCCACGGTGGTACGGCTCTTCGCCTTGGTGACGAACTGGTCAAGCGCGTGATTGACCTCGGCCACCTCGACATCGGCCACGTCATACATCGCATAGCCGAGCTGACGGACCTCGTCCGGTTCGAGGCGGGAGAGGATCTGCGCCGCCTCATCCTCGTCGAACAGCATCAGCAGCACGGCGGCCGCGGCGCTGCCGGTCAGTGGCTTGTCGAGCGCAAGGTCAGCCATCGGCCTTCACTCCATCCTTGAGGAGATCGCGCACGACCAGCGCGGCGCGGTCCGGGTCCTGCTTCACGAAATTGCGGATGAGCGTCGCGCGGTCGCTATAGTCCGGCGTGGCGCTGATCATGTCGATGGTCACCGGCCGGCCCGGATCATGGGTGGCAGCGCGGCCCAGCTCGGTCTTGATCTCCTCGCCCAGTTGCCGGCTCTGCTCCGGATCGAGCCCGGCCGCGCCCTTGGCGGCCGACCAGCGCTTGAGCAGCGGCCGGCCGATGCCGAGCAGCAGGATCAACGCCACCAGCACGGCGGAGAGGTTGCGGGCGAGCATGCCCACCCAGCTCTTCTCATACCATGGCGCCACGGTCTCGCTCTCGGCCATCTGCACGAACTTGCGCGAGGAGAGCGCCACCACGTCGCCACGCGCCTGATCGAAGCCGATCGCGCCTTTCACCAGCGCCTCCAGCGCGGCGATTTCCTGTGCCGAGCGGGGCTTGCCATCCGCGCCCTCATCCAGCGCGACGGCGATGGAGAGACGCTGAACCGTGCCCACGGCATCGCGCGTCACGGAGACTTCGCGGCCCAGTTCAAAGCTGCGGTTGAAGGTTTCCGCCGTCTTGAAGGGCGGCATCGCCGGCTCCGCCGTGGCCGCGCCCGCCTGCGCCGCGGCATCCAGCGTCGGCGGCGGGCCGCCGGGCGCAGCCGGGTTGACCGGCGGATTGGGCTGCAGCGCGCCGGGGATGCCCCCGGCCGTCGCGCCGGCCTCGCCCTGCGCATCGCTGTTCCAGCTGCCGGTTTCCACGCGCAGCCGCGCTTCATCCTGCGGGTAGGTTTCGCGCGTGGCCTGCCGCTCGGCGAAATTCACCTCGGCATGCACTTCCGTCGAGAATTTGCCGACGCCAACGATCGGCGTCAGCAGCGCCGTCACGGCTTGCCGGTAACGCTCCTCGATCCGCGCCTGAATCTGGATCTGCCGGTCGGTTTCCGCGCCCGCGCCGGTGGTCTGGCTGAGCAACCGGCCATTCTGGTCGACCACCGAAACCGCTTCGGGCGCCATGTCCGCCACCGATGAGGCGACGAGATGGACGATGGCCTCGACCTGCCCCTCGGTGAGCGCGCGGCCATTGACGAGTTGCAGCATCACCGATGCGGTCGGGCGGCTGCGCTCACGCAGAAAGAGACTGGGTGGCTCGACAGCCAGATGCACGCGCGCCCTGGTGACCGCATCGATCGCCTCGATGGTGCGGGCCAGGTCCATCTCGCGCGCCGTGCGCAGCTTCTCGCCTTCGACTGCGCGGCTGGCGCCCATCGGCATGGCGCTGAGCAGCGTATCGCCATCCGGCGCGCTTTTGGGCAGGCCCTCGGCGGCCAGCTTCATCTTCGCCTTGAAATAATCATCTTCGGCAACGGTGATCGCGCCGCTCGTCCGGTCGAACCCATAAGCGATGCTGCTCTTGGTCAGCACATCGGCCACCGCGGCCTGATCGGCCTCCGGCAGCCCCCGGAACAGATCGCGCTGCGGCGGTTCGCGCAGGGCGAACCACGCCAGCCCGGCCAGCGCGACAAGGGCCAGCAGCCCGATCATCGGCAAGCTGCGCTGCACGGCGGGCTGGGACAGCAAGCCGGTCATTTTCAGGCGCATCCCGTCCGCGCCACCGCCCGGCAAGCGGCCGGCCAGCGCAGGGAGCCCCGGTTGGGCGACGCTCTGGCCGCCCGTCGTCATGATGGTCGCATCGCTCATTTCATTACACCGGCATGCTCATGATGTCCTTGTAGGCGGACAGCAGTTTGTTGCGGACTTGCAGGGTCGTCTCGAAGCCGATCGACGCCTGCTGCTTGGCCATCATGACGGCGGCAATGTCGGTCGTCTCACCACGTTCGAATGCCGCGGCCGCCTCACTGGCGTTGGTCTGGAGGCCACTGACTTCGTTGATCGCGCTCTTGAACGCACTGGTGAAATCGGCGCCACCGGCCTTGCCGGTCGCGTCCGGCGCACCGGGTGCACCGGCGCCGGACACATCCTTGAGCGCAGCGTTGCGCTGGAGAATGCTCTGGCGCAGCGCCATCACGCTATCGACGGAAAGGCCTGTCATCGGCGTGTCTCCCCTCAGATGGCCATCGCCAGGTCACGCATCTCGGCCATGCGATAGCGCAGCGTGCGCTCGGAAATGCCAAGCAGCCGGGCGGCATGGGCACGATGCCCGCCGGTGTCGCGCAGCGCCGCACGGATCGCATCCATGGCCGAGGCCCGCGCGACGTCATGCAGCCGCGCCGGCGCGGGACTGCGCCGCACGGGCGCTTCCAGCGGGATCGCGCGGCCGGCGATATCCAGATCACTCGCCTCGATCCGCTCGCCCTCGCGCAGCACGATGGCGCGCTGGAGGACATTGCCCAGTTCGCGGGCATTGCCCGGCCAGCCATGGTCGGCGAGGCGGTCCATGGCGGTCGGCGTCGGCCATGCAAAACGGCCGGCCGGCATCGGCTGGGCCTGATGGCGGAGCAGGAAGGCCGCCGCGATCGCGGCGATGTCGCCCGCGCGCTCGCAGAGCGGCTGGAGATGCAGCGGCATGACATTGAGCCGCCAGTAGAGATCGGCGCGGAACCGGCCTTCCTCCGCCTCGCTCGCCAGATCGCGATTGCCCGCCGCGATCACGCGCACATCGACCGCGACCGGATGGGTCGCGCCCACCGGCAGCACTTCGCCCTCCTGCAATGCCCGCAGCAGCTTGGCCTGCAGCGCGAGCGGCAGGTCGCCAATCTCGTCGAGAAACAATGTGCCGCCATTGGCCGCGAGAAACAGCCCGTCCGACGAAGCCGCCGCGCCGGTGAAGCTGCCCTTGCGGTGGCCGAAGAGCATGGCCTCCATCATGGTTTCGGGCAGCGCGGCGCAGTTGACCGCGATGAAATCCTTGTCGGCCCGCGGCGAATGATGGTGCAGGAAGCGCGCAATGCCTTCCTTGCCGGTGCCCGTCTCGCCTTGCACCAGCACGGTGGCGTCGCTCGCGGCAATGCGGGCGGCAAGGCGCATCAGCACCGCGCTGCGCTCATCCCCTACCGCCGGCATATGGGCCGGGCGGAGCAATTCGCCGATGAACGCAAAAGCCATCGCCCGGTCGACCGCGCCAAACGCGATACGCGCCGGATAGCCATCGGCCGCCGGCATCAGGCGGGGCGCGCCCTCGCGCCACTCGATCAGGATATCGCGGCAAGTGGCGTGGACGATTTCCTCGGCCAGCAGGATGCGCTGCGTGGTCTTTCCCCGCGGCGCGTCGGCCCCCACGATGCGCACGTCATAGCAAGCTGTTTCCAGCCACGCAGCCAGATCCGGCGCGAGACGATGCACGCGCTGGCTCATGTCGACAGGCAACATGTGTCAGTCCCCCATTGGTCGGTCCAAACTCCCCCGAGCCGGACCGCTTTCGATGCCCCCAAGTCTTGCGAAAAATGCTTATCAACCCGTTAAGGGCGGCCGCTCCTTGCCGGAAACCGGCAAAATTCTGCCGTTGCCATCAACGACTCGCGCAAATCCGTCAGATTCACACCGGCCTCCCAGCGACAACTGGAGGACTCCCGCGCGTGCGAATCGATCCACCGGCCCGGCGATTCGCAAAACATGGAAATTTCGGGGGCCGATTTAAACTTCCCGCGGCGAGTCCGTTCTGGTGATTCGAGGCCGCATCCGCCGCTTGGCAGCGACCCACATGAAAGCGGGAAAGGAAACCCACATGACTGTTATCGCGTCCAACATCTCTGCGATCCGCGCTCAGAACGCGTCGAACGTCGCCAATCAGGGCCTGGCACAGGCCATGGAGCGCCTGTCCACCGGCAAGCGCATCAACAGCGCGAAGGACGATGCCGCCGGCCTCGCCATCGCCACCAAGATGACTGCCGAAGTGCGCGGCCTCACCGCCGCCCGTCGCAATGCCAATGACGGCATCTCGATGACCCAGACCGCCGAAGGCGCGCTCGGCGACATCTCCAACATGCTGCAGCGCCTCAAGGAACTGGCCATCCAGGCGTCCAGCGGCACCAACGATGCCGATGCCCGCAAGAACATCCAGGCGGAAGGCGACGCCCTGATCGCGCAGATCGGCAAAGTCTCGGAAATGAAGTATAATGGCGTCGCCCTGTTCAGCGAAGATGCAACGAGCATTCAGGTCGGCACGGGTGCCAACGACAAGATCAGCATCACCGTGGGCAAGATGGACCTGGATACGCTCAAGCTTTCCAGCGAAGGGTCCGATGCTGTCGATCCTGTGGAAGAAGAAGTAGATCCCGACACCGGCGAGGTGACCACACCAGGATCGCCCGGTAGCCCGGCTGTCCCCGCCGGCGCTCTCGACATCACCAACGCCGCCAACACCGAAGCCATCTTCAAGACGATCGACGATGCTCTGGCACTGGTGACCACCGCCCGTGCCAATATGGGCGCCGTGCAGAGCCGGCTCGACTCGACGGTCAGCAACCTGACCTCGACGATCACCAACCTGACGGACGCCAAATCGCGGATCGAGGATGCGGACTTCTCGGAAGAGTCGACCACGCTCGCCAAGAACCAGATTCTCAGCCAGGCCTCCACGGCGATGCTCGCTCAGGCGAACCAGAGCCAGCAGGGCGTGCTGAGCCTGCTGCGCTAAGCCGCAGCCACAAGGATAGGGTGGCGCTGGTTCTGGTCCGCCAGCGTCGCCCTACCGGGCTCCGGCACATATGAAGTCCCCATGGCCGGGGTCCAGCTTTCGACAGGACCGCATCCCTGAAAACCCTCGCTCCCCCGAGCGGGGGTTTTCTTCCGTCCGGCAGGTCAGCGCGGTCGCAGGCCCGGGGGTGCGCCCAAAGATCGGCAGAGCGGCCCTCGCTGCAATCCGGCGGCGCGCCATGAGCCGCTATCGGGGCCGTGATGCCATCCGCAGGCCCAGCCCGCATCCTGACTGCACACCCACTCGACATGGCCCGGGATTATCCACCGGGATCATCCGTGATGCAGACAAAAAAGCGGGACGATCTCACCGCCCCGCCGATCCGGCCCGTCTGGCGGCCGTCCGCCATGCCCCGCTCAGGGCATGCGGGTCAGCCTTCCAGCTGCCTCTGGATCGTGCGGATATCCGCATCCATTTCCGGATTGTCGAGCCGCATGGCCTCGATGGTGCGCACCGCGTGGATCACCGTCGAATGATCGCGCCCGCCAAACACCCGGCCAATTTCCGGCAGCGAGCGCGGCGTCAGCTTCTTGGCGAGATACATGGCGATCTGGCGCGGGCGGGCGACCGCGCGGGCCCGGCGCTGCGAGCGCATCTCGGATGCGTCGATCCGGTAATGCGCAGCGCATAATTTCTGGATTTCATCGATGCTGATCCGGCGCACGCTGGCCCGCAGCGCTTCGGCGAGCATCGTCTGCGCCAGATCGACCGTGATCGCCCTGTCGACGAGCTGGGCATAGGCGACCAGCTTGTTGAACGCGCCCTCCAACTCGCGAATGCTCGTGCGAATCGAGGTGGCAAGCAGGGTGATGACCTCATCGGGCACGATGACCGGCGCCACCGCCGCTTGCCGGGCCTGGAGAATCTTGAGCCGCAGCGCGAGGCCGGCCGGCTGGATGTCAGCAACCAGGCCGCCGGAAAAGCGCGAGAGGATGCGCGGATCAATCGCGCTCAGCTGCTGCGGCGGCCGGTCGGCGGCGATGGCGATGCGCGCCCCTGAATCGATCAGATCATTGAGCGTATGCAGGAATTCCTCCTGCGTGGGCCCCTTGCCGGCAATGAACTGGATATCGTCGATCAGCAGCATCCGGGCAGCGCGCAGCCGCGCCTTGAAGCTGAATGTGTCATTGGCGCGAATCGCCCCGACAAATTCATTCATGAACCGCTCGGCCGACATATAGAGGATCGTGCCGCTCTCGGCCTCCTCGTCCAGCGTCTCGCCATAAGCGGTCGCAATGGCGTGCAGCAGGTGGGTCTTGCCGAAACCGGTCGGCCCATGGAGGAACAGCGGATTGAAGCGCGGCTTGCCGGCGGCCGCCATATCCTGCGCGGCCGAGCAGGCCAGCAGGTTGCTGTCATCCGTCATGAAACTCGCGAAATCATGGCGCGGCGTGAATCGGCCGGTGCGCGGGGCATCCCCCGCCGCGCGTGGCGTCATCGGTGCCGGAGCCAGCGCCCGTTCGATCGGCGCAGCGCGCTGCGGCGGCACGGCGATGCTCTCCACCGCCCCGCTGCCACGCACCACGCGAATGTCGCGCACCTCGGCCAGCGACGAGCGCCAGGCCAGCGCCAGCCGGGTCGCGAAATTACTGGCGACATAGCCTGCGGAAAATTCGGACGGAGCCTCCAGATCGAGCGTGCCGGAAAGATCGCAATAAGCGCCCAGCGTCAGCGGACGAATCCACTGATCGAACTGGCGCACGCCGATCGTGCGCCGGAAACCCGCGCGCACATCAGCCCACGCCGCGTCCAGCGCCACGCGTTCATTCCCCACCGCCAATTGGCTGATTTGCTGACCCACTTTTTGTCCCATATTAGCTTGCATGCCCCCACCGCCATGCCGCGGCTCAATCGTCTGCCGCGCCCCCTCAAGCGCATCGCTCTCGCCCGTTTAAGCGGAGGCCGATCACACGGCTCTCTCGCCGTGAAAAGCAGCACTTTCCACGTCAGATGGTCGATTTCGATCGCTGTGACAGGAGCCGTGATTCGATCCCTGCCGGCTCTGGTTGTGGCAGCGCCCCCCCGCCCGATCAAGCTCGGCAGGCGTCAAAAATCTGAAATAAAGGGCTTGACCACGGATTCCGGCGAGAACCCCTGCATTCCGCTTATTTCTTTGTTATTACAGTATTTATTGTGGGGCTTCACGGTAGTCGCGGCACCTGCGCGCCATGCGAATCGTTATGAATCCAGCATTGCCGGCTGGTCCCTGCGCAGTTGCGCAAAAATGTCATGCAATCATCTGGAGGGCACAGCCGGCACCCGCGGCGCAGCACGTGCCCGGATGATACGTCGATCATCCGCGCAGGCATGATTCGGCAGGGCCGGGCGCCTGACGCGGGGCGCCATCCTCAAGTCGGGCCTTGCTCCGCCCTCGCGGCATCGGCTGGCCCATGCGCAGGGCTGTCGTCATGTGAAGGGGCCGAATCGGACCGGGCCGGCTCGAGCGGACCAGCATCGCCCAGATCCTCGCGCGCGCGCGACTGGCTCTTGCGCCGGCGCAGATTGGCACGCAGCGCTTCAGCCAATCGGTGGTCCCGTGCGCTCTTTCCATCGGCCATGAATGCTCTCCCGTCGCAGTCCCGCTGCCTAGGGCGTCGCGTTCGCTCCTGCCGGCCGGCTGACGATCAGGCCGCAGCGCGGCTCTGCAACGTCCGCCGGCACGGCGGAGGGAAACTGGTGCTGCCGGTGAGGATTGAACTCACGACCTCAGCCTTACCAAGGATGCGCTCTACCACTGAGCTACGGCAGCATGACGTTCGCGGAGGAAAAAAGCCCTCCACGTGGACGAGGCCGGGCCTATGGCCCCGAGCCCCTGGATTTGTCAAGGCGCGTTGCGGACCTGTCGGCGGATTCGCATGGATATTCTCGCCGGCCATAGATTGGCGCGGCTGCCCGACCCGCGCGAGAGCGACGATCAGACACGGCAGGCGCGCCAAAAAGGCGCATGTCCAGCAGCCGAATGCCCACCGCGCGCCGCGCCCCATGGTGGCGGAACAGGCGGATATTTGTTGCAGGATCATCAATCCGCCCCAGCCGATGAACGGATGATCGCCCTTGATTTGTCATCGGGTTCTCCATTCTTAGCTTCGGCCGACGGGTTCCAGACAAATAGAAAGGTTCATCATGAAATATCCGGTTTTTGCCGCCGCAACATTGGCGTTTCTTGCCGCCGGCACCACCCTGCACGCGCAGGAACAGGCCGCGCCGCCGGCTCCCCCGGCTGCGGACGCACCCGCAACCGCTGGGGAAAGTTTCAGCGACGCGGACCTCAAGGCCTTCGCCCGCGCCGCGATCGCCGCCAGCAAGATCCAGCAGGACGCAACGGTCACCGACGCTGAAAAGCAGCCAAAGATGCTCGCCGCCGTGCAGGCGGAAGGGCTTGACCCGGTCAAGTTCAACAGCATCGCTCAAGCCTCGCAGGCCGACCCGGAACTGCACAAGCGCATCCAGACGCTGGCCAATGAAGATCCCGCCAACCGGCCGGCTGCCCCGGCGACCGGCACGCCCTGAGACGCCGCGGGGCGCGCCGGTCGGTCGCGCCCCGCCGTCCACCGCGCCATCGGCACCGATTCGGCTTGTCCAGCCGGCTCAACCGAGCCCGATCCACGGCGCTCAAGCCCGTGCATCCAACCCCATCCTTCCTCACCACCGATTGATCAGCCCATCGGTATGGCCCAGCGCGCGCTTCTTGCGAAAGCCGGGGCCGCCGCTTGGCGCCCGCACGTCAAGTGCCATGGGCCATGAGCCATAAGATGCCCGCCCGCCGCAGCGTGGACATGGCCGCCGACACCGCACCGCCGATGATGCTCTTGCCATCGGCCCTTTCGCGCCTGCCCGGCCCCGTCGCCGCCTGATCGGCCGGCTCGATCAGCCTATGCGCTGCTATCCATTCGCCAAAATGCGCACCTCATGGCATAGGGAAGAACTGCTGCGCACGCCCGGGCGGCAGACCCAGCCAAGGAGGTGATAATGACGGATAAGGCGCTCAAGACCCCGACAGATCTCAAGACCAATGCGACCCGCGCCGTAGCGGAAGCGCTGAACGGCTTGCTGGCGGACAGCTATGCGCTCTTCCTCAAGAGTAAAAATTTCCACTGGCACGTCTCCGGGCCTCATTTTCGCGACTATCACCTGCTGTTCGATGAACAGGCGGCCGAGATCTTGAGCGTGACCGACGCGATCGCCGAGCGCGTCCGCAAAACGGGGAACACGACCCTGCGCTCGATCGGTGATGTTGCCCGCCGCCAGACCGTCAAGGACAATGACGCCGATTTCGTCAGCCCCGCCGCCATGCTGGCGGAGCTGCGCGCGGATAATCTCGCCTTCGTTGAGGCCTTGCGCGCCGCCAAGGAAGTGGCCGGTGCCGCCGGGGACAATGCGACCGACGGGCTGATCGACGAATGGACCGATCAGGCCGAGCAGCGCGCCTGGTTTCTGTTCGAGGCCGGTCGCGACGTTTGACCGCCAGGCCCTGCCAGCCATAGCGAATGGCCCGCCTGTCCTGTTTCGGGGCGGGCGAACGGCCGGACGACCATAGCTGGTGCGCGCCAGCCACCCGCAGGCCCTGTTCGTGGAGCCGCCGGGCGCCCGGCGGCGACGCCCTAAAGCCCCGGTCGCCCCGGCACGGGCCACCTGACAAAGGAAACGGGCCGGAAGCATTGCTCCCGGCCCGCTATCATTTTCGAATCGGCTGGATCAGCCGGCCGGATCAGTCCGACTTGGGCTGAAGATTGACGGCGGCATATTTGCCGCGACGGTCGACTTCCAGCTCGAAGTCCAGCCGGTCGCCTTCCTGCAGCGAGCCCATGCCGGCACGCTCCACGGCGCTGATATGCACGAATGCATCAGGCTGGCCGTCGTCGCGCTGGATGAAGCCGAAGCCCTTCATGGCGTTGAAGAACTTGACCGTGCCGCTCGAGCGCTCGCCGGTCAGCTGGCGCTGCGGGCCGCGATCGCCACCACCGCCGCGATCGTCACGCTCTTCGCGCTCCGGCACCGGCAACGGCTCACCGTCGATCTGCAGTTCGGTTGCGGAAATCTTGCCGCCACGATCCACCAGCGTGAACTTGAGCTGCTGGCCTTCGGCAAGACCGGTCAGGCCGGCCTGCTCGACAGCACTGATGTGCACGAACACGTCCTCCGCGCCATCGTCCCGGACGATGAAGCCGAAGCCCTTCTGGCTGTTGAAGTATTTGACGACGCCGGAGCCTTCGCCGACGACCTGCGCCGGCATGCCGCCACGCGCGCCGCCGCCGCCACCGCCGCGGAAACCGCCGCCGCCGCCGCCAGCACCGCCGCGGAAGCCACCGCCGCCACCGAAGCCGCCGCGATCGCCGCCGCCGAACCCGCCACGGTCACCGCCGAACCCGCCGCGCGGGGCACCGAAGCCGCCGCCACCGCCGAAATCGGAATATCCCTCAAACTGCGGTTCTCCGAAGCCGTCCCGCTTGTCCTTGCCGCGCCCACGGCGCCCTCTATCAAAACTCATGCCCTGTTAGTCACCTTCGCTCGTCCAAATATTACCACTCACCCATGCTGGACGACTTGCACAGGGACTCGGCTGGAGCCAAACACAACCGCGCCTTGGTATAGCCATATTTATCCACAAGCGCGAGCGGTTTTGCCGGGGCGTGCAGGACCGGGCTTTCTGGGCGGAGATTCCGCTCGCGTCAAGCGTCCGGCGCACGCCGGTCATGCCTGGCGCAGACCGGGAGCCGCTGCCTCTTCCCGGCGCTCCGCCGCTCCACGCTGCGGCTTTGTCCGTCGTTTGGCGCAGGGATGGTTTCCTTCGGCGCGCCATTCGGTTTAAGGAGGCGCGATGAGCGTATATCTGCATGAAGAAGACCTCCCCGCTGGCGTGCTCGCCCCGGGCGCGGTCGCCATCGACACCGAGACCATGGGCCTCATCACCCCGCGCGACCGGCTCTGCCTGGTTCAGATCAGTGACGGGCAGGGGGACGAGCATCTCGTTCGCTTCTCGCCCGGCAGCCGGTATGAAGCGCCCAATCTGCGCGCCATCATCGCCGACCCCGCCCGGCTCAAACTGTTCCATTTCGGCCGATTCGATATTGCCGCTCTCCAGCATTATCTCGGCGTCCTGACCGAGCCCGTCTATTGCACCAAGATCGCCTCGCGGCTCGTGCGCACCTATACCGACCGGCACGGCCTCAAGGAGCTGGTGCGCGAGCTGGTCGGGCAGGAGATCAGCAAGCAGCAGCAGAGCTCGGACTGGGGCGGTCCGGTGCTGAGCGAGGCGCAGAAGGACTATGCCGCCTCCGACGTGCGGTTTCTTCACCGCCTCAAGGCCGAGCTGGACATTCGCCTCGCCCGCGAGGGACGCACCGCGCTCGCCCAGGCCTGTTTCGATTTCCTGCCGCATCGCGCGCTGCTTGATCTGGCGGGCTGGCCGGAGGTCGACATCTTCGCCCATGCCTAGCCGTGGCGGCCATATCCTGACCGGCGAGGAGCTGGCCATGTCCGCACAGGCGACCGCCCAGCGCGGCGCCCGGCAGACCTGGGCCACGCCCGGCGGCAGCCTTGATCGGCTGATCCGCCCGCTCAAGAAACTGCTGCCGGTGCTGGTCGGGCTGCTTGGCGCCTTCCTGCTGATCGCTCCGTTCGCGCACCGCAGCGAGGTCAGCTTCGTGCTCGACAAGAACAAGGTCGATATGGCGGGGGAGCGGCTGAAGGTCGTCGAGGCGCTGTATCGCGGCGAGGATTCGCATGGCCGGCCCTTTTCGCTGCGCGCCGGCTCCGCGCTCCAGCGCAGCTCGCGTGATCCGCAGGTGCAGCTCAACGAGCTGGAAGCCCGGCTGCAACTGGCCAATGGCGGCGCGGTCGTGAATGCCCGGCGTGGCACCTATAATATGGACAACGAGACGGTCGCCATTGACGGGCCGATCCAGTTCCAGAGCGCCAATGGCTATCGCCTGACCACCCGCGATGTCGACATCCAGCTGGAGCAGCGCCGCCTGCACAGCCGCGGCGCCGTGGAAGGCCGCATCCCGGCCGGAACCTTCCGCGCGGACAGTCTGAGCGCCGATCTGGAGGGGCGAACGGTGACGCTGGAAGGCAACGCCCGCTTGCGCATGGAGCAAATTGATCGCAAAGGGCGCTGATGCTGCGTAAATCGCTCCTTCTGCTGGCCGGTTCCGCCGGGCTGTCGCTGGCCACCGCCGGCCTGATCGCGAGTGGAGCGGGTGCGCAAATCCTGCGCGGCCATGATACCAGCGCGCCCGTCGACTTCTCCGCCGACCGGATCGAAGTGCAGGATCGCGCCGACCGGGTGGTCGTCACGGGCAATGTGCAGGTTACGCAGGCGGGCCTCCACATGACCGCACAGCGGCTGACCGTCGCCTATCATGATCGCAATGGCATCGAGATCGACAGGCTGGACGCCTCGGGCGGCGTGGTCGTCACGCGCGGCAATGAGCGCGCCAGCGGCTCGGTCGCCATCTATGATCTCAATCGCAAGCTCATCACGCTCATTGGCGGCGTCCAGCTCAATCAGGGCGGCAATCGCCTCTCCGGCTCCCGGCTGGTGATCGATCTGACGACCGGCCGCTCGACCGTCGACGGCTCCGCGCCCGGTGGCGCGCCCGGCACCACCACAACGACCGGCGGCCGTGTTTCCGGCACCTTCAAGGTGCGCCAGACGTCCGAGCAATAGGGGCCGGTGCGGGCATGCGCCCGGCCATCCACGCCTGGCCATGCAAATCCCCGGCCAGTCCGACATTGCGAAGCGCGACATAACATGCCAGCAACGCTCCGCCGTGCCACGTCACACAGCATGACGGACTGCGGGCCATGACGACGAGGACCTGTTCATGAACGAACTTGCGGCCCCCCGCCGCCCGGATGGATCGGAGCAGGATGCGCGTGCGCACCGCCTGCAGGTCATTTCGATCGCGAAAAGCTATGACAAGCGCGCGGTGCTGGCCGATGTCAGCCTTGAGGTCGGCCCCGGCGAGGTCGTCGGCCTGCTCGGCCCCAATGGGGCGGGCAAGACCACCTGCTTCTATTCGATCATGGGGCTGGTGAAGCCGGATTCGGGCCGCATCATCCTGGAAGGCACGGATATTACCGGCCTGCCAATGTATCGCCGCGCAATTCTGGGCCTGGGCTATCTTCCACAGGAAACCTCGATTTTCCGGGGCATGACGGTGGAGCAAAATATCCTCTGCGTGCTGGAGCTGGCCGAGCCGGACAAGGTCGCCCGCGCCGAAAAGCTGGAAACATTGCTCGACGATTTCGGCCTTGCCCGCCTGCGCGCCAGCTCCGCCATGGCGCTCTCCGGCGGTGAGCGGCGGCGCTGCGAGATTGCGCGCGCGCTGGCCGCCAATCCCTCCATCGTGCTGCTCGACGAGCCGTTTGCCGGGATCGATCCACTGTCGATCGCCGATATTCGCGATCTGGTGAAGGATCTCAAGACGCGCGGCATCGGCGTGCTGATCACTGATCATAATGTGCGCGAGACGCTGGAAATCGTCGACCGTGCCTGCATCATCTACGATGGCAGAGTGCTGTTTGCCGGCAGCCCGGAAGAGCTGGTCTCCAATGCCGAAGTGCGCCGCCTCTATCTCGGCGAGAGCTTCTCGCTGTGACGCGCGCCTGCGCAGCGCCGGCACGATGAGCGGCGCGAGCAACGGCTTGGGGAGGATCGCGGGCTAGACCATGGCGCTCGGCCCCCGCCTCGATCTGCGCCAGAGCCAGTCGCTGGTGATGACGCCGCAGCTCCAGCAGGCAATCAAGCTGCTGGCGCTCTCCAATCTGGAGCTGGAGGCATTCATCGGCAGCGAGCTGGAGCGCAATCCGCTGCTCGAGGCCGGCGACACCGTCGCCATCCCGCCCCGCGAGACGGTCGAACCGATCGAGGGCGCGGAACCCCGCGCCGGGCCGGACGCCAGCGCGGACACGCTGATCGCCAGCGGCGCCGCTGCGGCCGATGCCCCGCTCGACGTGGACTATGCCGCCGAGACGTTCATCGACGATAGCCCGGCCGATGGCGGCGCGACCCTGCGCCCCGCGGGCAGCGACCTGATGATGGCCTCGGGCGGCCTGACATCGACCGGCGGCCCGCCATCCCAGGGCAGCGCCGACGGCCCGGATTTCGACAGTTTCGCCGCGCCGGAGATCGGACTGCACGCCTATCTCATGCAGCAGGCCGGCGCCGCGCTCTCGGGCCTGGCCCTCGTCATCGCCGGCCAGCTCATCGGCCAGATCGACAATGCCGGCTATCTCGAAGCCGATCTGCCCGAACTCGCCGAGCGGCTCGGCGTTCCGCTGGCGCAGGTCGACGCCGTGCTGGCCGTCATCCACGGCTTCGATCCCGCCGGCGTCGGCGCGCGCGATCTTGCCGAGTGCATCGCCCTCCAGGCGCGCGAGGCGGACCGCTATGACCCCGCCATGGCCGGCCTCATCGCCAATCTGCCGCTGCTCGCGCGCGGCCAGCTCGCGCAACTGCGGCGCATCTGCGGCGTGGATGAAGAGGATATGACGGACATGATCCGCGAGCTGCGTGGCTATGATCCCAAGCCGGGCCTGCGCTTCGGCGGCGAGCGGCCGACGGCCGTGACGCCCGATGTGTTCGTCACCCCCAGCGGCGCGGGCTGGGCAATCGAGATGAATGGCGCGACGCTCCCGCGCGTGCTGGTCAATCGCCGCTATCAGACATATCTGGCGGGCAACGCGCAGGACAAGGCGGCGCGGCTATGGCTCTCCGATTGCCTCGCCAATGCGAACTGGCTCATCCGCGCCCTCGATCAGCGCCAGCGCACCATTTTGCGCGTCACGGAGGAAATCGTGCGCCATCAGGAGGGCTTTTTCCGTCATGGCGTCACCCATTTGCGCCCCCTCACCCTGCGTGTGGTGGCGGAAGCGGTGGAGCTGCACGAATCGACCATCAGCCGCGTCACCAGCAATAAATATCTCGCCTGTCCGCGCGGCACGTTCGAGCTGAAATATTTTTTCACCAGCGCCATCCAGTCCGCCGACGGCGGCGAAGCGGCCTCGGCCGAAGCGGTCAAGAGCCACCTGCGCGCGCTGATCGCGGAGGAAAAGCCCGACGCTATCCTGAGCGACGACGCCCTTGTCGACCTGCTGCGCGCGCGGGGCTTCGACATCGCCCGGCGCACCGTCGCCAAATATCGCGAGGCAATCGGCTTCGGCTCCTCGGTGCAGCGCCGCCGACAGAAGGCGCTGCTGGGCTGACCGGCCGCCCATCACCGGGCCAGAACACCGGCGGGCCAGCGCCGGCAATCACGGCCGCGTCGATCTCCCTCCAGCTGCCGGAGAGGCCAGCTTTCTCTCCTGCAAGGCCCCGGAATTCCGCTCCGGCGCTCGGCCAACTGCACACGGGATGACAGCACCGCTTGCGAAACGCGCCAAGGCTCGCTAGGGCGCGCACTCTCCAGAGCATGCGGAGCGGTGGCCGAGTGGTCGAAGGCGCTCGCCTGGAAAGTGAGTATGGGTCAAAAGCCCATCGAGGGTTCGAATCCCTCCCGCTCCGCCATTTACCTCAATATCCATGTGCGCTGTTGTGCCGGCCGCGATGTTCGCGGTTTCGGGCGATCGCCCCCAACTTATGCCCCCACGGCCAGCCCGATTGATGCATGACATCAAGGGCTGGGTGCAGCGATCGCGGCGGCCAGACGTGCCCTCCATGCCGCACACGGAAAGTCGCCCTGCTCATGCCACCAAATCCCTGAAAAATGCACCGGAACCCGTGCAGTGAACCGGGTATGCCAGCATGTCTTTCCAATCGCTCGTCCGGCGCTATGAGCCTCGCTTGTTCACCAATCGAAATTCGGCAGCGCGCGGACTTTCCGGCTCGCCGCAGCGCGGCAATATCGGTCTTGCCTCGGCGCAGGGCGGGGCGGGATCGGGCGGCGCACTCCTTGCCGTCGCACTGGTCGATGGCCACGCAGCTGCGGATCTGTTTGGGGCAAGGATCGAGCAGGCCGACATCATCTGACTGGATCGGGCCGTCCAAAAATACTGTGAGGCCAGCCTTTTGAGCGGTGGCGTCTTGCAAGAGCCTCGCTTCTCCGCTTTCAAGTTGCATACTGTATACAATAATTGTATTTGGTGGGCGGCGGGAAACCATTTTGCAGATGCTGCAAGTCCGCAGGCTTTGTGCGCTCTGCCCATCAGGACCAGATGATGTAGCGACGCATAGTCACACCAAGTCGGCTAAACCGGCTGGTTCATTGGAGGAAACATGAAGGGCTCGAAATATCTTTTCCTAACGGCTGCAACGATATCGCTCCTGTTCGCCGCCGCGCCACCGGCTCTGGCACAATCGGCCAACCAATGCTCCACAAAGCCCGGCGAGGAGCGGCCGTGGCTCAACCCAGACTATTCGCCTGAATGTCGCGGCCGGTTCGCCCTGAATACATTCCAGACGCTGGATGAGAAGCTGGAAGCGATCACTGCCTCCTTCGGGCGCGACGGAACATGGATCACGGACCTTGGACTGCCGCAACTGCGCGGCGGCGATGGCCCCGCCGGGATCCGTGGCGGCGGCGTGGCGGTCACCTCCTTCCCGGTGCCCCTCGCCATGGCCGCCAGCTTCGATGGTGACACGGCCTTTCTCTACGGCAAAATGCTGGGTGAGGAATCGATCGCATATGGCAGCAATCGACTGGGCGGCCCGGCGCTGGATATCACCCGGACCTGGAATTTCGGCCGCTCTTCCGAGAGCCATGGCGAAGACCCCTATCTCGCCCGCATCATGGCCGGGCGGGAAGTCGCCGGCATCCAGTCGCAACATGTCATGTCGATGACGAAGCATTATGCTGTCTACACACAGGAGCAGGGGCGCGCCGGCGACCATCCGCTGCGCACCCGGCCCGCCGTCAACAACATCGTGAGCGAACGGGCGATCCGGGAAATCTACCTGCCGGGCTTTGAAGGCGCGGTCCGGGACGGCGGCGCCGGGCAGATCATGTGCTCCTTCCCGCGGGTGAACGGCATTTATGCTTGCGAGCATGCCCCCATGCTCAACATCCTCAAAAAGGAATGGGGCTTTGACGGGATGGTCGTGCCCGATTTTCCCGACGCCCAGCGTTCGATCATCGCGGCCGTCAATGCCGGGCTCGATTCCGGCATCATGATTTCCAGCCCGCCCCCCGTTGGCGGCACCAGCTCGCTGGCAACCGCGACCGACAACACGCTCAACGGCGAAGACCTGCGGGTCGCGGTCAAGACAGGCCAGGTATCGCCCGCACGCATCGATGACATGCTCCTGCGCCGGCTGGTGCCCGGCTTCCGCATTGGCGCCTTCGACCACCCCGCAAAGCGCGTGGCGGAGGATGTCAGCACACCGGAACGCCGCGCGATCGCAGCGCAAATTGTTGCGCGCGGCACGGTGCTGCTGAAGAATGAGGGCGGCATCCTGCCATTTGGTCCGGACGTGAAATCGGTGGCTGTCATCGGCCATCAGGCGGGGCCGGGCGCCTATGTCGCGATCGGCGGCTCCGCCCATGTCGATCCGATGCACCTGGAACCGGTCTATCCGGCGATCCGCCAGCGAGGCGGCACGGCGGTCAGGACCGCTTATGCGCAGGGCACCCTCGGGCTCGGACGATTGCCGATCATCCCGACCAACATGATCCGGTCGGCGGACGGCAAGGCGGGCTTCACGGCGGAATATTTCGCCAATGCCAACCTCGATTTCAGCGCGGCCCCCTTCCTGCACCGTCAGGAAGCCGCGGTGGAAAACACCGAGTTGCCCAACGACCCGCTATTCCCTGCCAATCGCCAATGGTCAGCACGCTGGACCGGCCATTTCACGCCGGTCGAGGATGGCGTGCAGCATTTCACCATGGCCGGCTCCGGCACGGGCAGGCTCTATATCGATGGCAAGCTCATGGGCGAATATGCCAATGTGGATTTCGGCCATACCGTCTATGCCAATGTGCCGATGCAGGCGGGCAAGGCCGTCCAGATCCGCGTCGAATGGACGCCGCGCGTCACGTTCCGGGTGTCTGGCGTGGATGATTATGGTACCACGCTGGGTCCGGTCGTGCGACTGGGATGGTCCGGCCCGAATGATCTCATGGCGCGCGCCGCCAGCGCGGCTGGCGAGGCGGACGTAGCCGTGGTGTTTGTAGGTGACCGCGTGGGCGAGGGAATGGACAGGCTCACGCTCGCCCTGCCCAACGACCAGAATGCCCTGATCGAAGCCGTTGCCGCCGCCAATCCGAACACGGTCGTCGTCATGCAGACGGGCGGCGCGCATACGATGCCCTGGCTCGACAAGGTCAAGGGCGTGATGCAGATGTGGCTGCCGGGCGATGCGGCAGGGCCGGCGGCAACCAGCCTGCTGTTCGGCGACAGCGAACCGGGTGGGCGACTGCCCGTCACCTTCCCCAAGGACGAAATGCAGGGACCGGCCCGCCAGCTAAGCCAGTATCCCGGCGCACCGGATGCAACAGGGGCCGTGGGCGATGCCCTTTTCAGCGAAGGGATCTTCGTCGGCTATCGCTATTGGGACCAGTTTAATCAGGAGCCGCTTTTCCCCTTCGGCTATGGCCTGTCCTATACAGCATTCGATATGGACGCCCGGCCGGCCTCACGTACCGCCGATGGCGGCGCGAACGTGGCGGTCACGGTGCGCAACACCGGGCAGCGCGTGGGTTCGGAGGTCGTGCAGGTCTATGTCGGCTTCCCCCGCTCCGCCGGCGCACCACCCAGGCAACTGATGGGGTTCAGCAAGGTCACGTTACAGCCCGGCGAAGCGCGAACCGTCGAAATCGGCCTCGACAAGCGCGCCTTCCAATATTGGAACGAGAAGAAGGGGCGCTGGACCCGCGACGCGGGCACCTACAACATCATGATCGGGCGTTCCTCGCGCGATATTGTCCATACGCAAGGTCTGAGGCTACCAGCCGACTGACGCAATCGACCTATCACGCGGCATGCTACGGACCGGCGACACCTCTCGCCGGTCCTTTTTTTGGTCCGGCGCTGGGACCGGGCCGTCTGCACAGGCTGCCGATGCAGATCAGGCCGGGCGTCTGCTCGGCGCGTTCAAGCCACCAATGATCGTCAGCGTCCCGGAAACACCGCAATAGACCGTTGCTCATTGTGAAGCGCGGCCGCCGGCATCGCCCTGACACGCAAAAGCCGGCCCGTCTGTGACGAGCCGGCTTTCGAGGATCTGTCGGTCGAGCACGGCATGCCATGCCCGACCGCAAGCGAAAGGACTTACATCCTGAAACGCACGCCAAAGGTGAAGCGCCGCCCCATCACATCATAGGTGCCGCTATCCGTCGGCAGCAGCACGCCCGGCGAGAAGCTGCTCGAGAGGATCGGCGGATCATTGTCGAGCAGGTTGTTCACGGTCAGGAAGGGCGTGAACCGGGTAAAGCCGGCATCCACCTCCGTGCTGAGCGACAGGTCGAAATAGGTTTCGGCCGGCACTTTCTGCTTCTCGTAGATATATCCGGTGTTGCCGGCCGTGTCGCGCTGGGCCGAACCGACGATGCGGGCCTGCAAGAAGGCATCAAATCCGCCATTATGATAATTCATCGAAACCGTGTGACGCCATCTGGAGCGCCCCACCAGCCCTTCCAGCTCATAGGTGCGAGCCCCGGCGCCCGCATTGGTCTTATAGTGGATCAGATAGTTGCTGATCGCGCGGAAGTTCAGCGTTCCGTTCATCGATCCGCTCAGGCGCGAAAGCGGCAGGCGATAGCCCAGATCGATGTCGATACCCTGGGTTTCGAGCGACGCGATATTGATCGGATAATTGAGAATCTTGGTCGGGAAATTGTCGATCGACGTATCGGTGATCGGGCCAGGGCGGATGATGAGGTCGCATAGCGGGCTGGCGCCGCCGCTCTCCACGCATTGGTCGCGAACGGTGTTGATGCCCAGCGTGCCGATCGCATCCTCGATCTTGAGGTTATAATAGTCCACCGACAACACCAATCCCGGCAGAAAAGCAGGTTGCAAGACAACGCCGGCGGCCGTCGTGTGGCCGATTTCCGGACGCAGATTGAGATTGCCGCCGCTTTCGAGAATGGTGGGAAGCGTCTGGTTCGTCACCCCCTGATCGGTGAAGAAGGAGGGGTTGATCTGCCGGCCTGCAAACAGATCATAAAGGGTCGGCTCGCGGATATCGCGCGACCGCGTGACGCGGAAGCGAACGCCGCGCACAGGCTCCCAGATTCCGCCGACCTTCCAGCTCCAGATGCCACCGCTCGTATCATAATCGGTGTAGCGGGCCGCACCGTTCAGCTCGAAGTAGCGAAAGCCCGCCACGTCGGACAGCAACGGGACGACCAGCTCGCCATAAGCTTCCTTGGAGCTGGTGCTGCCGTCCGCCACGCCCACATTGGTGAAGCTGAAACGCGCGGGCGTCGTGGCGGGGGTGCCGCGAATGCCGGTATAGTTGATCGGCACGGCGGGATCGGCGTTGCTGTCCTCCGCCAGGCTCTTGTGCCGGTAGGTGGCGCCGATATTGAACGACACGTCCCCGCCCCAAACCGCGAACAGCGCGCCAGAGAAGTTGGCGCCCACTTCATGGGTCTGGTTGCGCACGTGGAACTGGGAATAGCCCGTGACATAATCGATCGCGGCCTGACTGGGTGAACCGGCGCCGAACAGGTTGAGCGGCGTGCAGTTCGGCAGCAGGCCCGGATTGACCAGCATCACGCGGCACACCACGTTGCCGTTCCGCACGCCGTTGCGATATTCGCCCTCGTCGACCGCATCGACAGCGGCAAGAAGATTGCGGTTCTCATTCTGGAGCTGGCTCGTATCCAGCGTGGAGCTGCCATAGGTGTAATAGAGATCCCAGCGCCCGTTCTTGAGGAACTCGAAAGAGCCCTCGGCACCGGCCGTGGCGATCCAGGATTCGGTGCGCGTGTCCGTCGCATAGACGGGAAGATCGGTCAGCAACCGCCCCATGCTGAAGCTGGCGGTGCCCGTATCGCGCATGATCTGGCTTATCCCGTCCGGCAGGTAGGGGTTGTCCGAAAAGATCTGGAACGCCGCCGCCCCGGTCCGGTTGTCATAAAGCGTGTCATACTGATTCTGCGCCCAGGCATAGGACGCCTGAGCGAAGATGGTGGTGTTGTCCGTCACCTCGTAGCGGGCGTGCCCGAAAACCTGATGCGTTTTCAGTCCCGCCACCAGAACCGTATCGGGATAACCGACAACGCCTTCGCCGCCGATCCGCACATTGGCGTTCTGCGTCGGCGCGCCCAGGATGATCGGACGATAATCCTCGCCGCCGAGAAACTGGAGCCCCATGAGCTGGCCCGCCGCAACCGGATTGCTGACCCCCGTGATCAGACCGCCGGTCGTGGAACTCGTGCCACGCGCATTGGTCACCGTGCGGTAGGGATCAGCCGCTGTGCCGGTTCCCGTCTGGAAATAGACCGGGTCCATCAGGTCCGGGCGCATGTTCTTCCGGGGAATCCCGTCGCTCGCATAATAGTCATAGCTCGCCACGATATGGCCACGACCGCCCGCGAAGGACGTGCCGCCGGCGATCGAGGCGCGCCAGTTGAAGTTGTCGCCATATTCGGTGATGCCGCTCTGCACGCTCGCCTTCAGGCCCTCGAAGCGCTTATCGAGCACGAAGTTGACGACCCCGCTGACGGCGTCGGCCCCATAGACGGCAGACGCACCGGCCGTCACCACATCGACCTGACGGACGAGGCTCTGCGGGATGACATTGGTATCGACAATCCCTTCAAAGGACGTCGGTGGAACACGGCGTCCGTCCAGCAGCACGAGCATGCGCTGCGAGCCGACATTGCGCAGGTTCAGATAATTGCCGGACCGTGGTGTATTCGCGTTCGACAGCGTGTTGTCGCCCGTGCCGCCCGCGGCGCTGCGCGATCCCTGAAACTGAGGCAGCTGATTGAGCGCATCGGGAATATTGGTCGGCGCCGCCTTCACCAGATCCTCGACCTGAACGATCGTGACCGGCGTCGGCTCCTGCGCGCCGGTGCGAACAATGCGGGAGCCGGTAATGACAATGGCCCGATCGCCGGCATCCTCGCCCGTTTCGGCAGCATCGCGCCCGTCGACCGATTGCGCCGTCGCCGGATGCCCGACGACAAGAACGCTCGCACCAATCAACAGACTGGAAATATGTTTTTTTGTCATGCCATTCCTCCCTCGCATTTTTTGTCATGGAGCGAATATGTATCGCCCTGATTTTATTGTGTTATCCTGCTCATTTCGCCATGAGACAGACGGTGATCAGCGTGGCACCGCATCGCCGGACCCGCCTTGGCCAAGACTGGCCGAATGCGGCCGCCCACATTGATCACCTGCGGCGCAACTGGCGGCGACCGAAGCCGCGACGGCGGCTTGCCACATCCCCAATAGCTATCGCTGATAACTGAATACAATGTGCAGAAATTAATGCAACAGTATTTGTGACAACGCTGGAACCGAGCCAGTTATCGGATATATTATCGCTCCATTGGTATACAATTTTTCGGCCTGTTGCCGGCCTGCCGCTGCCGTCCATCACGGCGCCCTTGCCTTAGCGACACGTTGGCGTGACAGAAAATTCAGAACGGCGAGGAGGCGGAGCCGGAACATGCCCGCCTCATTCGTAATGCCTTATGCGCTTGCCGACCCGGCACCAGTCATCAAATATACATTGTATACAGAAAAGCGCGCAGTAGCCCGCTAAGATATGCGAGCCGCAATCCGCCAAGGGGGTGAGCGGTCAGCATAGCCGGTGCGGTGAAGCGCTCGAGACAAGGCCAGGAATGACGTCCGGCTCGATCCAGCCTGGAAGCCTGGCACGTCGTCCTGATATCCGTGGCCGAGGCATGACATCAGACACGCCGCCCCGGCCCGCCGCCCAGATGACGTCCGTGCGGGCAGGCGCGGCCGCAACCGCAGCCGCAATTTCAGCCAAGCATGCGCTGCAGGCCGTTGGCGACACAGAGCGCCGGATCGGGCGCGAGGCAGACCGGCAGGCCGGTTGCGCTGGCGATCATGCTTTGCAGCAGCGGTGTCATCGCGCTGCCGCCGGTGAGAATGATCCCGCGCTCATGGATATCATGGCTCAGCTCCGGCGGTGTGGCGAGGAGGACATTGCGGACCACATCGACAATCTGCGAGACATGTTTTTCCACGACCTTGTCCAGTTCGGCCAGTGGAATGGCAATCCGGGTCGGCATGCCCGAGCCGAGGCTGCGCCCCTTGAGTTCCACCATGTCGGATGTCGAGCCGCTCTGCTCGGCCGCGCTGCGCAATCGCACATAATCCTGTTTGACAGCCTCGGCGGTCACATCGCCAATCAGGAATTTATGGCGGAAATGCAGATGATCCGAGATCGCCCGGTCGAGCGCAGCGCCGCCGCGGCGGACGGAACGAGTGAGGCAGATGTCGCCCAGCGAGAGCACCGCCACTTCCGTCGTGCCGGCCCCGCATTCGACGATCATGGTGCCCACCGCCTCATTGACCGGCAAGTCGGCGCCGATCGCGGCGGCAAACGGCTCGGCGACCAGATGGGCGGATCGGAAGCCGGCATCATGGGCCGCGGTGAGCAGCGCGGCGCGCTCGGCCGCGGTGGCGTCTGCCGGCACGCCGAACACGCCGCGCCCGACCCTTGTGCGGCCGCCATCCGGCATGCGGTCCAGCGCATAGCCCAGCATTTCCCGCGCCGTATCGAGATCCTGCAGCACACCCCGGCGCATCGGCCGCCGGATCTGGAGGTTGGAGGGCGTGCGATCGACCATCGGCCGGGCCTCGCTGCCGGCGGCGACAAGCTCCATCGTCACCCCGCCCCGCGTGAAGCAGCAAAGCGACGGCTCGTCGAACACGATCCCGTCATTGAGCCGTATCACGCGGAGGTTGGCGGTGCCGAAGTCGATGGCGACATCAGCGCGCCGCCAGGAAAACATGAATGCCATCGGGCGGACTTATCAAGGGGCGCGGGATTTGTCTCGCCTGCTCCCACATCGGCGTATCCTTTTTCAGTCCATATCCGTCAGTTGATCTGCGGCAGCGTCTCGAACTGGTGGTAGGGCGGCGGGCTGGAGAGCGTCCATTCCAGGGTCATCGCGCCCTCGCCCCATGGATTATTGCCGGCCACCCGGCCGCGCAACAGCGACCAGATGACGTTCAGGAAGAAGAAGATCATGCTGAACGCCATCACCGCATAGCCGATCGACGCGATGTGATTCCACATCTCGAACGCCACCGGATAATCCGGAATCCGGCGCGGCATGCCGCTCACCCCGAGGAAGTGCATGGGGAAGAACAGGATGTTCACGCCGATGAAGAAGATCCAGAAATGCAGCTTGCCGAGCAACTCGTTATACATGCGCCCGGTCATCTTGGGGAACCAGTAATAGAAAGCCGCGAAGATCGAGAAGACGGCGCCCAGCGACAGCACATAGTGGAAATGGGCGACGACATAATAGGTGTCCTGCACCGCATCGTCGATGCCGCCATTGGCCAGCACCACCCCGGTCACGCCGCCGATGGTGAACATGAAGATGAAGCCCAGCGCCCAAAGCATGGGCGTGCGGAAGGTGACCGAGCCGCCCCACATCGTCGCCAGCCAGGAGAAGATCTTGATCCCGGTCGGCACCGCGATCACCATGGAAGCAGCCGAGAAATAGAGCTTCACGTGCATCGACAGGCCGGTGGTGAACATGTGATGCGCCCACACCAGAAAGCCGATGATCGCAATGGCCACCATCGCATAGACCATGCCTATATAGCCGAACACCGGCTTGCGGCTGAAGGTGGAGACGACCTGGCTGATGATACCGAAGCCCGGCACGATCATGATGTAGACTTCCGGGTGACCGAAGAACCAGAAGAGATGCTGGTAAAGAACGGGATTGCCGCCCCGCGTCGCGTCGAAGAAAGTGGTGTCGAAATTGCGGTCCGTCAGCAGCATGGTGATCGCCGCGGCCAGCACGGGCAGCGCAAACAGCAGCATGAAGGCGGTGACCATGATCGCCCAGCAGAAGAGCGGCATTTTGTGCAATGTCATGCCCGGCGCGCGCATGTTGAGAATGGTGGTGATGAAATTGATCGCGCCGAGGATGGAACTGGCGCCCGCCAGATGCATGGAGAGGATCACCATATCCACGGCCGGCCCCGGCGATCCGGAGGTCGAAAGCGGCGGATAAAGCGTCCAGCCCGTGCCCGCGCCATGGCCGGCGCCACCGGGCACAAAGGCCGATCCGATGAACAGGATGAATGCCGGTATCAGCAACCAGAAGCTGATATTGTTCATGCGCGGAAAGGCCATATCCGGCGCACCGATCATGATCGGCACGAACCAGTTGCCGAAGGCGCCGAGCATGGCAGGCATGATCGCGAAGAAGATCATGATGAGGCCATGCGCCGTCACCAGCACGTTCCACAGATGGAGGGCGGCGGTATAATCGTCGCTGCCCGACCACATGGGCAGATATTGAATGCCGGCCTCCGCCAGCTCCAGCCGCATGAGGCCGGAGACAGCCGCACCGATCACCCCGGCGGTGATCGAGAAGAGCAGATAGAGCGTGCCGATGTCCTTGTGGTTGGTGGCCATGAACCAACGGCGGAAGAAGGTGGGTTTATGGTCGCCATCCTGGGCGCTATCGGCATGGTCGGCAGCTGGCGGGTGATCAAATGTCGGATTTCCAGCCTGTGCCATGTTCGCCTCCAGATATTGCCGCGGAAACAAGCGCCGGGCGCTCACGGGCGAAGTGGGGCCAGGGGGTCGCACTTTGCGAGGGGCGCAGGATCAAGTCCGAAATGACCGGCCAGCCGGTCGGTTCCAGAAATGATCTAACGGCTATGCATCTTTCAAAAAAGATCATCTTTTCGGGAGATGGGCGCAAGATAATTGCATCATCCGGGCAGCCGGTCGCCGATGATGACGGCGGGCGGGCGCAACGCGGCGCAGCGGGGACGACGTCCTCCTCGAAACGGAGACAGCTGGCCGCGCCGGCGGCCCCCTCGCCTCAATGCGCGGCCGCCTCGTGGCGAGGCATGGGGACGAGCAGCCCGATGACCGGCAGGACGATCATGCCGATACCCGACGCCATGATCGCCAGCGCCACGCCATGATCCTGCGCGACATGGCCCCATAGCCAGCTGCCCAGCGCGATGCCGCCAAAGGTGAGGCTGCTCACCATCGCGGTGATCCGCCCGACCAGCGGGCGCGGCGACCAGAGCTGCCCGGCGACGGAGAAGCCGGAGAGCGCCTGCACCCAGCCCGCGCCGCTCACCACCAGCAGCGGCAGCATGATCGCCAGGCCGGGACGCATGGCCACGCCGATACAGCCCAAGCCATATAAGATGCCCGCCGCGCGGATGATCGCCTCGCTGGAGAAGCGCGCGCGGAACCAGGTCGCGCTCGCCGCGCCCAGCACCGCGCCAAGGCCGAGCGCCCCGAGCAGCAGACCGAACACGGCCGAGCCCTCGCCCAGCATATCGCTGGCGACCAGCGGCATCAGCGCCCAGGCGGCGCTGCCGGTGGTGGTGAAGGTGACGGCGCGCACCAGAATGGTCTTCACCTCGCGCGATGCGCGGGCATGGCGGAACCCCTCGCCAATGGCGGCGAGCAGTGGCGGCCGCTGAACGGGCGGCGGCGTGGCCGGACGCCAGCGCCACAGGATCACGATCACCGCGACATAGCTCAGCGCATTGGCGACGAACGCCGTCTTGGCGCCACCCACGGCCACGATCGCGCCGCCCACCGCCGGGCCAAGGCTGCGCGCGACATTGAAGACGAGAATGTTGAGCGCCACGGCCGCCGCCAGCTCGACCCGCGGCACGATGCTGCCGATGGAGGCCGCCAGCGCCGGATTGAAGCAGGCCACCCCGCAAGCGAGCAGCGCGGTCAGGCCGATGACGACCCCCGGCGCGACGACGCCGGCAAAGCTGAAGAGCGCCAGCAGCACCGAAAGCAGCATCATGCTGATCTGCGCCGCCAGCATGACGGTGCGGCGATCGAACATATCCGCCCACGCGCCCGCCGGCAGGGCCAGCAGCATGATCGGCAGATTGGTCGCGCTCTGCACCAGCGCCACGATATCCGCCGGCTGATCGGTGATCGTCATCTGCCAGGCCGCGCCGACCGACTGGATGGCATTGCCGAAGTTGGACAGAAGGCTGCCGAGCAGGATAAGCAGGAAAGCGCGATAGCGAAGCGGCGAGAGCGTGGTCGATCCGGTCATGAGGCGGTGGTCTCTCCTGCGTGTGTCGGTGGGCCGCGGCCGCGCCCAGCCCGCTCCTGACGGCGCAAGCGGCCCCGCGCAAGAGGCATGTGACGCGCAGCAGCGCATCCATGGGCGTCATCCCCCTCCCACCAGCCAGCGCAGGCCGGAAACGCGGGGATCGCCAGTTCACAATCAAATTATGAATATGAATCCACAATAATATGCATTTGCCTTGTGTGAGGCGAGCCAGCAGAGTTTCGCTTCCAGTAATTGCGCTTCGACATAATCGCGTCCGGAGAGGATCCCGAGCCATCGGGCCGGAGCGCAGCGAGGGAGCCACCGTTTGAGGTAATGCGTCGATGATCATGACTGACCCGCCAGGGCAGGCCTTCACCCTGGAACAGTGGCGACTGGTGGAGCAATTGTCTCAGTCGCTGGGGTCGGTGCAGGCGCACTGGCTCAGCGGCTATTTTGCTGGATTCGACGCCGGTCTGCGGCAAGCCCTTCCGCAGGCCGCGTCGTTTCCGGCCGAGGCGCCCGCGCCGGTCGCCCGCACCCTCACCATTCTCTATGGCACCGAGACGGGCAACAGCGCCCAGATCGCGCAGGATGTCGGCAAGGCGGCACAGGCGGCTGGCCTCACCGCCAAAGTCGCCGACATGGCCGACTATAAGCAGCGCGAACTGGGGCAGGAGCAGGATCTGCTCATCATCGTCAGCACTTATGGCGATGGCGATCCGCCCCAGCCGGCGACCGGGTTTTTCGAATATATCGAGGGTCGCAAGGCGCCCAGATTGCCGGACGTGCGCTTCGCCGTGCTGGCGCTGGGTGATACGACCTATGAATATTACTGCCAGGGCGGCAAGCGCCTCGACGCGCGGCTGGAAGAGCTGGGCGCGACCCGACTGATCGACCGCGTCGATTGTGACGTCGATTATGAGGGCGATGCCGAGACGTGGACGGACGCGATCATCGGCAAGCTGGGGGCGGAAGCCAGCGCACCCGCCCTCCCCGCCAGCGCCGCGCTGGCCACCCCGCTCACGACCAGCCTCCATGACAAGCGCAATCCGTTCGCCGCGACGGTGATCGAGAATATTCCGATCGTCGGGCGCGGATCGAGCAAGGAAACACGGCACATCGAGTTCTCGCTTGCAGGCTCCGGCCTGCGCTATGAGCCCGGCGACGCGCTCGGCATTGCCGCCACCAACGATCCCGCCACGGTCGCCGCGCTGCTCGATGCGCTCGGCCTCGCGCCGGATGCGCCCTTCGAGCTGAAGGGCGAGGTCGCGACGGTCGGTGAGGCGCTCACCCACCGTTTCGAGATCACCGCGCTGGTGCCGCGCTTCCTGGACTATTGGGCAATGCTGAGCGATGCCGCCGCGCTCAGGCAATTGCTCGACGAGGAGCATGCCGGCGAACGCGCCGTCTTCCTGCGCACCCATCATATCATCGACCTGGTGCGGCGCTTCCCGGTCAAGGGCGTGATGCCGCAGGGCTTTGTAAGCGCGCTCCGGCCGCTCCAGCCGCGCCTTTATTCCATCGCCTCCAGCCTCGCCGCGATGCCGGATGAAGCGCATCTCACCGTCTCGCCCGTGCGCTATGCACTGCATGGCGAAGCACGCAGCGGCGTCGTCTCAGGCATGCTCGCCGACCGGGTGGCGCCGGACGCGACGCTGCCGGTCTATGTCCAGAGCAACCCGCATTTCCGCCTGCCGGGCGATGATGCCCCGATCATCATGATCGGCGCGGGCACCGGCGTGGCGCCCTACCGCGCCTTCATGCAGGAGCGTGAGGCAAGCGGCGCCACCGGGCGCAGCTGGCTGTTCTTCGGCGATCGCAACTTCCGCACCGATTTCCTCTACCAGACCGAGTGGCAGAGCTGGCTCAAGGACGCCACGCTCTCGCGCATGGATGTCGCCTTCTCCCGCGACCGGGCCGAGAAAAGCTACGTCCAGCACCGCATGAAAGCGCAGGCGGCCGATCTGTTCGCCTGGCTGGAGGACGGCGCGCATCTCTATGTCTGCGGAGACGCCACCCATCTTGCGCCCGATGTCCATGCGGCGTTGATCGACATTGTCGCCGGGCAGGCCCGCACCGGGCGTGAGGCGGCGGAGGATTATGTCCGCTCGTTGCAAGCCGACCATCGCTACCAGCGCGACGTTTATTGAGACCCTATCATGACATCCCAGACCATTGACCGCAGCCATGATCTCTCCCAGCCGCTCGACAAGCTGAGCGCGGACGAGCGGATGAAGGCCGCCAGCGACTATCTGCGCGGCACCATCGCCCACGGCCTGCTCGACAGGATCACCGGCGCGATGCCATCGGCCGACGACGTGAAGCTGATGAAGTTCCAGGGCATCTACCAGCAAGACGACCGCGACCTGCGCGACGAGCGGCGGCGCCAGAAGCTGGAGCCGGCCTATCAGTTCATGATCCGCGTGCGCATCCCCGGTGGCGTCTGCACGCCGGCGCAATGGCTCATGCTTGATGAACTGGCCCGCGCTCATGGCGGCGAGACGCTGCGCATCACCACGCGGCAGACCTTCCAGTTCCACTGGGTGCTGAAGGACAGCCTGCGCCCGATCATCCAGGGCCTGCACGAGACGCTGCTCGATACGGTGGCCGCCTGCGGGGATGACAGCCGCGGCGTGATGAGCACCGTCAATCCGGAAAGTTCATTGTTCCATGCCCAGATCGCCGCGCTCGCCAAGCAGGTGAGCGATCATGTCATCCCCAAAACCCGCGCCTATCACGAAATCTGGTATGGGGCCGAACGGGTCGCAAGTTCCGAGCCGGAAGAGCCCTTTTACGGCCCGACCTATATGCCGCGAAAGTTCAAGATCGGCTTCGCCCTGCCGCCCTCCAACGATATCGACGTGTTCGCGCAGGATCTCGGCTTCATCGCGATCGGCAACGACGCGAATGGCCTGCAGGGCTTCAACGTCGCGATCGGTGGCGGCATGGGCCGCACCGATAATGACCCGGCGACCTATCCGCGCCTCGCCACCCTCATCGGCTTCATCCCCGCCGACAGGGTGATCGCCTGCGCTGACGCGGTGATGACCGTCCAGCGCGACTATGGCGACCGCAAGGACCGCATGCGCGCACGGTTCAAATATACCATCGATGACAAGGGGCTCGACTGGATCAAGGCGCAGATCGAGCGCCATATGGGCAGCCGGTTCGAAACCGCGCGGCCCTATGCCTTCACCTCCAATGGCGATGTGTTCGGCTGGGTGAGCACGCCGGACGGGCGGCACCACCTCACCCTCTATGTCCAGAGCGGCCGGCTGGGCCTCGCCTGGCTCGACGCGCTGCGCGATGTGGCCCGCATCCACAGCGGCAAGTTCCGCATGACACCCAACCAGAATGTCATCATCGCCGATGTCGAGAGCGAGGACCGCGCCGCCATCGACGCCTTGCTGGAGAGCCATGGCCTCGCACCCGGTCCTGTCTCCGCGCTGCGGCGCAATGCGATTTCCTGCGTGGCGCTGCCGACCTGCGGCCTCGCCATGGCGGAGAGCGAGCGCTACCTGCCCGGCTTTCTCGACCGGCTCGAGCCGATCCTCGCGCGCCACGGGCTGGCGGAGGAGCCCATCACCCTGCGCATCAGTGGCTGCCCCAATGGCTGCTCGCGGCCCTATATTGCCGAGATTGCGCTGACCGGCCGCGCGCCGGGCAAATATAATCTCTATCTGGGCGGCGGCTTCCACGGCGAGCGACTCAACAAGATGGTGCTGGAGAATGTCGGCGAAGCCGCCATATTGGAGCGGCTCGACGCTGTGCTCGGTCGCTATGCGCTGGAGCGCAGGCCGGGCGAGCATTTCGGCGATTATCTGATCCGCGCCGGCCTTGTTGGCGAGGTCAAGGAAGGGCGATTCTTCAATGACTGATGAAACCCCTGCCCCCGCGACCCCGGCGCCCGAAACGATCGCGGCCGCCCATGGCGTCGCGAGCGATCCGGCGTTCGGCGCCGTGGTGCCGCCCATCTACCTCTCCAGCACCTATGAGTTTGCCGGCTACGACCAGCCGCGCGCTTATGATTATGGCCGGCAGGGCAACCCGACGCGCGACCTGCTCGCCGATGCGCTCGCCAGGCTGGAAGGCGGCGCCGGCGCCGTCGTCACATCGAGCGGCATGGCGGCCATCGATCTGCTGGTCAGCCAGTTGCGCCCGGGCGACCGCGTGCTGGCGCCGCATGATTGCTATGGCGGCACGATCCGACTGCTGAAGGCGCGGGCGCAGCGCGGCCAGATCGTCCTCCACCTCGTCGACCAGAATGATCCGGCGGCCTTCAAGCAGGCACTGGTGGACAAGCCGGGATTGGTGCTGATCGAGACTCCGAGCAACCCACTCATGCGGGTGGTCGACGTCGCCTTACTCGCCCGGCTGGCGCGCGCGGCCGGCGCGGAAGTCGCGGTGGACAATACCTTCCTCTCACCCGCGCTCCAGCAGCCCATTGTTCTGGGCGCGGATTATGCCATCCACTCGACGACCAAATTCCTGAACGGCCATAGCGACGTGATCGCCGGCGCCGTGATCGCCGCCACCACGGCGCAGGCCGAGCGGTTGCGCCACTGGGCCAATGTCGTCGGCAGCACCGGCGCGCCCTTCGACGCCTGGCTGACGCTGCGCGGCCTGCGCACCCTGTTTGCGCGCATCGAGCGGCAACAGGCCAATGCAATGGCCATCGCCCGGCATCTGGATGCGCATCCGGCCGTGGCGCGGGTCTATTATCCCGGCCTGCCCACGGACCCCGGCCATGCGATCGCGGCGCGCCAGCAACGCGGCTTCGGCGCCATGCTCAGCTTCGATCTGGTGGGCGACGTCCCGGCCGTGAAGCGCTTCGTCGAGGCGGTGCGCGACTTCACCCTGGCCGAATCGCTGGGCGGCGTCGAAAGCCTGGTCGCCCATCCCGCCACCATGACGCATGCCGATATGGGGGCGGAAGCCCGGCAGGTCGCCGGGATCGGCGATGGCTTGCTTCGCCTCTCCATCGGCCTCGAGCATGAACGCGACCTGCTCGCTGGCCTCGACCGGGGTCTCGCCGCCTGCTGACGGACCGGCCGGAGCGCCTGTCGAACGGCCAAGCCGATCAATTGGACAAGTCGCAGCCCGCTTTGCCCTGTTGACCAGGCACGCCTACGCGCGTCCCTCAGCCATCCGTCATCTTATGTCGAGGGCGCATCCACTGGTCGCACCGTGCCGCCTGCCGCCCCGTCCGTCATGCCAAGCAGCACCGCCATCTGGTCGCGACGCGCCATCAGGTCATGCAGCGAATAGCCATCCAGCACCGCGAGGAACGCAGCCAATGCCTCGTCCAGTGCCCCGCTAAGCCCACAGGCCGGGGCAATCACGCAATCCACGCAATCGACCAGCTCGAACCCGTCCTCGGTGTGGCGCACGACGGCGCCGACGCTGATCGCCCGGGGGTCGCGCGCCAGCCGAATGCCGCCGGACCGTCCGCGCGCGCTGATCAGATAGCCCGCATTCACCAGATCGTTCACCACCTTCATGAGGTGGCTCTGCGACACGCCATAGGCACGGGTAATCTCGGCGATCGAACATTGCTGCCGCGGCCGCGCCGCCAGATAGAGGAGCACGCGCATCGCATAATCCGTATAGCGCGTCAGGCGCATTCACTCTCTCTTTCCACGGGCTATCCGTCACGCCTTAATATATGCATTTGGGTTGCATGTTTCAAACCGGCGCAATAGATTCATTCCAAATGAATGTTTAAGGAGCGACTCATGCAAGCCCCGGTCGAGAATGACGAGATCCAGATTGACGAGGCCGGCCTGGAGCGACTGATCCCGCGTTTTTACGCTCGCGTGCGGGCGGACGATCAGCTCGGCCCGGTGTTCAATGACATTGTCGATGACTGGCCGGATCATCTCGACAAACTGGTGGCCTTCTGGTCCTCGGTCATGCTGACCTCCGGCCGTTACAAGGGCAATCCGATGATGGCGCATGTTCGCCATCACAGCCGCATGACGCCCGAGCTGTTCACCCGCTGGCTCGAAATCTGGGCCGAGGTGACCAATGAGCTGATGACGCGAGCTTCCGCCGCGGCCCTGCAGGGCAAGGCCGCGCGCATTGCCAAGAGCCTCCAGCTCGGGCTGTTCTTCAGGCTCCCGCGGGAACAGGGACAGTGAGCGCCATGACAAGCCAGCCCTATAAGTCCACGCCCGTCTTCGATGAGACGAGCCTCCCGCAAGCCCTGCGCCGGGCCCACAATACCAAGCCCGGTGCCTGGGCGCTGATCCAGGTGCTGGAGGGCATGGTGCGCTATCATGTCGAGGATGGCTCGATACCGCCCGTCGACCTTGTGCCCGGCAAACCCGGCCTCATCCGGCCCGGCCAGCTCCACCATGTCGAGCCGCTGGGGCCGATGCGCATGCGTGTCGATTTTTACGATCATGAACCGGCCATTCCGTCTGGTTTACCCTCATCCGGCGCCGCCCGGACGGGCATGCCGGACATTGTGCCCGCTCGCCCGGTCGGGGCTGGGCGCAGCGGCGATTTCGTGGCATGAGGGCGGCAGGCCGCTGCGCCGGCTCGTCCGGCACCGTTGTCGCGTCCGACCGCCATGGGTTGATGCGCCAAGGCGGTTGACCTTCCGGGCGATTGACGCTAATCGCCCGGCCTTCGCGCATGGTCGCTGGCTTCCCTTTCAGGAGTCGCGCCGCGCAGTCTGAAACAGTTTCGTTCGAGGAAAAGAATGGCCAATACGCCTCAGGCAAAGAAGCGGATCCGCCGCAATGCACGTCGCGCCGAAATCAACGGCAGCCGGCTGAGCCGCATCCGCACGCTGGTGAAGAAGGTCGAATCCGCCCTTGCCGCCGGTGACAAGACCGCCGCGCAGGCCGCGCTCTCGTCGGCCCAGCCGGAGATGGCACGCGGCGTCGCTCGTGGCGTGCTGCACAAGAACACCGCGTCGCGCAAGTTCGGCCGCCTGACCAAGGCTGTCGCCGCGCTCGCCTGACACTCGTCGGGTTTCGCGAATCGGGATCGGCGTCGGGCTTTCCGGCGCCTTTTTCGTTGTGTGTCGGCCAGCGCTGACCGGGCCTGTCGCCCGTTGACGTCCATGCGCTGACCTCCCGCAAGCCGGAGGGTCGCGCCCGCGACAGGCGCAGTGCCGCGCTGGCTCGCCACCTCCGCATCGAGCGGCGGCGCAAAGCAGCCTCAGCGCGCGCTTCCGCGGCAAGCCCGCGCGGCCCCGCCAGTGGGTCAGGATCGATCCTCATCGGCATGCGGCAGACCTCAACATCTGGCCTCGCAAAAGCCTTGCGTTCAGCGAGCCGACCCACTGCCGAACAGCCCACGCGCCGATCGGCGCGCCCCTCTCATCCTCGGCAGCCCCTGCTGACGCCAGGCGCAACCACGCGGCCGGAGACCAGCGCCCGCTTGCCTAGGCGGTCGCCAGCTCGTCCAGTGCCTCGCTGGCAGCCATCCAGTTCGCCTCCGCCACTTCGATGGCATCTTCCAGCCGGGCGCGGCGCTGCATCAACTCGCTCATCGTGCAATTCTTCTCCTCGGGCCCGGCGGCGGCCGGATCGAACATCGCCTTGTCGATGCGCGAGCGGGTGGCGGTGAGGTCGGCGAGAATCTTCTCGGTCTTCTTCACGTCCGCTTGCAGGGCCTTGTAACGCTCGCGAGCCTGCGCGGCGGCGCGGCGATCAGCCTTGCGGTCGCCCTTGCCGGCGCCCTCGCGCCCCGGCGCGCTGGCGCCGCGCCCGAGCACGAAGTCGGTATAATCCTCCAGCGAGCCATCATAGGGTTGCGCTTGCCCGCCATCGACCAGCACCAGCCGGTCGGCGACCAGTTCGATCATATGTCGGTCATGGCTGACGATCACCACCGCGCCGGAATAGCTGTTGAGCGCCTGCACCAGCGCCTCGCGCGAATCGACGTCGAGGTGATTCGTCGGCTCGTCGAGGATGAGCAGATGCGGCGCATCCCGCGTGATCAGCGCCAGCGCGAGCCGCGCCCGCTCGCCGCCGGAGAGTGAACCAACCTTCTGCGTCGCCCGCTCGCCCGAGAAGCCGAAGCGCCCGAGTTGGCCGCGCACCGCGCCCTGCGTCGCGCCCTTCATCTGCCGGGTCATATGCTCCAGCGGCGTATCCTCGACATCAAGTTCCTCGACCTGATATTGCGTGAAATAGCCGACATTCATCTTGCCCGAGGCGGTCATCGCCCCCTCCATGGCCGGCAACTGACCGGCGAGCAGACGAGCAAGCGTGGTCTTGCCGTTGCCGTTGCGCCCCAGCAGCGCGACCCGGTCGTCCGGATCGATCCGCAGATTGAGGCGCTGGAGAATCGGCTGCGCATCATAGCCCACCGCCGCCATATCCAGCGTGATGAGCGGCGGGCGCAGTTCCTGCGGATCGGGGAAGACGAACGACAGGCTGGGATCTTCCAGCGCGGCGGCGATCGGCTGCATGCGGGCCAGCGCCTTGGCGCGCGACTGCGCCTGCTTGGCCGTGCTCGCCCGCGCACTGTTGCGCGCGACATAATCCTGGAGCTTGGCGCGCTGGGCGGCCTGCTTCTCCCGCGCCGATTCGAGCTGGGCGAGCCGCTCGGCCCGCTGCCGCTCGAAGGCGTCATAACCGCCCGGATAGAGGGTCAGCCTGCCCCCCTCCAGATGGAGGATATGATCGACCACATTGTTGAGCAGATCGCGCTCATGGCTGATGACGAGGACGGTCGCGCGATAATCCTTGAGGAAATTCTCCAGCCACAAGGTCGCTTCAAGGTCGAGATGGTTGGAGGGCTCGTCGAGCAGCAGCAGGTCCGGTGCGGAGAACAGCAGCGCGCCCAGCGCCACCCGCATCTTCCAGCCGCCCGAATAGCTGTCCAGCGGCCGGTTCTGCATCTCCTCGTCGAAGCCGAGACCGGCGAGAATGCGCCCGGCGCGCGCCGGGGCGCTATAGGCGTCGATCGCGATCAGCCGGTCGTGCACATCACCGAGGCGATGCGGGTCCTCGCAGGTCTCGCTCTCGATCAGCAATGCCGCGCGCTCGGTATCGGCGGCCAGCACCGTCTCGAACGGGGTGGCGGTGCCGCTCGGCGCTTCCTGCGCGATATAGCCCATCCGGGTGTCGCGCGGCATGTCGATGGCGCCACTGTCCGGCTCCAGCTGGCCGATGATCGCCTTCATCAGCGTGGACTTGCCCGCGCCGTTGCGGCCGATCAGGCCGATGCGCCCGCGCGGCGGCAGCGCAGCGGCAGCGCGGTCCAGAATCGTGCGGCCGCCGAGGCGCACGGTGATATCGGTGATGGTGAGCATCGCGCGCCGTTAAAGCATTTTGCGCGCCGACGGAACCGCCATGAGACGATGCGCGATGCAACCGGCCGGACGATCCGCGCAAAAGCGCATGCGTCAGTCCACGCCCCCCGCGATCCAGGCGGGGGGATCGCTGGCCGGAAAGGATTCGCTGGAGGCTTCGTCGATCCTGTCCCATGGCGCGGTGCGCCGCAATTCACCTGCCGCCACCGCCTCGCGCGCCTGCGTGAGCACGAGCGCCATCACGGCCGCATGGGTGCCGGAGAGTCGGCCCTCCACCGCATCCTCAATATCGGCGATGCAGGCGCAGAAACATTGGCGGACTGCTTGGAAACAATGGGTTTCGAGGGAAATCTCCGGTGCCGCCCGCCAGAGCGAAAGCGCGAGATGGGTCGCGGCGGCGAGCGCCGAGGCTTCGAACGGATCGTCATATTCGCGGGGCATCGCGTCTCTCCCCATCCTGCTGGCCGGTCCATGAGCGCAACGAGCCCGACCGCCCCTGCGCTCCACCCGCGCTTCTTACCATATTTTGCCGATTCGCATGGCAGCCGCGCTACGGCACCAGCCATCCGTGGCCACCCGCCACCACACCGGCAATGGTGATGACCGCAAGGATGAGCAGCACGACATGCACGCGGTGCAAGGCGCGAAAGGCCCGGTCCGGATCGCGCGCCGCCCATGCCGGGAAGACGCGGTGGAGGATGAGCGGCTCGCCGATGAACAGCAGAAAAGCGAACACCGCCCACAGGCACAGCATCGCATGCATCCACCAGAAGCGCAGATCGGCAAAGCGGCTCCACAAATCGAGCCGGATGATCATGTAGAAGCCGGTCAGCCCCACCAGAAGCACCGCGCCGCGCGCCTGCCACACAAAGCGCCCCTCAAACGCCTGAAACGCCCGCAGCCGATCAGCGCCGAGCAGGCCGCGTCGCACCGCCGGCAGGGCCACGGTGGTCGCCATGGACACCCCGCCGATCCAAAGGATGACCGCGAGCACATGCAGCACGCGGGCCAGAGCGATGTCATCCATGGTCGATCTCCCTTGCGGCCGGCCGGGCCGGTGGCCACGCATCGGGGCAAGGATATTATGCATTCGCCATTCATCATTTGTGCGGGCACAAGGCGGGGGCTATTTTGTTCCGCTCGCGCGGCCGGACCCGCCGCGCCAGGCGCCGCCGGCCGCGGCGCATGTTTCGTTGGAGGATGACACATGGTGGACGCCATGGATGCGCAATCATGGACGAGGCTGGTCGGCACGCTCGATCTGTTCCATGCGCTCTGTGACGATGCGCTGGCCGCCGCCTGCGCCGTCATGCGGGTCGACAAGGTCGCGCGCAACGGCCTGATCGTCGAGCAGGGCGAACCGGCGGCGCGGGCCTATGCGCTCGGCGCGGGCAGCGTGCGCATCGCCCAGACCGGCGAGGATGGCGGGCAGGCGATCATCCGCTTCATCGCACCCGGCGAGATGTTCGGCGCCGTGCCGCTGTTCACCGACCACCGGTTTCCGGCCGATGCGATCGCAGCGGAGGACTCACTCGTGCTGAGCTGGAGCGAGCGCGATCTGCGCGCGCTGATCGGCGCGCATCCGGCCATCGCCATCAATCTCATCACCATCATGGGCACGCGACTGGCCGAGTTGCAGGAACGGGTGCGGGAACTGGCCACCCAGCGCATCGAGCAGCGCATCGAGCAGCGCATCGCCCAGGCGGTGCTGCGGCTGGCGTCCCAGGCCGGGCAGGACCGGCTCGATGGCGTCAAGATCGAGCTGCCGCTGCGTCGCAAGGATCTGGCCGATTATGCCGGCACCACCCTGCACAGCGCGAGTCGCACGCTCGCCGCATGGGAGAAGGCGGGTCTGCTGACCAGCCGGGACCTCCACCTGACCATCCACCATATCGCCGAACTGCGGCGGCTCGCGGAACCCCCGGCGGGATAGTGCCCCCGCCGTTCAGGCCGGGCCGGGCGCCGGCGGGCGGCGCAACGCCATCGGCCCATAGACCAGCAGGAAGAGGAGGAACGCCCCGCCCCACAGGCCACCGGCCAGCCGGATGCTCGTCATATAGGCGAACGGCAGAAGCGGCGCGGCGACCCGCACCAGCGCGCCCAGATGGACGAGGAGATAGATCGCCACCGTCGCGCCGTCCGCTGCCAGCGGTCGCCCGGTATGGCCGCGCGTCGCTCGGGTCATCACCGCCAGCGTCATCGCCGCCATGGCCCCGGCGGACAGGGCATGGATCGCGCTTGATGCCGGGATGGCCGGCCAGAAGGTCGCGCTGCCGAGCAGCAGCAGGCCCAGCGGCAACCACGCATAAGAGACGTGCAGCACGAAGACGAGCGGATCGCGGACGCTGCGCATGCCGGCCCAGCGCGTCAGCCGGATGGCTTGCAGCACGCCGGCGGCGATCAGCAGCAACCCGGTGCCGGGCCCCCGCGGCGCGATCGTCCAGCCCGCCAGCGCCAGCACCATGACCGCGATCACCGCCATGTCGAAGCGGTTGGCCATGGTCGGCATGCGCCCCGGCCCGGCCTGGCGCATCAGCCAGTTGCGTGTGAAGGCCGGGATGATCCGCCCGCCGATGATCGTGATCAGCATCAGCACCAGCGCAAAGCCGGCGCGCATTCCCAGCGCCGGGTCGGCCGTCAGGCCCGCGGCGGCGGCATGGTCCAGCCCGTTCGCACAGGCAAACAGCAGCAAAACGAGCAGGATCGGCTTGTTGCGGTTGCCCGAGACGATGATCTCACGCGCGGCATAGCCAAGCAGGACCAGCAGAAACCCGACATCCAGCGCCGCGCCGATCCAGCTCGGAACGATGGCCGAGAACAGCACCGCCAGCCGCGCGGCCAGCCACAGCCCGACAAAGACGGCGACGGGCCATCCTTTCACCACCGGCCGGCCCGTCCAGTTGGGAATGGCCGCGCTCAGGAAGCCGGCGATGACCGCACCAAGATAACCGAACAGCATTTCATGCTGATGCCACGCCAGCGGGTCCATCGCGGTCGGCAGCGTCCAGCTGCCCGCCAGCGCCCCGAGCCAGAGCGATACCACGATCAGCGCCCACAGCGCCCCGCCAGCAAACAGCAGGCGAAAGCTGCCGTGCAGCCAGATCGGCATGGCGGCGCGCGCCCGAACGGCAACAAGCTGCACGGTCACGCCCCAAATCCGCCGGATGTGCCGAACGCCACCGCGATCACCATCCACCCGATTCTGCAGCCATCGCTCACGGCATCTCCTTGCGGCCGGCTCCGGCCTGAAAACCCTTGTCGCGGCCCATGGTAGCATAGCCCCGGCCGTGGGCTTTGTGCTGGCGCAAAACCGGGCCTGCCGCCCCGCCAGGCGCAAGCCGGCAGCGGCGGTCCGTTATCTGCACCCGGCGAGCAAGGCACGCCAGGCCCCGTCGGTCAGGACGAGATCGCCGCCGCCGCGCGCAGCCCGCTGCGGATGCGCGCCATCAGGCCCAGGTCGGCCTTGGTCGAGTGGACCACATAGGCAGAATAGGAAAATTCCGGGCTGTCGGGCACCACCATCAGCCGCCCTTCTTCCAGATAGGAGCGGATGAAACCCTGCCGGAAATAGCCGCTGCCGCCGGACGCCAGGATATAATCAAGCGCCAACGGGCCATAGTCGATCGACACGACGGCATTGGCCTGATCGGGAAAGGCGGCGTGATAGCTCGCCAGAAAATCCCCGCCCCAGTTGATCTCGACATGATCCTCCGGCCTGAGCGGCTGGCTGGCCGGCGTGGTGCGCGCGAGAACCAGCTTTTCCTCGAACAACAGCTCCGCGATCATGCCGGGGCGGCGCGGCGCGGCGTAGATGACCGCCACGTCCAGCGAGCCGTCCTGCACGCGCTCGATCAGCCGCTCGGACGTGTCGATCTGCGTGCTCACCGCGATTTCGGGACATTCGCGCCGCATCCACAACAGCCAGTGGCGCAGGATCGGACTCCACAGGCTCAGCTCCGCGCCGATCGTCACCACCGTCTCGCGGCCCGGCGGCAGGGCGACGGCACGGCGCGCGCCTTCCCACACCTGCACCAGACTGGTGGCGAAGCGCAGAAACTGCTCGCCAGCCGGCGTCAGCCGCGCGCCGGCCTTGTTGCGCACGAACACCGGCCGGTCGAGTTGCTGCTCCAGCACGCGGATGCGCGCGCTCACCGCCGTTTGCGTCAGGTTGAGGTTGGCCGCGGCGCTGACGAAGCTCCCGGTCTTCACCACCTCCAGAAAGGTGCGGGCGACATTGATGTCCATTCAGCAGAATCTTTCCATATAAAGCCAAATTATATTCATTTGCTTGCTGGATCAAGCGGGAGGACAGTGGCCAAGGAGGCGACGTCCCATGGCTCCTGACTGCATGGCCCCTGTCTCGATGTTGAACCCGGCCGATTGCCTGGCCCCATGGGCGAGGCTGGCGTGAAACCGCAGCGGCCGCCTTGTCCCGAACCGACCGAACGGGGGAGCTGGTGGATGATCGGAACCCTGTTGCTGGCTTTTATCGCATGCATGGCGATTGCGTCGCTCGGCCTGTTCGCGCTCATCCGCACGGGGGTGATCGATCAGCATATGTCGCTCATCCTCTTCGTCGCCGCGGTGCCGCTGGCGGCCTGGGTCGCGCTGGGGGTGGAGGCGGCTGATCCGGACCCGGACATCACGCCGCCGGACGACCAGCCGCTGCCCATTGCGCAGGTTGATATCGAACGGCTCTGGCCTCGCGGTTTCGACCAGGACGCGCTGCCGCCGCAGCGCCGGTTGCGGCCCCCCAGCCCGGCCGATCCAGCCCGCCCCGCCTCGCGCTGAACCCGCCTGTTTCCGCCATTATCTGCAATATAAGTGCATTCAACCTATCACATCATTCATTTGCCTGTTGTGTCGGCCGCCCCCAAATTGGCGAAGACCCCAATGGAGGATAAGCATATGAATATTCGTCTCGGACAGATTGCGCCGGATTTCGAGCAGGACTCGACTGACGGCCCGATCAAATTCCATGAATGGCTGGGTTCCAGCTGGGGCGTGCTGTTCAGCCATCCCAAGAATTTCACGCCCGTGTGCACCACAGAACTGGGCGAAGTGGCCAAGCTGGCACCGGAATGGGCCAAGCGCAACGTCAAGCCGATCGGCCTCTCGGTCGATCCGGTCGAGGCGCATCGGCGCTGGGACAGCGATATTCACGAGACGCAGGGCTATGCGCTCAATTTCCCGATGCTCGCCGACCCGGACGCGAAGGTCTCGACACTGTATGACATGATCCACCCGGACAGTGATCCGACGGTCACGGTCCGCTCGGTGTTCGTCATCGACCCGCAAAAGAAGGTCCGCCTGATCCTGACCTATCCGCCGAGCACCGGCCGCAATTTCCCGGAGATTCTCCGCGCGATCGACAGTCTCCAGCTCACCGACGCGCGCAGCATCGCCACCCCGGTCAACTGGGAAGTGGGCGATGAGGTGGTGATCTCGCCCAAGCTCTCCGATGAGGAGGCCACGCGCCTGTTCCCGCAGGGCTACCGCACGCTCAAGCCCTATCTGCGGATGGTCAAACTCGAAAACGCCTGATCGCTCGCGCCCGAGGGAGCGCGTGCCAATGAGGGCATGGTCCGATCATGGTCGGATCATGCCCTATTTTTTCCACGTTACGGCAGCTCGTCCTCATCGATGAGAATGCGCATGGCGGCCCCGTCCGGGTCGTCATATTGCCCGGCTCGCAGCGTCCAGAAAAAAGCCACCAGCCCGCCCAGCCCGAGCAGCAACGCGGCCGGAATCAGGATGAGCAGGCCGTTCATTTGACCGCCCAGCGCAGCCGCATCGAATTGCCGATGACGATGAGCGAACTGGACGACATCGCCACGGCCGCGATCAGCGGCGTCACGAGCCCGGCCATGGCGAGCGGCACCGCAAAGATATTGTAGATGATCGCCAGCCCCAGATTCTCGCGCACCACGCGCATCGTCGCCCGCGCCGCGCGGATCGCGCGCGGCAGGCCGAGCAGACTGTCGCCCAGAAAGACGATGTCCGCCGCCTGCTGGCCGACATCGCTGGCCGAGGCCGGCGCCATGGAGACATGGGCGGCCGCCAGCGCCGGCCCGTCATTGAGCCCATCGCCGACCATCAACGGATGGCGCCCGGCGGCAATCTCACCCTCCAGCACCGCCATCTTGTCGGCCGGCTGCATGTCCCCGGTGCCGTCAATGCCCAGCTGATCGGCCACGGCGGCCACCGCGTCCGCCCGGTCGCCGGACATGATCCGGGCGGGCAGGCCAAGCGCATGGAGTTGCGCCAGCGCCTCGCCCGCATCGGGCCGCAGCGCATCGGCAAAGCGGATGATGATGGTCGCGCCATCGCCCAGATCGAGCGCCACGGCCGCCCGGTCATCGCCGCGATCCCCCACCAACTCGGCCGGGCTGGGCCGCCGCATGGCGACCTGCCGCCCCTCGTGGCGCGCCGAGACCCCTACGCCGGGCGTCTCGGCCAGATTGTCGAGCGGCACGGCGGCGACGCCCGCCCCCTCCAGCGCCTGCCGCAGCGCCGTCGCCAGCGGATGGCGACTCGCCGTCGCCAGCGCCAGCGCGATCGGGCGCTGCGCCACGGGGATCGCCGCGATGCCCGCCGCCACCGGGCGACCGAGCGTCAGCGTGCCGGTCTTGTCGAGCAGCAGCGTATCGGCCTGCGCCAGCCGTTCGAGCGCGCTGCCATCCTTCACCAGCAGGCCCTTGCCCATCATGGTGCCGGAGACGACGACCTGCGCCACCGGCACGGCCAGCCCCAATGCGCAGGGACAGGTGATGATGAGCACGGCGATGGCGACGAGGATCGACTGGTGCCAGCCCGCCCCGCCAATCATCCAGCCGGCAAAGCTCACGGCCGCCAGCGTATGAACCACCGGCGCGTAAAGGCGCGAGAGCCGATCGGCGAGGCGGACATAGTGCGACTTGGTCTGGCTCGCGCTGTCCATCAGCCGGGCGATCTCGGCAATTGCGCGCGCCTCGCCCACCGCGGTGACCCGCAATGTCACCGGCGCATCGAGGTTGAGCGTGCCGGCCGCCGCCATGGCGCCCTCGCCCAGTGTCACCGGCGCGCTTTCGCCGGTCAGCAGCGAGAGATCGAACCGGCTGCGCCCCTGCGCGATCACGCCGTCTGCCGCCAGCCGTTCGCCGGCCGCGATCATCAACCGGTCCCCTACCGCCAGATCGTCCGCCGCCACCCATTGGCTGGTGCCATCGGCCGCCAGCCGCATCGCCCCGGTCGCGGTGCGGCGCACCAGCGCTTCCGCCCCGCTCGCCGCGCGGCCGCGCATCATCTCGTCCAGCACGCGGCCGGCAAGCAGGAAGGCGAGCAGCGTCAGCGCGCCGTCGAACCAGACATGCTGCCCGTCGACGATGGTTTCATAGACGCTCATCAGCGTGGCGAGCAGCACGCCGATGGAGATCGGCACGTCCATATTGGTCGTCCCCGCCCGCACCGCCTTGAGCGCGGAGACGAAGAAGGGTCGGCCCGCATAGGCGACGCAGGGAATGGCGATCGCCGCGGAAATCCAGTGGAACAGGTGGCGCGAGCTGCCATCCGCGCCGGACCAGACCGAGACGGTGAGCAGCATCACATTCATCGAGGCGAAGGCCGCCACGGCCAGCGCGCGGATGAGCGGCGCCAGCGACTGGTTGCGCTGCCCGGCGGCCGCGCTGTGCAGCGCCTGCGCGGCAAAGCCGATCGTGTCGAACGCGCGGATCAGGTCCGGTTCGGCAAGGGCGGCGTCATGATTCACCACCACCGTGCGCGAGGAAAAGTTCACCCGCGCGCCGCTGATGCCGGGCTGCCCCGGCAACAGCCGCTCGATCTTGGCAATGCAGCCAGCGCAATGCATGTCCGGCACCGCAAAGCGCGTCTCGACCGGCGCCGCGCCTAGATCGCGTTCATCCGTGGCGGTGAGGGCGGCGGCGAGGCTCATTGCAGATCGACGATATGATTGAGATCAGCCCCCTGCGCCGTGGCGCGCAGATGGACGATCCAGCGCCCTTCCTGCAACGGCTCCAGGCTCTCATAATGGCCATCGCCCAGCCCGCGGAACGTCAGGTCGCGCTCCGGCATCCGGCCGAGCGGATGGCGGGCATGCGCGGTGATCACGGCCTCGTCCAGCGGGGCACCGCCGCTGGTGAGCGACACGGCCAGCCGCTGGTCCGCCCCGCGCCCGGCCTTGATCGACCAGCCGAGCGCGGCTTCCTCGCGTGCTTTCGCCAGCCAGCCGTTGAACTTCTGGCTCGCCACATAGCTGTTATCGACCACCAGCCCGCCAAAGGTCGCGCTGGCAAAATACGCCATCGTCAGGTTGACCGCGATGACCACGCCGAAAAAGGAGACGAGGATGGCGGCCATATGCCGGCCGGTGAAAGTCCTGCCCGCGCGGCTCATGTCGTTTTTCATTGGTCTTCCTCCGGCCTGACGAAGCTGTCACTATCCTGCGCCCTGTCTTCCGGCTTGTCGACGGCGCGCAGGGTGAAGGTGAAATCCTCGCGGGTCGCACCCGCCGCCGGGGCGACCACCATGATGCGCTCCTTGCGCACCTGATCGGCCGGCACCGCGATGCGCACGCTGCGCGCCGCCTGCTCGCGGGTCATGCCCTCGGTCCACATCAGCGCGCCGGGCAGGCCCTCCAGCGTCACGGTCATCGTGCGCGGGCGGCTTTCCATATTGCGGATCTTGATCAGATAGGCGTTGCGGATCGAGCCATCGGAGAGGCGGACATATTGCGGGTTGCGGTCCGCATCGGCGGCAATGTCGAGACGGGTGCGCGCGCCCAGCATCATCAGCATCGCCAGGCCGATCGCGCCCCACAGGGCGAAATAGATGATCGTGCGGGGCCGGAACAATGTCCGCAGCACCGGCGTCGGCGTCTCGCCGCGCATTTCCTTCTCGCTGTCCAGCTCGGTCGCATAGTCGATGAGCCCGCGCGGCCGGCCAATCTGGTCCATCACCTTGTCGCACGCGTCGATGCACAGGGCGCAGGTGATGCAGCCGATCTGCGGCCCCTCGCGAATATCGATGCCGGTCGGGCAGACCTGCACGCATTGCAGGCAATCGATGCAGTCGCCGGTCGCGATGCCATCTTCCGCCGCCTTCTTGATGCCCTGGCTGCGCGGTTCGCCACGCCAGTGCTTATAAGTGACCGTCAACGATTTCTCGTCGAGCATGGCGCTCTGGATGCGCGGCCATGGGCACATATAGATGCACACCTGCTCGCGCATGAAGCCGCCGAGGATGAAGGTGGTCGCGGTCAACAGCAGCGTCGTCGCATAGGCGGCGAAATGCGCCTGCCCGGTCCAGAAATCATGCTGGAGCTTTGGCGCATCGGCAAAGTAGAAGATCCACGCGCCGCCGGTGAGGAAGGCGATGAACAGCCAGACCGCCCATTTGCGCAGCCGCTTCCACAGCTTGGAGGCGCCCCATGGCGCGCGGTCGAGCTTCAGCTGGGCATTGCGATCGCCATCGAGGAAGCGCTCGACATGCTGGAACAGGTCCGTCCACACCGTTTGCGGGCAGGCATAGCCGCACCATGCGCGGCCGACAGCGGAGGTGACGAGGAACAGCCCGACGCCGGCCATGATGAGCAGGCCGGCGACATAATAGAATTCATGCGGCCAGATCTCGATCGCGAACATGTAGAAGCGCCGGTTGGCGAGATCGACCAGCACCGCCTGATCGGGCGCATAGGGGCCGCGATCCCAGCGAATCCACGGCGTGCCCCAGTAGATGGCGAGCGTCACCGCCATCACCAGCCATTTGAACCGACGAAACGGCCCGTCCACCTGCTTGGGGAAGACGGCCTTGCGCTTTTCGTAGAGCCCCTGGGGCATGTTGTTTGGGTCAGTCACATCCATTGTCCGCGTGGAACCATCAGCCGCCGCGCCGGCGCACGGGGCACCAGCGCGACGACACTCGTCTTGCGCACGCAATCAGCGAGACAGACCGGGCCTGTTCGTCCGCGACGGCAGCGCCGCCGCAGGCGATCAGGACGCTTCCGGCCTATTGATTGCGCCGTCGTTCCTCTCCGCGTCCGGCGCCTGCCCTGCTTCGGGCGCCGGATTGGCCTCGCCACCGCCTAATGCGTGGACATAGGCCGCCAACATCTTAATCGTCACCGGGTCGAGCCGCTCGTGCCAGGCCGGCATCACGCCCTGCCGGCCGCCGCCGATCGACTCCAGCAGCGCCTCGCGGCTGCCGCCGAACAGCCAGATGCCGTCCGTCAGATTGGGTGCGCCGAATTGGCGCAGGCCCTTGCCCTCCGCGCCGTGGCAGGCCGCGCAATTATCCGCGAACACGCCCGCGCCGCGCTTCGACGACGCGCTCGGTTTCTCCTGCCCGCTGATCACGCGGACATGGGAGATGACATCGTCCACCTGCGCGCGGCTCAGCATCTGGTCGCGCAGGAAGGCGGGCATCATGCCGGCATGGGTCTCCGCCACGTCCGGATTCCGCACGCCATAGGTGATGCTATACTGGATCGCCTTGAGGTCGCCGCCCCACAGCCAGTCATCATCATTGAGGTTGGGATAGCCCTTGGACCCGGCCGCGTCCGAGCCGTGGCACTGCACGCAATGCACCCGGAAGGCCGCCGCGCCGCCCTGCACCGCCGCGCGCATCAGGTCCGGCCGGGCGGGCAAGTCCTCGATCGGGGTGGCGGCAATGGCCGAGACGATCGGCGCCTTGCGCGCCGCGTCGGCCGCGATCTGCTGCTCCAGCGCGCCCCGGCTGCTCCAGTTCCACAGCCCCTTGCTATTGCCATCAATCCCCGGAAAGGCAGGATAAACAATCACATAGCCGATCGCGAACACGATACTCGCATAGAGGCAATAGAGCCACCAGCGCGGCATGGGGTTATCGAGTTCCTCGATGCCGTCCCATTCATGACCGACAGTGTGGACGCCGGTGGCCTCGTCGAGGCGCTTCTTACCCATGGCGCGTCTCCCCCTTGTCCGCCGCCAGTTCCTCCTCCTCGGTGAAGATCATCGTCGCGGCCTGCTCGTTGCGCGCGCGGGCGCCGGGGCGGAAGGCCCAGCCGACCAGGATGAGATAGACCGCCAGCAGCACGGCCAGGCCATAGCTGTCCGCAAAATGGCGCAGCGCATCATAGCTCATCGCTGCATCTCCTGCGGCGCGGCGCTCTCGAAATCGACCAGCGTGCCGAGCATCTGGAGATAGGCGACGAGCGCGTCCATCTCGGTAAGGCGTGAGGGATTGCCGTCAAAGTCGCGCGCCTGCGCCTTGGGATAGCGCTTCATCAGGTCGCTGCTGTCCATCTCCGGATCGGCCTGCGCGCGCAGATCGGCATTGGCCTGCGCCAGATCCTCGTCGCTATAGGGCACGCCGACGGCCCGCAGCGCTTTCAGGTGCGCGGTCATGTCCTCGCCCTTCAGATCCTTGTCGGCGAGGAAGGCATAGCCCGGCATGATCGATTCCGGCACCACGCTGCGCGGGTCCTTGAGATGCTGGACATGCCACTCGTCCGAATAGCGCTTGCCGACGCGGGCCAGATCCGGCCCAGTGCGCTTGGAGCCCCACTGGAAGGGGTGGTCATACATGCTCTCGGCGGCGAGGCTGTAATGGCCATAACGCTCCACCTCGTCACGGAACGGGCGGATCATCTGGCTGTGGCAGGCGTAGCAGCCCTCGCGCATGTAGATGTTGCGGCCGACCAGTTCGAGCGGGGTGTAGGGACGCATGCCCTCCACCTTCTCGATCGTGTTGTCGATCCAGAACAAAGGCGCGATCTCGACGATGCCGCCAATCGCCACGGCGATGAACGCGCCGACGCCCAGCAGGGTCACGTTGCGCTCAAGTTTACGGTGCTTTTCAGCAAAGCTGGTCATGATGGGCCAGTCCTTATTCAGCAGGGGAGGCGGCAGGGGCAGCGACGATCGGGCGGTCCTTGGCCGGATCGAATGTCGCATCGCTCATCGGCGCCTCTTCGCGCAGGTCACCCTTGATGGTGCGCCACACGTTGATGACCATGATGATGCCGCCGGCCAGATAGAGCATGCCGCCGAACGCACGGATCAGATAGAGCGGCATCATCGCCTTCACGCTGTCCGAGAAGGCATAGACGAGATAGCCGTCCGCCCCATATTCGCGCCACATCAGCCCCTGCATGATGCCGGCGACCCACATGGCCGAGGCGTAGAAGACGATGCCCAGCGTGGCGAGCCAGAAGTGCCAGTTGACCATGCGCAGCGAATAGAGCCGCGAGCGGTTCCACAGGCGCGGCGTCATATAATAGACGGCGGCGAAGCTGATCATGCCGTTCCACCCCAGCGCGCCGGCATGGACGTGGCCGATCGTCCACTCGGTATAGTGGGAGAGCGAGTTGACCGACTTGATGGAGAGCAACGGCCCCTCGAAGGTCGCCATGCCGTAGAAGGCCAGCGCCATCACCATCAGGCGGATGATCGGATCCGTCCGCACCTTGTCCCAGGCGCCGTTGAGCGTCATCAGGCCGTTGATCATGCCGCCCCAGCTGGGCATCCACAGCATCACCGAGAAGACCATGCCGAGCGTCTGCGCCCAGTCAGGCAGCGCGGTATAGTGGAGATGGTGCGGCCCGGCCCACATGTAGAGGAAGATGATCGACCAGAAGTGGAGGATCGACAGGCGGTAGCTGTAGACCGGCCGTTCCGCCTGCTTGGGCACGAAATAATACATCATCGCGAGGAACGGCACGGTGAGGAAGAAGGCCACCGCATTATGGCCATACCACCATTGCAGCAGCGCATCCTGCACGCCGGAGAAGGCGCTGTAGCTCTTCGAGCCGAAGATGCTGACCGGCACCGCCAGATTATTGACGACGTGCAGCAGCGCGATGGTGATGATGAAACTGAGATAGAACCAGTTGGCGACATAGATATGCGGCTCGCTGCGGCGCGCGAGCGTGCCGACGAACACCACGAGATAGGCGACCCAGACGATGGTCAGCCAGATATCGACATACCATTCCGGCTCGGCATATTCGCGCGCGTCGGTGACGCCCATGATGTAGCCGGAGGCGGCGAGCACGAGGAACAGCTGGTAGCCCCAGAAGACGAAGCGGGCGAGCCCCGGAAAGGCCAGGCGCGCGCGGCAGGTGCGCTGCACGACATAGAGGCTGCTCGCGATCAGGATATTGCCGCCGAACGCGAACACCACGCCGGAGGTGTGGAGCGGCCGCAACCGCCCGAAGCTCAGATATTCCGAGGTGAAGTTGAGCGCCGGGAAGGTGAGCTGCAAGGCGATGAACAGGCCGGCGGAAAAGCCGATGACGGCCCAGAAGACGGTGGCGATGACGCCCCAGCGGACCGGATCATCATCATAGCGGCCGGCATCCGGCATCTTGAGCAGGCCACGGGTGATCGCGGCATAGTCGGCCCGGCGCACCGAGACCCAGCAGGCGATCAGCGCGGCGGCGCAGGCAATGCCCATATGCACCGCATAGGCGCTGTCCTGCGCAAAGCCGGCAGCGACCAGCGCGAGGAGCGCCGCCACCAGAAACGCGCCTGCGCGCGCCGTCAACTCAATCATGTTCATCCCCTGGGAGGCAGCCAGACTGCGTGTGTGATTCGCGCGTGAGCGAATAGGAAGAATCGCGCATCGCCACATTGATCTCGATCAATAGGGTGCGGCGCGGCGGGAGCCATGTCCCGCGATTCAGGCGCGCGCGGAGGCCGGCGCGCGGCCATCGGCGATCCAGCTCTCCTTGAGCGCAATGGCGCGGCGACCGCCATCGAAGAAGCAGCGCAGCATATAGGCCAGCTGCCCGACATCCGCCGACGCCCCGCCGCCGGCCCCGGCCTGCGCGCGGCCGGACGCCTGCCGCCACAACATGGCCACCAGATCCTGCGCATGCACTTCGTCGAGCCGATGCATCCGGCACAGCGCTTCCAGCGCCGCCGGGGCGGGGCCGCAGCCCGGCGGCAGGTTGCGGAAGATCGCTTCGGCCCGCGCGAAATGCGTCCCGGTGATCCACAAAATGCGATCGCACAGCCGCCGGATCACGTCCGGCGGCGGCAGGCCCGGCAGCCCGTCGGCCACCGCTTCCAGCTCGTCGCACAGCCAGCGCTGGACCAGATGATCGTCCAGCAACGTCTCCACCGTCAGCGGCACCGGCGGCCGCCCGGTCAGCCGCGCCACCAGCGCCGCAGCGGGCGTGGTCCGCGCCGCTGCCGGCGATGCCCGCTGCGCCCGTGCCATCCCGCCCCCGTCCGTCACGCTCTCGTCTCCCGCCACCGCATGCCGGGATGATAGCGGGCTGGCCCGCTGCGTCCTTGACGCCGATCAAGCAAGCAGCCGCAGCGCCCCGCCCGGCGTCACCTGCGCCGGAGGGCCCGCAAAATTGCGGTGAGGAAGATCGGCTGGTCTGGAGCATGGCCTAGCGTCGGGCTTTCTCGAACAGGTCGATCAGTTCATCGAACTTGGCGCGCTGGTCGGCTTCATCGCCGGATGCGATCGCCTCGGCCACGCAGTGCGCGGCATGCGTCTTGAGCACTTCGCCCTCGGCGCGGCTCAGCGCCGCCTTCACGGCCTGGAACTGATGCAGGATATCGATGCAATAGCGATCGTCCGCCAGCATCTGCTGGAGCCCTCGCACTTGCCCCTCGACTCGCTTGAGTCGGTTGATTGTCCCGTCACGATCCCTTGCCATATCCGCTCTGCCATACCCCCTGGGGGTATATCATGCCGCAGTGCAGCGAGAGAAGCAAGCCATGGGACACCCGCGCCGGAACCGCCGCGCGCGCATAAAAGAAAACGGGACATTTCTGCCCCGTTTCCTGTGTCTGCAATGTCCTGAAGCGTCTTAGCGCTTCGAGAACTGGAAGCTCTTGCGGGCCTTGGCGCGGCCATATTTCTTGCGCTCGACCACGCGGCTGTCGCGGGTGAGGAAGCCCTCGGCCTTCACCGCCGAACGCAGCGCCGGCTCATATTTCGACAGCGCCTGCGCGATGCCGTGCTTGACGGCGCCGGCCTGGCCCGAAAGGCCACCGCCCTTGACGGTGCAGATCACGTCATACTGACCGGTGCGCTCGGTGATCGTGAACGGCTGGTTGATGACGAGACGCAGCGTGGGGCGTGCGAAATAGATTTCCTGATCGCGGCCATTGACCGTGATCTTGCCGGTGCCGGGCTTCACCCAGACGCGGGCGACGGCATCCTTGCGGCGGCCGGTGGCATAGGCGCGGCCCTGCTTGTCCAGCTCCTGCTGACGCAGCGGCGCGGTGGCGACGGGCGCGTCCGGCGTGGCGACAGCGGCATCACCCTGGGCGAGATCCTGCAGATCGGACAGCGAGTTGACGGTATCAGACATCAGGCACCAACCTTGTTCTTGCGGTTCATCGCCGCGATATCAAGCACTTCGGGGTTCTGGGCTTCGTGCGGATGCTCGGCGCCGGCGAACACGCGCAGGTTGCGCATCTGCTGACGACCCAGCGGGCCGCGCGGGATCATCCGCTCGATCGCCTTCTCGAGCACGCGCTCGGGGAAGCGGCCGTCCAGCACCTTCGCCGCCGTGATGCCCTTGATGCCACCGATATAGCCGGTGTGCCGATAATAGACCTTGTCGGCCAGCTTGTTGCCGGTGAACTTCACCTTGCCGGCATTGATGACGATGACATTGTCACCGCAATCGACATGCGGGGTGAAGCTCGGCTTGTGCTTGCCGCGCAGGACGTTGGCGATGATCGTCGCCGCGCGGCCGACCACCAGGTCCTCCGCATCGACGATCAGCCACTTCTTCTCGACCGTTGCCGGGGTTGCCGACTTGGTCGTTTTCATGAGAGCCTTCATTGGCCTCTTGCCTCCGGATAAATGATAAGGACGGAACCCCGTGCGGGACACCGCCGATGTGCGCGCTCCTGATGGAAGGCCGGCGGAAAGTCAAGGGTTGCGCGGCTTTGCTGACGGGTATCAGTATACCCGGAGCGATCTGACGGCGGGAAAAGCTGGTCAGCCGGCCGTCTCGCCGGCCACCCAGTCGGCATAGGCCGGCGTGGCGGTGGCGGCCCAGCTCAGGATCGCCGGGAGGTCATAGTCATGATCGCGCGCCAGCGCCGCCATCAGCGCATCACGCCGCGCCGGCGCGGTCTTGAACAGCACCGGCACCTCGCCCGCCGATTCGATCGCGCCGCCCCAGTGATAGACGGACTCGCCCGCGGCCAGGATGTTGGCGCAGGCGGCCAGGCGCTGATCGACCATGGCCCGCGCGGCCGCCCCGGCCGCCGCGCGCGTGCCGTAGAGCACATAGACCAGCGCGATCTCGCTCATCGCGCGGGCGGCGACGAGCCCAGCCGGTGCGCGCCGACCACGACCGCGCCGAGCAGCAGCGCGCCGACAAACTGGTGCAGCACCGCGATGGTGATGGCCACGCCGGTCAGCACCGTCACGATGCCGAGCAGGATCTGGGTGCCCGTGATCGCGACCAGCGCCCAGGCCAGCCGCCTCGCACCGGCGCGATAGAGAATGCCGGCCATCCAGACGATCGCCAGCGCGACGATCCACGCCCACCAGCGGTGCAGGAAATGCACCAGGAAGGGATCGCTGGTGATGGTGAGCCAGAGCGAGCCGAACCACGCGATCCCCTCCGGCACGAACCTGTCGTTCATCAGCGGCCAGGTGTTGGCGACGGACCCGGCCCGCAGCCCGGCGGTGAGCGCGCCGAGCATGAGCTGGAGGAACAGCAGCAGCACGGGGACCAGGCCGGCGACGGTCGGCCGGGCCTTTCCGCTGCCCGGCACACGGGCGAGTCGCGCGAAATCGCAGGCGGCCCACAGCACCGCCGAGAGGAGAATGAGCGCCATGCCGAGATGCGCGGCCAGCATGGCCGGCTGGACATTCACCCGATCGGTGAGGCCGCTCTTGACCATGAACCAGCCCACCGCGCCCTGCGCGCCGCCGAGCAGCAGCAGGATGACGAGGCGCAGGCCATAGCCCTTGGGCACTGCCCCGCGCAGCGCGAACCAGACCAGCGGCGCGGCATAGGCCAGCCCGATGACGCGGCCGAACAGCCGGTGGATATACTCCCAGAAAAAGATGTGCTTGAACGCCGCGAGCGTCATGCCCTGATTCATCAGCGCATATTGCGAACTGTGGCGATAGGTCTCGAATTCCGCCTGCCAGTCCGCCTCGCTGAGCGGCGGCAGCGTGCCGGTCACCGGCTTCCATTCCGTAATCGACAGGCCCGACTCGGTGAGCCGCGTGATCCCGCCCACGACAATCATCATCACGATGAGGCCGACAATGATGAACAGCCAGCGCGCAAGCGCCGCCGGCCGGGCCACGACGCCGGCCCGCGCCGCGCCATGAGTGGGAATCTGCGCCTGATCGGTCATGGCCGTGTCCCATGCCCCCAAGCCGGCGATGAGGCAAGCCGGATGGCATCGCGAAGCCCCGCGCGATTGCGACCGCCGCGCAAACGCCGCGCGCCTGCGGTTGCGCTCCCCCTGACCGGGACAGCGCGCCGCTGACATAGGCGCAGGATTGATCGCCGCCGGTCCCGACACCCGGCGCGGCCCGCGCACGGGCCGGCAGCGCGGCAATATCGCGCCGGCCGGTCCGGTCGCCGGCCTTGGCGGCACGCCGCACCGTTGCCGGCCGCTTCTCCCCGCACGGCACATGGACGCCGCGCCATCGTTCGCCAGACCGTCCGCCGCGAGACGCTCTTCCTTTCTGCCTTCCCGCCCGCCACCACGGCCCGCGCCTTTTTTTCAAATGATATGTTGTAACCTCATGTCGCAGGGCGTAGAGACGCTTCGACCATGACGACTCTGCACGCCTCTCGCTTCATGCATCTGGACAGACTGGCCATTGGCCTCTCCGGCCTATGTGCCTTGCACTGTCTGGCAACGGCGGTCGCGGTCGGCCTGCTCTCCTCCTTCGCCGGGCTGCTTGAGGCGCCGATCATCCATGAGGCAGGCCTGGCCATCGCCATCCTGCTGGGCGCGCTGGCGCTCGGCAATGGCGCGCGCAGGCACGGCATGCTGCTTCCGCTCGCCGTCGGCGCCCTTGGCCTTGGCGTCATGGCCGGCTCGCTCAGCATGCCGCATGGCGCGCCCGGTGAGATTCTCTATTCGGTGGGCGGCGTGCTGCTGCTCGCCTTCGGCCATGAGCTGAACCGCCGCGCTTACTGGTGATCCGGCCCGCCCGGCCCTGACCTTGGCCCGGCTCCGACCCCGCCCCCGACCCTAGGGCGGATCGCCATTCAGCAGATGACGTGCCGACACTGGTGGATTTGCGTGCCCCGGCGCGCCGCGTGCGAACGGCCCGGGAGCACCGGACGTGCGGAACGACGCCATTGGCAGGCCGTCAGGGCTGAAGGTCGACCCGCCCCAGATCGTCTCAGCGCGCCAGAATATGCGGCCCGACATCGGCGACGCTCTGGCAGCCGGTGAGCGCGAGCCCGGAGCGCAACTCCATGGTGAACTGCGCCAGCATGCGCGCGACGCCCTCCTGCCCACCCGCCGCCAGCGCATAGGCCCAGGCCCGGCCGATCATCACGCCCTTCGCGCCCAGCGCCAGCATCCGCAGCACGTCGAGCCCGTTGCGCACCCCGCCATCGGCCAGCACGGTGAGCCGGTCGCCCACCGCCTGCGCGATCGCCGGCAGCGCCTGCGCCGTGCCCACCGTGCCATCGAGCTGGCGGCCGCCATGGTTGGAGACGACGAGCCCGTCCGCGCCGATATCCGCCGCGCGGCGCGCATCCTCCGGGTCCATGATGCCCTTGAGCACCAGCGGCCCATCCCAGTGGCTGCGGATGAATTCCAGATCCTGCCAGGTGACGGAGGGATCGAAATTGCGCCCGCTCCAGCTCAGGAAATCATTGAGCCGCACATTGCCCTTCATGATCGGCGCGAGATTGCCCAGCGTGTGCGGCCGGCCGCCCAGCCCGACATCGAGCGCCCAGCGCGGATGCAGCGCCACTTGCGACCAGCGCCGCCACTGGCCGAGCAGGCCAGGCGGGCCGGAGAGGCCGGAGCGCTGATCGCGCCAGCGCGGGCCGGGCATCGGCAGGTCCACGGTCATGAACAGCACCGGGCAGCCGAGCGCCTTCACATGCGCCAGCAGGTCCATGACGAAGCCGCGATCCTTGGCGACATAAAGCTGGAACCAGAAGGGAATGCCGGTCGCCGCCATCACCTCATCCACCGAGCAGAGCGCCACGGTGGACATCACCATCGGCACGCCGCTGGCCTGCGCCGCGCGCACCGCCTGAATCTCGCCCCGCTTGCGCAGCATGCCGCCCATGCCGACCGGCGCGAGCATCAGCGGCATGGCAAGATCCTGCCCGAACAGGCGGGTCGACAGATCCGACTGCGAGACATCGTTGAGCACGCGCTGGCGCAGCGTCACCGCGCGCACGGCGGCGACATTGCGGGCCAGCGCCAGCTCGGCAAAGCTGCCGCCATCGACATAATCGAACAGGAAGCGCGGCAGACGGCGTTTGGCCGCCGCGCGCAGATCATCGAAACCATGGGGCCAGACCATCTCAGCGCCCGCCATCAATCGGCCGGCGGCAAGCCCGGGCGCCGCGCATGTCGTGCATCATCATCCTCCCCAACGCGCCACCCCGCCTCTTCGCGCGCACCGGACCGGCGCGCGCTATCCGATGGATCGGCCGGCAGCGCTCCACATTTGCGAGCGGATCACGCGCTTGTCCACCCCCGAGGCGGGTCACCGCCGCACCAATCTGACGCCCCGCCCCGATGACGCCGCCTCATGCCCGCAGGTCGATCCGCGCCTCCACCCCGATGCGGGCGAGAAACGCCTCATCGTGACTGACCACGATCAGCGCGCCATCATAGCCGCGCAGCGCCTGCTCCAGCGCCTCGATGGCATCGATATCGAGATGGTTGGTCGGCTCGTCGAGGATCAGCAATTGCGGCGGCACCGGCCCTGCCGTCACCATGGCCAGCCCCGCGCGCAGCCGCTCGCCGCCGCTCAGCACGCCGGCCAGCTTGCGCGCATCGCGATTGCGGAAGGCGAAACGGGCCAGCGCGGCATGGGCCTGCCCCTCCGTCATGCCCGGATGGCGGGCGCGCATGGCCTCCACCAGATCGCGGTCGGGCCGCAACAGCGCGACGCCCTGATCGAGCATGGCAATAGCCCCCTCGGCCCGCTGGACCGCGCCCGTGGTCGGCGCCAGCGTGCCCGCAGCGATCGCGAGCAGGCTGGTCTTGCCGCTGCCATTGGGGCCCGCAATGGCGATCCGGCGCGGCCCGCTCACCGTCAGCGAGAGCGGACCGAACAGCCGCCGCCCGCCCCGCTCCAGCGTCACCGCGTCGAGCCGCAGCAGCGTGCGGTTGGCGGGCAGGCCGGATGGGGGCAGATCGAAGCTAAGCGGCGTCAGCACCTCCACCTGCTGGCGGGCGGCGGCCACCGCATCCTGCGCCTCGTCGATCTGCCGCCGGGCGATATGGCGATCGCGCGCGCCGCTTTCCTCCGCCTGCCGCGCCCGCGCGCCGAGCAGGATGCGCGGCAGCCCGCCCCCGGCCGCCGCGGCGCGTCCCGCCTTGTCGCGTCGCGCTTTCCTCTCGCTCTGCCGCTGCGTCGTGCGTTCACGCTCGGACAGGTCGCGGCGGCTGCGCGCCAGCGCATCCACGGCCTGCGCGCGCACGGCATCGCGCCGGGTGACGAAATCGCTCCACCCGCCGCTCACGCTCATGACGCCCACCGGCGAGAGCTGGACGATGCGGTCCATCCCCTCCAGCAGCGCGCGATCATGGCTGGCGATCACGGCACCGCCGGGCCAGCGGGCGAGCAGGCTGGCGATCGCCGCGCGGCCCTGTGCATCGAGATTGTTGGTCGGCTCATCGAGGAGCAGCAGCGCCGGCTGCTCCAGCAGCAGCGCCGCCAGCCCGAGTCGCGCGCGCTCGCCGCCGCTCAGCGAGGCCGGCGCGCGATCCAGCCCGATATGGGCCAGGCCGACATCCGCCAGCGCGGTTTCCAGCCGCTCGCGCAACGTCCAATCGGCCAGGTCGGCATCCTCCACGCTTCCCGCGCCGGCCTCCAGCCGGTCAAGGCGGGCCAGCGCCGCAGCGACGCCCAGCGCATCGGCCAGACTGGCGGCCCCGGCCGGCGTCTGGCGCAACAGGCCGATCCGCCCGGCGCGGTGGATATGGCCACCCGCCGCCCGCGCCTCGCCCGCGATGATCGCGAGCAAGGTGGATTTGCCGCAGCCATTGCGGCCGACAAGGCCGACACGCTCGCGGCCGATGGCCAGGGTGAGATCGGCGAAAAGCGCCGTGCCGTCAGGCCGGGTGGCGGCGATCCGGTCGAGGGTGAGCAAAGCTGGAGCAGCAGGCATGGAACATCTCGGGCAGTGGGACGGAAAACGGACGGTCCTGTGCCTGATCCATGATGATATGCTCCTGCGTGGTGTGAGCCGCCACTGTAGCGGGGAAGCGCGCAGAATCAAAGACAGCGCATTGCCGCGATGAAGCGCGCGCCCCCACGCGCGCCGGCGACGCCGTCCGGTCACCGGGGATATTGCCCGCCCGCCGCGCCTTTGCTAACCGCCATGCCATGCAGACCCCGCCCGAGATCATTCATGTCCACGCCCGCCGAGTCGCCTGCGACGGGTCCGGCCATGGCATCCCCGCCGCGCTCGGCCATCCGCGCGTCTTTCTAGAGATTGACGAGCATGGCTATGTCGATTGCGGCTATTGCGACCGCCGCTTCGTGCTGGAAGGCGGCCCCGCCGACAATCCGGACATCGTGAACAAGCCGGACATCGCCTCGGGCGCCAGCCTTTAACGGCACCAGCGCCGGCCTTTCGGGCCGGTCTGCCAGCCCGCCGCCCCCGCATCGCCGCATCGCGCGAATGCGGCCGCATGGGCATGGCGGCAGGCTTGTCGCCTCGCCGGACCGTGCCGCGCGTCTCCGGGGGCCGTGCTGCCCTGTCATCCCGCGACGGCGCGCCGGGACATGGCTTCCCCATTTGCCGCCGGCCCCATCCCTCCCTATATCGGCGGGATGACAGATGCTGCCACCGAGATCGCCGATGTTCGCTCCTTCCTCTATCGGGAGGGCGCGCTCGATCCCGATGGCGCGCGCCGGCTCACCGCCGATGCGCTCAAATCCTGCGAGGATGGCGAGCTGTTCCTGCAATATAGCGCCACCGAGGCGTTCGGCTTCGATGACGGACGGCTGAAAACCGCCGATTATTCGACCGACGCCGGCTTTGGCCTGCGCGGCGTCTCGGGCGAGATGACCGGCTTTGCCCATGCCAATGACCTGAGCGAAGGCGCGATTCGCCGCGCGGCGGAAACGCTGACCTTGCTCGATCCGGCCAGGCAGGCGATGTCCGCGCCGCCGCAGCGCACCAATCGTCACCTTTATACCGCCGCCAATCCGCTCGATCTGGTGCCCTTCGCCCGCAAGGTGGAGTTGATGGGCCGGATCGACGCGGCCGCGCGCGCCCGCGATCCGCGCGTGGTGCAGGTCTCCGCCTCGCTCTCGGGCAGTTGGTCGGTGATCGAGATTGTCCGCGCCGATGGCTTTGTCGCCACCGATGTGCGCCCGCTGGTGCGCCTCAACGTGTCGATCATCATGGAGGAAAATGGCCGCCGCGAGACCGGCTCCTTCGGCATTGGCGGGCGTTATCTCTATGACGATCTGTTCGAGGAGGCGACCTGGCAGCGCGCGATCGACGAGGCGCTGGGGCAGGCGGAGGTGAACCTGCGCTCGGTCGATGCGCCGGCCGGCGAGATGACGGTGCTGCTCGGCCCCGGCTGGCCCGGCGTGCTGCTGCACGAGGCGGTCGGCCACGGGCTGGAGGGCGATTTCAACCGCAAGGGCACCTCGGCCTTTTCCGGCAAGATCGGCCAGCGCGTCGCCGCGCCGGGGGTGACGGTGGTGGACGATGGCTCGATCCACGCGCGGCGCGGCTCGCTCAGCATCGATGATGAAGGCACGCCGACGCGCGAGAATGTGCTGATCGAGGACGGCATCCTGCGCGGCTATATGCAGGACCGGCTGAACGCGCGGCTGATGGGCGTGCCCGCCACCGGCAATGGCCGGCGCGAAAGCTATGCCCATGCCCCGATGCCGCGCATGACCAACACTTTTGCCCGCAGCGGCAATAACGATCCCGCCGAACTGCTCAGCCGGGTGAAGAACGGCATTTTCGCGCGCAGCTTCGGCGGCGGGCAGGTCGATATCGTCTCGGGCAAGTTCGTCTTCTCCTGCACCGAGGCCTACAAGGTCGAGAATGGCAAGCTGGGCGACCCGATCAAGGGCGCGACGCTGATCGGCGACGGGCCGACGGCGCTGACCCGCATCATCGGCATCGGCAACGACATGGCGCTGGACGAGGGCATCGGCATGTGCGGCAAGAACGGACAGGGCGTGCCCGCCGGCGTGGGCCAGCCGACCTTGCTGCTCGACGGGCTGACCGTGGGCGGCACCGCGGCGTGAGCAATCTGGTCGAGCTGGATCGCTACGCCGATTCGATGCTCGCCCAGATCGTGCGCGGCCGGCTGGAAGCGGCCGGCATCCCCGCTTTCTGCTTCGATACCGGCATGAGTCTGGCCGAGAGCGTGCCGCTGATGATGCCGATCCGCCTGATGGTGCTCGCCGAGGACCTGCCCGCCGCGCAGGCGCTGCTGGCGCAGGATGCCGATATTGGCGACAGCTGGATGGACAACGCCTGAGCGGCGCGCGCGACCGCAGGTCGATGTCGCTGGACAGGAACACGCCCCGGCCGGCCCGTGCCGCGCGCGGGCGGGACACCGCGGCTCACCGCGACCGCCGGCGGTGCGGGCGCGGGTGACGCGTCCGTCCGGCCGGGGCGTTATCCGGGTTCGGCCTGACATGGTGCCATGGCTTGGCGGCTGCCTCGCGGCCTGATAGCCACGCGGCATGACCATAGCCTCCGCAGCGATCACCGATGGCCAGCGCGCCTTCATCGAAACCCAGCCCCTCGCCATCCTCGCCATGGCGACAGGCGATGGCCCGATCACGCTCTGCCCCGGCGGGCCGGGCCGGCTGCGCATCATCGCGCCGGACCTGATCGCCTGGCTCGACCTTGGCGAGGCGGATGACACGGCGCCGGCCCCGCGTGGTGAGAATGCCCGCTTTGCCCTGATGGTCTGCGGCTTCGATGGCACGCAGCGTGTCCTGCGCCTCCAGGGCCATGGCAACGCGATCCTGCCGGAGGATGACGAGTGGGAGATTGCGGCGGCGCCCTTCCCGGCGACAGGCGGCGCGCGCGCGATTTTCGTGATCCGTCTTGAAGCCGTGGAGGATGGGACCGGCACCGCGCTGCCCCTGCTCTCCCTGGAGCGCCCGGCAGCACCGGCCGCCGCCGCCCCGGCGCCCGACCGGCATGCCGCCGTGGGCGATGGCTGGGTCGGCGCGGTGCTCAATTACTGGCTCAACGAAGTGGGGCCGGAGGGCTGGTTCGCCTCCAATGACGAGGAGGATGCGCGCTGCGCCCATATGTTCCGATCGCTCTGGGACGCGCTGCGCGGCGAGCCGGTCACCCGGTTCCTGCACGATGCCGATATGGCGCTGGCCGCGCTCATCCTGTTCGACCAGTTTCCGCGCAACATGTTCCGGGGGCAGGCCCGCGCCTTCGCAACCGATGCGCTGGCGCGCGACATTGCGGAAGCCGCGCTCGCGCGTGATTTTGATGACGAGTTCGTCGCGGGCGCGCGGGCGTTCTTCTACATGCCGTTCATGCACAGCGAGGCGCTGGCCGATCAGGCGCGCTCGCTGGCGCTGTTCGCCCAGCCCGGTTTCGAGGCCAATCTCGGGTTCGCCAAGGCGCACCATGCCATCATCGCCCGCTTCGGCCGCTTCCCGCATCGCAACGCCGTGCTGGGGCGCGAGACGCTGCCGGAGGAGGAAGAAGCGGTGAAGGAAGGCTCGGCCTGGTAGCGGTTGCCCGATACGGCGCGGCCCGCGACGAGATATCCGTTCGCGGGCTCGGCCGATAGCGTGCGGGGCGGACAGGCAAGCGCAGCCCGCCCCCGGTCATATCGTCAGAAAACCTTGTCGAACGCGCCTTCCAGCCGGGCGAGGCTCGCCGGCACGTCGGCCAGCTTGTCGAGCCCGAACAGGCCGAGGCGGAAGCTTTTATAATCCGGGCCCTCGTCCACCATCAGCGGCACGCCCGAGGCGATCTGGAGGCCGAGCGCGGCGAACTTCTTGCCGCTCTGCACCTCCGGATCGCTCGTATAGGAGACGACGACGCCCGGCGCGCCGAAGCCTTCCGCCGCCACCGAGCGGACGCCGCGCGCGGCGAGCAGCGCGCGCACGCCATTGCCCTGTTCCCACTGGGCATCGCGCAGCTTCTCGAAACCGATCGCCTTGGTCTCCAGCATCGCATCGCGGAAAGCCCGCAGCGCATCGGTGGGCAGGGTGGCGTGATAGGCATGGCCGCCATTGAGATAGGCTTCCATGATCGTCAGCCACTTGCCCAGATCGATGGCGAAGCTGGTCGAGGTCGTCGCACGGCACCGCTCCAGCGCGGCGGCGTTCATCATCACCAGACCGGCGCAAGGGGCAGCCGACCAGCCCTTTTGCGGAGCGGAGATCAGGATATCGACGCCGGTCGCGGCCATATCCACCCACGCGCAGCCCGAGGCGATGCAGTCGAGCACGAACAGCCCGCCGACCTCATGCACGGCATCGGCGACGGCGCGCAGATAATCGTCCGGCAGGATCATGCCCGAGGCGGTCTCGACATGCGGCGCGAACAGCATCGCCGGGCGCTCGGCCTTGATGCGGACGACCACATCGGCGATCGGCGCGGGTTCGAACGGCGCATCGACCGCGTCGCCCTGCCGCTGCGCCTTCATCACGATTTCCTCGGACGGGATCTTGCCCGCCTCGAAAATCTGGGTCCAGCGATAGGAGAAGAAGCCGTTGCGGATGACCATCACCTTGGCATCCGTGGCGAACTGGCGCGCTACCGCTTCCATGGCGTAGGTGCCGCCGCCGGGGATCACCACCGCGCGCTCGGCGTTATAGACCTCGCACAGCGTTGCGTGGATGTCGCGCATCACGCCCTGGAAGGCCTGGCTCATATGATTGAGCGACCGATCGGTGAAGACGACCGAATATTCGAGCAGACCTTCGGGATCGATATCGGAACGCAAGCCAGCCATGATGAATCTCCTTTGCTGCGGGCCTGATTTCACGAACCCGCAGGACAGTCAAATATGCCGGTCCGATCAGACCGGTATGATCTCGTGCCCGTCCAGCACCGCCGCGCAGCCGAGCGCGGCCGCGTCATCCTGCGCGGACAGCGCCGCGAGCGTGATCCAGCCCTCCGCCCGCAGCGTGGCGGCACGGGCGGCGTCGTGGCCGAGCGGGAGGAACAGGCGCTTGCCCGCCACCACGCCGAAACCGGCGTCAATCAGCGGATCGGGATAGAGCGAGAAGCCCATCGCCGGCTCGCTGGTGCCATCGCCATGCGCGACCGTATAGCTGCCGCCGCGGCCAATCTCGCCAATGAAGCCTTCCGCGAAGATCGAGAAGCCGAACCAGCTTTGATATTCAAAGCCGTGGCGTTCGGTCGGGTCCAGCGTGAGGGTGAGGTCCCAGCCGATCGGCCTGGCGATGGCGCGCAGGGCGGCGATGCGCTCGGTGAGCGCGCCCCTGGCCGGGCCGGCGTCGATCGCTTCGAGCAGGGTCATGGCGGGGTGGAACGGCCCGGTCGCCTCGATCAGCGCCTGATAGGGCGCGGCGTCCGGCCCCATATCGGCAATCGCGCCGGCATCCTTGGCGTCCAGCCGGGCGCGCAGCGTCTCGACCTGCCCGGCGGCGACCGGCATCGGGCCGGCGGCGAGCGTCGGCACGAGGTCCGGCAGGATGAAGTCGATGGTGAGGCCCTGCACGCCCGCGCGTTGCAGCGCCTCGATCGCGACATTGACGATCTCGACGGCGGCCGCGACGCTGTCCGAGCCGATGATCTCCGCGCCGACCTGCATGCGCTCGCGCTCGGGGCGGAGCTGATCGGCGCGCAGCTTGAGCACCGGGCCGCCATAGCACAGGCGCAGCGGGCGCGCGGCCGCGGCAAGGCGGGTGGCGGCGATGCGGCCGATCTGCGCGGTCATGTCCGGGCGGATGGCGAGCGAGCGCTGCGAGGCGGGATCGACGGCGCGGCACAAATCCTCGGCCTTGGCCGATTGCAGGCGCGCGACGAGGGTTTCCTCAAACTCGGCCAGCGCCGGCATCACGCGCCGATAGCCATGGCAGGTCACCGTATCGAGCACTTCGCGCACAAGGCGGGCGGAAGCCTCGGCTTGCGGCGGGAGCCGGTCGGCCAGGCCTTCGGGAAGCAATCCGGGGGCAATCATGTCGGTCATGGGCCGGGCTTTAGCCGATTCCGCCGTGCTGGGGAGGGAAATTTTCATGAGCCCGCGCGACGAGGCGGGCCATGGCCCCGATCAGCGGGGCCGAACGGCGATCCGGGCGAGCAGGGCGGCTCGCCCGGATGCCAACCCCTCCGGCCATATCGGCCGGAGAGGAGCTCCAATCAGGAGAATTCGAGCGCGCGGACCATGCGCACGCCGGGCGCCTTCTCGATCTGCGCCATCAGCGCATCCGGCACATGCTCGTCGACCGAGAGCAGCAGCACCGCCTCGCCGCCAGCCTCGCGGCGGCCAAGGTGGAAGGTGCCGATGTTGATGCCGGCCTCGCCCAGCGCCATGCCGACCGCGCCGATGAAGCCGGGCTGGTCGGTGTTGACGATGTAGAGCATGTGGCCAACCAGATCGGCCTCGATCTTGATGCCGAAAATCTCCACGAGGCGGGGATTGGCATTGCCGAACAGCGTGCCCGCAATCGAGCGCGCACCCTGGCTGGTCTCGACCGAGACGCGCACCAGCGTGTGATAATCGGCCTCGCGGTCATGGCGCACTTCGCGCACGTCCAGCCCGCGCTCACGGGCGAGGAACGGGGCGTTGACCATGTTCACCGTGTCCGAATAGCGCTTCATCAGGCCGGCGAGCACAGCGCCCGCGATCGGCTTGATGTTGAGCTCGGCAGCCGCGCCTTCCACCTCGATCGAGATGTTGGTGAGATTGTCATGCGCGAGCTGGCCGACCATGCTGCCCAGCTTCTCGGCGAGCGCCATGTACGGCTTGAGCTTGGGTGCTTCCTCGGCCGAGAGGCTCGGCATGTTGAGCGCGTTGGTGACGCCGCCGGTCAGCAGATAATCGCTGAGCTGCTCGGCCACCTGCAGCGCCACATTGACCTGCGCCTCGCTGGTCGATGCGCCCAGATGCGGGGTGGAGATGAAGTTGGGCGTGCCGAACAGCGGGCTGTCCTTGGCCGGCTCGACCGCGAACACGTCCAGCGCCGCGCCGCCGATATGGCCGCTCTCAAGGCCTTCCTTGAGCGCGACCTCGTCGACCAGGCCGCCACGCGCGCAGTTGATGATGCGCACGCCCTTCTTGGTCTTGGCGAGATTCTCCGCCGAGAGGATGTTGCGCGTCTGGTCGGTCAGCGGCGTGTGCAGCGTGATGAAATCCGCCTTGGCCAGCAGCGTGTCGAGATCCGCCTTCTCCACGCCCAGCTCGATGGCGCGCTCGGGCGTCAGGAACGGATCGAACGCGACGACCTTCATGCGCAGGCCGAGCGCGCGGCTGGCGACGATGGAGCCGATATTGCCCGCGCCGATGAGGCCGAGCGTCTTGCCGGTCACTTCGACACCCATGAAGCGGTTCTTCTCCCACTTGCCGGCCTGCGTCGAGGCATCCGCCTCGGGCAGCTGGCGGGCGAGCGCGAACATGAGGGCGATGGCATGCTCGGCGGTTGTGATCGAGTTGCCGAACGGGGTGTTCATCACCACCACGCCCTTGGCGCTGGCATAGGGAATATCGACATTGTCCACGCCGATGCCGGCGCGGCCGATCACCTTCAAATTGGTGGCGGCGTCGAGAATTTCCTTGGTCACCTTGGTCGAGGAGCGGATGGCGAGGCCATCATAGTCGCCGATGATCGCCATCAGCTCTTCCGGCGTCTTGCCGGTGATGACGTCAACCTCGACGCCGCGATCGCGGAAGATCTGCGCGGCCTGCGGGTCCATCTTGTCGGAAATCAGCACTTTAACCATGGGGTCAGTCCTTTGAATATGGGAAGGCGCTGCCCGCGCGGATGGCGGGCCGGGGCTGGATCACGCGATGAAGCCCCGGCCGCCCGCGCATGCGGGAGCGCCGGAATCGTCTTAGGCGAGCGCCAGCGCGGCCTTCGTCTCGGCATAGGCCCAGTCGAGCCACGGGCCGAGCGCCACCACATCGGCGGTATCGACCGTCGCGCCGCACCAGATGCGAAGGCCCGCGGGGGCATCGCGATAGCTGGCGACGTCATAGGCGGCGTCCTGTGCCTCCAGCAGCGCGGCCATCTTCTTGATGAAGGCCGCGTCGGCGCCCTCCACCGTCAGGCAGACGCTGGTGATCGAGCGGGTGGCCGGATCAGCCGCGAGATGGCCGAGCCACGGACGCGCCGTGACGATGGCATCGAGCGCATCGGCATTGGCCTGGGCACGGGCGACGAGGCCTTCGGCCCCACCGATCGTCTTGGCCCATTCCATCGCGAAGATGGCGTCCTCGACGGCGAGCATCGAGGGGGTGTTGATCGTCTCGCCCTTGAACACGCCCTCGGCGAGCTTGCCCTTGGAGACGAGGCGGAAGACCTTGGGCAGCGGCCAGGCCGGCGTGTAGCTCTCCAGCCGCTCGACGGCGCGGGGGCCCAGGATCAGCACGCCATGGCCGCCCTCGCCGCCCAGCACCTTCTGCCAGGAGAAGGTGGCGACGTCGATCTTGTCCCACGGAATATCATAGGCGAACACGGCGCTGGTGGCGTCCGCGAAGCAAAGGCCCTCGCGGTCGTCGGCAATCCAGTCGCCATTGGGCACGCGCACGCCCGAGGTGGTGCCGTTCCAGGTGAACAGCACGTCGTTCGACCAGTCGACCTGACCCAGATCGGGCAGCTGGCCATAATCGGCGCGGATGACCGTGGGGTCGAGCTTCAGCTGCTTGGCGGCATCGGTGACCCAACCTTCACCGAAGCTCTCCCATGCCAGCGTGGTGACCGGACGAGCGCCGAGCATGGTCCACATCGCCATCTCGAACGCGCCGGTATCCGAACCGGGCACGATGCCGATGCGGTGGGTCTCGGGCAGGTTCAGCAACTCGCGCATCAGGGCGATGCAATAAGCGAGGCGATCCTTGCCGAGCTTGGACCGGTGCGAGCGCCCGAGCACTTGCGTGGCCAGATTTTGGGGGGTGTAGCCCGGCGGCTTCGCGCAGGGGCCAGACGAAAAATGGGGGCGCACGGGCTTCACGCCCGGCTTGGTAATCTCAGTCATGTAACGGCGTCTCCTTGCAGAGAGCCCGCGCGGCGTTGGGACCGCGTGGCCCGTCGCCGGCCCTAGTCCGCCATGGCGCAAAGTCAAGCGATGTTCGGCAGCGACGGGCGACTGAAGGGCGCACCGCGCGGCGGGTGCAATCACCCTCCCCATGCGGAAACCCGGCCGGAAAGGCCGCCGGACCCATGCCCGATCCGGCGATGCCGCCCGCGCAGACAGGACCGGCCGGTGAGCCTGTCGCCTCATCCATTGTGCGGCAACGGGATCGGGTCGCCCCTGCCGGGTCGTGTCACCGTGAAAGCGACTCGCCCGGCCGCGCCGCGATGTCCGGCATTTGCCTTTCGTTCATCATCGTTGCACCATAGTGACGGGATGGCAGGACAACGACAATCGCCGGAGCTGGCCTGGGGGCGACTTGCCGCGCTGTTGGCGCTGGCGAGCCTGGCCGCCTGCGCGGATCACAGCGTCGTCCATAAACGGCCGGTGAGCGCCCCTGCCCAGCGGCCCGCCGCCTTGCCCACCAGCCAGAGCTTCCGCCAATGCACCGCGCAACTCGATAGCGCACAGGTGCGCTACACGCCGCTGCCCAATCAGAATAATGGCGGCGGCTGCACCGTGATCGATGCCGTCAAGCTCATGGACATCGGCACGCCAACCGCCAATCTGGGCGCGATGACCTGCCCGCTCGCCGAAAAATTCGCGGCCTGGGCCCGCTATGCGGTGCGGCCGGCGGCGCGCCTTTATTTCGGCAGCGAGGTGGTGCGCATCGAGACATTCGGCACCTATGCCTGCCGCGATGTGCGCGGCACCGGCGGCACCATCGCGGGCAAGCGCTCCGAACATGCCAGCGCCAATGCCGTCGATGTCGCCGGCTTCGTGCTCGCCGACGGCCGGCGCATCACCGTTCTGGCGGACTGGCAGGGCAGCGGCCCGCCGGCGCAGTTCCTCCGGGCGCTGCGACAGAGCGCCTGCAGGCGCTTCCCCACCGTTTTAAGCCCGGATTACAACGCCGCGCATCGCGATCATTTCCATTTCGACATGGGCGGCAAGGGCGGCTTTTGCCGCTGACCGATCGCCGGTTTCCTTCATGGCGGAAATCGTCTAGCCCCGCCCCATGACTGACCCTGCCTCCGCCGCCATGGCCCATCCGGCGAATGTCGCCGCGCGCAAATTCCGTCCCGCCGTCGAGGAAGCCGTCGATGCGACCCGCACGGTCGCCTCGCCCCAGACCGAGAGCAAGGCCTATCGGCTGGCGTTTCAGGACACCGAATTCCTGCTGCGCGAGGATCTGCGCCCGGTCCGCTTCCAGCTCGAACTGCTGAAGCCGGACCTGCTGCTCTCCGAAGCCAATATCTCCTCCACCTTCGTCTTTTACGGCTCGGCGCGCATTCCCGAGCCACAGGCCGCGTAGGCGCTGCTGGAGGCCGCACAGACCGAGGATGAGCGCAAGATCGCCGAGCGGCTTGTCGCCAAGGCCAAATATTATGAGGAAGCGCGCAAGCTCGCCCGCATCGCCGCGCAATTCCCGACCAATGCGGCGGGATGCCATCATTTCGTCGTCTGTTCCGGCGGCGGCCCGTCGATCATGGAAGCCGCCAATCGCGGCGCGGCGGATGTCGGCGCGCAGTCGATCGGGCTCAACATCGTGCTGCCCCATGAGCAATGCCCCAATCCCTACATCACGCCGGAGCTGAGCTTCCAGTTCCATTATTTCGCGCTGCGCAAGATGCACTTCACCATGCGGGCGCGGGCGCTGGCGGTGTTTCCGGGCGGCTTCGGCACGTTCGACGAGATGTTCGAGGTGCTGACGCTGGTGCAGACCGGCAAGATGAAGCCGATCCCCATCCTGCTCTTCGGCAGGGATTTCTGGACCCGCGTCATCAATTTCGAGGCGCTGGCGGAAGAAGGCGTCATCAGCCCCCACGATCTCGACCTCATCACCTGGGTCGAAACCGCCGAGGAAGCCTGGGACGTGGTCGAAAAATTCTACGCCGGAAGCGAACCGCTCGGCTGCTGAGCGGACGCGGGCTCGGGCGGCCAGCGCGCTCGCTGCAATGGCGGCGTGGCGTGTCCGATGGTTCAGGTGATACGCTGCGCCACTATTGCGGCGTGTAATTCTCGGGCTCATATCGGCGCCAGTCGTCTTCCGTGGGAAAGTCGGAACCGGGCGCGAAACGCCGGATCGCGTTCAAGACGAGCGGCTTCACCTTTTCATAGTGCGGGCTACAGTTGCCTATGCCGGAGGTGACTCTCCGGCCCCGAACCTGCTCGAATATGACGGCCACGCCGTGCGCGCGCCTGCGTGCGGACGCAGCGCCCAGGCCATGCCCCAGCCAGACGACAGCGCAAAGAAAAAGGCGGGCACCGAAGCGCCCGCCTTTCATGGATTCCATGCCATCCGGCTGCGGGATTATTCCGCGGCGGCTGCATTCTCCGCCGGTGCCGCTGCATTGGCGGCCGCCTCGGCCGGCGCCGCTGCGTTGTCGGCCTCGGCCGGCGCCGGCGCCGCGTCGGCGGCGGGCAGCGGCAGGTTGGAGCCCTGCGCGTTCAGATAGGCGATGATGTTGGCGCGGTCCTCGGGCTTGCTGAGGCCGGCAAAGCTCATCTTGGTGCCGTTGGCGAAGTTGCGCGGGCTCGTCAGCCAATGGTCCATCTGCTCGAAGGTCCAAGTGCCGCCCACCTTCTTCAGCGCGTCGGAGAAGGCGAAGCCGCCCTTGCCCTCGGCGATGGGCACGCCCAGCGTATCCCACAGATTGGGGCCGACGCCGTTGGCGCCACCCTGATTGATGGTGTGGCAGGCCACGCACTTGGCGAACACCTTCTCGCCGGCCGCGACATCCGCGCTGGCCAGCAATGTGGCGAGACTCGGCCCGCTGGCCGCGCCGCCCTCACCATCCGCCTCGGCGCCTTCGATCGCAAAGGCCATCGGCTCCGGTCGTTCGGAATGATAGATTTTGCTGCTGATGATGCCGCCGCCCAGCGCGATGATGGCTGCAAACAATGCCCAGCCCGCAGCGGTGTTGAAACGATCGCTCATGCGCCCTTTATCTCCGGCAGATACCCCGTGTTGGCGCTCCCTTAATGGCTGCGCGGCTTGGGTGCAAGCCATGCGTGCGCGCCTTGCGCATGGCGGGCAGACGGCTTAAGCGCAGCGGCCGACATGGACAATTATCCCCTCCCTGCGCAGCGCCTCGTTGCGGACATGGTCGCCAGCGCGGCGCAAGCCCCTGAACTGGCCATCTCTTTCCAGGGGGCGCCGGGGGCCAATTCCCACCTCGCCGTCCTGGACTATGCCGCCGACGCACGGCCTTTGCCCTGCTTCAGCTTCGAGGATGCGCTGGACGCGGTGCGCGAGGGACGTGCCGACCGCGCCATGATCCCGATCGAGAATTCGCTGCACGGCCGGGTCGCTGACATGCATTTCCTGCTGCCCGAGTCCGGCCTGTCGATCATCGACGAATATTTTCTGCCGATCCATTATGCGCTGATGAGCATCGACGATGCACCGCTGGTGAGCGCGCTCAGCCATGTGCAGGCGCTCGGCCAGTGCCGCAAATATCTGCGCGCGCGCGGCATCAGCCCGATCGCCTATGCCGATACCGCCGGCGCGGCCGCCGTGGTGGCGCAGGCGCGCGATCCCGGCGCGGCGGCGATTGCCCCGCCGCTCGCGGCGCAGCTTTACGGCCTCAAGGTGCATGACCGGAACATCGAGGACAGCGCCGACAACATGACGCGCTTCGTGGTGCTGGCGCGCGAGGCGGCGGCGCCGGCGCCGGGCGAGCCGGTGATGACCAGCTTCCTGTTCGAGGTGAAGAACATCCCCGCGGCGCTCTACAAGGCGATGGGCGGCTTTGCGACCAATGGCGTCAACATGACCAAGCTGGAAAGCTACCAACGCGGCGCCAGCTTCTCCGCGACGGAATTCTACGCCGATATCGAGGGCATGCCGGGGGACGCCGCTGTCGACCGGGCACTGGAGGAGCTGGCCTTCCACAGCAAATGGGTGCGCCTGCTCGGCAGCTATCGGCAGGCCCGCTCGCGCTCGGTCTGAGGGCGCAAGCCGCGCAGCACCGCGCCGCCATGGCCCGCCCGCGCTCGCCTGACCGCGGGCGCCTTGGCGGCCTGCCCCGCTCACCGCTCAAAGGCCCTGCTGGCATCACCATCCTGACAGCGCCCTGACCCGTTCGGCTGCCTGAAAAACGGGCAGCGATCCCGCTTTGCCTGTTTTTTGCGCGCTGCGGCGATGCCAGCGCCGCGCCGCGCCCGCTCAATCCGCCCCGCGCCATCTGGCACGGGCCTTGCGTGGTGACCTCCGCACACCACAGGCAAGGGGGTCGCATGAAACTCATCATGGCAATCATCAAACCGTTCAAGCTGGACGATGTCCGCGAGGCGATCACCGCGCTCGGCATCACCGGCATGACGGTGAGCGAAGTGAAAGGCTTCGGCCGGCAGAAGGGCCAGACCGAAATCTACCGCGGTGCCGAATATAGCACCAACATGGTCCCGAAGACGAAGGTGGAGGTCGTGTGCGACGATGCACTCGCCTCCCGCCTGGTCGAGGCGATCCGGCAAGCGGCGCACAGCGGCGCCATCGGCGATGGCAAGATTTTCGTCCTCGATGTCGTTCACGCCTTGCGCATCCGCACCGGCGAGACCGGCGAAACCGCGCTGTAAGGAAAGGGGCAAGCAATGACCTTCGCAAGACCGATAACGGGCGCAAAACCGATAACAGGCGCAAGACGGATGACCGGCGCCAGAATCATGACCGGCATGGCGGCAGGCGCCGGCCTGTGTCTCCTCGTCGCCGCGCCCGCCTGGGCACAGGCCGCGCCGGCGGCCGCAGCGCCCGTCCCCGACCCCGGCAACAATGCCTGGATGATGACGGCCACCGTGCTGGTGCTGATGATGATCCTGCCCGGCCTCGCGCTTTTCTATGGCGGCCTTACCCGCGCCAAGAACATGCTGGCGACCATGACGCAGATCAGCGCTGTCGCCGCGCTCGCCATGCTGATCTGGGTGACCTACGGCTATGGCCTCGCCTTCGGGCCGGAGGGCAATGCCTTCATCAGCTGGGGCAAGTTCTTCCTGCGCGACGTCACCCCGGCCTCGACCGCGGCGACCTTCACGCATGCCGTCATCTCGGAATATGTGTTCGTCGCCTTCCAGATGACCTTCGCGGCGATCACCATCGCGCTGGTGCTGGGGGGCGTGGTGGAGCGGATGAAATTCTCCGCAATCATGGTGTTTGCGGCGATCTGGCTCACCATCGTCTATTTCCCGATCGCCCATATGGTCTGGGAAGGGCGCGGCCTGTTCTTCACCATGGGCGCGCTGGATTTCGCCGGTGGCACGGTGGTGCACATCAATGCCGGCGTCGCCGCGCTGGTCGCTGCCGTGATGCTCGGCAAGCGCAAGGGCTACCCGAGCGAGCCGATGCCGCCGCACAGCCTCACGCTCACCATGGTGGGCACCGGCCTGCTCTGGGTCGGCTGGTTCGGCTTCAACGCCGGCTCGGCGCTGGAGGCCAATGGCTCCGCCGCGCTGGCGATGATCAACACCTTCGTGGCGACCGCCGCGGCCGGCCTGGCGTGGATGCTGACCGAGCGGGTGATGGGCCACAAGGGCTCGGCGCTGGGCTTCTGCTCGGGCATCATCGCCGGCCTTGTGGCGGTGACCCCGGCGGCGGGCAATGCCGGCCCGTTCGGCGCGATCATGCTGGGCGCGGTCGCCTCGGTCACCTGCTTCGTCTTCGTCGCGAAGGTCAAGCCGGCGCTCGGCTATGACGATTCGCTCGACGCCTTCGGCATCCACGGCGTGGGCGGCATCGTCGGCGCGATCGGCACCGGCCTCGTCTATGCGCCCTGGCTCGGCGGCCCGGGCGGCGCGGATTATGCGATCGGCCACCAGCTCGTCACCCAGGCCGCGGCCGTGGCGACGACGATCGTCATCTCCGCCATCGGCACCGCGATCGCGATCACCATCGCCCGCGCGCTGACCGGCCTGCGTGTCGCCCCCGACATCGAGCTGGAAGGGCTCGACCTGGGTGAGCATGGCGAGCGTGCCTATAATTGACCGACACCGGGCGGGGCGGCCGGTGGGAGGCCGCCCCGCTCTCCCGATGTTCCTCCTGCGAACGCAACTGGGGCCGGCGCGATCCGGCCCCTTTTTTGGCTAATCGTCCCGGCCGTAAATATCGTTGCGGAAGGCCACGCCCTTCGGCGTCGCCGTGGCGGTGAGATAGGTGAGATAGATCGGCACGCTGGCCCGCAGCGCCACCGCCTGCTCCGGCGCCTTGCCCGCCGCCGTGATCGGCTGGCCGAGCAGCCAGCGGCCGAGCGCGGGCGCATCCTCCAGCCGGATGCAGCCATTGCTGAAATGCCGGTCCGGCTTTTTCAGCAGAGCCCGGTCGGGCGTATCATGCAGATAAATGCCCTCATCATTGGGGAAGAGGAATTTGACCCGGCCCATGCTGTTGTGACTGCCCGGCAGTTCGCGCAGGCGGATTTCCCGCGCGCCGGAAGCAACCGCCTTCCAGTCGATCGTCCCGGGGTCGAGCGGGCGCGCCGCTTCGCTCCAGTCGGAGAGCGCTTCCATCTTCATGGAAGCCAGCGTGCGCCCGCCCAATATCTTGGGGGCGATGCTTTTCTGCGCAAGATAGGTCGGCACGTTCCAATAGGGATTGAGGATCGCCCATTGCACCATGCCGGCCAGCATCGGCGTCTGCGTCTCCTGCGCGCCGACCACCACCTTCATCATGCCGACCTGCTTGCCGGCCTGATAATACCAGAGCCGCCCGGAGGACGCATCGACCACGATATGGCGCGTCCACGGGCCGGGCAGCAGCCGCGCGCGATCCAGATTGCGGAAGAGCCGTGCCATCCCGGCATCGGCAAGGCCCTGCTTCTTCGCCCCCGCCACCAGCTTGCGCAGGCTGACATAATGCGGGCTCATCCAGCCCATATCGGCCACATAGGCGGCGAACGGCTTGGGAAAAGCGGCCGCGCGCAGGATCGCCTCGGGCTTGAGCGTCTTCGGCTTGAGCGACTTGTCGGTATAGGTCATCTCCGCCCTGGAGCGGCGCTGATCCTGCACATAGCGCGCGAAGCTGGTCGAGAGCGCCAGTTCCGCGCGCGCGACAGCGGCCGGATCACCGGCACGGGCGGCGCGAACGGCCGCGGCAAGATCATCCACGGCATAGCGGGCGGGCCTGAGCCCATCGAGATCGGCCGTCCTGAGGAAGCCGATCAGCGTCTCGGCCTGCGGACCGATGGTGGCGCCTTTCGTCCAGAGCGGATGAAAGCCCCGCTCGGCATAGAAGCGCTTGAGCGCGCCCCCCGCCCTGGCACGGATGGCCTGCGCGATCGCCTCCTGCCCGTCTGCCGCGCTGGCCGAAGGCTGGCGGACCGCAGGCTGGCGGGCCGGGGCGGGCGCGGCCACGAGCGGCTGCGCCACGCCAAGCCCGAGGCTGGCGATCATCAGGGTGAAAAGGGGGATACGGCCGCGCCGCACCCCCCGCAGAGCATGGATCAGCCCCGTTCTCCCGTGCGGCTCGGCGCCGGCGGCGGGGGTGGCGGCGGCGGCACATAGTTGGGATGATAAATCCCGTCAGCGGTATAATAGCCGTCGATGATGCCGTCCCCGTCACGATCGGCCGCGACGCTGCCGGCAACCGCGCCGGGCGGCGGCGGCGCGGAGGCGACTTCTGCCTTCCTGGCGCAGGCGGTCAGCGCAAGCGCGCCAAGGCCGGCCAGCACAAATGTTTGATAACGCATCGTTTCTCCCTTCATGACGCGCTGCTCCCCCGCGCGCCGGTCTTGTCGACCCCCCGCAAGGCCGCATGCGCCTGCCGCTCCGGTCCGGCTATCCCCCCATCGACAGACGGTGCGCGGCGCGGGATGATCGACCGGAACGGAAAGCGGCGGCGGCGGCCGGGAAAAGCCGCGCGCCGCCGCCGGGGTGACCATGCCGGGCAGCGCCGGCGCGCTATGCCTTATTTGCTGCTGCTGGTCCTGAACTGCTCGGGCACCTCGAAGCCGCAGTTGAAGGTCTTGCAGACGGTGATGGTGTGAATGTAGCGGATCTTGCCCTTCTCGACGCGGAAGCTGTGGATATCCGGCAGCTCGTTCTTGCCGAAGGTCAGCAGCACCGCGACGGCGCCCAGCGTATCATCGACAATGTAGCGCCGGTCGACCAGCTTGGTATCGGCCGGCACGCCGACATCGCATGAATCCTGCGGACTGGCCTCGCCCGGCCCGCCCTTGGCGGTGTAGAGGCCGCCTTCCAGCCGCGCGCAAGGGCTGCCCCATGGCACCTTGACCGACGTGTCACTGAAGTAATCGAGATAGGCGTTGGCCGCGGCGATGAGCGTCTCGCGGCTGTCGCGGTCCGCCACGGGGATTTCCGACCAGTTTTCCGCCTTGGAATATTTGAGCGTGTTGGCCGCGTTGAACAGCCAGTCATCGGCGTCGGTCACCAGCGTATCGACCGCGTTGGCCGCGCCACCCCGCACCGAGAGCACGGTGCCGAGCACATAGGGATGCGCCGGATCGGTGATGATCGCCTCCGTGAAGGTCGAGCAGTTCACCGGATCGAGAAAGCTGCGGTGGAAGTCGATCTTCTGCGGCTTGGACAGGATGCCGGTCGACATGCTCGCCGACGGGTCGAGCTGCTCGGTATATTGCACCCACTGGCCCATCGGCAGCTTGCCCGCATCGCCAGTGGTCTGCGCCGCGATATAGCCGTCGACCACTTTTTGCAGATCGGCGCGGCTGCACTGGCCTTGCGCGAAGGCCGGCGTCGCCGCCGCGAACAGCCCGAGGGCAATCGCCGAGCCGAGGAGGGTTTTACGCATCGGAAGTCCTTTCAATGAGAAGACGAAGAAACGGCCGCGCGGCATGCCGCACGACCTGGCCCGATCGATGACCGGATGGAACGATGAATGAAGCCGAACAGGCCGTGGCAGCGCGGATCGCGGCGCTGTCGCCACGGCGCAGGAGCAGGGGGGCCATCACAGCGCCGCCCGTGCGGCCGCCGGCCGGCACAGCGCTCCGGCGCGAATATTGACCATGACCACCTCTCCCCCGAAGCATGTTCAAGGCGGTATATTGCCGATCATGGCGGCGGTGTCACGGAGGTTTGCACCCGAAAGCCCTTGGCCAGCAGGATCAGCGGTGCGGCTGCACGATCGTCAGCCCGGATGGCCCGAGCGATCCGGGCCGATAGAGGGTGCCCCGTCCCTGCGGGGAGGCGAGGGACGGAGCGGTATGGAGCCGCCAGGCGGCAGCTCCGGTCGCGGCCGGGCGCTGGCCTTGCCGCGAATCCGAAATGATCTTTCTCGCGCCGCTACGCCGTCGGGATAGCCCGGCAACGGTTGAACCCGGACCGGCGGCGCAGGCGTCGGCCGCGCGGCAGGATGCTGTCCCGCCATCCGGCGCGCGCGTCATGGCCGATCGCCGCCATGCGAGGGCCCGCACGCTTGCGGCATCGAGCGCCGCGGCACGGCTGCGCCCGGGCGGGCGCTATTGAGGCATAGGCAGAAACCCCTTCCGACAATTCATGTCAGCGGCCGCGATAAGGCGCGGCGGGGGGCGGACAAGTTATGAACGGTTGCGACACGTTACACGCTCGTTACAGCGTCGGCGCCGCCTCATGCCGGCCCCGGCGCCTCCCGGACGCTCCCGGCGGCGCAAAACGCGTTACTGTGGCCCGGCGTCCAGCTCGGCGTCCCAGATCCCGTCGACGGAGCGCGCGGCGGCGGCGATCAGCGTGCCGCGCAGATTGCTTTCGCCCACCCCGTCAACGGCATAGAGCGCCTCGAAATAGCGGCTCTTCGTGGCATCCTCCAGCTGCTTGAGCGTGGCCGGATTGCTCATGATGTCCACCGCCTGCAGCAACGCGGGATCGCGCGTGCCGGCAATGACGAGGATATGGTTGCCATTAGGGCCGGGCAGTCTCGCAATATAGGCATAGTTGCGGCGGGCCGAGGTCGGGTCGCGCGGCGGATCGGCCGTGTAGAGCTTGCCTGTTTCGCTATCGATGATTTCGTCGAAGCTGCCGGCAAAGGCAAAGCGCGAATGGGCGAAGACCGGCTGCTGGAGCAGGTCCAGACCGCTCAGCAGGCCGATATAGACCAGGTCGCCATCCTTGAGCAGGTTGGGCGTCAGCTTGGATGACGGCACCAGCCAGGATGCGCGCCCGGCCGCCGATGGCGGCGTCAGGATCGGCATCAGCGTCTTCAGCGCATAGCCCGCGCTGACCGGCAGGTAGAAGAGATTGAGGTCGACATAGCGCTGGCGCAGCGAGGGCTCCCGCATGAACCACTCGTCCAGCTCCTCACGCGAGTTGACCGCATATTCGCGCACCAGCCGGGCCGGGTCGGCATCCGGCTTGTCCCGCTCGCCCATGATATAATAGTCGCCGGGCACGAGGATCAGCGCGCGGCGGCTCTCGATGATCGGCTTCCAGATGCTGGTCGTCCGCACCGCATCAAGCGGATCGCGCCCGGCCGTCAGCCAGCTCGCCATCAGCACCAGCGCGCCGCCGACGATCAGCCCGAGCAACAGGAACAGCCAGCGCTGGCGCCGCTCCGTCGCGGGCGCCTCGACCACCTCGCTGGCCGGATCGGCCTCGGCGGCCAGCGGATCGGCCACCGCCTGGCTGCTGAGCTGGAAGCGATATTCCCCTTTCGGCAGGATCAGTTGCTCCGGGTCCGCATGACCGGGCCCGGCATAATATTCCTCCATCTTCTTGCGCAGACGGTGGATATAGACACGCACCGAGGCGTCGACGAGCAGATCGGAACCGGTCTTGCCGAACACGTCGCCGGCAATCTCGACCTCCTTGGGCGCTTCCCCTTCCAGCGTGCGCTCCAGCAGATAGTCGAACAGCCGGTATAGCGTGCCGGAGCGCCCCAGACTCTGGGAAGCGCGGATACGCGCCGCGGCAGCCGTCAGTCTTTCCTGTTCCACGATCTGCGTCACGAGCCCTCATATGTTGCCACCGATATGGCATGAATGCCGGCGACCGGCCGGCAGCTGTTGCGGAGGGCTTTAGCAGCAAGGCCGGTAAAGGGCGATGGATTGTTGCAAAAAGGCCGGCCGGAGCCCGGCGCCACGAAAAATCCACCACTTTCTGCCGCGACTTTTCTTGATTTCACGATGATCACCGCTTATTTTCCATCGCAATGCGGGCCGGGCCCCTCTGGCGATCGTTCTCACGGTCGTGATGTCGGACCGCATCGAGTGCGCTCGATGCCGGTCACATATCTGTCTTGAAGCTACCGGTGGACAGCCACTCGTTTGGGACCAACAAACGAGGTTTTTGCCATGTATAACCAAGAGCGGCTTCTCAATCGCGGCGCGATGCCGGCGTCCGGGCCGCATGCCGCGCGCTTCGACGCGGGTTTGCGCGCCCATATGCTGCGCATCTATAATTATATGGCGTCGGGCGTGCTGCTCACCGGCCTGGTCGCGCTGTTCGTCGCGTCGACCCCGGCCCTGTATCAGCCGATTTTCGGCACGCCGCTCAAATGGGCGGTGATGTTCGCGCCGCTGGCCTTCGTGTTCTTCTTCTCCTTCCGCATCGACAGGATGAGCGCCAGCGCGGCGCAGACCGCCTACTGGGCCTTTGCCGGCGTGATGGGCCTTTCCATGGCGTCGATCTTCCTCGTCTTCACCGGCATGAGCATCGCCCAGACCTTCTTCATCGCCGCGGCCATGTTCACCGCGATGAGCCTTTATGGCTACACGACCAAGGCCGATCTCTCGCGCTTCGGCAGCTTCCTCATCATGGGCGTGGTCGGCGTGCTGATCGCCAGTCTGGTCAACCTGTTCCTGGGCTCAAGCGCGCTGCAACTGGCCATTTCGGTGATCGGCGTGCTGGTGTTCGTCGGCCTCACGGCGTGGGACACGCAGAATATCAAGGCCCGCTATGCCGCCAATCTGGGCCATGAGAGCGAGACCAAGATGGCGGTGTTCGGCGCGCTTTCGCTCTACCTCAACTTCGTCAACATCTTCCAGCTGCTCCTCAACCTGACGGGCGAGCGCGAATAGGCCGTCACCGGAAAGGGACATCATCATGATGGAAGGCCTCTCTGCCCTGGCGAGCGAGCCCGCCGCCTGGGCCGCGCTCGCCACGCTCATCACCATGGAAGTGGTGCTGGGGATCGACAATCTCATCTTCATCTCGGTGCTCAGCAACAAGCTGCCGGCCCAGCACCGGGTGAAGGCAAGGCGCACCGGCATCGGCCTGGCGCTGATCATGCGCCTGGCGCTGCTCGCCTCGATCGCGTGGATCGTGCAACTGACGGAACCGGTCCTCGATCTGCTCGGGCGCAGCTTTTCGTGGCGGGATATCATCCTCGTCGCCGGCGGCCTGTTCCTCGTGTGGAAGGCGACCAAGGAGATTCACCACAATATCGATCCGCACCCCTCCGCTGACATGTTCGCGGCCGGCGCAGTCAGCGTGGGCCTCACCGCCGCGATCGGCCAGATCATCCTGCTCGATCTCGTCTTCTCGATCGACAGCATCATCACCGCGGTGGGCATGACGGACAATATCGCCATCATGGTCATCGCCGTCATCGTCGCCGTCACGGTGATGCTGGTCGCCGCCACGCCGCTCGCCAATTTCATCGAGCGTAACCCGACCGTGGTCATGCTCGCGCTCAGCTTCCTCATGCTGATCGGCACGACATTGATCGCCGAGGGCTTCGGCGCGCATGTGCCCAAGGGCTATATCTATGCCGCGATGGCCTTCTCGGCGCTGGTCGAGACGCTGAACATCCTCGCCCGGCGGCGCCACGCCGCTGGGCAGGCGGGGTGGCGCCGGGATCGCGGCGGGGATCGGCGGGCACGCGTTTTTTTCGCGCCCGTCGGCGCTGGCGGGGGTGCGCGCAGCCCTTTGCCAATCGGCCCGCGCCCCGCTAAAGGCGCTTGCCATGACAGACAAGAGACTCGCCCCGGACGCCCCCGTCGCCAAGGACTGGATCATGGCGATTGCGCCTTATATTCCGGGCAAGTCGACGACCGACGATGGCCGCGCCGTCGCCAAGATGTCCGCCAATGAAAATCCGTTCGGCACGCCGGACGCCGCGCGCGCCGCCTATCGCAAGGCCGCGGACAGGCTGGAGATCTATCCCGATTCGGCGGCGACGCAGCTTCGCGACGCGCTGGCCGCCCATTATGGGCTCGATGCCGCGCGGATCATCTATGGCACCGGGTCGGACGAATTGCTCCACCTCGTCGCCGGCACCTTTGCCGGTCCGGGGGACGAGATCATCTTCCCGCGCTTCAGCTTCTCGGTCTATCCGATCGCGACGCGCCGCGTCGGCGCCACCCCGGTGGTGGTGCCCGACAAGGATTATGCGAGCGATGTCGATGCCATTCTCGCGGCGGTGACCGACCGCACGCGGATGGTCTATATCGCCAATCCGAACAACCCGACCGGCACCTATAGCTCGCGCGCCGAGATTGCGCGGCTGCATGCCGGCCTGCCGCCCCATGTGCTGCTGGTGCTCGATCAGGCCTATAGCGAATATCTCGACCCGGAAGATGACGATGGCGGGCTGGACCTCGCCCGCACCGCGCCCAACGTGCTGGTGACGCGCACCTTCTCCAAGATTTTCGGGCTCGCCTCGGCGCGGGTCGGCTGGGGCTATGCCAGCGCGCAGATCATCGACGCGATGCACCGCATCCGGGCGCCGTTCTCCTTCGGCATCGGCTCGGAGCAGGCCGCGCTCGCCGCGCTCGCCGCGCGCGATTTCATTGCGCACAGCTACCGCCACAACAAGGCATGGCGCGAGAAGCTGGAAGCCGAGATCGCCACCCTTGCCAACAAGGGGCTGCGCGCCGTGCCCTCCAGGGCAAATTTCAGCCTCATCCTGTTCGAGGGCGAGGTTTCCGCCGAGACCGCCTATAAAGGGCTGATGGATGCCGGCTATATCGTCCGCTGGCTGCCGGGGCAGGACCTGCCGAACGCGCTGCGCATCACCATCGGCACGGACGAGCAGATGACCGGGCTCATCGCCGCCTTGCGCCGGATCGTCGGCGCCTGATGCTGCCTTTCTCGCGCATCGCCATCATCGGGCTGGGGCTGATCGGCTCCTCGCTGGCGCACGCCATTCGCGCCTATCTGCCCACCGCGCGGGTGACCGGGCATGATGCCGACCCGGACGTGCGCGCGATCGCCCGCCGCATCGACCTGTGCGACGATATCACGGACACCGCCGGCGCGGCCGTGATCGACGCCGACCTCGTCGTGCTGTGCGTGCCGCCCGGCGCGATGGCCGCCGTGGCCGCCGCCATCGCCCCGGACCTTGCCGCCGATGTCATCCTCTCGGAGACCGCCTCCTGTCAGGTCAGCATCATCGCGGCGATCCGCGCGGTGCTGCCGGATGTGACGCTGGTGCCCGCCCATCCGGTGGCCGGCACGGAGAATAGCGGGCCGGAATCGGGCTTTGCCACGCTGTTCCAGAACCGCTGGTGCATCCTCACGCCGCCTGCGGGCACCGAGCCGCTCGCCGTCGCCCGCGTGGAGGATCTGTGGAAAAAGGTCGGCGCGAATGTCGAGACCATGGATGCCGCGCATCATGATCTCGTCCTCGCCGTCACCAGCCACCTGCCGCACATCATCGCCTATACGATCGTCGGCACCGCCAGCGATCTGGAGAATGTGACGCAGGGCGAGGTGATCAAATATTCGGCCGGCGGCTTCCGCGATTTCACCCGCATCGCCGCCTCCGATCCCACCATGTGGCGCGACGTGTTCCTCGCCAACAAGGACGCGGTGCTGCAGATGCTCCAGCGCTTCACCGAGGATCTGACCCAGCTCCAGCGCGCGATCCGCTGGGACGATGGCGACGCCTTGTTCGAGCATTTCAGCAAGACCCGCGCCATCCGCCGCTCGATCATCGAGCAGGGACAGGACGACGCCGCCCCGGACTTCGGCCGGCACCGGGAGTAGAAGGCCAATGCTTGAGGTCTATCATCACGGATCGTCCGTCTGCGCCGCCAAGGTCCGCCTCGTTCTAGTCGAGAAAGATATTGAATGGATCAGCCGATATGTCGACATTCTGGCGGGCGAGCAGTTCGATCCTGATTTTCTGAAGATCAGCCCGCGCGCCGCGGTTCCGGTGATCATCCACGATCATGCTCGATTGACGGAATCGACCGTCATCTGCGAGTATCTGGATGATGCCTTTCCCGGTGTCGCACTGAAGCCGGACACGCCCATGGCCCGGGCGCAGATGCGCCTCTGGACCAAGCTGGTCGACGAGGAGATCCACCCCGCGACGCGCCCTTTGACCTATGTCCTGACGCACCGGCACGCGATCCTCGCCCGTGGTGAAGCCGCCGTCGAAGCGCATATCAACAGCGATCCGCATCCGGCGTGGCGCGAGCGCAAGCGCGGATGGATTCGCGACGGCTTCGACGCCCCGGACGCCGCGCTCGCGCTGGGCACCTTCGTCCGCCTGCTCCGGGCTATGGACGAGGCGCTGGAAGGGCGGGAGTGGCTGGTCGGGGAGAGCTATACCCTCGCCGATGGGGCGCTCACGCCCTACGCCAATCGCTTAGAGATGCTCGGCCTGTCCGAGCTGTGGCTGGATCGCCCGCATTTCGCGCGGTGGTTTGCTGCGGTGAAGAGTCGTCCGAGCTTCGCGCCGGCGCTGTTCGATTATCTGCCGGATGAGCTGCGCGACCATATGCTTGCGGACGGCCAGCGCGGGCTGCCGCAGGTGCGGGAGGTTCTGGCGCGCCTTCAGGCCTAGTTCGATCCGTTGATGGCAGCCGTGCGCGTCAACGAAGGGCCAGTCCTGCCGATCACCGCCGCTTGACCGGCCCGCGCTTGCTGGAACTGTGCCGGATATTGCTCGGCCGGCCGGGCCTGCGGATCTGGCGCGGGCCACCGGGGCGGCGGTCTGCGCCGCCGCGCATGGGCAGGTGGCTGGCGCCTTCGGGCAGCTCGAAGCGCAGCGCGCCGCTCACCGGGTCGGCTTCCACCAGCCGCAGGTCGATGCGGTCGCCCAGCGTGTAGCGCTCGCCGGTCTGCTCGCCTTCCAGCGCATGGTCGCGCTCGATATAGGTGAAGCGCTCGGCGCCCAGCGTGGAGACCGGCACCAGCCCGTCACCGCCCAGTTCCTGCACCGTCGCGAAAAAGCCGAAATTCTGCACGCCGGTGATGCGGCAGGCCATGATCTGGCCGACCCGTTCGGACAGGAAGGCGGCGACATAGCGGTCGGTCGTCTCGCGCTCGGCCTCCATCGCGCGGCGCTCAAACTGGCTGATGCGCAGGCCGATGGGCGCCAGATCGCTCGCATCCTCGCTGGCGAGGCTGGTGACGCGCGGGATGGCGCGATCCTGCGGGGCGGGCATTTCCAGCCCATAGGCGCCGACCAGCGCGCGGTGGACGAGCAGATCCGCATAGCGGCGGATCGGCGAGGTGAAATGCGCATAGCTGCCGAGCGCGAGGCCGAAATGCCCCAGATTGCGCGGGCCGTAATAGGCCTGCGTCTGGCTGCGCAAAATCTGCTCCATGATGAGCGGTCGGGCGGCGGCATCGTCCGGAATCTGCGTGATGATGCGGTTGAAGGTCTTGGGGCTGACGACCTGCCCGAGCGCGAGGCTGATCTCGAACGTGTCGAGATAATCCTTGAGCGCGGCCAGCTTCTCGCGGCTGGGCGCTTCATGGAGGCGATACATGACCGGCGCCTTCTTCGCCTCCAGCGCCTTGGCCGCGGCGACGTTGGCGGCGATCATATAATCCTCGATCAGCCGGTGCGCGTCGAGCGGCTGGCGCACGGCGATGCTGACGATGCGGCCGGTCTCGTCCAGCACCACGCGCCGCTCGGGCAGGTCGAGCGCCAGCGGCTCGCGCTTGGCGCGGGCCTTGGCCAGCAGCCGCCAGCACGCCCAGAGCGGCTCAAGCGCGGCATCGACCAGCCCGTCGCACTCGATCCGGCCACCAAGCGCGGGGTCGAAGCGGGGATCATCGAGCGGCGGCGGGGTGCGGCCCTCGCGCTGGTCGATGGCGGCCTGCGCCTGCTCATAGGGGATGTTGGCGGCCACGCGGATGAGCGCGCGGGTGAAGCGCCACGCCGTCACCTTGCCCTGCGAGTCGATGGTCAGGTGGCAGGCCATGGCCGCGCGGTCCTGCCCCTCATGCAGCGAGCACATGTCGGAGGAAAGGGCATGCGGCAGCATCGGCACCACGCGATCGGGGAAATAGACGCTGTTGCCGCGCTTGCGCGCCTGCCGGTCGAGCGCGCCGCCGGGGCGGACATAATAGCTGACATCGGCAATGGCGACGATCGCCCGGAAGCCGCCCGCATTGGCCGGGTCTTCATCCGGCGCGGCCCACACGGCATCATCGAAATCGCGCGCGTCGACCGGATCGATCGCGACGATCGGCAGGTGGCGCAGATCCTCGCGCAGGCCGGGGTGGAGCGGCAGATCATGGACCCTGGCGGCCTCGGCCTCCACCTCATCGGGGAAGACATCGGGAATGCCATATTTGTGGATGGCGATGAGGCTGAAGCTGCGCGGCTGGAAGGGATCGCCCAGCACGTCCGTCACCCGCGCGCTGATGCGCGGCGCGCGGCCGCTCGCCTCGGCCAGCACGAGGTCGCCGGGGCGCGCGTCGCCCGCCTCGGCGATCGGCGTCTCATAGCGGATGCGCTTGTCGACCGGGCGCAGCATCAGCTTGCCGCGCTCGTCCTTCGCCACCACGCCGAGCAATTGGTCGGCCGCGCCAGCCAGCTTCTTCATCGGATGGGCGACCCAGCCCTTGCCGGCCTCCTCGGTGCGGGCGAGAATGCGGTCGCCGACCGCCAGCGCGCCGCGCTTGCCGCGCTCCATCACGCGCAGGCGGGGGATGGGGATGCCCTCGGCCTCCCAGCGCTCCGGCACGGCGATGACCTGCGCGCCATCGGTATCGACGATGCGCAGCACGGTCACCTTGGGCACGCCGCCCATCTTGTGGAAGGCCCGCGCCGGGCCAATGTCGATCAGCCCCTCGTCCGCCATATCCTTGAGCAACGCCTTGAGCGCGATCTTCTCATTGCCCTTGAGGCCGAACGCCTTGGCAATCTCCCGCTTGCCGGCAGGCGTGGCGGATTCCGCGATGAAATCGAGGATCTGTTGACGGGAGGGCATGCCCGCCGGCTTCACGCGGGCAGGTTTTTTGGGAGAGGCCATAGGCGGGATATAGAGGGCTGCGCGGGCGAGGGGAAATCAATTGGCGCGGTGCGTGATTTTCCTGTGGCCGCGGACAGGCCGGTGTTCAGGCGGGACGAGGCGGCGCCTGCACCGGTTTGACACAGCGGATCGCGGCAGGCAGTCTGGAGGGCCCATATCAAAATCAGGAGTATAGGGCCTGTCCCCAGACGGGCAGGGTCAGCCATGTCATGACCGATCAGACGATTATCTTCCCCGTCCCCGCCTTCCTCGCCAACCTGCCGCCATGGGCCGAAACACTGATCGGCCTTGGCCTGCTCATCCTCATCGCGACGCTGGTCAACCTGCTGGTGCGGCAAGTGGCGCTGCGGCTTGTGCGGCGCCTGCTGCCCGAGGGGGTCCCGACCCCGGCGCGGGTGATCGCGCGGCTGGTCAACATCGTCCCGGCGCTGATCATCGCGCGCGGGATCGGCGCGGTGCCCCATCTGCCCGCCGCGCTCGTCACCGTGACGCGCAATGTCGCCAGCGCCTTCATCATCCTCACCATCGTGCTGGCGATCAATGCGGCGCTCAATCTGGCGAACACGCTCTATGAGCGGCGGCCGGGCGCGGCGCGGCGGCCGATCAAGGGCTATATCCAGCTGCTCAAGATCATCCTGTTCGCCGCTGCCGCCATTCTCATCATCGCGGTGCTGATGGAGCAATCGCCGCTGCTGCTGCTCTCCGGCCTCGGCGCGATGGCCGCTGTGCTGATGCTGGTGTTCAAGGATACGATCCTGTCGCTGGTCGCCTCCGTGCAGCTCCGCTCGGACGACATGCTGCGGGTGGGCGACTGGATCGAGATGCCGCAGCTCAATGCCGATGGCGACGTGATCGACATCGCCCTGCACACGGTGAAGGTGCAGAACTGGGACAAGACGATCACCTCCATCCCCACCTATCGGCTGATCGCGGAGAGCTACAAGAACTGGCGCGGCATGTCCGAATCGGGCGGGCGGCGGATCAAGCGATCGCTGCTGATCGACCAGACGAGCGTGCGCTTCCTCTCCGACGAGGAGCGGCAGGGCCTGCGCCACTTCGCCCTGATCGACGATTATCTGGACCACAAACAGGCCGAGATCGACGCCTGGAATGCGACGCTGGTCGCGGGCGGCCAGCATCCGGTCAACAGCCGCCGGGTCACCAATCTCGGCACGTTCCGCGCCTATATGCTGGCCTATCTGCGCGCGCATGACGGGATCGCGCAGGATATGACGCTGATCGCCCGCCAGCTCGCGCCGACGCCGCAGGGCCTGCCGCTGGAGATATATTGCTTCGCCAACAACACGGCATGGGCGGTGTATGAGGGCATTCAGGGCGATATTTTCGACCATTTTCTGGCCGTGCTGCCCGAGTTTGACCTGCGCATCTTCCAGGAGCCGGGCGGGTTCGACATGCGCCGGCTGCTGGCGGCGTGATCGTCAGGCGAGCGGGAGGTTATAGCTGAGAAACTGCGTCTCGCGCGTCCAGCCATTGGCCTCATAGACGCGCTGCGCGGCCAGATTATCGATGGCGGTCTTGAGGGTCAGCCGCGCGGCGCCCACCGCGCGGCCATGGTCCGCCGCCGCGTGCAGCAGCGCGCGGCCGACGCCCTGCCCGCGCGCCTCCGGCACGACGAACAGGTCATTGAGGATAAGGATCGGCTGCATCGCCACGGACGTGAAGGACGGGTAGAGCTGCGCGAAGCCGAGGGCATTGTCAGCCTCGTCCTGCGCGAGAAGGATGACCGATTGCCGGTGCGCCATGCGCTCGCCGAGGAAAGCGCGGGCACCGGCCAGATCGGAAGGCTGAGCGTAAAAAATGCGATAGGCGTCGAACAGCCGGGCCAGCCCGTCCAGATCGGCGAGGGCGGCGGGCCGGACCTTCACCATGGCGCCCCCCCGCTCCCCGCAATCATCATGAAAGCCGGACCGGCTCAGTCGCCATTGCCCAGGCCAAGGTCCATGCTGGGCCGGCCTTCGGCATCGGCGGCGTCGCGATTATTCTCCTGACAGACATATTCGCGAATCTCCCAGTCCGGCTCCAGCTTGTAGAACATCGACGTGGTGAAGGGCGCGCTGAACAGCGCCGGATCGGTGATCGTCGTTTCGACCACCAGCTTTTGCGGCCCGTCGAGATGGATGCGCTCGCGAATCCGCGTATTCTCCGTGGGGTGCAGCCCGGCGATCAGCGATATTTGCGGCGCCAGGCCGATGGTATCGACAACCAGCGTGTCGCCCTCCCAACGGCCGACAGAGCTGCCGTTGAACAACGGGTCCGGATCTTCGGGCAGGGCGCGGCCATCGGTGTGGATGCTGCGCACCTGGCTGTGCGTCTCGATGACGATATTCACCTTGCCCGGCGAATGGATGATCTCGATCGGATAAGGATAACGCATGGCGCCGGGCAGCCCCACCGGCATGCAGTTGGCGCCCTCGGTCTGGAGATTCTCGCCCTGCGCCTTCGCGGCGTTGAAGGCGTCCACGATCGCGCGGGCGCTCGCCGTCAGGGGCGCCTCGCCTTCGGCCGCGCGCAGCCGGGTGACGGAGCCCCAATCAGCCTGCCAGACGCCCTCGAACGCCGGAAGCCGGGCGATCGCCGCATAGGCCGACTGGCGATCGGCCGGGCTGGCGGGCGTTTGCGCGAGCGCACCGCCCGCGCCCATCGACACGCCAAGGATGGCAAGCGCAAGCGCCCTGAACCCATTATGCATTCCAACTCTCCATATCGTCGTTACCGGCCTTGCCGAGCCGTGTTGTCAGGGTCGCCGCCACCCATCACGCCGGGCACGCGCCCGGCCATGATGCGGCGGACCCGGCCGCCATGCCGGTTTTCGCGGCATGGCGGCCGGGTGGATCTTAATCGCGCAGCAGGTCGTTGATGCCGGTCTTCGAGCGGGTCTGCGCATCGACCGTCTTGACGATGACGGCGCAGGAGAGGCTCGGGCCGGGCGTGCCGTCCGGCAGCGGCTTGCCGGGGAGCGAGCCGGGGACGACCACGGAATAGGGCGGCACTTCGCCGATGTGGACCTGGCCCGTGGCGCGGTCGACGATCTTGGTCGACTGGCTGATGAACACGCCCATCGAAAGCACCGAGCCCTGACCGATCCGCACGCCCTCGACCACTTCCGAGCGCGCGCCGATGAAGCAATCATCCTCGATGATGACCGGATCGGCCTGCAGCGGCTCCAGCACGCCGCCAATGCCGACGCCGCCGGAAAGATGCACATTCTTGCCGATCTGCGCGCAGCTGCCCACCGTCACCCAGGTATCGACCATCGTGCCCTCATCGACGAAGGCGCCGATATTGACGAAGCTGGGCATCAGGATGACGTTGCGGCCGATATGGGCGCCGGCCCGCACGATGCTGCCCGGCACGGCGCGGAAACCGGCGGCGCGGAACTCCGCCTCGCCCCAGCCGGAGAATTTGCTCGGCACCTTGTCCCACCAGCGGGCATCGCCCGGACCGTGCGAAACGAGCGTATTGTCGTTGAGCCGGAAGGAGAGCAGCACGGCCTTTTTGAGCCACTGGTTGACCTGCCAGCTCCCCGCGCCCTGCGCGGCGGTCGGCTCGGCCACGCGCGCCTCGCCGCTGTCGATCAGCGCAAGCGCCTTGTTCACGGCCAGGCGCACATCGCCCATGGTGGTGAGGCCGATATTGGCGCGGTCCTCCCAGGCATTATCGATGGTGGCGATCAGCGTCGTATCGGTCATGGCGTCCTCTCAAACTCTCTCAAGGGCGAAGCAAAAGTCGCCCATAGTCAATTCGGATCGATTGTGCACCCTGCATGGTGTGGATAGCGGAGATATCGTCGAGCTCTAATGATGAGAGGATGAATTATTTCTGCTGAGGTATCGAAGCGCGCCCGGCTATGCGATAGGGTGAGGCGCGGCGGCAGGCGCCCGACCGCCCAGAAGGAGAGAGACACAGTGAGCCGGATCACACTTGCACAGGCCAATGCGGCCATTGCCGGGGCTATTGCCGAAGGGCAGGCGCTGGCGCTCAAGCCGCTGAGTGTTGCCGTGGTCGATGCCGGTGGCCATCTCATCGCCTTTCAGCGCAGCGACCAGGCCTCCTTTGCGCGCGCCCAGATCGCGACGGGCAAGGCGGCCGGCGCGCTGGCGATGGGCGTCTCGTCCCGCAAGCTGGGCGAGATGGCGGTGGAACGGCCATGGTTCATCGGCGCATTCGCCTCCGCCGCGCCGCATCCGGTGGTTCCGGCCGCCGGCGGCGTGATCGTGGTGGACGGGGCGGGCGACCCGATCGGCGCGATCGGCGTGACCGGCGATACATCCGAGAATGACGAACTGGCCGCGCTGGCAGGCATCGCCGCCGCCGGTCTGCGGGCACAGGGCTAAGGAGGCAAGCGGGATGACACAGATGGTCGAGCGGGCGGGCCTCCTGGTCGCGCAGGCGCTGGCGGATTTCATCGACGGACAGGCGCTGCCCGGCACCGGGATCGAAGCCGGGGCCTTCTGGCAGGGCGTGGCGAAGATCTTCGCGGCCTTCGCCCCGCGCAATCGCGCCCTGCTGGCCCGGCGCGACGACCTGCAGGCGCAGATCGACGCCTGGCATGAGGCACGCGCCGGCCTGCCCGTCGATGCGGCGGCCTATCAGGCGTTTCTGCAAGATATCGGCTATCTGGTGCCCGAGCCCGCGCCGTTCACCATCGGATCGGACAGGGTCGACCCCGAGCTGGCCAGCATGGCGGGGCCACAGCTGGTGGTGCCGGTGCTCAATGCCCGCTTCCTGCTCAACGCCGCCAATGCGCGCTGGGGCAGCCTCTATGATGCGCTCTACGGCACGGATGCCCTGCCCGGCACGGCGCAGCCCGGTGGCTATGACGCCGCGCGCGGCGCGCAGGTGATTGCCTGGGCCAGAGCGTTTCTCGACACGGCGCTGCCGCTGGCCTCGGGGAGCTGGGCGGACCTGCGTGAGCCGGCGGGCGACATCCCGCTGGCCGACCCTGCGCAATATATCGGGGCCAATGGCAAGCGCCGGCTGTTTCGCAACAACGGCCTGCATATCGAGATCATCTTCGACCGCGATCATCCGATCGGCCGGGGCGACCCCGCCGGCATTGCCGATGTGATCCTGGAAGCCGCACTCTCCACCATTGTCGACCTGGAGGATTCGATCGCCGCGGTCGACGCGGCGGACAAGGTCGCGGCCTATGCCAACTGGCTCGGGCTGATGCAGGGCGATCTTGAAGCGACGTTCGAGAAGGGCGGCCGCACGATGACGCGGCGGCTGGCGGCCGACAAGCATTTCACCGGCCCGCACGGCGCACAGGTGACGGTCAAGGGCCGCAGCCTGCTGTTCGTGCGCAATGTCGGCCATTTGATGACCACGCCGGCGATCCGCCTGGCCGATGGCAGCGAGGCGCCCGAGGGCATATTGGACGGGATCGTCACCAGCCTGATCGCGCTGCACGACCTGCGCCGCGATGGACCGCTGCGCAACAGCAGCACGGGCAGCCTCTATATCGTCAAGCCCAAGATGCACGGGCCGGAGGAATGCGCGTTCACCAATGATCTGTTCGATGCGATCGAGGATCTGCTCGGCCTCGCGCGCCATCAGCTCAAGGTCGGCGTGATGGATGAGGAACGGCGCACCTCCACCAATCTGGCCGCCTGCATCCACGCGGTGCGGGATCGGGTGGTGTTCATCAACACCGGCTTCCTCGACCGCACCGGCGATGAAATCCACACCTCGATGCGGGCCGGGCCGATGATCCGCAAGGGCGACATGAAGAGTGCCGCCTGGATCGCCGCCTATGAGGATCGCAACGTGCAGATCGGCCTTGCCGCCGGGTTCGCCGGCCGCGCGCAGATCGGCAAGGGCATGTGGGCCGCGCCGGATCGCATGGCCGACATGCTGGCGCAGAAGATCGCCCATCCGCAAAGCGGCGCGAACACGGCCTGGGTGCCATCGCCCACCGCCGCGACGCTGCACGCGACCCATTATCACACCGTCGACGTGGCCGCGCGACAGGCCGAGCGGGCAAGCGAGCCGGTCGCGCCGCTGGCGGCCTTGCTCACCATCCCCGTCTCGCCGGGCACCAACTGGTCGGCCGACGAGGTGCGCGCGGAGCTGGAGAATAATGCGCAGGGCATTCTCGGCTATGTCGTGCGCTGGATCGATCAGGGAATCGGCTGTTCCAAGGTGCCCGACATCAATGATATCGGCCTGATGGAAGACCGCGCGACGCTGCGCATTTCCTCGCAGCATATCGCCAACTGGCTGCTCCATGGCGTGTGCAGCGCGCAGCAGGTGGACGCCGCATTTGAGAAAATGGCCGCCAAGGTCGATGCGCAGAATGACGGCGATCCGCTTTACCGGCCGATGGCGGGCCATCCGGACAGCCTGGCCTATCAGGCGGCGCGCGCGCTGGTGTTCGAAGGGCTGGTGCAACCCAACGGCTATACCGAACCGCTGCTCCACGGCTGGCGTGCGAAAGCGAAAGCCCGGCGTTGAGCAAGGGGTGACCGGTCGGGCGTCGTCCGGCCCGTCCCGATGGCACGGCAGAGCGCGCCGCTCAGGCTGTCCGCGAATGCCGGCGCGTGAGCACCGGACGTGCGGAAAGACGCCATTTGCAGGCCGTCAGGGCTGAAGGCGGTCCGCCCTAATTGGAGCGCGTCGGGTCGGTCATGGGCCCGGCCATTTCGCGCGGGCCTTCGGCCCGGTTGATCGGCAGGAAACTCGTTTGCCGCTCGATCATGCGATGGATGACGGGCTCGGTTCCCTCCAGGCGCAGGCGGCGCAGCGCCAGGCTGTTCTCGGCATCGGCATGAGTCCGCCGCTGGTTGTGGCGGATATAGTCGAGCCAGGTCGGCACATGATAGCGCTCGATCCACAGCTGCGGGTCGCCAAGGTCGCGCAGCAAGGTCCAGTCGCGCGCGCCGTCGCGCAGGCGAATGCGCCGCCGCTCGTTCATCGCCACCAGAAATGACGGGATATTCCCTTCCGCGATGCGATGCTCGATCGTCACCACGATCGGCCCGCTGCGCCCTTCGACCGGCACGATGGTATCCGGTTCGTGCCACAGCCCCTGCGGATCAAGATTGGCCTCGCCGATCGCCGGCAGCTTCCAGCGCAGGCCCACCGCGATGGTGGCCAGCTGGAGCACCGCCGCGACATGCAGCGCGCCGACCGGCCCGTGATGATCCGCAATCACGCCGAACAGCCAGCTGCCACCCGCCATCGCACCAAACACCGCCATCTGGTAAAGCGCCAGCGCGCGGGCGACGACCCAGCGCGGGGAGGCCATCTGGATGCTGACATTGAAGGTCGAGAGCGCGACCACCCAGCCCGCGCCAGCCAGCACCAGCGCCAGCAGCGAGAAGGCCAGATAGGCGCTGACGCCGGTCGCGCTGGCGCCGATCGCGACGGCGAGCGCTGCAATCTGCACCACCCCTTCGGTCGAAAACCGGCGGCGCAGCCAGCCGCTGGAGAAGGCGCCGCCGACCGCGCCCAGGCCGAAGCAGCCGAGCAGCAGGCCATAGGTGAGCGCGCCGCCCTGCACCACGTCGCGCGCGACCAGCGGCATCATCGCCGGGATCGCACTGGCCGCCAGACCGAAGACGGCCGCGCGCACCATCACCCGGCGGATCGGCGGCGACATGGCGACATAGCGCAGGCCCGCGCCCATCGCCATGCCCAGCCGCTCGCGCGGCAGCACGCGTTTGGGCACATCGCGCCGCCAGCGCAGCAGCACCACGATCAGCCCGACATAACTCACGGCATTGATGAGGAAGGCCGCGGCCGCGCCGGCAAAGGCCACGATCGCGCCGCCCAGCGCCGGCCCCACGCTGCGCGCGATGTTGAAGCCCATGCTGTTCATGGCCACCGCGCTCGGCAGCGTGGCGCGCGGCACCATATCGCCGACCGAGGCCTGCCAGGCCGGCGAGTTCATCGCCGTGCCGCACCCGATGAGAAAGGTCAGCGAGAGCAGCAGCCATGGCGTCAGCAGTCCCGCCCATGCGGCGGCGGCGAGGATGAGCGAGACGACCAGCATGAAGCTTTGCGCGGTGAGCATCACCTTGCGCCGGTCGACATTGTCCGCCACCGCGCCGGCCCAGAGCGAAAGCAGCATGATCGGCAGGCTGGTCGAGGTCTGCACCAGCGCGATCATCTGCGGCGATGCGCCCAGCCCGGTCATCATCCACGAGGCGCCCACCGCCTGAATGAGCCCGCCGAAATTGGAGGCCATGCTGGCGATCCACACAGCGCGGAAAATGGGCAGGGCCAGCGGGGAGGGAGAGGGAGTCTCGGCGCTCATGCAGCTTCTATGCACAGAGTTGAGAAAAAGTGCCCCTTTTCTTGTCATATTTCCGCAGGACGCGGCGCGATCCCCCACACAAGCCGTTGACGCGGCCGGTCGCGGCCCCAATATGCGGGCCATGGAGAAGCTCAACCTCACCGATGCGCAATGGCGCGAGCGCCTCACGCCCGAACAATATCATGTGCTGCGCGAGCATGGCACGGAGCCGCGTTTTTCCGGCCCCTACAATGCCAACAAGGCCGCCGGCATCTATCATTGCGCGGGCTGCGGCCTGCCGCTGTTCGAATCCGGACATAAATATGAAAGCGGCTCGGGCTGGCCGAGTTTTACCGCGCCGATCGAGGATGAGGTCGTCAGCGAGCTGGTCGACACCAGCCATGGCATGCGCCGGGTCGAGATACGCTGCGCCCGGTGCGAGGGGCATCTGGGCCATGTCTTCGAGGACGGCCCCGGCCCCGCCGGCCTGCGCTACTGTATGAACAGCGCCTCCCTCGCTTTCGAGCCGGATGACGAATAAGACATCACCCCCGCTGCTCCGCACCATTCAGCCCTTGTAAAGGCGAAAAGCGCTTGTAGCGTCAAAACATGAAGGCGGAACAGGGCAGGCAATGGCCAGAATAAGGTCGACGGGCAGCGCACGGCGCTGGCTCTTCCGGCTTCTCAAGATCGGCATCGGCGTGACCGTCGCGGGGCTCATTGCGATCGTGATCGCAGTGATGATCGCCATGCAGTCGCTGCCCGGTTTCGATTCGCTGCGAAGCTCACCCAACGGACAGATGATCCGCGTCCACTCGTCCGACGGCACGGTGATCGTGTCATTGGGGCCGAGCTACGGCCGCTGGCTCGCCGCCGACCAGATTCCCGAAGTGATGACGCGCGCGCTGGTCTCGGTGGAGGACAAGCGCTTCTACATGCACCCCGGCGTCGATCCGCTCGGCGTGGCGCGCGGTGCCTGGCGCGCGTTCGTCCGGCGCGGCACCGGCCGGCGCATCGAGGGTGGCTCCACCATCACCCAGCAGCTCGCCCGCAACATCTTCCTCAACAACAGCTATACCGCCGGCCGCAAGCTGCGCGAGATGGTGCTGGCGCTGGCGCTCGAACGCAAGTTCAGCAAGCAGCAGATTCTTGAACTCTATCTCAACAAGGTCTATTTCGGCGGCGGCGCCTATGGCGTGGACGCGGCGAGCCGCAAATTCTTTGGCCATAGCGCCACCACGCTCAGCCTCGCTGAAGCCGCGGTGATCGCCGGGCTGGTCAAGGCGCCCTCCAACTATTCGCCGACGGCGGATGCGGATGCGGCGGTCGGCCGCGCCGGCGTGGTGCTCGATGTGATGGAGGCCAATGGCGACATCACCCGCGCCGAGCGCGCGCAGGTCGATCTGGCGAGTGTCCATATGACGCCGGACAAGGCGCAGGACAGCGTGCGCTATTTCACCGACTGGGTGCTGCCGCAGCTCGACAATCTGATCGACGAGCGCGACCAGCCGCTGGACGTCTACACGACGATCGACCTCAAATTGCAGCGCGCCGCCGTCGCGGCGATCAAGGCCAATGTCCCGGCCGGGGCGCAGGGTGCCCTCGTCAGCCTCGATCGCGACGGCGCCGTGCGCGCCATGATCGGCGGGCTCGATTATATCAGCTCCAACTATAATCGCGCGACCACGGCGGAGCGCCAGCCCGGCTCGGCCTTCAAGATGTTCGTTTATCTGACCGCGCTGGAGGCCGGCTATACGCCGCAGACGCCGATCATCGACAGCCCGGTGACCATCAACGGCTGGACCCCGCGCAACGATAATCGCCGCAATGTCGGCGAAATCGACGTGCGCACCGCCTTTGCCTATTCGATCAACACGGTCGCGGCGAAGCTGGGCATGGAAGTGGGCTTCCCCGCCGTGGCCGACATGGCGCGGCGCTTCGGCATCTCGACCACCATCAACACCCATCCCTCGATGGTGCTGGGCACCTCCGAAGTGCATCTGATCGACATGACCCGCGCCTTCGCCTCGGTGGCGCGCAAGGGCGTGGCGGTGGCGCCCTATGGCATCCTCAAGGTCGCCACGGCGGACGGGGACGTCCTGTATGAGCATCAGGACGATACCAGCCGCGTGCTCGTCGCGCCCTGGGTGGCGGCCGGCATGACCGACCTCATGCAGACCGCCGTCAACACCGGCACCGGCCGCGCGGCGCAGATCGGCCGGCCGGTGGCGGGCAAGACCGGCACGACGAGCAGCAACAAGGATGGCTGGTTCGTCGGCTTCTCCAGCGGCCTCACCACCGGGGTGTGGATGGGCCGCGACGATAATCGCGCGATCCCCGGCCTGGCCGGCGGCCGCGCGCCGGCGCGGGCGTTCGCGGCCTATATGAGCGTGGCCACCGCCGGCCGCCCGGTCGAGAATTTCGAGACCGAGGTGACGCTGCCCGAGTGGCAGATCGAGCCGGACGACGAAATCTATGGCCAGCCCGATAATGGCATGATGGTCGATCAGGATGGCCTGCCGCTCGACCGCTCGCCTGCCGACGAGGCCGGCGCCCCGGCGCCGTCAGCGCCCGAGGATGGCAGCGTCGAGGCGCCGCAGCGGATCGACCAGCGCTGGATCGATGAAGTGCTGGGCCGCCCGCAGCAGCCCGAGCAGCCTCCCGCACGCCCGGCGCCGCAACCGCAGCAGACGCGGCCTTGATGGCGGGTTGCAGGTAGCACGTCAAAAGCCGGAAAGACCGTAGGGGCGGTCTGTCGGCTTTGGCTTATATTGACGGTCATGCAGCCCTTCGGCAGGCTGCAATTGCCCGGATAACGGGTCGGGGCTACATCGTCGAATATGATCATCCGTCCCGCCCGCGCCGAAGATGCAACCGGCATTTGGTCCATCATTGGCCCAACGATCCGTGCGGGAGAAACCTACGCCCTGGACCCTCGGATGAGCGAGGCCGATGCGTTGGCCTACTGGCTTGAGCCGGATAAAGAAACCTTTGTCGCAGAGGACGGCGGCACACTCTTGGGCACCTATTATATACGCTCGAATCAGGCAGGGGGTGGCAGTCACGTCAGCAACTGCGGGTATATGACCAGCTCTGCGGCAACAGGGCGGGGCGTAGCGGGCCGCATGTGCGAGCATTCGTTGGATCATGCTCGTTCACGAGGCTTCACCGCGATGCAATTTAACTGCGTGGTCAGCACCAATGAGCGCGCTGTCAAGCTTTGGCAAAAGTGGGGCTTTGCGATAGTCGGTCGGTTGCCGCTGGCTTTTCGGCATCCGACGCATGGCTATGTCGATGCGTTGGTGATGTTCAGGCCATTATAGCCATGTCTGCTTCATCGGCTTTCAGGCGGTCGTCATTGGCGGTTTGACTGACCAAAAATCGTCGTCCGGCCGGTCTGTCTTCAGCTCGAACGTCTCGTTTGCAGTCGCTCAGCGTGGTCAAAGCAGCCGTCGAATCTGGCGCGCGCTAAACGCCATCCCGGTAGCGATGCAACCCCGCCCCCTCGCGGCGCAACCAGGCGCGGGCCTCGTCCGGATCGGCGGGGGAGATGGCGCGGACCAGATCGTGAAAGTCCGGGCCATGGTGCATGTGCCGCAGATGCGCGACCTCATGGGCGACGGTCGCCAGCCGGACAGGCGGCGGCGCGAGGATGAGCCGCCAGCTGTAGCGGATGTCGCCGCGCCCCGAGCAACTGCCCCAGCGGCCGCGCGGATCGCCGATCGAGACGCGGCCGAGCGGCAGGCCATGGGCGGCGGCCAGCGCCTGCGTTTCCGCCGTCAGCGCCTCTTTCGCGCGGGCCTTGAGCCAGCGGACCACGCGCGGGCCGGCATGATCGGTCGGCCCGCCGACAAGCAGGCGATCCGTCTCGCGCCTGATCTGGCGGCCGGGCGTGCCCGTCGCCACGATCAGCAGCGGCTCGCCTTCCACCGGCACCCGCACCCCGTCACCGAGCAGCACGACGCCGGGCGCCCGGCCGCGCTGCGTCTCGATCCAGCCGGATTGCTCGCCCGCCCAGAGGAGCGCGCGTTTCAGCGCCGCGCGGGTGGGGATGGTGAGGAGGGCCCGGTCGGTCAGGCCGTCGAAACGCAGGCGCATCCGCCGCGCGCGGGCATGGCGCTGCACGATGAGCGGCACCGCCTCGCCATTGGCGAGCAGCAGCCGATGCTCAGAGTGCGCGCTCGACAATGTGATTCTCCAGATCGCCCGCCAGCGTTTCCGAGATCGTCCAGCCGCGCACGGAGATGCCGGCGCGATGCACCGCCTCGCGGTCGCCGCAGACGAGATAATGCCACTCCGGCAGCGGCTGCCCCTCGGCGCGCAGCTTGTAGGCGCAGGTTTGCGGCAGCCATTCGATGCTCTTCAGCTTGCCCGGCGTCAGGCGCAGGCAGTCCGGCACGAACGCGCGGCGGTGGCGATAATTGCTGCATTGCGCGGTGTTGCGATCGAGCAGGCGGCAGGCGACATTGGTGGGGTAGACGCGGCCGGTCTCGCTATCCTCCACCTTGTGCAGGCAGCATTTGCCGCAACCGTCGCACAGCGCTTCCCACTGCGCGCGATCGAGGGTTTCGAGCGGTTGCTCCCAGAAGGTCATTTGACGAAGCGGATCAGGAAATCGCGCACCGCCTCGGCGGAGCCCCCATCCTCGCCCGGCGTGCCGTCATCCACTGGCACCAGCGCGATCGGGGCGCCGTCCGGGCCGAACAGATAGGGCGTGCGGCTGTGGCCGACGAGATAATCCTGCGTGGCGGCCTGATCGCCCTCCTTGCCGGCGACGACCACGAAGGCTTTCTTCACCGCGTCGATCTGCTCGGGCGTGCCGGTGAGGCCGATGAGGCGGGGATGGAAAGCGGCGACATAGGTCTTGATGACATCCGGCGTATCGCGCTGCGGGTCGACGGTGATGAAGATCGGCTGGATCTTCGCGGCGGTGGCCGGATCGGCCTTTTCCAGCTGGCGGAAGCCGGCCATGATGTGCGTGAGATCGAGCGGGCAGACGTCCGGGCAATAGGTGTAGCCGAAATAGACGAGGCGATATTTGCCGGCGAAATCGGTCCAGTTCACGGTCTTGCCGTCCTGATCGGTCAGCGCGAAATCCCCGCCGATGCTCGCGCCGACGAGATTGCCCTCGTCGCTTTGCGCCGGGCCGGGCTGGGTGGGCTGGCAGCCGGCAAGCAGCATCGCAACGGAGAAAAGGGCGAGAATCCGGGTGGCTTTGTTCATAGCGCAGCCAGCCATGCCTTGCTATTGGGGCAGGTGCAACTGCATTGGTTATGCGGATGGCTGCACAGCGAAGAGGGGGACGGAAACGTGACGGAGCATCGCCGGGACATACGGGAGCGCAGGCGCGCCGGGCTGGTGATGCTGATTGCGGCGGCCCTGCTCGGCCTGTTCGTCGCCCGGCCGGCAGCGGCGCAATTCTCCGACAGCTACAAGTTCCTCGAAGCGGTGCGCAAGAGCGACAATGACGCAATCCTCAAGGCGCTCGAACAGCCCGGTGTCACGCTGGTCAACACCAAGGACAAGACCACCGGCGAAACGGCGCTGATCATCACCGTCGGCCGGCGGGACGTTGCCTATACGCGCTATCTCCTCTCACGCGGTGCGCGCCCGGAGCTGACCGACAATCAGGGCCGCAGCCCGCTGATGCTGGCGGTCGAAAAGCGCTTCATGGAAGGCGCCGAAATGCTGCTGGGCGCAAAGGCCAACCCCAATCAGGCGAATAGCAGCGGCGAAACCCCGCTGATCCGGGCCGTGCAGATGCGCGATCTGGCGATGGTCCGCCTGCTGATGACAGCCGGTGCCGATCCCGACAAGCGCGATGCGCTCGCCGGCCAGTCCGCGCTCGACTATGCCCGGCAAGGCAATCCGGTGCCGGGCATGATTGAAGCGCTGACGGCCGACCGGAAGGCGCCGAAGAGCAAGGCCGTGCAAGGCCCCTCGCTCTAATCACCGACCTGTCCTGCCGCGCTGACGGCGACACGGACCGCCGCGCCGCGAACCCGCGCCATGCCCGCGGCCGCCATGGCAGGCCCGGCTCACCCGGTCAGGCGGTGCACGCTCCGCCCGGCGCCCGAGCGGCCGCGCCCATGACCTGACGAGCGTTTTACCCAGCCACGCGCATGCAGGGCCAAGCCGGCCCCGGTTGCCGGCGCCGATCCGGCTCCGCGTGCGGCGCCCCCGCCCTCCATGGCCCCGCCGGATGGCGGATGGCTGCCATCACGCCTTGCCGTGCTGTGGGAACCAGTCGCCGCGATCGACGTTCGCTCAGGATGAGCAGTTCCGCACCCGCTATCGCGCCGGACAGGTCGGGAACAGGCGGGCGGTGGCCGCTTATACCCTGGCGGATCGTGGCCCTGTCCGTTGGCGGCGTGATATTGCTGCTTCTGCTGGTGATCGCCGCTTTTCCGGTCAGCTGGGCGAAATCATGGACCGAGCGGACGATCGCGGCGAGGATCGGCGCGCCGGTCACCATCGGCTCGCTGACCCGCGAGCCGGCCCTCTCCTTCACCCCCACGCTGGTCATCCATGACCTGACGATCGCGCAGCCGCGCTGGGCGGGGGACGGCGCGCTGCTGACCATCGCCGCCCTGCGCCTGCGCGTGCCGCTGCTCCCCATCCTCACCGGGCGCGGCGTCCAGCCCGAGGGCATTGCGGCACAGGGCCTGTCCGTCGCACTGGTGCGCGATGCCAGCGGCCGGTCGAACTGGCAGGGCCGCGCGGAGGCCAATGAGCGCGGTGGCGGTCATGGCCGCATCCGGCTCACCGATCTCACCATTGCGGACGGGCGGTTCAGCCTGCGCGACGCGCGGCGGCACCTCACGCTCGCCGGCACGCTGGCGGCAAACAGCACCACCGGGCTGGTCGTCAAAGGCGACGGGCGGTTCCATGATGCCCGCGCCACGCTGTCCCTCACCGGCGAGCCGATCACCGCGCGCGATCAGGACAAGCCCTATCAGTTCACGCTGGCCTTCGCCTCGCCCTTGCTGACTCTGTCGGCGCAGGGCGAGACGCAAGGCGCGCTCAACATGGCGGCCATGGGCGCCAGCGTGCAGGCGCGCGCGCCATCGCTCAAATATCTCGACGATCTCGTGCAGGCCGGCCTGTTCGGCACCCAGCCGATCGACCTTGAGGCGACGGTCCGCCATCAAGGTCGTGACTGGCTTGTCGACAGGATCGACGGCCGGATCGGCCGCTCGCGCTTCACTGGCAAGGCGGAGATTCTCAAGCGCGCGGGGCGCTCGAAGATCGACGCCTCGCTCCATTTCACGCAATTTGATTTTGATGATCTGGCCGACGATGCCGGCCGGGCCGAAGCGGCGGCGCTCACCGCGCGCCTTGGCCCCCGCGTCCTGCCCAATACGCGCATCAACCTGTCCAAAATGGGGCCGACCGACGGGCAGATCCGCTTCAGGGCGGACAAATTGCTGTTCCGTCACCCGTCCGTATTCCGATCGCTGAGCGGCACTGTCGGCCTCGATCACAAGCTGCTGACGCTGGATGATGTGCAGGCCGGCCTCGTCAACGGGCGCATGACCGGCCGCGTGGTGGTCGACCACCGGCAGGGGGCCTCCCCCCGGCTCGATGTCGACCTGCTGTTGCGCGATGGCCGGCTCGGCCCGCTGGTGGGCGCAGCGGACAAGGTGGATGCCCCGTTCCGCGCCCGCATTCGCCTGACCGGGCGCGGCGATACCATCCGCGCCGCCCTGTCCCGCGCGGATGGTCATGCCGGGCTGGTCGCCAGCAACGGCCGGGTCCTGAAGCTCGCGGCCGCCGTGCTGGCGCAGGATGTCGGCCGGGCGCTCGGCGCGGCGCTGGGGGACAGGAGCGCCATGGTGCCGCTGCGCTGCCTCGCGCTTGGCTTCAAGGCGCGCGGCGGCACGCTCACGGCCGACCCATTCCTCATCGACACCGAGACGTCGCGCAGCCGCGGCCGCGGCACCATCCGGCTCGACGGCGAGGCGATTGCTCTCGCCATCAGCGGCGCGGCGCGAGACCCCACCGGCCTGCGCCTTGCCGACCCGATCACCATCGGCGGCACGCTCAGCCAGCCCGTCGTGCAGATTGCCGATCTGGACAGCGGCAAGAAGGATGTCGGCGCGGTGCTGGGCGTGGTGGCAAAGTCCATCGGCGGCGCGCTGGGGCTCCGCAAACAGGAAGCGCCGCCCCCCGTGGCCACGACGGCGCCGATCGACTGCACCGCGCTCTCCCGGCAAATCCTCAGCGACCAGCCCTGAACGAGCGCGCGTCACCCGGCAAGTCAGCCAAAGGCGAGGCGCAATTGCCGGTCCGGCTCGGCGGGAACGTCCGCGCGATCGGCCTCGATGAAATTGGACAGGCCAAGGCCGAGCAGCCGCGCGCCGATGGGGAGCGGCAACTGCGCGCGCAGCAGCTCGATGGCGATCGCCAGCAGCTCCTCCACCCCGGCTGGTGGCGCCGGGAGCGTGCGCGCGCGCGTGAGGATGCGGAAGTCCCCGAGCTTGATCTTGAGCGTGACGGTGCGGCCGACGGCATGGGCCTTGCCGATCCGCCCCCACAGCCGCGCCGCGATCTTCTCCAGCTCGGCGCGCAGCAGCGGCTCGGCGCCGATATCGCTCGCAAACGTATCCTCGACGCTGATCGACTTTCGCACCTCATGATCGCGCACCGGCCGCTCATCCAGCCCCCGCGCCGCGCCATGATAGAAAGCCGCCGCCTTGCCGAAATGGCGCTGAAGCGCCGGCAGCGTCCATGACCTGAGATCCGCGCCGGTGCGGATATCGAGCGCCGCCATGCGCCGCGCCGTGACCGGGCCCACGCCGTGGATGCGCGCAACCGGCATGGCCGCCATGAAGGCCGCGGCCTCCTCCGGCTTCACCACGCACAGCCCGTCGGGCTTGTTCTGATCCGAGGCGAGCTTGGCGATCAGCTTGTTCGACGAGACGCCGGCCGAAGCGGTGAGGCTGGTCTCCTCGCGGATCAGCCGGCGGATTTCCTGCGCGATATAGGTCGCCGAGACGATGCCGAGCTTGTTGTGCGTCACATCGAGATAGGCCTCGTCCAGCGACAGCGGCTGGATGACATCGGTGAAGCGCTCGAAAATCGCCCGGATCTGCGCGGAGACGGCGCGATAGGCATCGAAGCGGGCGGGCACGAAGAGCAGCTCCGGGCACAGCCGCCGCGCCTGCCCGCCGGGCATGGCCGAGCGCACGCCGAACACCCGCGCCTCATAGCTCGCCGCCGCCACGACGCCGCGCGGCCCGCCGCCGCCGACCGCCAGTGGCCTGCCGCGCAAGGCGGGATCGTCCCGCTGTTCGACCGCCGCGAAGAAGGCGTCCATATCGATATGGATGATCTTGCGATGCTGCCCGGATCCGTCCGTCATGACCGACTCATGCCACGATCGAAACAGGAACGAAAGCGGAACGTTCTCAATGCAAAAATACGACCAGCCGTTCACCGCATCGGACCAGTCCATGATTGAACCGCACGGGAAAGCCGTTAAAGTTCATCATTCCATGCTGACTGCCGCGCCTCTCTCCGCTGAAACGCTGGCGTCCATCTTCGCACAGAGCGTGGATTGCGTAAAACTCGTCGATCTGGACGGCAACCTGCTCTGGATGAACGCGCACGGCCAGCGCGCCATGGAAATAGACGATTTCGCGGCGCTCAAGGGCACAAGCTGGTCCGGCCTGTGGCCGGAGGAGACGCGCCCGTTGATCGAGGATATGCTGGCCCAGGCGCTGGAAGGCAGGACCATGCGGTTCGATGCCGCCTGCCCGACCGCCAAAGGCGCGCCGCGCTGGTGGGGCGTGACGATCTCGACCGTGGCGGATATTGCCGGGCGCAAGGTCGGTTTCATGGCCATCTCGCGCGATGCCACGGCGGCGCACACCGCCCGGCAGGCGCTGGAGATCGGCTCGGCCGAACTGCGCCACCGGCTGCGCAACACCTATGCGATCGTCGGCGCGCTGATGAGCGGGTTTGCACGCGGCAATGCCGAGCATGAAGCCTTCGCCCATGACATGCAGGAGCGACTGATCACGCTCAGCATCGCGCAATCGCTGTTCACCACGGACACGGCGCCATGCGATCTGGCCAGGCTTGTCCCGGCGCTGGTCGATCCCTTTGCCAGCCCCGCTTGCGCCGTGACGATCGCCGCGCCCGCCAATATCCTCGTCGGGCAGGATCAGGCGAACGCCATCGCGCTCGTCATCGGGGAGCTGTGCGTGAATTCGGTCAAACATGGCGCGGCGGCGTCCAGCGGCACGATCGGCATCACCGTCTCGGCGCAGGAGGATCGCTGCCAGATCATCTGGGCGGAACGGGGCGCGCGACTGATCGGCGACCGCGACCGGCCCGGCGCGCAGGGGCTCCGGCTGATCGCCCGCATCGTGCAGGCGCGCGGCGGCACCTTGCATATCGGCTGGCAAAGCCATGGCCCGACGGTGACGATCGGCTTTCCGGTCCTGGCAGACGAGCCGGCCTGAGCGCCGGGCATGACGCAACGGTCTTTGCGAGCGCGCCCCGCGGCATGGCTTCAGCCGCTGTTTTTCTGCCCGAGCTTCAGCGCCTTCAACGCCGCGAACGGGCCGGCCTCGCCCTCGCTCAGCACACCCAGTGCGCGCAGCTTTTCATTGGCATCCGCCACGCGCGGATAAGGATCGAGATTGAGCGCCAGCGTCTGGGCGACCACCTCGCCAAGGTCGACCCGTTCGTCCTCCAGCGCCAGCACGTCGCAATCCGCCTCGCTCAGTTCCAGCTCCTCCTCGTCGATGGCGTCGAGGCCGCGCATGAAGCGCACGGTGAAGTCGGTGTCGATCTGCGCGGGCACATCCTCGCCTGTCGCGGCGCAGGGCTGGACGAGATCAGCGACCAGCGTGCCGGTGACCAGGCAGCCGGTCGCTTCCGGCATGATGCGCAGGCGCGCATCCAGCGCACCCAGCGCGCGCAGGCCGAAGCGCCGGGCCAGGGCCGCGCGCTCCTGCGGCGTGGCGCTGAGACGATGCTCGCGGCTGCCATTGCCAAATTCACTGACGCGGACGATGCGCGAAAATTCCGGGTCGGGCATCTCGGGCGAGAGGGGGGCGGCGGGCGCGGTCATCGAAACGGCCTTTGCTCAGGAATCGAACTGCGCGGCCAGCAGGCCGGCAAGGTCGCGGGTCGCCAGCATCGCGGCGAAAGCGCGCAGCTGCGCGGTGACATGGGCCAGTTGCGCGGCGGCCGGCTCGCCACCACGGTAGAGATTGCGCCGGAGCGCCTCGTCCAGCGAGGCCTCGCCGGCAAAGGCCGTGCGATAGGCTGCGAGTCGGCCGCCCAGCGCGCCGACCATATGGCCGATCTGCTTGCCCACGACGACATCGCCAAAGCCGATCTGCCGGATCTGCCCGTCCATATCCTCGATGAACAGCTCGGTCAGGCGGGCCGATTCGGTCCGCGCATCCAGCGCCTCAAGGCGGAGCAGAATGACGGACAGGACCGCCGCGATCATGTCGAATCGCCCGTCGATCGTGTCGGCAACGCCGCCCTCCAGATACCAGTGCGGGGCGCGCGCGCGGGCCACGGCGGCGGCATAAAGCGGGCGCAGCGCAGCGCCGTCATCGTGGCGGGCGAACAATCTCGAAAGGAGGCTCATGCTCGGTTCAGCTTTCCTGCTGCACATGTCGAAGGGGCTTGGCTACATCCGCCATTTCCGGCGCGCGGCCGATTGCATATTGATTGCCGGGGCCGGCAATGCAATGGGCGACAGGCTGGCCATGATGGTTTCACGAGGATTTTGCAGGAGATGGGCATGCAGCGTGGCATAAGGCGGCCGATACTGGTCGCAGGCGCGGTGGCCGTGATCCTGCTTGCAGGCGGCTGCACGCGGGTGCGCACCCATCAGGGTTTCCTGGCCGATCGACTGATCGTCGACTCGGTCCTGCCGGGCGTGGACAACAAGGCCTCGGTCGAGGGATCGCTGGGCCGCCCCACCTTCGCCTCCCAGTTCGGGCCGGAGCGCTGGTATTATGTCTCGCGTGACACGCGCGCGCTGGCCTTCGCTTCGCCGCGGCCGACCGACCAGCTGCTGGTGACCGTCCAGTTCGACGCGGCCGGCAATGTCGCCAGCGTCGACCGCAACACGACGCTCGATCAGGTGGCCAATATCTCCCCGGCCGGCAGCAAGACGCAGACGCTCGGCCGCAAGCGCAGCCTGCTCGACGAGATTTTCGGCAATATCGGCGCGGTCGGCGCCGGCGGCATGGGCGGCGCCGGTCCGTCCGGTCCGGGGCCGAACGGCAGCTGATTCGCCAGCGCGCGCCGGCAGCCCTGCCGGCGCGATCCGGTTTCCCTTGCATTTACCATGGCCTTGGCATCAAATCCGGCGCTTGAGGGAGAGCCGCGATGCCGCATATCGGCGACCTACAGCCGTTCAGACCGCCGGACTATATGATCGACGGGGCGCCACGCGGCCATTACAGCGCCCGGCGCAGTCGCTGGCGGCTGGCCATCGGCTCGCTCGAACTGGGTTTCGACCGCGCCAGTGAGCGAATCGACACCGCGCCATCGCGCCCGCCGGCCGCGACCTCCCGTTCCGATTCTGGCCCCCGCCCTGATTTTGGCTGGCGCCTGATGGCGCTGGTCGGCACGCTCGCGACCGCCGCGCTGCTGCTGGCCGTGGCCGGCTGGGTCTGGTCGACGCGCGGCGAGGGCATCCGGGGCGGAGAGACGGTGTCCGCCGCCATCATCGACCATGGCGACGCAGCGGACCCGGCCCGGACATCCCCGCCAGTCATCGCCCCCGCTGCCCGCAAGCCGGTGCGGCTGAGCGCCATGATCGAACAGCGCGCGCCCGCGCCCGCCGTGGCGCCGGCCCCGCGCGCCGCCGTGCCGATCGCGGCGGGGCAGGCGATCCGTCCGCAGCCCCCGGTGGAGAGCGGCAAGGCCGTCTCGGCGCCCGACGAGGCGGTGATCAGTTCCGGCAATTTCCTGCTCATCCCGCCAATCGCCCACGCCGTCACGCAGGCTGTGGCCGGCGGTGAGGCGCAAAACTGGACAGCCGGCCATTATCACGGCGTCGTGGTGGTCGGCGATGCGGAGCTGCGCGACGGCAAGAGCTGCCGGCAAGGCACCGTGCTGCTGCGCGACGGCTCGGCGCAAGGGCGCACCCAGCGCTTCGAGCGCTGCCTGCCCGCGGCCAGGGGCTGAGAGGCCGGGCACAACCGGCCCGCCCCACGCACCGGCCTGCGGACGGCCGTTGCCCGGCCCGCCTCGCCTTCGCATCTGACCGGGGCGCCGCAGCCTGCGTTCGCCAAGCGGCATGAACGCCCCGGCACACCGTCCAGGGCGGATCGCCAGTCCGCCCTGACAGCCTGCAAATGGCGTCTTTCCGCACGTCCGGTGTTCACGGGCCATTCGCACGCTGCGCGCCGGGGCACGAATATCCACCAGTGTCGGCACGTCATCTTCTGAAGGACGATCGGCCCTAGGTGGCGCCGCGTTCCTCCTCGATCGCGTGCATATCCTCATCGGAAAAGCCGAAATGATGGCCCACCTCATGGACGATGACATGCGTGATGAGATCCTCCAGCGCCACGCCGCTCTCCACCCACTCATCCAGCAGCGGCCGGCGATACAGGCGAATGGCGGGCGACATGATGCCGGTATCCCACAGGCTCTGCTCGGTGAGCGGCCGTCCTTCATAAAGGCCGGTCAATTCCCACGGGTCCTCGATGCCCAGTTCGGCCAGCACCGCCGCGTCCGCAAATTCCTCGATATGGACCGAGACGCCATCCAGATGCGCGCGGAACAGGGGCGGCATCGCGGCGATCGCCCGACGTGCCAGCTGCTCGATCACCGCCGCGCCGGGCGCGTGGATCATGGCCGCGCCGGGCGGCGCCACAGCGCCGCTCCGCCACCGGCCGCGCCTCGCCCGCATGTCCGCACTGCTCTCATGCCCGGCACTGTAAAGGCCGCCCGGCCCGCCGGCAACCGCCGCGCCATCGCACACCGCACGCGCCGCCCTTCGCCGTCGACCGATTGACAATCTGCCGGCATCGGCCCAATCGCAGGGCCATGTCCGCGCCCCCTGTCCGCGCTGCGCCCACGACCGACCAGCGCTTCGGCCTGCGCCGCACTGTCCGCCTGCCCGGCCCGCTCCCGCTCGATAGCGGCGCATCGCTGGCGCCTGTCGATATCGCCTATGAGACCTATGGCACGCTGGATGCGGACGGCGGCAATGCCATTCTCATCTGCCATGCGCTGACCGGCGACCAGTTCGTCGCCTCGCAGCATCCCGTCACCGGCAAGCCCGGCTGGTGGACGCGCGCGGTGGGCGAGGGCAAGCCGATCGACCCGGCGCGGCACTTCATCATCTGCGCCAATGTGCTCGGCAGCTGCCTGGGCTCCTCCGGCCCGGCGAGCATCGATCCGGCCACCGGCGCGCCCTATGCCATGCGCTTTCCGGTCATCACCATTGCCGACATGATCCGCGCGCAGGCCATGCTGCTCGATCATCTCGGCGTCGCCCGGCTGGCGGCCGTGATCGGCGGCTCGATGGGCGGCATGCAGGCCCTGCTCTGGCCGACGCTCTTTCCCGACCGGGTGCGCTCGACCATCGTCATCGCCTCCACCTCGCGCCACAGCGCGCAGAATATCGCCTTCCACGAGGTCGGCCGGCAGGCGATCATGGCCGATCCACGCTGGCGCGGCGGCGACTATTATGCCGATGGCGACGCGCCGACCGCTGGCCTGGCCGTCGCGCGGATGGCGGCGCACATCACCTATCTCTCCGAAGCGGGGCTGACCGAGAAGTTCGGGCGGCGGCTGCAGGGACGCGAGGCCAAGACCTTCGGCTTCGACGCGGATTTCCAGGTGGAGAGCTATCTGCGCCATCAAGGCATCAGCTTCGTCGAGCGGTTCGATGCCAACAGCTACCTCTACATCACCCGCGCCACCGATTATTTCGATCTGGGCGAAGATCATGGCGGCAACCTTGCCTCCGCCTTCACGCAGACGCGCGCGCGCTTCTGCATCATCAGCTTCGATACCGACTGGCTCTACCCGACCAGCGAATCGCGCACCATCGTCCATGCGCTCCATGCCGCCGGACGCGAAGCCAGCTTCGTCGAGCTCTCCAGCCCCTTCGGCCATGACAGCTTCCTGCTCGAAGCACCGGAGATGAACCGCGTGATCGACGGCTTTCTGCGCGCGGGTGAGCGATGAGCATCGCCCTGCCCGATGGCTATCACCTGCGCGAAGGCGCCGACGCCGTGGCGGCGCATGGCTATCTCTCGCGCAGCTACTGGGCCACGGGCATCCCGCTCGAGACGGTGCGCCAGTCGCTGGAGAACAGCTTCGCCATCTCCGTGCTGCACGGCACCGGACAGGTGTCGATGGCGCGGGTCATCACCGATTACACGACCTTTGCCTATCTGGCCGACGTCTATGTGCTGGAAGCGCATCGCGGACTGGGGCTCAGCAAGGCGATGGTGGCCTTTCTGCGCGCTCATCCGCGCTTGCAGAATCTGCGCCGCTGGGCGCTGTGCACATTGGACGCGCAGCCGCTCTACCGCCAGTTCGGCTGGGTCGAATATCCCCACCCGGAGCGCATGATGACGCTCGACAATCCGGATATCTACGGATGACCCCCGACGAAGCGCTCCGCCCCGACCTCGCCCTCATCGCCCGCCACATCACCCCCGGCGCGCGCGTGCTGGATGTCGGCTGCGGCGACGGCGCGCTGATGGCGGCGCTGCGCGACACCACCGGCGCGGACGTGCGCGGGCTGGAGATCGACGCGGAGAATGTCGCGGCCGCCGTTGCGCGCGGGCTGCCCGTGGTGCAGGGCGACGCCGATACCGACCTTGGCTATTATCCCGACCATAGCTTCGACTATGCCATTCTCAGCCAGACGTTGCAGACGACGCACCGGCCGGACCGGGTGGTCGAGGAGCTGCTGCGCATCGGCAAGGAGGCGTTCGTCTCCTTCCCCAATTTCGCGCATTGGCGCGGGCGGCTCTCGCTGCTGCTGGGCGGGCGCATGCCGGTGACGCGGCTGCTGCCGCACCGCTGGTATGACACGCCCAATATCCACCACCTGACCATCGACGATTTCCGCGCCGTGGTGCGCGAGCGCGGCTGGCAGATCGATGGCCAGTGGTTCCTCAACGATGGCCGCGAAACCGGGCCGGGCAACGCCAATCTCTTTGCCGAGCACGCCGTCTTCCTGCTGCGCGGCTGACCGCTGGGCCGCCATCCGCGGCATCCATGCCGACTGATGTTGCAGCGCACAAAGGCTGGTCAAAAGCCGCGTGGACGTGCATAGGGCGCGGCCAACAGCAAAACAGAACAAGAGAACAGGCCGATGACCGCGCAGGTCAAACCCTTCCCGATGCATGACCGCGAATTCGTCGGGCTGCTCGCCTCGATCATGGCGCTCAATGCGCTGGCGATCGATGCGATGCTGCCGGCCTTCCCGGCGATTCGGGCTTCGCTGGGTGTCGCTGATCCCAACTCGATGCAATATATGATCACCAGCTATCTGCTCGCCAATGCGATCGGATCGCTGGTCGCCGGCCCATTGGCCGACCGCTTCGGGCGTCGGCCGATGTTGCTGCTCAGCATCACCTTCGCGGCGATTGGCGGGCTGGCCAGCGCGCTGGCGCCGACCTACGAGATTCTGCTCACCATGCGCGTGGTCCACGGCTTCTTCGCCGCCGGCCTCGGCGTCCTCGCCGTCTCGGTGATTCGCGATCGCTTCTCGGGCGACAAGATGGCGCGGCTGATGAGCCTCATCATCATCATCTTCATGCTGGTGCCGGTGATGGCGCCGTCCATCGGGCAACTGGTGCTGGTGATCGCGAGCTGGCGCGAGATTTTCTACGTGCTCGCCGTCGCCGCATTCGCCGTGTTCATCTGGGCCTGGTTCCGCCTGCCCGAAACCCTGCCGCCGGACTATCGCCAGGCCATCTCGGTGCCTGTCATCGCGCGCAACTGGGTCGCGGTGGTGAAGGATCGGCAGGGCTTCGGCTATATGATGGGCGCCGGCATCATGATGGGCGGCATGTTCGGCTTCCTGAACAGCGCGCAGCAAATCTTCTTCGACGTGTTCGATGCGGCCGATATCTTCCCGCTCGCCTTCGCCTGCGTGGCCGGGGCCATGGCGGTCGCCAACTTCTCCAACAGCCGCATCGTCGAGCGGTTCGGCGCGCGCCGGGTGTCGCACACGGCGCTGATCGCGTTCATCCTGCTCAGCCTGTGCCAGCTCCTCGCCGGCAAGATGACGCCGGAGCCGATGCTGCTCTTCCTCATCCTGGTCGCGCTCAACATGGGCATGATCGGCTTTACCGGCTCCAATTTCGGCTCGATCGCCATGGAGCCATTCGGCCATATCGCGGGCTCCGCCGCCAGCTTCCAGAGCTTTGCCCGCATGGCGCTCGCCACGCTGATCGGCGCGGCGACCGGCCAGCGCTTCAACGGCACGACCGAGCCGCTCGCGCAAGGGTTCGTGCTGACCGGCCTGCTCGGCCTCGGCTTCATCCTCTTCGCCGAACGCGGCCGGTTGTGGACCCGCCCCCATCGCGCCGCCCTGCGGCCCAATCCGCCGCCGCACCCGCCGACGCCCTGACGCCGCCGCCACGGTTCCCAGTCTCCGCCCCGCCCGCCCCGGCGGGCCGTGTCCGTGCGCGCGCCGGAGAGGCGGCGGCGGGCGATGCGATGCACGGCGCGACCGCCTATATAGAGCCCGTGGCGGCTGCGGCAGCGCCCGGGCGGGCACTTCACATAAAGATTCCTTGATATAAGGATTTCTTTATATGATAGTCCCGCCGGAGACGGGGCGTCGAGCGGCCTCGCTGCAATGAGAGGAACCAGTCATGGCCAAGCCCCCTTTTCGCGCCGATCATGTCGGCAGTTTTCTGCGCCCCAAAGCCCTGCTCGATGCACGCGACGCCTTTGCGCGCGGCGAGATCGACCGCGCCGCCCTGCGTGCCGTCGAGGATGAGGCGATTCGCGATGTCGTCGCCTTTCAGGAAGGCCTCGGCCTCAAGGCGATCACGGACGGCGAATATCGCCGCAAATTCTTCCACACCGATTTCCTGCTCCAGCTCGACGGCATCGAGGAGCAGGGCGGCATGGAGGTCAGCTTCCACAATGCGGTCGGCAAGGATGTCCATTTCGCGCCGCCCAAGATGGTCGTCACCGGCAAGATCGGCCATGCCCACCCGATCCAGCGCGCCGATTACGAGTTTCTCGCCAGCGTGGTGAAGGAGACGCCCAAGGTCACCATCCCCTCGCCCACCATGCTGCATTTCCGCGCCGGGCGGGAAGGGATCAGCGAGGCGGTCTATCCCGACATGAGCGAGTTTTTCGCCGATGTCGCCGCCGCCTATCAGGACGAGGTCGCCGACCTTGCCGCCGCCGGCTGCCGCTACCTCCAGCTCGACGACACCAACCTGGCCTATCTGTGCGACGACCAGCAGCGCGAAAACGCCCGCAAGCGCGGCCTCGATCCCGATGACCTGCCCCGCCATTATGCGACGATGATCAACGACGCCGTCGCCGCCGGGCCGGCCGACATGTTCACCGCCGTGCATCTGTGCCGGGGCAATTTCCGCTCCAGCTGGGCGGCCGAGGGCGGCTATGAGCCGGTCGCGGAGATCATGTTCAACGAACTGAACATCGACGCCTTCCTGCTCGAATATGACGATGCGCGCTCGGGCGATTTCGCGCCGCTGCGCTTTCTCCCCAAGGGCAAGACGGTGGTGCTGGGCCTCGTCACCACCAAGCTGGGCGATCTGGAGACGAAGGACGAGATCCGCCGCCGCATCGATGAAGCATCCAGATATGCCCCGCTCGACCAGCTCGCCCTGTCCCCGCAATGCGGCTTCGCCTCGACCGTCCATGGCAATGACATCGCCGTGGAGCAGCAGGCCGCCAAGTTGCAGCTCGTCCTCGATGTCGCGGAAGAGGTCTGGGGCAAGGACTGACCCGCGCGCCGCCGGCAACGCCGGCCGGTCCTGAAAGCGCCGCCCGCCCTCTCCGGCCGGCGGCGCTTTTGGCGATCAGGACACCGGCGGCACCGGCATGGGCGGCGCATCCGGATCATCCTCATGCACGTCCATCACGCCCTGCCCGACATGGCTGCGCCGATAGCTGTAGCCGAAGTAGACGAACAGCCCGACCACCGCCCAGATGACGAACATCAGCTTGGTCTCCGTGCCCAGCTTGAAGAACAGATACAAGCATCCGATAATCGCCAGCGGCGCCGTGATCGCGATCAGCGGCGTGCGGAATGGCCGGTGCCGGCCCGGATCGGTGCGCCGCAGCAGCAGCACGGCGATCGACACCGCCCCGAAGGCGAAGAGCGTGCCGGAATTGGAGATGTCCGCCAGGATGCCGACCGGGAAGAAGGCGGCGAACAGCGACACACACACACCGGTGAGGATCGTGATGACATGCGGCGTGTGGAATTTCGGGTGGATGCGGGAGAAGACCGCCGGCAGCAGCCCGTCCCGGCTCATCACGAAGAAGATGCGCGTCTGGCCGAACATCATCATCAGGATGACGGAGGGCAAGGCGAGCCCGGCGGCCAGGCCGACCAGATTGCCGATCTGCGGCCAGCCAATCTCGCGCAAGGTCCACGCCAGCGCTTCCTTGGAGCAGACCACGGCAGCATCCTTGATCGCCGCGCATTCCCGCGCCAGTCCGGCGCTGCCGGGCGCCAGCACCTCATGATTCGGACCGAACACCGGCTGCGCGCCGACACTGCCGATCACCCCGGCGGCGACGAGCAGATAGAAGACCGTGCAGATCGCCAGCGAGCCGATCAGGCCGATCGGCATGTTGCGCTGGGGGTTGCGCGTCTCCTCCGCCGCTGTCGACACGGCATCGAACCCCACATAGGCGAAGAAGATCGACGCCGCCGCCGCCCCGATCCCGCCAAAGCCGAGCGGCGCGAAGGGCGTGAACTGCTCCATCTTGATCACCGGCAGCGACAGGGCGATGAACAGCGTGAGCGCCGCCACCTTGATGACCACCAGCACCGCATTGACCGCCGCGCTCTCCCGCGTGCCGATCACCAGCAGCCAGGTGACCAGCGCCGCGATGCCCATGGCCGGCAGATTGACAAGGCCGCCATCGAACGGGCCGCGCACCAGCCGGTCCGGTATGTCGAGATGCAGCACATGTTCGAGCAGGCCGACCACATAGCCGGACCAGCCGACGGAGACAGCGCCGGCCGCCACGGCATATTCGAGGATCAGCGCCCAGCCGACCATCCAGGCGATCAGCTCGCCCATCACCGCATAGCTATAGGTATAGGCCGAGCCGGACACCGGCACCATCGAGGCCATTTCCGCATAGCAGAGCGCGGCAACGGCGCAGACCAGCCCGGCAATGGTGAAGCTGAGCATCATGCCCGGCCCGGCCTTCTGCGCCGCCTCGGCGGTGAGCACGAAGATGCCGGTGCCGATCACCGCGCCGACGCCCAGCATGGTGAGCTGGAATGCGCCGAGGGAGCGATGCAGGGATTTCTTTTCAGCAGTGGCGAGAATGGCGTCCAATGGCTTGATGCGGCCAAAAATCATGGGCAGCTCACCTCTCTCCTGTGCGACCGCCTGTGCCGGCCCCCTCATTATCGGGCGCAGAGTATCGACTAATTCGCCTCACGCAAGCGAGCATCGGCGCAGCGTGCCTCAACGGCTCCCACGCCATGCCGATGCCGGTGGCGACCGGGAACGGCCGGCTGCCCGGACAGCCACGGGGCCCCGGCGCGGCCCATATGGACCGGCCCGGCCCACCGCGCCGATCAGCCTTCGCCTGATTGTCGATCCGGCCGGCACGCGCCTTGGCGGCCGCCATGGCACCGATGCCTGATCCGCGCCGGGGGACAGGCCGGATGGTCGGAACCCGCTCGTTTCGGCCGGTTCGGTGACGGCGCCCACGGACGCCCTGCCCCGCCCCGTGGCCCGATCAGCGCGCCAGCATCGGTCCGAGCGGCCGTCCGGCGAAGATGTGGACATGGAAGTGCGGCACTTCCTGCCCGCCATGCGGCCCGACATTGGCGAGCAGCCGATAGCCCGGCTCGACCGCCCCGGCATCGCGCGCCACCTTGCCCACCGCCCGCACGAAACCGGCAATCTCCGCCTCGCTCGCGCGCGCGGAAAAATCATCCCAGCTCACATAGGGGCCCTTGGGAATGACGAGGATATGGGTCGGCGCCTGCGGAGCGATATCGTGAAAGGCGAGCACATGCTCATCCTCATAGACCGTCTTGCTGGGGATCTCGCCGCGCAGGATGCGCGCGAAGATGTTGGTCTCGTCATAAGGCTGGGTCGCGTCGATCGCCATCACTCTGCTCCTCACGCTGGCCGCGCCGGGCGGCGCATCGGCTCGCTGCTAGCCTATTTTACCCGCCGGCGAAAATCATCCCACCGCCCGGAGCCACCGGTCTCTCGCCGGCATCCGACCCGCTTCAGCCCGGCTGACGCGCGGCCTTTTCGTCCAGCCCGGAGACACCCTCGCGCCGGTCCAGCTCGGCCTGCACATCGGCCAGGCGCACATCACAATCGGCGAGCAGCACGACGAGATGGAACAGCAGGTCCGCCGCCTCCCCGGTCAGCGCCGCGCGATCCCCGTCACCATGCCCCAGCGCCATGGCGGCGATGACGGTCTCGACCGCTTCCTCGCCCAGCTTCTGCGCCATCTTGCCGCGCCCCTGCGCGCGCAGCCGGGCGACATAGGAGGCGGCGGGGTCGCCATCGCGCCGGGCGATGATGGTGCGTTCGAGGCGGGAAAGACTGTCATCCATAGCGCCTCGTCCTCGCCGCTCACCCCGCGACCGTCAATGATTTTTCCGCAAATGCGGACAGTCGGCAGCTGCGTTCAGCCATGGTGCGCCGCATCAGCAAGCGCGGCTCCCGCGCTTCTGGACAGGCCGCAAACCCGGTGGGCAGGGCGGACGCGGCGAGCGTCAGGGCCGGGATGCCGGCCGACCGAAGCGCGCGCAAGCAGGCCCCCGCCGCAGATCCGCCGTGCAGGCTGCGCTGGATCGGCGTCATCCGCCGCGACCGATGGCACCAATCATCTCGACAACCGCATCACGAACGCGGGAAAGCCCTATGGGCCGCATGACGCGCCGACCGGGCCCGCCCGCCTGTCAGGCGCCGCGCACCGCGATGCCCGCAGCGGCCAGCGCCGCGCGCGCCTCACTGATCGAGTGGGTGCCGAAATGGAAGATCGAGGCGGCCAGCACAGCGCTGGCATGGCCCAGCGTCACGCCCTCGACCAGATGCTGGAGCGTGCCGACGCCGCCGCTGGCGATCACCGGCACGCTCACCATATCGGCGATGGCGCGGGTCAGGTCCAGATCATAGCCGGCCTGCGTGCCGTCCCCGTCCATGGAGGTGACGAGCAGTTCGCCCGCGCCCAGATCGGCCAGCCGGCGGGCATGGTCGAGCGCGTCGATGCCGGTGCCGCGACGGCCGCCATGGGTGAAAATCTCCCACTGCCCGTCCCCCGAGCGCCGCGCATCGACCGAGGCGACGACGCACTGGCTGCCGAAGCGATCGGCCAACTCCGCCACCAGCTCGGGCCGCGCGACAGCGGCGCTGTTCACCGCCACCTTGTCCGCGCCGGCGAGCAGCAGCGCGCGCGCATCCTCGACGCTGCGCACGCCGCCGCCGACGGTGAGCGGCATGAAGCAGACCTGCGCCGTGCGCGCGACGATATCGAGCAGCGTGCCGCGATTTTCCTGCGTGGCGTTGATATCGAGGAAGCAGAGTTCGTCCGCCCCCGCCGCATCATAGACCCGCGCCTGCTCGACCGGATCGCCGGCATCGCGCAGATCGACGAAATTGACGCCCTTGACCACCCGGCCATTGGCGACATCGAGACAGGGGATGATGCGGGTGCGCACGGTCATCGGATCACGCCGCCCGCGCCACGGCGATCGCGGCCTTGAGATCCAGCCGCCCGTCATAAAGCGAGCGGCCGGTCACCACGCCCTCGACGCCATCGGCGGCGTGCAGGCTGAGCACCCGGATATCGGCCATGCCGGCGACACCGCCGCTCGCGATCACCGGAATGCTGACGGCCCGCGCCAGATCGACCGTCGCCTCGACATTGCAGCCCTTGAGCATGCCGTCGCGGCCGACATCGGTGAACAGCAGCGAGGCGACCCCGGCATCCTCGAACCGGCGGGCAAGATCGACCACCGGCATGTCGGACTTTTCCGACCAGCCATCGGTCGCGATCATGCCGTCGCGCGCATCGACCGCGACGACGATGCCGCCGGCATATTCCGCCGCCATGTCTTTCACGAATTGCGGGTTCTTGAGCGCCGCCGTGCCGATCACGACGCGCGCGACGCCGAGATCGAACCAGCCCTTCACCGCGCGCGGATCGCGAATGCCGCCGCCCAGCTGCACATGGCCGGGGAAAGCCGCGATGATCGACGCCACCGCCGCGCCATTGACCGCATGGCCGGCGAAGGAGCCGTCCAGATCGACGACATGGAGGAAATCCGACCCCTGCTCGGCGAACAGCACCGCCTGCGCGGCGGGATCGTCGCCATAGACGGTCGCGCGGTCCATATCGCCCTCGGCGAGGCGCACGACCTGCCCGCTCTTGAGGTCAATGGCGGGGAAGACGATGAAAGGCGGGATAGCGCCGGCAGGATTCATGAAGGTCTCCACTCCAGGAAACGGGCGAGGGTCGCGATGCCATAGGCCTGGCTCTTCTCGGGATGGAACTGAACGCCAAGGATATTGTCGCGCCCGACAGCGGCCACGAGCGGCCCGCCATGGTCGGTCGTCGCCACAATATCGGCCGGGTCGTCAGCGGCGAAATGATAGCTGTGCAGGAAATAGGCCTCGCCGGGCAGGACGAGGCCATGGGGCCGCGCCGGCGTCACATCGTTCCAGCCCATATGCGGGATCTTGATGGCGGGGTCGGCGCGCTCGATCCGCCGCACCGTGCCGGCGATCCAGCCCAGCCCGGCATGGCGGCCAAATTCCTCGCCCGCATTGGCGAGCAGCTGCATGCCGACGCAAATGCCGAGGAACGGCCGCCCGCCCGCCAGCACCGCCTCGCCCATCGCCTCGACCATGCCGGGGATGGCGCGCAGCGGCTCGATGCAGGCGCGAAAGGCGCCGACGCCGGGCAGGATGATCCGGTCCGCGCGGCGCACCACATCGGCGTCGGCGGTGATCGCGACATCGCGCGCGCCCGCAGCCAGCAGCGCATTGTGCACGGAGCGAAGATTGCCCGCGCCATAATCGATGAGCGCGATTGTCATGTGCCGTCAGCCGCCGAGCGTGCCCTTGGTGGAGGGAATCGAATCGCTCTTGCGCGGATCGATCTGCACCGCCTGCCGCAGCGCGCGGGCCAGCGCCTTGAAGCAGCTCTCGACGATATGGTGGTTGTTGCTGCCATAGAGCGTCTCGACATGCAGGGTGATGCCGGCGCTCTGCGCGAAGCTCTGGAACCAGTGCTCGATCATCTCGGTGTCCCACTCGCCCAGCCGGGTGACGCCGATCGGCACTTTCCACACGAAATAGGGCCGGCCGCTGAGGTCCAGCGCAACGCGGGTCAGCGTCTCGTCCATCGGCGCATGCGCTTCGCCATAGCGGGTGATGCCGCGCTTGTCGCCCAGCGCCTTGGCAATCGCCTCGCCGATCGCGATGCCGGTATCCTCGGTGGTGTGATGCTGGTCGACATGCAGGTCGCCCACCGTCTTGACGTCAAGGTCGATCAGTGAGTGGCGGGACAGCAGCTCCAGCATATGGTCGAAAAAACCAATGCCGGTGGAGACGGTATAAAGGCCGGTGCCATCCAGATTGACCCGCACGTCAATCGAGGTCTCGGCGGTTTTCCTGTTGATCTCGGCGATACGCATGGCTGGCGTATAGCGCGCTCTCCCGCGTGTGCAATGTTTGTCATGTTTACCAGCTTTGCCAGCTCGCCCAGGTTTGCACATGCCGCACGCGCGCTCGGCGCTTGACCGCTCGGATGCCGCCGCTAGGACTGTCGCCATGACGGAAGAGACACCCGACAGCCTGATTCCCTATGACGAGATCGTCCAGGAGGCCTTGCGGGCCATTCCCGGCCGGGTTCTGCGCGATATTGCGATGACAGGCGTGCTGCCCGGCAGCCATCATTTCTACATCACTTTCAAGACTCAGGCGCCCGGCGTCTCGATTCCGCCCTGGCTGATCGAGCGCTTTCCGGACGAGATGACCGTCGTGCTCCAGCATAAATTCTGGGACATGAAGGTGAGCGACACCGGCTTCGAGGTCAGCCTCACCTTCAACCAGGTGCCGGCGCATCTGGTCATCCCCTTCGCGGCGCTGCGCTTCTTCGTCGACCCGGCGGTGAATTTCAGCCTGGAGTTCCAGGTGCAGGACAGCGGCGACGAGCCCGATCCGCACGATGCGGCGGAAAATGACGCGACCGAGTCAACGGGCGATGGCTCCAACGTCGTCTCGATCGACTTCGGCAAGAAGAAATAGCAGCGCGGCGTCCGGCGACACCAGCCGGACCATGCCGACCGCCCGGACCGCACCGCGGCGCCGGTGATGGAGGCCGCGCTTACGGCCGCGTCCAGATTCCCTCGCCCCGCAGGTGCTCGCGCGCGTGCGGCGGCGTCAGGTCGACAAGCGGGCCGATCGGCACGATGCCGCCCGGATTGACATTGGCCAGCGTCCAGTAATTGGCCTTGATGCGATCGAGCCGCACCGTCGCGGCGATGCCGGGCCATTGATACAGCTCGCGCAAATAGCCCGAGAGAGCGGGATAATCCGCGATGCGCCGCAAATTGCATTTGAACGCGCCATGATAGCCGATGTCGAAGCGCACCAATGTCACGAACAGCCGCCAGTCCGCCTCGGTGCAATGCACCCCGGCGAGATAGCGATTCGCCGCAAGATGCGCATCCAGCTGGTCCAGCGCCGCGAACAGCCCCTGCGCGGCCTCGTCATAGGCCGCCTGCGCGGTCGCGAACCCCGCGCGATAGACCCCGTTATTGACCGCCGGGTAGATCAGCGCATTCCACCGATCAATCTCGGCCCGCAGCGGCGCGGGGTAAAGATCCAGCCGGTTGCCGGTGATCCCGTCGAAGGCGCTGTTGAAGATACGGATGATCTCGGCGGATTCATTGTTCACGATCCGCCGCTGCTGCTTGTCCCACAGCACCGGCACCGTCACCTTGCCGGTGTAGCGCGGCACGCTCTCGCCATAGAGGCGATGGAGCGGCCAGCCGCCCGGCTCCGGCCCGTCCGGACTGTCGGCGAAGGTCCAGCCCTCGGCCCCCAGATTGTCGACCGCCGCCGAGACGGAGACGATGTCCTCCAGTCCCTTCAGGGCACGGACGGCCAGCGTGCGGCCCGCCCATGGGCAGCCCCAGGCGACCCAGAGATGATAGCGCCCCGCCTCGGCCGGAAACGGCGCGTCGGCTTCCGGTGAGATGACGTCGCGGAACAGGCTGTCCAGCCGCACGAAGCGCCCGTCCCTGATCTCCTCCGCCGCCGGCAGCGTGTCCACCCAGCGCCCATCCACCATACCCGCCATATCGCATGCTCCCTTGCCGATGCCGCCGGCGTATCCTGCCAGACCCGCCGCCGCCTGACGATGGGCAAGAGAGGCCCCCTGCCCGACGCCGGCTGCGTGACGCTCAGATCCGCCCCGCCCGCTCCATCCCGCGCCGGGCCGGGCCGACAGTCGCGGATCGAGCCGGGCAACCCGCGCCTAGCGCTTGCGGGTTGCCTTGAAGCTGAAGGTCACGGCGACCGGGTCGGGGATCGTATCCGTCGAGGCCCATTGGCCCGAACCCACGCCGAACGCCATGCGGTTGACCGTGGCCGATCCCGTCGCCGTTGCCTCGTCACCCTTGATATCGAGCGTGAAGTCCAGCGTCACCGGCCGCTGCTGCCCGTGCAGGGAGAGCGTGCCGGCCGCGCGATAGGTCTTGCCGGTGCGATGGCTGATCCGGGTCGAGCGGAACCGGGCGCGGGGATGGGCGGCGGTGTCGAAGAAGCTGTCGCTGGCGAGCATGGTGTCACGCTCGCTGTCCGCACTGTCCACCGAGGCAAGGTCGATGCTGACGCTCACCGTCGAGTTGGGCAGGTCCTCGGGGTCAAAGACGATCTCGGCATCCCAGCGCTTGAAGCTGCCTTCGATCGGCATGCCGGAATAGTCGACGCGGAAACCCAGCTTGCCGCCGGCCTGCACCTGCCATGGCGTCGCGGTCGCGGTCGCGGTCGCGGTGGCAGCGGCCGGGGTCGCCGTTTCAGCGTCGGCCTGGGCGGCCGTGGTGGCCGGGCTGGCAGCCGCGTCCGCCGCCGCACCCGGATCGGCCACGGGGGCGGTGTCGGCGCCCGCATCCTGCGGCACATCGGCAGGCGGCGCCTCCTCGGTCACGACGAGATCAATCGGCGCCGCCGCGCGCGGCGCCGGCGTGGCGAAAGGCCAATATTTGGCAGCAGCCAGCGCGCCGACCCCGCCCAGCAGCGCCACGATCGTCGCCATGGTGAGGCCCCGCCGGCCGGTGATCGCACGCGGCATCATCCGGCCGATCACATCGTCCCGTAGCAGATGATGGCGCAGCGCCCCGGCAACATGCAGCACGACCAGCCCGACGAACAGCCAGGCCACAATCTGGTGCGCCACCGCCGCCGGTTTGTTCCACTGGCTGCCAAACGGCAGGTCCGGCCATGGGACCAGCCCGAAAATCAGCGTCTGCATCCGCACCGGCGCGGTCGAAACCAGCAGCCAGCCGGTGAGCGGCCCGCCGATCATCACGGCATAGAGGCCCACATGCGTCGCGCTGGCCAGAAAGCCGAGCGCCCGGCTGGCGGGCACCGGCGCGGGCGGGCGCACCACCAGCCGCATGGCAAGCCGCGCGAGGCTCAGCAGCAGAATGGCAATGCCGACCGACTTGTGAAGCTGGAAGGCGATGAATTGCGGCACCGTGTCGAGCGTATCGAGCCGCCAGCCGAGCGAGAGCTGGAACAGCAGCAACGCCGCCAGCAGCCAGTGCAGGATGATCGCGGCGCCGGAATAGCGGCTGGACGGATAGCGGGCGGACGGCTGGACAGATGCGCTCATGATGGGCCTGATCGTCTCCATGATGGGCCGCAGCCCCGCGCCTGCCGGGCTATGGCGCTGATTATATTGCCACTATGCCGGCCAGCGTTGCCAGCGCCGCGCGCGCTTGGCAAGCATCTGTGCGTCTGCGCCCGGCCGGGCCGCCGCCCGGCCACCCTTTCACTGCGGGGTCTTGTCCGCCTCGCCGTAGAACAGCTCGCCGATCCGAATCTCTTCGCGGCCCTGGGAAACGCGGTGGGCATTGGTGTCGCGCAGCGAGAAGACGCAGCCGCAATATTCCTGCTGATAGAAATGCTCGCGCTTGCTGATCTCGATCATCCGGGCGCCACCGCCGCCCTTGCGCCAGTTGAACGTCCAGTAGGTCATGTCCGGATAATGCGCCGCCGCCCGCTCACCGCAATCGTTGATCTGCGTCATGTTTTTCCAGCGCGAGATACCGAGCGAGGAAGTGATGACCGGAAAACCATGTTCATGCGCATAAAGCGCCGTGCGCTCGAAACGCATGTCGAAGCACATGGTGCAGCGCTCGCCGCGCTCGGGCGCCCATTCCATGCCGCGCGCGCGCTTGAACCAGTTCACCGTGTCATAATCCGCGTCCACGAAGGGAATGCCATGCTTGTCGGCAAAGCGGATATTCTCCTCCTTGCGGAGCAGATATTCCTCCTTGGGGTGGATGTTCGGATTGTAGAAGAAGATCGTATAATCGATGCCGCTGGCGGTCATCGCTTCCATCACCTCACCCGAGCAGGGCGCGCAGCAGCTGTGCAGCAGCACCTTGGTCTCGCCGCCCGGCGGGGTCAGGATCGGCCGGTCAATATCGGTCATGGCATATCCTTCTGCAATGCTGTGCCGGGCGCGCCGGCCAGTCAGCGTCGCGCGGCCCACATGGTCGACAGCGACCATGGTGAAACGTCACCGTGGCGGCATGGCAGCACGCCAGTCGGCAGAAACCCGCAGCGCCACGCCGACGCCCGGATTCGATCCGTTCGCCTTCGCGAATGGGCGACGTGAAGTCAATCCGCTCCAGCGCGGGCCCGCGGCGGACGCCACCCGATATTCATCAGGAGCCGGTATATAAGGCCTCCTTATTTTTAATTTGACATTCTTGCGCCCTTGAAGAAGAAAAGTGACGATCCGGAATCGCAAGCTGCCGCAGTCCGGATTCGCAAGCTGTCCATGAGCAGCGACGGGGGGATGATGAAATGAACCAGCGGTTCTAGGCGCAATCTTCGGCGCCGGCTTCCCGGCGCAATCAATATAATGACCTGATATCAAGACTATGGCCACTTGTGCCTGGCAACCGCCTTGCCAGTGCCGGGCGGAAGGAGAGGGCAGCGCCCGAGAGCGCGCCCGGGGGAAGGGGATCATAATAATGGCTTTCAGCAAGCTTCGTGCCGCCATGGTTGCAACCGCTCTGGTCCTGGCCGGTGGCGCCGCGCCGATGGCGCAGGCCGCGCAGGATTATTCGGCGCAATATGCGAGGGATCGCGCCGAGATCGAGGATCTGATGGGGCGCTACCTCTTCGCCCTCGATTACAATAATTTTGATGAATATGTCGCCACCTTTACCGAGGATGGCGAACTGGAATTTGCCAGCGGCCTGTCCAAGGGACGCGAGGCCATCCGCGCCGCCGTGACCCGGTTCAAACAAGGGATCGGCCAGCATTATAAAAGCGCCGACGGCAACCCGGCGACATTGCGCCATGTCCTGCTCCAGGCCGTGATGCGGATCGAAGGCGATCGGGCCTGGACCCGGTCGCTCTGGGTCGAAATGGCCAATGACGGGCCGGAAGGCGCCCTTAAAATGGGCACCTTCGGCACCTATGAGGATGAGGTCCGGCGCGTGAATGGTCGCTGGCTGTTCAGCAAACGCCGGGTGCTCAACGAATTCATTAAAGGCCGTCACTCCGGTCCGGGCGACCCGGTGGCCGAGATGGACAAGATCGCGGATGCCATGAAGGCCCGCTGATCGACGCCCTTCGCTCCGCTCTCGCCAGATCGCGAGAGCGGACCCGGCAACGATTGCCACGGCGACCCTGGCAGTCGCGAAATTCAATCGCGAATTATCGAAAAATCATCGGGCTGCTTTTGCGGCATGGCGGTCCTCGCCCAAAAACACAGCAGAACAGGCTTCAACCATTGTCTTTATGAGAAGTGAGAAGATCTATGATTACATCACATCGACTAATAAAGGCGCATGTGTTTTTGGCGACCAGTGCCATCGCGCTCGCATCTGCAACGGTTCATGCTCAGGAGGCCGCACAGATTGCGCGCGATACGGCGAGCGCAACGCCGAGCGAACGCTTCGCCATCGATGAACCGGACATTGTGATAACCGGTTCGCGCGTCGCGCGCACCGGCTTTGCCGCGCCCACGCCGGTCACGGTGGTGGGCACCGAGCGCTTGCAGGCCCTCGGGCTCACCACCGTTGGCGAAGCGCTGAACCAGATCCCCGGTTTCCGCGCCAGCGCCAATCCGCAAGTGGCCAACACCGTTCAGGCGGGCACGGTTCCGGGCGGCGCCGTGGTCGATCTGCGCGGGCTGGGCGTGGTGCGCACGCTCGTCCTTGTGGATGGCCGCCGCTTCCTCCCGTCGACCACATCGGGCACGGTGGACCTCAGCAACATCCCGCAGCTTCTCGTCGACCGGGTCGAGGTCGTGACCGGCGGTGTGTCGGCCCAATATGGCTCGGACGCCGTCGCCGGGGTTGCCAACCTCATCCTCAACACGCGGCTGGAGGGCATAAGGGGCCAGGCCAATGGCGGCGTTTCCCAGCGCGGCGACGGCGCGGAATATCAGCTCAGCCTGGCCGGCGGGACCCGGTTCGGCGATGATCGCGGCCGCGTGGTGATCGGTGGCGAATATCGCAAGGTCGACCCGATCTACAGCGTTTACAGCCGCAAATGGGGCGCGGCGGAAAGCCAGCTCGTCACGAATCCCCGGCCGGGCCATGTCGTGCGCAACGGCGTGCCGGGGAATGGCGATGCCGCGAACATCATTGATGTGGGCGTGCATACCGGGCTCGGAACGCCGCAGGGGCTTATCGTGGCGTGCGGCGCGCTGGATCGCACATGCAGCGCGGCCAATACCACCTTTACCGATGACGGCACGCCGACCCCCTTCGTGCCCGGACGCTATGGACCGGGCGTCTTCCTGGACGTGGGCGGCACCGGCGCGGGGCAGAACGGCTTTCTCGAAGCCTCGCCGCTGCTCTACGGCACCCAGCGCTACAATGGCTTCCTGCATGCCGAATATGATGTCACGGACAGCCTCACCCTGTTCGCCGAGGCCTCCTACGGCCATGTCGACTATGACATGCGCGGATTCCAGCCACGGAATCTGGGCAATGTAACCCTGCCGACCGACTATGCCTTCCTGCCTGCGGAGCTGCGGACCACGCTGATGGCGACCGGGCCGACCTTCACCTTCGGGAAGATGTTCAACGAGGCCTATCCGTTCAACCACAGCACCACGGACCTGTGGCGCGGCGTCATCGGTCTGGAAGGGACGATCGCCGGCGACTGGACCTGGAACGCCTATTATCAGCATGGCCGGAACACGGTCTCGAGCCGGATCGAGAATGATCTGATCACGGCGAACTACAACAAGGCGATCGATGCGACCCTCGATGCCGCCGGCCAGCCCGTCTGCCGGGTGAATATCGATGCCGACCCGACCAATGACGACCCGGCCTGCCTGCCCTATAATCTGCTGGGCGTCGGCCAGTCCTCGGCGGCGGCGCAGGCCTATATCGTCGGCGTTGCCTCGGCCCGGACCGTGTTCACGCAGGACGTCGCGGAAGCCACGGTGCAGGGCGGCCTGTTCACCCTGCCCGGCGGCGATGCCAGGGTTGCGCTGGGCGCCAGCTACCGCCGCGATGAGGCGATTAACACGGCCGATGCCCGCTCGGCGGCCGGCGGCTTCTTCGCCAATGCCGGCTCGAATATCCGCGGCAGGATTTCGGTCAAGGAAGCCTTTGGCGAACTGGTTCTTCCGGTCCTCAAGAATGTGCCGGGCGCCGACTATCTGGAAGTGAGCGGCGCCGGACGCTATACCGACTATAGCACCACCGGCCATATCTGGACCTGGAAGCTTGGCGCGACCTACCAGCCCTTCAGCCTGATGCGCTTCCGCATGACCCGGTCGCGGGATATCCGTGCGCCCAACACGCAGGAGCTGTTCGCGCCGCGGACCAATGGCTTTGCCACCATTCTGGACCCGCTCTCGAACCAGCAGACGCTGGCCACGCAAATTGCCGGTGGCAATCCCAACCTCACCAACGAGGAGGCGGATACCTTTACCGCCGGCGCCGTGCTGTCACCGCGCGGCGATCTGCTGGGCGGGCTGCGCCTGTCCGTGGATTATTACCGGATCACGATCAGGAATGTGATCTCGACGCTGGGCGCGCAGAATATCGCCAATCGCTGTGCGGCCGGCGCGCTCGATATTTGTGACCTGATCGTCCGCAACCCCAATGGCTCGGTCAACACCGTCTATAATATCAGCTACAACCTGAACCAGCTCTTCACGGAAGGCCTGGATATCGAGGCGAGCTACCAGATTCCCCTGAATCGCCTTGCCTCGTCCATGCCCGGCAATCTCAATTTCCGGGTGCTGGCCACCCATGTGGCCCATCTCACCACGACCGACGCGATCGGCCCGATCGATCGGGCGGGCATGACCGGCTTTCCGATCTCGCAGGCATCCGGCGTGCCGAAGTGGCAGATGGATGCGGTGGTCGGCTATAGTGACCAGCGCTTCTCGCTCAATCTGCAGGCGCGCTGGATACAGAGCGCCAAATATGACGTGACTCTCGTTGGCCCGGACGATCCGCGCTATCTCGCGTTCCTGTCGGACGCCGCCAATGTCGGCAAGACGATCAACAACAACATCGTGCCGAGCCGGATCTACTTCAACCTGGCAGCCCAGTATAATATCATCCAGGCCGACAATGGGAATAATCTGCAGATCTTTGGCTCGATCAACAACCTGCTGGATCAGGACCCGCCACTGGCTCCGGGCGCCAATGGCATGAACCCGGTCTATTTCGATCAGATTGGCCGCTACTTCCGCTTCGGCGTGCGGTTCCGTTACTGAGAGACGAGGGGGCGGTCGCGTCATCGCCCCCTTCCTGCCGTCCTTTTCATCGCAAGCATGGGGCAATGCCATGCAACGGAAGGTGAGCGCGATGCGTAGCAGAATGAACGCGAAACGGATCGTCGTGCGTCTTGCGACGATATGTGCCCTGCTGGCGGGCAGCGCATCCTGCTCCCCGGTCGACAAGGACAGGATCAAGGCCGGGCAGGACGACACCGCCAACTGGCTGACCATTGGCGGCGGCTATGATGAGCAGCATTACTCCCCGCTCAGTGACGTCAATGACAGCAATGTCGCGCAACTGGCGCCGGCCTGGACCGCCGATCTCGATACCAATCGCGGTCAGGAGGGCGAGCCGCTGGTCGTGGACGGGATGCTCTACGTCTCCACCGGCTGGTCGCGGGTGCGGGCCTATGATGCCACGAACGGCACGCTGAAATGGACGTTCGACCCGCAGGTGCCCGGCGAATGGGGCCGCAAGGGCTGCTGCGACGTCGTCAGCCGCGGGCTGGCCTATGAAAACGGCCAGATCTTCGTCGCCACCTATGATGGCCGCCTCATTGCGCTCGACGCCAAGACCGGCAAATCGCGCTGGTCGGTGGACACCTTCGTCGATCGCTCGAAGGAATATACCATCACCGGCGCCCCGCGCGTGTTCCGCGGGCAGGTGGTGATCGGCAATGGCGGCGGCGAATACCCCACGCGCGGCTATGTCACCGCCTATGATGCCAGGACCGGCCGCAAGAGCTGGCGCTTCTGGCTGGTCCCCGGCCAGCCGGGCGTGCCGGATGGCGAGGTGTCCGACGAGATACTGGAGAGGCTCGCCGCGCCGACATGGGCCGGAGAATGGTGGTCCGGCGGGGGCGGCGGCAACGCCTGGGACGCGCTCGTCTTCGATGCCGAGTTCGGCCGCCTCTACATTGGCGGCGGCAACGGCGCGCCGCATAGCCACTACAAGCGGTCGGCCGGGCGTGGCGACAATCTGTTTCTCGGCTCGATCGTCGCGGTGGATGCGAAAACCGGCCAATATGCCTGGCATTATCAGGAGACGCCCGGCGATAGCTGGGATTATACCTCCACCCAGCCGATCGTGCTGGCCGACCTGAAGGTGGACGGCCGCATCCGCAAGGTCATCCTGCATGCGCCGAAGAACGGCTTTTTCTACGTCATCGACCGGGAGACCGGGCAGCCGATCGCGGCCAATAAATATATTCCGCAGCCGAACTGGGCCACGCATATCGATCCGGTGAGTTGGCGCCCGGTGGAGACCGCAGGCGCACGCTATATCGACAAGCCGTTCATCTCGGTGCCGGGCTTTCAGGGCGCGCATAATTTTCAGGCGATGGCCTACAGCCCCAAAACCGGCCTGGTCTATGTGCCGACCGCCACGCCCAGCGGGCTCTATCGGCCCAACATCCAGTCAGACTCCCATGCCGGGCAGGATCTCAAGAATCTCGGCGGGCTGCCCAGGCCAGAAACCTATCTTCAGGCGCTCGATCCGCTCTCCGGTCGCCAGCTATGGCGTGTCGATATCGCTGGCTATCGCACCGAAGCGGGCGGCGGCGGCGTGCTTGCGACGGGGGGCAATCTGGTGTTCCAGGGGCGCGGCGAGATCACCGGCGACTTCATGGCGATGAACGCCCGCACCGGTCAGATATTGTGGCAGGTGAAAACCCCCAACATGATCATGGCGGCGCCCATCACCTACAAGGTGGATGGCGTGCAATATATCGCGGTTGCGGCGGGCGCCGGCGGTCCGGCGGTGCTTGCCGGTTCGACCGAGCCGCCGCGGGAACGCCAGTCGGCCCAGCTCTATGTCTTCAAGCTGGGCGGAAAGGCGCAGCTCCCGCCCCTGCCGCCCCTCGCCGGACCGGCAACCCCGCCGCCCGGCCCGTTCGACCCGGCCAAAGTGGCGGAGGGTCAGCCCCTCTATGTCCGGCAATGCGCCCGCTGCCATGGCATGCCGGTCGAACGCGCCTCGAATATCCTGCCCGACCTGCGCCGCTCGGGTTATATTCATGACGCAGCGGCCTTCCGCTCGGTGGTGATTGACGGCGGGCTCGTCTCGCTCGGCATGGCCAGCTTCGCCGATGTGGTCACGCCGGCGCAGGCCGAAAGCATCAGAGCCTATCTGGGCAGCGCATCACAAGCGCTCGCCGCTCGACAGAAGGCAGGCCTGCCGGAGCGTTGAGCTTGCGGGACCTGCAGCGCCCATGGGGAGGCGCCGACATGCCCGCACGGCATGGCCAGCGAGCGTGCCGGGCGCCGCCGGTTGCCGTGCCGGGCGCGGATACGCCTACCATCCAGCCGTCCCACGCATGCCTTTTGGTCAGTGACGGGGTCATCATCGCAATGATTAACAAATTGATTAATATTGATATTTTACAATAATTCAGCCTTAGCCATAGCGGCGCCGATATAAACAGGCCGAAGATGCATCATAAGCCATGACAACCCCCGCAGTTTCCGCCATCACTGTTGACAATGTCCGCTAAAAAAACTCCGCGCCGCTCGCCGGCCACCGCGCTTCTCATCAAGTGGGCCGATATGGCGGCCCGCTCCCAGCTGGAGGCCGCCATGCGACCGTGGCGGCTTTCGCTCGGCCAGATGCTGCTGATCGGGACGATTGACCGGTTCGGCAGCGCCAGTGCCGCCGATCTGGCACGCGCGCTTCACCTCACGCCACAGGCCATGACGACCCTGCTGCGCCCGCTCGAGGAGCGCGGAATCATCACCAGGGCGGTCGATCCGGCGAACCGGCGCCGGCTGGCCCTCTCGCTGTCCAGCCACGGACTGGCGATGCTGGCGGATGTCTGCATCGCGGCGGAGCGGGTCGATGATCAGCTGACCTCTGCACTGTCGGAGGTCGAGCTGGAGCAGTTTCGCACGCTGCTCGCCAAGATTGCACAGCGACCGCAGGGCGAGCCCGTCCGCAAGGAAATCACGCACCCCGTCAAGGACGCGCAGCCGGCTGGCAAACCGCGCCGCGGGACAGCGCCGGCACGCTGAGCGCGCCTTCAGGGGTGCCCGAGCAGCGTCTCGACCGTGCCAGCGTCAAACAGCGAGGACGTCTGCCACGTTGATGCGGCCGCCTGCTTCCCGAGCAGACGCCTGCGCAGTCCGGTCAAATCGGCCGCCGAAACCGGCCCGGCCTGCAAGCGGCCAATCTCGATCGCCATGGCCCGCAGCTCCACGCGCGCTGGCGCGAGGTCCGGCGCGGGCAGCCGTTCGACGAGCGCCCCCAGCATCGAGCGGGCGCTCGACATCATGGCCCGCGCGCTCGCCCGGTCACCAAGGGCGAGCGCCCGGGCGCCGGCATCCAGCGCGCGCGCAATATCATTGATGCGGTCCGTGACCATGATCGGCCCGTTTCCCGGCCCATGGCAAGCCTCGCTCCGAAGCGCACGCACATAGGCCGCCAGCCCGGCCAGCAGGCCGGGCGCCGGCTCCGGGCCGTCAAACTCCTCGACGATCAGGCCATGAATAAATTGCTCAAGCGCGCCGGTGCGCGTGCGGGATATGGTCTCATCGCCCGCGTCCGTCACCAGCGAGGGGATCGGCCTGGGATTGAACTGCCCATCATCCCGCCGCTCGCTGGTGATGGCGGAGGTCGTATCCGCCGTGCCGGGCGCGCCGGAGAGGCCCGGAAAGTGGAAGTCGGGGTTCGCATGCCCCGCGCGATGGCAGCTCGCGCAGGCCAGACCGACCCGCGCCGCCACACCCCCGAGCACCAGCGGATCGCGAAAGGCCGCCCGCCCGATTTCAACCGCGAGGCGGGCATCGGGATCGGCGGGCAGAGCCAGGCATTCCCGCGGCTCCGTCGTCAGGGCCCGCGCCACATCATGGCCCGGTGCAATCCATCTGGCTTCGGACAGCGGCAGCGCGGCGGTCCGGGCGACCGCCGCCGCAGTCGCCAGGGCCGCCACCGCGATCAGGAGCCGATATGCGTTCCGTCGATCCATCGCCTGAGCTCATCCGCCTCCGCGCAGCCGAAGCTGCACAGCGTCTCCAGCCGCGCCAGCAGCGCCCGCGCGCCTGCCATATCCCCCCGCACGACCTTGAGTTCGCCATAATATTCGGCTGCGCCCCGATGGGCGGGGGCGGCCGCCAGCGCGCGGCGATAATGACCCTCCGCCTGTTCGTAGCGGCCCAGCTTGCGGTTCACGAAACCGATATAGGTGAGGATATCGGGATGTGGGCCGAACGCCGCCTCGGCTTCGCGCAGCGAGGCCAGCGCCGCCTCATAACGATGCTGGTTGATCAGCGCGACGGCGGCAAGATAGGCCTGATCGCCCGCCGCGCCGGAGGCGAACAGCAAATCATGGCCCGTCTCCAGCGCGGCGCCCTTGTCCCCGGCGATGGCCGCTTCGAGACGGGCGACGCTGGCCTCGCCATTGGCGCATTGCGCGCCGCAGTTCGCGACCTGGCTCTTCAATGTCGCCAATGTCGCCCGCGCGGCGGCGAGATCGCCGGATTTGACCTGGACGAGACCCGTTTCGGTCCAGGCCCGCAGATGATGGGCGTCCAGCCCCGTCGCGGCCTGAAACGCGGTGAGAGCGCCGGGTAGATCGCCCAGCCCTTCACGCGCCTTGCCGAGCATGAACCGGGCGTTGGCATCCGCCGGCACCTGCGCCACCAGTTCGGTCAGCAGCTTTTCGGCCTGTGCAAACCGGCCGCCGTCGATCGCGGCGACGGCATCGCGATAGGTGGCCGCATCATCATAGTCGCTCAGGCTGTCGCCCGGCAGCCCGTCATTCACGACCGCGCCGGCATTCGCGGCCATGAGGCCGGTCGCGGCCATCGCCACGGCGATGGCGATGAAAGGATATCTGGCCATGATCTTTCCCCGTTTATCGACAATGGGCGGCAGCGCAGCCCGCTGCCTAGCTGTCCTGCGAATAAGGGAGCCCGCACGCCTTTTTAATGGCGCGCCGGATCCGCGTATAGGTGGCGCAGCGGCAGAGATTGCCGTTCATCGCCACATCGATATCCTTGTCGCTCGGTTGCGGATTATCGCGGATCAGCGCCGCCGCCGTCATGATCTGCCCCGCCTGACAATAGCCGCATTGCGGCACGTCCAGCGCCAGCCAGGCGGCCTGGAGACGCTGGCCGGCATCCACCTGACCGATCGCCTCGATGGTGGTGACCGGCGCATCGCCAACGGCCGAAAGCGGCGTGACGCAGGAGCGCGTCGGCCGCCCATCGAGGTGGACGGTGCAGGCGCCGCACAGCCCCATGCCGCAGCCATATTTCGCGCCTTTGAGGTCGAGGTCGTCGCGCAGGACCCACAGCAGCGGGGTATCCTCATCCGCCTCGACCGCCCGGCGTGCGCCGTTCACCAGTATCGAATAGGCTCCCATAGACATTCAGCACCCGGCGCAAGCCCGGCGTCCCTTTCTCTCAAGTCAGTGCAAGATCGCGCGATTTCACGGGCAGTTCGCGGATACGCTTGCCGGTTGCGTCAAAAATGGCGTTCACAATGGCGGGGATGACCGGCGGCAGGGCCGGCTCCCCGAGCCCCGTCGGCGGGTGCGCCGTGCGCAGGAAATGCAGGTCGATCTCCGGCGTGTCGCCGATGCGCGGCAGCGGATAGGCGTGGAAATTGGTGATTGGCACGCGCCCGTTGCGGATCGGAACCTCCAGGCCCAGCGCCTGCCCCATGCCCTCGATGATCGCGCCCTGGCACTGGTGATAGGCGCCGCTGGGATTGACGATCGTCGAGCCCACATCGGCCGCCGCCCAGACCTTGCGCACCGTCACCGCGCCGGCGCGCGCGACGTCGACCTGCACCACTTCGGCGAAATAACCCATATGCGACCAGTAATAGGCAAAGCCGTAACCCGTTCGCACATCGCCAGTCGCGCCGCCTTTGGGGCGCTGGCGCCAGCCGCTCCGCTCCGCCACCGCCGCGACCACGGCGCGCATCCGGCCGGTATCGTAGGACGGGGAATCGGGGAACAGCCCGGCCCCGCGCGGTCCCGGCGAGATCGGCAACACCCGTGGCTCCCCAAGCAGGGTCAGCGCGAAATCGATCGGATCGCGGCCGGCGGCATGGGCCAGTTCGTCGCAAAAGCCGTTGGCGACGAAGGCCAGCCCGTTGCTGCTCGGGCCGCGCAAGGCGCCCGTCGGCGCGCCCAGCTCGATGGTCGACATGTCCGCAAGCAGGTTGGGGACGAGGCGAGCGGGGAATTCGTCCGCCACAAATTCACCCCAGGGCACGATATCGCCATTGGCGCGGCGGAAGGTGGTGAAGCGCATCTTCCACGCCACCAGCTTGCCGGCCGCATCGACACCGCCGCTGAAGCGATGAAACCCCGCCGGCCGATAGAAATCATGCTGAAAATCATCGGCGCGGCTCCAGACCAGCTTGACCGGCGCGCCCGCCAGTTTCGAGATCAGGGCCGCCTCGGCCATATAGTCGTTCTGCAATCGGCGCCCGAAGCCGCCGCCGCAGCGCGTCATCCGCACGCTGACTTTCTCGGGCGCGATGCCCAGCGTTTTTGCGACGATCGCCCGGCCGGACCCCGGATTCTGCGTCGGCGCCCAGATCTGCACCGCCCCGCCCGTATAATGGGCGGTGCAATTTTGCGGTTCCAGACTGGCATGGGCGAGGAAGGGATAGGCATATCGCACATCGATGACGGTGTGGGCGGCGGCGGCAAGGGCAGCATCCACATCGCCATCCCGGCGGATCACCCGCTCGGCGTCCTTCGCCCATAACAGCGTCTCGTCGTCGGAGAAGCCGGCCGAGTTCTGCCCGGCATAAGGCCCCTCATCCCAATCGACCTTGAGCTTGGCCCGGGCCGCATTCGCCCGCCACAGCCGGTCCGCGACAATCGCCACGCCGGACACGACGCCTTGCGGATCGGTCCCGCCGGCAATGATGAAGGCATGCCGCACACCGGGCAGGGCCCTGACCTCGTCGAGATTGGCGCTGACGACCTTGCCGCCGAAGACCGGACATTTGTCGAAGACCGCATAGAGCATGCCGGGCACGGCAACATCGATGCCAAACAGCGGCTTGCCCGTGACGATCGCCGGATTGTCGACCCCCGCCATGGGCTGGCCGATGATCTTGTAATCGGCCGGCGCCTTGAGGCTGAGCGTTGCCGGATCGGGCACCGGCCGCCGGGATGCGGCATCCGCCAGCGCGCCATAGCCGAGCGTGCGGCCGGTCGGGTCGTGCCGCACCTGCCCTTGCGCCGTCGAACAGCTGGCCACCGGCACGCCCCAGCGCTCGGCGGCTGTTGCCATCAGCATGGCGCGGGCAGCAGCGCCCATGCGGCGGAGCGGGTCCCAGTTGAGCGACATCGCAAAACTGCCGCCGGCAAATTGCGACGCATAGCGTGCATCGAGCGGAACATCCTCGACGCGGACATCGTTCCACGCCACATCCAGCTCCTCGGCCACCAGCATGGGCAGGGAGGTTTTGATCCCTTGCCCGATCTCCGGATTCTTGGACGTGATGGTCACGATCCCGTCCGGCCCGATCGCGACGAACAGGTTGAGGACAGCAGGTTGCCCGGCCCCGGTGGCGCCGCGGGCAGAGGCCGGGAGGAAGAACTCCAGCCCCAGCAGCAGGCCGCCGCCAAGGGCCGCCCCGGCCTTCAGGACCGACCGGCGCGATGGTGCCGCGACGGCCGGACGGTCGGGATCACTCATGCCCGGCATGTCTCACTCCCGCGGGGTCCGCAGTTGCTGCGCGCCGCCCGCAAACGGCCCGACCTTATCGGGCCCTTCATTGAGATTATAGGCCGGCCGGGCGTCGCTCGCGGTCTTGCCGCGCCTGGCGGCCGGTCTGGCTGCGGGCTTGCTCACCGGCGCCGTCCTGGCCTGACCGGCGGCCGGTGGCGCGGGCGCATTGGTCTGGGCGGGGGTCTGGATGGGGGCCTGGGCGGGCGCCGCGCTGGCGAGCACCCCGGCCAGAATGGCGATCATGACTATGCGCACTCTTTCTCTCCTGAATTGGGGGCCGCAGCCCGGCCCTCGCGATGGTCAGGCCTTGGGCAGGTCATCACCGGGCACCCAGAAGCCATGGATCTGACCGACGGCCCTGAACGGCAGCTTCACCCGCGCCACCGGCGGCGCGGACAAATCCTGCGTGTCGACGAGGAGCAGGTCCGAGCGGCCATGTTCCTTGCTGCTGTTGGCCACCCCGATCAGATAGCCATCGCCTTCCGGCGCGCCTTTCTTGCGCGGCACGAAGCACATTTCCTGGAGCGAATAGTCGGGCAGCGAGAAGAGTTGCGTCTTGCGCTGGGCGTGATCGAACATGGCCCAGCCGCTGGTGCCGCCCCGCGCCGATGCGTTCAGGAACCCATAGCGGTAAGGCATGGTGAGGTAGCGATCATCCTGGCGCGCGAGGGCGCCGGTAATCTCGGGATAGAGCGTCTCCACCTCATAGGTGAGATTGCCCCTTTTCGCGAGATCCACCGTGAAGCGGCGCACGCGCCCTTCCGCCGCGTGCGGATCGAACGGCTCGTGCAGGTTCGGAAAGAACGGAAACTGGTTGGATTCCCCGCCGTCCATGTCGAAGATGAGCTTGTCGCCATCGGACCATCCACCCATCAGGTGGGTGCAGAAATACATCGGCCCCTTGATCCAGCGCATGTCCCTGGCATCGCCCCCGCGCGGCATCACGCCAACATAGGCAGGCAGGGTCGAATCCCATGTGTAATGAATCTTGCCTTCCCGGATCCAGTCCATGTTGGTGACCGAGGGGAAGAGGAAGAACGCGATATGCTTCTGCGTGACGATGAAATCGTGGAGCATGCCCGAATAGGGGCATTTGACCATCACATCCCAGAAGATCTTCCCGCTGCGATCGGCCTCATAAATATAGATGTCGTTCGAGGCGAGGCCGGTCGCCTGATAGCCGAAGCCGACCAGCCCGCCCGTTACCGGATCGGTCTTCGGGTGGGCGGTGTGCGTCAGCCCCTTATAATCGCCGCCGAACAGATAATAATCGTCGGTCGTTTCCAGCGTCAGCGGGTTGATGGCGACCGGCGGGCTGTCTTCCTTGAGGGCGAACAGCTTGTTGTGGTGATACCAGACCTGGGTGTTGGCCGTGCCCCGGCTGAGCCCCGCGACCGAAGGATCATCCGTCAGCGGATTGCGATACATGCCGAACAGCGAACGCCGCGCGGCATGCTGCGCCTTCCAGCGCTGGGTCCGGACATATCTGGTCCGGTAATCGACATGCCCGTCATGGATATGGAACATGCTGACATGGCCCTCGCCATCGAAGCCGATGTCGGGTTCCCACTGCTCCGGCTTGGGATATTGGGGGTCCGGCCCGACGCGGTAGAACACGCCGGACAGACCCTCCGGCAGCTTGCCCTCGACCTCGCAATCGAACAGTTCGACCTCGGCGCGATTGACCGCCCCGGCCGCGCTGCCGCCCGAGCCATAAAGCCCGCGGCGCGCCGGGAAGAGAATCTCCGCCGACGCCGGTGCGGCGCCCCCCAGCGCCGCGGCGCCCGCGCCGAGCGTGGCTGCGCCCAGAAAGCTACGCCGGCTGGTCAGGGCGGACTTGCGGTCATCAGTATCGGACATGGCGGTCATCCTCAGAAATGTAGCAGAAATGGCAATCGGGCCGTGGGTGCGGGCCGGCCGGAACTCGCTTGTCGGGCCGGGCGGTGGCGGCCGCGCCTCTGGCACCGGTCATGGCGCTTTCCCGGTCAATGGCATGACCCGGAACGGGCCCGGATCCTTGCCGCGAAGCGCCGGGTCCATGCGATAGGCGCTCTTGCCTTCGACGACCCATGGCGTCGTGCCGATCAGGGTGATGCCGGTCGGCCCTTCCAGCCCGTCGGCAATGGTGGTGAGCTCGGCTGTGTCACCCGAGAGCGTGAGGCGGCTGGCCTTGCCGTCGCCTTCGACCAGATAGATCACGCCATCCGGGCCGACGCGCATGCCATCGGGCCGCACCAGCGGACGCGGCGTGGTGATGGTGGTCAGCGCGCCGGCACGACCGTCGGCGGCCGGCGTGATCGCATAGAGTTTGCCGGATGCGAATGTGTTGACCAGAATGCGGCGATCGGGCGTCACGACGATGCCGTCCGCCGATGTCAGCGCCTCATCCCTGATCCAGTCTTCCAGCGCCGAACCACCCCTGGTCAGACGCAGGATGCGGCCGGCCATGTCCGTCGCATAAAGCGTGCCATCCGGATCGACGGCCATGTCGTTGCACATGCCGCCGCCGGGGAGATCATAGCTCTTCACGAACGCGCCGGAGAGCAGGTCGAAGGCCTTGATGGCCGTCGCCTTGCCGGTGCCGGCCAGGTCATTGGTGCAGAGCCAGAGCCGCCCGGCCGGTTCGTCGGCAAGCACGCCAAACACCATGGCGAGGCCATTGGCGCTGTCCGGGCGAATCCACAGCGCCGCGCGGGGTGCGCCGGGCGCCGCCCGGTAGACGCCGTTTTTTTCGGTGCTGCCGATGAGCAGCGTGCCATCCGCAGTGGAGGTGACGCTTTCCGGAAAGGTGAGCGGCTCCAGATCCACCGCGTGCGGCGGCTGGGCGATGGCAGCACTGGCCGCCATCGCCCCGATCAGGATCGTTACAGACAATCTCGTCGACATGGGCCGCTCCCTCTCCGCTATCCGATCAATATTTGAACCGCACGCCCAGCCGGTAGGAACGCCCGATCACATCGAAGAGGATCGTGTTCGTCGCCTGCTGTCCGGGCGCGATCGGCGGATCGACATCGAACAGATTGCTGATGCCGCCGAAGATCTGGATCGTGCGCCCCTCGGCGGTTTTTACAAGATCATACTGGGCGTTGATATTGGTGTAGAAGCGGCTCGGCACCCGGTTGTCGTTGATGCTCGACGACTTGGTCGGATCATAGCCCGGCTGGCCCGGACCGGTCGAGAAGACATCGTAGATGCCCTCGTCGACATAATGGCCCTGCAAGGTGAGCGAGAGCGGGCCATTGTCGTAGGTCGCGGTCAGATCGCCCGTCCAGTGCGGAACGCCCGGCGTGGCCTGCACCGGCCAGCCGGTCATGCCGGCCCGGTCGACCGCGCCGCTCGTATCCACCGACACCAGCTTCTCCACATAGGTGGCCAGCGCCCGCAGCGTCAGCGAGCCCGGCAGCGAGGCCGCGATGCTCGACAGGTTCAGGCGATAGTCCGCCTCGAAATCGATGCCGCTCGTCCGCAACTCGCTGAGGTTGAGGCTGCTGTTGCGCACCTGCGTGAGCTTGCCGTCGGCATCACGGAACACATATTGGCAAAGCTCCGTCGCGCCAGCCTCGCAGCGCCTGACAATCGTCTGCGCGCCGATGGTGGTGATCACATCCTTGATCTTGATATTATAATAATCGATCGAGAAGCGGAAACCGCGCGCCCATTCCCATTGCGGCATGAGCACCATGCCCACGGTGAAGGTGTTGGCCTTCTCGGGCTGGAGCGCCGTGTTGCCGCCGCCGGCCGATGGAATGAAGAAGATCTGGTTATTGTAGCGAGGGTCGCTGCTCGGGTCCGTGATGGAGACGCAGCAGCCATAGACGGACGGCGCGAACAGCTCCTGCACATTGGGCGCGCGGATGTCCCGCGAGCGGGTGGCGCGGAAGCGGATGGCCTCCACCGGCTCGTAGACCCCGCCCACCTTCCATGTCGTGACACTGCCGCTGGTGGAATAATGGGTCCGCCGGATCGCGCCGTTCAGTTCGAGCGAATGGGCGAGCGGCCCCATATCCCTGAGCACGGGGATGACGGTTTCCAGGAACCCTTCCGTCACCTTGATCGCGCCCCCCGGATTGGTCCCGGCATTGCTGTAGAACATGCCCTTTTGCGACAGGGGATCGCCCAGCGAGGATGCCTCGTCGCGACGATGCTCAAGGCCGGCGGCAATCGATACGGTGCCCGCCGGCAGGTCGAACAAATCGCCCTGCACGCTGCCCGCCACCACATCCTGCGAGGAGTGGGTGATGCCGAGCGATGTGCCGACCACATAGTCCTTCGCATCGGGGCTGAAGCGGTTGTAGCCGAACAGGTTGAGCGGCGCGCAGCCGGCCATCGCATTGGGCACGGCCGGCTGGCCCGGCAAGCTGGAACGGCAACTGATCAGGTTCGTCGCCGGATTGACCACGGCATCGAGCGCGGCATTGAAATTGGGGACGATGACGTTGTTGCTGGTGCGGGCCGTATTCTTGAAATTGCCGTGCTGATAATAGAGGTTCCAGGACCAGGCGCTGCCCAGCTCGCCGCTGGCGCCGACCACGAAGCGGTTGGTCACCGATTTCGACCTGTTGATCGCGTGGCCGATATCGGTTTCGAGCCGCCCGAAATTGAAGCTCGTTATGGCGTTGTCAGTGAGGATCGTCTTCAGCGCATCCGGCAGGAAGGCATTGTCGTCATAGATCGTCAGGCCACCCAGAATGTCGCGCTTCTGCGCACCGACCGATGTGCCGATGCTCTGGCCGTAGGAATATTCACCGAACAGGCGGATATTGTCGGCCAGCTCGATATCGATATGCGTGAAGGCGTTGATCCGCCGCGTCGGCACCATGAACTCGACCCCTTCCAGGAAGGTGTTGAGCCCACCCCCGCTGGTGCCGCCCAGCATGTAGAAGGAGCCGGGGAGCTGGCCATAGTTGAACTGGGTCGGCTGGCCGTCCGGCGTGAAGGTGATGCCCTTGATCGGCGCCGGACCGGTGATGAGGCCATAGGCCGAAGCCGTTGCCAGATAGGCCTCGCCGATCACCTGCCCGGGATAACCGTTCACGCCGGGCGTCGCATTGGTCACGACCACGGCCGGGTAGCACCAGTCACGCGTGGAACAGTCGCCAATGCCCTTGGCCTTGTCGAACTCCACGCTGCCGATGAGGTGGATCCGGTCGTCCATCAGGCCGAAACCGCCGGCCAGTGACGCCTGATATTGCGTGTTGTCGCCGCGGTGCGATTCCCCATATTGCAGCTGCCCGCGCAGGCCGGTGAACTTGGTGTCGAGAATGAAGTTCACGACACCGGCAACGGCGTCCGAGCCATATTGCGCCGAGGCGCCGCCGGTCACCACTTCGCTCCGCGCAATGAGCGAGCTGGGGATCTGGTTCAGGTCGACCTGCCCCGAGAGCGTCGAGGGCACGAAGCGGCGCCCGTCGACCAGCACCAGCGTGCGGCCGGAACCAAGGCCCCGCAGATCGGCAAAGCGCGCGCCGATGTTGCCGCCGCCGATCGCGTTGGTGGCCGGCGCCGTGGTCGGGCGGAAGGACGGCAGCTGATTGAGCGCATCGCCCACATTGGTGAGGCCCAGTTTCTGCACGCGATCCTGACCGAGCACCGTGACCGGGGTCGGCGCGGTGAAGCCCGACCGCGCGATACGCGATCCGGTCACCACGATATCGGAGTCGGATGCCCGGCTTTCGGCGGCCTCATTGGCGAAACCGGTGCCCTGGCTGACCGGCGTTTCCTGCTGCGCCTGCGCCGGCGCATGCCCCATCACCAGCGCGGCGATGCTCGTGGTGCTGAACACACAGACGCGCAGACGCGCGCGCAGGCTCTCGACCCCCTTGTTCATTTTACCCCCTCCCGTGGCTGCTCATTGACAGCGTGGTTTTTCAGATCGCGGCAGCTGACGAGTCTGAAACCTTGCATTTTCCTCCCCCCGCCACCGCGGAAAGTCAAATAAAAAATAAGGAGTCCTTATATACTGATGCCTGATGTGCCGCTGATATGGTCAAAAAGCCACTGCGTCGCCCGGCAGCAGATCAAAAGCCATCGAGAGGCGCTGTTTCGCATCGGCAAAAGGCACGGTGCCATGCCACATATAGGAGGGGAACAGGACCAGCCGGCCCGGTTCCGGCCGTATGAAATGCTCCGCTGGCAAGGCCGGTGCGCAGCGTATCCCCGGCTCGCCAAATTTGAGCCAGCCCGCCCGATCCCGGTCGAGACCGTCGGGCAATTGCACGTAGCAGGCCGATGAGAGCCAGCCCATCGGGTGGACATGGTCGACATGAAAGCCGCCGGACTGCAAGCGGACCGTCCAGAGGCCCGCCATACGATACCGCCTGTCGTCCGCCCGCGCCCGGAGGAGATCGTCGCCGGGGCCGAGCCAGTCCAGATGCTGGCGGATCGGCCCATCGACCGCTTGTGGAAAAGCACGGATGGCCGGCGACGTGCAGTCGAGCAGATTGCGCTCCGCCATGGTGCCCTGCCGGAGCGATTGCCCGACCGGATGCGCCGTGAGCCGGTGGAGGGCATGCAATTCATCGCCCAGATCCGCAAGATAGCCCGCCAGATCGCGCCAGCCGGGCGGCACATCCAGCGTCCAGCAGCCGACCATGCGCGTATAGTCGTAGAGTGCGCGATAGCGGGGGTCGTCAAGCATCCGCCATGCCGCGGCCAGGAAGGCGATCAGGCTCTGGTCGTGCGGCGCTGCCCGGTGGAGCGGGTCCAGCAGGGCCACCGCCCGCTGCGGCTCGCCCAGCGCCAGCCAGGCGGCGGCCAGCGTCACGTCCAGTTGTGGACCTTGCGGGGCCAGCGCCCGCGCCCGCTCAAGGTGGCGCAGGCTGCGCTGCGGATCAATCTCGATGGCCGCCCGAGCCGCGGCGATATGCACGTCCGGCGCCGCATGTCGCTCGGCCAGCGCGGCAAGATCATGATAGGCCCCGTCCGGATCGCCCGCAAATTCGCGCAGGCGAGCGCGGAACATGACGGGGGCGGGATCGTCACCGGCAGCCGCCACCGCGGAATCCAGCGGCACCAGCGCCTGATCGAGATCGCCCGTCCGCATCCAGATGAGGTGCGCATGGTCCCGAGCGGCCTCCGCATAGCCGGGGTGGCGGCGCAAGGCGGCACGATAGGCCAGATCGGCCTCGTCGAACCGATCGAGCCCCTGCAACGCCCGGCCACGCAGATAATGGAGCTGCGCGCCATCGCCACCGTGCGCCACTGCCCGGTCCGCTGCAACAATCGCGTCGCCATGATGCCCCAGGTCCAGACAGGCCGCGGCAAGATTCTGGTCGCCCGCATGGCCGGGCAGGCCGGCGGCCGCCAGACGCTGGCGAACTTCCAGCGCCTCGGCATGGCGCCCAAGCCGGGTCAGGGCGGCGGCATGCGCATCGAGCAACCGGGCATCCCCCACGGCCGCCGCCACGGCCGGCGCGGTCACCGCCAGCGCCTCGGCCGGACGCCCGGCGGCATTCAGCAGCCGGGCGAGGCCGATCACCGCCGGCCCATGCAGCGGATCGATGGCGAGCGCCGCCCGCCAGCCGGCTTCCGCCTGCGCGGGCCGGCCCGTATTGGCGGCCAGTTCACCAAGGCAGGCGGGCAGGGATGGATCATCCGGCGCGGCGCGGGCGGCCGCCGCAAACGCCTGCTCGGCCGCGCCCATATCCTGGAGGGCAAGATGCGCAAAGGCCAGCAGCCGATGGGCTTCGGCGAGCGATGGTTGCAGGCGGGCCAGCGGCGCCAGCATGGTTCTGGCTGCCTCCGCCCGCCCCGCCTTCAGCAGCGCGAGAGCCTGCGCCAGCGTCTCCATGGAGCGCGGGCCGGTGCGCGATGACCCAGAGTTCCCCGGAGTCAGAATTAGTAACGCCCCCTGATATAAGGAGGCTTGACATATAACTTTGGGAGGTGCCAGTCAATTGATGTTCCGGCGCCTGCCATGCCCGGAACCAGAAAGCACAATGATATTTCGGGAGGGAATCATGAGAGGCCAGTCGGGGGCAGCAATGTCTCCTTCCTGCGACGCAGTTTCGCAGAAAAGCGCGGGAGGCCGGCTCGCCCGCCGCCTGCTGTTCGGCCTCGCCACGCTGCTGCTGGGGGCAGTCGCGATGGCGGACGTGGCGCAACCGGATGGCAATCGCCCCGCCGCGACCGGGGAGGACGTCCACTGGCCAAGCCATGGCCGCACCGATGACGAGCAACGCTACAGCCCGCTCGACCAGATCAATCCGCGCACTATATCCGGGCTGGGGCTCGCCTGGTATGCGGACCTGCCCACCGAGCGCGGGGTCGAGGCAACGCCGATCGAGGTGGACGGCGTGATCTACAACACGCTGCCGTTCAACATCACCACCGCGTATGATGCCCGCACCGGGCGGATATTATGGACCTATGATCCGCAGGTTTCCGCGCAAACGGGGCGCCTGGCCTGCTGCGACATCGTCTCGCGCGGGGTCGCGGTCGCCAATGGCAAGGTCTTCATCGGCGCGCTGGATGGACGCCTGATTGCCCTCGATGCCCGCACCGGCACGCCGGTCTGGTCGGTCCAGACCACGGATACGGACTGGCCCTATACGATCACCGGCGCGCCGCGCGTCATCGCCGGCAAGGTGCTGATCGGCAATGCCGGCGCCGAACTGGGCGTGCGCGGCTATATTAGCGCCTATGATGCCGAGACGGGCAAGCTGGCATGGCGGTTCCACGCCGTGCCCGGCAATCCGGCCGACGGGTTCGAGAATCCGGCCATGGCGATGGCCGCCAAAACCTGGACCGGCACATGGTGGAAGTCCGGCGGCGGCGGCACCATCTGGGATGCGATCGCCTATGATCCCGCGTTGGGGCTCATTTATTTCGGCACCGGCAACGGCTCGCCCTGGGTCCGCAAGTTCCGCAGCCCCGGCGGCGGCGACAATCTGTTCCTCTCCTCCATCGTGGCGGTGCGCGCGGAGACGGGCGACTATGTCTGGCACTATCAGGAGACGCCGGGCGAACAGTGGGACTATACCGCAACCCAGCCGATCATCCTGGCCGATCTCAAAATAGACGGTCGCATGCGCAAAGTGCTGCTGCATGCGCCCAAGAACGGCTTTTTCTATGTTCTGGACCGGGCCAGCGGCAAGCTGATCTCGGCCAGGAACTATGTGCCGGTGAACTGGGCGACGGGCATCGACATGCGCACCGGCCGCCCGATCGAAAATCCGGCGGTGCGCTATGACGAGGTGCCGGTGATGGTCTCGCCGGGCGCAGGCGGCGCCCACAACTGGTATCCGATGGCCTTCAGTCCCCAGACCCGGCTGGTCTATTTCCCGGTGGTGGAATCCTATATGGGCTTCGCCGCCGCCAAATCCTACGACCCCGATGCGCCGCGGCGCGGCAATGGCATGAGCTTTGCGGGCTATGAAGCCGAGCGCAAGCAGATCGCCCAATATGCCGACGCGCATCTGCAAGCCTGGCTGACGGCCTGGGACCCGGTGCGCCAGCGTGAGGTCTGGCGCGTGCCATATCCGCGCAGCGGCAGCGGCGGGGTGCTGGCCACCGGCGGCAACCTCGTCTTCCAGGGCACGATCGGCCAGACGCTTGCCGCCTATCGTGCCGACAATGGCCAGAAAATGTGGGAAATGCCGGTCCAGAATGTGCCGATCTCCGCACCGATCAGCTATATGCTCGATGGCGTCCAGTATATCGCCGTCAATGCCGGCTGGGGCGGCGGCCTCGCGCATGTCGAGAGCTTTCGCTATCAGGACCTGAAGGTCTCGAAGGCGCGGCTGCTCGTGTTCAAACTGGGCGGCACGGCCCGCCTGCCGACGCTGGTGGCGCAGGACGAGCCGGGGATCGCCCCGCCGCCGCCGGTGACGGCCTCGGCCGATATCGTGCGCCATGGCGGGGAGCTTTACGGCAAGAACTGCGCCATGTGCCACGGCAATGAAGCGCGGGGCGGCATCAAGGATCTGCGCCACATGACGCCGGAGACCCATGCGGCGTTCATGACCATCGTGCTGCATGGCAGCAAGGCGGAGAAAGGGATGGCGAGCTTTGCCGATATGCTCAGCCCGACCGACGCCGAAGCCATCCACCAGTATCTGATCGCCCGCGCCAATGCCGACTGGCAGGAAAACGGCGCGTCGCAATAAGACCGGGCAATCATGCGCCGGACGGCAAGGGGAGAGGCAATGGAGTTCGATCGACGCGAGATGCTGATCGGCGGCGGCGGGCTGGCGCTCGTGGCGGCCGCATCAACCGGCGCCAGCGCGCAGGCCGTCCCAGGCGCTGCGGGCGCCGGTGCGACCGGGGCGGGCGCGGAGCCCATGTGGTTCGGCGGGCCCGAGCCAGCCATCCCGCGTGCCGGCCTGCGGTGGTGCTTCTCGGTCGCCGTGCTGTTCGCCCAGCGAACGATGGTCCAGTCGCCCACGCCGCGCGGTTTCACCTGGGCGGCGGGCGGCCCGATCTGGGGCCCCAGATTGCAGGGCCGGGTGCTGCCCTATAGCGGCGCCGACTATTACCGGAACGGCTTCTACACCCATTATATGCTCGAAGCCGCCGATGGCGCGCTGATCCATATCCACAATCGCGGCACCAGCCGCCGTTTCAAGGCGCCCTATCGGCCGGGCACGCCGCTGGAGCCCGTGCAGGGGCAGGAGGCCGCCGGCTGGACCCGCTTTCGCGTGTCCCCCGTGTTCGAGGCGCCATCCGGGCCCCATGAATGGATGAACCAGACGCTGATCGTGGGGAGCGCCACCATCTTCCGGGAGCCCATCGACCATACCGAGTTTCATTATTTTGAAGTGCTCTGAAACACCGGCGGGAGAGTGAGAATGCGCGATTTCAAGATACCCGATCTGGGCGAAATGAAGCGTCAGGATGTGGTGCTCGACTATGCCTTCCAGCTGAACGCCCGCTTTGATCCGCCCCATGCCTATCGCTCGGCCAAGGGCGGACGCTTCTATCAGGCGATCACCGGCGGCACCGTCCGCAATCCGCGCCTGACCGCCGATGTCTATGCCGATAGCGGTGGCGCGTTCGATACGCTGCAGGTCGGCAACGGCGTGCGCAACGTCAATGCCCACTTCATGCTGAAAGCGGAGAATGGCGACTATATCTATGTCGAGCATGTGGGATATCATCGGCCGGACGGCTATTACCGCGTCATCGCCTATATCGATGCGCCGACCGGCGGGCCCTATGACTGGCTGAACGGCACGACATTCGTTGTGACCACAACCGAGAGCCAGGATATGCGAGACGTCATCTTCAGCTATTATATCGCCAACTGACCGCGTCCCGGAACGATATTCGCCGGTGGGGCCGCTGGGCCGTCCTTGCTCCCACGGGCAAGCGGGCCTGCGGCTTCCTCCCGCGCCTTGCCGTTATGTTGCCGGCCGCAGGGACAGGACCGCGCCAGCCAGGCGCGGGGTCATATAATCCCGCACGCGGGCATAGGCTTTATCGAAATAGATCGTAAACGCAGTCGTCAACAGGACCGCGATCAGGAACTCCGGCATGCCGTCTGCAAGGCCGGCCTTCTCCCAGATCGTGTCGAACGGCATATGGAGAAGATAGATCAGGAGCGAAGCCTGCGAGATCAGCCCCGCCAGCCGAGCCATGACATGGGGCAGCCGCACGGCCGTGACATAGGCCGTGATCAACAGGCAGCTCAGCGTCGCCCATGTCGCATTGCCGGGGAAATAGACGCCGGTGGCGACACAATAGCTGATCCCCAGCGCGGTGACCCCGGCCAGCTGAAGGCGTTTCCCGCGGCTGAGCTCGACCAGCACCCCCAACAGGAATGTGGCGGCATGGGCATTGGGCACGAACATCCACACCGACATGTCCGTCACCCCGTCGAGGCCGCCGGGGTTGAACATGGCTGGCAGGACAAAGCGCGAGGCGGCCAAGATCAGGAATGCCGCGAGGAACGCCTGAAAAGGCGCGGCCTGCACCAGTCGACGGACGGAAGGGATCAGGAATATCAGGATGAGAACCAGGAATATCTGCAGGAAACAGCCGATGAACCACAGATAGAGGCCGGTGCGGGTCGCCGGATTGGCCGTCGCGTCCATGAAATTGGCTGCGAACAGAACGACCAGATACCAGTCCGGCAGATGGTTGGCATAGCGCGTCACGCCATAGATCAGACCGATCGGAAAGGAGATGATCGCCACCTTGAGCAGGTTGCTCGCCATCGGTCCCCAATCCCCGCGCAGGACCGCGCCCAGCTGGAAACGGGCGAAGGCGGTGCCGGACAGATAGAGAAGGATGAAGGTCATCCCGCCCCCAAGCGAGAGCTGGTCAAAATGAAAGGCGACGATCACCAGGATCGCGATGGCGCGGAACGGGATGGCCGGCTCGACCCGGATGGGGCGCAGCTGCGCGCGAATGCGGTGCCAGGGCGTTTGGCCGACGTCGCGCTGTTCCGTGGCGGACAAGGCGCGGATGGGCCGTTCATACCAGTCGCCGGGGAGGTCGCCGAGCAGCGTTTCCAGCCGCAGCATCGCCTGGATGGAATTGAGGCTGTCCGCGCCAAGCTCTGCAAAGCTGACGGCAGCGGATGGAACCGGCCGGCCGGTCACCTTCTCGAAAATGTCGGCAATGGCCCGTTCGCTCGCTGAAAAGCTTGCGCTTCCCTGCGCCGGCACGGGCTGGCCAGCCATGGGCACCGGCCCCTGGGCGCGCCGCAGCGCGGCTCGGTCCACCTTGCCGTTGGGCAGCAGCGGCAGGCTCTCATGGATGACGATATGCGCGGGGACCATATAGGCCGGCACGGTGCGGCTGAGCGTCCGCATGAGCGTGCGGCCAAGCTCATCGGCGGGATGAGGCGCGATCACGCAGATATGGGCGATCAGGATGGTGCTGCCATCGGGCGCCGCGTCCGGCAGGATGATCGCATCCGTCACAGTGGGCAATGCCCGGATATGGTGCTGCACGTCGGCCAGCTCCACGCGATAGCCGCGGATTTTCACCTGGTCATCGGCGCGCCCGACAAGCTGGATCTCGCCGCCCGGCAGGCGATAGCCAAGGTCGCCGGTGCGATAATGCTGGCCGATGACCGGCGCGCCGCCACCACCGGGAAGCTGCACAAAATACGGCGTTTCGACAAGGATCTGGCCGACCTCACCGATCGAGAGCGAGTGGCCGGCATCATCGACCACGGACAGGTGCGTGCAATCGATGGCGCGGCCGATCGGCACCGTGCGGCGATGCCGCTCGCCGCGCCCGATATCGTGGACGGCGACGGCCTGCGGTGTTTCGGTCGATCCATAGAAGTTCATCTGCCGCAGCGCGCGATTGGCATCGTTGAACCGATTGACGAGGTCTTGCGGCAGAAGATCGCCCCCCCAGCACAGCAGCCTGAGCGCAGGCAGGTCAGGCGCCCCGCCGCTGACCTCCGTCATCAGCCGTCCCATTGGCGGGGTGGTGTGAATGATCATTACAGCGCTGGACCGGATCCAGCGGACCAGCACACGCGGATCGCGAAGGACCGACTGATCGGGCACGCACAGCGTCGCGCCGGTCGTGAGCGGCAGAAAAATGTCCCGCATGACCGGATCATGGGCAAGGCCGGATAGCAGGCTCACACGATCGTCAATGGCGACTGCCAGTGCCTGTCGTTGCCAATCGAGAAAGGCCGGCAAGGCCGCATGGCCAACCCCGACGGCGCGCGGCCGGCCGCTGGTGCCGGAGGTGAACAGGCAATAGGCCCTGTCTGTCGCCCTGGCCGGCGGCGGCATCGGCGGCGCCCCGGTCCCGGCCCCGCCGGGCGCCAGCCGGGCGACCGGCACCCCCGCCTGATCAAAGACCGCCAGCCGCGCCTCGAGCGCGTCCGAACAGGCCACCATCAGATCAGGGGCGAGGGCCGCCACCATTTCCAGAAGCCGCGCATCGGGATAGTCCGCATCGAGCACGGCGAATGTCGCGCCGAGGCGCGACAGGGCCAGCATCGTGATGACAAAGCCGGGGCTGCGTGTTGCAAGCACCGCGATCATCTGGCCATGGCATCCGCCGGCCGCGGCGATCCTTGCGGCCCTCTCCTCGACGCGATCGACGAGCGCGCCATAGCTGATCTCGCCGGCTTCATGGCTGATGGCCGGCCGTTTTCCGTGCTTTTCCGCTATCGCATAGACCTGCTCGAAGATCCTGACGGGCGTGAGGGCAGCGGGCAACGCAGGACGGGGCCCGGCGTCCCGGCTCTGGCAGACAAGGTCGCCGACACGGCGCGCGGGATTGCGGAGCGCCGCCGCCAGAAGTCGTTCATACCGCCGGTTAAAGGCGTCGACACGGCCGTCGTCGATCTCGCCGGCGTTGAAGTAGCTCTCGCCGACATAATGGGCGCCTTGCGGATCGTCGCGCCGCTGCCATCGCAGATTGACGGCATAGTCGGAATCGCTCGGCAAAAATTCCCGCGGCCCTAAGGCCAGCCCCTGAAAGCCTATCTGCGGTGCGCCGGGGTAGAGATTGATCGCAAAGTCAGGCCGCACCCCGGTTTCCTGCTGGATGTGGTGATAGGGCAGGCTTTCATGCGCCACCGCCGCCCGAACCTGCGCCTTCATGCGGTCCGCCAGGTCCGAGAAGGATTCGGCAGGGTCGAATATCATGCGGATCGGCAAGGCGTTGGAGAATGAGCCGATCGCCGGCGTGCCCGGGTGGCGGCCGGCGCTCTGGATGGAGAAGATGATATCGAGGGCGCCTGTCCAGGCATGGATCTGCATCGCGAAGGCGGCGGCGAACAGGCTGAAGGGCGATGAGCGCGCGGCCTGCTCGTGCAGGCAGGCGGTCAACGCCTTGTCGATCCGGAGCGGCGCCGCTTTTATCTGCCGGGGCCCGGCGTGATTGCGGTGCAGGCGCGGCGCCGCCGCTGCATCGCTCAGCGCCTCACGGAAATAGGCGGTCGCGTCTTCCAGCCGCGCGCCCTCCACCATCGGCGCAGCTTCATATGGCCCCGGCGCGGCCATGGCGGGAGCGCAGCCATTATAGGCCCGGGCGACATCGACGATGAAGGTATCGAGCGATTTTCCGTCGCTGATGGCATGATGCTGGCTGAAGATAATGACATGATCGTCAGGCCCTTCGCGCAATAGCAGGTAGTTTTGCAGCGCCGCGGGATCGGAAAAATCGGATATCTTGCGGAGGAATTCCGCACAAGATTCGCCAACTTCATAGGCACCGGCTTCCACGTCCCGCACATGAAGGGAAAATCGCGGTTCCTGATGAACGACAGCCCGGAACCCATCCTGCGCGTCGGAGCAAAAGCCTGTCCTCAACATCGGGTGGCGGGAAATAACGGAATGGATCGCGCCGTTCAGTCGATCGATAGAAATCGATCCACGCGCCCTGAAGAATACGGAAACGAAGAAACTCGACAGAGAGGCTCTCTCTGCAAACAGGTAACGCTCCTGATTACCATTTATCCTCATCTAAATTATCTCTAATTTACATGAACATAAGCCGTTTCATCATTTATATCATATATATATTCATGAATTATACGTATCATTCATCTTGGACAATCGGCGTGATCATCCTCATCCGGTCATAGCGACTCCGGGAATCTATCATAAATTTACCAAACCGATAGATCGGCACGATTGCGCGCGGGTCGGGCGATCGGGGCAGGCGCACCACCGCGGCGCCCGGTCCATGCGATCGCGCCTGCCAGAGGGCTTGGGGAAAGCGGGAAACGGTGATTATCCATCGCCGTTTCCGGCCACGCTGGCGCTGCATGTCTCCGCATCGCGCCGCCGATGGTCGCCATGGGCGAGGCTCAGCTCGCCATGATGTCAGCCGGGCCGCTTGCGCCCTGGCGGGGACTGGCCGCGCAAAGCTATGCCATATTCAAAACCGCCATGTCGCGCCCAGAACCGGGCCGCTCAGGCGCACGTCATAGACATGGCCGCCATGATCATAGTCGACATCCAGCCGCTTGTAGCCCGCCGAGACGGAGAAATGATCGGCGATGATATAGTTGGCGGTCGCCAGCGCCGACCATGTGAGGTCCGACCCCGCGCCAAAGCCGCCAAGGTCGGCCTGTGCCTGCACCGACAGTCTGTTCGCCACGGGCAGAAAGGCGCGAAGCCCGACGACCGGGTCCGCCCAGTTGAAGCGCTCCCCATGCATGGCGGTGCGCGTGCCGATGGCAAGGTGACCCGCCGTGACCGTCACCTCGTTGGAAATGCGCCAGAAGCGCACGCCACCGAGCGCATCGAGCGTGAATTGAGGCGTGTCGACAACGCGATAGCCGCCCTGCAGGGTCGCCATGAACTGTTTGGTGTCGACCCTTGCGGTTACGCTGGCGCCCGGCGGGATGGCAACGCCGAGCCCCGGAAGCTGCATCGCCGCCAATGGGCCGCTGCCATTCACGTCCGTCGTGTCGACATACATCATGTCGCCCAAGAGGACGAGGCGGCCATGGCGCGCCCACAGATTGAGGAAGCCGCCGAAATTGAGGTCGTCCACCACATCGGAGAACGACTTTTCGATATGGATCGTGGGCGCGCGGTGGAACGGCGAAATGTCCCCGCCCAGACTTGCCGCCCATAGATAGGGCGTGATCTGCACCGTTCCGTTCGAAGGGTCGGCGGTTTCGCCATGGGCAATCTGGGCACCGCACAGGGCCAGGGCGACGGCAGAGGCATAATATCTCAAGCCGGTTCCTCGCGCCCGCAATGGCGGTGATCCGGGCCTGTGGCGAGCATAGTCGCTGTCATGGTTCCTATGACTATCGTTCCGGCCCCGTCGAAGCATGCAGGCACTCCATCAAGAATATCCATCATCTTATGACGTCAAGACAAAGATCAATCAACTTGGCAGGTAAGCATGTTTGCAAAATGACGCGACTATAATAACATCCACTTTGTTGGACAGGATCTTGAGGGAGGAAGGCTGTGAGTTTAATAAAACGTTCACCATTAAGCGCCGGCATCGCTGTATTGATGGCGGCCAGTCTCCAGATTTCATCCGTCGCGCAAGCCTGTACGCGCTTTGTCTACCAGAGCGGCGATGGCATTATCACCGCCCGGTCCATGGACTGGAAGCTGGATGTCGGCACCAATTTGTGGGTGTTCCCGCGCGGCATGAAGCGCTCGGGCGAGGCCGGACCGAACTCGATCGAGTGGACGTCGAAGCTGGGCAGCGTCATCGCGACCGGCTATGACCTGTCCACGACAGACGGCATGAATGAAGCGGGCCTGGTCGCCAATGTGCTGTGGCTGGTGGAATCCGCCTATCCGGTCCATGACGGCAGCAAGCCCGGCCTGACGATCGCCGCGTGGGCGCAATATGTGCTGGATAATTTCGCGACTGTGCAGGACGCCGTCGACACGCTGGCCAAAGAGCCGTTCACCATCGTGACGGACAGCGTGCCGGGCGAAGAAAGGCTGGCGACCCTGCATCTCTCGCTCTCGGATGCCAGCGGCGACAGCGCCATCATCGAATATATCGACGGCAAGCAGGTCATCCACCACAGCCGCGACTATCCGGTGATGACCAATTCCCCGACCTTCGAAAAGCAACTGGCGCTGAACGAATATTGGAAACAGATTGGCGGCACCGTCATGCTGCCCGGCACGAACCGGGCTTCCGATCGTTTCGCCCGCGCTTCCTTCTATGTGCAGGCGATCCCGCAAAGCACCGACCCTGTTGAAGCGATTGCCAGCGCCTTCAGCGTGATCCGCAACGTCTCGGTTCCGTTTGGCATCTCGACGCCGGACCAGCCCAACATCTCCTCGACACGCTGGCGCACCGTGGCCGACCACAAGCGCAAGCTGTATTTCTTTGAATCGGCGCTGACCCCGAATATTTTCTGGGTCGACCTGACGAAACTGGACCTTTCGCAAAAGAGCGGAAAGGTGATGAAACTCGATCTGGGCCCCAATCAGACCCGCATCTATTCGGGCATGGCCAATGCCCAGTTCAAGGAGGCGAAACCGTTCAAATTCCTGGGCCTGTGATCCCAAGTCGATCACGGCCGCCGAAGGACGCCGGTCCCGTCACAGGCTCGAAACGGGCGGCTTGAGCGGGCGCTGGCGCAATTGGCGGTCTTGTGGGGGCTGCTCGGACCGTTATGATCCCGCTTGGCTGCGGGCAGTTTGGCTGTCCCCGGTGGCACGGGGATGAGGGGCGCGGTAACGCTCCTTGGACCCGCCGCCACCTACTGATGGCCGCTGGTCCGGGCAGGACATCAGCTGACCTGTTTGCCGATCTGGACGATGCTGGCGGACTTGAAGCTGTATTCCGGCACGACCAGGTTCAGCGGTGCGGGCCCGGATCGGATGCGTGCCGCCGTATCATATTGGGAGCCATGGCAGGGGCAGTAATAGCCGCCATAGGTGCCGCGATTCTCCTGTGGCGTGATACCGAGCGGGACGCAGCCCAGATGCGTGCAGATCGCCATTGTGATCAGCCAGTTCTTGTGGCCGGGCAGGGTGCGTTGCTCCAGCGTCTGCGGATCGCGCAGCGTGGCGATGTTGACCGCATCGGCCTCGGCAATCTCCCTTGGCGTGAGAAAACGGATAAAGACCGGCTGCTTGCGCCAGGCCACCTTGATGCCCGAACCGGCCTCGATGGTCGAGATATCCACATCGATGGACGCGAGTGCCAGCTCGTCGGCCGAGGGATTCATCTGGTTGATGATCGGCACCATCACCGCGAGGGTGCCGACACCAGCGAAGCTCACGGCGGCAATGTTGAGGAAATCCCGGCGCCGCGCACCGGTCCCCGCTGCAAGGGCGGAAGGGCCCGCTGTGTCGTCAATCTCCAATATGGGCATCGGATCTTCCTCCGCGTGGCGGAAGACTGGCCCCACAGGAGAGGCAAGTCTGTCCGCTCGCCCCCGAGCTTGCTGATATAGTATCACAGCAGGCGGCCTGCGATAAATGACGAATGCTTCATGCCTGTCCGGTGGAGCGGGGGCGGACATAAACGCCGACGCCTCCCACGGTCCCTTCCTCGCCCGGCCCAGTCTTCCGCCACGCCATCAGGGGCAGCACTCCAATGCTACGGGGCTTTTTCATGGATGGCCTGCTTCGCTCGGCATCAGTCCAACTCGAAACGCGCAAACAGCGCGACGGCATCCGTCTTGGCCTTCAGGGAAACCTTGCCGTACTTCCCGGCAACCGATGAGGGCGCCGGGGCTGGCGCAGGCACAGCCCTTTGCGCGTGGAGCGGCAGGCGCTTGATGCACGACCCGTTTCAGCCGTCAGATCCAATCTGTGGAAATCGACCACGAGGAGGCCGTGGTGCCGCTTAGGTGACTCGAACACCTGACCCTCGCATTACGAATGCGATGCTCTACCAACTGAGCTAAAGCGGCTCCGACGGGACGCCCGTGACGGGGCCCTATGGTGCAGCGGCGGCGATTAACAGCCGCGTCGGGGTCTGGCAAGTCCATAGCAGCATCTCACCGTGCCATTTGCGCAGGCCGGCCCTGCCGCAGCCGCCCTTTACCGGGCATTTACCCTTATCCGGCACATTCGTGCGATCACCCATGCGGATTGGCAGGTCAGACAATGAACATGAGGCAGCAAGACCGCGCCGACGCGGTGGGAATGCTCGACGAGGCGATGGAGGCGCCGCCCATCGTCCGGTTCGACGAGCGACGCATGCACATCCGCGCCTATAATTACTGGGCCTCGCTGCTCGGCGAACGCAAGTTGCCCAGCATCGAGGATCTCAATCCGTCCGAGCTGCATGATTTCGGCTCGCACAGCGTGCTGCTCGATTTCACCGGTGGCGTCGAAAATCCCGCCGTCGCCTTTCTCGGCAGCGCGCTGGCCGATCAATGCGGCATCTCCACGCCGATCAGACATGCCAGCGAGATCCCGCCCCGCACCCTGCTCTCGCGCCTGACCGACCATTATCTCCAGATCGTCGCCAATGCCGCGCCGATCGGCTTCGAGGCCGAGTTCACCAACCAGCGCGGCGACGAGATCATGTATCGCGGCATCATGATGCCCTTCTCCACGGACGATGACCGGATCGACTTCGTCTATGGCGTCATCAATTGGCGGGAGGTGGCGACGGACGCGCTCTCCGACAGCATCGCCGCCGAGGTGAAGGCGGCCCCCCGCCCCGGCCTCACCCTGGTGCCGGACGCGCCGGTATGGGCCGATGCGCCAATGGCGTTCGAGCTGGATGATGCCGGCGCCTATGAGCTGACCAGCGACATGCGCATACAGGCGGACGACGGCCCTGCCCTGTTCGACCATGCGGACGACACGCTGGCCGATCGTCTGGCGCGGGCGCGCGATGCCGCCGCGGCGGCCGCCGCAAGCGAGGGGCGCACCCGCCACGCGCTCTATCGCGCCATCGGCCTTGCCCATGCCTTCGCCCGCGCCGCCGTCGCGCGGCCCGATGATTATGCCGAGCTGCTCGCGGAGTCCGGGCTGATCGCCCAGCCGCGCAGCCCGCGCACCGCGCTCGTCAAGCTCGTCTTCGGTGAAAGCTATGACAAGACGCGCCTTGCCGAATTCGTCTGCGCCATCGACTATGCGCTCGATCATGACATGGCACCCGGCGCGCTGATCGACCATCTTCATGAGGTGCAGGGCGGCCTCAAGGGCCTCGTCGCCATCGTGCGGGCCGCCCGGCGCGGCGCCATCGCGGACAAGCCGGCCAGCGCGACCAGCCGCGCGCGCAGCAAGCTCGGCACCGCCCGGCCCCTTGGCGACGAGGCGGTCGCGTTCGACGAGGCCGGGCTCGCCATCGTCGTGCTGCGTCAGGAAGCGGATGGCAGCCACGCCGTCATCGCGACACTGGACGGGCAGGCACGGCTGATCGGCCAGGTCTACTCGGCGGCGGCCAGACAGCTCTGACCGGCCCGAAAGGGTCGACCCGCCCGTCCGCCCGAGTTGCGGCCACCCCGCCGGCGGGCTAACCATCAGCCATGGCCGATGGTGGCCACCGCGTGCCGCCGGCCCTGAGACGGACCTGCCCGTCAGGAGAGGATCGCATGCGCCCAGTCGCCCGCCCCGCCACGCCCGCCCGCCCGGCCAAAACCACCGTCGCGGCGATCGCCACGGCGCTGCTCGATGGCCTGCACGGCAGCGAGCGCGCCGCGCTGGACACCGCCGGCGTGGCCGCCGCCGCGGCCTTTCTCGCGCAGGGAGCCGCGCTCCGCCAGGGCAATGAACCCGCCATCCTGATCGACAGCGCCGGCGAGCCACGGGTCGCTGATGGCGGCAGCCGCCGCCAGCGGCTCGCCATCGCCAATCTCGACATGCCCTTTCTGGTCGACAGCATCGCCCATTGCCTGAGCGATGCCGGGCTGGTCATCCATCTGCTGGCTCACCCGGTGCTGCCCGTCCGGCGCGATGCGGCGGGGCGACTCGTCAGCATCGGCGACGCGGACGAGGCCCGCCGCGAGTCATTCATCTATATCGAGACCGACCGGCTCGACGCGCGCGGGCGGCAGGCGCTTGCCAGGGCGCTTGAGGCCACCCTCGCCCATGTCCGCGCCGCCGTGAGCGACTGGCGCGCGATGATCGAGGCGATGCATGCCGACGCCAACCGGCTCGGGCCGGGCGAAGGCGGCGATCTGCTGCGCTGGCTGCTCAAAGGCAACCTCACCCAGCTTGGCCATGAGCAGCGCGCGCGCGACGGCGCCATCAGCCGCGCGCGGGGCATCTGCGCCCTCGGGGATGAGCCGCTGCTCTCCGCCGGCACCATCACCGATGCGTTCGGCTGGTTCGACGCCGGCCATGGCGGGCCGCTCATCATCAAGTCCAACCGGCTCGCCCGCGTCCATCGCCGCGTGCTGATCGACCTCTTCATCGTGCCGGTGCGTGACGGCGCGCGGGTCACGGCCCTCTCCATCCATGCCGGCCTGTGGACCAGCGCCGCGCTCGCAACGCGGGCGGAGGACATCCCGGTGCTGCGCGATACGCTCTCCGGCCTCATGGCGCGCTTCAGCTATGATCCGGACGGGCACGCCGCCAAGACGATGGTGCATGCCCTCACCACCCTGCCCCACGACCTGTTGCTGATCATGGGGCCGCAGGATCGCGCACGGATCACGCTCACCGCCATGTCGCTGGCCGACCGGCCGCGCCCCAAGCTGGAACTGATGTGCGATGCGCTCGGCCGCCACCTGTTCGTCTTCGCGTGGATGATGCGGGACGATCTCTCGGCCGGCCAGCGCGAATCGCTCGCCGCGATGATCGCCAATGCCAGTGGCGCGGCGCTGCTCGGCTGGTCGATCGCGCTGGAGGATAGCGGCCTCGCGCTGGTCCGCTTCACGTTCGATATGGGCCAGCAAAGCACCTTGCCGGACACCGCCGCGCTCGACCATCAACTGGCGCAGCTGCTGCGGGGCTGGGTGCCGGCCGTCGAACAGGCGCTGGCGGATCATGGCGAAGGCGCCCGCGCCGCCATATTGGCCGAGCGATATGCGCCGGGTCTGCCCCTCTCCTATCGCGAGAGCGTGGGACCGGAGGAGGCCGCGCAGGATATCATCGCCCTGCATGGTCTGGCCGACCCCGCCCGGCGCTGCGTGCGCTTCTATGCGGACGGGGGCGAAGACGCGCACCGGCTGCGCGTCAAGGTCTACAGCCTCGCACCGCTCACCCTCGCCGAAGCGGTGCCGGCGCTCGACCATTTCGGCTTCCGCGCCATTGAGGAGCGCAATACCGCGGTCGGCGCCCCGGCCGGGCCGCTCGGCCATATCCAGCATTTCACGCTGGAGCGACAGGATGGCGGACTGGCCGCCCCGGTGGTCGCGCGCGCCGCGATCGTCGGTGAGGCGCTCAACGCCGTGCTGGAAGGCCGGGCGGAAAATGACCGCTTCGCCACGCTGATCGTCACCGCCGGGATCGGTGAGCGCGACACCGTCTTCCTGCGCGCCATCTTCCGCTATCTGCGCCAGACGGGCGCCGCCTACGGGGTCGACACGGTGGTCGACGCGCTCCGGCGGGAGGCTGCCATCACCGGCCGGCTGGTCGCCTTGCTGCGCGCCCTGCACGACCCCGCCCAGGCCCGTGCGGGTGCGGGCACGGCCACCGCCGCCGCGCTGGACGCGGAGATCGACGCCGCGCTGGAGCAGGTGAGCGGCATTGACGACGATCATATCCTGCGCCTCTACCGCGCCGTCATCCGCGCCACGCTGCGCACCAACGCCTTCGCGCCCGCCGGCGAGGAAGCCCTCGCCTTCAAGCTGGACAGCGCCGCCATCCCCGGCCTGCCCGCGCCGCTGCCCTGGCGGGAGATCTGGGTCTATTCCCCCCGCGTCGAGGGCATCCACCTGCGCGCCGGCCGTATTGCCCGCGGCGGCCTGCGCTGGTCCGACCGGCGTGACGATTTCCGCACCGAGACGCTCGGGCTGATGAAGGCCCAGCGGGTCAAGAATGCCGTGATCGTGCCGACCGGGGCCAAGGGCGGCTTCTACGCCAAGCAGCTCCCCTCCCCGGCGGATCGCGACGCCTGGCTGGCTGAGGGAACGGAAAGCTACCGCATCTTCATCCGCGCCCTGCTCTCGGTCACGGACAATATCGTCGCGGACAAGGTGGTGCGCCCCAAGGGCGTGGTCGTGCGCGATGGCGATGATCCCTATTTCGTCGTCGCGGCGGACAAGGGCACGGCCAGCTTTTCGGACATCGCCAACAGCCTCGCCATCGAGCGGCATTTCTGGCTGGGCGATGCCTTCGCCAGCGGCGGCTCGCACGGCTATGATCACAAGGCGATGGGCATCACCGCGCGCGGCGCCTGGCTCAGCGTGCGCCGCCATTTCGCGGAAATGGGCATCGACGTGCAGCGCGACGGCATCCGCGTCATCGGTGTGGGCGACATGTCCGGCGACGTGTTCGGCAACGGCATGCTGCTCAGCCGGACGATCCGCCTCGTCGCCGCCTTCGACCACCGCCATATCTTCATCGATCCCGATCCCGACCCGGCCACCAGCTGGCAGGAGCGCCAGCGCCTCTTCCACCTGAAGCGATCGAGCTGGGATGATTATGACAAGGCGCTGATCTCTCCGGGCGGCGGCGTCTTCTCGCGCAGCCTCAAGAGCATCGCGCTCAGCCGGGAGATGCAGGCGCTCGTCGGCACGGACGAGACCGCCCTGGAGCCCGCCGCGCTCATCGCCGCCCTGCTGCGCGCGCCCACCGACCTGCTCTGGTTCGGCGGCATCGGCACCTACATCAAGGCCGCCGCGCAAAGTCACGCCGATGTGCGCGATATCGCCAATGACAAGCTGCGCGTGGATGGCGAGGATGTCCGCGCGAGCGTGATCGGCGAGGGCGCCAATCTGGGCGTCACGCAGGCCGGGCGCATCGCCTACGCGCTCCGGGGCGGACGGATCAACGCCGATTTCATCGACAATTCGGCCGGTGTCGACTGTTCCGACAATGAGGTGAACATCAAGATCGCGCTCAACAAGGAGATGGCGCAGGGCCGCCTCGCCGAAACCGCGCGCAACGCGCTGCTCGCGGCGATGACCGATGACGTCGCCGATATCGTGCTGGAGGATAATCGCCTGCAAGCTCTCGGCCTCTCGATCGCGCAGCTGGGCGGCCCGGATGATCTCGCCTCCTATGTCCACCTCATCGCCACGCTGGAGGCCGGGGGTCATCTCGACCGACAGGTGGAGGGGCTGGCGAGCGATCAGGCGCTGCTGCGCCGCGCGGGCGACGGGCTGGGCCTGACAAGGCCGGAGCTGGCCATCCTCCTCTCCACCGCCAAGCTGGCGCTCCAGGCGGCCATCGAGGCGAGCGATCTGGTGGCCGATCCGCTCTTCACCGCCGATCTCATGGCGGCCTTCCCGCCGCAGATGCGCGCGACCCAGGCCGATGCCATCGCCCGCCACCAGCTGCGCGGCGAGATCATCGCCACCAAGCTCGCCAACCGCATCGTCAACCGGCTGGGCGTCATCCTGCCCTTCACGCTGGCCGAGGAAGCCAGTTGCACGCTGGACGAGATTGCCCGTGTCTTCGCCATTGCCGAGCATCTCTTCGCCGTGAAGGCGCTCTGGGCGGATATCGACGCGGCCAGTCTTGGCGAGCAGGCGCGGCTGGCGCTGTATCGGCAGGTCGCCAATGCGCTGGCCAGCCATATCAGCGATGCCCACCGCTCGCTGCCTGCCAACAGGACGCCGGGCGACGCCATCGCGCTGCTCGCCCCCGCCATCGCCACGCTCGGCAAACAGGTCGACAGCCTGCTGGAACCCGAGCCGGCCCGCCGCGCCGCCACGCTGATGGACGATCTCACGGCGCTCGGCGTCGGCGAGCCGCTGGCGGCACGCGTCGTGATGCTGGTCAAGATGGATGGCGCCATCGGCCTGGCCTTGCTCGCCCGCGATCTGGGGCAGGAGGAAATCGCCGTGGCGCGGGCCTTCACCCGGCTCGGCGAGGTGCTGGGCATCGACTGGCTGCAAGGCCTCGCCGCCCGCCTGCACCCGAGCGACCCATGGGAGCGCCTGCTCGTCGCGGGCAGCGCGCGCGATCTCCAGCAGATGCGTCTGGCCTTTCTCGCCGGTGCGACCAGCCGGCCCTGTGGTGAGCATGTGGCCGCGTGGCTGAGCGCGAATGACGGCGCCGTCGCCAAGTTCCGCCAGCTCATCGCCCGCGCGCAGGCCGTCGCGAGCCCCACCGCCGCGATGGTCGCGGAACTGAGCGGACAGGCCCGGGCCCTGCTTGGACGATAAGTGCCGCAAGCCGGCGTTCGCCTGCCCGGCCCTCCGGCAGCTGGACTATGGGCGCGAAGACAGGCGAACGATCAGCGCGCCGCCTGCGCCGACAACGCCCGGCATCAACGCCTCTGCGACCGGGACGAGGCCGGTGCAGGCGCCCTGCCCCGCCCCTGCGGTGACGAAGCCCGGCCGCTCCCGCTCGCTCCCCTTCGCTTGCGCGGCGCCCTATTTCGTCGCCGTGGGCCGCTTGCCCATCAGCCACGGCTTCACCCCGCCGGTCGGTTTGGGGGTGCCGTCCAGCCGCACGGCGCGGATGATCGTCACCGGCTTCTGGATCATCTGGCCGAACATGACACCGCGCCCGCAGCAGGTCTCCATGGCGAGAATGCGCTTGAGCACATCCATGCCGGCGACCACCTGCCCGAAGGCGGCATAGCCGGGATAGCCCGGCCGCGCATCCAGCGAGGGATTAGGGCCGATCTGAATCGAGAAATTGCCGGTGCCCGAATCGGGCTCCTTGTGCCGCGCCATCGAGATGGTGCCATCGAGATGCTTGATCCCGGTCTGGTCGGTCGTCTCCAGCGGCACGGTGGGGAAATGGATGCGCCGCGCCTCGGTATCGATGCCGCCCTGCACGAAGCCCAGCCTGGGATCGCCCTTGCTGCGATAGGCGCGGTAGAAGCTGGTCTCGTCGAGCCGGCCATCATCCACATAGATGAGGAAATTGGCCGTGGTCTTGGGCGCCCGCTTCGCGTCCAGCGCAAGGACGATATCGCCCATGCTCGTCTCCAGCTTCACCCGCACATAGCCGGGTGTCGGCTTCGTCGCCGATTGCGCCGTCGCGGCGGTGAAGGGCAGGAGCAGCAGAGCGAGAAGGGCAAGCAGGCGGCAGATGATCAGGGTCATGACTCGGCGGTGAGAACGGATCGGCACGGGCGCAGACTAGGAGCACATGCCATCATGCTCAAGAGGCGCGGCGGCCATCATGACCGCCCGCCCCGGCCCGCGCCGCTGCCCGTTGGGGCACGGCGGCGCGACCATCGGGCCATCGCGCGTGCCGCGCCCGGCCCGGCGCCAGCAGGCGGCAGCGCCTGTCCCCACCATCGCCCCCGATCCCTCAGACCGCCACCTTCTGCCGGTTCGCCACCAGATTATCGACCACGCCGGGGTCCGCCAGCGTCGAGATATCACCCAGCTGGTCGATCTGGTTTTCCGCGATCTTGCGCAGGATGCGGCGCATGATCTTGCCGGAGCGGGTCTTGGGCAGCGCCGGTGCGAACTGGACGAAATCCGGCGTCGCGATCGGCCCGATCTCGTGGCGCACCCATTGCACCAGCTCCTTGCGCAGCGCCTCGTCGCCGTCCTCGCCGGCGTTGAGCGTCACATAGGCGTAGATGCCCTGCCCCTTGATATCGTGCGGGGTGCCGACCACGGCGGCTTCCGCCACCTTGGCATGGGCGACGAGCGCGCTTTCCACCTCGGCCGTGCCCATCCGGTGGCCCGAGACATTGATGACGTCATCGACGCGGCCGGTGATCCAGTAATCGCCATCTTCGTCGCGCCGGCAGCCGTCGCCGGTGAAATATTTGCCCGGATAGGCGCTGAAATAGGTCTGGAAGAAGCGCGCATCATCGCCCCAAACGGTGCGCATCTGCCCCGGCCAGCTATCCGCAATGACGAGATTGCCCTCGCACACGCCGTCGAGCACCTTGCCGTCGGCATCGACGATCTGCGGCACCACGCCGAAGAACGGCCGGGTGGCGCTGCCCGGCTTGAGGTCCATGGCGCCGGGCAGCGGGGTGATCATATGGCCGCCCGTCTCGGTCTGCCACCAGGTGTCGACGATCGGGCAGCGCCTGTCCCCCACCACCTCATGATACCATTCCCATGCCTCCGGATTGATCGGCTCGCCGACCGAACCGAGCAGGCGCAGCGAGGCGCGACTGGTCTTTTTCACCCAATCGTCGCCCTCGCGCATCAGCGCGCGGATCGCGGTCGGCGCGCCGTAGAAGGTGCTGACCTTGAACTGGTCGACCACCTGCCAGAAGCGACTGAAATCCGGATAGTTGGGCACGCCCTCGAACATCACCGTGGTCGCGCCGTTGGCGAGCGGGCCATAGACGATATAGCTGTGCCCGGTCACCCAGCCGATATCGGCGGCGCACCAGTAGATATCGCCGGGCCGGTAATCGAACACATAATGATGGGTGAGCGCGCACCACAGCAGATAGCCGCCGGTGGTGTGCAGCACGCCCTTGGGCTTGCCGGTGGAGCCGGAGGTGTAGAGGATGAACAGCGGGTCCTCCGCGCCGATCGGCTCGGCCGGGCAATCCGGCGAAGCCGCCTCGCGCAGTTCATGATACCAATGGTCGCGCCCGGCCTGCATGGCGACCTTGCCGCCGGTGCGCTGCACGACGACGACCGAGTTCACCCCGGAGCAATGGGTCAGCGCCTCATCGACATTGGCCTTGAGCGGGATGGTCTTGCCGCCACGCAGCCCCTCATCCGCCGTGATGACGATGGAGGAGTCGCAATCGGTGATCCGCCCGGCGAGGCTCTCCGGCGAGAAGCCGCCAAAGACCACCGAGTGGACCGCGCCGATCCGCGCGCAGGCGAGCATCGCCATCGCCGCCTCGGGGATCATCGGCATGTAGATGGTGACGCGATCGCCCTTGCGGACCCCCTGCCCCTTCAGCAGATTGGCGAAGCGGCAGACATCCTCATGCAGTTCGCGATAGGTGATCGTGCGGCTCTCGGCCGGGTCGTCGCCGGCCCACAGGATCGCCGGCACGTCGCCGCGCTCGGCCAGATGGCGATCGAGGCAATTGGCGGCGATGTTGAGCGTGCCATCGGCAAACCATTTGATGCCGAAATCAGCCTCGTCGAAGCTGGCTTCCTTGACCCGGGTGAAGGGCGTCATCCAGTCGATCCGCCGAGCCTGTTCGCGCCAGAAGCCCTCGGGGTCCTCAAGCGAGCGGCGATACATGTCGGCATAGCCCTGCGCATCCACATAGGCGCCTGTGCGCCACGCATCGGGCACCGGATAGACTGTCTGGCTCACGGCCGTCTCCTAAAATCTGACTGGCAGAACCTTAGCGGCAGAGCAGCGGCGATGCCAAGCGATGGTCGGAAAAATCGGCGGGTCGGCGTGATCGCACAGACCGGCCAGGGCAGGCGCAGGCGCGATGGCTGTGACCGTCCGGTCAGGAGAGCCCCTAGCCCTCGCTGCCCCACAGCATCCGGCCCTCCGGATCGCTGATCTGCGCCAGCCGCCGCGCGGCGCGGCGCGCGAGGCGCTGCACCTCGGCCTTGCGCCGGGCCGCTGGCAGCGGTTCGCTGGGGGCGGGGCGGATGATCTCGGCATCATATTGGTCCGCCACGATCAGCCCCGTGCGCGCCGGCCACAGCGCCGCCTCCTCGAACAGGCCAAGGTCGAAACCGGCCGGCACAGCCCAGAAATAGCGATCGCAATAGTCGAAATAGTCGGGCCATTTGCCGTCACCGAGCAGATCCGCCCGGCTGCACTTGATTTCCACCGCGATGATCGCGCCGCGCGCGTCGACCGCCATGATATCCAGCCGACGGCCATTGGGCAGCGGCACTTCCGGCACGCCGAAAATATCATGCCGCGCAAACAGCCGCAGCACGCCGCGCGTCACCGCCGGCGCGGTGCCGTCCGCCAGCAGCGCGGCCAGTTCGGCGGCAACATCATCATCGGGCGCGAACAGCGGCGAATCCATCACCAATCCCTAGAACAAGTCATGAACACCGGCAAGCGGGAATGGCCAGGCCATCCCCGCCGGCATGCCGATGCCGGACCGATCAGCGGTAGAAGATATGCCCGCCGATCCGCGTCACGCGCGGCCGGTTCCAATTGGGGGAGACGTGGGTGGCGTGGAAGAACAGCGCGCCTTCGACGGGATTTTCCCAGCTATCCTCCAACGCGATCTCCGCGATAGCGGCGGCGGTGCGCCACTGCTGGCCGTTGGTCGGCGCCTGCGGCAGCCGGCCACCGCGCACGAAGCTGAACTGGCGCGGCTGCGTCACCACGCCGCACAGGCTGCTGGGGAACCGGCCGGAGCGGGCCCGCTCAATCACGACATTGGCGACGGCAAGCTGGCCGGCAAGGCTCTCGCTGCGCGCCTCGTAGAAGACGGCGGTGGCAAGGCAGCGCGTCTCGGCGTCCATGTCGGCATCGGCGTCGACAGTCCATTCGCGCACCAGTTCATTGAGCGTGGCGGCCGACGGGCCGGCATCATCGGCATCAAACTGTGCGGTGGTGGAAGAAATCTGCGTATCGGGCTCGACCGTCACAGGCGTCGCATCCTGATCGGCGACAACAGCGGGAGCCTCGAAGGAATTTTGCTGCAAGATCATAGTGGAAGCATTGGTCACTTCGGCCAGAGCCAGAGTAGACGATAGCAACCCAACAGCCGCCACACTGGCGACCAGAAACGAATGACGCATTGACTCTCAGAACATTGCGGTGGGTCGGTTGGCGTATCTCCCGGCTACATGACATCATGCCGCCAACGGAGATACGGTCCGCCCCCCGTCTGCGTGTTTGCTTGGCGGGTCCCCATGACCCCCTGTCACAACCTGCGCGGGTGGGGGCTCTTTGCTCCGGGGAGGGCGCATGTCAACCCGCGCATAATATTTCGGCGGCGAGTTGTTGTCCCAATACGGTATCCAGTTCAACAAACCAGATATCGGGGTCCACCATGGTCCGCCGCGCAATATACTGTGAAACCTCGCTCGCGGGGCTCGTCGGCGGCGGGCCGCAGGGCACCAGACCGAGCCCTCCGGAGAGGTCCGCAATCCGCTCGAACAGGCCAAGATTCACACCCCGATCAAGCAGTTGCACCACGATCGCGCCGCTCACCGGCTCGCCCTTGTGCAGGATCATCGCGCCGCCCCCGGCGGCCTGGGCGCGGCGAACGAGCGCACCGACCAGCAACTGGCTGGTCAGCCGGGCGGTCATGCCTGCGCAGCCGCATAGCCGGGCAGGCCGGTGAGCGGAATCGTCGAGCGCATGAAGGTGCCGGTGCCGCGTCCCACCTCGTCGCCCTCGCCATCGATCAGCCGCGCCTCGGCGATATAGACCCGGCGCTTGCCGCTCAGCCAGCGCCCCTCGGCCATCACCGGGCCGGCGCGCAGGGGTTTGGTAAACAGCAGGTTGAAGGCGGTGGTCAGCAAGAAGCGATCGCTCACCAGACTGTTGGCGGCATAGAAAGCCGCATCATCCATCATCTTGAAATAGAGCGTGCCATGGCTGGCGCCGGCGGCGTGGAAATGCGCCGGATCGGCCTCAAAGTGGATGCGCGACTCGCCCGGCGCGATGATCGACAGCCGCGAGGGAAACAGCCGGTTGATCGGCGCCGAATCGTAAAGGCGCTCCAGCGCCCGGAAATGCGCGGCCTCGCCGGACGGGGCGGCGCGCTCAGGCGGCGTCACGGGTCTCCCCACCGGCCAGCAGCGCATATAGCGCGGCATCCGAGCCGACACCCCGGATGCGGGCCAGATGGCGCTCGTTGCGCAGCAGCCGCGATACCCGCGCCAGCGTCTTGAGATGTTCCGCGCCGCTATCCGATGGCGAGAGCAGCATGAAGACGACATCGACCGGCGCTTCATCGATCGCATCGAAGGCGATGGGCTCGCTCAGCAGCACCACCACGCCATGCACCTTGTCGAGACTGTCCAGCTTGGCATGCGGAATCGCGATGCCGCCGCCAAAGCCGGTCGAGCCGAGCCGCTCGCGCTCGGTGATCCGCTCGATCACTTCGGATGCGTCGAGCCCGTAAACGTCGGCCGCCAGCTGGCCCAGCTTGTGGAACAGCTGCTTCTTGTTCGGAATATTGACTGCTGAAACAACGGCGTCCGCCGCGAGCAAGTCGCTGAAATTGTCCATGTCCAAACCTGTATCCTGCGGCGACCGAAGGGAAAAAGCCGCGCGGCGATAGCGTGAGCGCTCCTCACAGACGCCGGGTAGAATCGTGCCGCGAGATAGGCTGAAAGGCCCTCCGGGTCAACCTCCCGGGCGTGGAGCGGCGCTGGCAGCCCGTTTCGGCCGGCCGGGGCAGGGGGATTGCGGACCAGCGCAGGACGCGCTCAGCCGCGGCGTCGGCTGCGGCGAGGAAGTCCATCACCGCAGCCTTCCCCGTTCAGGCGCTGCCGTGCGGCGGCTCCACCCAGCCGATCGTCCCGTCATTGCGGCGGTAGACCATGTTGAACGCGGATGTGCGGCTGTTCACGAACATCAGCGCATTGGTGTTGCGCAAGTCGAGCATCATCACCGCGTCGGATACGCTGGCGCTGGGGATATCGACGCGCATTTCCGCCACCACGGCAGGGGCTTCGGCGGTGACTTCGCTCTCCTCCTCGGCGGATTCGAACACGGTATAATGGGCATTGTCGATGCCGGCGACGCTGGCAATGGCGCCATCGCGCGCCGATTCTGCCGCGGCGAACTGCTCATGGCGGCCCTTGAGGCGGCGCATATAGCGGCGCAACTGCTTCTCGATCCGCTCCGCCGCCTGGTCGAAGGCCTGATGGGCATCCTGCGCAATGCCGGTGCCCTTGAGGATGAGGCCCGATTTCACATGGCTCACAATATCGCAACGAAAGCCATTATGCGGCGCATTGCCGAAGGTGACGTTGGACCCGATGGCGCGGGAGAAATATTTGTCCGCGATCGCTCGCAAGCGAGTCTCCACATGGGTTTGCAAGGCTTCCCCGGTCTCGATCTGATGACCGGATACGCGAATGTCCATGATGCATCTCCTTGCTGTGATGACAAAGGTCTCAAAGACCTATCTAGGCAGCCGATCCGCAGATGCCAGCCGCGCTCAGGGCGGCGGCGGATCGAGCCAGAGCGGTTTATCCAGTTTCGCGAGGAAGGCGGCGTGCCGCTCCAGTTCGGCCGCGCTCGGCGCGAAGTGGCGAGCCGGACGAATGACGATCGGGGCGGCGGCCAGCGCGTCCGCCATGGCCAGCTCCGCGCTGTCGTTCGCCACCTCATCCACCAGCGTGAGGCCGATCTGCCGGCCGCCGGTCAGCTCAATATAGAGCTGGGCGAGCAGTTCGGCGTCGAGCAAGGCGCCGTGCTTGATGCGGTGGCTGCGGTCGATGCCATAGCGGCTGCACAGCGCGTCGAGGCTGTGCTTGGCGCCGGGGTGCAGCGTGCGGGCGATGGTGAGGCTGTCGATCATGCGCGCATAGTCGATCGCCAGCAGGCCGCACCGCTCCAGCTCGGCGTTGAGGAAGCCGAAGTCGAACCGCGCATTGTGCGCCACGAGCATGGAATCGCCCAGAAAATCGAGCAGATCGCTCACTTTCTCGGCAAAACGCGGTTTGTCGGAGAGGAAGCGCTCGGAGAGGCCATGCACCGCCTCGGCGGCGGACGGCATGGCGCGGCCGGGGTTGAAATAGGCATGGAAGGTTTCGCCGGTCGGGATGCGGTTGACCAGTTCGACACAGCCAATTTCGACGAGACGATCCCCCGTCAGCGGGTCCAGGCCGGTGGTTTCAGTATCGAAGACAATCTCGCGCATTTTGCCCTGACTCGTTGGAAAGACACTATCGGGCGAGCGCCGCCCGAAGGCAAGCGAGCAGGTGGCTGACTTGCTGTTTTGTCTGCCATTTCGGCCGGGCAGTGCCGATGATGAGATCGGCACGGGCCCGCTTGACATGATCCGGCATCTGGCTGGCGCGCAGCCGGTCGAATTTGGCCGCCGTCATTCCCGGCCGGGCAAGCACGCGGCGGCGCTGCACGAAGGCCGGCGCGGAAACGACCGCGACCATATCCATCGCCCGCTCGCCGCGCGTCTCGAACAGCAGCGGAATATCGAGCAGCACAATGCCATGGCTGCGATGGCGCGCGATAAACGCCCGCCGCGCCGCCGCCACCGCGGGGTGGACGATCGCCTCCAGCGCCGCCATCGCCGCCGGCTGGCCGATCACGCGGGCGCCAAGCGCCCGCCGGTCGACGCCCTGCGGGCCGGTGGTGCCGGGAAACCGCGCTTCAATCGCCCCGAGCAGCGCGCCGCCGGGCCCTTGCAGGCGGTGGACTTCCGCATCGGCATCGAACACCGGCACGCCCAGCTCCCGGAACATGCCCGCCACGGCGGATTTGCCCATGCCGATCGAGCCGGTCAGCCCCAGCCGGAACGGCCGGTGGCAGGATCGGCCCTGCCGGCGCGGTCCGGTCATGCCGGCAGCCAAGGCTCAGGCCGGGGCAAGCAGGCATTCGCGCAGCGCGGCATCCCTTTCGCGCGGGGCCGGCGCATCGAAGAAAATGTCGAACGCCAGCGCTGCCTGACCGATCAGCATTTCCAGCCCGTCCAGCCGCGCCAGCCCGCGCGCGCGGGCGGCGGCGAGGAGAGGGGTCTCCAGCGGCGCATAGACGATGTCGTAAACCATCGCGCTGGCGGGGAGGGCCGCAAGATCGGGCGCAAAAGGCGGCTGCCCGGTCATGCCGAGCGAGGTGGCGTTCACCAGCAGATCGGCCGCGGGCAGGGGGGTGTCGAAGCCCAGCACCAGCCCGTCCGCCCCGAGCTTGTCGAGCAGCGCCTGTCCCTTGGCGGCATCCCGCGCGATCACCGTGAGGTCGGTCACCCCCACCGAGCGCAGCGCAAAGCCGATCGCCTGCGCCGCGCCGCCCGTGCCGGCCAATATGGCGCGATTGCCCTGCCAGCCGCGCGCCAGCAGGGGCTGGAGGAAGCCGCCGGCATCGGTATTGGTGCCGATCAATGGCCCGCCGGTCTCGCACGCCACCGTGTTGATCGCGCCGATGCGCGCCCGCACGCCACCGGGATCATCGACATAATCGAGCGCGGCAATCTTGTGGGGAATGGTGATGTTGCAGCCCAGCCAGTCCGGGTCGGCCCGGCGCTGGAGGAAATAGCCGGCCAGTCCCTCGCGGGTCACATGGGTCTTGCGATATTCCGCGTCGACTCCCAGCTCTTCCAGCCAGAAATTATGGATGATCGGCGATTTGCTATGGGCGATCGGGTCGCCGATCACCTCGGCATAGGGGCGGTTCTGACTCATGCGGGCAACATAGAGCGCACGCGCAAATAGTCGAGCAGCGGCAGCAGGGGCAGGCCCTGCACCGCAAACAGGCTGCCCGAGATCCGGCTGAACAATTGCGCGCCGGGCCCCTCGATCCGGTAGCAGCCGACACACCAGCGGCACTGCGCCCAGTCGAGATCGAGATAATGCGCGATGAACGCCTCGCTGAGCGGCCGCACATGCAGCGTCACGCTCTCGATGGTGCGCCAGACCGGCATGCCGTCCTGCGCGATGACCGCCGCGCTATGGAGCTTGTGCGCCCGGCCACTCATCCGCGCGAGCAGCCCGGCGGCTTCCTCCCGGGTTTCGGCCTTGTCGATGCGGCTGCCATCGTCCAGCTCCAGCGTCTGGTCGCAGCCCAGCACCAGCGCGCCGGGATGGCGCAGCGAGGGCCGGCCCGCTTTCCATTCCGCCAGCGCGTCGGCCAGATCGCGCGGGCCGAGTCCCTGTGCGATCAGCCCCGCCTTGAGCGTTTCCTCGTCGACGCCGGCATGGATCGGCTCGAACGGCACGGCCGCATCGGCAAGCAGCCGCCGCCGGCTTTCGCTTTGCGAGGCGAGCAACAGGGTCGGGCTCATGCGCCCGCGCCCCCCAGCGCCTGGTCATCGGGCGCGGCATGGCGGCTTTTCAGCCAGTCCTGATGGAGGTTGACGATCGCCGCCGCCGTCTCCTCGATCGAGCGGCGGGTGACGTCGATCACCGGCCAGCCCTGATCGGCAAACATCCGCCGCGCATGGGCGACTTCACCATTGACCCGCTCAAGGTCGACATAGGAGGTGGCGGGCATCTGGTTGAGGGACAGCAGCCGGTTGCGGCGCACCTGCACCAGCCGCTCCGCCCCGGCCGTCAAACCGACGACCATCGGGTGCTTGAGCCCGAACAGGCTCGGCGGCGGCGGCGATTCCGGCACCAGCGGGATATTGGCGGTCTTGAACCCGCGATTGGCGAGATAGATGCTCGTCGGCGTCTTGGACGTGCGCGAGACGCCGGCCAGCACGATGTCGGCCTCCTCCCAATTCTCCCAGCCAATGCCGTCATCATGGGCGATGGTGAACTGGATCGCATCGATCCGCGCGAAATAGGCCTCGTCGAGCACATGTTTGCGCCCCGGCCGGTTGCGCATCTCCTGCCCCAGCAGGTTCGACATCGCATCGGTCACCGCGTCGAGCGGCGCGACGAAGGGAATGCCGAGCGCCCGGCAGGCATTTTCCAGCTTGCGGCGCAGGGAGGGGTTGGCGAGCGTGAAGAGCACCATCCCCGGATTGCGCGCCACTTCCTCCATGATGCGCTGGAGATGCTGCTCGGAGCGCACCATCGGCCAGAAGTGGCGGATTGTTTCGACATTCTCGAACTGGGCGATCGCCGCCTTGCCGATATGTTCCAGCGTCTCGCCGGTGGAATCGGAGAGCAGATGCAGGTTCAGGCGGTCCATGCGAGCGACTTTGTGGATAATCGGCGGATAACACAAGGGACAGAACTGTGGATAAGTTGTTTCCCGCGAAACATCCCCACCGGCCGATTTTGCATCAAGCCCCTTATCCACAGCCCGCCAAATGATCCACAGGCTGTGGATGACGGGGATGGAATGCGGGACTCGCTTTGAATCCCCCGGGCTGGCAGAGGCGGGATGTTGGCAAGATCATGATAAATGAATAATGCCCAGCTTTCGTCCCCCAACAGATTCCAACAATCTCTCTAAGAATCTTATTATAGGATATTGGACCGTGGATAATTGCCGGCCCGTTCAGCCTCTCCTCGCCACCTTGCGCGGCGCGCGCCAGCCCCGTCCGCCTCTCTGGATGATGCGACAGGCCGGGCGCTATCTGGCTGAATATCGGGCGTTGCGCGCGGAAAAGGGCGGGTTTCTCGAACTATGCTATGACAGCCCCTCCGCCGCCGAAGTGACTCTGCAACCGATCCGTCGCTTCGGGTTCGATGGCGCGATCCTGTTTTCCGACATCCTCGTCGTGCCGCATGCGCTCGGCCAGCATCTGTGGTTCGAGACCGGGGAGGGGCCGCGGCTCGCCCCGCCGCTCGCCGAAGCGCGCCTGGCGGATCTGACTGCGCAACCCGAGCGTCTCGCCCCGGTCATCGAAACCGTGCGGCAGGTGAAGGCGCTGCTCCCGGCCGAAACCACATTTCTCGGCTTTGCCGGCAGTCCATGGACGGTCGCCACCTATATGGTCGCCGGCGCCGGCAGCCGCGATCACGCCCTGGCGCGGCGCATGGCGTATAATGATCCGGTGCGTTTCGGCGGAATCATCGATGCGATCATCGGAGTCAGCATCGATTATCTGTGCGCCCAGATCGAGGCGGGCGTCGACGCCGTGCAGCTGTTCGACAGCTGGGCCGGATCGCTCAGCCCCGAGCAGTTCCGCCACTGGGTGATCGCGCCCAACCAGCGCATCGTGGCCGGCGTGAAGGCGCGCCATCCCGATGTGCCGATCATCGGCTTTCCCAAGGGGGCCGGGGCCAAGCTCGTCGATTATGCCGAACAGGTCGGCGTCGATGCGATCGGTCTGGACGAGACGGTTGATCCACGCTGGGCGGACAAGGTGCTGCCGGCCACCATGCCGGTGCAGGGCAATCTCGATCCGCTGGCGCTCATCGCCGGCGGCGAGACTCTGGATCGCGCGATCGATGCCATCCTGGGCGCCTTCGCCACCCGGCCGCACATCTTCAATCTCGGCCATGGCATTCTCCCCGATACGCCGGTTGAAAATGTCGAGCGGCTGGTCGATAGGGTGCGGAACAGCGACGCGGGCTGATCTGCCGCGCAGCCAAGGGAGTTGAGCCATGTCGAACCTGCCGGGCGTCGGTTTCCTGGGCGCGGCCTATCCCTGGGCGCTCGCGGCGCATGTGATCTTCGTCATCTTCCTGATGGCGAGCCTGTTCATGATGCCGCGATTCTTCATCTATCATCATCAGACGATCGTCGGGTCGCCTGAGGATCTGGCCTGGATCGACCGGGAGCAGCGCCTCAGGCGGATCATTCTCAATCCCTCGCTCGTCATCGTCTGGGTGCTGGGGCTGATGCTGGCCTTCCATGTCGGCGCGTTCAGTCAGGGCTGGTTCCATGCCAAGCTGGCGCTCGTCATCATCCTCTCCGGCTTACATGGCTGGATGGTCGGCTATGCGAAAAAGCTCGCGCGCGGTGAGCGGCCATGGCCGGAAAAGCGCCTGCGCATGATCAACGAGGTGCCGGCTTTGCTGGTGACCCTGATCGTCATTCTGGTGATCGTCCGCCCGTTCTGAGGCGATCGCGCACCATGTCCGACATAAGCGGACCGCTTGACTCGGCGGCGAGCAGCGCTTAGTTCCTCGCCATCCTTTCCCGGGGGTGTTCACCACGCCCTGACGCCAGACCAATGGCGCCCCGGCAGCACCAGACCATCATTCTCACATACGCCAAGAGTCGGACTCTCCACATGCATCTTAAAGAACTCAAACGCAAAGCGCCTGCGGAACTCGTGGCGATCGCCGAGGCCCTTGGTATCGAGGGCGCATCGACCCTGCGCAAGCAGGACATCATGTTCGCGATCCTCAAGGTCGAGGCGGAAAACGGCTCCGAGATCACCGGTGAGGGCACGATCGAGGTGCTGGCCGATGGGTTTGGCTTCCTGCGCAGTCCGGAGGCCAATTATCTGGCCGGGCCGGACGATATCTATGTTTCGCCCAATCAGGTCCGCAAGTTTGGCCTGCGTACCGGCGATACGGTGGAAGGCGAGATCCGCGCGCCCAAGGATGGCGAGCGCTATTTCGCGCTGACCCGGCTCGTCTCGGTCAATTTCGATGATCCGGACGCCGTGCGCCACCGCGTCAATTTCGACAATCTGACGCCGCTCTATCCCGATGAGAAGCTGACGCTCGATCCGCAGGACCCGACCGTCAAGGACAAGTCGGCGCGCGTGATCGACATCGTCTCGCCGCAGGGCAAGGGCCAGCGCACGCTGATCGTCGCGCCGCCGCGGGTCGGCAAGACGGTGATGCTCCAGAATATCGCCAAGGCGATCACGGACAATCACCCGGAAGTCTTCCTGCTCGTGCTGCTCATCGACGAACGGCCTGAGGAAGTGACCGACATGCAGCGCAGCGTGAAGGGCGAGGTCGTGTCCTCGACCTTCGACGAGCCGGCCACTCGCCACGTCCAGGTCGCCGAAATGGTGATCGAGAAGGCCAAGCGCCTCGTCGAGCACAAGAAGGATGTCGTCATCCTGCTCGACTCGATCACCCGTCTCGGCCGCGCCTACAACACGGTCGTGCCCAGCTCCGGCAAGGTGCTGACCGGCGGTGTCGACGCCAACGCCTTGCAGCGCCCCAAGCGCTTCTTCGGTGCGGCGCGCAACATCGAGGAGGGCGGTTCGCTCTCTATCATCGCCACCGCGCTGATCGACACCGGCAGCCGCATGGACGAGGTCATCTTCGAAGAGTTCAAGGGCACCGGCAACTCGGAAATCGTCCTCGATCGCAAGGTCGCGGACAAGCGCATCTTCCCGGCGCTCGATGTCGGCAAGTCCGGCACCCGCAAGGAAGAGCTGCTCGTCGACAAGGGCACGCTCTCCAAAATGTGGGTGCTGCGCCGCATCCTCATGCAGATGGGCACCATTGACGCGATGGAGTTCCTGCTCGACAAGATGAAGGATTCCAAGACCAATGAGGACTTCTTCTCGGCGATGAATCAGTAAGATAATATAGGCGACCGATATGATGACATGGGGCCTGATGGCGAGCGTGGCGGCGGGATCGGCCGGGCCGCTGGCGGACATGTGGGGTCATATCGTCGCCGATTTCGGGAGCCTTGCCAGCGGGCAGGTGAGTGCCTTCTCCGCCCTGCTGCAGGTGCTGATCATTGATATCACGCTGGCCGGCGACAATGCGATTGTCGTCGGTGCGCTGGCGGCCGGGCTGCCCGCCGATCAGCGCCGCAAGGTCATCCTGATAGGCGTGATCGCGGCCCTGGTGCTGCGGGTGTTCTTCGCGCTGGTCGTCACCCAGCTGCTGCAGGTGGTCGGGCTGGTGCTGGCCGGCGGGCTGCTGCTGCTCTGGGTGGCATGGAAGATGTGGCGCGAAATGCGCGAAGGCCATGATGTGTCGGCCGGCTCGCCCGAGATCGTCGGGGATGAGCGCAGCGGTCTGCGGCACGCCAAGAGCTTCGCCGGTGCGGCATGGGCCGTGGCCATTGCCGATGTCAGCATGAGCCTCGACAATGTGCTCGGCGTGGCCAGCGCGGCCAAGGATCATCCCGGCATCATGATCGTCGGCCTCATCTTTGCCGTCGCGTTGATGGGGCTGGCCGCCAATATCATCGCCAAATATGTCGAGCGCTTCCGCTGGATCGCCTGGCTGGGCATTGCCGTCATTCTCTGGGTCGCGGGCAAGATGATTTACGAGGGCGTGATCGACCCGCAGGTCGGCATCCTGTCTTTCTTCTGAGTGTGAGGATCGGCGTGCCCGAAGAGGCAAGCCGATCCGCTCCGACCCTCCGGCCTGCCGCCAGACCATGGCCACAATCCATTTGCAGGCCGCTGCAAGGCCTATAGCGGCCGTTCTGGCACCGCGCGTACCAAATGGGGCGAGATCGCTCTGCGGGCGCTTGTGAGGCCATGAATCCGTCATAGCGGATATGCGTCGTCCGGTGTCTTGGCCAATGCCGGGTATGACGCGCTGATGCAGCCTCAGTGGCGATATCAATCAATCACGTGAAAACAAGCATAGGCCAGACCCAGCGTTGAACAGCGAGCGGGTCCGATGAGCGCGATCATCCCACATGGAACGATGCGGCCCGGCCGCGGCGGATGGCGCCATCGTCAAATAAAGTGGCCAAGACGCGGCGATTACGGCATGCTGGCGTCTTTCCGGTCATGGTGGCCGGCAGTCTGGCGAGACGGAGGCAGACGCATGAAATTCACAGTGGATGTCGAATGCACGCCGGAAGAGGCCCGCAACTTTCTCGGCCTGCCGGACATGAGCCGCGTTCATGATCTTTACATCCAGTCGGTGATGGACACGATGAGCGGCCAGACTAATGTCGAGCAGATGCAGCGACTGGTTCAAACCCTCTCGCCCCTGGGAGACGCCGGGCTGAAACTCTTCTCCAATCTGATGGACCTTGGCATCGGCGCCGCGGGGAGTGGCGCGAGCGGTGGCGGGGGCAAGAAAAAAAGCGGCTGAGTGCAGGCTGATCTATTGGCAGGATTTGAGACGATCATGACGCGCGAGCGGATCACCATCTTCGCGTTGTCGAGCGGACGGCCGCCCTGCGCCATCGCCATCATCCGTATCTCCGGCCCGCAGGCGCTGGTCGCGGCGCGCGCGGTCACCGGCCGCGATCTGCCCGGGCCACGGCAGGCAGCCCTGCGTCATTTCCGCGAGCCAGGGACTGGCGAACTGATCGACGAGGGCTTGCTGCTCTGGTTCCCGGCCGCCCAAAGCATCACCGGCGAGCCCTTGGTCGAGCTTCATTGTCATGGCAGTCAGGCGGTGGTGCGGGATCTGCAGGATGCGCTGGCCGAGCTGCCGGGCTTGCGCGCGGCGGAAGCCGGCGATTTTACGCGGCGTGCCTTTGCCAATGGCCGGATGGATTTGGCCTCCGTCGAGGGGCTGGGCGATCTGCTGACCGCCGAAACAGCCCAGCAGCGCCGCGCCGCCATGGCGATGATGGGCGGCGCGCTGTCCCGCAAGATCGAGCATTGGACCGGCGATCTTCGTCGTCTGGCGGCCCAGGTCGAGGCGCGACTGGACTTTTCCGACGAAGGCGATGTGGTCGAGGCTGGCGCAGCAGCGGGGCTTGCCGATCGGATCGGGCAGATTGCGGACGAGATTGCCCGGGAGCTGGCCAAGCCCTCGGCCGAGCGGCTCAAGGATGGCGTCCGGGTCGCGATCGGCGGACCGCCCAATGCCGGCAAGTCGACCTTCTTCAACGCCTTGATCGGGCGCGATGCGGCGATCGTGTCGCCCATCGCCGGGACCACACGCGATATTATCGAGGCATCGGTGGCGATCGGCGGCATCCCGATGGTGATCGCAGATTCGGCGGGCCTGCGTGACTCGGACGATGCCATTGAACGCATCGGCGTCGACCGGGCGGAAGCCTTGCTCGGCGCGGCCGATATCATTCTGTGGCTTGGCGATCAGGCCGCGCAACCGACCACCGCCGGTATTCTTCTCCAGGTCCGGGCCAAGGCTGATCTGGTCGCGGACGGGGCGGAGCCAGACCCGGCGACCGGCTTTGATCTTTCAGCCGTGACCGGCGAGGGGATGGATCGGCTGATCGCGGCCTTGACCGATGCCGCTGGCGGATTGATGCCGGCGCCGGGCGACTATGCGCTGTCGCAGCGGCAACGGCAGGTTCTGGCGCGCGCGGCCGAGGCCTTGCACGAGATATTGGGGCTGGAGGATGAGATTTTGGTCAGCGAATGTCTGCGGATGGCGTTGACCACCTTGGATGAACTGACCGGACGAGCCACCACGGAAGCGGTGCTCGATGAGCTGTTCTCCGGCTTCTGCATCGGTAAATAGACCGGCGGGACCGTTGTTCCACGTGAAACAGATAATCACGCCGACAGGCCCGGAAGCGCTTTGACCATCGCCCCCGGGAGCGGTAGGGGCGGGGAATGACTGTGGACCATGTCTATGACGTAATCATCGTGGGTGGCGGCCATGCCGGAACCGAGGCCGCTGCCGCCGCCGCGCGCCGGGGCGCCCGCACGTTGCTCGTCACCGCCAAGCCCGCTGCGATCGGTGAGCTTTCCTGCAACCCGTCGATCGGTGGATTGGGCAAAGGGCATCTTGTCCGCGAGATTGACGCGCTGGATGGCCTCATGGCGCGCGCCGCCGATCGCGCCACCATCCACCGGCGGATGCTCAATGGCAGCAAGGGCGCCGCCGTGCGCGGGCCGCGCATCCAGGCCGACCGCATGCTCTACCGCGCGGCCGTCCAGCAATTGCTCCGCGAGCAGGCAGGGCTGGCGATTGCTGCGGCGGAAGTCACGGCACTGGCGCTCGGGCCGGGCGGCATCGTCGCTGGTGTGCATCTCGATGATGAGCGCGTGGTGGCTGGTCGGGCCGTGGTCATCACCACGGGCACCTTCCTTGGCGCGGTGATGTTTCGTGGGGCCGAGCGCATGCCGGGCGGTCGACTGGGCGAACATGTCGCGACCCGGCTCGCCGCGCAGATGCGGGACCTCGATCTTCCGCTCGGTCGCCTCAAGACGGGAACGCCGGCACGTCTCGATGGCCGAACGATCGACTGGGCCGCGCTGGAGCGCCAGCCCTCGGACCGCGAGCCATGGGCGATGTCCTTTCTCCCGCTCGACCACGCTCATGAGCTGCCCCAGCTGGCCTGTGCGATCACCCGGACCAATGTGAAAACGCACGCCGTGGTGCGTGATAATCTTGGTCACTCGCCGCTGTTCTCGGGCGATATCGAGGGGCGGGGCCCGCGCTATTGCCCGTCGTTGGAAGACAAGGTGCTTCGCTTTGGCGATCGTGACGGGCACCAGATCTTTCTGGAGCCGGAGGGCCTCAACACCCATCTGGTCTATCCAAATGGCCTCAGCTCATCCTTGCCGGCCGACATCCAGCGCGCGATGATCCGGACCTTGCCCGGCCTCGAAGCGGCCGAGATGGTCGTTCCGGGCTATGCGGTGGAATATGATCATATCGATCCGCGTGCGCTGGACCGGACCTTGGCCTTGCCGCCGATCCCCGGCCTCTATCTGGCCGGGCAGGTGAACGGCACGACCGGCTATGAGGAAGCCGCCGCGCAGGGTGTCGTCGCCGGTACCAATGCCGCCGCCCATGCACTCGATTTGCCGCCGCTGATCCTCGATCGTGCCCAAAGCTATATCGGCGTGATGATCGATGACCTGTGCCTCCAGGGTATTACCGAGCCCTATCGGATGCTCACCGCGCGTGCCGAGTTCCGGCTCCGGCTCCGGGCGGACAATGCGGCCACGCGCTTGACGCCGGTGGCGATCGATGCTGGTCTTGCCGGCCCGCTCCGGCAGCAATGGTGGGGGGCGCGGGCGAGGGCGATGGAGGCACTCGGCCAGTCGTTCGACAATATTCTCCGACCGGCCGCGCTGCAGCAGGCCGGGGCGGATGTTCGCGACGATGGCGTGCGCCGCTCGGCGCGGGAGTGGGCGCGCTTTCCGTCCGTGTCGCTGACACATCTGCAAGGCGCGCTTCCCGACCTTCGCGAGGGGGACCCGCTGTTGCTGGAGGAGATCATGCAGGATGCCACCTATGCGCCTTATGTCGAACGGCAGGAAGCGGAAGTTCGCGCCTTGCGCGCCAATGAGGCGATCGCGCTTCCGGCGGATTTCGACTTTTCCGCGATCGGGGGGTTGAGCACGGAAATGATCGAGCGGCTTAGCATGGCAAAACCGGCGACGCTGGGCGCGGCAGCGCGTATTCGGGGGGTAACGCCCGCGGCCCTTGCAGCGCTTCTCGTCGCCAGTCGGCAGCATGCGGCATGACCGAAGATCAGGCGCAAGACTGGTTGCAGGCCCATGGCTGGTGGGCGGGGGACGCGGGCGAGCGCCTGCGTCGGTTTGTGGCGTTGGTGCTGGAGGAGGCCGACCGGCAGAACCTCATTTCCGCGAACAGTCGCGCGCAGATCTGGGCGCGGCATATCGTCGATTCCGCCCAGTTGATGACGCTCGCGCAGGAGTCGGACGGGGAGGGCGAGCGCTGGGTCGATCTGGGAACCGGCGCCGGCTTTCCCGGCCTGGTCGTCGCCTGCCTGCGGACCGGGCCGATGTCGCTGGTGGAGATGCGACCGCTGCGCGTGGCTTTTCTCGAACGCGTCGTGCGAGAACTGGCGCTGGATCATGTCGAGGTGCTCGCCAGCAAGGTGGAGCGAACGGCATTCGCCGCGCCGGCGGGTATTATCTCGGCCCGAGCCTATGCCCCTTTGGACCGTTTGCTCCAGACCGCTCATCATCTTGCGGACCGAAAGACGCTCTGGCTGCTGCCGAAAGGCCGGAATGGCGAAAAGGAACTGGCCATTGCGCGCCAGCGGTGGCAAGCTGTGTTTCACGTGGAACAAAGCCTTACCGATGCGGAAAGCGCTATCGTCATTGCGCGTGATGTGACACCGCGCATCGCACCGAAGCGCGCGAGTAAGCCGATGAATCCACGCAAAAATCGGCGGGCAACATGATCAGCATAGCGATTGCGAACCAGAAAGGCGGCGTCGGCAAGACGACGACGGCGATTAATCTGGCCACGGCACTGGCCGCCACGGGGCAGCGAACGCTGCTGATCGACCTCGATCCGCAAGGCAACGCCTCCACCGGACTCGGCATTGCCCAGAGCGACCGGGTGCGATCGAGCCATGATCTCCTGCTCGGCGACAGCAAGCTGGAGGATACCGTCCTTCACACGCTTGTGCCCGGTCTCGATATCGTGCCCGCCACGCAGGATCTGTCGGGCGCCGAGATCGAGTTGATCGACATTGAGCATCGCACCCATCGGCTCGCCAATGCGCTCGGCGAGCAGGCCAGCCATCGCTGGGATGTCTGCCTGATCGATTGTCCGCCCTCGCTCGGGCTGTTGACGGTCAACGCCATGGTCGCCGTGCAAGAAGTGCTGGTGCCGCTGCAATGCGAATTTTTCGCGCTCGAAGGCCTGTCTCAACTGCTGCAGACCGTCGAGCGGATCCGGCTGCGATTCAATTCCGGATTGTCGATATTGGGGGTGGCGCTCACCATGTATGATCGCCGCAACCGGCTCACCGATCAGGTGGCGGAGGATGTGCGGGCCTGTCTGGGCGAGCTGGTCTTCAAGACGGTGATCCCCCGTAACGTCCGTTTGTCCGAAGCGCCCAGCCATGGCGTTCCGGCGCTCATTTACGATATACGCTGTGCCGGATCGGAGGCCTATATGGCGCTTGCACGAGAATTGATCGACCGCCTTCCGCGACAGGAGAAGGCCGCATGAGCGAAGGCGAAACGGCGACGCGCGGCAACACCCGCCGCTTGGGCCGCGGCCTGTCCGCTCTGCTCGGCGAGGCAACGCGGGAAATTGCGATCTCGCAGGAATCAGGCGGGGACGACAGCGCGGGAACGGCATCGAACCGCGCGATCCAGCTGCTCGAAATCGCCCGGGTCGCGCCGCATCCGGATCAGCCGCGGCGGCACTTTGACGAGCAGGCGCTGGACGAACTGGCCGAGAGCATCCGCGCGCGCGGCATCATCCAGCCGATCATCGTGCGGTCGACGCGCGACGGCTGCTATCAGATCGTGGCGGGCGAACGGCGCTGGCGGGCCGCCCAAAAGGCGCAGCTCCATCAGATTCCGGCGATCGTCCGTGATTTCAGCGAGACCGAGACGCTGGAGATTGCGCTGGTGGAGAATATCCAGCGCGAGGATCTCAATCCGATCGAGGAAGCCCAGGCCTATCGCCGGCTGATCGATCATTTCCAGCATAGTCAGGACGGGCTGGCGCGGATTGTCGGAAAGTCCCGCAGCCATGTCGCCAACCTCATGCGCTTGCTCGATCTGCCGGCCGATGTGCAGTCGCTGGTGATGGACGGCCGGTTGAGCATGGGCCATGGCCGGGCGCTGATCGGCGTGCCGGGCTGCACCGCGCTGGCCCGCGAAATTGCGGACAAGGGTCTGTCCGTTCGGGACACGGAGAAGCTGGTCCGCGCGGTGCGTGTTACCGGCGAGCCCCCGCAGGCGGCGAGCACGGGCCCGTCCGCCGGCCAGAGCGGGCGCGATGCCGACCTGGTGGCGATGGAGCAGCAGCTGTCGGACTTGCTCGGGCTGAAGGTGGGGATCAGCTTCGAGAGTGGCAAGGGGGCCCTGACGCTGCATTATTCGAGCCTCGATCAGCTCGATATGCTGTGCCAGAAGCTCACCGGCGGCGGGTTCTGATCAGCCATCCGCGCGATGCCGTGTCCGGGCGCAGCCACTCGGTCCGGACGTCATCAATAGATTGAAATATTGCGATAATTCGAAAAATTGCCGCCCCGGAGCGGACGCCTGACAGACGGCGCCGGGTCAGCGATGGTCCGGGCAGGGCAGGGCGCTTATCGCGCGCCCGCCCGCACCCGGTCGAAGCGCCGTCACTGGTTCGGCTGACGTGCGCTCGCCTTGGCATGTCGTCGCTGACGTCATGATATCAGACGCTGGTCGAAACAGGCCAGGAGCCCGCTGCGATAATCCGGATATTGCGGTTGCCATTCCAGCAGCCGCCGGGCCTTGCCATTGGCGATGCGCCGATTTTCGCCATAGAAAGCGGCGGCGGCGGGGGAGAGTTGGGCCGCTTCCAGCGTTTGCAGCGGCGGCACCGGCAAGCCGAGCAGCTCGCAGCCATAGGCGATCACGTCATTCTGGGCGCAGGGCCAGTCATCGGCAAGGTTGTAGATGCCGGCCGGGCCGGCCATCGCGGCCATGACACCGCTCACAATATCATCGACATGCACCCGGCTGAAGACCTGGCCGGGCAGGTCGATCCGGCGGGCGCGGCCTTCGCGTATCCGGTCGAGGACGCTGCGGCCGGGGCCGTAAATGCCGGGCAGGCGGACAATATGGATCGCTCGCCCGAGCACCTGCCAGTCGCGATCGGCGGTCATCCGCGCGCTGCGCCGGCCCGCGCCGATCGGGGCTGTTTCATCGACCCAGGCGCCGCCGGTATCGCCATAGACGCCGGTGGCGGAGAGATAGCCGATCCAGCGGGCGGGCGCGTTCGTCACCGCCGCGCCATAGCGGGTCAGCACCGGATCGCCTTCCTCGCCGGGCGGCACGGACGACAGGATATGGCTGGCCCGGCCCAGCGCGGCGCGCACCGCCGGCTCGTCATCGAACGATATGGTGCCGGCGTTCCCGGTGGCTTCCACCGACCAGCCTTCCGCACGGAGCCGGCGGGCGAGCCGCCCGGCGCTATAGCCCAGACCGAAGATGAAAAGATGCGACATCAGCGCCCCCGGATTGGCCGCGCCGCCCGGTTTCGCGCGGCAATGGCGTTCTGCGGCCATGCCATGCCTGCCCGCGATCGTCCACGCTCGCTATTGCGGCTGTTGTGCCGCGCGGCCTGGCATTCTAGGATTTGCCGCATGGATATCCAGCAGACCGCCGCCGCCGCCACGCCCCCCACCATCCAGCGCACGGCCTATCGCCCGCCGCTCTGGCAAATTCCGGATATCGCCCTGGAGGTCGATCTGGATGCCCGCTCGACCCGGGTCCATGCGCGGCTGACGGTCACCCGCGCCGGCCGGCATGATCGGCCGTTGCGGCTCGACGGGGATGGGCTGGTACCGCTTTCGATCAGCGTGGATGGCGCGGCGCTGCCGGCGGATGACTGGCGGCTGGAAGAGGGCGCGCTCATCATCGCGCTGCCGGGCGACGCGCATATCGTCGAGACGCTGGTGGAGATTGATCCATCCGCCAACACCCAGTTGATGGGGCTTTATGCCTCGGGCGGATTGCTTTGCACCCAGTGCGAGCCGGAAGGTTTCCGGCGCATCACCTTCTTCCCGGATCGCCCGGATGTGCTGGCGCGCTATATGGTGACGATGCGGGCGGACAAGGCGCTCTACCCGGTGCTGCTCGGCAATGGCGACCCGGTGGAGCAGGGCGCTCTGCCCGATGGCCGGCACTTCGCCCGCTGGGTCGATCCGTTCCCCAAGCCCAGCTATCTGTTTGCCATGGTGGCGGGGGACCTGGCCTGCAATGCGGACAGTTTCACCACGATGAGCGGCCGCACGGTGGCGCTCGGCATCTGGGTCAAGGCGGAGGATCTGCCGCGCACCGGGCACGCGATGACGGCGCTCAAGAACAGCATGGCGTGGGACGAGCGGACCTATGGCCGCGAATATGATCTCGACGTGTTCAACATCGTGGCGGTGGCCGATTTCAACTTTGGCGCGATGGAGAATAAGGGCCTCAACATCTTCAACTCGCGCTATATCCTGGCCGATCCGGAGACCGCGACGGACCCGGATTATGACGCGATCGAAAGCGTCGTGGCGCATGAATATTTCCACAACTGGTCGGGTGATCGCGTCACGTGCCGGGACTGGTTCCAGCTGTCCCTCAAGGAAGGCTTCACCGTCTATCGCGACCAGAGTTTTTCCGCGGATATGGGCAGCGCGGCGGTCAAGCGGATCGAGGATGTGCGCGTGCTGCGCGCGGCGCAGTTCCCGGAAGATGGCGGGCCGCTCGCCCATCCGGTGCGCCCGGAATCCTACATGGAGATCAGCAATTTCTACACGGCGACAGTCTATAACAAGGGCGCCGAGTTGATCCGCATGATGGCGCTGCTGCTCGGGCCGGACGGCTTCCGCAAAGGCAGTGACCTCTATTTCGACCGGCATGACGGGCAGGCCGTCACCTGCGAAGATTTCGTCAAGGCGATGGAGGATGGCGGCGGGATCGATCTGGCGCAGTTCCGCCTCTGGTATAGCCAGGCCGGCACGCCGCGCGTCACGGTGCGCATGGCGCATGATCCGGCGAGCGGCAGCGTGACGCTCGATCTCGCGCAGGCCCTGCCGGCCACGCCGGGGCAGGACGACAAGGCGCCGATGGCGATTCCCGTCCGCTTCGCCCTGTTCGATCCGGCCAAGGGGACGCATGATGGCGAGGAAGTGCTGCTGCTGACAGAGGCGCAGACGCAGATTCGCCGCACGGGCTTTGCCACGCCGCCGGTGCTGTCCATCAATCGCGGCTTTTCCGCGCCGATCATCGTGCAGGCGGAGCAGAGCGCGCAGGAGCTGGCGTTCCTTGCCGCGCATGATGATGATCCGTTCAGTCGATATGAGGCGCTTCAGCAGCTCATGATCGGCGGGCTGATGACGCATATTGCCGGCGGCCCGCTGGTGAGCGACACCATCATCGCCTCGATCCGGCTCACCATCACCGATACGGCGTTGGACCGCGCCTTCGTGGCGGAGGCGGTGCGGCTGCCCAGCGAGGCGTATCTGGGCGACCAGATGCAGCTGGTCGATCCGGATGCGATCCATGCCGCGCGGGACGCGTTGCAGCAGCGCATCGGCCAGGCGCTGGAGCCGGAGTGGCGCGCGCTCCACGCGGACTGCGCGCGCAACGGCTTCTCGCTGTCCGCCGATGCGCGGGCGGCGCGCAAACTGCGCAGCGTGGCCCTCCAATATCTGGTGGCGTCCGGCGCCGTGGACGGACCGGCTCTCGCGTTGGAGCAGTTTGACCGGGCCGACAATATGACGGAGCGGCAGGCGGCGCTGGCGGTCCTGGTCAGCAGTGCCGGCGCCGATGCCGAGCGCATGCGAGCGCTGGCGGACTTTTACGAGCGCTATGCCGGGAACGCGCTTGTCATCGACAAATGGTTCCAGACGCAGGCGCTGGCGCTCCATCCGGAGACGGTGGAGCATGTGGCGGCGCTGGCGCAGCATGGGGATTTCACGCTCGCCAATCCCAATCGGGCGCGCGCGCTGTTCGGGGCCTTCGCGGCCAATCAATGGGCGTTTAACCGCGCGGACGGCGCGGGCTATCGGCTGGTGGCCGATGCGATCATCGCGCTCGACCGGATCAATCCGCAAACGGCGGCGCGTATGGTGCCACCGCTGGGCCGCTGGCGGCGGTTCGATCCGGCGCGCGGGGCCCTGATGCGCGCCGAGCTGGAGCGGATCGTGGCGACGCCCGGTCTCTCGCGCGATGTGCTGGAGCAGGCGAGCCGCAGCCTGGCTTGACCAGGGTGGGGTGGAGCGTTGCCGGGGGGCCGCCAAATGGTGGTGGGCCATCCGTGTCGGCATTCATGAACCGGATGCCGGCGCCGTCGACTGGCCTGTGATGTTGCCCAGCCGGGCTGATGGATCAATGATTGCGGGCCACGCAGATTTTTTGGCGCGAGGCCGGACGGGCATTATGGGGTTCGCAACATGGCCGCGACAGGCGCGCTGCGATGCCGCGTGCCAAGGGGCAGGGGCATGTCATCGGACAAGATGAATATGGGGATCTGCTATCCGGGCGCGGTTGCCGGGTGATCGGTGGCGCGGTCCACAGTGTTTCACGGACGGCGCCGCGCCAATATATGCACGGCGGCATGAACGCGGATCGGCCCGGCGCTCATGTCGGGCTGGATATCCATATCCTGTCGCGCTCTGGATCGGTCGCATTGCATGAGGGCGCACTTGGCTCGTGCAATGTCGTCGATTGATCCCCTTGGCCGGACGTCGGCTCCGTCCAGCTTGCCGCCGCCCGACGGCTGCTGTCTTCATCCGGTTTCGGCCTGAGGGGGCCTGGCTATGCTCCAGCCATCATGGGCGTGATTCGACCCAAACGCCCTAATTCTGTGTCCGGATCCAGTCGGCCACGGCGGTCGCCACCTCGTTGGCGGCCTGGCTGATCGCCGGCGCTACGCTGTTCGCGTCGATCCGGCTGAGCGGCACGGCGGCGGAGAAGCGCTGGCGCACCACCTGCTGATCATCGGGCGAGGTGAGCGTGGCGTCATATGTGACGACCGCGCGCCGGCTGGCGGCATCCACGCCGAATTCAAGGAGGTTGCCTTCCAGTATCTGCCCGCGCCGGGCGAGATACTGGCCGGGGTCGAGCACCAGCCGCCCGGTGCGCACGCGGACCGTCTCGGCGAGCACGCTCTGGAACTGGCGCGCCGGCGTGTCCACCCACAGGGCGTCCTTCACATAGGCAAAGCTGGTGGCGCTGTCCCGCACCGCCACGCGCAGATTGGCGATCGCGCGCGGGACGGTGGGCATGTCGACGAACAGCGCCTGCTGGCGTGTCGCGGAGACGATCTCACCCGCTGGCGCTTCGGCCTGGGTGCTGATCGTCAGCAGGGTGCCCGGCGGCTTGGTGCCGATCCGCACGCAGCCGGTGCTCAGCATGGCAGCAAGGCCCGCCAGCAGCAGACCGGCCATGCGGGGCGAGGGGCGCCGCCGCGGGGCATCGAGGCGGGTGACGTGCGCAGGCATGGCTTGCCCTTCCTTCATGGCTTGTAGTCCGGCAGCGGCGATGAGCCGATCAGGCTGCTCGCGCCCTGTTGATCGAGTTTCTCGGTGACCGCCATGATGGCGCGAGACATCTGCCGCAGGTCGCGCACCAGCAGGCCGATCTGCGGCATGGTATTGCGGGTGAAGCTGTCGACGCCCGGCTTGGCATCCTTGAGCGTGCTGTCCAGCGTATCGAGCGTGGCGCCGGCCGAGCGGATCGTCTTGCGCAGATCCTCCAGCAGCGGCTTGCCCTCGCTGTTCACCAGCTCATTGGTGTTGTTCGCCGCCTCGGTCAGCGCGTCGGCCGCCTTGCCGGCGCTGGCCAGCGTCATCCGCGTTTGCGCGATGGTGGCGGACAGCTCGGGCCCGCTGGCGGCGAGGGAGCCGCTCAACCGGTTGAGATTGCCCAGCATCTGCGTGAAATTCTTCTGATTATCGTCGCCGAACATCTCGTTCAGCCGCTCGGTGAGCGTGGTCAGGCGCTGGAGCAGCATGGGCGCATTATTGAGCAGTTCGCCCAGCGCGCCCGGCTTGGTGGGGATGACCGGCACGCCTTCCGGGCAGACGGCATCCGCATTGCGCTCCGGGCAGACGATCGGCGGGGCGCCGCGCACCGCGCCATCGAGCTGGATTTCCGAGACGCCGGTGAAGCCCACGCCGTTGATCGTCGCCGTGGTGCCTTGCAGCACGGGCGTGGAACGATCCACCACGATGCGCACGCGGACGAATTCGGGGTCCTTGCGCCACAGCTCGATCAGCTTGATCTGCCCCGAGGGCACGCCGGAATAGGTGACGGCCGACCCCTTGGCGAGGCCGCCGACGGAGGTTTTGAAGAAGACGTCATATTCCCGCTTGTCGCCCTCGCCGATGCGGGCGAACCAGAAGGCCGCGCCCACGGTGAGCAGCAGCAGCAGCAGGACCACCGCGCCCACGAACACATTGTTGGATCGTGTTTCCATTAGCCCCTGCTTTCCTTCGCGCCGGTTATGGCGGGCCGGGCCGCGCCTGTCCACGTCTGTGCCGCCTGCCTCATGCCAGCGCCTCGCCGGCCAGCGGTTTCACGCCATGGGCGACACGCCCGCGCGGCCCGTTGAAATATTCCTGGATCCACGGGTGATCCATGGCCAGCAGTTCATCGATGGTGCCGACCGCGATCACCTTCTTGTCCGCCAGCACGGCGACCCGGTCGCAAATGGCGTGCAGCGTGTCGAGATCGTGGGTGATGAGAAACAGCGTGAGGCCGAGCGTGCGCTGCAGCTCCAGCGTCTGCTCGTCAAAGGCGGCCGCGCCAATGGGGTCCAGCCCGGCCGTGGGCTCGTCGAGGAACAGCAGGTCCGGATCGAGCGCCAGCGCGCGGGCGAGACCGGCGCGCTTGCGCATGCCGCCGGACAGTTCGGACGGAAATTTGGGCGCATCGCCGGCGGCGAGGCCGGTCATCAGGATTTTATAGGCGGCGATTTCCTCGCGCAGGCGGGGACTCATCTCGGGATAATATTCGCGCAGCGGCACCTGGACATTCTCCGACACGGTCAATGTCGAGAATAACGCGCCATTCTGGAAGAGGATGCCCCAGCGCTTCTGGACGGCGATCAGCTCCGGGTCGGCCGGATCGCGATCGAGCATCGGCTCGCCGAATACGGTGATCGAGCCGGCGGCGGGCTCCTGCAAGCCGATGATCGAGCGCATCAGCACGGATTTGCCGGTGCCCGAGCCGCCGACGACCCCCAATATCTCGCCGCGCCGCACATCCAGATCGAGCTGATCATGGATGATATTGTCGCCGAAGCGGTTCACCAGCCCGCGAATGCGGATGATCGGCTCGGCTTCGGGCGCGGACGCCGGGGGAGCGGGAGCGTCCGTCAATTCCAGCCAATCCATGTGAAGAAGACGGCGAAGATCGCGTCGATCACGATCACGAGGAAAATCGCCTGCACCACGGCGGCGGTGGTGCGCGTGCCGACTTCCTCGGCATTGCCGCGCACCTGCAGGCCCTGAAAACAGCCGGCAATGCCGATGATCAGCCCGAAGACCGGCGCCTTGACGAGGCCGACATAGAGATCGGTGATCGGCACCACCTCGCGCAGCCGCTGGACGAAGGTGACCGGCGGGATATCCAGCGAGACGGCGCACAGGAAGCCGCCGCCGATCACCGCGCAGACCGAGGCGTAGAAGCCGAGCAGCGGCATCATGATGACGGTGGCGAGGATGCGCGGCATCACCAGCGCTTCCATCGG
>Ga0182736_1000039_pt1 | contig 254264 bp, 241 predicted proteins | sample eDN5th30CKraftBY_FD_128882 | JGI IMG/M metagenome (GOLD analysis project Ga0182736, IMG submission 128882) | Enriched backyard soil microbial communities from Emeryville, California, USA - eDNA 5th pass 30_C Kraft BY (version 2) (version 2) | ecosystem: Environmental > Terrestrial > Soil >...
AGCGGCGCGCACTCGAACGGCTATTCGCTGGTGCGCAAGATCCTGGAACGCGCGGGCGCTCGCCCCGACCAGGACTTCCATGGCCAGCCGCTGGCCGACGTGGTCATGGCGCCCACCCGCATCTACGTCAAGCAGGTACTGGCCGCGCTGGCGGCCCACCCGGGCGGCATCAAGGGCCTGGCGCACATCACCGGCGGCGGCCTGCTGGACAACGTGCCGCGCATCCTGCAGCCCGGCCTGTCGGCCCGCCTGCAGCGCGACGGCTGGCAGATGCCGCCGCTGTTCCAGTGGCTGCAGCAGCAGGGCGGGGTGGCCGATACCGAAATGCACCGCGTGTTCAACTGCGGCATCGGCATGGTGATCGTGGCCGACGCCGGCCAGGCCGATGCCGTTGCCGCCACGCTGCGCGCGCAGGGCGAGACCGTCAGCCGCATCGGCGAGATCGTCGCCCAGCAGGACGGCATGGCGCAGACCTTCGTGGTCTGACCGGGACACGGGGGCGCGGCCCCCGTCCAGCCGCCTGTCTTGCCGTGTATCCGGCTGCCGTATCCGGGGTTTCCGGCCGTCGTTCGACGGCCAGCCCCTTGCCCTGGCAGCGCCCCGTGCGGGCCTGCCCCTGAGCTTCTCCGCTTGCGCGGTTTCCCTGCTTCTTTCCCGCGACATCGCGCCTGCCAGGCGCCCGCTCCCGTGCGCCTGTTCGCGGCGTTGCTCAGGTGTCTGACACCCCGCAGGGTGTCTGACACCGAGGGTGTGCAGAGGCTGTTTTGTTCACCGAACGGTGTCTGACACCCGCTGCGCGGGAGTCAGACACCTGGGCAACGCTTAGCACCTGGGCAACGCTTAGCACCTGGGCAACGCCTAGGACACCTGGGCAATGCTTAGGACACCTGGCTGCGCCTAGGCGGGGGCCTTGAGGGCCTGCTCTGGAACCCTGGTGCCGGGGCGGCCGCCACCCGCGCGCCGGTTTGCACACGATGTACCGAAATTTCCAATATGTGCACACATTATAAATTTTGTATACAATCTAGGAACATTGAATATCACCCGGCCAGACATGCATCTTCAATCCGACAGCGAAGCGGTCTACCACCAGGTGCGCGACTACGTGCTCGACCTGATCAAGCACATCAAGGAACCGGTTCGCATCCGCGAGCAGGAGCTCGCCGCGAAACTGGGGGTCAGCCGCACTCCGGTGCGCCAGGCCCTGCTGCGCCTGGGGCAGGACGGCATTCTTTCGCTCGAGCCGCACAAGGGGGCCGTGCTTCAGCCCACGTCGTCGCGCGACTACATCGAATGGCTCAAGCTGCGGGTCGAGCTCGAGGGCTTCGCCGCGCGCGAGGCCGCCCTGAATGCGTCCAAGCGCGACGTCGATGCGCTGTACGCCATCTTCGCGGGCTTCGATGACCAGACGCTGGAACAGAAGGCAGACCAATACGCCGCCGCCAACGTCGAGTTCCACGCCGTCGTCATGCGCCTGGCGGACAACCGGCTGCTGGAACGCATATGGGGCTCGTTCGGCCACCGCAGCATGCTCAAGACCCGCACCATCGCCCGCCTGCACCGCGCCCGGCAGTCGTTGCGGGAACACCTGGCCATGATCGAAGCCATCGAGCGGCGCGATGCCCCGCTGGCCGAAAAACTGGCGCGCGCCCACGTCGAAGGGCTGCTGGAACAGGTCATCCAAGAGTCGCACACCAAGGAGCAACCATGAAACTGCTGACGTTCGCCCACGGCGACCAGACCCGCCTGGGCCATGCCGGACCGGACGGCCGCGTGCTCGACCTGACGGCGGCGTGGGCATCCTGCCCGCACCCGCTGGCCGGTCGCCCGGCCCCCGTCGATGTCTACGACGCCATCCTGCTGGGCGATGCGCTGCAGGCGTCGCTGACGCAGATCGCGCAAGCCGCCGACGCCGGCGGCGCGGCCCGCCGCGACATGAGCGAGCTGACGCTCTGCGCGCCGATTCCGCGGCCCAGGAAGAACATCTTCTGCGTGGGGCGCAACTACCGCGAGCACATCATCGAGGGCAACCTGGCCCGCGGCCGCAAGCCCGACGATTTCCCCAAGGCCCTGGAACTGTTCACCAAGGCGCCCACGGCGGTGGTCGGGCATGCCGCGCGGGTCAGCCGCCATGCCGCCCTGACCGAGCTGCTGGACTACGAAATCGAACTGGCCATCGTGATCGGGCGGGCCGGGCGCGACATCGCCCCGGAACAGGCCATCGACCACATCTTCGGCTACACCATCGTCAACGACATCACCGCCCGCGACCTGCAGACGCGCCATGGCCAATGGTTCAAGGGCAAGTCGCTGGACGGCACCTGCCCGATCGGGCCCGTGGTGACGCTGGCCGGCGCCATCGCCGACCCCAACGCCCTGGACCTGAAGCTGTGGGTCAACGACGACCTGCGCCAGTCGTCCAACACGTCGGACATGCTCTTCAACGTGATGCAGATCGTGTCGGAAGTGTCTGCCGGCATGACCCTGGAGCCGGGCGACATCATCGCCACCGGCACGCCCTCGGGCGTGGGCCTGGGCCTGAATCCCCCCCGCTCGCTCAACGTGGGCGACGTCATCCGTGCCCGTATCGAGCATATCGGCGAACTGGTCACCACTATTACTGACTGAGGAACACATCATGCGCAAGACCGCATTCCGATCCGGCATCGCCATCGCTGCCGCCTTGCTGGGCACGGCCGGCCTGGCGCCGCTGGGCGCCCACGCCCAGGCCTGGCCCACCCAGGCCATCACCATCGTGGTGCCGTTCCCCGCGGGCGGCACGTCCGACAACCTGGCGCGCGGCCTGGGCCAGAAGCTGGGCGAACGCTTCGGCCAGCCCGTCATCATCGAGAACAAGCCCGGCGCCGGCACCATGATCGGCACCGAGCAGGTGGCGCGCGCCAAGCCCGATGGCTACACGGTCGGTGTAGTGGCCAACAGCTTCACCATCAACCCCAGCCTGCACGACAACCTGCGCTACGACTCGCGCAAGGACTTCGTGCCGGTCAGCTACCTGGCCTACACCCCGCACATGCTGGTGGCGCATCCGGACGCGCCGGCCAAGACGCTGGGCGACCTGGTGGCGTATGCCAAGCAGCATCCGGGGGCGCTGTCGTTCGCCTCGTTCGGCACCGGCACCTCGCCGCACCTGGCCATCGAGATGCTGAAGGCGCAAGCCGGCATCGACGTGGTGCACGTTCCGTACAAGGGCCAGGCGCCCGCGCTGAACGACTTGCTGGGGGGCCACGTGCCCTACATGTTCGCCAACGTGCCCGATGTGCTGCCGCACGTGAAGTCGGGCAAGCTCGTGGCCGTGGCGCTGGCCAACGACCAGCGCATCGACAGCGCGAAAGATGTCGCCACTTTCAAGGAACTGGGCTTCGGCGACTTTGCCTCGAACTCGTGGTTCGGCCTGGTGGCGCCGGCGGGCACGCCCGACCCGGTCGCCGGCAAGCTGGCCGAGGCGCTGCAGGATGCGCTGGGCCAGGCGGACATCAAGGCGCGCTTGGCAGAGCAGGGCTTCGTGCCCGTGGGCACCACGCCGGCGCAGTTCAAGGAATACCTGGATTCCGAATTCAAGAAAGCGGAATCGCTGGTCAAGGCATCGGGAGCGACTGCCAACTGATCCGCACGCCACGCGGCGTGATCTTCAACCCTTCGACGTGAGACACACACCATGACCAAGGAAATCATCCGTTCCGACAAAGTGACCCCGCCCAAGGCGCCGCTTTCCCCGGCAGTACGCGCCGGCGGCTTCGTCTTCGTGTCGGGCCAGCCGGCCTTCTACGGCGATCGCCAGATCGCCAAGGACGACTTCGATGCCCAGATGCACCAGGTCGTGGCCAACATCAAGGCCTTGCTGGAAGAAGCGGGCTCGAATCTCGACAAGGTCGTCAAGGCCAACGTGATCCTGAAGCGGTCCGGCGATTTCGCGCGCATGAACGAGATCTATCGCCAGTACTTCAAGGAAGGCGAGTTCCCGGCCCGCACCACCATCGCGTGCGACATGGGCAACCCCGACTTCCTGCTCGAGATCGAGTGCATCGCGCTGGCCTGACGCGACCGGGCGGCCGCGGCGCCTAGCGGCCCGCGGCCGCGTCTTGCAGGGCCCGCAGCACGGCATCCAGGGCGGGGCTGGCATCGCCCCGCGCCCACACGATGCCGACCGGGCCGACGTCGTACTTCAGTTTCAGCGGCAATATCGCGCACAGCCCCAGGCCGGCATACTGGCTGGCGGCGCTGCGCGACACGACAATCAGGCAGTCGGCTTGCGCCAGCAACGCCAGGTTCACCGACGGCGAGGCCGATTCGATCCAGGGCTCGGGCGGGCCGAGCTGCTGGTCCAGGAACGTGGCGTCGATGGCGCGGCGCAGCGCGGTATTGCGCGGCGGCAGTATCCAGGGGTAGGCGGCGGTGTCGGCCCAGTGCGGCGCATGGGCCGCCGCCAGCGGATGACGGCCGTTGACGATGACGCAGTGCTGGTCCTGGTACAGCGGCTGCGACTGCACGTCTTCGGCGTAAGCCCGTTCGTCCAGCCGGCCGACGATCAGGTCCAGTTCGTTCCGGTCGAAGCGGGCCCACAGGCCGGCGGCGATGTCTTCCACGACTTCCAGCAGTACCGCGGCCCCGCTGTCGCGCAGCCGCACGATGGCGTCGGGCAGCAGCCCCGAGCCCGCCACCAGCATCGAACCCACGCGCAGCACGCTGCGGCCGCCGCGCGCCAGCACTTCCAGCTCGCCTTCCAGTTTGCGCGAATCGTTGATCGCCCGGCGCATGTAGCGCAGCACCGCGGGCAGGTAGGCGGTGGGCCGGATCTGCCTGCCGCGCGCGAACAGGGGCACGCCCAGCGCGTCTTCGGCTTCCGCCAGCTGCTGCGATACCGCGGGCTGGCTGCGGCCCAGCGCGGCCGCGGCCGCCGTCAGGCTGCCGCATTCGGCCACGGCCAACACGACTTCGAAATGCAGCAGCTTCAGGCGCCGCAACCGCAGCGCCAACCGGTTCCTGTCTTTGTCCATAAAGCTTCCTTATGGATCGATCGCGTTTTGTCGGTATATCTTTATTGAAGCCAGGCGCACTATTGTCGCACCAGCAGGATCAGCCGGAGGACGACACCATGAATCGTTGTTGGAAACTTTGCCTGGGAACGGCGCTGGCTTGCGCCGGCATCATCTCGACAGCCGCCGCGGCGGCCTACCCGGAACGGCCCATCAAGCTGGTGGTGCCTTTCCCCAGCGGCGGCGGCACCGACATCGTGGCGCGCAAGCTGGCCCAAGAGCTCACCGCCGAGCTGAAGCAGACCGTCATCGTGGAAAACCGCAGCGGCGCCAGCGGGAATATCGGCGCGGCCTCGGTGGCCCGCTCGGCCGCCGACGGCTATACCGTGATGATCACCGCGGCCCCGTTCGCCATCGCGCCCGCGCTGTTCAAGGACCTGGGCTTCGACCCGGTGAAGGATTTCACGGCGATCACCCAGATCGCCACGGTGCCCCTGCTGGTGGTTGCGCGCCCCGAGTCGCCGCTGAACACCATGGCCGACCTGGTGGCCGCCGCGAAGCGCAAGGGCGCCGACGTGACCTACGCCACGTTCGGCGTGGGCTCGCCGCCGCACCTGGTGGGCGAGAAGATCCAGCAGCTGGCCCAGGTCAAGATGCGGCAGATCCCCTACAAGGGCGGGCAGGCCGCGCTGTCCGAGATCCTGTCCGGCGACATCACTGTCGGCATCCTCGACGTGGTGTCCATGGCGCCCTTGGTCAAGAGCGGCCGGTTGAAGGCGCTGGCCATCACCGGGCCGGTGCGCTCGCCCGAACTGCCCGACATCCCCACCCTGAGCCAGCAGGGCCTGAGCTTCGACGCAGTGGGGTGGTATGGCCTGTTCGGGCCGGCCGGCATGCCGCCCGAGGCCGTGCAGGCATTGAACGCCGCCGTCAACAAGGTGCTGGCCACGCAGGACATGCGCCAGCTGATCGTCAACGGCGGTTCGATTCCGATTTCGCCCGCCACCAGCCCCGAACAATGGAAAACCCGCTTCGACCATGACGTGCAGCTCTGGGGAAAGATCGCCCGCGACTCGGGCGCCACGGTCAACTGAGAAGGACGCCACCTTGAATGCCGCCCAGCCCGCGCATGGCGACGTGCAGATCGACAGGGACATCGTCTACGGCAGCGGCATCGTCCGCCCCGTCGAGGGCCGGCCGGCGTGCGCGCGCGATTTGAGGCTCGACCTGTACCAGCCGCCGCCGGCTGCCGGCGCCGGGCCGAGGCCGGCGCTGGTGCTGGCGTTCGGTGGCGCTTTTCACCGCGGCGCCAAGGAAGACGATACGTTCGGCGAGCCGCCGAACCGCAACCACGCCATCGCCTGGTATTGCCGGGAATTCGCCCGGCGCGGTTACGTAGCCTGCTCGATCGACTACCGGCTGGTCCCCGAGAACCCCGAGCCGGGCGATACCGTGGTGGTGGCGTCCGCCAGCCATATCCCGCGTTCCAGGGTGGATACGGTGCGCGGCATGCTGGGCCTGCCGCCAGCCAGCGACGATATGCTCTGGCGCGGCGTAGAGGCGGCCAGCGACGACATGGCCCTGGCTGTCCGATACGTCAAGGCCCATGCCGGGGCCTGGAACATCGACCCCGGCCGGATCGCCGTGGGCGGGTTCTCGGCCGGCGCCCGCACGGCGCTGAACGTCGCCCTGGGCGAACGCGAGCCGGTCGCGGCGGTGGTGGCCCTGTCGGGATACATGCACGAGGATGACGTCGCGCGGCACGTCGCCGCGCTTGGCCGCCCGCCGGCCGTGCTGGGGATCTACGCGGAAAACGACCTGGATTACATCGCCAGCAACTGCCCGCGCATGATCCGGCGCATGCGCGACCTGGGCGTGCCGTGCGAATCCGTACTGGTGCCCGGCGCCACGCATTTCTACCCGGCGCATGCCCCTGCGCTGCACGAGCGCGACGGCCCCACGACCGTCTGGGATGCCATCGCCGGCTTCCTGGGCCGCACCCTGGCCGCCTGAGGCCGCGGCGGCCAGCCTATGTCAGCAGGGCGGCCACGGCGTCCACGACTTGCGCCGCCGGGTCTTGCGCCAGGCAGTCGATCACGGTGCGCTCGGGTTGGGCGCGCAGCCAGGTGATCTGCCGCTTGGCCAGTTGCCGGGTGGCCGCGATGGCCTGCTCGCGCGCGGTGGCAAGATCGACGGCGCCATCCAGGTGCGCCCACATCTGCCGGTAGCCCACGCAGCGCACCGATGGCAGGCCCGGGTGCAGGTCGCCGCGCGCGCGCAGGGCGCGCACTTCGTCCAGCAGGCCCAGGTCGAGCATGGCGTCGAAGCGCTGCGCGATGCGCGCGTACAGCGCCGCGCGATCGGAAGGCTCCAGGCTCAGCGTGACATACCGGTGGCTGTCGGCCGCGCCGGCGGCGCGCTGGCGGCCTTGCAGCAGTGCCGACATGGGCCGGCCGCTGAGCCGGCAGATTTCCAGCGCGCGCTGGATGCGCTGGCTGTCGTTGGGCGCCAGGCGGGCCGCGGTGGCGGGGTCCAGCGCGGCAAGTTCGGCGTGCATGGCCGGCCAGCCCACCTGCGCGGCGCGGTGTTCCAGCTCGGCGCGCAGGGCCGGGTCGGCCTGCGGCAGGTCGTCCAGGCCTTCGCGCAGCGCCTTGTAGTACAGCATGGTGCCGCCGGCCAGCAGCGGCTGGCGGCCGCGCGCGCGGATCTCGTCGATCAGGCGCAGCGCGTCGGTGCGGAACTCGGCCGCCGAATACGATTGCGCGGGGTCGCGGATGTCCAGCAAGTGCTGCGGCACCCGCGCCTGTTCGGCGCGCGACGGCTTGGCCGTGCCGATGTCCATGCCCCGGTAGATGGTGGCCGAATCGACGTTGATGATTTCCAATGGCCAGCGTTGCGCCAGCGCCAGCGTGGCGGCGCTCTTGCCGGCCGCGGTGGGGCCGGCCAGGCAGATGACGGGCGGGGCGATGTTCATGCCGGCCGGGGCGCGGCGTGCCCGCGTGGCGATGCCGATGCGCGCATGACGGCTACTGCCCGCGCAGGAACAGCTTGTCCAGGTCGGACACCGACCACTGCACCCAGGTGGGGCGGCCATGATTGCACTGGTCGGCGCGCTCGGTGATTTCCATCTGGCGCAGCAGCGCGTTCATTTCTTCGAGGTTCAGGCGCCGGTTGGCGCGCACCGAGCCATGGCAGGCCATGGTCGACAGCAGTTCGTTGCGCTGCTCGGTCAGCAGGCGCGACACGCCCACGGCCGCCAGGTCGCGCAGCACGGCGCGCGCCATGGTCTCGATGTCGCCGCGCGCCAGCAGCGCCGGCACCGAACGCACCGCGATCGAATTGGGGCCGGCCGGGCGCAGTTCGAAACCCAGGCCGGCCAGTTGTTCGTGGTGTTCTTCGGCCAGGGCCACGTCTTTTTCCTGGGCGTGGAACACCACCGGCACCAGCAGTTCCTGGCGCGGCAGGTCGCGGGCATCCAGGGCCCGCTTCAGCTGTTCGTAGACCACCCGTTCGTGCGCGGCATGCATGTCCACCAGCACCAGCCCCCGGCGGTTCTGCGCCAGGATGTAGATGCCGTGCAACTGGCCCAGCGCCATGCCCAGCGGGTGTTCTTCGTCGGCGGGCAGGGTGGCGGCCGGGGCGGGCGCGGGTTCGCTCAGCGTGGCGGCCGGCGCGGCGGCCGCGGTGTCCAGCGGCCGATACAGCGAGCGCCAGTCGGCGGCCGGGATGCCGGCCGGCTCGTGCAGGCGAAACGGCATCTGCGCATGCGGCCGGGCGCGATCGGGCGCGGCCGGCGTCCAGGCCGCGCGGTGCTCGACGCGTTCGGCGCCGGCAGCCGGCTGCGCCGGCGACAGCCCGCCGGCGGCAAGCCCTTCGGATGCGGCCGCGTCGTGCGCCGCGCCGGGGGCTGCGGGCACGGCTGAGGCGCCGCCGGTCTGGGCCAGCGCCTGGCCCACCACCTGCGACACGTAGCGGTGCACCGCGCCGCTGTCGCGGAAGCGCACTTCATGCTTGGCGGGGTGCACGTTCACGTCCACCGCGCCCGGGTCGATGTCCAGGTACAGCACGTAGGCGGGCTGGCGGTCGCCGTGCAGCACGTCGGCGTAGGCTGCGCGCAGCGCGTGGCTGACCGTGCGGTCGCGCACATAGCGGCCGTTCACGTACAGGTATTGCCGGTCGGCGCGGGCGCGGGCGGCGGTGGGCCGCGTGATCATGCCCGACAGGCCGATGGCGCCGGCCGACGCGTCGATGGGCAGGCCGTGCTCGGCGAAGTCGGCGCCCAGCACGTCGCGGATGCGCTGGCCGGGGTCGGCCGGCAGCCACTGGCGCTGCGCGCGGTCGTGGTGGAACAGCCGGAAGGCGATGTCGGGATGGGCCAGCGCGATGCGCTCCAGCGCATCCACGCAGTGGCCGAACTCGGTGGCCTCGGCGCGCAGGAACTTGCGGCGCGCGGGTACGGCGTCGAACAGCTGGCGCACGTCGACGGTCGTGCCCGGCGGGCCGGACGCCGGCGACACCTGCAGGCTGCCGCCGTCGATCTGCCAGGCGTGGTCGGCCTCGCGCGTGCGCGAGATCAGGGTGACCTGCGCCACCGACGCGATGGAGGCCAGGGCCTCGCCGCGGAACCCCATCGAGGCCACCGATTCCAGCTCGTCCAGCGAGCGGATCTTGCTGGTGGCGTGACGCGCCAGCGCCAATGGCAGTTCTTCGGGCGGAATGCCGACGCCGTCGTCGGACACGGCGATGCGCCGGATGCCGCCGCCTTCCAGGCGCACTTCGATGGCGCGGGCGCCCGCGTCGATGGCGTTCTCGAGCACTTCCTTGAGCACGGACGCGGGCCGCTCGATGACCTCGCCCGCGGCGATCTGGCTGATCAGCAGGTCGGGCAGGGCGGCGATGGCGCGGCGTTCGGACATGGACAGCGGCTGGGAAAAATCGGACATGCGACGATTTTAGCCCCCCGGCGGACATCCGTTGCGTGGCTCGCGGCCGGCCGGCGGACGGCAACCGCGGTGCGCTATAGTCGAACACAGTTCGCGCCACGACAATCCGGCGGGGCAGCCCTGCCGCGCTACGCATACGGTTATTGCATGCTTGAATTCTTCCAGATGGTGTTGCACATCGACCAGACGCTGGGCGTCTGGGTCGAACAATACGGGGCGTGGGTCTACCTGGTCCTGTTCCTGATCATTTTTGCCGAGACGGGCCTGGTGGTGGTGCCGTTCCTGCCGGGCGATTCGCTGCTGTTCATCGCCGGCGCGTTCGGCGCCACCGGCAACCTGGACCCGGCGCTGCTGGGCGCGTTGCTGATCGTGGCGGCGGTGACGGGCAACACGGTCAACTATGCCATCGGCCGTTATCTCGGCCCGCGCGTGTTCACCATGAACGTGCGCTTCCTGGACCGCGCCGCGCTGCTGCGCACGCACCTGTTCTACGAAAAGCACGGCGGCAAGACCATCGTGATGTCGCGCTTCCTGCCGGTGTTCCGCACCTTCGCGCCGTTCGTGGCCGGCGTGGCCGACATGAACGTGCTGCGCTTCCAGCTGTTCAACATCAGCGGGGCGGTGCTGTGGGTGGCGGGCCTGATCACCGCGGGCTATTTCTTCGGCAACATCCCGCTGATCAAAGAGCACCTGAACACCATCGTGCTGGTGGGCGTGGCCGCGGCCATCGTGCCACTGGTGCTGGCCGCGCTGGTCAAGCTGGTGCGCGGCCGCCGCCGCGGCAACCAGCAGCCCCGGCCCTAGCGCCGCGCCCCGCGCCGGTCAGTCCGCCGCGAGCGGGCTGCCCACCTTGGGCCAGTAGGTGCCGAACGTCCACAGGTTGTCTTCCGGGTCGCGGCACGAGAACTCGCGGCTGCCGTAGCTGGTGTCGCCGGGCTGCGTCTCGATGCGTGCGCCGGCCGCCCTGGCTCGTTCGTACAGGGCATCGGGGTCGTCCACGGCGACATACAGCGAGTCGGTGCGGCGGCCATCCAGGTTGCCCACCTGTTTGCCGTAGGCGTCGTCGCGGTGCTGGCCCAGCATCAGTATCGACGAGCCGATGGCCAGCTCGGCGTGCTGCACGGCGTCGCCCTGCCGGTAGACCACGTGTTCGACGAAGCCGTAGGCCTGGGCCAGCCACTGGATCATCTTGTCGGCGTCTTTGCAGCGCAGCGTGGGGAACAGGCGCGGCGCCTCGATGCGGGAATCGCTGCTCATGGCGGTAGTCCTTCGAAGGGTCGAACGCCCATCATAGGTTCGCGGCAGCCGCACGGCCTGGAAGATTTGTTACGCGCCCGGCGCGCAAGGCCGGGCGCGGCGTCAACTGGCGTCGGCGATGTGCGCCAACGGCGGGTTGGCGGTGAAGTACTGCTGGATGCCGGTCATCATGGCCGTGGCCAGCTTCTGCTGGTGGTTGCCCGAGCGCAGCAGTTCTTCTTCGCGCGGGTTGCTGATGAAGGCGGTCTCGACCAGGATCGACGGGATATCGGGCGCCTTCAGCACCGCGAAGCCGGCCTGCTCGACGTCGCGCTTGTGCAGGCGGTTGATCTTCTTGATCTCGTCCAGGAAGGCCGAGCCCAGCCGCAGCGAGTCGTTGATCTGCGCGGTGGTGGACAGGTCCAGCAGCACCTTGGCCACCTGCTTGTCGTGGCTGCCCAGGTTGACCCCGCCGATCAGGTCGGCGGCGTTTTCCTTGTTGGCCAGCCAGCGCGCCTGCGCGCTGGAGGCGCCGCGCTGCGACAGCGCGAACACCGACGAGCCGCTGGCGCTGGGCTTGATCCAGGCGTCGGCGTGGATCGAGATGAACAGGTCGGCGCGCACCCGGCGCGCCTTCTGCACACGCACGTGCAGCGGCACGAAGTAATCGTCGTCGCGCGTCAGGTAGGCGCGCATGTTGGGCTGGTCGTCGATCAGCGCCTTCAGCCGGCGCGCAATGCGCAGCACCACGTCTTTTTCGCGCAGGCCGCTCTTGCCGATGGCGCCCGGATCTTCGCCCCCGTGGCCCGGGTCGATGGCGATGGTCACCATGCGCTTGCGCCGCGACGGCCGGGAAGGCTGCGGCGCGGGTTTGGGCATGGCGATGGCGGGTGGCGGTTCCTGGCCCTGGGCCTGCGGCGCCGGCGCGCCCGGCGTGACCGGGTTGCGTGCGATGTCTTCCAGGATGCGCGCCAGCGGGTCGTCGACATCAGGCGCCGCCTGCTTGCCCAGCACGGCCATCAGGGGGTCTTGCGCCACCTTGGGGTACAGGTCCAGCACCAGGCGGTACTGGTAATCGGCAACCGGCTTCAGGGTGAACACCTGCGGCGCCACGGCCTGCTTCAGGTCGAAGACCAGGCGCACGACGTTGGGGCGGTTCTGCGCCACCCTCAGGGCCTGGATGTACGGGTCGTCGGGGCGCACCTTGGAGACCAACTGGTTCAACGCGGCGCTGACTTGCAGGCCTTCGATGTCGACCACCAGGCGGTGCGGGTTTTCCAGCGTGAAATGCTCGGCCTTGAGTTCGCTGTCGAGTTCCAGCGTGACGCGCGTGTATTCATCGGCCGGCCAGGTGCGCACGGCCAGGATGGTGGCGGCCTGGGCCAGGCGCGGAATGACCGGCAGGACGAGCAGGGTGGTGGCGACGCTGATCAAGCGTCGGCGCTGGGCGCCGCTGGCGGAGAGGGCGCCTGGGGAGGGACAATCGCGTTCAACCATGTTTGTCCTCGTGCGGTATAGGCAGTCAGGGTGACCTCGCGGCCCGGGTCGGCATAGACCAGGGAAATCTGCATGTCCGGAGGGGGCAGAACCCCCTCGGCACGCTCGGGCCATTCGATCAGGACGACTGCGTCATCGCGCAGTAAATCTCGGAATCCCGCGTCCAGCCATTCGCGCGAATCGCTAAATCTATAAAAATCAAAGTGATAGAAGTATAAGTTAGAAACTTTATAAGATTCAAGCAGCGCGTAGCTGGGGCTTTTGATACGGCCCTTTATGCCGCATGCGCGCAACAGCGCCCGGGCGAAGGCGGTTTTCCCGGCGCCCAGGTCGCCTTGCAGATGGATGCGTCCCCCGGCGGGCAGGCCCTGCGCGCCGCTGACCAGCGGGGCGAACTGGCAGGCCAGCGCGTCGGTGGCGGCTTCGTCGGGCAAAAGCAGGGTCAGGCTGCGCAGCGGGGCGGACATGGCGGGAGTCGAGTGGTAAAACAGGGTGAACGTGGCCGGATTATAGGAAGCAGCCGGTCTGCTATCATCGTACTGATTTTTATTCGCGTTTAAGCCATGCCGCGGCCGCGCCGGCCCGCGCTCTGCCAGGAAATCCCCCCCGCCATGAAAACCCGCACCGAGAAAGACACTTTCGGCCCCATCGATGTGCCCGCCGACCACCTGTGGGGCGCGCAGACGCAGCGTTCGCTGCAGTTCTTCGCCATTTCCACCGAGCGGATGCCGGTGCCGCTGGTGTCCGCCATGGCGCGCCTGAAGCGGGCGGCGGCCAAGGTCAACGCCGGGCTGGGCGAACTGGACCCCAAGATCGCCGACGCCATCGTGCGCGCGGCCGACGAGGTCATCGCCGGCGACTGGCCCGACGAGTTTCCGCTGTCGGTCTGGCAGACGGGCTCGGGCACGCAAAGCAACATGAACATGAACGAGGTGCTGGCCAACCGCGCCTCGGAACTGCTGGGCGGCGCCCGGGGCGAGGAACGCCTGGTGCACCCCAACGACCACGTCAACCGCGGCCAGTCGTCCAACGACACCTTTCCCACCGCCATGCACGTGGCGGCGGCGCTGCAGGTCGAGCACCACCTGCTGCCGGCCCTGAAGGCGCTGCGCGCCACGCTGGCGGAAAAGAGCGCGGCGTTCTACGACATCGTCAAGATCGGCCGCACCCACCTGCAGGACGCCACGCCCCTGACGCTGGGGCAGGAATTGTCCGGCTATGTGGCGCAACTGGACCTGGCCGAGCAGCAGATCCGCGCCACGCTGCCGGGCCTGCACCAGCTGGCCATCGGCGGCACGGCCGTGGGCACCGGCCTGAATGCGCATCCCGAATTCAGCGCCAAGGTGTGCGCCGAACTGGCGCACGGCACGGGCTCGGCCTTCGCGTCGGCGCCGAACAAGTTCCAGGCGCTGGCCTCGCACGAGGCGCTGCTGTTCGCGCACGGCGCGCTGAAGTCGCTGGCGGCGGGGCTGATGAAGATCGCCAACGACGTGCGCTGGCTGTCCAGCGGGCCGCGTTCGGGCCTGGGCGAGATCCGCATCCCCGAGAACGAGCCGGGCAGCTCGATCATGCCGGGCAAGGTCAATCCCACGCAATGCGAAGCTGTCACCATGCTGGCCGCGCAGGTGCTGGGCAACGACGTGGCCATCAACATCGGCGGCGCCAGCGGCAATTTCGAGTTGAACGTGTTCAAGCCGCTGGTGATCCACAACTTCCTGCAGTCGGTGCGCCTGCTGGCCGACGGCATGGCCAGCTTCGACCAGCACTGCGCCGCGGGCATCGAGCCCAACCACGAGCGCATCGCCGAACTGGTGGACCGTTCGCTGATGCTGGTGACGGCCCTGAACCCGCACATCGGCTACGACAAGGCCGCGCAGATCGCCAAGAAGGCGCACAAGGAAAACCTGTCGCTGAAAGACGCCGCGCTGGCGCTGGGCTTCGTGACCGACGCGCAGTTCGCCCAGTGGGTGGTGCCGGCCGACATGACGAATGCCCGTCGGTAGCGAGCGGTGGCGAGGGGGGTGTCAGACACCCTTCGGGGTGTCTGACACCTGGAGGCACCCCGGAAGCGCGGTGGCCAGAGATATAGGCGCCTGGCACCCCGCAGGGGATGGCTTTGCTGCGCGCGGGCCACAGTGGCCGCAGGACGAGGTGTCAGACACCCCGAAGGGTGTCTGACACCCGGTGTGAAAAGCGATACCAGGCCTACGCGACGCTGAGCCACAGCGGCACGGTCACCACCGATATCAGCGTACCCAGCGAGATCAGCACGGCCACCATGCGGCCGTCGCCGCCCATGCGCATGGCCAGTACGTAGGCGGCCGAGGCGGTGGGCAGGGCGGCAAACAGCAGCAGCATGCGCGCCTCGGCGGCGGGCAGGCCCAGCGCCCGGGCGGCGGCGATGGCCGCCAGGGGCAGCAACAGCAGCTTGACCGTCAGGATCCAGGCGATCAGCCGGCCATGGCCCTTGCCGCCTTGCCAGGACAGGCTGGCGCCCACGCACAGGATGCCCAGCGCCAGCGAAGCCGCCCCCAGCCGCGCCAGCACGGTATCCACCGGCCCGGGCAACTGCAGCCCGGCCAGGTTGCCTGCCAGCCCCAGCAAGGTTGCCACCAGCAGCGGGTTGCGCAGCAGTTCGCGCAGCAGGCCGCTGCCGCCGTGGCGCGCCAGGCCGTACACGGCCGCGACGTTGGCGATGGGCACGGCGAAGCCGACGATCAGGGCCATGGTGGTCTGGCCGTGCGCGCCGCCCAGGCTGGCCGACAGCGCCAGCCCGATGTAAGTATTGAAGCGGTAGCCGCACTGCGCCGCCGAGGCCAGCGCCAGCGGCTGGGCGCGCAGCGCCAGGCCGCCCAGCCAGGCCATTGCCACGCCGGCGATCACCACGGCGGCCGTGGCCTGCAGCAGGATCAGGGCGTTGCCGGCGGTGATGGGCGTGCGCAGGATGGCCTGGAACAGCATGGCCGGGAACAGCACGAAATACACCATGCGTTCCGTGCCGGCGAAAAATTCGCGATTGAAGCCCAGTTTGTGGCGCAAGACCCAGCCCAGGGCGACCAGCAGAAAATCCGGCAAGACCAGCAGAGCAACCGACATGAAAATAGTGAATAGTTGGGGAAATACCGCATGTTCCGGCCGCGCTGAGGCGCCGATTTGCTGCTATTCTCCCCGAATTCGGCGAAGCGTGTGCGTCATAAGCACCCGGATTTCATATACTTCGCTCGCCTGTTCGCAGCGATCGGCTTATCGGCGGTTCGCTGAAGCCTGCACCATCGGTTCCCATACGGGGGACCCGCACCTGGAGGAAATACAACAATGATGATCCAAGCACGTACCCTGGCCTCGGCCATCGCCCTGGCCACGGGCCTGGCCGCCGCGTCGGCCGCCGTTGCGGCGGATGCCTACCCCAACAAGCCCATCCGCGTGATCGTGCCGTTCGCGCCGGGCGGTTCCACCGACATCATCGCGCGCCTGGTCACCCAGCGCATGAGCCAGGAACTGGGCCAGCCGATGGTCGTCGAGAACAAGGGCGGCGCCGGCGGCGCCATCGGGGCGTCCGAAGCGGCCCGCGCCGAACCCGACGGCTACACGCTGTCGATCGCCACCGTGTCGACCATGGCTGTGAACTCCGCGTGCCGTCCCAACGACCTGCCCTACGATCCCATCAAGGACTTCCAGCCCGTCACCAACTTCGCCAACACGGCCAACGTGGTGTCGGTCAATCCCAAGTTCCCCGCCAAGGACTTCAAGGGCTTCCTGGAAGAACTGAAGAAGAACCCCGGCAAGTACTCGTACGGCAGCTCGGGCACGTGCGGCGTGCTGCACCTGATGGGCGAATCGTTCAAGATCGCCACCGGCACCGACATCGTGCACGTGCCCTACAAGGGTTCGGGCCCGGCGGTGGCCGACGCGGTCGGCGGCCAGATCGAGATCCTGTTCGACAACCTGCCGTCGTCCATGCCGCAGATCCAGGCCGGCAAGCTGCGCGCCATGGCCATCGCATGGCCCGAGCGCATCGACGCCATCAAGGACGTTCCCACCTTCAAGGAAGCCGGCTTCCCGCAGTTGAACCAGCCCGTCTGGTACGGCCTGCTGGCGCCCAAGGGCACCCCGATGGACATCGTGAACAAGCTGCGCGACGCCGCCGTGGTGGCCCTGAAAGACCCGAAGGTCATCGACGCGCTCGACAAGCAGGGCTCGGCACCGTCGGGCAACACGCCGGAAGAGTTCGCCAAGGAAATCAAAGAGCAATACGACTGGGCGAAAGACATCGTCAAGAAGAGCAATATCTCGCTCAACTAAGCCGCGTCGTCGTGGCGGGCCCCAGGGCCCGGCCACGGCAGCCAGGCATACGGGCGCCCCTTGCGGGCGCCCGTTTTTTTCGCCTGCCGGGCGCTGGCGGCCCTAGAGCGGCGACTGCGCCAGGTCGGCGCAGGCGTGGCGCAGCCGCTCGATGAATTCGCGTTGCAGGGCAGATAGCGGGTCTTGCGTGCGGGTCAGGATGCCGAGCGGCACTTTCAAGGGCGGGTCCAGGCGGCGCACCACCATGCCGGGCCGCAGCATGGCGCGCACCGTGATCGCGTCGACGATGGCCTCGCCGCAGCCAGCCTCTGCCAGCGCGCAGGCCACGTAATGGGTCTGCACCTGGATCGCCACGTCGGGGTTCAGGCCCTGGGCGTCCAGCGCCATCTGCAGCAGCGCGCCGGACGCATCGCGCGAGTCCAGCACGATCAGCGTGTCGTCGACCAGGTCGGCCAGCCGGGTGGCGCCGCCGCCGGGCTTGCGGCCCAGGTGCACCAGTTCGGTGTGGCCCAGCGGCGCGCGCGTCAGGCCGGGATAGTCGTGCAGGTCGAAGGTGACGGCCAGGTCCAGTTCGCGGGCCAGCAGGCCCTGCACCAGCTCGGCGCTGTGATACGTGTGGATGTCGAAGGTGATGCCCGGCTGCGCGTCGCGGCTGGCGCGCACCACCTGCGGCAACAGGCCTAGGCCCAGCGCGGGCGCGCAGCCCACCCGCAGGTGGCCGTGCGGGCGGTCTCGCAGGCTGGCGGCCAGCCGGCGCACGCTGTTCAGGTCCTGGTTCAGGCGCGAGACTTCGGGGGTGAGTATTTCCGCTTCACGCGTGGCCACCAGGCGGCCCTTGACCCGTTCGAACAGCTTGAAGCCCAGCTGGGCCTCGGCATGCGCCAGCAGCTTGCTGGCGGCCGGCTGTGAAATATGCAGCGCCGCCGCGGCTTCGGTCAGCGAACCGGTGCGGCGTATCGCTTCGAAAATCTCTATGTGGCGCAGGCGCATGGCGAAAACCGGGCCGAAAACAACGCATTCTATTGCGATAATGGCCGGACGGGCGCTGCGCCAGCCGCTGCGTGGCCTGCCAGGAGACTTCCATGCGTATTCGACAATGGGTATTGGCCGCCAGCGCCGCGCTGCTGTGCGGCCCGGCCGCGGCCCAGGTGGCCGCGCCGGCGGCGCACGAAAGCCTGAACCCGGAAGCGGCGTCCGGCTACGTGGCCAGGCAGGCCGTGTCGGCCCGGCATTTCATGGTGGCCACGGCCAACCCGCTGGCCACGCAGGCCGGCTACCGCATCCTGCAGGCGGGCGGCAGCGCCGTGGACGCGGCCATTGCCGCGCAACTGGTGCTGGGCCTGACCGAACCGCAGTCGTCGGGCATCGGCGGCGGCGGCTTCCTGGTGCACTATGCCGCGCGCAACCGGCAATTGCGCGTGTACGACAGCCGCGAGACCGCGCCCGCGGCGGCGCGGCCCGACCGCTTCCTGCGCGACGGCAAGCCGCTGCCGTTCGAGCAGGCCGTCAACAGCGGCCTGTCGGTCGGCACGCCGGGCCTGCTGCGCGGCCTGGAACTGGCGCATCGCCAGCAGGGCAGGTTGCCCTGGCGCAGCCTGTTTCAGCCGGCCATCGACCTGGCCACGCAGGGCTTTGCGGTGTCGCCGCGCCTGCATGCGCTGCTGGCGCAATCGCAAGCAGCGCTGGCCGCGCAGCCGGCCGCCGCCCGCTATTTTTATGGCCCGGACGGCCAGCCCTGGCCCGTAGGGCACGTGCTGAAGAACCCGGACTATGCCCAGGTGCTGCGCCGCGTGGCCGACAAGGGGGCCGACGCGTTCTACCACGGCGATATCGCGCACGACATCGTGGCCGCGGTGCGCGCCCATGCCAAGCCCGGCGACCTGAGCGTGGCCGACCTGGCCGGCTACCGAGCGCGCGTGCGCGACGCGGTGTGCGGCGATTACCGCGGCTATCGCCTGTGCGGGGCCCCGCCGCCCAGCAGTGGGCCGCTGGCGGTGTTGCAGATGCTGGGCATCCTGCAGCATTTCCCGATGGCCAGGCTGGGGCCGCGCAGTGTCGAGGCGGCCCATTATTTCGCCGAGGCGGGCCGGCTGGCCTACGCCGACCGCGGTTTCTACGTGGGCGATCCGGAATTCGTGCAAGTGCCGGTGCATGCCATGCTGCAGCCGGCCTACCTGGACGGCCGCGCCGCGCTGATCCACCCCGACCGCAGCCTGGGCACGGCCTTGCCGGGCGACCCGGCGGGCCTGCTGGCCCGCCGCGCGCGCGACGATGCGCTGGAACTGCCGTCGACCACTCACGTGGTGGTGGCCGACGCGCAAGGCAATGTGCTGTCGATGACCAATTCCATCGAGTCCGCCTTCGGCAGCAAGATCTTCGTGCGCGGTTTTCTGCTGAACAACGAGTTGACGGATTTCTCGCTGTCGTTCAAAGACCCCGAAGGCCGCCTGGTGGCCAACCGCGTGCAGCCGGGCAAGCGGCCGCGCAGCTCGATGTCGCCCATGATCGTGTTTCGCGACGGCGAGCCCTACATGGCGGTGGGATCGCCGGGGGGCAGCGCCATCATCAACTATGTGGCCAAGACCCTGGTGGGCGTGCTGGATTGGAAGCTGGACATCCAGCAGGCCATCGCGCTGCCCAACCTGGGCAGCCGCAACCAGGCCACCGAGCTCGAGCGCGGCACCGCGCTGCAAGACCTGGCGCCCGCGCTGCGCGGCATGGGGCACGACGTGAAGATGGTGGATTTCCCCAGCGGCCTGCAAGGCATCGTGATCGACCAAGGGCGCCTGGTCGGCGGCGCCGACCCGCGGCGCGAAGGGCTGGTGCTGGGGGAATGACGTGTGGTGGCAGGGCAGGAACCCGCGATGGGTGTCAGACACCCCGGAGGGTGTCTGACACCTTGCCACACCCAGGCAGGCCTTGGGCCGTGCCATGGGGGGCCCTTGGGTTGCCTGCATTGACCGCCGCCAACGCAAGCAACATTACTCGCCCGTCTGCGCGCAGATCTCGGCGTTGTGTTCGCCCAGTTCCGGCGGCAGCCTGCGCAGCCGGGCGGGCGTGCGCGACAGTTTGATGGGCGAACCCACACCCCGGTAGTCGCCGTGTTCCAGCACCATGCCGCGGTGGCGGGTATGCGGATGGTTCAGTACGTCTTCCACGTTCTGCACGGCGGCGGCCGGCACGCCTTGCCGCAGCAATTGTTCGGCCAGCGCTGCAGCCTCGTGTTGCGCCAGCAGCCCGGCCAGTTCCGCGCGTAGCGCCTCGCGATGCTGCAGGCGGTCGGCGTTGGTGGCGAAGCGCGCGTCGTCGGGCAGGTGCGGGGCTTGCAGCACCCGGGCCAGGGCCGCGAATTGCCGGTTGTTGCCCACCGCCAGGAAGATCGGCCCGTTGCGCGTGGGCAGGGTTTCGTACGGCGCGATGTTCGGATGCGCGTTGCCCGTGCGGCCCGGCACCTTGCCGCTGTAGAAATAGTTGGCCGCATGCGGGTGCAGCAGCGACACCGCGCAGTCGTACAACGTGATGTCCAGGAACTGCCCCAGCCCGCTGCGCGCGCGTTCGTTCAGGGCCAGCAGCACCGCCACGGCGGCGTTCAGGCCGGTGACCATGTCCACCACCGGCAGGCCCACCCGGGTGGCCGGGCCGTCGGCGTCGCCGTTCACGCTCATCAGGCCGCACATGGCCTGCGCGCAGGCGTCGTAGCCGGGCAGGCCGCCCAGCGGCCCGTCGGCGCCGAAGCCGCTGACCCGGCAATGGATCAGCCGGGGGAAGACGGCGCTCAGCGCGTCGTACCCCAGGCCCCATTTTTCCAGCGTGCCGGGCTTGAAGTTCTCGACCAGCACGTCGGCATCGGCCAGCAGCCGGCGCAGCAGTTCCTGGCCGGCGGGCTGGGACAGGTCCAGCGCCATGCCGCGCTTGTTGCGATTCACGCCGATGAAGTACGACGCGGTATCGTCCAGGAAGGGCGGCCCCCAGCCGCGGGTCTCGTCGCCGCCGGGCGGCTCGATCTTGATGACGTCGGCGCCGTGGTCGGCCAGCAGCTGGGTGCAATACGGGCCGCCCAGCACGCGCGACAGGTCGACGATTTTGCAGCCTTCCAGGGCGCCGGCTTGCAGCAAGGGGAAAGACATGATGCAGATCCTCAGTCCATTGCCACGTGGGCTTCCTGGATGATGCCGCGCCACTTGGGCACCTGTGCGTCGATGAACGACGCCAGGCCCTGCGGCGTCTTGTCGTCGGCCTCGACGATGCCTTGCTTGTGCAGCGCCTGCTTCACGCCCGGGTCGGCCAGGGTGGCGACAAAGGCCTGGTTCAGCCGGGCCACGACGTCGGCCGGCGTGCCGCGCGGCGCCACGATGCCGAAGAACACGCTGACGTCGTAGCCGGGCAGGCCCTGTTCGGCGATCGTGGGCAGGTCGGGCAGCGCATCGGAGCGTTCGGCGCTGGCCAGGCCGATGGCGCGCAGGGTCCCGGCCTGGACGTGCGGCAGTGCGGTCAGGATGTCGGTGAACGACATCGACACCTGGCCGCCCAGCAGGTCGTTCAGCGCCGGCCCGGTGCCCTTGTAGGGCACGTGCAGGATCTGGGTGCCCGCCATCTGGTTGAACAGGATGCCCGCCAGGTGCGACGAGGCGCCGTTGCCCGACGAGGCGTAGCTGAGCTTGTCGGGGTTCTTCTTGGCGTAGGCGATCAGTTCCTGCACGTTGTGCACGGGCACCGACGGGTGCACCGTCAGGATGTTGGGCAGGTGGCCGATGCGGATGATGGGCGCGAAGCTTTTTTGCGGATCGTACTGCTGGTTCTTGTACAGGCTGACGTTGATGGCCAGCGGCCCCGACGTGCCGAACAGGATGGTGTAGCCGTCGGGCTTGGCGTTCGCGACGTATTCGGCGCCGATATTGCCGCCGGCGCCGCCGCGGTTTTCGACCACCACGGTCTGCCCCAGCTGGCTTTTCAGGCCGTCGGCCAGGCGGCGTGCCATGGCGTCGGTGGGGCCGCCCGGCGGGAAGGGCACTACCAGCGTCACGGGGCGGTTGGGGAAGGCGTCGGCAGCCGGAACGGCGGCAGGGGCCAGCAGGGCGGCGCCCGCGAGGGCCAGGCAGAAAATGCGACGTTGCATTGGGGTCTCTCCTTTGGGAAGTCGGCGCGTTCTCGCCCGCAAGGCGGGTCGGATGGCGCTGTTCTGAAAACCGGCTGGCCGGGTGGCCAGCCGGGCAGGGGTTACAGGGCGTCGGCCAGCAGGGCGCGGCAGGCGTCGTCTTCGTCGGCCGGAATGGCGCAGGGGTCGCGCGGCGTCAGGCGATGCAGCAATACCTGGTCGGCCAGCAGGCCGCGGCCGGACAGGCCGGGGGCGTGGGCTTCCCAGCGCAGCGCGGCCAGCGACAGCACGTGATACAGGCCGGACGCGGCCTGGCGGGCCAGGTCGGGGCGGTTTTCCAGGGCGGCGTGGCTGGCCAGGGCGAAGGCGCCTTCGACGGCGCGCGCCTGGGTGTCGGCCAGCGCCGGTTCGCACGGTGTGCCGTTGCCCAGCAGCGTATCGACACGCCGGCGCAGCGCGGCCAGCGCGTCGGACTTCTGGATGGCGCGCAGCACGTCCAGCGCCACGATGTTGCTGGTGCCTTCCCAGATGGAGCCCAGGTGCGCGTCGCGCACCAGGCGGGATTCGACGAATTCTTCGATGTAGCCGCAGCCGCCGCGCACTTCCATGCCGTCGCCGGTGACCTTGCGGGCATCGCGGCAGGCGCGGAACTTGATCAGCGGCGTCAGCACGCGGGCCAGCGCGGCGGCGTCGGCGTCGCGGTCGGCATCGGCCAGCGCGGCGGCGGTCTGGAACATCACGCTGCGGGCCTGTTCGGCCCAGACGCTCATCTTGACCAGCTGGCGGCGCATCAGCGGCATTTCGATCAGCCGCTTGCCGAAGGCACGGCGGTGCTGCGCGAAATAGATGGCCTCGGTGACGGCGCGGCGCATCAGGCCGGCCGCCCGCATGCCGTTGGACAGCCGGGAATTGTTGATCATGTCGGCCATCTGCTTGAAGCCCTTGCCGCGCTCGCCCACCAGCCAGGCCTGCGCGCCGTCCAGGCGAATCTCGCCGCTGGCCATCGAACGGGTGCCGAGCTTGTCTTTCAGGCGCAGGATGCGGTAGGCGTTGTGGGTGCCGTCGGGCTGGTCGCGCGGCAGCAGAAACAGCGACACGCCCTTCAGGCCGGGCGTGGATTCGCTGCGCGCCAGCACCATGGCGAAGCCGGCGTCGGGGTTGGAGCAGAACCATTTGTCGCCGTGCAGCAGCCAGGTGCCGTCGGCCTGCTGTTCGGCGCGGGTGGTGGTGGCGCTGACGTCGGAACCGGCGCCCTGTTCGGTCATGAACATGGCGCCCTGGCGCAACTGGTCGAAGTCTTGCGCGGTGACTTGCGGCAGCACGCGTTCGACCAGCGCCGGGTCGCCGTACTTGCGCAAGGTGCGCGCCAGCGAGTCGGTCATGCTGACCGGGCAGCACAGGCCGAACTCGGCCTGTACGAACAAGTGGCTGAGCGCGTACTTGGCCGCGGGCGGCATGGGTTCGGCCCAGCCCAGCACGCCGCCGCGGTGCGACAGCGCCGCCAGGCCGAATTCGCTGTAGGCCAGGCGTTCGAGTTCGACATAGGCGGGGTGCTTGTGCACGCGGGATTCGTCCTGGCCGGCGCGGTTGCGCACCGACAGGGTGGGCGGGTTCTGGTCGGCCTCGGCGGCCAGTTCGTCGATGCGGCTGCCGGCCAGCGCGCCCAGGCGGTCCAGGTGCGGCAGCAGGTGGGCATACAGGGAAGGCGGCAGGTACAGCGCGCACAGGTGGGCGGCGTACGGGTCGGCGCGGAACAGGTTCAGGCCGCGCGAATCGGGGACGTCGGTGGCGGCGGGAGCAGCAGTGGTGTTCATGGCAGATGCCCGGGCAGAAGCAGGAAACGGCATCGTCGCGCAGGCCATCTATCTATACAAATACCGTTTTTGTGTAGAACAATACAAAGAAAGTATGAATTCAATGCCCCGGAGGGCCTCATGGACCTGGAACCGCGCCTGCTGCGCTACTTCATCGCCGTGGCCGAAGAGCGCCACTTCAGCCGGGCGGCCGCGCGGCTGCATCTTTCGCAACCGCCGCTGAGCTACGCCATCCGCCAGCTGGAAACCATCTTGGGGGCGCGGCTGCTGGAACGCACCAGCCGCCATGTGGCCCTGACCGAGGCGGGGCGTGTGCTGTACCGCGAGGCGCAGGCGCTGTTGCGCCAGTCCGAGGCCATCGGCACCCTGGTGCAGCGGGTCGACGCGGGCCTGCGCGGGCGGCTGCGCATCGGCTTCGTGGGCTCCATGCTGTATCGCGGGCTGCCCGACCTGCTGGTGTCCATGCGGCAGGCCCTGCCGGATGTCGAGCATGTGTTGACCGAATTGAATTCCCACGACCAGCTGGAAGCCGTGCGCCGCGGCGAGCAGGACCTGGGCTTCGTCCATGCCAACCCGGCGCCGGAAGAAGTGCAGACGCTGGACCTGGTCGCCGAGCCGTTCGTGCTGTGCGTGCCGGACACGCATCCCCTGGCGCGGCGCCGGCGGGTGTCGCTGCAGGCGCTGGCGGGCGAGGACTTCATCTTGTTCGCGCGCGCGGCGTCGCCCAGCTACCACGAGACGGTGCTGTCGCTGTGCGTGACGGCGGGCTTTCATCCCGCCATCCGTCACGAGGTGCGGCACTGGTTGAGCGTGGCGGCCCTGGTGTCTCAGGGGCTGGGAGTGTCGATCGTGCCGGCGTGCCTGGCGCGCAGCGGGCTGGCGGGCACGCGTTTCATCGCCTTCGAACACCAGGTCCGTTCGGTCAGCCAGGCGATCTGGCCGCGCAAGGTGGATTCCCCGCTGCTGCGCAAGGCAGTGGAGCTGGTGCGCGCGCAGTACGGGGGAAACGGGTAGGCGCGCTACGCCGCAGGCGGTGCGGACAGCGATCCTTCCATGACCACGACCGCATGGCCCGCCACTCCGGCCCATACGCCGTCGGGGCGCGGCTCGGCATGCGCCAGCAGCAAGCTGGGGCGGCCCATGTCCACGCCCTGGCCCACGCGCAGGCGCAGCATGCCGTCGCCGCGTAGCGCGGCCCGCAGCGCCGCCACGGCCGCTGTGGCGCTGCCCGTGGCCGGGTCTTCGGTCATGCGGCCGGTGAACATGCGGGCCTGGATGTCGGTGGGGTTGTCTAGCTTGTCCGCCTTCGTGTCGGTGGTGTAGGCATAGATGGATTTCGCGCCGGTTCGCGGCATCAGGGCGGCATAGCCGCCGGCGTCCGGCGCGGCGCGGCGCAGGGCATCGCGGCTTGCCAGCTGTACCGCCAGGAAGGCGAGCCCCACCGACACTACCTGGGGCGCATGTTCGGACACGTCGATGTCGGAGATGTCCAGCCTTAGCGCATGCGCCACGGCCTGCGCCGGCGCCTGGTAGCCGCGCGACAGCGGCTCGGGGGCCAGCAGTTCGGCGCTTTCGATCCCGTGGGGTCCGGCGGCCAGCGCAATGCGCACCCGCCCCGCGGCCTCTTCGAACACGAACTGCTGCGGCATCGGCCCGCCCGCCAACGCCAGCTCGCGCGCCAGCACGACCGCGGTGCCGATATTCGGATGCCCGGCGAACGGCACTTCGCGGTCGGGGGTGAAAATGCGGACCCAGGCCGTGTGCGCGGGGTTCTTGGGCGGCTGCACGAAGCTGGTTTCGGAATAATCGAATTCCCGGGCGATGCGTTGCATCTGCGCGGTATCCAGGCCTTGGGCGTCCAGCACCACGGCCAGCGGGTTGCCGCAATAGGGTTGGCGGGTGAATACATCGGCGGTGACGTAGCGGTAGCGCATGGAAGCTGCTCGTGTTGTCGAGGTTGGAATATATGAGAGCCGCTTGCGTCGCGACAGGTACAGAATCGCTGCATTTAAGCGATAACAGCGCAGTTGAATCGTCTCGAAGGGCGACGCATTGTCCACGATCGATAGCAGGAATTCATCGTAAAATCCGCTGGCTAAAAATTTACAGGTCGACCGGGTAAACATGGCTCTCTACCAGCTTTCTACCGAATCGCTTGCTGCTATTCCCTCGACGACATACAGCTCGCTCGATTTGCGAGAGCGCGACGATATACAACATGTCCTTCGAGATCGTATCGAGGTAGTCATGCCCGACTTGATGGTGCTTGCAGAAGAGTTCGGTGACTGGGAGGGCAGCAGGCGCCGTATCGATCTTCTGTGCCTGGACCGCAACCGGCAACTGGTCGTTGTCGAGTTGAAGCGCACCGAGGACGGCGGCCATATGGAACTGCAGGCACTGCGCTATGCTGCCATGGTGTCCACGATGCGCTTTGAGCAAGCGGTAGATGCACACCGGAAGTATTTGGCGTCTCGCGGAATGCAGGCAGATACGGCAGAGGGCACGATTCGTACGTTCGTCGGCATTCCTGAGGGCCCTATCTCTCTAGCCGGAAAGGTACGGATTGCACTTGTCTCTGCGAACTTCTCGAAGGAAATCACGTCGACGGTTTTGTGGCTGAATGCGCAGGGACTCGACGTCACGTGTATTCGGGCCGTGCCCTATTCATTCAACGGGCATATCCTCATGGACGTCCAGCAGGTAATCCCCTTGCCCGAAGCCGCCGAGTTTCAGGTAGCCATACGCGAAAAAATGATGGAAGCAGAATCGGCGGAGAGTCACGGAAGAGACTTTACCCGCTACCGTGTCCACACTTCGTCAGGACAGGTATTCACCGACCTGCCCAAGCGATGGTTGATTTTCCACGTGGTCAAGGAAGTCCTCGCGTACGGGGTGACGCCAGACGAAATTCGCAATGCGGTGCCATGGAGATCAGGAATATTCCTGTCAGCCGAAGGTTGTCTTACGGGGCAGCAACTGATGTCGATGGCACCAACCAAGTCGCCAACGCGCTTTTTCTGCAACGACGATGAGTTGTTCCATGTTGCTGATAAGACTTATGCGCTCAGCAATCAGTGGGGTGAACGTACAGAAGAAGCCGTTACAAACATTATGGCGTGCCTGCCGGTAGGGCACGGCATCATGTATGAAGCTCTTGCGTGAAAGCGGGTTCCTGAAAGGCGACGTTCCTAGTCGGCGCGGTTCCATGGTGTTCCGTTGTTTTGACGGTTATTTCAGTGCCGGATGACCGCTGCAGCCGCGTTGCGCCGCCGACCCAGGGCCGACGGCGCGCCGGGCGGGATGCGCGAGAGTCGCGCAGTAACAAACATAGCGACCTATATACGCTTGGATTCAGGCAACGGGCGGACAGTCGGAAATAATGGATTTTCACTATTGCCAGGGGCGCGCCCCATGCGTGTTACACCTATCCGATTCCTGTCTGCGCCGTATCGCTCGCCTGCCCTGCGCGCGGGCCTGCTGGCGCCGGTGATGCTGCTGGCCGCCTGCAAGGCCACGCCGACCATCGACGAGCGCGACTCTTTCACGCAGACGCAGAAAAGCACCTATTCCCACAGTTTCCCGGGTTCCAGCCAGGCGGCCTGCGAAGCCGGGCGGCGTTCGTTGCTGGGCCAGGGGTACATCATCGACAAGGCCGAACCCAACCGGGTCAGCGGGCACAAGAACTACCAGGACAAGGAAAACGACAACCAGCATGCGCAGATCGTGTTCAACGTGGACTGCGCGCCCAGCGGCGATGGCAGCGCCATTGTCTACGCCAGCGCGCTGCGCGAGCTGTACACGATGAAGAAGTCCAGCAATTCGGCCAGTGTGGGCCTGAGCGTGCTGGGCGCGGTGTCCATGCCGGTGGGGGCCAGCGACGATTCGCTGGTCAAGACGTCCAGCGAAACGATATCGCGCGGCGCGTTCTACGAAGGGTTCTTCGACCAGGTCTCGCAGAACCTGGCCTCGGCCAAGGCCGCGATCGATTCGGGCACGACGCCGGCGCAGAATCCGCAGGCGGCCGGCGGGGCTGCGGCGAAGCAGGGGCCAGGCGGGCCCGCGCCGTCCGGGCCGCCGAAAGCCGTGCCTCGCCAGCCGGCGCCGTCGTCGACGCCATCGCCCGCGCCATCCCCGGCGCCGGCGCAACCCGCGACACCGGCCACGAGCGACGGCAACGGCGGCGCAACCTCCGCGCCCACGACACCCGCCCCGTCGCCTTGATGGCCCGTTCCGGGCCAGCGTGTGGCGTGGCCGGCGGCTGATCCGGGGGCCTGGACACGGCCGTCGTGCGCGATTCGTCGTGCGCCACGCGCGGCCGCGCGCGGCCAGGTGGCCCGATCACCCGCGGCGTGCTGCCTCGATGGTGGCAATGTCGATCTTCGTCATCTGCATCATGGCGTCGAAGGCGCGCTTGGCGGCGGCGGGATCGGGATCGACGATAGCGTCGGTCAGGGCCCGCGGGGTGATCTGCCACGACAGGCCCCATTTGTCTTTGCACCAGCCGCAGGCGCTTTCCTGGCCGCCGTTGCCGACGATGGCATTCCACAGGCGGTCGGTTTCGGCCTGGTCGTCGGTGGCGATCTGGAACGAGAAGGCCTCGTCATGCTTGAAGGCGGGGCCGCCGTTCAGGCCCAGGCAGGGGATGCCGGCCACGGTGAATTCCACCGTCAGGATGTCGCCCTGCTTGCCCGAGGGGTAGTCGCCGGGCGCGCGGAAAACCCTGCCTACGGCGCTGTCGGGGAAGGTGCGGGCGTAGAACTGCGCCGCCTCCAGGGCGCCATTGTCGTACCACAGGCAAATCGTGTTCTTGCTGACCATGGGGGTCTCCTGAAAGGGCCACTGCGCGCAGGGGGCTGCGCTATGGGGAATCGAGGAAACAGCGGGACGTGGCCATCATCCGCAGGTTCCGGGTCGTATTGATCGACGGCGTGTGCAGCAGGCGCATGTCCATCAGGTAAACATCGCCGGCGCGCCCCGACATTTCAAGGATGGCGATGCCTTGCTCGCGCAGGTGGCGTTGCAGGCCTGCGGCCGTCTTCAGCGCGGCCCGCAGCGACGCGGCCGGGCCCGCTTGCCGGATGCCGGCCCGATGCGACCCGGTCAATGCCAGTGTCGCGCCGCCGCGGGGCGCGACGTCGTCGATCAGGAAAAAGGCCTGGATGCCCGGCAGCCTGTCCTGGCAGGCGATGTCCACATGCCAGTTCAGGCCGTCCAGCGTCCAGGCGCCCTGGTGCGGCGGCGATAGCAGCAGCCGGGTGTCCTGGATGACAGCAGGCGCATGTCCGGCCAGCTGGGTGACGTGATCGATCAGGGCCGGCGTCATCAATGCCTGGTGCAGGCCCGGGGCGTCGACCAGCCCCGACAGCTTCCCGATCTGCTGGAACACGGGCAGCCCTTGCAGCGAACGGGGCATGCCCTTGCCGCCGGACAGCCGCGCGACCCGGTCGAGCAGCTGCTGCCTGGCGGCCATCATCCGTTTCCTGGGGTGAAAGCCTTCCAGGCGCAGATAGCCCTGGTCGACGAAAAAGCCGGCTTGATCGGGAGTCATGGGTCCGGGCGGCAAGCGCCGCAACAAGGTCCGAACCTGCACGGTAACTGATCGCCGCCCGGCCGGCAGCCCCATGGCTTGCTGCGTTGCGGAATGAAAATCCGTTGACAGGGTTTTCGGTATGTCCGAGTATTTGTCCAGACAAAGTGACAAACTAGACAAAGGAGGCATCATGGAGGTCGTATCCACCGGGCCCAAGCGGTATCGCTTCAGTTTCGGCCGCTATCTGGAGGAATTCGAGGTCGGCGCGACCTACGAACACCGGCCGGGCCGCACGCTGACCGATGCGGACAACATCCATTTCTCGCTGCTGACGATGAATTTCCATCCGATGCACTGCGACGCGGCCCATGCCAGCCAGAGCGAGTTCGGCCGGCTGCTGGTCAACAGCGGCCTCACGGTGGCGGTGGTGCTGGGCATGACGGTGGGCGACGTCAGCGGCAAGGCCATCGCCAACCTGGGCTGGAAGGAAATCAACCTGACCGCGCCCGTTTTTGCCGGCGACACCTTGTACGCCGAATCCGAAGTGCTGGAACTGCGCGAGTCGCGCAGCCGGCCCAACCAGGGCATCGTCACCACCCGCACGCGCGCCTACAACCAGGATGGAGTCGAGGTGATGAATTTCATCCGTTCCTGCCTGGTGCCCAAGCGCGGGCACGGCGTGGGCGACCAGTAGAACAAACCGGCCCTGTCTGCGCGGGCGCCGCCCGCGTTGCATTGCAGTACTCACCAGAGGAGGTATTGCCATGTTTCACCTGTTGTTCCGCCGGGCGGCACTGCTGCTCGCATTGACGCTGCCGCTGCAGGCAGGCGCCGTCGAGATGGTGCTGACCTCGGAAGTCGCGGCATCGCACTGGAAGACCCGCTACATGAACGAGTTCGCCAAGGATGTGGCCGAACGCACCCACGGCGAAGTCCAGGTCAAGGTGTTCCCGGCCTCGCAGCTGTACAACGACCAGGACGGCCTGGCCGCGCTGGGCACGGGCGCCGTGCACATGGTGTGGCCGGTATCGGTGCGGCTGGAAACGCTGGACCCCGCGCTGGGCTATGTGAACCTGCCGTTCGGCCTGTCGGACAAGAAAATGGAGAACGCCTGCTTCGCCGGCGGCCTGACCGAACTGATGTCCGACCGGCTGAAGTCGCGCCAGCTGCAGGTGCTGGGGCTGCTGCGCACGGCCGACCTGTTCTTCATTTTCCGCGACCGCGACGTGAAGTCGCTGAACGACATGCGCGGCGCCAAGCTGCGCGTGACCGGCGGGCGCATTTTCCTGGACATGGTGCGCAGTTTCGATGCCAGCCCGATCTCGATGGCCGCGTCGGAAATGAGCACCGCGCTGGCGCAGGGCGCCATCGACGGCGTGCTGACGTCGCCGGCCGGCTGGGCCGAGATGATCGGCAAGACCGGCAAGTACGCGTTCCATGTGCCGGGCATGTCGCTGGCCACGTATGCGGTGGTGGCCGACCGGGCCTGGATGGATGCGTTGACGCCGTCGCAGCGCCAGGCCGTGGTCGACAGTCTGAACAGCATCGTGCAGCGCCAATGGGAAGAGGCCAAGGCTGCCGACGCCAAGCTGGTGAGTGGGATGGAAGCGCAGGGCTCGGTGTATCGCGTGGCCGACGATGCCGCCTCGGCCGAATGGAAGGCGCGCGCCGACACTGCCAAGAAGGCCTACACGGACAAGTATTCCGATGTGGTCAAGCAGGTCGACGCCATCGCCAAGCGCTGCGGGGTCTGAGATGGACGACCTGACCGAGTCGGCGCGCCACTGGTCGCGGGCGCGCGGCCTGCCGCTGGACGAGCACGACCTGCCCGACCTGGCCGAGGCCGTGGCCGGGCTGGCCGCGGCGGTCGCCCGGGAGACGGCGACGCTGGACATGGAGCAGGTGGCCGCGCCGTTCGGCCAGGTGTTGCGGGCGCTGGCGCCCGCGCCCTGGCCCGATGCGCCGCAACAGCCTGCGGCCGATCCGCGCGACAGCGAAGCGTGGGTGCGCGCCAGCCTGGCGAACATCGAGCGCGCCGCGCCCGGCCGGCTGGCGTGGGTCGACGTCGACGCGGACGCCGCGCTGGCCGAGGCGCGGCAGCGCGACGAAGAGCGCCGGCAGGGCCGGACGCGCGGCCCGTTGCACGGCATGCCGGTGGGCATCAAGGACATGTTCGACCGGCAGGGGCGCGTGACCGGCTGGGGTACGCCCCTGCGCCGCGGCGCAGCGCCGGCCGGCGCCGATGCCGCGATCGTGGCGCGCCTGCGCGCCGCGGGGGCGGTGGTGCTGGGCACGCAGCACATGGCCGAGTTCGCCATGTCGCCCACCGGCTGGAATGCGTCCTACGGGCCGGGCCGCAACCCCTGGGACACTGACCGGGTATCGGGCGGCAGTTCCAGCGGGGCCGCGATGTCGGTGGCGGCCGGGCATGTGCCGCTGGCCATCGGTTCCGATACCGGCGGTTCGGTGCGGCTGCCGGCGTCGCTGTGCGGGCTGACGGGCCTGAAGCCCACCCAGCACCGCATTAGCGTTGCGGGGGCGATGCCGTTGTCGCCCAGCCTGGACTGCATCGGCCCGCTGGCCTGGTCGGCCGAGCTGTGCGGCCAGGCGTATCGCGCGCTGGCCGGCGCCGATGCCGCCGACCCGTCGTGCCTGGATGCGCCCGTCGCCGTGGGCGCGGCGCCGCGCCGCCTGCGCGTGGCCGTGCCGCAATGGCGCGACGACGACCCCTTGTCTGCCGACATGCGGCGGGCACTGGACGAAGCCGTGCGTGCGTTGCGCGACGCGGGGGTCGAATGCGTGGCCGTGGCGTCGCCGTATCCGTTGCTGCAGCGCGCCGGGTTGCTGGCGTCCGTGGTGCTGGCGGTGGAGGCCGCCGCCATGCACCAGCGCTGGCTGCGCGAGCACGGCAACGACTATGGGCGCCAGGTGCGGCGCCGCATCGCGCGGGGCCTGCTGGTGCCGGGCGCCGATTACTGCGATGCGCTGCGCTTGCGCCAGCCATTCCTGCAGGGCTATCTGCGCGAGGTGCAGGGCGAAGCCGATGCCTTGCTGTTGCCCGGCACGCCCGACGTGGCGCCGCGTGTGGAAGACAGCCAGGGCGGCGACCAGGCCCGCCTGGAACGCGAGTTCGCGCTGCTGTCGGCGTGGACGCGCGGCATCAACTACCTGGGCCTGCCGGTGCTGACGCTGCCGGTGGGGGCAGGGGCCGGCGGCTTGCCGCTGGGCATGCAACTGGTGGGCCCGCCGCTGGGCGAAGACCGGGTGCTGGCCCTGGGGCGGTTGTTCCAGCAGACCACTGAATGGCATGCGCGCCGCCCGGCGGCATGCGGGGAATCCGGCCGCCAGGCCGCCAAGAAGGAGACGACATGAGTGCATTGTGGAACAAGGCCGCGTCATGGTGCGCCGCCCTGGCCATGGGGTGGGGCGCCTCGGCGGGCGCGGCGGAAATGATCATCACCAGCGAGATCCCGCTGGCCACCAACCCCAGCCCGTACATCGAGCAGTTCATCGCCGAGGTCGGCAAGCGCACCGGCGGCGCCGTGCAAGGCAAGTACTTCCCGGCCTCGCAGCTGTACAACGACCGCGACGGCCTGGCCGCGCTGGGCACGGGCGCCGTGCACATGGTGTGGCCGGTGTCCTCGCGCCTGGAGCAGTTCGACGCGCGCGTGGGCGTGGCCAGCCTGCCGTTCGCGCTGACCACCGAGGAAATGACCAATGCCTGCTTCGCCGGCGGCTTCACGCGCATGATCTCCGGCTACCTGGAGCCGCGCGGCATGCAGGTGCTGGGCTTCCTGCGCACCGCGGACCTGATCTTCCTGATGAAAGACCGCGACATCCGGCAGGTGGCCGACCTGAAAGGCCAGAAGGTGCGTGTGATCGGCGGGCAGATCATGCTGGACGCCATGCGGTCGGTGCAGGCCAGCCCGATCTCGATGTCGGCCTCGGAGATGTCGGCGGCGCTGTCGCAGGGCGCCATCGACGGCGCCATGACGTCGCCGGCCGGCTGGGTCGACGTGCTGGGCAACACCGCCCGGTTTGCCACGCTGGCCCCGGGCATGGGGCTGGCCACGTCGGCCGTCACGGTGGACAAGCAGTGGCTCGACGCCCTGCCCGAGGCGCAGCGCAAGATCATCCAGGACGTGCTGGCCGAGATCATCGTGCGGCAATGGCAGGAAACCGTGGCCAAGGATCGCGAGCTGATCGAGAAAATGGTGGCGCAGGGTGGGCATTACCGCGTCATGGCCCCCGACGAAGTCGAAAAGCTCAAAGCGCGCTTCGTGGCGGCGGGCGAAGGTTTCCGCAGCAAGCATGCCGACGCCATTGCGAAGCTGGAAAACATCCGCAAGGAGTGCATCCATGATGGCAAGTGATCTGGAGTCTTCCTCGTTGCCAGCGCTGCGGCCATCGGCTGGCCGTGCCGCGCCGGAGTTCGGCCGGCTGGGCTGGGCGTCGCGGCTGGTGTTGGGGGTCGCCACCTTCTTGGCGCTGGCTGCCACCGCCATCATGATCCTGGAAGGCTTCAGCCGGTATGTATTGAACGTCAGCTACTTCTGGGCGGAAGAGTCGGTGCGCTTCCTGATGGTGTGGGCGTTTTTCTTGACGCTGGGCGTTGCCGGCTTCCGGCAGTGCCACATCCGCACCGAACTGCTGGTGCAGCGCCTGCCACCGGCGGTGCAGCGCGTGGTGTGGCTGGTGTCGTGCGCGGCGGGCATGGCGTTCGCGTTCATCCTGGCGTATTCGTCCATCCCGCAGGTCGAGCGGTTCCGCTCGATGGGCATGGTGTCGGAATCGTCGCTGGAATTGCCGATGTGGCTGCTGTTCCTGGCCATGCCGGTGGGCGGCGCGGCGCTGTTCCTGTATTACCTGTGCGCCGCCTGGTATGCCTGGCGCTGGGGCGACCCGTTCGCGAGCGCCCCGGTCGACGACGAACCCGATGCCGGCGTGGCCGCCGCGCTGACCCGCCAGGAGCCCCTGCTATGACACTTGCACTTTCCGTAATGGGCCTGCTGGTGCTGCTGGCGCTGGGCGCGCACGTGGGCACCGCCATGGGCCTGGTATCGAGCGCCATGGTGATGTCGGTCGACGGCGTGCCGCTGACCGTGGTGGCGCAGACGGCCTTCAAGTCGGTCAACAGCTATCCGCTGATGGCCATTCCCATGTTCGTGCTGATGGGCAACCTGATGATGCGCGGCAATATCGTCGCCGTGATGATCGAGCTGATCGGCAGCCTGGTGCGCTGCGTGCGCGGCGGGCTGGCGCTGACGGTGATGCTGGCCTGCGTGTTCTTCGCCGCGGTGTCTGGTTCCAGCGTCGGATCGGCCGCCGCCATCGGCGCCGCCACGGTCGATGGGCTCAAGCGCGAGAACTATCCGCCGCGCTTCTCGGCCGCGCTGGTGGCGGTGGGGGGCACGCTGGGCCTGATGATCCCGCCGTCGCTGGGCTTCATCCTGATCGGGTCGATCGTGGGGCTGCCGGTGGACAAGCTGTTCGTGGCCGGAATCATCCCCGGGCTGATGGAAGCCACGTTGTTGTTGCTGACCACGGCGTGGCTGACGCGCCGCTACGGCTACGGCGCCACCACCGGCAAGCCCGACCTGGCCGGCTTCGCGCGGCGCCTGCCGCGCGCGGCGGGGGCGCTGTCGATGCCGGTGCTGGTGCTGGGCAGCATCTACCTGGGCATCTTCACGCCCACCGAGGTGTCGGCCGTGGCCGCCGGCTACGCGGCGCTGCTGTGCGTGCTGCTGTATCGCACCATGACGTGGCGCGGCGTGTGGCAGGTGTCCCAGGAATCTATCCTGCAGTCCACCATGATCTTCATGGTGGTGATGGGCGGCAGCCTGATCGGCTTCATCCTGGCCCGCATGGGCGTGTCGGCGTCGCTGATCGGCTTCATGGAGCGCATGGACATGACGGCCTGGCAGTTCCTGCTGCTGGCCAATGCCGTGCTGCTGCTGCTGGGCATGTTCCTGGACGGCGTGGCCATGATCGTGCTGACCGCGCCGTTGCTGTTTCCCATGGCCACGCACCTGGGCATCGACCCGGTGCACTTCGCCGTCATCATGGTGGCCAACGTCGAGATCGCCACGCTGACCCCGCCCATCGGCCTGAACCTGTTCGTGATGAGCGGCATCGCCCGCATCCCGGTCGAGCAGGTGGCGCGCGGCGTCGTGCCTTTCTACGCCACGCGGCTGGTCTCGCTGGCGCTGATCACGTTCGTGCCGGCGCTGTCGCTGGCGCTGGTGACCTGATCCGATACCCACGCAACCTGGAGAATTCACATGAAAGACAATGCAGACACGCCGGCCGCCGGGCTGGCGCTATCGGAAACCCTGGCCCAATACGCCGCCGGCTTCGACGCGGCGCGCATCCCGGCGGCCGTGCGCGAACGCGCGCGGCTGCTGATGCTGGATTCGATCGGCATCGCGCTGGCCTCGCACGGCTACGAGTTCTCGCGGCGGGCGCTGGCGGCCATCGGCGAGCTCGACGGCGGCGGCGACAGCGTGGTCATCGGCACGCGGCTGCGCATGGACCCGCGCAATGCCGCGCTGGCCAACGGCGTGCTGGTGCACGGGCTGGACTACGACGACACGCATGCCCGCGGCGTGATCCATTCGACCGCGTCGGTGCTGCCCACCGTGCTGGCGCTCGCCGCGCGCCACGACCGTTCCGGCGCCGACATGGTGGCCGCCTATGTGCTGGGCATGGAAGCGGCCACGCGCCTGGGCGCGGTGGCCAAGGGCGGTTTCCACCAGGTGGGGTTCCATCCCACCGGCCTGATCGGCACGTTCGGCTGCACCCTGGCGGCCGGCTGGCTGCTGGGTCTGGATGCCCGGCAGATGGTGGATGCGCAGGGCATCGCGCTGTCGGTGGCGGCCGGCAGCCTGGAATTCCTGAACGACGGCGCCTGGAACAAGCGCATGCATCCGGGCTGGGCGGCCAACGCCGGCATCACCGCGGCCACCTTCGGCAAGCACGGCTACACCGGCACCCGGCTGGCCTACGAAGGCCGCTTCGGCCTGTACGCCAGCCACCTGGGCGATACGGATTACGACCTGGCGCTGGCCACCGAGGCCCTGGGCCAGGTGTGGGAAGTGCCGCGCGTCTCGGTCAAGCCGCTGCCCGCCTGCCATTTCACCCATGCCAGCGTCGACGCGGCGGTGCGCCTGCACGCGCAGGGCGTCAAGCCGGAACAGGTGCGCCGCATCACCGTGCTGGTGCCGGCCGAAGTGGTCAAGACGGTGTGCGAGCCCGAGGCATCCAAGCGCAAGCCGGCCAACAGCTACGAGGCGCAGTTCAGCATTCCCTATCTGGTGGGCACGGCCCTGTGCAAGGGCCGGCTGACGCTGGACGACCTGGAAGAAGCCGCGCTGCGCGACCCCGCCGTGCTGGCGCTGGCCGCCATCACCGACTACCGGCACGACCCGGACAGCGGCTTCCCCAAGCACTATTCCGGCGAAGTGATCGTGGAACTGAAAGACGGCCGCACCCTGCGCGAGCGCGAGGCGGTGAACCGCGGCGCCGAAGACCGGCCGCTGACCGCCGACGACATCCGCGCCAAGTACCGCGACAACGCGCTGCGCCAGGTATCGGCGGCGCGCGCCGATGCCATCGAGCAATGCGTGCTGGGGCTGGAACAGGGCCCGGCGCGCGCGCTGGCCGACCAGCTGGGCCAGGCCTGAGCGCCGGCACCTTGCCAAGTTTTGAAGGAGAACATTGCATGACAGCACACGACGAAGGCCAGGAACAGCTGATCCTGGACATGGTGGGACGCTTCCTGGAACAAGAGGTGCGGCCCCACGTCTGGCAACTGGAGCACGACGACATCTACCCCGAGCAGATCGTCGAGAAGATGAAGGCGATGGGCCTGTTCGGCTGCCTGATCGCGCCGGAATACGGCGGCCTGGGCCTGTCGACCGTGACGTACGCCAAGATCATCGAACGCATTTCGGAAGAATGGATGTCGCTGTCGGGCATCCTGAATTCGCACCTGATCATGGCGGCCGCCGTGCAGCGCAACGGCACCGAGGCCCAGAAGCAAGCGTTCCTGCCGCGCTTCGCCACCGGCGAGCTGCGCGGCGGCATCGGCCTGACCGAGCCCGACTGCGGCACCGACCTGCAGGCGATCCGCACCGTGGCGCGCCGCGACGGCGATTCGTATGTGGTGGACGGCACCAAGATGTGGATCACCAACGGCTACTACGGCAACTGCTTCGCCCTGCTGGTCAAGACCGACCCCCAGGCCGAGCCGCGCCACAAGGGCATGAGCCTGTTCATCGCCGAGAAGGGGCCGGGCTTCACCGTCAGCCGCAAGCTGGAGAAGCTGGGCTACAAGGGCATCGACTCGACCGAGCTGGTGTTCGAGGGCTACCGCATCCCGGCCGACCGGCTGATCGGCGGCGTCGAGGGACGCGGCCTGCAGATGGTGCTGAACGGGCTGGAACTGGGCCGCATCAACGTCGCCGCGCGCGGCGTGGGCGTGGCGCAGGCGGCGCTGCGCGAGTCGGTGAAGTACGCGCAGCAGCGCAAGACTTTCGGCAAGCCCATCTGCCAACACCAGGCCATCCAGACCAAGCTGGGCGAGATGGCTACCCGCACCGAGGCTTCGCGCCTGCTGGTGCAGCGCGCCGCCGAGGCGTACGACCGCGGCGAGCGCTGCGACATGGAGGCCGGCATGGCCAAGCTGTTCGCCACCGAGACCGCGGTGGAAAACAGCCTGGAAGCCATGCGCATCCATGGCGGCTACGGCTATTCGAAGGAATACCTGGTCGAGCGCTTCTATCGCGATGCGCCGCTGCTGGTGATCGGCGAGGGCACCAACGAGATGCAGCGCATCATCATTGCCAAGCAACTGGTGGAGAGGAACCGCATATGAGTTTGCCGTTGACAGGATTGCGCATCGTCTCGGTAGAGCAATACGGGGCGGGGCCGTTCGGCACGCAGCACCTGGCCGACCTGGGCGCCGAAGTGATCAAGATCGAGAACCCGCACGACGGCGGCGACGTGGGCCGCGCCGTGGGGCCGCATTACTTCGGGCCGGGCAACAGCCATTTCTACCAGGCGTTCAACCGCAACAAGAAAAGCGTCACGCTGGACCTGAAGAAACCCGAGGGCCAGCAGGTGCTGCGCAGCCTGTGCGAGCACGCCGACGCCGTCTTCAACAACCTGCGCGGCGACCTGCCGGGCCGGCTGGGCCTGACCTACGAGGCGCTGCGCGACGTACGCCAGGACATCGTGTGCGTGCACCTGTCGGCTTACGGCCGCGACGGCGAGCGGGCCGGCTGGCCCGGCTACGACTACCTGATGCAGGCCGAGGCCGGCTACCTGTCGCTGACGGGCGAACCCGACGGCCCGCCGTCGCGCTTCGGGCTGTCGGTGATCGACCTGATGACGGGCACCACCGCCGCGCTGGGCCTGGTGTCGGCGGTGCTGGGCGCGCGCCAGAGCGGCACCGGGCGCGACGTGGACGTCAGCCTGTTCGACGTGGCGCTGCACAACCTGTGCTACCTGGCCACCTGGTACCTGAACGGCGGCCACGAGACCGGCCGCGCGCCCCGCTCGGCGCACCCGTCGCTGGTGCCCAGCCAGTTGTACCGTACGGCCGACGGCTGGATCTTCATCATGTGCAACAAGGAAAAGTTCTGGCCGCTGCTGGCCCAGGCCATGGGGCACCCCGAATGGGCCGACCACCCCGATTACCGCAGCTTCAAGGACCGCCTGCGCCACCGCGAGCGCTTCAACCAGGAACTCGAATCGGTGTTCATGACCGACACCACCGAACGCTGGATGGCGCGCTTCGCGGGCAAGGTGCCGGCGGCGCCGGTTTATGATGTAGCGCAGGCGCTGGACAACCCCTTCGTGCAGGCTCGCCAATGCCTGCTCGACGCGCACGACGACGACGGCCGGGCCATCACGAGCGTGGCCTCGCCGATCCGTTGCCCGGGCGAGGCGCCTCTGGCGCGGGCCGCGCCGGCCATGGGGGCGCATACCGACGAGCTGCTGGCGCAGGCCGGCTACGCGCCCGACCAGATCGCCAGCCTGAGGAAGAATGCCGTTCTATGACAGTGAAGATCGAAGCGCCGGGAGGCCGTCCGCGATATCTGCAGCTGGCCACCACGCTGGTCAATGAAATACGCACCGGCCGTTATCCGGTGGGCGGCCTGCTGCCCACCGAATTCGAGCTGTGCGACCAGTTCGGCGTTTCGCGCTTCACCGTCCGGGAAGCGGTCAAGCAGCTGGTGCAGATGGGCATGGTCAGCCGCCAGCCGGGCGTGGGCAGCCGCGTGCTGTCGCAGGCGCCGGTCACGCAGTACACGCAGACCATGTCGGGCATCACCGACCTGCGCCAGTATGCGTACGAGACCTCGCTGGAAATCGAAGGCCAGGCCCTGCTGGAAGTGGGCGCCGAGCTGGCCGATACGCTGGACGCATCGCCCGGCGAGACCTGGCTGCACGTGTGGGGGCTGCGCTACACCGACGCCCACGACACGCCCATCTGCCTGACCGATGCCTATATCGCGCCCGCGTTTCGGGCCGCATCGGGAATTAGCGGCCGCATGACCCGCGCCCTGTATGCGCTGCTGGAAGAGCAGTTCGAAGTGCAGATCAAGACCGTGCACCAGGACATCCGCGCCGTGGTACTGGACGACAACGCCGCGCGGCGCCTGGGCGCCGAGCCCGGCTCGGCCGGCCTGCGGCTGGAACGCCGCTACATGGATGCGCGCGACGCCCTGGTGGAATTCGCCATCAGCCTGCATCCGGCCGACCGTTTCACGTACCGCGAATCTTTTCGGCGCGACTGGCAGGTGCCGGCGTGAGAGTATCCGGGGCAGGGACGCTGGCGATCACGCTGGCCGTGCAGTCGCTGGTGTCGGCCGCGGCCTTGGTGGTGCCGGTGCTGGCGCCGGTCATCAGCGTGTCGGCCGGCGTGCGCGCGGAATTGGTTGGCGTGTATGTGTCGCTGATGTACCTGGGCGCCATGCTGGGCAGCCTGATGGCCGGCGGCTGGGTGGCGCGCCAGGGGGCCATCCGGGCCAGCCAGTGGGGCCTGGTGCTGTGCGCGGCCGGGCTGCTGCTGAGCCTGTCGGGCCACGCGGCGCTGCTGGCGGCCGGGGCCTTGCTGCTGGGCCTGGGCTACGGGCCGATCACGCCGGCAAGTTCGCACCTGCTGATCCAGACGACGCCGGTGCACCGTATGTCGTTCGTGTTCTCGGTCAAGCAGACCGGCGTGCCGCTGGGCGGCGTGCTGGCCGGGCTGCTGGCCCCCAAGATGGAAATCGGCATCGGCTGGCGCGGCACCCTGCTGGCCACGGCGCTGGCCTGCCTGGCCTGCGCGGCGCTGGCCCAGACGGTGCGCGCCGCGCTGGATGCCGACCGCAAGCCGGGCCGCCGCGTCGGCCTGGGTGACCTGCGCACGCCGCTGGCGCTGATTTTCTCGCGGCGGTCGCTGGCGCTGCTGGCGGGCGCGTCGCTGTGTTTTTCGGCCATGCAATGGTCGTTCAGCGCCTATCTGGTCACTTACCTGCACGACAGCCTGGCCTATACGCTGGTGGCGGCCGGGGTGATGCTGTCGCTGGCACAGGTGGCCGGCGTGGTCGGGCGCCTGCTGTGGGGCTGGTGCGCCGACCGCTACCTGGGCGCCGTGGCGATGTTGGCGGTGCTGGCGCTGATGATGGGCCTGGGCGCGGTGGCGTTGGCCCTGCTGCCGGCCGGCGCGCCGGTGCTGGTGGTGGCGCTGGCGCTGGTGGTGCTGGGCGCGGCCGCGGTGGGCTGGAACGGCGTGTACCTGGCCGAGGTGGCGCGCCAGGCGCCGCCGGGCAAGGCCGGGCTGGCCACCGGGGGGGCGCTGACCTGCACCTTCCTGGGGGTGGTGCTGGGCCCGCCGCTGTTCGGCGCCATCGCCTCGCTGCTGGGCAGCTATCGCCTGGCATTTGTGTTGATCGTGATTCCGGCGCTGTCGTTCGGCCTGTTGCTGGCCCTGCAGCGGCGCCGTTTCCAGGCCAAGGAGCATCCATGAACCGTCTGCGCAGCCTGCTGTTCGTTCCCGGCGACCGTCCCGAGCGCTTCGGCAAGGCCGCGGCGGCGGGCGCCGACTCCATCGTGCTGGACCTGGAAGACGCCGTGCTGCCCGAGGCCAAGGCCGGGGCGCGCCGCGCGGTAGCCGATGGGCTGGGCTCGGCCGGGCAGGGCGCGATCGTGCGCGTCAACAGCGCCGGTACGCCCTGGTTCGACGACGACCTGGACGCGATGCGGGCGGCCGGTTGTGGCGCGGTGATGGTGCCCAAGGCGGAAGACCCGGCCGTGCTGGATCGGGTGCGCGAACGGCTGGGCCGGCACGCGCGGTTGTTTCCGCTGGTCGAGACGGCCCTGGGCATCGACCGGGCGCGCGAGCTGGCGCGCGTGCCCGGCGTGGCGCGGCTGGTGTTCGGCAGCGTGGATTTCGCCCGCGATACCGGCATCCAAGACGAGAGCGGCTGGCTGCCGGCCCGCGTGGGCCTGGTGATGGCCTCGCGCCTGGCCGGGCTGGCGGCGCCGATCGACGGCACGCTGCTGCATTGGGACGACCCGGCCGCGGTACAGGCGGCGGCCGCGGCCTCGCGGCGGATGGGGTTCGGCGGGCAGCTGTGCATCCACCCGCGCCAGGTCGAGCCCGTCAACCGCGGGTTCCTGCCGTCGGACGAAGAACTGGCCTGGGCGCAGCGCGTGGTGCAGGCCGTGGCCCAGGGCGGCCGCGGGGCGATCACCGTGGACGGCAAGCTGGTGGACAAGCCGCTGCACGACCTGGCGGTGGCCTGGCTGGCGCAGGTGAGCGGGTGAGGGTTTTACCCTTGGGTGTCAAACACCCTTCGGGGTGTCTGACACCTACCAGATCGTTCCAGCCGCGTAACCGCCGCGACTTTTGAGACGGTCTTTGCCAAGTGTCTGACACCCCGCAGGGTGTCCGACACCTGACCAGAACGGTTCCAGCCGCGTAACGGCCGTGGCTTTGAGACGGCCTTTGCCAAGTGTCAGACACCCCGCAGGGTGTCTGACACCTGACCAGATCGTTCCAGCCGCGTAACCGCCGCGACCTTGAGGCGGCCTTTGCCAAGTGTCTGACACCTGACCAGAACGGTTCCAGCCGCGTAACGGCCGCGATCTTGAGACGGCCTTTGCCAGGTGTCTGACGCCCCGCAGGGTGTCTGACACCTGACCAGAACGGTTCCAGCCGCGTAACGGCCGCAATCTTGAGACGGCCTTTGTCAGGTGTCTGACACCCCGCAGGGTGTCTGACACCCTATCAGGACCACACCACCCGGCGCGCGCTTTCGGTATGCCTAGCGGAACATCACCGTCTTGTTCCGGTTCAACAAGATGCGATGCTCGACGTGGCTGCGCACCGCCCGCGCCAGCACCAGGGATTCGACGTCGCTGCCGGTCTGGGCCAGGTCTTGCGCGGTCATGGTGTGGTCGACGCGTTCGATGTCCTGCTCGATGATCGGGCCTTCGTCCAGGTCGGACGTGACGTAGTGCGCCGTGGCCCCGATGATTTTCACGCCGCGCGCATGCGCTTGGTGATAGGGCCGTGCGCCCTTGAAGCTGGGCAGGAAGCTGTGGTGGATGTTGATCGCGCGGCCGGCCAGGGCCGCGCACATCTCGGACGACAAAATCTGCATGTAGCGGGCCAGCACCACCAGGTCGATGCGTTCGGCCTCGGCCAGGGCCAGCACCTGCTTTTCCTGTTCGGCCTTGGTGTCGGCGGTGACGGGCAGGTGATGGAACGGCACGCCGTACGACGCCGCCAGGCCGGCGAAGTCGTTGTGGTTCGAGACGATGGCGGCGATTTCCGCGTGCAGCTGGCCGCTTTGCACCCGGAACAGCAAGTCGTTCAGGCAGTGCCCCTGCTTGCTGACCATGATCAGCAGGCGCGCCTTGCGGTGCGCATCGTGGATCTGCCAATCCATGCCGTAGCCGCCCGCCAGCGCGCCGAATTGCTCGCGCAGGGCGCTTTCGGCCACCGTGGACGGCAGGTCGAAGTGCACGCGCAGGAAGAAGCGGCCGGTTTCGTCGTCGCCGAACTGCTGCGAATCCAGGATGTTGCACCCCAGCTCGAACAGCAGGCCGCTGACGCGGTACACGATGCCGGTGCGGTCGGGGCAGGACAGGGTCAGGATGTAGTCGTTGTGCTGCATGGTCGGGAAAGAAGACGAAAGAGCGACGCTCAGGGCGCCAGGCAGGCCAGGGTCTCGTCGGCGATCGCCAGGCTGGCGGTCAGGCCGGGGGATTCGATGCCGAACAGGTTCGCCAGGCCGGCCACGCCATGCGCGGCCGGGCCGGCGATGACGAAGTCGGCGGCCGGTTCGTGCGGGCCCGAGATCTTCGGCCGGATGCCGGTATAGCCTGGGGCCAGCGCGCCGTCGGGGAGCGCGGGCCAGTACGTGCGTACCGCATCATAGAACACCTCGGCCCGGGCCGGATCGAGTGTGTAGTCTTCGGTGGGGATCCATTCCGTGTCGGGGCCGAACTTGGCCTGCCCGCCCAGGTCCAGCGTCAGGTGCACGCCCAGGCCGGCATGCTGCGGCACCGGGTAGATCAGGTGCGAGAACGGCGCCCGGCCGGCCAGGGTGAAGTAGCTGCCCTTGCACAGGTATTCGGGCGGGATGCTGGCCGGCGGCAGGCCGTCGATGCGGCGTGCCAGCGTGGGGGCATGGATGCCCGCGGCATTGACCAGCACCCGGCACGACAGGTTCATGGCCTCGTCGCCGCCGAACTGCACCTCGAAACCGCCTTCGGGCCGCACCCGGGCGGCCAGCATGGGCGTGTGGAACACGCATTGCGCGCCGGCGTTCTCGGCGTCGCCCTGGTAGGCCAGCATCAGCGCATGGCTGTCGACGATGCCGGTCGAGGGCGACAGCAGCGCCGCCGTGCAGCGCAAGGCGGGTTCCAGCGCGGCCGCTTCGGCGGCGTCGAGCCTGCGCATGTCGTCCACGCCATTGGCGCGGGCGCGCCCGGCGATGCCGTCGAGCTGGCGGGCCTCGTCGTCGGTGGTGGCGACGATCAGCTTGCCCAGCCGTCGGTGCGGGATGCCGCGCGCGGCGCAGTAGTCGTACAGCAGGTGCTTGCCGCGCACGCACAGCCGCGCCTTGAGGCTGCCGGCGGGGTAGTAGATGCCGGCGTGGATCACTTCGGAGTTGCGCGAGCTGGTGCCGGTGCCGATGGCCTCGGCGGCTTCGGCGACCAGTACTTCGCGGCCTTGCAGCGCCAGCGCGCGGGCCACGGCCAGGCCCACGACCCCGGCGCCGACGACGATGCAGTCGATGTCAGTGCTCATGGTTCGATCGGATTCATTCGGAATGCTTGTGGGCCGGCGTCAGGTCGAAGCCGCCGGCATGGAACACCAGCGGCGCCTCGGCGGTATGGCCGCAGCGTTCCACTTCGCCCACCATGATGATGTGGTCGCCTTCGACATAGCGGCTGCGGTTGCGGCATTCGAACCAGGCCGCGCATTGGGCGTCCAGCATGGGGGTGCCGCCCGGCGCCTGCACGCGCGGCAGGCCGCTGAAGCGTTCGCGCGTGTGGCCCAGCGCGAAGCGGCGTGCCAGCGCGACCTGGCTGGCCGACAGCACATTGACCACGTAGCGCTCGCATTGCTCGAAAGCGTCGCGCGAGGCCGAGCCTTGCGACAGGCTCCAGAGCACCAGCGGAGGGTCGAGCGAGACCGAGTTGAACGAGCTGACGGTCAGGCCGATGGGCGCGCCGTCCGGCGCAGCCGTGGTGACCACCGTGACGCCGGTGGCGAAACGGCCCAGGGCGGTGCGGAAGAAACGCGCGTCGAAGTCGGGGGCGATGTCGGGCATGCAGGCACGGACCGGCAGGCGGCGCTCAGGGCGAGAGCCGGTCGATGGCCCAGCCGCCCTGGCCGTCGGGCAGGTAGCGCAGGCGATCATGCAGCCGCGACGGGCGGCCCTGCCAGAATTCGAACAGCGTGGGCACGACACGGTAGCCGCCCCAGTGCGGCGGCCGTGGCGGTTGCTCGCCGTAGCGGGCGCGGGCGGCCTGTTCGCGCGCTTCCAGTTCGGCGCGGGTGACGGGCTGGCTTTGCTGCGAGGCCCAGGCGCCGATGCGCGAGCCCAGCGGGCGGCTGTGGTAGTAGGTGTCCGATTCCTCGGGCGCGACTTTCTCGACGCGGCCCTCGATGCGCACCTGGCGTTCCAGCGGCTGCCAGAAGAACAGCAGCCCGGCGCGCGGGTTGGCCAGCAGGTCGTGGCCCTTGCGCGATTCGTAATTGGTATAGAACACGAAGCCGCGCGCATCGTACCCCTTGATGAGCACGATGCGGGCCGCGGGCTGGCCGGTCGCGTCCACCGTGGCCAGCGTCATGGCGTTGGGCTCGGGCACCTTGGCGGCCAGGGCCTGGTCGAACCACAGGCTGAACTGCTCGAACGGCGAGGCGGCCGCCGAGTCTTCGAGCAGGGTACTTTTGTCGTAGCTTTGGCGCAGGTCGGAAACGGACATGGATGGCGTGCTGATAGGGTGCGAAACGGGGAAAGGCAAGCCCCACGAGTTTACCGCTATCCCCCTGGCGGCCCGGCTCAGGTGTCGGGCAGGGGGGCGTCCTGCTCTTGCAGGCGGCGGGCGATGCGGTCGAGCCGGACGTCGTGGATGCCCGCCGCGCGCAGGGCGTCGGCGGTCTGCACGACATATTCGGTGCAACGGCCGTAGCGGCCCGAGGCGCGGCGCACGATGGCCAGCAGCTCGGCCTCGGGCAGGGCGCGGATATACGCCGGGTTGTCGCGGTTCATCACGAACACCAAGGCGCTGACGGGGCCTTCGTCGGTAACGCAGTTGATCCAGCGCGGCAGGTACGCGCCGGTGGACATCTCGCGTTCCCACAGGGCCGGGAAGAAGTCGGGCACGGCGTGGCCCGCCAGCCGGTACACCACGCCGCGGCACGAGCCGCCGCGATCCAGCCCGAACACCAGCCCCGGGCATTCCGGGGTGCCGCGGTTCACCCGGGACCACAGGCACAGGGCGCGGTGATGGCCGCGCAGCGTGGCCAGGCGGCGTTCCTGGTAGTCGAAATCGGGCCGCCAGATCAGCGAGCCGTAGCCGTAGACCCAGACGTCTTCGCCCTGGCGCCAGTGTTTCAGGGCGTCGTCGAGCGAGGCGCGCCGTTCTTCGGGCGTCCAGAGGCGGAAAGGGATGGGGGCTGAGGGCGGCGGATTCACGGCGCGGGCGTCTCGGCGTCTTGCGGGGGGTGGCGATTGAGCCAGCCGCCGGCGCTTAGCGCCACGGCATAGGCCCAGAACAGGGGGGCGATACCAATTACCGCACCCAGCGCCCCGAAGGTCAACGGCAGGGACACTTGCGAGGCGTTGACGAACGCCATCCGCAGGCCCACGGCCTCGGCGGCGCGCCCGTGGGGGGTGTGCTGGTGCAGCAGCGACAGCATGCTGGGCTGGCAGCAGCCCAGCGCCAGGCCCAGCACGAAAGACAGCCCGATCAGGGTGGTAACGTCGCTGAACAGCGGGTAAGCCATGAAATCGACCACGGTGATGGCCATGGCGGTGCGCACCAGCGTCCAGGACCGCACGCGCGTCTGGATATAGGGTAGTACCAGGCGGATAAGGAAAGTTCCCAGCGCGAAGGCGGCCAGTATGCTACCGATGGTGGTGGCGGACAGGCCGATGGTCACCCCGAACAGCGGCACGACGAACAGGTGGGTATCCCAGGCGCCGGACAGGATGGTGTTGACCATCAAGATGCGGCGCAAGGGCGGCAGTTTCAGCAATTCGGTGACGCGCCGGCGCGCCATTTCGCGCGCGGGCGGCTCGATCTGCCGGTCTACCGTCCGCAGGGCCGGCTGCAGCCGGCGCAGGCCGGCCAGGGCCATCAGCGGCGCCAGCGCCAGGATGCCGAAGGCCAGCCGCGAGCCCAGGTGGTCGATCGCCAGGCCGGCGATCAGCGGGCCGCTGAAGCCCGAGCCGGCCATCGCCAGCGACAGCCACGAGAAATTGCGCAGGCGGCGCTGCGGCTCGGCGTGGCCCAGCACGTCCTGGGTGGCCACCTGGTGCAGCATGAAGCCAACCCCGATGCTGCAGGCCGACAGCATCAGGGCGGCCTGGGTCTGGGAGGCGAAGGGCAGCAACGTGCCCACCACGACCAGCGCGTTGCCCAGCATGACGGGGCGGCGCACGCCGACCCGGTCGATCCATTGCCCCGCGCGCACCGACATCAGCATGGGAATGATGGCGAAAACGGCCACCAGCCCACCGACCACGAAGGTGGACAGGCCCAGTTGCAAGGCGGTCAGCGATACGGTGATGCGTCCCCCTGTCAAGGCCACGTGGTTGAGCATGGCCACCACGCACAGCAGCCCCGCGCCGGAAAATTCCGTCGCTGTGGGGGCAGGGGAAGGGGAAGAAGATGGTGCGGACACGGCGTTAACTGCGGTCATTCTGACCTTATCTTCGAGTAGTGTCGAGTCGCGGGCCCGGCCGGCGGGCCGGGTTGCCTGGCCGCGAAGGGCGCCGAATGGGCGCGCCATGAGGGCCAACTGGCGCCAGTTGGATGGCAGATCGCGGCAGTTGGCGGCTTTGCCGCCGGCCAGGCGGGGGCCGAGGGGGCGCCCCGTTGTGTCGTTATTGCAACGATGGCCGGCCGGCGCGGCGCCGCGCGCGCCGTGGGAGAATACGCGCCATGGCTATTTCACCTGTCCCGGCACCCGCGGCGGCCGACGCGCTGTGCGATATCGACGCCGAGCGCCGCTTCGGCGGCCTGGCCCGCCTGTACGGCCCCGATGCGCCGGCCCGCCTGAGCGAGGCCCACGTGGCCGTGGCGGGCCTGGGGGGCGTGGGCTCGTGGGCCGCCGAAGCATTGGCGCGCTGCGGCGTGGGGGCACTGACGCTGATCGACCTGGACCACATCGCCGAGTCCAACATCAACCGGCAGGTGCACGCCCTGACGCCCACCGTGGGCCAGTCCAAGGTCGAGGCCATGGCCGCCCGCATCCAGGCCATCAACCCCGCTTGCACGGTGACCCGGGTGGACGATTTCGTCGAACCGGGCAATGTCGGCCAGGTACTGCCGGGCTATTACACGGCGCTGGCCGATTGCACCGACCAGGCGGCCGCCAAGATCGCCATGGTGCTGCATGCCCGGCAGCGCGGTATTCCGCTGCTGCTGTGCGGCGGCGCCGGCGGCAAGACCGACCCGCTGGCCCTGCGGGCCGGCGACTTGTCGCAGGCCGTGAACGACGCGCTGTTGGCCAAGCTGCGCAACACGCTGCGGCGCCAGCACGGGTTTCCCAAGGCCAGCGATGCGCGCGGCAAGGCGCTGAAGCGGGTGCCGCGCATGGGCGTGCGGGCACTGTGGTTCGACCAGCCGGCTATCCTGCCGGCGGCCTGGGCGCGCGCCGCCGAGGCCGGCGACGACCTGGGCGCGGCGCCGCAGGCCGCGGCGCCCCAGGGGCTGTCGTGCGCGGGCTACGGGTCGGTCGTGATGGTGACGGCCGCCATGGGCCTGGCCGTGGCCAACGAAGCCGTGCGGCTGGCCCTGGCCGGGGCTGGCCGGCCCGCCTGATCAGCGGCCGGCCAGCAGGTCGAATTCCATCCGGATCTTCTGAAACGGGAATTCCAGCCGCGCGAAATACACCACCCGGCCCTCGATGCAGGCGTAGCGGCGCAGTTCGGCCACCGGCGCCGAGACCGGGATGTGCAGCGCTTCGGCCGATTCGCGCCCGGCCTCGATCACGTTCAGCACCTGGCGCGCCTGCGTCAGCCGGTTGCCGTAGAACTGATCCAGCACCGGCGCCACGGTGCTGGTGCGGATGCGCGCGCGGTGCTTGCGGAATAGCCCGCTGTCCAGGTAGACCTCGCTGTAGCAGAACGGGCCGGCCGCCGTGACGTGCACGCGGCGCAGGTACTGGAAGCGCCCGCCGCGTTGCGCGTCGCAAGGCATGCCCAGGTTGTCGGGCAGGGCCGTGCCGGCGCTGGATTCCATCAGCGAGACCGTGCCCAGCTGGTTGCTGAGCGCCACGGTCTCGTCCCAGCTTTTCGGGATTAGCAGGGTGGGTGTCTGCGGCAGGGCGTCGTTGACGAAGGTGCCCGCGCCGCGCGACCGCCGGATCAGGCCTTCGTCTTCCAGCAAGCCGAAGGCCTGCCGCACGGTAGAGCGCGACACGCCGTATAGGTCGACCAGCGCTTCCAGCGTCGGCACCTGCTGGCCGGGCTGCCAGTGGCGGCTGTGGATGTTGCTACGGAATACCGCGGCGATCTGCAGGTACAGGGGCTGGGGGCTGCGGGCGTAGAGCTTGCCGGACGACATGGTCAGGGATGCGCGGCGGTGTCGGCCAGGAGCGCGTCGGCCAGCTCGCGCAGCCGGTGCTTCTGGATCTTGACCGAATTGGCGCTTTCCACCGACGGAAAGGCCGGCAGCACATGGAAGCCGGCGGGCGCCTTGAAGCCGGCCAGCGCACGCCGGCAGGCCGCGTCCCAGGCCTGCGGGTCGGGCTGGGCGCCGGGCTGCAGCAGCACGAAGGCGTAGGGCACCGTCTTGCCGCGCAAGGTGGCGCCCACGACCTGGCACGCCTGCACGCCCGGCAACGATTCGACCAGCCGCTCGATCTCGGCCGGATTCACCAGGAAGCCGGCCAGCCGCAGCGAATCGCCCATGCGCGCCTGGAACACGAACTGCCGCTCGCCGACGCTATAGCCCAGGTCGCCGGTCTTGAAGTAGCCGTCGTCGGTCAGGGCGGCGGCGCTGGCGGCGGGGTTGTCCAGGTAGCCGCGCATCAGGCTGGGCGAGCGGATCTCGAGTTCGCCCGATTGCCCGTGCGGCAGCACCGCGCCCGATTGCGGGTCGCGCGCGCGCACCCGCGCCTGGGGATAGATAAGCCGGCCGCCGGCCAGGTAGCGCACCGAGATGTCGCCGTCGGCGGCGGCCAGCGGCTGGGCCGCCGCCAGGGCGATGAGTTCGCTGGAACCGTACAGGCCGGTCAGGGGCACGCCGTGCGCATCGGCCTGCTGCAGCAGGTCGTCTTGCGCGGGCGCGAAACTGGCGAAGCCGCACAGGCGCAGCGACGCGAAATCGCCCGGCTGGCCGGCCTGGAACAGCTGGGCCAGCGTGGCGTTGTTGGCGTAGGTGTGAGTGACGCGGTGGCGGCGGATGGCCTGGACAGCGCGGGCGGTGTCGTACACCGGTTCGCACACCACCGGCACGCCGCGCGCCAGCGCGCCCACCAGCATGGCGAAGCCGAACGCGCCGCAGAAGGGCGCCGCGGCCAGTACCCGCGTGTCGTCGTCGTAGCCATAGGCCTGCGCGACGGCATCGCCGTGGCCCAGCAGGGTGCGCTGGTCGTGCAGCACGAACTTGGGCAGCGAGGTGGTGCCCGAGGTGGTGAAGCACAGCACGCCGTCGTCGGCCGTGGCCGCGGCGGGCACGGGGGCATCGCCGCGCGCCAGTTGCCGCCAGGAGGCGGCCGGGCGGCCGCGCAGCGCCGCGGGGGCGCCTGCATCGGCGTCGTCCAGCGCAACGATGCCCCGCAGGGATGCCAGCGCGCTGTCGGGGACGTCCGCCAGGATGGCGGCGAAATCGATGCCCTTGAAGCCGGGCCAGTACACCAGCCAGTTGGCGCGCCCGCGACCCAGTATGTCGGCGACCTCGGCGGCGCGAAAGCGGGTGTTGACGGCCAGCACCGTGGCGCCCAGGTGCGCGCAGGCCAGGAACGCCACGACCCATTCGGCGCAATTGGGCAGCCACAGCGCCACGCGGCTGCCCGGGCCGACGCCCGCCTGCGCCAGGCCCCCGGCCAGGCGCCGGACGTCTGTGCGCAGGGCGGCGAACGACAGCGGGCTGTCGCGGTCGATCAGCGCCACGACGTCGGGCCGGCGCTGCGCCAGCGCGTCCAGGCGGGTGGCGAAGGGGGATGCCGCGGCATCGCCGGCGGGTGTTGTGGACGAGGTCATTCCTGTGGTTATATGCATAAAGTACGTATTTAAGTACTTTATTGAATTCCCGCAGTGGAGACAAGCCCGATAACCAGGGAGACAACTCATGCATCCTGCCTTGCTGTGCCGTGCCTTGACATGCATGGCGGCGCTCGCCGCACTTGCGCCGGCGCCCGCCGCGCATGCCCAGGCGTACCCCGACCGCCCCGTCACCGTGGTGGTGCCGTATCCGCCGGGCGGCGCCGCGGATATTTTCGGGCGCGCCATCGCGCACGCCATGGAACCCGGCCTGAAACAGACCGTGCTGGTGGAAAACCGCCCCGGCGCGGGCGGCAACGTGGGCATGGCGCACGTGGCGCGCAGCGCGGCCGACGGCTACACGCTGGGGCTGGGCACGATCGGCACGCAAAGCATCAACCAGTTCCTGTACGCCAGCATGCCGTTCGACCCCGCGCGCGACCTGGTGCCGATCGCGCTGGTGTCGACCACCCCCAACGTGCTGGCGGTGCGCGCCCAGTCGCCATTCAAGACGCTGGCCGACGTGATCGCGGCGGCCAAGGCCCGCCAGGACAAGAAGCTGACCTACGCCTCGCCGGGCGTGGGATCGTCGGTGCACCTGACCGGCGCGTATTTCGAGGCGGTGGCCGGGATCGAGCTGTTGCACGTGCCGTTCAAGGGCACGTCGGCTTCGTTGCCGGCCGTGGCGGGCGGCCAGGTCGACCTGCTGTTCGACAACCTGCCGGGCGCGCTGGCGCAGATCCGCGACGGTACGCGGGTGCGCGGGATCGCCATCACCTCGCTGCAGCGCGACCCGTCCGTGCCGGACCTGCCCACGTTCGACGAAGCCGGCCTGCCCGGTTTCGACGTGACGGCCTGGTTCGCGCTATATGCGCCGCGCGGCACGCCCGAGCCGGCTGTGCGCGCCCTGGTCGAGGCCGCGCGCGCCGGCCTGCGGGCGCCCGAACTGGCGCGCCAGTTCGCCGCCATGGGCGCGCGGCCGGGCACGCTGTTCGGCCCCGAGCTGGGCGCGTTCGAGCAGCGCGAGCGCGACAAGTGGGGCGGGCTGATCAAGCAACGAGGCATCGCCGCGCAATGAACCGTCCCACTGTCCTGATCACCGGCGCCAGCCGCGGCATCGGCCGCGCCATCGCCGCCCGCCTGCTGGAAGACGGCTACGAAGTCGTGAACTTCAGCCGCGGCGCGCCTGGCGCGCTGATGCCGGGCGAAACCTTCGTGTCGGTCGACCTGGCCGACGCGCAGCGCACGCGCGCGGCGGTGGCCGAGCTGGCGGCGCAGCGCCAGGTGCTGTACCTGGTCAACAATGCCGGCATGATCCAGGTGGCCGGCATCGACCAGGTCTCGGCGCAGGCGCTGCACGACACGATGGCGTTGAACCTGGTGGCGCCCGTGCTGCTGTTGCAGGGCCTGCTGCCCGCGATGCGGGCCGGCGGCTTCGGCCGGGTGGTCAATATCGGCAGCCGCGCCGCCCTGGGCAAGCCGGGCCGCAGCGCCTACGGCGCCAGCAAGGCGGGCCTGGCCGGCATGACGCGCACCTGGGCGCTGGAACTGGCCGGTGCCGGCATCACGGTCAACACCGTGGCGCCCGGCCCGGTGGCCACCGAATTGTTCAACCAGTCGAATCCGCCCGACCATCCGCGCACCCGCGAACTGGCCGCGGCCATTCCGGTGGGCCGCGTGGGCCAGCCGGAAGAGGTGGCCCACGCGGTGGCCATGCTGCTGGACACGCGTGCCGGGTTCATCACCGGCCAGACGCTGTATGTCTGCGGCGGGCTGACCGTGGGGGCGGCCTGAGGCCCGGGGGGCGTCAGCGGGTGCGCAGCGTCGCGTCGAACCAGCCGCGCAGGGCGTTCGACAGGCGCATGCCCTGCGCCGCGTGCAGGTCGTCCAGCGTCAGCACGCGCTCGTGCGCCTGGCCGGCGTCCAGCAACTGGGCGCGCTGCACGCCCGGCAGGCAGCCGCTGGCAACGGGCGGCGTGTACCACACGCCGCGCACCTGCAGGTACACGTTGGTGCGGCTGCCTTCGCACAGTTCGCCGCGCTGGTTCAGGAACAGCAGGTCGAACACGTCGAGATGCGCGGCCAGCCAGGCCGTGGCCTCGGCATACCAGGGACGGTGCGTGGTCTTGTAGCGCAGCAGCGGTTCTTGCGCGTCCAGCACCTGGTCGGACAACATGGCCTGCTGGCCGGCCGGCAGGGCCGGCAGCGGCGCGGCCTGGATGCTGCGGTGGCCGGTGCGGTCCAGCAGCAGGCGCAGCCGGTGCGGGCCGGGCGTGGCCCGGGCGGCGGCGGTCGTGCGCAGCGCCCGCTCGATGGCCTGGCCGTCCCATGGGTAGTCGAGCGCCGCGCACGCGGCCTGCAGCCGCTGAAGGTGGCGCGGCAACAGCGGCATGTCGCCGTCGGCATCGACCAGCAGGGTCTCGATCAATTCGGGGGCCATGTGCGGTTCCGGGGCAATAAGGGGCAGTTCCGGCGGCGCGGCAACGGACAGGGCTAGCTGCCCGCGTCTTGCAGGATGCGGGCCTTCCACAGGCATTCCTGCCATTCCTGGCCGGGGTCGGAGTCGTGCACGATGCCGCCACCGACACTGTAGACGCCGCGGCCGGCTTTATCCAGTACCAGCGTGCGGATCGCCACGTTGAGCGAGAAATCGCCGTCGGGCGCCAGCCAGCCGATGGCGCCGCAATACAGGCCGCGCGGCGCGATCTCCAGCTGGCGGATGCGGCGCATGGCCGCTACCTTGGGCGCGCCCGTGACCGACCCGCACGGGAACAGCGCGTGCAGCACCTGGCCCAGACTGGCCGCCGGCGCATCGGCCGTCACGGTCGAGGTCATGGTCCATACCGTGGGATAGCGTTCCAGCGAGAACAGCGACTCGACCCGCACCGAGCCGGGCCGCGCCAACCGGCCCAGATCGTTGCGCAGCAGGTCGACGATCATCAGGTTCTCGGCGCGGTTCTTGGGGCTGGCGTGCAGTTCGCGGCCCAGCCGCGCGTCTTCGGCCGGGTCGGCATGGCGCGGCGCGGTGCCTTTCATGGGCCGCACGGTCAGGCGCGCGCCATCGCGGCGCACGAACAGCTCGGGCGAGAACGACAGCACGATGCGGTCGCCGTCTTCGATATAGGCGCCGTGCGCCACCGGATGGCGCGCCGCGATGTGGCGGTACAGGTGTTGCGGCTGGCCGCCAGCCTGCACGTCCAGGGGATGGGTGTAGTTCACCTGGTAGAGCTCGCCGGCCGCGATCATGGCGCGGATGGCCTCGACCTGGCGCAGGTAGTCGGCGCGCGGCAGGCGCGGCCGCACCGACAGGATGCGTGCATCGGCGGCGTCGCTGGCGTCGGCGGCCGCGTGCCAGGGGGCTTCGGCGTCCATGCGGCCGAATGCCAGCGCGGTCAGGCGCGGCGTGCCGGCCTCGGAGCGTTCGGCAACGGCGGGGCCGGAGGGCGGCGCCAGGGTGGTCTCGGGCGCCAGCCATTCGCCCAGTTCGTAGTCCAGCAACAGGGCGACCCAATGGCCGGCGCGCCGCGCTTCGTCGATGGCCGCCAGCGCCGCCGGCAGTTCTGCGGGCCGGCGCGCCTCGATGCGCTGGCGCGGCTCGCGCAGGCACAGCGCGCGCCCGGCCAGCCGGTCTTCAAAACGACATTGCATGGGGCTTGTAGTGGGTTGATCGGGTTGCCGGGATGTTAGATACCCGGGGTAGGCAGTGTATGAAAGTTCTTGTTGTCCAGGTGTCAGACACCCCGAAGGGTGTCTGACACCCTGCAAATTTGATTCCGCAACGACCTGGGGGATCGAGAATTGGCAGGGTGTCAGACACCCACTGCGCGGGAGTCAGACACCTGGCTGGGCAAGGTCGGGAATAAAGTTGGCAGGGTGTCAGACACCCTTCGGGGTGTCTGACACCTGTGAATTCCAGTTTTCATCGCTGCTGCGCCAGGAACTCCGCCAGCACGCGGCCGGTGTGCGAGCGCTCGCGCAGCGCCATGACGTGCTCGGGCGAACCTTCGGCCACCAGCTTGCCGCCGCCGGTGCCGCCTTCGGGGCCCAGGTCCAGCAGCCAGTCGGCCTCGGCGATCACGTCCAGGTTGTGTTCGATCACCACCACGGTGTTGCCCGCCGCCACCAACCGGTGCAGCACGTGGATGAGTTTTTCCACGTCGGCCATCGACAGGCCCACCGTGGGTTCGTCCAGCACGTACAGCGTATGCGGAATGCGCGACGCGCGGCCGGTGGTGATGACGCCTTCGGTCAGGCGCGCCTTGGACAGTTCGGTCACCAGCTTGATGCGCTGCGCCTCGCCGCCCGACAGCGTGGGCGACGGCTGGCCCAGCGTCAGGTAGCCCAGCCCGACGTCCTGCATCAGCTGCAGCGGGCGGTGGATTTTCGGATGCGCGGTGAAATAGCCCAGCGCGTCGTCGACTTCCATGTTGAGCAGTTCGCCGGCGTTCTTGCCGCGCATCTGCACCGACAGCGTATCGCTGTTGAAGCGCGCGCCGTTGCAGGCGTCGCAGGGCACCTTCACGTCGGGCAGGAAGCTCATCTCAATGGTGCGCATGCCCTGGCCTTCGCAGATGGGGCAGCGGCCGTCGCCGGTGTTGAACGAGAAGCGCGCCGCGCCCCAGCCGCGCATGCGGGCTTCGCGCGTGTCGGCGAACTGCCGGCGCACGTCGTCCCAGAAGCCGATGTAGGTGGCGGGACACGAGCGCGGCGTCTTGCCGATCGGGGTCTGGTCCACTTCCAGCACGCGGTCGATGGCCTGCCAGCCGGTGATCTGCTCGCAGCCGGCCCAGCGCGGCGCCTTGCCTTGCGACACGGCCTGCAGCAGGTTGTCCAGCAGCACTTCGCGCGCCAGGGTGGACTTGCCCGAACCCGACACCCCGGTCACCACGCTCAGCCGGCCCACCGGGATGCGCGCGTCGACATGGCGCAGGTTGTGCAGGCGCGCGCCGCGGATCTGGATCATGGGCGTGTCGTCCTGCACCGGACGGCGGCCCTGCAGCGGGTGGGCCAGCGGCTTGGCCAGGTAGCGGCCGGTGACCGATTCGGGCGTGTCGATCAAGTCTTGCGCGGTGCCTTGCGCCACCACGCGGCCGCCGCGCACGCCGGCGCCCGGGCCGATGTCGATGATGTGCGACGCGCGGCGGATGGTGTCGTCGTCGTGCTCGACCACCACCAGCGTGTTGCCGTTGCCTTCCAGGCGCGCCAGGGCATCGAGCAGGATGCGGTTGTCGCGCGGGTGCAGGCCGATGGTGGGTTCGTCCAGCACGTAGCACACGCCCTGCAGGTTCGAGCCCAGCTGCGCGGCCAGGCGGATGCGCTGCGCCTCGCCGCCCGACAGCGTGGGCGCGGCGCGATCCAGCGCCAGGTAGTCCAGCCCGACTTCCTTCATGAAGTTCAGGCGGCCGCGGATTTCCGTCAGGATGTCGCGCGCGATCTCGCCTTCGCGGCCGCGCGCCACCAGGCCGGTGAAGAAGGTGTGGGCCTCGGACACCGGCATGGCCGCCAGTTCGGCGATCGAGCGTTCGCGCCAGCGCACGGCGCGCGCCACGCGGTTCAGGCGCTGGCCGTCGCATTGGGAGCAGGTGCGCGCCTCGCCTTCATAGCCGGCGTTCCAGGCGGCTTCCTCGCCGGTCTGTTCGGCGTCGAAATCCTGCAACTGCAGGCCGGTGCCGAAGCAGCCGGTGCACCAGCCATGCTTGGAGTTGTACGAGAACAGGCGCGGGTCGGGTTCGGGGAAGCTGGTGCCGCACGACGGGCAGGCCCGCTTCACCGAGAAATGCTGCTGGTGCAATTCGCTGTCCAGCGCCTGGTGCAGCTTGTCGACCGGCCACACCATGCTCAGCACGCCCTGGCCGTGTTCCAGCGCACCTTTCACGGCCTGGCGCAGGGCGGCTTCGTTGTCGGGGTCGACCACCAGGTCGGCCACCGGCAGTTCGATCGTGTGTTCTTTGTAGCGGTCCAGCCGCGGCCAGGGGCTGACCGGGATGAACGCGCCGTCGACCCGCAGGTGCGTGTAGCCCTTGGCGCCGGCCCATTTCGCCAAGTCGGTGTAGTAACCCTTGCGTGCCGTCACCAGCGGGGCCAGCAGGCCGATGTGCCGGCCCTTGTGCTCGCGCAGCAGGCGCGCCACGATCTGGTCGGCGTTCTGCGGCTCGACCGCCACCTGGCAATCGGGGCAGTACTGCGTGCCCAGCTTCACGTACAGCAGGCGCAGGAAGTGGTGGATCTCGGTCATGGTGGCCACGGTCGACTTGCGGCCGCCGCGGCTGGTGCGCTGCTCGATGGCCACCGTGGGCGGAATGCCGAAGATCGCGTCCACGTCGGGCTTGCCGGCCGGCTGCACGATGGCCCGCGCGTAGGCGTTGAGCGATTCCAGGTAGCGCCGCTGGCCTTCGTTGAACAGGATGTCGAAGGCCAGGGTGGATTTGCCCGAGCCCGACACGCCGGTAATCACGGTGAACTTGTCGTGCGGGATCTCGACGTTGACGTTCTTCAGGTTGTGCTCGCGCGCGTTGCGGATCTCGATGGCGCGCGCCTCCTGGCGCCGGCGGCGCATCACCGATTGCAGCGGCGTGCCCGCGGCCTCGCCGTAGGCCGCCACGGGCTCGGCCAGCACCGGCGTCAGGCCGGCCTGTTCGGCGATCTGCGCGTCGGCATCGTCGGCCACCGCCACGTCGCCCGGCAGCACGCTGACCGCGTATTCGCGCAGGGCCGCGCCGGTATGCGAACGCGGGTTGTCCATCAGGTCTTGCGGGGTGCCCACGCCCACTACCAGGCCGCCGGCGTCGCCGCCTTCGGGGCCCAGGTCGATCAGCCAGTCGGCCGCGCGGATCACGTCCAGGTTGTGCTCGATCACCAGCAGGGTATGGCCCGCCGCCAGCAGCTTGCGGAAGGCGCGCATCAGGCGCGCCACGTCGTCGAAGTGCAGGCCGGTGGTGGGCTCGTCGAACAGGAACAGGCTGCCTTTCTTGGCCACCCTGGCGGTCGAGATCCCGCTGCGGGCCGCCTCGGCCAGGTGCCCGGCCAGCTTCAGGCGTTGCGCCTCGCCGCCCGACAGGGTGGGCACGGGCTGGCCCAGCCGCACGTATTCCAGGCCCACGTCGGCCAGCGGCGCCAGCCCGGTCTGCACGTCGCGCAGGCCCTTGAAGAAGTCGACGGCCTCGCTGACCGTCATTTCCAGCACCTGGTCGATCGAGGCGCTCTTGCCCAGGTGTTCCACGCGCACTTCCAGCACTTCGGGGCGGAAGCGCCGTCCGTCGCAATCGGGGCAGCGCAGGTAGACGTCGGACAGGAACTGCATCTCGACGTGCTCGAAACCGGTGCCGCCGCAGGTGGGGCAGCGCCCGTCGCCGCTGTTGAAGCTGAAGGTGCCGGCGGTGTAGCCGCGTTCTTTGGCCAGCGGTGCCTGCGCGAACAGTTTGCGGATGGCGTCGAAGGCGCCCACGTAGCTGGCCGGATTCGAGCGCGCGGTCTTGCCGATGGGGGTCTGGTCCACCATGACCACGTCGGCGATCTGTTCGGCGCCCAGCAGGCGGTCGAAGGCGCCGGGCGCCTCGGACGGCTTGCCCTGGTGTTTCAGCAGGGCGGGGTACAGCACGTCCTGCACCAGGGTGGACTTGCCCGAGCCCGACACGCCGGTGACGCACACCAGGCGGCCCAGCGGCAGTTCGACCGAGACATTGCGCAGGTTGTGCGCCGTGGCGCCTTCCAGCACCAGGCGCGGCGTGTTGGCCGCCACCGGCATCGGGCGCGGCGCCTCGACGCGCTGGCGCCCGCCCAGATAGTCGCCGGTCAGCGTGGGTGTGGCGCGCAACTGCGCCGGGGTGCCGTCGAACACGATGTGCCCGCCGCGCTCGCCGGGGCCGGGGCCGATGTCGATGATGCGGTCGGCGGCCACCATGACCTGCGGGTCGTGTTCCACCACCACCAGCGTGTTGCCGGCGTTGCGCAGCCGGTGCATGACTTCGACCACGCGGTGCATGTCGCGCGGGTGCAGGCCGATGGAAGGCTCGTCCAGCACGAACAGCGTGTTCACCAGCGAGGTGCCCAGCGCCGTGGTCAGGTTGATGCGCTGGACTTCGCCGCCGGACAGCGTGCGGCTCTGGCGGTCCAGTGTCAGGTAGCCCAGGCCCACGTCGCACAGGAACTTCAGGCGCGCGCGCACTTCGGTCATCAGCAGGTCGGTGGCGGCGTCCAGCGCGCCGCTGAACGACAGGGTGTCGAAGAAGCTGCGCACGCGTTCGATGGGCAGCAGCATCACGTCGTGGATCGACAGGCCGTCCAAAGCATCGAGCTGGTCGCGAGTCCAGGCGGCGCTGGCCGGCATGAAGCGGGCATAGCGCTCGTCGCCGGGCGGCAGCACGCGGTCGGCTTCGGCCTTGCTGCCCAGGCGCCACAGCAGCGCATCGGGCTTGAGCCGTGCGCCATGGCAGGTGGGGCAGGGCGTGTAGCTGCGGTACTTGGACAACAGCACGCGCACGTGCATCTTGTAGGCGCGGCTTTCCAGCCAGGCGAAGAAGCGGTGCACGCCGTACCATTGGGTCTTCCAGGCGTTGTTGCCGCCTTTCCAGTCGGGGTCGCCATGCAGCACCCAATGGCGCTGCGCCTCGGACATGGCTTTCCAGGGCACCGACATGGGAATGCCGGCACGCGGCGCGTACTTGGCCATGTCGTCCTGGCATTCCTTGAACGAAGGTGTCTGCCAGGGCTTGATGGAGCCTTCGCGCAGCGTCTTGTTCTCGTCGGGGATGACCAGGCCGTAGTCGATGCCGATCACCCGCCCGAAGCCGCGGCAGGCCTCGCAGGCGCCCAGCGGCGAATTGAACGAGAAGCTGCTGGGCAACGGGTCGGTGTACTCGATGTCGCAGTCGGCGCAGTGCAGGCGGTCGCTGTATTTCCAGACTTGCGCGTCGGCGCCGTCGTCGTCCAGCGCATGCACCGCCATGTGGCCGCCGCCCATGCGCAGCGCGGTGTCCAGCGCTTCCATCAGGCGGTCGCGCTCGGTGCTGGAATGGCGGAAGCGGTCTTGCACGACGTGCAGGATGCGGCGCTCGCCGCCAGCCGCCGCCGCGGCCGCCTTCGCCTTGCCCTTGCGGCCGCCCTTGGCGGCCGGCGCCCGCACCGCGCCGGTTTCTTCACGGTGCACGCGCGTGTAGCCCTGCTGTTCCAGGAACCCGCGCACTTCTTCTTCGGTGAAGTTGGACGGCACCGCGATCGGGAAGGTCACGACCAGGCGCGGGTCGCCGGCGGCCGGCGCGCGCCGCGCCAGCGACGCGGCGACGGAATCGGGCGTGTCGCGCCGCACCTCTTTGCCGCAGCCGCGGCAGTACAGCCGGGCGCCGCGCGCGAACAGCAGCTTCAGGTGGTCGTTCAGCTCGGTCATGGTGCCGACCGTGCTGCGCGAACTGCGCACCGGATTGGTCTGGTCGATGGCGATGGCCGGCAGGATGCCCTCGATGCGGTCGACCTGCGGCTTGTCCATGCGGTCCAGGAACTGGCGCGCGTAGGGCGAGAAGGTCTCGACGTAGCGCCGCTGGCCTTCCGCATACAGCGTATCGAATGCCAGCGAGCTCTTGCCCGACCCCGACACGCCGGTAATGACCACCAGTTCGCCCGTGGCGAGGGTCAGATCCAGGTTTTTCAGGTTGTTCTGGCGTGCGCCGACAATGCGGATGTGGGAGCTCATGACGGTGGTCGTAGCGAGGAAGAGGCGGGGGAAGGGGGAAGGACCTGAAGGCGACAGGATATCGCTGAAAATATCTGTATATATAAACAGTATCTCAGATTCCGTGGGTTCCGGGTAGCAAGCCATCGGCCGGTGGGCTTGGCTTGGCGGCTGGCGGGGTTTCAGGCTAGAATGATGAGTTATCCCAGTTTTTGCCGCCAGCCTGTGGCTTTTTCGGATGCGCCGATACGCGCAAGCCGGACTGCCGGGCGGGTTTGGGCACCATCGAACCTTACCGGAGAACCATCATGGCAGAGCGCAAACGCGTGCGTCGCAACACCCTGGAACGCCGTTGCCTGGGCAAGGCCTTCAAGCGCTTGTTCGTCAACTCGCCCAAGGGCGTGTTCAAGATGCTGGAAAAGATCAAGCGCGTGTAATTCTTGCGACTTGATGCAAAAAAACCGCCGATTCCGGCGGTTTTTTTTCGCCCGTGCCGGTCAGCACACCGGATCGAGCCACGGGCGCAGGAATTCCATGAATACCCGGGTCTTGGCCGGCAGCACCGGCGACGGAAACACGGCATACACCGACAGCGGGTCGGTGCTCCAGCCGGGCAGCACGCGCCGCAGGGCGTTGCGGTCGATGATCGGCGCCAGCGCCCGGCAATTGGGCAGCCGCGTGATGCCCATGCCCAACCCCGACAGCGTGCCGATGACGCTGATGCTGTTGCCCGCGATGGCCCCTTGCACCGTCACGCGTTCGGCGCGGTCGCCGTTGCGCAGGGTCCAGAACGAATGCTCGTGGTCGATGGCCGTGCGCAGGCACTGGTGCGCCGACAGGTCGGCCGGCTGCTGCGGTTCGCCGTGTTCGCGCAGGTAGTCGGCCGATGCGTACAGGTGGCTGTCCAGCGAGGTGATCTCGTGCACGGTGGGGGCCTCTACCGCGGCGGGCTCGACGGCCTGGTCGCGGCCGAACCGCAGGGCGATATCGAAGGGGCCGCCCTGCGAATTCTCGATCGCCTTCTGGCTCAGGTCGAATTCGCATTCCAGGTCGGGGTAACGTTCCGTGAACGCCTTCAGCGCCTCGGGCAGCAGCCAGATGGCCATGCTGTACGGGATGGAAATGCTCAGCCGCCCCTGCGGGCTGGCCGACAGCGCCAGCAATTGCTCGTGCGCCAGCCGCGCCTCGTCGATCAGCCCCTGGCAGCGGTGCAGGTACGCCGTGCCCGCATTGGTCAGTTCCAGCCGCCGGGTGTTGCGGTTGATCAGCCGCAGCCCGATGGCGCGCTCCAGCTGGCCGATGCGCCGCGACAGGGTCGAGGTGGGCATGGCCAGGGCGCGGGCGGCCAGGCTGAAGCTCTTGCGCCGGGCCACTTCGACGAACAGCGCAATGTCATTCAGCTGGATAGGCTGGGATTCCATATGTCTTCCGGTTGAGCCGCCCGAGTTTACCCGCTGCCTGCGCGACGGGCGCGGCCAAGTATAAAAATAGAAAGAACATGACAGATTTGTTTGCAAAATGGATGGGGTTGAATACGTTGCCCTCCCGCATATCCCCATACACTTAGCCCTTGTTTTTACCCATAATCAAATAGACGTCGCCGTCGTCCCCCGCGAACCGGCCCCGCGCATGAGTGACCCGCATTACATGTTCACGGTACTGACGCCCACCTATAACCGGGCGGCCACCCTCTACCGTGTGTATGAATCCCTAAGACGGCAGACCTGTCGCAATTTCGAGTGGTTGATCGTCGACGACGGTTCGACCGACCGCACCCACGAGGCCGTGCTGGCCTGGCAGGCGCAGGCGAATTTCTCTATTCGCTACCTGTGGCAGAAGAACCAGCACAAGAAAACCGCCTTCAACCGCGGCGTGCGCGAAGCGCGCGGCGAATTCGTGGTGACGCTCGACAGCGACGACGAAATCCCGCCCGATGGCCTGCAGCGCTTGCAGGACGCCTGGGACAGCATCCCGCCCGAGGCCCGCGACGGCTATGTGGGCGTTACCGGCCTGTGCGCGCGGCCCGACGGCGCCATCGTGGGCGACCGCTTTCCCCGGGATGTGTTCGACACGTCCGCGGTCGAGATGTATTTCCGCTATCGCATCAAGGGCGAGAAATTCGGCAGCATGCGTACCGATGTGCTGCGCCGTTTCCCCTTTCCCGAAGACGTGGCGGGTTTCGTGCCGGAAAGCCTGATCTGGTGGGCCATGGCGCGCGCCGGCTACCAGAACCGCTGCATCAACCAGGTCGTGCGCATCTACCACCCCAGCGCCGACGGCCTGAGCCGCGGCGGGGTGTCGGTGCGCAACAATGCCCAAGGCCTATACCTGCTGGCCTGGGACATCCTCGAGCACCACATGGACTGGTTCCGCTACCGGCCCAAGGAATTCCTGATGGCGGCGGCGCGCTACACGCGCTTTCGGCTGGACCTGGACTACTCGGGCCTGCCCACCGCGGTGCAGGCCTACCGCCTGACCCAGCCCACCGCGCGCGCGCTGGTGCTGGCCATGTGGCCGCTGGGCTACGCCCTGTACTGGCGCGACCGGCGGCGCGGGCTGGCCTAGCGTGCCCGGCGCGGGGGCGGCAGGCCATCGGCGTCAGAACTGCAGCTGCGCGGAAAAGGCCAGGCTGCGGGGGGCCCCCACGTAATAGCTGTTCAGCCAGTAATCGCGGTCGGTGACGTTGTTCAGCGTCAGCCGCAGCGACAGCGGCCGACCGTTCAGCCGGGTGGCATAGCGCAAGCCCAGGTCCAGCGTGGTGTACGACGGCAACCGGCTGGTGTTGGTGTCGTTGGCCCACTGCTTCCCCACGTAGTACACGCCCGCGGTGGTGCTCAGGCCGGGCGCGAACGGCAAGGCATATTCGGAATACAGCTTGGCCACGACTTTGGGCACGTTCATCGGGGCATTTCCGTCGCTGTCGCCGCCGCGAACATCGGCCGTCAGCAGGGTCACCCCGCCCACGACGGTCCAGGCCGGCGTCACCTTGCCGAACGCGGTGACCTCGGCGCCACGGTGGCGCTGCTTGCCGTCTTGCGTATAGACATTCGCCGAATTGGTGTATTCGTAGGCCTTTTCAATGTCGAACAGCGCGCCGGTCAGCAGCACGCCGCCCAGTTCGGCCTTGATGCCGATCTCTTTCTGCTTGCTGACCATGGGCGGCATGTTGGCCAGGCTGTTGGCGGCCTCCAGCGGCGCGAAGCCGCCGGCTTCCAGGCCTTCGATGTAGGTGGCGTACGTCGTCAGCCAGGGGCGCGGCTTGTATATCAGCGATACGTTGGGCGAATTGCGCGATTGGTCGTAGTCCGGCTGCGTCGGGTTGCCGTCGGCGTCGCGGCCGATGCTCTGGATGCGGCTGTGGTTGATGCCAACCAGCGCAGACCACTGTTCGTTGAAGGTGACCAGGTCGCCGATCATGAAGTTGTCGTTGCTGACCCGGCCCGCGTAGTACGTCGAGCCCTCGGGCACGGCCGGCCACGCCGGTTCGGGCACATGGGTCGGCGAGTCCAGGCCGTAGGGGCCTTGCCAGCCGGTATTCGGGCTGTAGCGGGTGCTCCACTCGCGATCGGTGAAGCCGTAGTAACCGGCGGTGATCTTGTGGTCTACGGGGCCGGTGGCGAACGACACGTCGGCCAGCGCCTGCCAGGCCTCGGATTCGGTGCGGGTCTGGCCCGAATGGATACGGATCTGGTAGTACTCGTCGGGCGAGCGTACCGAGTTCATGGTGTGATCCTGCTTGGGCCGGTTCTGATAGTCGCGCAGGTGCGCGGCGCGCAGGGTCAGGTGCTCGTTGGGTTGGTAGACCAGCTTGGCGCCGTATTTGCGGCTTTCGATTTCATCCTCGATCCAGGGTTGGCTCCAGTTCTTGCCGGCGTCGGGCGCCTTGATGCGCGGCACGCCCTCGCGGAATGTCCAGTATGCGGTGGGGGCGGTGGTCTTGTAGTCGCTGTATGACGCGTTCAGTTCGAGCTTCAGGCGCTCGGTAATGCGCCAGTCCAGCGCCAGGCTGGCCAGGCTGCGGTCGATCTTCTGGTCGTCCACGGCCGTATCGCCGTCTTGCCGGACCACGTTCAGGCGGTATCCGAACCGGCCGGCATCGTCGACCGGCCCGCCGAAGTCCCCGTGCACGTAGTACTGGCTGCCGCCATAATTGCCGACTGTCACGCTGTTGAACCGCTCGGCCGTGGGACGCTTGTTGACGTAGTTGACCATGCCGCCCGGCGAGGCGGCGCCGAACAGGAAGCCGGACAGGCCGCTCAGCACTTCGACGCGCTCTTTGTCTTCCAGCGACGTTGCGAACCCGTAGGCGCGGCGCAAGCCGTCTTCGGCCCGGTCGTAGCTGTTGAAGCCACGGATCTTGACCATGGGCGCCCAGCCGGTGATCTGCGGTGTTTGCGAGACCGTGGTGGGGTTGATGCGATAGACATCGTCGGGCGATTGGGCCTGGGTGTTCGCGATCAGGTCGCGCGACACCACCGTCAGGGAATAGGGCGCGTCCTGCAGCGGCAGGCTGCCCAATGGCCCCAGCGACGAGACCGTGCTGGCCAGGTAGCCGTCTTCCGCATTGCCTTCATTCTGGATGGCATGCTGCCAGGCGTGCACCTGCACGGCGGGCAGCGTGACGGTCGCGGGCGTGCCGTCGCCCGCGTCGGGCGGGGCCGGCCGCAACGAGTAGGCGCCGTTGGGCAGCGCCACCGCTTGCACGCCAGTACCCGCCAGCAGCGCTGCCAGCGCAGCGCGCACGGTATAGCGCCCGTCCAGCCCATGGGTCGTGCGCCCCGCGACCAGCGACGCCTCATACGAGAACGTGACCTGCGCGGCGCGGGCCAGCGCCTCGATGGCGCTGTCCAGCCGGCCCGCGGGAATCGAGAAATCGCGTTCCTGCGGGGCGGCCGGGACGGCCTGGGCCTGCGCGCAGGCCACGGGGGCCAGTCCGGCCAGGGCCAGCGGGGGCGACATACGCAGCGCGCGACGCAGCACATGCGCGGGCCGGACGAAAGAAGCAGTAGAAAAGCGTACAGGCATGGCGTGTTCCGACTCGAAGGAGGCGAAGCCCTGGGTTCAAGGCATCTTCCTATCTACTGACGGACGAGATGGCGAATCCCTTCACTTCGGCCAGGCGCGGGGATGCGCGCGGCTTCAGCCCTGCCTGGGCCGCACGACCGTCAACAGCCGCGTATAGCGGGCAATGGCGATCGGGTGCGTCAGCGCCAGGGTTTCCAGTGCCTTGGCCACGTCGTTGAGGTGGAACACGCCCGATACGCGCAGGTCTGCCACCCGCGCGTCGCACCAGATATGGCCGTGCTGGTAGCGCTGCAGCTCGCGCAGCAGATCGGCCAGCCGCAGGTTGCTGCCCGCGACCACGTCCCGGGTCCAGGCATCGGCGGCAAAGCCCGGCGAGGGCGCCGGCATGTCGACGGCGGCCGACATCCAGCGGCTTTCCCCGGCGTTGACGACGCCGCCCGGCACCCCCGAATCCGGATGCAGCGCCACGGCGCCTTCCTGCACGCTGACGCGCACTTGCTGGTCGTCGAGGCGCACCACGAACCGCGTGCCCAGCGCCTGCAGCCGGCCCACCGGCGTTTGCACCCAGAACGGGCGCCCGGCGCCCGCGCCCGCGTCGGCGCCGGTGGTAATCATGATTTCGCCGCGGGTGAAGCGGATCCAGCGCCGGTCGCCGGACAGCGCTGCGCTGGCGGCGCTATCGGTGTTCAGTTCCAGCAGGGTGCCGTCGGCCAATTGCCAGCGGCGGCGTTCGCCTACGCCGGTGCTGAAGTCCGCCATCACGCGCTGCCACGGCGCATGGCGGTAGGCGGCCCAGCCGCCGCCCAGCAGCATGCCGCCGCACGACAGGGCTCCCAGCACCGCGCGGCGCCGCAACTGCTGGCTGTGCTTGCGCTCGTCGTGCAGCGCCTGCGCGGCGTTCAGCGTGCCCAGCGCCAACGCGGGCGGCAGGCCGCCCAGGTCGCCGCGCAGCAGCGCGACGCGCTGCCAGGCCAGGGCATGTTGCGGGCTGGCGGCCAGCCAGGCGGCGAACGCCTGGCGCAACCGGGGCGACGCCTGCGGCGCCGCGAGCTTGATCGACCAGGCGACGGCCGTATCCACCACCTTGCCCGGCAGCCGCTCGGCGCCCGCGGGCAGCGCAGGGGTAGCCATCCCGCCGCTCATTCGAACCTCAGGGCATAGCAGGCCCGCAGTACTTTGGCGACGTAGCGCTCGGCGGTCGTGAGCGAGACGCCGAGCCGCCTGGCGATTTCCGGGCAACTCAACCCCTCGAGCTGGTTCCACAGGAACGCGCTGCGCACGGCGGGCTGGAACGAATCGAGAACCTGGTCGATCGCGGTGAGCGTTTCCAGGATGATCTGCTGGCTTTCGACCGAAGGGGCCTGCGATTCGGGCATGGCGGCCAGGGTGTCCAGCCAGGCTTTTTCGAGTTCGCGCCGGCGCCAGTGGTCGATGACCATGCGGCGCGCCATGGTCGACAGGAAAGCCCGGGGCTCGGCGGCATGCACCGGTTGGCGGCGCGCCAGCAGCCGGGCGAAGACGTCATGGGTCAGGTCGGCGGCATCGGCCGGGTTGCCCAGCGCGCGGCGCAGCCAACCGCGCAGCCAGCCGTGATGGCTGCTGTACAGGGCTTCCACTTCCTTGAGCACGGCGAATTCTGCGGCGTCCAAACAGGCGTCCTCGGCCTGCAAGCAGGCCCGGACAGGCAAACGCCAGCCGTAATCCTATTTGCAAACGATTCTTATTATTGAAAATAAGGCGCAAGCATATGGGAAACTCTCCGATCCGTAAAGAGGCGGAAGCCCGGCCCGGGCGATCGCGCGGCTAGCGCCGGTGCCCGGTGCCGTCGTCCTGGTCTTCGTCGTCTTCGTCTTCGTCGTCGTCATCCTCGTCGTCGTCCGGCAGCGGGTCGTCGTGCAAGGCGAACGGCAGCACGTCGGCCAGGTCGTCCGACCAGGCGGCTTCTTCGCCGGCCTGGTCCAGCTTGACGAAGCGCTCGCCTTCGGCAAGGGTGATCTGCACGGCCCACAAGTACAGGCAGTCGTAGGTGTCGTCGTCGGCCGGGTTCAGGCCGCCGCGGTTGCCCAGCAGGCGCGCCTGCGGGCCGCCCATCTGCACGTGGGGCTGGTCGTCGTCGGCGGTGTTCGGGGCCAGCGGGGTGCCGAAGGTGGCCCATTCGGTGCCTTCTTCGCCCAGCACCACTTCGGCCAGCACCGGCTTGCCCAGGTAGGCGCTCAGGGCGTCGGCGGTCTTGGCCAGCATGTCGAGCTCTTGAGAGCTGAAATGCGTCGACGAGGCCGGAGGCGTGGCAGAGGCGGACATGGCGGTTCCTGGTGGGCGCGGCGCGGGCCGCGCGAGGGATGCGAAAACCGTCATTGTCGCGCGTTTCGGGCGATGTTTCCGGGCCCGCGCCACGTCGGCCGGGCTAATATCGCCGCATTTGCCTTGCCGATGTCCGCCATGCCTGCTGCCGCGCCCGTGCCGTCTTCCCGCCACATGCTGTTTCCATTGCTGGCCGCGCTGATGTGGTCGCTGAACATGGTGGTGACCAAGATGGCGGCCAGCGTGATCGAGCCGACCGTCATCGGCTTCTACCGCTGGGTGCTGGCGGCCCTGCTGATGACGCCGTTCGTCCTGCCGCAGGTGTTGCGGCACCGGCGCGCCATCGCGCCGCACCTGGGCAAGCTGGCGGTGCTGGGCGCGCTGGGCACCGCGCTGTACCAGGGCCTGACCTACGTCGCCGCGCTGACCACCACCGCCACCAACATGGGCATCATCACCGCCATGGTGCCGCTGCTGACCATCGTGCTGGGCAGCCTGGTGTTGCGCGAGCGTCCGGCGTTCACCGCGGTGCTGGGCGGCGCGTTGTCGCTGGCCGGGCTGGGCGTGCTGCTGGGCGAGGGCGATCCCGCCCGGCTGCTGTCGGTGGGCGGCAGCCCCGGCGATGCGCTGATGGGCCTGGCCGCGCTGGCCTATGCCATGTATGGCGTGCTGCTGCGCCGCTGGCCGCTGCCGATCGGCGTGTGGCAATCGCTGTACGTGCAGGTGCTGTTCGGCATCCTGCTGCAGTTGCCCACGTTCCTGATGGCGCCGGCCTCGCCGCTGAACGCCAGCAATATCCCGCTGGTGCTGTATGCCGGCATTTTCCCGTCGCTGTTCGCGCCTTACCTGTGGATGCAGGGCGTGCGCTACCTGGGCCCGAACCGCGCCAGCGTTTTCCTGAATGTGATGCCGGTGGGCACGGTGGCGATCGCCGCCGTGCTGCTGGGCGAAGTGCCGCACGCGTATCACATCGTGGGCGGCGCCATGGCGCTGGCCGGCGTCAGCCTGGCCCAGTGGCGGCCCGGGCGCGCCGCGCGGCCGGCCTGAGCGGTTCCGGCCTACAATCATCGCTTCCCTTTGAATTGTCTTTTGCATACGAGTCCATGGCCCAATACGTCTACACCATGAATCGCGTCGGCAAGATCGTGCCGCCCAAGCGGCAGATCCTGCGCGACATTTCCCTTTCGTTTTTCCCCGGCGCCAAGATCGGCGTGCTGGGCCTGAACGGCTCGGGCAAGTCGACGCTGCTCAAGATCATGGCCGGTGTCGACCAGGACATCGAGGGCGAAGCCGTGCCCATGCCGGGCCTGAACATCGGCTACCTGCCGCAAGAACCGCAGCTGAACCCCGAGCACAGCGTGCGCCAGGCCGTCGAAGAAGGCCTGGGCGCCGTCGTGCAGGCCAAGAAGCGCCTGGACGAAGTCTATGCCGCCTATGCCGAGCCCGATGCCGATTTCGACGCCTTGGCCGCCGAGCAGGCCGAACTCGAAGCGGTGATCGCCGCGGCCGCCTCCAGCGGCGCCGACGACATCGAACACCAGATGGAAATCGCCGCCGACGCGCTGCGCCTGCCGCCCTGGGACGCCACGGTGGGCAACCTGTCCGGCGGCGAAAAGCGCCGCGTGGCGCTGTGCCGCCTGCTGCTGTCCAAGCCCGACATGCTGCTGCTGGACGAACCCACCAACCACCTGGATGCCGAAAGCGTCGAATGGCTGGAACAGTTCCTGCACAAATTCCCCGGCACCGTGGTGGGCGTCACGCACGATCGCTACTTCCTGGACAACGCCGCCGAATGGATCCTGGAACTGGACCGCGGCCACGGCATTCCCTGGAAGGGCAACTACAGCTCGTGGCTCGAGCAGAAAGAAGCGCGCCTGAAGCAGGAAGAAGCCTCTGAATCGGCGCGCCAGAAAACCATCAAGAAAGAACTCGAATGGGTGCGCCAGAACCCCAAGGGCCGCCAGGCCAAGGCCAAGGCGCGTTTGTCGCGCTTCGAAGAGCTGTCGTCATACGAATACCAGAAGCGCAACGAAACCCAGGAAATCTTCATCCCGGTGGGCGAGCGCCTGGGCAATGAAGTCATCGAGTTCAGCAACGTCAGCAAGGCCTACGGCGACCGCCTGCTGATCGACAACCTCAGCTTCAAGGTGCCGCCGGGCGCCATCGTGGGCATCATCGGCGCCAACGGCGCCGGCAAGTCGACGCTGTTTCGCATGATCGCCGGCCGCGAGCAACCCGATTCCGGCAGCATCGCGCTGGGCCAGACCGTCAAGCTGGCGTTCGTGGACCAGTCGCGCGATTCGCTGCAAGACAACAAGACCGTCTTCGATGCCGTGTCCGACGGCGCCGACCTGCTCACCGTGGGCAAGTTCGAAATGGCCTCGCGTGCCTACCTGGGCCGCTTCAACTTCAAGGGCGCCGACCAGAACAAGGTGGTCGGCCAGTTGTCGGGCGGCGAACGCGGCCGGCTGCACCTGGCCAAGACGCTGATCGCCGGCGGCAACGTGCTGCTGCTGGACGAACCGTCGAACGACCTGGACGTGGAAACCCTGCGCGCCCTGGAAGACGCGCTGCTGGAATTCCCCGGCTGCGTCATGGTCATCAGCCACGACCGCTGGTTCCTGGACCGCATCGCCACCCACATCATGGCCTTCGAAGGCGATTCGCAGGTGGTGTTCTTCGACGGCAACTACCAGGAATACGAGGCCGACAAGAAGCGCCGCCTGGGCGAAGAGGGCGCCAAGCCGCGCCGCCTGCGCTACAAGGCCTTGAAGTAAGGAAGATGCTGCCGTTTCCGGGGGTGGCCGGGTGTCAGGCACCTTCCGAGATTGAGCCGCGCCACCACAGGTGTCAGATACCCCCAGGCAAGGCCGTGGGCTATTGGCGATACGGTCGCATGGGTGTCTGGCACCCTCCGATGAACGCCAGCTCAGCTTGTTGTCCGGGTGCCTGGCACCTGCCGATCGAAGTCAATCATTGCGAGGCCCGCCATGCTGCTGCAAGCCGCCGATTCGACCTTGTTGATCGTGGACATGCAGGAACGCCTGCAGCCTGCCATCGCGCATGGCGCGGAACAGGCGGGCATCGTGGCCAGGCTGGCCGCGGGCGCGCGCCTGCTGGACGTGCCGGTGGTGGCCACCGAGCACAACAGCGGCGCGCTGGGCGCCACCATCGAGCCGCTGCGGGCCTCGGTGCAATCGGTCTTCCACAAGCGGCATTTCTCGGCCGCGCGCGAGCCCGGCTTCGAGGCCTGGCTGCCGCCGGCGCGCCGCACGGTGCTGGTGGTGGGCTGGGAAGCCCACGTCTGCGTGCTGCAGACCATCGTCGGCCTGATCGAACTGAACTATCACGCCGTGCTGGTGTCTGATGCTGCAGGGTCGCGCCGTGCGTCCGACCAGCATGCCGGCATGCGTCGCATTCGCGCCGCCGGCGCCACCGTCGTCACGGCCGAAATGGCCCTGTTCGAATGGATGGAAAGCTGCGACCACCCCCGTTTCCGCGACGTGTTACGTTTGGTGAAATAAGCCGCACGATAGGCAACATCTGCCTTCGTGCCGGTGCGCAAGGCCTACCCATGGATACAATTTATGGGCATCCCTAACAGCTAGTTGGGGCGCTTTTTGCGATTCTGGGGGTTCAAGAGTCTGTGGGGGACGTCGTAGTGCCTGATCGTGGCCTAGTCTGATTCCAGCACGCTGTCCCGGGCACAAAATAGGAGCCTCATCATGAACAAAATCGGAACCATCTCGAAAATTTCCATGGCTGTCTTGCTGGCAGTATCCGTTGCGGGCTGCTCGTCGTGGGACAGCATGAGCCGTCGCCAGAAAAGCACGGTGGGTGGCGCGGCCATCGGCGGCGTGGCCGGCGCCGTGATCAGCGGCGGCGGCATCCTGGGCACCGTGGGTGGCGCCGCGCTGGGCGGCATCGTCGGCGACCAGGTCGGCAAGTAAACCCGGCGCCTTTCCGCGCGCCTCAACGAAACAGCCCCGGCAAGCATCAGGCTTGCCGGGGCTGTTTGCTATTTGCAGCCAGCCCGTTCAGGCTTCTTTTTGCGGCATTTCGATCTTGACCTCCAGGACTTCGAGCGTGTCCTGGCGTTCCAGGTGCACCTTGATGTCGTCGGGGTTGATGTTCACGTACTTGGAAATGACGGCCACCAGTTCCTGCTGCAACTGGGGCAGGTAGTCGGGCGACGAGCCTCGGCCCGAGCGCTCGTGTGCCAGGATGATTTGCAGGCGTTCCTTGGCGACGATCGCCGAGGTTTTCTTCTGGCCGAGCAGAAACGACAGGAAGGACATTGCTTACTTCCCCCCGAACAGGCGCTTGAACAGGCCGGGTTTTTCGTAATCGATGAAGCGCAGGGGCTTTTCTTCGCCCAGGTAGCGGGCCACCACGTCTTTGTAGGCCTCGGCCACGTCGGTATCGCGCAAGTGGATGGCGGGCAGGCCCTGGTTCGAGGCTTGCAGCACCGCTTCCGATTCCGGGATGACGCCGATCAGCTTGATGCGCAGGATGTCTTCGATGTCGGTCAGGGACAGCATTTCGCCGTCGTTGACGCGCTTGGGGTTGTAGCGCGTCAGCAGCAGGAATTCCTTGACCGGGTCTTCGCCTTCGATGGCGCGGCGCGACTTGGCGGCCAGGATGCCCAGGATGCGGTCGGAGTCGCGCACCGAGGATACCTCGGGGTTGGTGACCACCAGCGCGTCGTCGGCGAAATAGGCGGCCATCAGCGCGCCGGTCTCGATGCCGGCGGGCGAGTCGCACACGATGTAGTCGAAGCCCATTTCCTTCAGGTCTTCGATGACCTTGGCTACGCCTTCCTGGGTCAGGGCGTCTTTGTCGCGGGTTTGCGAGGCCGGCAGGATGAACAGGTTCTCGAGCTGCTTGTCCTTGATCAGCGCCTGCTTCAGCGAGGCTTCGCCCTGGATGACGTTGACGAAGTCATACACGACGCGGCGTTCGCAACCCATGATGAGATCCAGGTTGCGCAGGCCGACGTCGAAGTCGATGACGGCGGTCTTGTGGCCGCGCATGGCCAGGCCGGCCGAGAAGCTGGCGCTGGTGGTGGTTTTGCCGACCCCGCCCTTGCCGGAAGTCACCACAACAATACGTGTCATGACTGTTTAACCCTTATGTTCGAATAAATCGCGTTATCGTAAAGCAAAAAGCCGGTGTAAGGCTTCTTACAAGATGTAGAAGTCGTAGCCGGACGCGGGCCCGGTCATTTTCTCAGCGCTTCGATGTGCAGCGTCTCGCCGTCCAGGTAGACCAGCGCGGGCTGGTTGTGCAGCGAGGCATCGAGCTTGTCTTCGACGACGCGGTAGACACCAGCCACCGCCAGCAGTTCGGCGTCGAGCTGGGTGGTGAAAATGCGCGCCGACGCGTCGCCGCGCGCCCCGGCCATCGCCTTGCCGCGCAACGGCCCGTAGACGTGCACATTGCCGTCGGCGATGACTTCGGCCCCCTGGCTGACCATGCCGATCACCACCAGGTCGCTGTGGCGCGCGTAGACCCGCTGGCCGGAGCGCAGCGGCTTGGTGATGACCAGGGCCGTGGCGGGGGCGGGCGGCGCGGCGGGCGCGTCGGCCGGCGCGGGCGATTCGGCCTGGGCCGGCGCGGCGGCCGGTTCTGGCGCCGGTTCGCGGGCCGGCGGGGCCGTTTCCAGGGCGGCGGCCGGCACCGGGGTGGCCAGGTCGCTGGGCGGGGCGGTTTCCACCGCGGGTGCGGGGCGCGCCACGGGGGTGGACAGTTCCACCGGCGCCAGGCCGGCCGCCTGGGCGCCCTGCAGGTTGGCGCCTTCGGCCACTACGCCGATGGGCGGCAGGTTGTGGCCGCGCAGCGCCGCCAGCAGGGCGGGCCAGTCGATGGGGTCGTCGACCCGGCTGGCATCGATCACCACCGGCTCGTTCTCGAAGAAGCTGCCGGCGTCGGCCATGCGCTGGTCCAGTGCGGCAGACAGGCGGGCCAGGTCGGCGCTGTGCAGCACCACGCGTATGGCGTACAGCGTGGCGCTCTTGAAATCCAGGGCTAGGGAATTGGTAGTCATGGTCGGACGGAATCAGGCCGTGGCCCAGGAATCGCGCAGGGTGACGATGCGGTTCAGCACCGGTGCGCCGGGCGTGGAATCTTTGCTGTCCACGGTGAAATAGCCCAGCCGTTCGAACTGCCAGGTGGCGCCCGGCTCGGCGGCGGTGCCGGGTTCCAGCCAGGCATCGACGGTCTGGCGCGAATTCGGGTTCAGGCAGGCCAGGAAGTCTTTGTCGCCGCCATCGGGGTGCGGGTCGGAGAACAGGCGGTCGTACAGGTGCACGCGCGCCGGCACCGCATGGGCCGCGCTGACCCAGGTGATGTTGCCCTTGACCTTCACGCTGTCGGCGCCGGGCGTGCCGCTCTTGGTATCGGGCAGGTATTCGGCCTGCACCTCGACCACGCGGCCGGATTCGTCTTTGGTGAAGCCGGTGCAGCGCACCACGTAGCCGTACTTCAGGCGCACGGTGTTGCCCGGATACAGGCGGAAATACTTCTTGGGCGCCTCTTCGCGGAAGTCGTCGCGCTCGATCCAGAGCTCGCGCGAGAACGGGAACCGGCGCACCCCGGCGTCCGGGTCGTGCGGGTTGCGCGGCGCCGTGCAGGGTTCTTCCTGGCCGGCGGGGTAGTTGGTGATGACTAGCTTGAGCGGATCCAGCACGGCCACCGAGCGCGGCGTGCCCGGGTCCAGGTCGTCGCGCACGGCCTGCTCCAGCAGGCTGTAGTCGATGCGCGAGTCGGACTTGGACACTGCCGTGCGGTCGCAGAACAGCCGGATGGCCGATGGGGTATAGCCGCGCCGGCGCATGCCGAACAGCGTGGGCATGCGCGGGTCGTCCCAGCCATCGACGTGGCCGTCGCGCACCAGCTGCAGCAGCTTGCGCTTGCTGGTGACCACGTAGGTCAGGTTCAGGCGCGCGAATTCGTACTGGCGGGGCAGGGGCCGGGCCAGCTTGCCCAGTTCGGCCAGGCGCGCCAGGATCCAGTCGTAGTACGGGCGCTGGTCTTCGAATTCCAGGGTGCAGATGCTGTGGGTGATGCCTTCCAGCGCGTCTTCGACCGGGTGCGCCCAGCTGTACATGGGATAGATGCACCACTGGTTGCCGGTGCGGTGGTGCGTGGCGTGCCGCACCCGGTACATGACCGGGTCGCGCAGGTTGATGTTGGGCGAGGCCATGTCGATCCGGGCGCGCAGCACCAGGCTGCCGTCGGGATGCTTGCCGTCGCGCATCTCGGCCAGCAGGGCCAGCGATTCGGCCGCCGGGCGGTCGCGCCAGGGCGAGGCCACGCCCGGTTCGGTCAGGGTGCCGCGGTTGACGCGGATCTGCTCGGCCGTCTGTTCGTCGACGTAGGCATGGCCGGCCTGCACCAGCGCCTGGGCGAATTCGTACATGAAGCCGAAGTAGTCGCTGGCGAAATACAGGTTATCGTTGCCGTCGGCCTTCCAGTCGAAACCCAGCCAGTGCACCGCGTCGATGATGGCGTCGACGTATTCCTGGTCTTCTTTCTCGGGGTTGGTGTCGTCGAAGCGCAGGTGGCACACGCCGCCGTAGTCGCGCGCCAGCCCGAAGTTCACGCAGATGCTCTTGGCATGGCCGATGTGCAGGTAGCCGTTGGGCTCGGGCGGGAAACGGGTGCGGATGCGCGCCGCGTCGGGGTCGCCCTGGGACTGCACCGACGCCGGGCCAGGGGTGCCGGCCCAGCGCTTGCCCTGGTAGCGGTCGGCCTGCAGGTCGTCTTCGATGATATTTCGCAGGAAATTGGTAGCGGCAGGCGTCGTGGGGGCAGTGGTCATGCTGGGAGAATGGAAAAAGGCAGCGGCAAAGGGTCAATTTTGCCACGTTCGCACCCCGATACCGTTGTAAACCTGTCCCCATCTTCCGATAACAGGCTCTACACTACCGGCCATCATGGATACTGTCCCCCTGCTACTGGCCCGCATCCAGTTCACCACCAGCCTCAGTTTCCTGGCGCTTTTCATGGCGCTGGCGCTGGCCCTGGCCTGGCTGCTGCTGTTCTTCAAGCTGCGCGCGCACCGCACCGGCCTGCCCGGCTGGACCGCCGCGTACCGCTTCTGGGTGCGCTTTTTCGCGCTGTCGTTCGTGCTGACCCTGGCCGCCGGGCTGCCGGTGCTGATCCAATTGGGCAGCCTCTGGCCCGGCCTGATGGACAAGATCGGCAACGTGGCCGGGCCGCTGGTCGGCTTCGGCGTGCTGTCGGTGTTCATCCTCAAGTCGTGTTTCCTGGGCGTCATGCTGTTCGGGCAGCGGCGCGTGTCCGACGGCATCCATACGCTGGCCGTGCTGATGGTGGCGGTGGGGCAGGCGGTGGCGCTGTTCTGGGTGCTGGCGCTGCAATCGTGGGTGCAGACCCCCGCCGGCGCCACCCTGATCGACGCCCGCTACCAGGTCTACGACTGGAACGCCGTCATCTTCAACCCGTCGCTGGGCTGGAACCTGGGCCTGATGGCGCTGTGGTCGGCGCTGGCGGCGGCGTTCCTGATCCTGGGCGTGACGGCGCTGCAGGCCTTGCGCCGCCCGCTGCACGATGGCGAGCGCTGCGCCTTCAAGACCGCCCTGGTGGTAGCCGCCGCGGCCTCGGTATTGCAGGCGCCGGTGCTCGACGGCGCCGGACGCATCATGGCCCAGCACCAGCCCGCCAAGGCGGCCGCGGCCGCCGGGTACTGGCACAGCGGCGCCCAGCCCAGCTGGACGCTGTTCGGCTGGCCCGACCGCGGCGCCCAGGCCAACCGCGCCGCCCTGACGCTGGACGCCACCGGCGGCGACTGGCTGGGCCGCGATGCCCAGGGCGTCTACCAGGGCCTGGACAAATTCTCGGGCATGCAGCCGCCGGTGGCCCTGACCTTCTGGACACTGCGCGTGGTGTTGCTGCTGGGCCTGCTGATGCTGCTGGTGTCGTGCGTCACGCTGGCCCTGACCGCCCGCCGCGGCATGGACCCATCCCTGCTGCCGCGCTGGTGGTTGCGCCTGGTCGTCGGCACCCAGTACGCGGGCGGGCTGGCGGTGCTGGCCGGCGGCGTGTTCTCGCTGGCGGGCATGCAGCCGTATGCCGTCAATGCCACCGTCACGCAGACCGAAGTGCTGGGTACGGCCGGCACCGCCGCGCTGTCGTTCGGCCTGGCCGGCTATGTGGTGCTGTACGTCGTGCTGCTGGCCGCCTTCAACGGCATGTTGTTCCATGCGGCCCGCTACGGGGTAGTGCCGGTGCGCAAACCCGGAGGATCGCCCCAATGATCGATATGCTGGCCGCTTCGCTGGGCATCAACGCCAACGATCCGACCTTCTGGATGCCGCTGGTGTTCATGGGCCTGCTGTTCCTGCTGATCGCCGGCGGCATCGTGCTGGACGGCTTCGACATCGGCGTGGGCATGCTGCTGCCGCTGGCGCCGGCCGACGAGCGCGGACGCATGATGAGCCTGCTCAGCCCCTGGCGCGATGCCAACGAGTTCTGGCCGCTGCTGGGCATCGGCCTGTTCGCCTCGGCCTTTCCGCTGGCCTGGGGCGTGGTGTTCGGCAAGCTGTACGGTCCGCTGGCCTTGATGGCGCTGGGCCTGGTGCTGCGCAGCGTGTCGTTCGAGTTCCGCATCCGCGCCCGAGCCGAGCTGAAGCCACGCTGGATCCTGGGGTTCTGGCTGGGGTCGCTGGCCACCGCGTTCGGGCAGGGCCTGATCCTGGGGCGCATCGCCACGGGCTACCAGACGGCGGCCGGCTATGGCTGGTTCACGGTCTGCATCGGGCTGTGCGCGGTGGCGGCCTACGTATTGCTGGGCGCCGCCTGGCTGGTGATGCGTGTCGACGGCGACCTGCAGCGCCGCGCCGCGCGCTGGGGGCGCCACGCGATTCGCTGGACGGCGGTCGGCATGGCCGCCACGTCGGTGATGCTGGGGCTGGCCAACGCCGGCATTTTCTACAAATGGAGCAACGTCGGCGGGTTGGCCGTGGCGGTAGGGGTGTGGGCCATCATGCTGCTGTGCTTTTCCACCGCCGAGATGCTGCTGTCCCGCGTGCCCGGCCGCACCGAACAGTACAGCTGGCTGCCTTTCGTGCTGTGCGTGGTGCTGTACCTGCTGATGCTGGCGGGGCTGGCGTACAGCCTGTTCCCGTACCTGATCCTGGACGACATGACCCTGTGGGACGGCACGGCCTCGATCGGCTCGATGCGGCTGGTGCTGGCCAGCGCGGTGATCGGCGTGCCGGTGGTGCTGATCTTCAACCTGCTGGCCTACCGCTCGGTGTTCGGCAAAGAGCGCCGCGCGGCGGCCTAGGGGCGCCGCGGGAACGCCGCCGGCCGGTCAGGCGGCCAGCGGCAGGGTGATGCGCACCAGCAGCCCGCCGCCGCCGGCCTGCAGCAGCGCCAGGGTGCCGCCATGGGCCCGCGCGATGGCCTCGGCCAGGGCCAGGCCCAGCCCCACGTTGCCGGTGCGGGTGCGGGCATCGTCCAGCCGCGCGAACGGGCGCAGCGCCTCGGCGCGGCGTTCGGCGGCGATGCCCGGGCCGTGGTCGGCCACGTCCAGCACCGCCTGGCGGCCTTCGTGGCGCAGGCGCACATCCACGGGCGGCTGGCCGTGATGCAGCGCGTTGCCGATCAGGTTGTCCAGCAGCCGGCCCAGCGCCACCGCGTCGCCCTGCACAGTCATGGGTTCGTCCGGCGCTTCCAGGGTGATGGCCGTGCCCGTGCTCTGCCAGCCGCCCACGCGTTCGGCCAGCCATTCGGGCAGGGCCAGCGGGGCATACCGGTAGGCGGCCGGGTCGGTGCCGCGCACGAAGCCGATGAACTGGTCGACCATGTGCTGCATGTCTTGCAGGTCTTTGCGCAGGCCTTCTTTCAGGGTGGGGTCGTCGGCCATCTCGATGCGCAGCCACATGCGCGACAGCGGCCCTTTCAGGTCGTGCGGCAGGCCCGACAGCAGCGTGCGGCGTACCGAGTCCGATTCGGCCAGCGCGTCGAGCATGGCGTTGAAGCGTTCGCCCAGGGCGCGCGTCTCGTGCGGGCCCGACGGCTGCACGCGCTGCGGCTGGCCGGCGGCCAGGCGGTCGGCCGCTTCGGCCAGCCGCGTCAGGGGCCGCGTGATATGCCACGAAAAGCCGGCCGCCAGCAGCAGCACCAGCCCCAGGCCGCCCAGCCAGACGGCGACCAGCGGCGTGGCCACCGGCGGGTCCAGCCGTTCGAGCGGAATGACCAGCCATTCGCGCAGGCGCGGCGCGTCTTCGGTGTCGGGGTTGCGCGCCAGCGAGATGAAGATTTCCGGCTCCGGCCCGTGCGACAGCGCCACGCGGGTGCCGTCGTTGAGGCGGTCGTTCAGTTCGCGGATGGGCCCGCGCAGGTCGCGCCGGATGTCGTCCGGCTGGTTGTCGCGCATATGGCGAAAGCGCTGGCGCTCGGCCTCGCCGCCCTGGCCGCCATCGCCCGCGCCATCGGCGCCGTCGCGCCGCGGCGGTGGCGGCGGGGGCGGGCGGTTCAGGCGCTGCAGCCGGGCCTCGGCCGGCAGGGTGCGCGACCACAGCCGCCATTGGTTCTGCGAGGCGTTGCGCACGAATTCGGCGCGGTCTTCGGCGGGGATCTGCGACACCGCCGCGCGCAGCGTGCGGATGGTGGTGGCGATATAGCCGATGGCCACGTCTTCCAGGAATTTCTGGCGGTAGTACGACACGGTGGCCAGGGTGGCGGCCTGGGCCAGCAGCACCGCGCCCAGCACGAGCAGGATCAGGCGCGCCCGCAGCGAGCGCGGCAGCAGGAAACGGGTCAGGCGGCTCATGCGATCAGGGCGAGAAGCGGTAGCCGATGCCCCATACCGTCTGGATCCAGCGCGGCTGCTTGGGGTCGTCTTCGATGGCGCGGCGCAGGCGCAGGATGGCGATGTCGATGGCGCGGTCGTTGCGTTCGCCGCTGTCGTCGTCGCGCGCCAGCGCCAGCAGGCGCTCGCGCGACAACGGCTTGCCGGCGTTGCGCACCAGGGCCTCGAGCAGGTTGATTTCGCCGCCGGTCAGCTTCACCGGTTCGCCATCGCGCAGCAACTGGCGCATGGCCGGGTCGAACACGAACGGGCCGAAGGCCACCGGGGCGTCTTTTATCAGGGCCGACGGCCCGCGCTTGCGGCGCAGTACGGCTTCGATGCGGGCCAGCAGTTCGCGCGGGTCGAAAGGCTTGCCCAGGTAATCGTCGGCGCCGGCCTCCAGGCCGATGATGCGGTCGACGGCTTCGTCGCGGGCGGTCAGGAGGATGACGGGGATGTCTTCGCCCTGTTCGCGCAGGCGCCGACAGGCGTCGGCGCCGTCGCCGCCCGGCAGCATGCGGTCCAGCACCAGCAGGTCGGGCGCGTAGCGGGCGATGCGCGCGGCCAGGTCGCTGGCGTCGGGCGCCAGCAGGGTGTCGTAGCCGTGGCGGTTCAGGTAGTCGGCCAGCAGTTGCCGCAAGGCCGGGTCGTCGTCGACGACCAGCAGCTTGGTATGTGGGGTGTCCATGTCGCCATAGTGGCCGGGGAACCGGCCAGGGGCAAGAGGCAGGAAATGGATTGAAATATACCGTGGCGGCCCGGCGTTTCATTAAAATATGGTTCGAACCCCTGAGCCTGTTTAAGAACGTTTACAGATGTCCCGCTTCCCGGTCTTTACACTGATCCGTGTCATGACCCTGCGCGAATTCCACCGCAAGCGGGTATCCCGTCCCCTGATGGCGGGCGCGCTGGCCTGCAACATGGCCCTGGGCGCGTGCGCCACCCTGGATGGCCCGGTTTCCGACACCGCGCCCGCCGCGTCGGCGCCCGAGCCGGCCGCGGCGCCGGCCGACGCCCCCCGCCATGCCTGGGGCGACGATATCCAGCGCGCGGCCCGCGAAGGTATTTCGGTGCTGGCGCCGGCCCAGCCGCTGCCGGTGGCCCCGGCCACCGCGGCGCCATTGCGCGAGCTCGATCTCGACCCGGCGCCATGCCGGCTGCGGCCCGCCGAGGGCCTGACGGATGCCTCGCTGCAGCCCGCGCCCGGCGCCGCGCAGGCGGCCACCCCGACCGAATCCGCCACCGACCCGCAGGCCGACCTGGGCGAGCCGGCCGACCCGGCCGCCGCCGCGTCGTTGCCCATCGAGTGCGCCAACCTGTTTCCCGACGTTCCCCAGGTGCCGCAGCAGAATTACGCGTTCGGCCTGGAAACCCAGGACCCGGTGCCTACCGGTTCGGTCATGGTGGTGACGGGCGTCGCGCGGCCGGCCAACCCCTGGTTCTCGGCCGTGGGATCGCAGCAGGGGTTCGCCTATGGCGGCGGGCGCTGGACCTACCGCGACACGGCCGGGCCCACGGTGGCGCTGGGCAACCTGACCGCCAACGCGCCGATCTGGGGCAGCACGGTGCCCATCGGCGGGCTGCAGGTGTCCGACTGGAAGGGCGGCGCGCCGAATGTGCCCGAAGGCCGCCTGGCCTATTCGTCGTCGGTGGGCGTGCTGAACTACACCGATGCGGCGGCCACCTCCGGCGCCATCGACTATGGCGTCACGGCCGGCAGCGGCACCTTGCGCTACGGCCTGACGCCCACCGTCACGCTGGAAAGCCAGATGCAGACCGCGCCCGACCTGTCCACCCACGGCCTGGGCACGACCTACGCCGCCGGCGAACTGGGCACGTTCCAGGTGGGCGCCACGCAAAGCAGCTTCGACCACGTCAATGCCTGGCGCTACCGCTTCGGCTACAACGTCAATCTCACTGAATCGGTCAGCCTGGCCGTCACCAACGAGCAGATCGACGCCGGCTTCGGCGACCTGTCCCAGTACCGGGCCGGGGCGGCCGCGGCCCCGCGCATGCGCAACACGCTGGCGGCCGGGGTGCCGCTGCGGGGCTGGGGCACCCTGACGGGCACCTACACGGGCATGCGCGAAGGCGGCGTACCGGTGGAACAGCGCTTCGGCCTGCAGCACAGCATGCTGGTGGCGCCCAGCGTGCGCCTGGCGGTCGGCGCCGACCGCGATGTGGTGTCCGGCGACTACGAAATGCGCGCCGGCGTGACCATGCCCGTCGATGCCTTCGTGCGTGGCCGGTGGCTGCCGTGGTAGGGCGATTTCGGCGTGCCCGCGCCCCCGGGGTGCCAATGAAGCTTAAAATCGCCGCCATGACTTCCGTTATCCCCCATGTCTGACCCGCGCGCCCAGGACGTCCTGCAGCGCGTTTTCGGCTACGAATCCTTCCGCGGCGACCAGCAGGCCATCGTCGATCACGTCATCGGCGGCGGCGACGCGCTGGTGCTGATGCCCACCGGCGGCGGCAAGTCGCTGTGCTACCAGGTGCCCGCGCTGGTGCGCGAGGGCACCGGCGTGGTGGTGTCTCCCCTGATCGCGCTGATGCAGGACCAGGTCGACGCGCTGACCGAGCTGGGCGTGCGCGCCGCCTTCCTGAATTCCACCCAGGAATGGCGCGTGGCGCGCGACGTCGAGCAAGCCTTCCTGGCGGGCGAGCTCGACCTGCTGTACGTGGCACCCGAACGGCTGCTGACCGACCGCTGCTTGCAATTGCTGGAACGCGGCCGCATCGCCCTGTTCGCCATCGACGAGGCCCACTGCGTCTCGCAATGGGGCCACGATTTCCGTCCGGAATACCTGGGCTTGTCGATGCTGCACGAGCGCTGGCCGGACGTGCCGCGCATCGCCCTGACGGCCACCGCCACCGCCACCACCCGCGTCGAGATCGCGCAGCGCCTGGCGCTGGACGATGCCCGGCATTTCGTGGCCAGCTTCGACCGGCCCAATATCCGCTACCGCATCGTCGAAAAGAACGAGGTGCGGCGTCAGTTGCTGGACCTGATCCGCTCCGAGCACGAGGGCGAATCGGGTGTGGTGTACTGCCTGTCGCGCGCCCGCGTCGAGGAAACCGCCGATTTCCTGTGCCAGAACGGCATCAACGCCTTGCCGTACCATGCCGGGCTCAACGCCGCCGTGCGCGCCGCCAACCAGTCGCGTTTCCTGCGCGAAGACGGCATCGTCATGGTGGCCACGATCGCGTTCGGCATGGGCATCGACAAACCCGACGTGCGTTTCGTGGCGCACATCGACCTGCCGAAATCGGTCGAGGGCTACTATCAGGAAACCGGCCGCGCCGGCCGCGACGGGCTGCCGGCCACGGCCTGGCTGGCCTACGGCCTGCAAGACGTGGTGCAGCAGCGCCGCATGATCGACGAGTCCCAGGGCGACGAGGCCTATCGCCGCCGCCTGGGCCAGCAGCTCGATGCCATGCTGGGTCTGTGCGAAACGGTCGAATGCCGGCGCGTGCGCCTGCTGGCGTATTTCGGCCAGACCATCACTGCTTGCGGCAATTGCGACGTCTGCCTGGAACCGCCCCAGGCCTGGGACGGCACCGTGGCCGCGCAAAAGGTGCTGTCGGCGGTGTACCGTCTGTGGAAAGAGCGCGGCCAGCGTTACGGCGCCGGCCACATCATCGACATCCTGCGCGGCAAGGTCACCGACCGTATCAACCAGCATGGCCACGACACGCTCAGCGTCTTCGGCATCGGGCAGGACCTGTCCGACACGGCCTGGCGCGGGGTGCTGCGCCAATTGCTGGCCCAGGGGCTGCTGACGGTGGATTCCGAAGGCTACGGCACGTTGGCCCTGACCGAAGGCAGCCGCGCCGTGCTCAAGGGCGAGCGCCAGCTGATGCTGCGGCGCGAATCCGAGAAGAAGCCCCGCAGCGCCAAGTCCGGCGGCCGCGCCCGCGCCGCCGCGGTCGAATTGCCGGTCGAGGCCCAGCCGCTGTTCGAAGCCCTGCGCAACTGGCGCGGCGAAGTGGCCAAGAGCCACGGCGTGCCGGCCTACGTGATCTTCCACGACGCCACGTTGCGCGAAATCGCGCTGGCCCGGCCCGGGTCCATGGCCGAGCTGGGGCATATCAACGGCGTGGGGGCGCGCAAGCTGGAAGCCTACGGCGACGATATCCTGCAGCTGGTGGCCTGAAGCGCAAACCCCGCCGCGTAGTACTACGCGGCGGGGTTTGCGCTTATTGTTTTCGCTTATTTATTGAACAGTTCGCCGCTGCCCGACGGGGGTGCCAGGCCCAGGTGCCGCCAGGTGGTCTGCGTGGCCATGCGGCCGCGCGGCGTGCGCTGCAGGTAGCCGTGCTGGATCAGGTACGGTTCGATGACGTCTTCGATGGTGTCGCGTTCTTCGCCGATGGCCGCGGCCAGGCTGTCCACGCCCACCGGGCCGCCGTCGAACTTGTGGATGATGGCTTCCAGCAATTTGCGGTCCATCAGGTCGAGGCCCTGGGGGTCGACTTCCAGCATGGCCAGCGCGCGGCCGGCCGAATCGGCGTCGATGGTGCCCTGCGATTTCACCTGGGCATAGTCGCGCACCCGCCGCAGCAGGCGGTTGGCGATGCGCGGCGTGCCGCGCGAGCGCCGCGCCACTTCGGTGGCGCCATCGGGCGTGATCTCGGCATGGAGCAGGCCGGCGCTGCGCGTGACGATGCGGGCCAGGTCGTCGGCGTTGTAGAACTCCAGCCGCGACACGATGCCGAAGCGGTCGCGCAGCGGGTTGGTGAGCATGCCGGCGCGCGTGGTGGCGCCCACCAGCGTGAAAGGCTGCAGGTCCAGCTTGACGCTGCGGGCGGCCGGGCCTTCGCCGATCAGGATGTCGATCTGGAAGTCTTCCAGCGCGGGGTACAGGATTTCCTCGACCACTGGCGACAGGCGATGGATCTCGTCGATGAACAGGACGTCGTCTTTTTCCAGGTTGGTCAGCAGCGCCGCCAGGTCGCCCGGGCGTTCGAGCACGGGCCCGGAAGTCTGGCGCAATTGCACACCCATTTCGTGGGCGATGATGTGCGCCAGCGTGGTCTTGCCCAGCCCGGGCGGGCCGAACAGCAGCACGTGGTCCAGCGCCTCGCCGCGCTTGCGGGCGGCGGCGATGAAGATCTCGAGCTGTTCGCGGGCGCGCTGCTGGCCGACGTATTCCTGCAGCGCCTTGGGCCGCAGGGCGCGCTCGATCGATTCTTCGTTGGGCGACACCGGTTGCGGCGTCACCAGACGGGGGGCGTCGGGCAGGGAGGAAAGCGAGTCGGACTGGATGGCCATAAGCGGAAACGGGACTGGCGGCAAGGCAAGACGGGACGCAAGCCAGCGCAAGCATCGTACACCACGGGGCGGCGGGTGGAAACGCCGGGGCGGCTGGCGTTTCGTTCTTGGGGATGGCGGGAGGGGGGAGTTGGGCTTTTGGGGGGCGTGAGGTTGAGGGTTCTTGCCCCGTCCCGCGCCGCCCGAGCAGGCGCAGGCGGCGAAGTCGGGCGGGCTCGGGCGCGACACCAGGCGCCCGAGGCCTGCTACGCAGGCTTCCCCGCCCTCCAATTCGCCGCCTGCGCCTACCCGGGCGGCGCGGGACTACGTTGGCGCGAGCTTGGAGCGTTGTCGCTGTGGGTGGTGTCCTGCCGAGCCTTAGGTGTCAGACATCCCGTCCTTTCCTCATCGCTCCTCCTTAGGTGTCAGACACCCGTACGAGACGCCCTGGGCCAGCCCGCTACGTCACTGGGTGTCTGACATCCCATCTTTTCCCCCATCCCAAGACCCAAGACCGCCAGGCATCTCAAGAATGCCAACTGGCGATATCATGCACCGATCCGCCATTTTCCCCGGAAGAACCCTCATGCCCGCCACCTTGCCCACCTACGAAGACGTCGTCCGCGCCAGCGAAATCCTGGCGGGGGTGGCGCACCGCACGCCGGTGCTGACGTCGTCCACCGCCGATGCCTTGACCGGGGCCCAGGTATTTTTCAAGTGCGAAAACTTCCAACGCATGGGCGCGTTCAAGTTTCGCGGCGGCTACAACGCCATTTCCCGGCTCAGCCCGTCGCAGCGCGAGGCGGGGGTGGTGACGTTCTCGTCGGGCAACCACGCGCAGGCCATTGCGCTGGCCGCGCGCCTGCTGGGTGTGCGGGCCACCATCATCATGCCGCACGACGCCCCGGCGGCCAAGCGCGCCGCCACCGAAGGCTACGGCGGCCACGTGGTGACCTACGACCGCTATGCCGACGACCGCGAGGCCGTGGCGCGCCGTATTCAGGAAGAAACCGGCGCCACCCTGATCCCGCCTTACGACCATATCGACGTCATCGCCGGCCAGGGCACCGCCGCCAAAGAGCTGTTCGAGGAAGTCGGCCCGCTGGACGTCCTGTTCGTCTGCCTGGGCGGCGGCGGCCTGCTGGCGGGGTCGGCCCTGTCGGCGCACGCCCTGAGCCCCGGCTGCCAGGTCTACGGGGTCGAGCCCGAGGCCGGCAACGACGGCCAGCAGTCGCTGCGCAAGGGCGAGATCGTGCGCATCGCCACGCCCAAGTCGCTGGCCGACGGGGCGGTCACCACGCACCTGGGCCAACTGACATTTCCGGTGATCCAGCAGCGGGTCGCAGACATCGTCACCGTCACCGATGCCCAATTGGTCGATACCATGAAATTCTTCGCCGAACGCATGAAGATGGTGGTCGAGCCCACCGGCTGCCTGTCGGGCGCTGCCGCGCTGCAGCGCGTGGTGGCCGTGCCGGGCAAGCGGGTCGGGGTCATCATCAGCGGCGGCAACGTCGACCTGGCCCATTACGCCAACCTGCTGGCGAGTTGAGCGCCAGCCCTTGCGGGCGCGGGCGGCGCACGGCAGAATGCCCCTACTGGCTAGTCAGAACAGGGGCAGCAGCATGCGTATCCTGCTCATCGGCGGTACCGGCTTCATCGGCCGGCACGTGGCGGCCCGGCTCGCGGGCAGCGGACACGTCCTCATCGTTCCCACGCGCCGCTACGGCCGTGGCCGCGACCTGCAACTATTGCCCACCGTCACGCTGATCGAAGCCGATGTGCACGACGATGCCGCGCTCGACCGCCTGCTGCACGAATGCGACGCGGTCATCAACCTGGTCGGGGTCTTGCACGGCGGCCGGGGCAATCCTTATGGCGCGGGCTTCGCGCGCGCGCACGTGCAACTGCCGCAGCGCATCGCCCAGGCTTGCCGCCGCCGCGGCGTGCGACGCCTGCTGCACATCAGCGCCCTGGGGGCCGATCCGGCCGGGCCCAGCATGTACCTGCGTTCCAAGGGCGACGGCGAAGCCGCCCTGCGCGCGGCCTTCGCCGACTGGCCCCAAGGCGCCTGCACCATTTTCCGGCCCTCGGTGGTCTTCGGGGCCGACGACCACCTGACCACCCTGTTCGCGCGGCTGGCGCGCTGGCTGCCGGCGATTCCGCTGGCCGGTGCCGGTGCGCGCATGCAGCCGGTGTATGTGCGCGACGTCGCCGCCGCGCTGCAGGCCGCGCTGGCCAATCCGCATACCGCGGGCGGCACTTACGAACTGGGCGGCCCGCAAGTGTATGCGCTGGGCGACATCGTGCGCCTGTGCGCCGCCTGGAGCGGCCACCCGCGGCCGGTCTGGGCCCTGCCCATGGGCATCGGCCGCCTGCAGGCGCTGGCCTTCGAATGCCTGCCGGGCGACCCGCTGGTCTCGCGCGACAACCTGGCGTCGCTGACGGTCGACAATGTGTGTTCGGGGCCGATGGCGCCTGAACTGGGCGTGGTGCCCACCAGCATGGAAGCCGTGGTGCCCGGCTACCTGAAAACCGGCGGGTGAGGCGCGCCCCGGGCGGCTAGCGTACCAGCGCCTTCAACGCCAGGCGGATGCCGTCCGATACGCTGGTGCCTTCGGGCAGCTTCTTGAGCGCGGCCTGCGATTCCTTGTCCGAATAGCCCAGCGCCAGCAGTGCATTCAGGATGTCGGCCTGGCTGTCGGGGATCGCGTGCGCCGTGGCGCCGATGTCGGCCCCCAGCTTGCCGCGCATTTCCAGCAGCAGGCGTTCCGCCGTTTTCTTGCCGATGCCGGGCACGCGCGTCAGGCGGCCCGATTCTTGCAGCGTGATGGCCTGCGCCAGGTCGCCCACCGACAGGCCCGACAGCACCGCTAGCGCGGTGCGCGCGCCGATGCCGCTGACCTTGATCAGTTCGCGGAACGCGCCGCGCTCGCTGGCCGTGGCGAAGCCGTACAGGATGTGCGCGTCTTCGCGCACCGTCAGGTGCGTGTACAGCGTGACCCGGGCGCCCGTGTCGGGCAGGGCGTACAGCGTGCTCATGGGCACTTCGAGGTCATAGCCCACGCCGTTGACGTCCACGCACAGCGTGGGCGGCAATTTCTCGATCAGGGTTCCGGTGATGCGTCCGATCATGGTGCAAGTGCCAAGCGAATAGAGAGGGGCGCGCGGCGCGCGCCTGCGGGCATTCTAAACGTTGTGCGGGCCGGCGGGCGTCAGCCCACCAGCCGGCCGCCGCGCAGACGCGTCCCGCCAAGGCCCGCCGCGGCGGACAGGCTGCCCAGCCGGGCCTGCAGCGGCCCGACGTGGGCATGGCAGATGGCGCAGGCCAGCGCGTCGGCCGAGTCGGGGGCCGGGGTGCCGTCCAGCGACAGCAGCCGCTGCACCATCATCTGCACCTGTTCCTTGGCCGCGCGGCCGGTGCCCACCACGGCTTTCTTGATCTGCAGCGCGGTGTACTCGTGCACCGCCAGCTGGCTGTCGGCCAGGGCGCACAGCGCCGCGCCGCGCGCCTGCCCCAGCAGCAGGGTCGAGGCCGGGTTGGTGTTCAGGAAGACGATTTCCAGCGCGGCCACGTCGGGGCGGGTGTCGCGTGCGACCTGGCGCAGGTTGTCCAGGATGACTTTCAGGCGTTCCGGTAGCGGCAGCGCCGGCGGCACCACGATGGTGCCGCTGGCCACGTAGCGCAGCCGCATGCCTTCGGCATCGATCACGCCGAAGCCGGTGCGGCGCAGGCCGGGGTCGATGCCCAGAACGCGCATCAGTGGCGGAAGTGGCGCGTGCCGGTCAGCACCATGGCGATGCCGTGCTCGTCGGCCGCCGCGATGACTTCGTCGTCGCGCATGCTGCCGCCAGGCTGGATCACGCAGGTGGCGCCCGCCGCCACCACCACGTCCAGGCCGTCGCGGAACGGGAAGAACGCATCCGACGCCACGGCCGACCCCTGCAGGGTCAGGCCGGCGTTCTCGGCCTTGATGGCGGCGATGCGGGCCGAATCGACGCGGCTCATCTGGCCCGCGCCCACGCCCAGCGTCATGCCGTCGCTGGCGAACACGATGGCGTTCGACTTGACGTACTTGGCCACTTTCCAGGCGAAGGCCAGGTCGTTCAGTTCCTGCTCGGTGGGCTGGCGCCGCGTCACGACCTTCAGCGCATCGCGCGGCACGTTGTAGGCATCGGGCGTCTGCACCAGCCAGCCGCCGCCCACCCGCTTGATGTCGAACGCGTTGTGGCCGGTGCCCGCGGGTACTTCCAGCACCCGCACGTTCTTCTTGGCCGCCAGCACCGCCAGCGCGGCGCCGTCGTAGGCCGGCGCCAGCAGGACTTCCAGGAACTGGCCGCTGACCGCCTCGGCGGTGGCGGCGTCCACCGGGCGGTTGAAGGCGATGATGCCGCCGAAGGCCGAGGTGGGGTCCGTCTTGAAGGCCTGCTGGTAGGCTGCCAGCGTGCCCGGCGCCACGGCCACGCCGCACGGGTTGGCGTGCTTGACGATGACGCAGGCCGGCGTGTCGAAGCTGCGCACGCATTCCCAGGCGGCGTCGGCGTCGGCGATGTTGTTGTACGACAGTTCCTTGCCCTGCAGCTGGCGGTAGTTGCCCAGCAGGCCGGCCGGGCGGTTCGCGTCGACGTAGAAAGCCGCTTTCTGGTGCGGGTTCTCGCCATAACGCAAGACCTGCGCCTGTTGCACTTGCAGGGTCAGCGTGCGCGGCCAATCTTCACGCGCCGGCGCGGCGTCCTGCGCGGGGGCGGGTTCGGCCAGGCTGGTCAGGTAGCCGGCGATGGCGCCGTCGTAGGCGGCGGTGTGGGCGTAGGTCTTGGCGGCCAGTTCCAGGCGCAGCGCATACGAGGTGCTGCCGCCCCGGTCCATTTCGGACAGCACGCGGGAATAGTCGGCCGGGTCGATCACGACCGTGACCCCGCCGGCGTCGGTGCCGTGGTTCTTGGCGGCGGCGCGCAGCATCGCCGGCCCGCCGATGTCGATGTTCTCGACCGCGTCGGCGAAGCTGCAGCCGGGGCGGGCAATGGTTTCGCGGAACGGGTACAGGTTCACCACCAGCATGTCGATGCGGTCGATGCCGTGCTGCGCGATGGTGTCCAGGTGCTCGGCGCTGTCGCGGCGCGCCAGCAGGCCGCCGTGGATTTTCGGGTGCAGCGTCTTGACCCGGCCGTCGAGGATCTCGGGCGAGCCCGTGTGGGCGGCGACTTCGGTGACATCCAGGCCGGATTCGGCCAGCAGGCGGGCGGTACCGCCGGTGGACAGCAAGCGCACGCCCCGCGCGGCCAGGGCGCGGGCGAATTCGACGATGCCGGTCTTGTCGGACACCGAGAGCAGGGCAGTTTCGATTTTCATGGTCGGACAGCGGAAATGAAGGAAAGCGGTCGGGGGCGCAAGGCGCGCTCAGGGCTGGATGTTGTGCGCCTGCAGCTTCTTGCGCAGCGTGTTGCGGGTGATGCCCAGCATTTCAGATGCCCGCGACTGGTTGCCGCCCGCGCGTTGCAGCGCGACTTCGAGCACCGGGCGTTCGACGCAACGCATCACCATGTCCCACATGTCGTGGGGCTCGGAGTCGCCCAAGTCTTCGAAATAGCGCTCCAGGCTGGCGCGCACGCAGTCTTCCAGGACATCTTTCTTGCTCATGAGTACAGATATTTATAGTTAGTGGTGAAGGGGCGGGTCACGCCGCCAGCAGGGGGCGCGCGGCGGTGGCCGGGGATGCCGGCCCGCCGCGCGCAAGTTCGTCGAACCACCCGGACACGGCCAGCCATTGCTCGCGCGTGTTGTCGATGCGGTTCATGCGGTCGCGGAACGGGTCCGCGCCCGGCAGGCCTTCCACGTACCAGCCGATGTGCTTGCGCGCCGAGCGCACGCCGGTGTGCTCGCCATAGAAGCGGTAGTGGTCGTCCAGGTGTTCGAGCAGCAGGTCGCGCATTTCTTCGTACGAAGGGGGCGCCAGCGTCTCGCCCGTGCGCAGGTAGTGGTCGATTTCGCGGAAGATCCAGGGGCGGCCCTGGGCCGCCCGGCCGATCATGACCGCGTCCGCGCCAGTGTAATCCAGGACCTGGCGGGCCTTCTCGGGAGAATCGATGTCGCCGTTGGCGATGACGGGGATGGTCAATGCCGCCTTGACCGCGCGGATGGTGTCGTATTCGGCCTGGCCCGTGTACAGGTCGGCGCGGGTGCGCCCGTGCAGGGCCAGGGCGGCGATGCCGGCGTCCTGGGCTTGCCGCGCCACGCGCAGCGCGTTGCGGTGCTCGCGATCCCAGCCGGTGCGGGTCTTCAGAGTGACGGGTACGCCCAGCGGGGCGCAGGCGGCCACCACGGCATCCAGGATGCGCGCGACCAGGTCTTCGTCGCGCAGCAGGGCCGAGCCCGACGCCAGGTTGCACACCTTCTTCGCCGGGCAGCCCATGTTGATGTCGATGATGCGCGCGCCGCGGGCGGCGTTGAAGGCGGCCGCCTCGGCCATCATGGCGGGGTCGGCGCCCGCGATCTGCACCGCCACCGGGGCGATCTCGCCGTCGTGGTTGAGGCGGCGCGAAGTCTTGACGCTGTCCCACAGGCGCGGGTTGCTGGCGGCCATCTCGGACACCGCATACCCCGCTCCCAGCCGCTTGCACAACTGGCGGAACGGACGGTCGGTCACCCCCGCCATGGGGGCGACCAATACGTTGTTGGAGAGGGTCCAGGGGCCGATGCGCATGGACGGATTTTACCCGCCTTCATGCGGCCCCTTTTGATGGCCGCCTGTCGCGGCGGGGGCCTAAGCGCGCAAACCCTGCAGCAGGTGGCGCGCCAGGGGGGCGCGCAACGGAGCGGCCAGGTCCAGGGCCAGCAGGCCCAGCCCGCAGGCGTGCTCGACCGGCACCAGGCCGGTGGCGAAGGCGCGCGGCATCAGGTCGGTCAGGCCGGCGGTGATCCAGCGGTCGGCTTGGCGGGCACGGGCGAAATCGGCCAGCGCGGCGGTGGGGTCGGCGGCCGGGTCGGCCAGCCAGTCCGCCAGCCCCTGGGCCAGGCGGGCGGCGTCGCGCAGCCCCAGGTTCAGGCCCTGTCCGGCCACCGGGTGCAGGGTCTGCGCCGCGTTGCCGATGGCCGCCAGGCGGCCCTGGGCCAACGCCCGGCGCGCGCTCAGCGCCAGCGGGAAGACATGGCGCGGCGCCTGGCTGGACAGCCGCCCCAGCCGCGTGCCGAAGGCGGTGCTCAGGGCCGCCGAAAAGGCCGCGTTGTCCAGTTGCGCCAGCTCGGCGGCGCGCGCGGGCGCGCTGCACCACACCACCGAATAGGCCTGCGCCTGCTGCGGATGCGGCAGCAGGGCCAGCGGCCCTTCGCGGGTGAAGCGTTCCCAGGCCCAGCCGGGGCGGGGCAGGGTGGCCTGCGCGCTGGTGATGACCGCGTGCTGGCCGTATTCGCGGCGCAGGTCGGCGGCGCCGCTGCCGTCCGACAGCACGGCGACGCCGCAATGCAGTTCGGTGTCGCCCTGGCGTATGGCCAGGCCCCGGCCGTCCTGGTTGTGCACGCGGGCGGGCGGGCCCTGCAGCACGGTCACGCCGCTGGCGGCCACCCGCGCCTGCAGCGCGGCGTGCAGGTCGGCGTACGCGACCACGCTGCCCAGGCGCGGCACCTGGAAGTCGTCGCACCGGATCACGGTGCTGCCCAGCCGCCCGCGTTGCGACACATGCACCTGGCGAATGTCGGCGGCCCGGCCGGGCCAGGCCTGCAGCGATTCGAGCAGCACCCGGCTGCCGTGGTTCAGCGCCAGCACGCGCGGGTCGGCGGACGGAATGGCCGCCGGCCCCGCCGCGGCCGGCGGGGCGCCGGCCAGCAGGGCGATGCGCTGCGGCCGCGGCGCATGCCGCGCCAGCAGCAGCGCCAGCACGTGGCCCACCGGGCCCGCGCCCAGGATGGCGATGTCGTACACAGGCTGAGTCATGCTGGAATTCTACCGTCCACTACAATCGCAGGCGTCCGATCTTCGCTGGCGCTTCGCCGCGCTTTCCGTTCCGTGTCCGATATGTCGTCAGCCCAGTCCGCCGTCCCCGATTCCCTGTCCCGCCCGCGCAATAAACTCGTGCTGGGCCTGCTGGCCTGTTTCCTGGGCTGGCTGGGGGTGCACTGGTGGTACCTGGGCCGCCGCTACGCCTGGCTGGTGACGCTGGCGGTGTGCGCCTGCCTGGTGGCGGCATCGCAGTTTCCGGTGTGGTACGACAACCCGGCTTTTTTCCTGGTCTTCATCCCGATGGTCGACGGGTTCATCGAAGGCGTGGTGTTCAGCCTGATGCCGGACGAGAAATTCGACCGCCTCTACAACCCCGGCCGCGGGCGCGTCACGCACACCGGCGTCGGGCCGGTGCTGGTGGCCATCGCGGGCACGCTGGTGGGATCCATCGCCGGCATGTTCGCCATCGCGATGGTGGTGGTGTACACCTGGATCGCGATGGGCTGGCTGGACGGGTACGTGTTCTAGGGCCGGCCCGGCCGGCGAGCCAGGCCCGCCGCGCTCATTCCCGCATCAGCGCCTCGATCTCGCGCGCTTCTACCGGCACGCCGCGGGTGATCAGTTCGCAGCCTTCTTCGGTGACCAGCGCGTCGTCCTCGATGCGGATGCCGATATCCCAGAACTTGCGCGGCACGTCGTCGCCCGCCCGCACGTAGATGCCCGGCTCGATGGTCAGCACCATGCCGGGCGCCAGCGTGCGCCAGGGCCGCTCTTCGCCGGCGGCGGCCGGGTCCCGGTAGTCGCCCGCGTCGTGCACGTCCAGCCCCAGCCAGTGGCCGGTGCGGTGCATGTAGAAGCGCGTGTAGGCACCCGATTCGATCACCCCGTCCAGCGACCCCTGCAGCAGGCCTTCGTCGAGCATGCCCTGGGCCAGCACGCGCACCGCGGCATCGTGCGCATCGTTCCAGTTGCGTCCCGGCGCCGTCGCCCGCACGGCTGCGTCCTGCGCGGCCGCGGTCAGGTCGTACAGCGCGCGCTGCGGGCCGCTGAAGCGGCCGTCGGCCGGAAAAGTGCGGGTGATGTCGGACGCGTAGCTGTCGTATTCGCAGCCGGCGTCGATCAGCACCAGCTCGCCTTCGCGCAGCACTGCGTCGCCCGCGGCGTAATGCAGCACGCAGGCATTGGCGCCGGCCGCCACGATGCTGGGGTAGGCCGGCGCCTGCGCGCCGTGGCGCCGGAACTCGTACAGCAGCTCGGCTTCCAGTTCGTATTCGCGCAGCCCTGGCCGCGCGGCCCGCATCGCGCGCGCGTGGGCGCCGGCCGAAATGCGGGCGGCGTGGCGCATGGCGGCGATCTCGCTGGCATCTTTCACCAGCCGCATGTCGGCCAGCACGGGCCGCAGGTCGTGGATGCGCTGGGGCGGCTGGCGCCGGCCGCGGCCCTGCTGTTCGGCCTCGGCCAGCCAGCGCCGCAGCTTGCGCTGCACCGGGCCCGCCGCCGCGAAGGCGCGGTACAGGGCCGGCTGGTCCAGCAGCAGCGCCGGCATCAGTTCGTCCAGTTCGTCGATCGCATGGGCTTCGTCGATGCCGTAGCGCTGCACCGCCACCTCGGGCCCGCACCGGTAGCCTTCCCAGATTTCCTGTTCGGGATGCCTGGCGCGGCAGAACAGGATGGCCCGGTCGAAGGCCCCGGCTACCAGCACCAGCCACGCTTCCGGCTCGGTGAAGCCGGTCAGGTAGTAAAAGTCGCTATCGTGGCGGTACGGATACTCGGTATCGCGGTTGCGCACGGCGTGCGGCGCGGTGGCCAGCACGGCGATGCCGCCGCCGGCGGCGCGCAGGTGTGCCAGCAGGCGCCGGCGGCGGTCGGCGAAGGGGGCGATGTCGTCGGAAGGCAGGCTCATGGCGGGCAGGCCAGGGCGGGCGCAAGGGCCCCCCTCGCAGGGCGGGAAACAGGGCTACTTTACCGCGACGGCGCGCTGGCGGGCGGGCGGGACGCCTGCTACAATCCGCGCCACTGTCATTGGGGAGTAGCCATCCTTTGAATCCCCAAAGGAGTCAGCGTCAACAGACTTGGTGGTTTCGTACCCCATGGCGCTGACGGTTCCCGTGCGGCGGCCCTGCCCGCAGCCCGGTCCAGCCAGGCGAGACCTTTGGCCACGATGCGTTCACCCCAGCCGGGCGAGCCGCGTCGTCGTGCCATTGGTGTCTGCTCGTCCGGCCATGCGTCATGCTGCTCACCCTGTCCCTGTTTTTCTTGTCGGCGCTGGTCATCTACTTCGCCTGCGAATACTTCGTCAACGGCATCGAGTGGGTCGGCCATCGCCTGAGCCTGGGCGCCACCGCCACGGGCACCGTGCTGGCGGCCTTCGGCACGGCCCTGCCCGAAAGTGCCGTCACCTTCATGGCAGTCGTGTTCGGCACCACCCCCGAACAAAAAGACATCGGCGTGGGGGCCGCCATGGGCGGGCCGCTGGTGCTGGCCACGGTGGCCTACGCCGTGGTGGGGCTGGCGCTCTGGCGCGGGGGCCGCAGCGCCGCCCGCATCAATGCCGACCAGCATCGCCTGGCGCGCGACCAGGCCTGGTTCATGGGTGTGTTCGTGGTCAAGGTCGGCCTGGGCCTGCTGGCCTTTGCCTGGAAGCCCTGGCTGGGGCTGCTGTTCCTGGGCGTGTACGCGCTGTACGTCAAGCGCGAGTTGTCCAGCGACGAGGCCTGTCTGGATTGCGAAGACCTGGAACCCCTGAAGCTGCGCCCGCGCGACGGCAATCCGTCCATGGCCTGGGCCTGTACCCAGACGCTGCTGGCGCTGGTGGTGATTGCCGGCGCCTCGCATGTGTTCGTGCGCCAGATCGAACTGCTGGGCATCGCCCTGGGCGCCTCGCCCCACGTGGCGGCGCTGCTGCTGGCGCCGGTGGCCACGGAACTGCCCGAGATCATGAACGCCCTGATCTGGGTGCGCCAGGGCAAGGAACGCCTGGCGCTGGCGAATATTTCCGGGGCCATGATGATCCAGGCCACCATTCCCAGCGCCCTGGGCATTTTCATGACCCCGTGGCTGCTCGACGGCCCGCTGCTGGCGGCAGGCGGCTTCACGCTGCTGTCGATCGCGCTGCTGTGGCTGCGATTCCGCCGCGCCGGCATGAGCGTGCCGGCCCTGTCCACGGTGGGCGGTTTTTATGGATTGTTCGCCGTGTACCTGGGCTGGCATTTCGCGCGCTGAAGCGCCGCCGCGGCGCCAGGGCGCGCATGCGCCGCGAAGATCGGGAAAACCCTTGTTCTTCGCGGCAAATGCGCGTAAAATCAATACGTTTACATCATACGGAGTTGTTCTGTGAATACCGATTCCGGCGACAGTAGTCGATCTTGCATCGACGTCGCTGCCTGACAGGATCCACGCAGAATCTCCTGCCGCATCCTGCCAGTGCAGGGTGCGGTATGTTGCGGCAGGTTCTCTGCCGCGGCTTCCCACCAAAACCGCCAGAACCGTTGCTGTGTCATCGCAGCCCGCCTCGGTGCGCGCCTGTTCGCGCCCCGCTGCGTGCCGCTGCGATGGCGCGTGCGCATTCGCACGAACGCTCCTCGCTTTACGGGAGGCTGCCATGCGTTTATTCGACCTGTTCCTGCGCCGTGCCGGGGTGGACCGCACCAGTTCGCTCAATCGTCGCCACGGTACGTCGCGCCTGACCGTCGTGTGTCCGCGCGACGCGCTGGGCGCGGTGCGCAAGCAGATCTGCCTGGATTTCGGCGCCGCCGGCATCGACGTGGCCCAGTTCCAGATCGATTCCAGCCGCGATGCCGATTTCGCCTCGGCCTGCATCACCGTCAATTGTCCGCCCGAGCTGCGTCCCGAGCTCATGTCCCAGGCGCGCCGCCTGCGCGCCAATCCGGCCGTGCGCCACGTGCATTTCGGCGCCACCGCCGGCGCCACCGTCGACGCCTGACCCCGCCACGCCACGGGCGGCGCGGCTCTACTACAATGACCCTTCGGGGCCCGGCTTGGCCGGGCCCGTTTCTTGTCAGGTTTATCGGATTTGTCAGGTTTCTCGGATTTCGGCATGGATCGGCTCGGCTGGCTCGTACCGTGGGAATTTTCCCCGACCCTGGTCGCCGCTTTCGTGGTGGCCATCGTGCTGTTCGTGCGCGGCCAGCGCGTGCATCGCGTCGGCAAGGCGCGCCAGGTCCTGTTCTGGGCCGGCATGGTGCTGCTGTACCTGTCGTTGCACACGCGGGTGGACTACTACGCCGAACGCATGTTCTTCATCCACCGCATCCAGCACCTGGTGCTGCACCACCTGGGGCCGCTGCTGGTCATGGCGGCCTTTCCCGGGCAAGTCATGCGGGCCGGCCTGCCCATGGCCTGGCGCCTGCGCCTGCGCGACTTCCAGCGCACGGCGGGCGGCCGGGCGCTGGTGGCGGTGCTGACCAACAAGTATTTCGTTCCGGCGCTGTTCGTGTTCCTGGTGCTGGTCTGGCTGATCCCGTCGGTGCAGTTCTATTCGATGCTCGACTGGCGGCTGTATCGCCTGATGAACTGGTCGGTGGTGATCAGCGGCTTCATGTACTGGAACCTGATCCTCGACCGGCGGCCCAGCCCGCCGGCCGCCATGAGCCCCGGCGGCCGGGTCATCTCGCCGGTGCTGACCATGGCGCCCCAAATGGTGGCCGGCGCGGTCATCGCTTTCACCGAATCCGATATCTATCCGCTGTTCGAGCTGTGCGGCCGCGCCATCGCCATGTCGGCCCAGACCGACCAGACCATCGGCGGCCTTACCATGTGGATCCCGGCCGCCATGGTGGAAGTCTTCGGCCTGATGGTGGCGCTGGGCACGTTGATGCGGTTGTCCGGCAAGGGCCGCCTGCGGCCCGAAGACCGCCAGGCGCGCGCCCGCGCGAAACAGGCGGGTGGGCACAACAATGGCGTCGACGGGGCCGTGGCCAGTTCCTGACGCGGCCCGGGCCCGCCGGGCCCGGCTACTGGGCTACCAGGCCGTGGTACTTGCGCCCCAGCGCCACGGTGGCCTGGAACATCCCCGCCTTGCTGCCACAGTCGTAGCGTTGCCCCTGGTAGCGGTGCGCGTACACCGGCCGTTGCGCCATCAGGGCCGCGATGCCGTCGGTCAGCTGGATTTCATTGCCGGCGCCGATGCGCGTGGCGCGCAGGTGGTCGAAGATGCTGGCTTCCAGTACGTAGCGTCCCACCACGGCCAGGGTAGACGGGGCCTCTTCGGGGGCCGGCTTCTCGACGATGTGGGTGATGCGGGCGGTGCGGTCGTCCAGCGGGCGCGCCGCCACGATGCCGTACTTGCGGGTGTCTTCGCGCGGCACGTCCTGCACGCCCAGCACGCTGGCGTCCTGCGCATGAGCGGTGTCGATCAGTTGCTTCAGCACGGGCGTGTCGGCGTCGATCAGGTCGTCGGCCAGCAGCACGGCAAAGGGCTCGTCGCCCACCGCCGGGGCGGCCGTCAGCACGGCGTGGCCCAGCCCCAGCGGGGCGGCCTGGCGGATGTACAGGCAGTTCACGTGCGACGGCAGGATGCCGCGCACCATCGCCAGCAGTTCGTGCTTGCCTTTGCTTTCCAGGTCGGCTTCCAGTTCGGGCGCCGAGTCGAAGTGGTCTTCGATGGCGCGCTTGTTGCGGCCGGTGACGAAAATCAGGTCGGTGATGCCGGCGGCCACGGCTTCCTCGACGGCATATTGGATCAGCGGCTTGTCGACCACCGGCAGCATTTCCTTGGGCATGGCCTTGGTGGCCGGCAGAAAGCGGGTGCCCATTCCTGCGACAGGAAAAACGGCTTTGCGGATTGGGCGCATGAGAACCTCGGGTAGAAAATTGAACGGACGGCCAAAACTTTTGCTGGCGGTCGCTATCATATTGCCATGAACCGCAGGCATACGATATCCAGGTATCCCATTGTGAACCGCGCCCTGGCCGGGGCCCTGAGCCTGGCCCTGGCTCTGCCCCTGGCGCCGGCCGTGGCCCAGCCCGTGGGCCTGCCGTCGATGGGCGCGGCGTCGTCGGCCGACCTGTCGCCGGCGCTGGAACGCCAGCTGGGCGAGGCTATCATGGCCCAGGGCCGGCGCGACCCGACCTACATCAACGATCCCGAGCTCACCCAGTACCTGAGCACCATGGGCCGCAAGCTGGCGGCCTATGCCCCCGGCACCGTACCCGATGTCGAAATGTTCGGCGTGCGCGATCCCGAAATCAACGCGTTCGCCATGCCCGGGGGCTTCATCGGCGTCAACAGCGGCCTGATCGTCTCGTCTTCCAGCGAATCCGAGCTGGCCTCGGTGCTGGCCCACGAAATCGGCCACGTCGTGCAGCGCCACATTGCCCGCGGCATGACCCAGCAAAGCCAGAACAGCGTCGTCATGATGGCCAGCATGGCGGCTGCCCTGCTGGCGGCGCTGGCCGGCGGCGGGGGCAACCTGGCCATGGGCGTGGCCGCGTTCGGCCAGGCTGCCGCCATCAACCGGCAACTGGGCTTTTCCCGCGATGCCGAGCGCGAGGCCGACCGTGCCGGCTTCCAGATGCTGACCAAGGCCGGCTACGACCCGAACGGCATGGTGCGCATGTTCTCGCGGCTGATGAGCGCCTCGCGTCTGAATGAAGGCATGGGCGGCGGCGCCTGGGCCAGCACCCACCCGTTGTCGATCGAGCGGATGTCCGACATCCAGAACCGCACACGCAGCCTGCCGGCCGAACAGCACGTCGACAGCGACGACTTCTGGTACATCCGCGCCAAGATGCGCGTGATCCAGGGCCGCGACGCCGTCAGCCTGCGCACGGCCGGGCAGCAACTGCAGGACGAGACCCGCACCCTGACCGGGGTGCGGCAGTCGGCCGCCTATTATGGCCTGGCCTTGCAGGCGTTCCAGCGCAACACGCTGGACCAGGCCCAGGGCTTCCTGGACCAGGCCACCACGGGCGGGCGCAGTTCCCCGCAGATGGCGCGGCTGGCCATCGACCTGGCGGCTGCGCGCAAAGACTCCGCCGGGGCATTGGAACTGGCCTCGGCCGCCGTCAAGCGCTGGCCGCAGCAGCGCGCGCTGGGCATCGCCTACGCCCAGGCCCTGCAGGGCGCGGGCCGCCATGCCGAGGCACAAACCTACCTGCGCGACCGTATCAAGCAATGGGGCAGCGACGAACCCGGCCTGTACCAGATGCTGGCGCAAAGCGAGGAACGCAACGGCCAGCCGGTACAGGCGCGCCGCGACATGGCGCGCTACTACGTGCTGACGGGCGCCTATGCCGCGGCCGAATCGCAGCTGCAGCAGGCGCGGGGCCTGTCGAAGGATTTCTACGAACAGTCGCAGATCGACGTGCAGATCAAGGACGTCAAAGACAAACTGGCCGCCGAACGCGACCTGCTGGAACGCTTCAAGGGCTGAGTGGCGCCGGGCTGGTTAACCAATCGGTGTCAGACACCCTTCGGGGTGTCTGACACCTGGGCAACACCGCGACGTGTTCCACAAGATGCGTCTTAAAGATGCACTTTAAGGCAGTGTCTTAGCTCCGCGACACCCTCTAGCAGGCAAGCACCTGGGCAACACCACGGCGTATTCCGTAAGACGCACCTGAAGGTAGCGCCCATGGGGGTCAGATACGCCCCAAGAGTCAGGCTCTTCGCATACAACAGGTGCCGCTCGATCCGGGACGCCGCGGAGCCGGCTTTGCCGGTCCGCCAGCGTCGCCCCCTGGGGGGATGAGCCCGGACAGGGAACAGTCCTTGAGGACTGTTCCCTGCCTGGCGAATCCGAGCGGCTTGCCAGCCGCGAGGTGGAATGCGCGGAGCGCTTCGGGGGGGTTACCTTCCCGTTTCGAAGAAACGCCCCAGGCGTTGCGGCAGCCAGCCCAGGTGGGCCGGGAACGGTCCGGTGGGGAAGCCGGCATGCCCGCCTTCGGCCGGCTGGTGCAGCAGCACGTGCGCCGAGCACTCGCGCGGCAGCGGCAGCGCGTTTTCGGGCAGGAACGGGTCGTTGCGTGCGTTCAGCACCAGCGTGGGCACGGCGATGCCGGCCAGCCACGGCTTGCTGGACGCGCGCGTCCAGTAATCGAGCGCATTGCGAAAGCCATGCATCGGCGCGGTGTAGGCGTCGTCGAAGTCGCGCAGGTCGCGCGCGTGGGCGATGCGCATGACGTCGATGGCGCCGGGAAAGCGGCGCGCCTTCTCCAGCACCTTGTGCTTCATGGTCTTCAGGAAATACGCGCTGTAGACGCGGCGATTGAACACCCCGTGCGACAGGGCGTTGCCGCCGGCCACCAGGTCCAGCGGCACCGACACGCCGGCGCAGGCCGCCAGCCACGACACATTGCCGCCTTGCTCGCCCAGGTACTTCAGCAGCGCGTTGCCGCCCAGCGAGACGCCCATCGCATGCCAGCGCGCATGGGGAATGCGCGCCCGCACCGTGTCCAGCATGAAGCCCACTTCGGTGGAATCGCCGGAATAGTACGCACGCGCCAGGCGGTTGGGCGCGCCCGAACAGCCGCGGAAATGCGCCACCGCCACGATCCAGCCGCGCGCCCGGAAATGATGGGCGATCGACTGCGCATAGCGGCTGGTGCTGCCGCCTTCCAGCCCGTGCAGCAGCAGCAGGGCGGGGGTGTCGGGCGTTTGCGGCAGCGACGGCCAGTCGGCGTCGGTGATCCAGCGGGCGGCCGCCGTCTTGCCGGCCACCACGGGCGTAGCGTTGTCGATGGGCTGGCCATCGGCGCGCTTGTGCGGGAACAGGCCCGGCCCGGTCCAGTCGATGTCGATGAAGTCGGTATCCGGCGTATCGACCCGCTGGCGCACGAAAGCGATGCGATGGTGCTGCGCCGCCAGGGCGGCATAGATCGTCTGGCTATGACGATCGGGCAGCCAGGCGGGAACGGGGCAGGGCGAGGTATCGAGGCGTGCGGTGGCCAAGCGATCCACCCGAATCAATGCAGCCGGTCGGGCACGTCGTGCAGGTCCAGTACCCCGGCGTCGGCGGGCGCCGGCGACGCGTGGTGCACGACCATGCGCCAGCCGGTGGGGCCCTTGTGATAGATATTGGTGGCGTAGCAATGGGCGTACTGCGTGCCGCTGCGCGCACGCACGGCCACCTGTTCGACCAGGGTGTGCACCGAGCACATCATGCTTTGCATGACCAGCGGGCGCAGCGGCCGGATGCGCAGCGGCCCGGCCGCCAGCGTCTGTTGCCACGATTCCTGTACCGCCATGTGGCCGGACGCGCGCAGCCCGCCCGGGTGGATGCAGACGATTTCCTCGTCGTCGGCCCAGACTTGCATCAGGCGGACGGTATCGGCTTGCTCGAGGGCTTCGTAGAACGCTTGCTCGGCTTCTTCTGGCGTGGCGAACATGGGCGGGGGCGGTCGGTCAGTGGCCGTGGACGACGGTGCCGGGCTTCAGGCGGTATTCGGCGCCGCAATAGGCGCAGCGGGCCGAGCCGGTATGGGTGACGTCGAGGAAGACCCGGGGGTGCATGCTCCAGAGCGGGGCCTTGGGGCCCGGGCAGTACACGGGCAGGTCGTCGGCGCCGACTTCGATGGTTTCGTGCTTGGGCGCGGCGGCGGGGGCGGCAGCGGTCATGGTGGTTCCTGAAAAAGACAAAGGAATGAACGGGGGGCGGGCGGCGTCAGACCGGCGTGAGCCAGTGCGCATACTTGGCGTTGCGCCCGGCGACCAGGTCGAAGAACGCCGCCTGCAGTTTTTCGGTCACGGGGCCGCGCCGGCCGGCGCCGATCTTGCGGTTGTCCACTTCGCGGATGGGGGTGACTTCGGCCGCAGTGCCGGTGAAAAAAGCTTCGTCGGCGATGTAGATGTCGTCGCGCGTCAGGCGCTTGGTGACCACCGGGATGCCCAGGTCGGCCGCCAGCGCGTGCACCGTCGAGCGCGTGATGCCGGTCAGCGCCGAGGCGATTTCCGGTTCGCACAGCACGCCGTCCTTGACGATGAAGATGTTCTCGCCGGCGCCCTCGGCCACGAAGCCTTCGGTGTCCAGCAGCAGGGCCTCGTCGTAGCCGTCTTGCAGGGCCTCGGCGTTGGCGATGATGGAGTTGGCGTAGGTGGTGGCCACCTTGGCGCGCGGCATGGTGACGTTGACGTGCTGCCGGGCGAACGACGACACCTTCACGCGGATGCCCTGGGCCAGGGCCTCTTCGCCCAGGTAGGCGCCCCACGGCCAGGCCGCGATGGCCACGTGCACTTTGGCGCCCTTGGGCGAGACGCCCATCTTTTCCGAGCCGTAGAACACCAGGGGGCGCAGGTAGCAGGATTCCAGCTGGTTGGCCCGCACGACTTCGCACTGGGCGGCGTTGAGCGTGTCCGGGTCGAACGGCATCGGGATCTGGTAGATGTGCGCCGAATTGCACAGCCGCCGGGTGTGGTCCTGCAGGCGGAAAATGGCGGTGCCGGCGTCCGTCTTGTAGGCGCGCACGCCCTCGAAGACCGACAGGCCGTAATGCAGGGAATGGGTCAGCACGTGCGTGGTGGCGTCGCGCCACGGGACGAGCTTGCCGTCGTACCAGATGAAACCGTCGCGGTCCGCCATCGACATGATGTTTTCCCCTTGTAAAGAGGCGCCTATTGTATCAAGCGGCAAGGGTACAATGCCGCGTTTCAGCGCCAGGGTCGCCGGCAGTGCCCGGCCGGGCGCCGCGCCGGGCCGGCTGGCGTGCGTGTGTGAGTCTTTTGATGAGTTCCATGCCGTCCAGTTCCACTTGCCAGGGGGCGCCAGGTGCCCGCTGAGTCTGCCGCGATAGCCGCCGAAGACCCCCGCCACGTCCGGCAGGAACGCATCACGGCGTTCCGCCAGGGCGTGCATGCCATCGTGCCGGCCCTGATCGCCACCGCCACCTGGGGCATGGTCACCGGGGTGGCCATGGTCAAGTCCGGCCTGACCGAATCCATGGCCCTGGCCATGACCCTGCTGCTGTATGCCGGCTCGGCCCAGCTGACCTCGCTGCCCCTGATCGCCAGCGGGGCGCCCCTGTGGCTGATCTTCATGGCGGGCTTCGTGGTCAACCTGCGCTTCGTGATCTTCGGCGCTGCCCTGCATCCGTATTTCCGCCACCTGTCCTGGCCGCGCCGCCTGGGGCTGGGCTATTTCACCACCGACATGGGTTTCGTGCTGTTCATGCCGCGCTTCGGCGACGCCACCGAGCGCGGCACGCGCGAGCAGCTGTGGTACTTCCTGGGCACCATCGCGCCGGGCTGGTTCGTCTGGCAGGCCTCGTCGATCGTCGGCATCTACCTGGGCACGCTGGTGCCCTCGGCCTGGTCGCTGGACTTCGCCGCCGTGCTGGCGTTGCTGGCCATCACCGTGCCACTGGCCAATTCCAAGCCCATGCTGATTTCCATGCTGGCGGCCGGGCTGACCGCCTGGATCGGCCAGCTGCTGCCCCTGCGGCTGGGCCTGGCCGCCGCCGTCATCGCCGGCATCCTGGCGGGCATCGCCGCCGAGCGGTATTTCCACAAGGGCCGTCCATGACTTTCTGGCCGTCCGAAATTTACGTCTATTCCGCCATCCTGCTGCTGGCGCTGTGCAGCGTGCTGACCCGGGCCGGTTTCATGCTGTTCGGCGACTACGTGCCGCTGCCCGACGGCGTCCGCCGTGCGCTGCGCTATGCCCCCGCCGCGGCCCTGACGGCCATCATCGTGCCAGACCTGCTGCCCTGGAAGGCCGGCGCGGGCCCGGCCTTCGACTACCGGCTGGTGGCCGCCGCGATCAGCGTGATCGTGTTCCTGCGCACCCGCAGCGCGGTGCTGGTCATCGTGGTCGGCATGGCGGTGCTGTGGGTGCTGCGCTGGCTGGCGGGCTGACGCGGCGGGCCGGCGGGCAGGGTGCCGCGGGCACCCTTGGGCCCCGGGCGGGCCCGGATATGGCCGGCTGCGCTAAAATAAAGTTATCCACAGCAATCCGGGCTTAGCAGCATTCTCGTTTTGTTCTTTTTCTTTGCCCCGGCATCTGCCGATCCTGATGACTGACTCTACCACTCCGGCAACCCCTTCCTCCGACGCGCCCATCCCGACCTTCGCCGACTTCGGACTGCACCCCCAGCTGCTCCAGTCGGTTGCCGATACCGGATACACCACCCCCACGCCGATCCAGGCCCAGGCCTTGCCGGTCGTGATGGCCGGGCGCGACGTCATGGGGGCGGCCCAGACCGGCACGGGCAAGACGGCGGCGTTCACGCTGCCGATCCTGCACCGCCTGATGCCGCTGGCCAACACCAGCGCATCGCCGGCCCGGCATCCGGTACGCACGCTGATCCTGACCCCGACCCGCGAATTGGCCGACCAGGTCTACGAAAGCGTCAAGCGCTACAGCAAGCACACGCCGCTGCGTTCGGCGGTGGTGTTCGGCGGGGTCGACATCGGCCCCCAGAAAGACGCGCTGCGCCGCGGCTGCGAGATCCTGGTGGCCACGCCCGGGCGCCTGCTCGACCACGTCGAGCAGAAAACCGTCAACCTGGGCCAGGTCGGCATCCTGGTGCTGGACGAAGCCGACCGCATGCTCGACATGGGCTTCCTGCCCGACCTGGACCGCATCGTCCGGCTGCTGCCGGCCCAGCGCCAGGGGCTGCTGTTCTCGGCCACCTTCAGCAACGAAATCCGCAAGCTGGGCCGCTCGTACCTGAACCAGCCGGTCGAGATCGAAGTCGCGGCGCGCAACGCCACCGCCGACACGGTCAGCCAGATCGCCTACCAGATGCCCAGCGACGCCAAGCGCGCCGCGGTGGTGCACCTGGTGAAGTCGCGCGGGCTGAAGCAGGTCATCGTGTTCTCGAACACCAAGATCGGCACCGCGCGGCTGGCCCGCGAACTGGAACGCGACGGCGTGCGGGCCGAATCCATCCATGGCGACAAGAGCCAGGCCGACCGCATGAAGGCGCTCGAGGCCTTCAAGGCGGGCGAACTGGAAGTGCTGGTGGCCACCGACGTGGCCGCGCGCGGCCTGGATGTCGCCGGCGTGCCCTGCGTCATCAACTACGACCTGCCGCACAACGCCGAAGACTACGTGCACCGCATCGGCCGCACCGGCCGGGCCGGCGCGTCGGGCGAGGCCATTGCCTTGTTCACCGCCGACGAGACGCGCTACCTGCAAGACATCGAAAAGCTCACCAAGCGGCCGGTGCCGCGCGGCACGCTGGACGTGCCCCAGGACCTGGTGGTGCGCAGCCATACCCGCGACACGCGCGACGGCCGCAGCCGTGGCCGCGACCGCGATCGCCGGCCAGGTTCGAGCTACGCCGCGCCGCGCCAGCCGGTCGACGATTTCTTCTACAAGCCCTACGAGCCGGCCGCGGCCAGCGCCGCGGCGTCCGAGGCCCAGGCGGAATCGCGCTCGGCCACGCCGAAGCGCCAGGTGGCGGTGCTGCTGGGCGGCAGCCGCAAGCCCTGAACGGGCCTCAGCCGGCCCGCAGCAAGGCGGGCAGGTCCGGCAGGCCGGTATCGACCGGCGGGCTGCCGGGCCCCAGGCTTTCCAACAGGCGTTCCAGGTGGCCGATATGCGGCAGCATCGGCCCGTAGAACACGACGCGCGCGCCGATCTGCACCAGCAACGTGGGAAAGTTCTCGACATCTTCGTCGCCGAGCAGCTCGGGGTGGTCTTCGATGTCGATCCAGGCGTAGGTCCGGCCGGGCTGGGCGCTGGCCAGCGCTTCCAGCTTGGGCCGGTATTGCGTGCAGGTATCACACCAGGCGGCGCAGAAACAGGCGACCAGCCAGGTATCGTCGCCGGCCGGCGGCAGGGCATCGCGCAGTGCGGGGGTGTCGGTTCCGGGAACGAGCAGGGCCATGGCATCAAATCGCAGCGTGTTTGAGACTATGATACCCGGCATGTCTACCGACAGGTCCGCTACATGACTCCTCCCCGCCCCGAGTCCGCCGCGCCGTCGCCGGCCCGCGCCGCCGCGGTGGGCGCCGCCGGCATCGCCCAGGCCTTCAAGCGCGCCCTGGTGTCGCAATGCCATCCCAGCATGCTGTTCGCGGTGCTGCTGCCATTCGTGATCGCGCTGCTGGGCGCCTTGCTGCTGGTCTGGCTCTTCTGGACGCCCCTGACCGAATGGCTGAACTTGCAGGCCTCGCAGTGGCAGGTCGTCAACGATGTCGATGCCTGGCTGGTCGGCATCGGACTGTTCTCGATCAAGCTGTATTTCATCCCGGTGGTCGCCGCGGCGATCTTGTTGCCGGTATCGGGCATCCTGGGGCTGGCCATTGCCGCCGTGTTCGTCATGCCGCTGGTGCTGCGCCACGTCGGCGCGCGCGAATACGCCGGCGTGTCGCGCCAGGGCCGCAACGCCACGGCCTACAGCGTCTGGAACGCCATCTGGGTCAGCGCGGTGTTCGCGCTGGGCTGGGTGCTGACGCTGCCGTTCTGGCTGATCCCGCCCATGGCGATCATCCTGTCGATTTTCTGGTGGGCCTTCGCGTTCTCGCGCATGATGCGGGTGGACGCCATCGTCGAGCATGCCAGCCCGCAAGAGCGGCGCATTCTGCTCGAACGCCACAATACCGGGTTCTGGGCCATCGGCCTGGTCTGCGCGCTGCTGAACCTGCTGCCGCCCGCCTGGATCATCCTGCCCGTGTATGCCGGCCTGGTGTATGCCCATTACGGGCTGGAAGCCTTGCGCCGCCTGCGCCAGGAACGCGTGATCGAGGCCTGACCCCAGGCCCCGCCAACCTACCGGATCGCCATGGCTGCACCTTCTTCCCGCCGTATCGGCCTGATCATCGTGGGCGACGAAATCCTGTCCGGGCGCCGCCAGGACAAGCACTTCGCCAAAGTCGTCGAGTTGCTGGCCGCCCGCGGCCTGCAACTGGCGCGCGCCGAATTCCTGCCCGACGACCGCGAGGTGCTCACGGCCGCCTTGCGGCGCAGCTTTGCGTCCGGCGACATCGTGCTGTCGTGCGGCGGCATCGGCGCCACGCCCGACGACCACACCCGCCAGGCCGCCGCCGCCGCGCTGGGCGTGCCGCTGCAATTGCACCCCGAGGCCGAGCAGGCCATTACGCTACGGGTGGCCGACATGGCCGCCAAGGGGCAGGGCACGGCCGACATGGCCACCGCCGAGAACCAGCAGCGCCTGCAGATGGGCGTGTTCCCGGCGGGCTGCGACATCGTGCCCAACCCCTACAACCGCATTCCCGGGTTCTTCATCCACGACCACACCTTCGTGCCGGGCTTCCCGGTCATGGCGTGGCCCATGCTCGAATGGACGCTCGACACCCGCTATCGGGCGCTGCATCACACCGTGGCGCGTGCCGAGCATTCCTTCCTGGTGTTCGGCATCCCCGAATCGCGCGTGGCGCCCGTCATGGTGGCCCTGCAAGAGCGCTGGGCCGGCGTGACCGCGTTCAGCCTGCCCAGCGTGGGCGAAACCGGCGGTTCGCCGCACATCGAGCTGGGCGTCAAGGGCGACCCGGATGGTGCGGCGCAGGCCCTGGCGTTCCTGCGCGAAGAAGTCTTGCGGCTGGGCGGCCGGCTGGCCCCCTGAACACCGCCCGTGGCCCGGATATCCGGCCCCGGGTTGCCAAATCGGCTCCAAGATTTCACAATACGGGAAGTCGCGCCGATGGTGCGCTGCGGTATTCCTCCGTGGCCCGTCGGCAGGCGGTACCCTGATCCGCGCTATCCATTCATCGTGACTTCCACCATGTCAGCTATTGCGCCGGGCTCGGACAGCGAGCATGCACCGGGCCAGTCTCCTATTGCCATCCAGGTCATCGAGCGCGCCATGCGCCTGCTGGACGCCCTGGCGGCCCATACCGACCCGGTCACCCTGAAAGAACTGTCGGCCACCACCGGCCTGCACGCCTCCACCGCGCACCGCATCCTGAACGACCTGGTGGTGGGGCGCTACGTCGAGCGCGTCGACAACGGCCTGTACCAGCTGGGCATGCGCCTGCTGGAACTGGGCTCGCTGGTCAAGGGCCGCCTGAACGTGCGCGAGGCCGCCATTTCGGCCATGCGGTCGCTGCACAAGCTGACCGGCCAGACCATCAACCTGTCGGTGCAGCAGGGCGACGAAATCGTCTACATCGACCGCGCCTGGAGCGAGCGGTCCGGCATGCAGGTGGTGCGCGCCATCGGCGGGCGGGCGCCGCTGCACCTGACGTCCACCGGCAAGCTGTTCCTGTCCACCTGCGACAACCGGCAGGTGCGCGCCTATGCACTGCGCACCGGGCTGGCGGGCCACACCCGCAACAGCCTCACCGACCTCGATCGCCTGGACCGCGAGCTGGCCCTGGTGCGCCGCCACGGCTACGCACGCGACAACGAAGAACTGGAGCTGGGCGTGCGCTGCATCGCCGCCGGCATTTTCGACGACACCGGCAAGCTGGTGGCCGGCCTGTCGATCTCGGCGCCTTCCGAGCGCCTGCAGGACGAATGGATCCAGGCCCTGGTCGAGGCGGCCCGCAACATTTCCGAGGCCCTGGGCTACGAGCCCACGGTGGCGGCCAGCGGCGCCAGCAAGGGCCTGGCGCCACAGGCGGTGCGCACCTAGCGCTCGCACCGGCCGCGCAATAAAAAACCCCCGGCCGAGGCCAGGGGTTGCAGGGGCCCGAAGGCCTGGATTATTAGTCTTATTGTTTGGGTACGCCGGCCTTCTTGAACAGCTCGGCCCATTGCGGCACTTGCTGCTGCACCTTGGCTTCGAGCGACTTGGGGTTGGCGTCGTCGTTCAGCACTTCGGCGCCCAGGCCCGCCATGCGTTCCTTGAACTTGGGGTCGGCCAGACCGGCCTGCAGGGCCTTGACCAGCTTCTCGACCACCGGCTTGGGCGTGTTCTTCGGGACCCACATGCCGTGCCAGATACCGACCTGGAAGCCCTTGAAGCCCGATTCGTCCATGGTGGGCAGGTCGGGCAGGGTGGGCACGCGCTTCAGGCTGGTGACCGCGTAGGCCTTCACTTTCTTGGCGTTGATGTGCTGGGTGGTGTTGGTGGTCTGGTCGCACATCATGTCGACCTGCTTGCCCAGCAGGTCGTTCATGGCGGGGCCCGTGCCCTTGTACGGGATGGTCAGCAGGTCGACGCCCAGGGCGTCGATCAGCATGGTGCCGCACAGGTGGCTGGCGGCGCCGATGCCGGCGTTGGCCAGCGAGACCTTGTCCTTGTTGGCCTTGACGTACTCGGCCAGTTCCTTGATGTTGTTGGGCGGGAAGTCTTCGCGGGCGATCAGCGTCATCGGGACGTCGACCACCAGGCCGACGGGCTCGAAGCTCTTGAACGGGTCGTAGCCGGGGTCTTTGTACAGGGACGGCGCCGTGGTGAACCCCAGGTGCATCAGCAGGATGGTGTAGCCGTCGGGGTCGGCGCGCGCCACGAACGAAGTACCGATGGTGCCGCCCGCGCCCGCTTTGTTCTCGACCACGACGGTCTGGCCCAGCGTGGGACGCATGGCCTCGGCCAGCGAGCGCGCCACGTTGTCGGTGGGGCCGCCGGCCGAGAACGGCACGACCATGTTGATGGCCCGTTCCGGGTATTCTGCGTGGGCGGCGCCGGCCGCGAACAGGGCGCCCGCGGCCAGCAGCGCCGAGAGCGTACGGGGGATGAATGTCATGGGGTCTCCTGTGCCGCGCGGTACGCGGCGGTGTTTTCACTTGGACTGATGAGCCTTTCTTGGAGTGTCATCAGCTGGTCGCCAAGTTTAGAAAACAATGCCAGTGCCGTCACCGGGTATTTCCCCCGATCCTGCGGCAACGCAAACACAAATTGTTGCGTCGCACCAAAAGTGCTTGACAGCCGGTTTCAGGTCCGTAAAATGACGTTTGTGCAGTGCAACAAACGCGCCGGCGATAGCTTGCAACATCGGTTCCGCGCACGTTTTTATCCGTCGCAAAGCCCGTTATCCGCCGGCCGCCCCCCCCGGCTCTTCCTTCCAGGAGACCCACATGACCGCCATTCCGCAACAAGTTCTGGACCGCCAGAAATCCGCCCTGAATACCCTGGCCGCCACCCAGGCCACCCTGTTTGCCGGCTTCGAAAAGCTGGTCGACCTGAACCTGAAGGTCGTCAAGGCCACGCTGGACGAAGTCGCCCAGACCTCGCAGCAAGCCGTCACCGTCAAAGATCCCCAGGAAGCGGCCGCGTTCGCCACCACCCTGGTGCAGCCCGGCGCCGAGAAGGCCCTGGCCTACGGCAAGCACGTGTACGACATCGTTGCCGGCGTGCAAAGCGAACTGGCCAAGCTGGCCGAAGCCCAGATCGCCGAAGGCCAGCAGCAAGTGGCCGACGCCGTCGAACAGTTCTCGAAGAACGCGCCCACGGGCTCGGAAAGCGCTGTGGCGCTGCTGAAGTCGTCGCTGGCCACCGCCAATGGCGCCTACGAATCGCTGACCAAGGCCGCCAAGCAGGCCGCCGAAGTTGCCGAATCGAACCTGAACGCGGCCGCCAACGCCACGTTCAAGGCCGCCACCGATGCCGCCGAAGCCGCCACCAAGTCGACCCGCGGCGGTCGTCGCGCTGCCTGATATATTCGCGCGGGGCTGTTGCAGCCGCGCAGTATGTAGTACTGTTGAGTGACAGAGCAGAGCTGGAATTAGCCACCCCACGGGGTGGCTTTTTTTTCGCCCGCGCCTGCCGCCGCGCCGATCAGGCCGCCCGGATGGCGTCCACGCACTCGCCCACCAGGGCCGGTCCGCGGTAGATCAGGCCGGTGTACAGCTGGACGGCATTGGCGCCTGCCTCGATCTTTTCCCGGGCCTGGCGGCCCGACAGGATGCCGCCCACGCCGATGATGGCGGCGTCCGGCCCCATGCGCTCGCGCAGGCGGGCGATCACCGCCAGCGACAGCCCGTGCACCGGCGCGCCCGACAGGCCACCGGCCTCGGCGGCGTGCGTCATCCCGGCCACGGCATCGCGCGACAGGGTGGTATTGGTGGCGATCACGCCGTCGATGCCGTAGCGCGGCAAGATGTCGGCGATGGCGTCGACCTGCGTGTCCGACAGGTCGGGCGCAATCTTTACCGCCAGCGGCACGTGCCGCTGGTGCCGGTCGGCCAGCTCGGCGCGCTTGTCGCGCAGGCGGGCCAGCAGCGCGCTGAGTTCGTCGCCGCCCTGCAGCGCCCGCAGGTTCTGCGTATTGGGTGACGAGATATTCACCGTGACGTAGTCGGCGTGCGCGTAGACGCCTTCCAGGCCCAGCAGGTAGTCGTCGGCGGCGCGCTCGATGGGGGTGTCGGCGTTCTTGCCGATATTGAGCCCCAGCACGCCGCCTTCGCTGCGCCATTGGCTGCGGCGCACATTGGCGATGAACGCGTCCAGCCCCTGGTTGTTGAAGCCCAGGCGGTTGATCAGCGCCTGGGCCCGCGGCAGGCGGAACATGCGCGGCTTGGGGTTGCCCGGTTGCGCGCGCGGGGTCACGGTGCCCACTTCGACAAAGCCGAACCCCAGGTTGCCCAGCGCGTCGATATAGGCGCCGTTCTTGTCCAGCCCCGCGGCCAGCCCCACGGGATTGCGCAGCGCCAAGCCCATCAGGGTGGCCGGCGCGTGCGGGCGGGCGTGCAGCAGCCGGCGCGTGGCGCCGCAGTCGTAGGCGCGCTGCAGCGCGGCCAGCGTGACTTCATGGGCGGTTTCGGCGTCCATGGCGAACAGCGCCGGACGCGCCAGGGGGTAGGCTTGGAACAGGATCGACATGGGGCGCAATTGTAGCCAGTTTGCGCCGCCGCGCGGGGCGGGGGGCAGGGTCAGGGCAGGTCGGGCGGCGGTTCTTGCCAACTGCCGTCCAGGTGCATCTGCAGCGGCCGGAAACGCGATTTGTAGGCCATCTTGCGGCTGTCGTGGATCCAGTAGCCCAGGTACAGCCACGGCAGGTTCAGCGTGCGGCACTGCTCGATCTGCCACAGCACGTTGTAGGTGCCCAGGCTGCCGCGCGCGGCCGGGTCGTAGAAGGTGTAGACGGACGACAGGCCGTCGTCCAGCACGTCGATGATCGACACCATGGCCAGCGTGCCGTCGCCGTCGCGGAACTCGACCAGACGCGTGTTGACCCGGCTGGTCAGCAGGAACTGGGCATACTGCGTGCGGCTGTCTTCGTCCATGCCGCCGCCGGGGTGGCGGCCTTGCTGATAGCGCGTGTACAGGTCGTAGTGCTCGGGCGACCAGGCCAGCTCGGCCACGAATGCGCGCAGGCCCTGGTGGTCGCGCCAGGCGCGGCGCTGGCTGCGGTTGGGCGCGAACCGGCCTGCGTCCACCCGCACCGGCACGCAGGCCCGGCAACTGTCGCAGTGCGGCCGGTAGGTGAATAGCCCGCTGCGCCGGAAGCCTTGTTCCACCAGCTGCGAATACGCGCCCGCGTTGATCAGGTGACCGGGCGCGGCCACCTGCGACCGCGCCTGCCGCCCGGGCAGGTAGCTGCACGGATACGGCGCGGTGGAATAGAACTGCAGTGTCGCGAAGGGAAGTTCTTTGAGCTGGCTCATCGGCAGCCCGTCCGGGCGTCGGGCCCGCACGGATATGCAGACATCTTAACGCCGAAGCAGCTCATGGCGACAGCAGCGAGGTGGACAGAGGGTGCAGCGTCCCGTTGCTGTCCAGGCGGCCCGGGTGCCAATCCGGCGCCGGTTCGGCCACGGCACGGCGCACATGCTCGACAAAGCGGGCGCGCGGCACGGGGCGCGCGCCCAGGCTGGCCAGGTGGCGTGTCTGCTGCTGGCAGTCGATCCATTCGACGCCGAAGTGGCGCAGAAACGCTACCAAGTAGGCCAGCGCCACTTTCGAGGCGTCCGGCGCGCACGTGAACATCGATTCGCCGAAGAACATGCGGCCCAGGCTGATGCCGTACAGCCCGCCGGCCAATTCGCCGTCGATCCAGGTTTCGATGCTGTGCGCCGCGCCGGCCCGGTGCCAGGCGCGGTAGGCCTGCTGCATGGCCTCGGTGATCCAGGTGCCCGCCTGCCCACCACGCGGGGCCGCGCAATGGGCCACGACGGCCTCGAAGGCGGTGTCGACGCGCACCTGCAGGCGCGGCAGCAGGCTGGATTCGTCGCGCGCGACCTGGCGCAGCAATTTGCGCAGCGAGTGCGAAGGCGCGAAGTCGGCGCACGCCAGCACCATGCGCGGATCCGGGCTCCACCACAGGATGGGCTCGCCCTCGCTGTACCAGGGGAAGATGCCGCTGGAATAGGCCATCCGCAGCCGTTGCGGCGACAGGTCGGCCCCCGCCGCCAGCAACCCGCCGGGGTCGGACAGTGCCTGCTCGACCGGCGGGAAGGGCGTATCGGCGGATAGCCAGGGCAGCTTCAAGGTTCAGCGATGCGATTCGAGCGTGTAGTGGTGCGTGCCGAAGCGGCCGCGGCGGCGGTCTTCCAGGTATTGCTTCAGCGTGGTGGCCACGGTGCGGAACGACAGGTCTTCCCAGGGGATGTCGGCCTCGTCGTAGTAGCGCGCCTCGAGGCTTTCCGGGCCGGGGTCGAGTTCGGGGCCCAGGGCCTGGGCCAGGTAGAACAGGTGCACCTGCTCGATCTGGGGCACGTCGATCACCGTGAACAGCGGGCCCAGCTCGATGCGGGCGCCCGATTCTTCCAGGGTTTCGCGGGCCGCGCCCTGCGCCGTGCTTTCGCCCAGTTCCATGAAGCCGGCCGGCAGGGTCCAGGTGTCGTAGCGCGGCTCGATGGCGCGGCGGCACAGCAGGATGCGGCCTTCCCAGACCGGCACGGTGCCCACCACCATGCGCGGATTCTGGTAGTGAATCGCCCCGCACTGGTCACAGATGTCGCGTTCGCGGTTGTCGCCGTCGGGCACCCGGCGGTGGATCGGCGAGCCGCACTGGCTGCAGAAGCGGGCGCGGCGGGGTGCGGGGAAATACGTCGGGGGCGGTTGGGCGGTCATGGCGTCGATTCTAACGGCAGTCAGGCTGCGGGTTGCGCTGCGCGCGAGTGTCAGGGGCGCGGGTTGGCCACGAAGCCGAGCAGGCCGGCCACCGCGGCTCGGGCCACGCCGGTGCGCAACGGGGCGGCGCCGGCGAACGCCGGATGCGAGGCGCGCAGCGCGCCAGCGCCCAGGCCTGCCTGCAGGTCTTCCAGGGCGTCGAGCAGCGCAATGCCGTCCGGCTCGAGCCGCAGCTGGCGCAGCACGGCTTCCAGGTCCCGGTCTTCGACCATGCCGGCCCCGGCCGGCGTGCCGGCATACAGCCGGCCCGTGTCGTCCAGCCACCAGCCGAGCACGGCCTCGACCGGCGCGCCGGTATGCATGACCAGGCCGTCGCCCGAGCCGGCCCGGCGCAGCACATAGGGCGCCGCATCCAGCCGCACGTAGACGCGCTGCGGGCCGTTCTGGAAATACCAGCGGCCCTGTGCGTCGCTTTCGTAGTTGCGGCCGATGAAGGCCAGGATCTGCGTATTGGTGATGGGGTCGCCCGCGCCCCCGGCGGCCGCGTCGCCCTGTTCATGAAGGCGCCATCGGCCGCGCTCGTCCAGCGACAGCCAGCCGTGGACGGCGGGCACATTGGGCCATTTGGCCAGGGCCTGTTCGACAGAGGGATCCATAGGGGCGGGCAACGGAAACGCGCAAGGGCAGCGTTCCATTTAACCAGAAAGGCCGGCCGCCCATCGCCGGCCCCGGCTATGCCGCGATGGCCGCCTCGCGCACCATGGCGGGCCAGCCCAGGGTCGCGCCGCGCGAAATGGCGGCATAGACGGCTTCGTTGCGGTTGTGCACGCGCAGGCGCTGGTACACGGTCTCGGCATGGACCTTGGCCGTGGCGACCGCGATGTTCAAGTGGCGCCCCACCGCCTTCAGCGTATAGCCGCGCGCCAGCAGGACCAGCACATCGTACTGGCGCGGCGTCAGGCCCAGGATCGCGCTTTCGCGATGCCGGCAGGGCAGTTCCGAGGGCAGCAGGGGGCCGGCGTCGCTGCGGGATGCCGGCGTGCTTGCCGGCCTGTCGGGCAGCAGCGCGGGCGCGGCGGGCTGCGGACAGGCAAACATGTCGCCTGCCAGGATCATCCTGATCGACGACTGCAGCGTTTCCGCCGGCCCGTGCAAAGGGATGCAGCCGATGACGCCAGGCGGCAGCCCCTGCGGCCACGACGGCAGGCTGCTGTCGTCCGACAGCAGCAGGATGGCTTTCGGCAGGTAGGCCAGCCGGGCCGCGGCGACCTTGCGATGGATGTCTTCCAGGCCGGGCACCGACAGCAGCATCAGTTCGTGCCCTTGCGCCACCACGGCATCGGCGGGGACATCCACGTGAGGGGCTTCGTCCACGCAGGAACCCGACACAATCTCGGAAACCAATTGCAGAAGGCCACGCCGCATCAACGGCCGCGATTCAATAACGATGATTGTCGACACGGTTGCTTCTCCTCAAGTGGATGGGCCGTGCACTTTTCTTATTGCAGAGGCAGGCCAGAAGCGGTGACGAGGATGCGGATCTTGGTGTCGAGCCGTACGCTGCCGAGCGAGCGGCGGCGCCACGTGGGGGCAAGGGCACCGGTGGCGCCGACTCGAACGGTGGTGAAAATCTAGCGCGAAATAGAGACAAGGGCAACAAATTTGTTACCAATTGGCGTCAAATTATCTTGGATATTTACTGAATCCAGCAATTCAGGCGCACCGGCAAGCCCTTGGTGTCCCAATTGAGGGGAAATTCCTCGAATCGCTCGGCAAGGCAGGATGCTCGCAAGTGATGGCCGGATTCCGGCAGCCAGTGATCCAGCAGGCTGGCGTATAGGGCGGCCACGCCGTCGGACGTGCATCGGGATTCGCAGGTGGCGATGCGGCCGCCGGGCAAGGTGATCTCGAACGCTTCCTTGGGCTTGGGCCCGAAGCCGGGGGGCACCTGCACCCCGCAGTAATAGCGCATGAACGGGGTCGGCACGAACATCGGCGTGTCGTAGGTCAGCCCGAAGAACGGGCCCGCCAGCATATTGGGCGGCAGGTTCGAGAACAGCTTGCGAAAGTCGTTCCAGCAGGCGTGCTTCTGGTTCGACATGCCTTCGTAGCGCACGGCCCAGAAGCGGGCGGGCGGCATTTGGCGCAGCGTGATCCGGGTGCGGTCTTCCGGCAGGCTCCATACATCAGCCGCCGGCCGGCTGGATTCGTTGACCCGGGCGATATAGCGGGCGTGCGCCAGCCGGAACTGGCACGGCGAAATTCCCCAATAGCGGGTGAACGCTCGGGTGAACGCCTGCTGGCTCGAAAACCCCATGTCGATCGCGATGGAAAAGGGCGACTGGCGGGTATGCGCCACCATCAGGGCGCAGCGCCCCATCAGGTTGCGGTGTATGTAATCCCGCGGCGAATGCTGGAAATCCTTCAGGAAAAGGCGAGCCAGGTGAAAACGGCTTAATCGGGTTTCTTGCGCCAACGCCTGTATCAACGCGTCGTGGGCGCAATGCTCGGTCGAGTCGTGCAGGATTTTATGTTCGATCTGCGTAACGCAGTATTGGATACGAGGGTCCATGAGACTGTCCTTTCGCTGGCTGTCCAGCGCCCGCTTTTGGTTTTCGAATACCAAATGTCGAATAACTTCGGTGCCAAGAAATTCTTCAAAAAAGGCCTACATAGATCACAAACTGTAAATGTTGTGAGATACGGCGGCCTAGAATTGAAGCCATGCAAGCGGTGTTCAAGGAGCAGTACGCAATTTCAAGAGAGACCTGGCCGAGGTGTCGAAATTGCAAGAAATAGTCAGAAAGTTGCAGCGGAGTTTTAGACGGCTGAATTATGCGCCGTATACGAAAAATCTTGAATAGGCCGTTGGTAGTAGACCAAGTGGGGTGACGAGCCGGCGTTCGCCAGGCGTCGTTTTACTGAATTGTCCAGTTTGTATTCCGGCATTTTTCTAATGCCGGGACGGGGAAGTATTTGCCCGCGATATTTGAAATGGAATGCGGATTATTTCTTTTTTCAGGTATGAAAAAGCGGGTTCACGTAATGAAAAAGCTCAAGCCGGCAATCGCGCAGCGTAACTCGGTATTCGCAACGGGATTAATCCGGACAACGGTGTTGGACCGCTTCGAGACGGTTTCTCGAGATATCAGGAGGCATACATCATGAAGAAGACCCTTTTGGCAATCGCCCTGGCCGTCAGCTCCGTCGGCATGGCTCACGCGGCCGGTTTCGCGATCGGCGTTTATGGCGGCACCGGCACTGCCGGTTCCGGCACCCAGGGCGGCTCGCAGGCGTCCAGCGGCAGCGGATCGGCCGGCTTCGGCGCCGCCCTGCAGGGCACCACGGCGACCAGCTCCACCAGCGCGAACTCCGGTGTGACGATGACGCCGCAAGGCACCAACACGTACGCCAACGGCACCAGCGTCAACCAGTCGGTGGGCGGCGGCTTCACCTCGGGCTTTGCCATCGGCGGCACGTCGGGTGCGGCCGGAGGTGAATACACCAGCGGCGCCACCGGCAACGTGGGCACGATCGGCTTCGGCGGCTGGACCTGGTAAGGCCACTTGCCCCTGTCGATACCTGTTGTGCGGGGAGCGCTGCGCTCCCCGCACTGGGGAGAACTCTCGTGAAATACGTATTGAGTCTCTTCTTGCCGGTCTGCGTGATCGGCCTTGCGCTGAACTGCCAAGTGGCGCAGGCATCGGGCTCCAGGATCGTCCTGGCGGCCATCGGCGCCACGCCCGCGCGGGTGTGTAGCGCGCCCGCCGCCCAGCCGTTCGCGATGTCGTTTCCGGCGATGGCGCCGGCCGAAAAAAATCTGCCGTTCGCCTCAGACGACGGAGGCTTTCCGGAGTATCCGCAAGATGGCGCCGGCTTTGCCTGTTTCGCCGGCGAACCCGCCGGGCCGGGGACCGGGAATGCGAACGAAGCGCATCGCGACCAATGGCTGGCAAGCACCCGGTTGCTGCCCAGCTATCCGCTTGCCGGCAATCCGGTGTTCCTGCCGTTCGGCTGGCACTGGATCGATTTCGACCGATAAGCCGGGGTTTTATTTTTTTATTTTAACGACTGTATCCGTTGATTATCGGCGGCTGCCTGGCGGGCAAGCTGCTGGATAACCGCCGGCGGCATATTCACGAAGCGTTGTTACACAGGCCGTTTGCATATTTCCGGGCAGGGCGGCGCAGGCACCTCAGGAGGACAGGAAATGAATCCGAAACTTGACGAAGAAATCAAGCGGTGGACCGTCCGGCGCAAGAGCGTCCTGGTCATGGATATTATCCAGGGTAGAACCACCGTGCGCGAGGCCAGCGATGCCTTTGACTTGCCCATCCCCGAGATAGAACGCTGGGTCGAGGAAGGAAAGCGCGGGCTGGAAAATGCGCTCAGATCCAACCCATTGAATGTAAAAGAGATTTATGAAAAGCAGATAAAGGCGCTGCAGCAGGCATACGGCGAGGCCATGCTGGAACTGCGAATCAAGAACAAGCAGAATCCGCCTTCGGCCACTGAAGAATAGTGGCGCCGGAAACAATCGAAAAAGGCAGCACGGGATTATTTTTTGAAAACAGCTTGGCAATATCACAAACTGGCAAAGCTTGATTTTAATGTAACCATAAAATGAACTGACCGTATTCGTAAAGTTACATGGCCATGGCGAAAGCGATCATACGGCGAGCTTTTTTCTATTTACGGCAATACAAGGGTGGCTTCATTCCAGGAGAAAATCATGAAACGCCTATTATTGGTCACGCTGGCCTTGTGCAGCTTCGGCGCCTATGGCCAGACAATAACGACAGGTGCCGGCGCAACGTCCAATGCCACCGGCAATGCCAATTCGTCGTCCCAGTCGGGAACCGCGGAAGTGGGGGTGTCGGCCCAGATGGGCATGGGCAACATCACGTTCGAGGGTTCTTCGCAGCGTAAGAACCAGAATATCTCCACTACGCCCAATGTCTATATCGCTCCCAGCATGTTCGGCGGCGCCAATAATTGCGGGCAAAGCAACACGATGGGCGTGGGAGTGACGGGGTTCGGCATCGGCGGGTCGGTTGCCACCGAGAGTTCGGCTTGTAACGCTCGCGAAGACACCGCTACCGCTTACAAGCTGGGCTACAAGGATGTGGCCGACATGAGGTTCTTCTGCTTCGGCGAGGAACAGAACCGCCTGGCCTGGGAAGCCACGGGCCATACCTGCCCGGAAACCGCCAAGACGGCTGGGGCGCCCAGGCGGGCGTCGGTGGCGGCCAGGGAACAGGACAACGGACCCTTTCCGGACTACATCGAACCGTGATGCGCGTTTGGCTCGCTCAGTTCGGTCCGCTCAAAAGCCCTGTTTCAAGAACCGCCTCAAAAACAAATGGCCCTCGGTAACGAGGGCCATTGTCATGGAGGCGCAAGCCGGAATCGAACCGACGTACACGGATTTGCAATCCGCTGCATAACCACTCTGCCATTGCGCCAGGGCATCAACTGCCAAGCCCGCCATTATACAGGAAGCCGGGCGCTCGTGTCTGCTTCCCCCTCGCAGGCCGACGAGGCTCCGGCCGGCTCAGTTGACGGTGATGCCCGCTTCTTTGATGGTCTGGGCGCTTTGGGCCATGTCTTGCGCCAGTTGCCGGGCCAGTTGCGCGGGCGAGCTTTGCCGTGACTCGTAGCCCTGATCTTTGAAGCGCTGTGCCAGGGCAGGGTCGGCCAGCGCCTTGTTGAGCGCCGCGTTCAGCGCCGTTACCGCTGTCGCGGGCGTACCGGCCGGCGCGAACAGGCCGTACCAGAGTTCGACGTGGTAACCCGGCACCCCGGCCTGCGCGATGGTGGGCACGTCCGGCATCAAGGCAGTCCGTTCGGGGGTGGCCACGCCCAGTGCGCGCAGCCGGCCTTCCTGGATGAACGGCTTCACCGACGCCAGCGTCAGGATGCTGACCTGGGTATGGCCGCCGAGCAGGTCGTTGATGGCCGGGCCGCCGCCCTTGTACTGGATGTGGGTGATGTCCACACCGGTCATGCGGTTGAAGATCTCGCTGGCCAGGTGGTGCGGCGTGCCGCTGCCCGGGGCGCTCCAGTTCAGCGTGCCGGGTTTGGCGCGCGCCTGGGCAACCAGGTCCTGCACCGACTTGATGGGCAGCTTCGCATTGGTCACCAGGACGAGCGGCGCGCTGGCCACCATGCCGATCGGCGCGAAGGATTTCTGCGGGTCGAAGGACAGGTTCTGGTACAGCGCGGCATTGATGGCCAGCGTGTTCGAGCCGAACAGGATGGTGTAGCCGTCGGGTTCGGCCCGGGCGACTGCCTCGGACCCGATGTTGCCGCCGGCGCCGCCGCGGTTGTCGACCACCACCGGCTGGCCCAGCACGTCGGCCAGCCGCGGCGCGACATCGCGCGCCAGGATATCGGTGCCGCCGCCGGCCGAGAACGGCACGATCAGCCGCACCGGCTTGGACGGAAAGGCGTCGGCCGCCAGGGATGGCGCGGCGGTGGCCAGCAGGGTCGACGCGGCGACGGCCGACAGCAAGTTGGGCAGGGAAGGGTAATGGCGCATGGCTTGTCTCCGGTATGCCCTCTTGTGAGTGCGGGGCGGCGAATGGGGCGGCGCGGGTAGGCGTCCGCCAGGTGGGTCGCGGGTGGCGGTCAGTCGGCGGGCGGCAGCTGCACGTCGAAGTGGCGGGCCAGCACGTCGGCGATCAGGTCATAGCACGAACCGACCCGCACGACTTCCAGCGTCGCGAAGTTGATCAGTGTGGCCGAGCGTTGGTAGCGATGGTATTTGCGCAGCCCGTGATCGATCACGACATCGGCGATATCCAGCAGTTCGCGCGGGATGTCCGCGACGCGAAACTTGGTGCCGGTATTGGTCAGGTTGGCCGACGAGCCGAAAATCGGATGGTTCTCTGCCAGGCTGAGCCGGCAGATTTCGCGATGGAACGGGCCGGCATTCAGCAGCATGGCCACGGTGCCGTCCTTGGTGCTGCCGACCAGCGCGGCCGGGTCCAGCCGGCGGATCAGCGGATGATCGGGGCGATAGGGCGCGATGGCGCCCAGCGGCAGCTCATAGCCTTCCGTTATGCAGCGCACCATCTCGCGTTCGCGCTCGCCCAGCACGTGCAACTGCCGATGGATGTCCATGTCGCCCACCATGGCGTTGAGCTTGGTGGGTGCGCGCCCTTTGGCGCGAAAGATACGCGCCAGCGACTCGGCCGAGCCGCCGGCGATGGTGTAACCGACGTCTACGGGAAAGATGGCAATGCCGCCTTGCTTCAACGCGTCGAAGGCCTTGCGCGCGTCGGCGGCCGTGTCCGGGTAATGCATGTTCGAGTCCGCTCCTGGTTGCCGGCCCCTGCCTGTGCGGGGCGTGCCGGCTTGCTGATGGTGCGGGTAGCGTACGTTCGGTCTATCATCAAGACAATTTTATTGTTCTTATTCATTGATCCGGTTTGCTTATGCATGTCACTTTGCGCCATCTACGCGCGGCCCAGGCGGTGGCCCAGCGTCGCAGTTTCCGCCGGGCCGCCGAAGACCTGCACATCTCGCAGCCGGCACTGTCGCTGGCCGTTCACGAGCTGGAATCGGCCTTGGGCGTGGTGCTGTTCGACCGCAATTCCCGCTCGGTGGCGATCACCGAGCTGGGGCATTTCTTCGTGCAGGGCGCTTCGCGCCTGCTGGCCGATTTCGACCACCTGGTGCAAGAGGTCGGCGATGCGGCGCGTTCGCGGCGCGGCCGGGTAGTGGTGTCCTGTGTCTCGTCGATCGCCGGCCGGGTCATGCCGCAGGCGATTCTGCATTGCACTTCGCGCTACCCGGCGGTCGAGGTCGGCATCCACGACGACGTGGCCACGCAAGTGCTCGAGCAAGTGCGCACGGGCCAGGCAGACTTCGCCCTGACGATCGAGCCGCCCGCGGTGGGCGAGGGCATGTTGTTCGAGGCCTTGCTCGAGGACCCGTTCTATGTGGTCTGCGAGCGCGGGCACCCGCTGGCCGCCCGCCGCCAGGTGCCCTGGAAGGCGCTCGACGGCGAGAACCTGATCGAGCTGTCGACTTCCAGCGGCACGCACCGAATGGTGCGCGACGAACTGGCGCGCAGCCACGCCAACCCCGGCCGCTCGACCGCGGTGTCGCACTTGTCGACCGTGCATGGTTTGCTGGAAGCGGGTTTCGGGGTGGCGATACTGCCGCGCATCGCGCTGCCGGTGCGCGCCCATCCGACGCTGGTGGCGCGGCCCCTGGTGCAGCCTGCCCTGAGCCGCACCATCGGCATCTACCGGCGCCGCGACCGGTCGCTGACCCCGGCCGCCGGCGCCCTGATCGAATCGATGCGCGAAGTGCTGGGTGGGCGATGCGAACGGTAGATCGCATCGCCGCTGTGCTGCGTGCCGTCTCCATGCGCTCGCCCGACGGACTGGGGCTGGCCGAGCTGGCATCGCAATGCGGGCTCGACCGGGCGACGACGCTGCGCCTGACGCGCGCGCTGGTGAACACCGGCTGGCTGCAGCGCGATGCACAGAGCGGGCGCTATCTGCCCGGCGTCGAAGCCTGGCTTGCGGGCCGGTTTTCGAGCCCGGCCCGGGACAAGTTGCTTCGCGCTGGGGCGGCGGCCCTTAAGGCGCTGTCGCGTTCGACCGGCGACACGGTGTACCTGGCCATTCGCAGCGGGCCCGAGGTTGTCTGTCTGGCGCGGGTCGACGGCGCGCACCCGATAGGCGCGAAGATGAAGCCGGGCCAGCGTCACCGGCTCGGCGTCGGCGCCACGGGCCTGGCATTGCTGGCATCGCTGCATCCGGACGAACGGGAACAGGTCCTGGCGGCACTGCATGCCTACGATCGGCGCGGCCTGGACCTTGCCGCGATGCGAGCCCAATTCCGGCGGCGGGACCAGGATGGTTATGTACTGGCCTCGGGCACGGTGTTCTATCGGGTGCCCGCCATCGGCATGGAGATCCAGGACGCCACTGGCACGGCCGTTGCCGCCATCAGCCTGGGCGCCGATCAGGAACGCCTGGACGCCGCGCGCATCGAGGCCTTGGTGCCCTTGATGCGCAAGGCGCGCTTGGCGATCGAGCGCGGCCTGCGCAAACCGTGAAAAGATCATTTCAATGAGTGAAACGGTCTGTCGCGGCGCCGCTCTATCCGGACGCGGGGCCCGGCACTAAGATGCCTTCGCCACCGTACATCCAGGCGGTGGGTTTCCTGCAAAGGCATAGCCATGAATCGTCGTCGCCTGCTGAGCTTGGCCGTCTTGACCAGTGTCGGTCTTCCCGCCTTCGGGCAGGGGCAATCGCCGATGCGGATGGTGGTGCCGTTTACCGCCGGCGGGTCTCCCGACCTGATCGCGCGATTCCTGGCGGAACGCTTGGGCGCGACGTTCAACGAGGCGGTGGTGGTCGAGAACATCGTCGGCGCCAGCGGCGGCATCGGCACGGCGCAGGTGGCGCGCGCGGCGCCCGATGGGCGCACGGTCGTGCTTGCCTCGACCGGGCCGCTGACGGTCAATCCGGTGGTCTCGTCGGTTTCCTACGATCCTGTGCGCGACCTGGAGCCCGTCATCCTGCTCGGCCGCAGCGCGCTGGTGCTGATGGTCAACAAAGACTTGCCGGTGCAGACGCTGCAAGACCTGCTTGCGCTGGCGCGCTCCTCGCCGGGCAAGCTCAGCTACGCGTCGGCCGGCAGCGGAAACCTGACCAACCTGGTCGGCGAGCTGCTCAAGCTGCGCACCGGGGTGGACATCCTGCATGTGCCATACAAGGGCACGGCGGCGCTGAAGCCGGACGTGCTCGCGGGCCGGATCTCGATGTTCTTCGATACGGCGCCGGCCGCGTTGCCGCTGGTGCAGTCGGGGCAGGTCAAGGCCCTGGCCGTCACGACCAAGAACCGGGCCGCGGTGCTGCCGCAGGTGCCCAGCATCGCTGAACTGGGGGTGGACCCGGAGTTCGACGTCAGTGGCTGGTTCGCGCTGCTGGCGCCCAAGAACACCCCGCAAACCCTGATCCAGCCGTTGAACCGGCAAGTGCAGCAGATCCTGCAGAGTCCCGAGGTGACGGCAAAATTCGGTGAATGGGGCATCGAGGCGATCGGCGGGCCGCCAGGAAACCTGCGCGAACTGATCGACAAGGAACTCGCGCGCTGGCGGGAAGTCGTGCGCACCGCCCATATCGCGAGCCACTGAGCCCCGCCCATGACCGACATCTGCATTCTGGGATATTGCCCCGCGACGAAACAGTTCGGCGTGGCCGCCGCAAGCTCGGCCATTGGCGGCAGCGGCGCGCGGCTGGCGGCCTGCGCCTGGCGCGGCATCGTGTACAGCCAGGGCGCCGCCGCGCTGCCATCGCCCCGCCGGGCTGCACAGCTGCTAGAGGCCGGCTGGCGCGGCAAGGCGCTGCTCGATGCGGTCGGAACCGACCCCGACGAGGCGGCCCGGCGGCTGGTGCTGACGATCGACGCACAGGGCAGGGTGGCCGACAGCGTGGGCGCCGAGATCCAGAAAGCATCGTATGTCAGGCGTTCGGCGGGGGCGATCGCGGCGTCGAGCGGCCATGCCAGCGCCGCGGCCGTGGCGGCGCTGCTGGAGCATTTCGACGGCCATGCGGCTGAGCCGCTCGCCGAGCGCCTGATGCGTTGTATCGAACAAGGCAGCGAGGCCTGCCAGGCCGAGTTCCATAGCGCCTTCCTGCGCGTGCACGACCCCGCCATCGAGTATGCGTACACGGACGTGACCGTCGACTGCCACCAGGCGCCGGTCAGCGAACTCAGGAAAGCCCACGATTGGCTCAGCCCGCTGTATGCCTACTACGCCTTGCGCGGCCAGGATCCAACCATCGCGCGCTATCCCCAATGGCTGGCCAAGCAGGGAATCGCCCGCAGCAACTAGGACCGTACCCATGACATTCACCGTGATGGCGCGCTGCGAACGTAGCGGACGCCTGGGCATGTGCACCACCTCGTTCTCGCCGATCGCCGGCAGCCGGGTGCCCGCCGTCATTCCCGGCGTCGGCGCGCTGGCCATCATGTCGTTTGCCGCGCCTGCCATGGTCATGTTCGGTGGACGGCGCCTGCTGGAGGGGGACGATGCCCGCGAGGTGCTCGACGCATTGCGGGCCAACGATCCGTATCCCGAGCATCGCCAGATCGGCGTCATCGACGCGCGCGGCAACCTTGCCGCGAACACGGGCGCGGCGGCGGTGCCTTACGCCGAGCATCGCTGCGGCGATCAGTTCATCGTGCTGGGAAACGTGGTGGCCAGCAGCGCCGTCATCGCCGCGATGTACGAGACGTTCGAGGCCACCGCGGGCGAACCGCTGGCGCAGCGCCTGCTTTGCGGCATCGAGGCCGGCCGTGATGCGGGAGGCCAGTTGGACGGGCAGCGATCGGCCTTCCTGAAGTTGGGCACGCCGCAGCAAGAAGCGCTACTGGTCGATTTTCGGGTCGACTATCACCAGGAGCCCGTCGGGGCGTTGCGGCATATTTTCGACCGGGCCCTGGAAGCGGACCCGGATTGGGCCCACCAGGTCCGGGCCGCGTAAGCGGCCGTATCCTGTCCACGGCAGGATACGGCGCTGCATCACTGCGGCTTCAGGTCCAACTGCCGGATCAGGCTGCCCCACCGCTGGTCTTCGTCGGCGACGAATTCCGCGAATTGCGCCGGAGTGTAGGTGCTGGATTCCGCCCCGATGTCTTCGATGCGCTTGGCCATTTCCGGGGTGGCCATGATCTTCAGGATCTCGCCGCTCATGCGCTCCACGATGGCCTGGGGGGTACCGGCGGGGAAGAACAGCCCGTACCATTCGTACAGCTCGAAACCCGGAAATCCGGACTCGGCGATGGTCGGAATATCGGCCAGGGCCGCGGGCCGGGTGGCGCCTGTGGTCGCGATTGCCCTGACCCTGCCGTCGCGCACGAACGGCAGCGTCGAGGTGGGGCTGTTGATCAGTACCTGGATCTGCCCCGATGCCAGGGCCAACACCGCCGGGCCACCGCCTTTGTAGGGAACGCTCAGCACGTCGATACCGGCCACCTTCTTCAGGTATTCCATGGACAGGTGCCCGGAAGACAGCCCGCCGGGCTGGCCGTACGCCAGGCTGTCGGGCTCGGCCTTGGCCAGCGCCACCAATTCCTGCAGTGTCTTGGCGCGCACACTGGGATTGATGGTCATCAGCCCTGGCATCTTGGCCACCAGCGCCAGGGGGATGAAATCCTTGCGCGAGTCATAGGGCAGCGATTTGGCGATATGCGGGTTGATCGTGTGCGTGCTGATCAGCATGCCCATCGTATAGCCGTCGCCCGGGGCCGTGGCCAGCGCTTGCGTGCCGATGATATTGTTGGCGCCCGGTTTGTTCTCGACAATGACCGGCACGTTCAGCGTCTTGGTCAGTTCCTGCGCCAGGTAGCGCGACAGAATGTCCGTGGTGCCGCCCGGCGCAAGCGGCACGATGATCTTCACCGGCTTGTTGGGATACGCGTCGGCCGAGGCCGCGATCTGGGGCGCCAGCAGGGAAAGCGCCGCGCCCAGGGCGGCAGCAATGATTTTCATGAGATCTCCGTTATCTAATAGTTATTGCGGCCGGCGAATCAAGGGAAGGCGACAGCCTGGTCAAGGGGCAGATGCCGGCTGGATCGTGCCCCGCCTCCGGTGACTGGTATCACATGCGAAAACGCGAGCCGGCATCGACGGCCAGCACTTCGCCGCTGATGTACTTGGCCGAATCCGACGCCAGGAACACGGCGGCCGCGGCCACTTCGCCGGGCTCGCCCATGCGGCCATACGGCAGGTTCTTCAACAGCGCGGCGTAGGCGGTGCGGTCTTGCTCCGTCTTGGGGTTGAGCAGGCCCGCGGTCCGGTCGGTACGCATCAACCCCGGGTTGACGCCTACCACCCGCACGCCGTGGTCCACGCTTTCCGCGCCCAGCGCCTTGGTAAAGGCGATCAGCGCGGCATTGGCGGTCGTGGTGCCGATCGACTTGGGATTGAGCCGTTCGCCGGCAATCCCGATGATGTTGACGATGACCCCCGACTGGCGGCCGCACATGTGGGGGTACAGCGCCCGCGTCAGCATGATGGTCGACATGACCTTGCCGTCGAAGGCGGCGCGGAAGGCGTCCGGGTCCAGTTCCATCAGGCTGCCCCGCCCGATGGCGCCGGCGCAATTCACCAGGATGTCCGTATCGGGAAAGGCGGCGCCCAAGGCAGAGGCGCGTTCGGGGCTGGAAAGATCTTCGGCGCGCACCACGACATCGACGCCATGGCTGTCCACGATCTTCTGCTTCGCCGCATCCAGTACCGCGCTGTCCCGCGCCACCAGGCATAACGAGCAGCCTTCGGCCGCCAGCGCCTGGGCGATGGCAAAGCCCAGCCCTTTGGATCCCCCCGTGACCAAGGCTTTTTTCCCTTTCAAGCCATCCATTCCATTCTCCCTGTGTGTGAGTCCGGCGCCGCGCTTGCATGAGGTGTTGTGGGTGTGAACACGGCGCGTCCGGCATGCCGGGCGGGCATGAACCGGGAATAAAGCAAAAGCCATGCCATTTATCGAAGGCGACAAGCGCCGGCGCGGGAATGGGCGGGGGAAGGGCGAGAATCTGGCGCAAGCGGCCTGCGCCACCGGGATGCCGCAGACGCGAAGATTGGCCGAACCAAGGACATATTGTGTTCTTGGTGTCCTCAATTCATGCACCCCGCGCGGGGCCGGCGGGGCGCCTGACCCTGAAGCGCTTTCTTGAGGCGCGTCACCGGCGGGTGGCGATGAGCTCCGCCGATCTACGCTTCGTGGATCGCAAGCTGGCCGCGCAAGGGCTGGACCGGAAGATCGCCGTCAGCGTGCCCCAGTGGCTTCTGGTGCCGGCCATGTTGCGAGAAACCGATTAGCAACTGATGATTGACGTGGCCGCCGCATTGCCCCGCACAGAGGGGTAGGGGGCCGTGTCGCCGAAGCACCGTCGCCGCGCGCGCCGGGCGCGCAGCGTCAGCTTATTCCGCCTTGATGCCGGCCTGGCGCACCAGTTCGCCCCATTTGCGTGATTCGGCCGAAACAAAGGCGCCCAATTCCGCGGGTGTGCTCGACGCCGGTTGAATGCCGAGCGCGACCATGCGGCGGCGTAAATCGGGCTCGGCCAGAATGGCGACCACGTGCGCGTTCAGAAAATCGACAATGTCCGCCGGGGTTCCTTTCGGCGCGAACAGCGCATTCCACGGAGCCAGGTCAAACCCCGCCAGTCCGGACTCGGCCAGGGTGGGGACATCCGGCGTGGCCTCGAAACGCTTGGCCGTCGTGACCGCCAGGGGCTTGATCTTGCCTGCGGCAGCCTGGGGCAGCGATGTGCTTACCGTATCGATAGTCAGTTGAACGCGCTCGCTGAACAGGTCGATAAAGGCTGGCGCGCTACCCTTGTATGGCACGGGAAACAGCTTGACGTCGCCCAGCTGATTGAACAGCTGAAGAATCACGCGCGCCGAGGTGCTCGGAATGGCGACATTGATACTGCCTGGCCGGCTGCGCCCGGCTTCGATCAGGTCTTTGACGCTGGCGATGGGCAGTCCGGGCGAGGCCGACAGCATCATCGGCAGCAAGCCGACCAGGGACACCGGCGCGAAGTCCTTGGCCGGGTCGAAAGGCATATGCGCATACAGGGCGGAATTGGCGGCATGGGTGGCGTTGGTGCCCATCAGCAGCGTGTAGCCGTCGGGTGCCGCCTTGGCGGCGAAGCCTGCGCCGATGTTGCCGCCCGCGCCCGCTTTGTTGTCCACGAATACCTGTTGGCCGATGCGTTCCGACAATCGCTGCGCGATCAGCCGTGAAAGCACATCGGTGCCCTGGCCCGGCGTTCCCGTGACGACAAGCCGGATCTCTTTGGCCGGATACTCCCCAGCCGGCGCCTGCTGGGCAAAGGCAATCGTTGTTCCCATACCGAGACAGGCCAGAATGCTGGCCGCGAAAGCTTTTTTCATGCGTGTCCTTTCGTGTAGGTTTGCCGCATGGCGTCAACGCGCCGTCTTGCGCGTGCGCGTCGCGGCCGGTGACGCGGACTTCGATTTGCGGCGTGCGGCGTCCTGCTTTTTCGACAGGGTTTTCGCTTCATCGAGAACCTGCCAGCCGGTCTGGCCCCATGTCGTGATACCGCAGACGTTCATCACCTGGATCAGCGCCTCGGCCAGTTCGGGCACCGTCAATCCCTGGTCTACCGCCGCGCGCAGGTGGTTCTTGGCGCCCGCAAGATTGCCGGTGGCCGTGTCCAGCACCACGTAGATCAGCTCTTTGGTTTTCAGGTCGAGCGCCGCTCCCCCGTCAGGCTTGTACAGATAGTCTTTGAACTGTTGATAGGCCACCAAGGCCTCTGGCGCATATTCCGCCAGGGCGCGGATGGGCTCGGGGATGACGCCCAGCACGTCCAGATAATGCGCTTTTGCGCGCTGTACATCGGCTTGCAGGGTGCTTTCCGGCGAGAGGCGGGTTTTTCGCGACACGGATGATCCTTTCTGGTGAATGCTGGTTTGACTACCGGCGCGCCATGGCGAGTATGTGCTCGCAGCGCTTGAGCAGGGGGCCATCGATCATGCGGCCTTCGAAATTGATGGTGCCGATGCCGCGCGCTTCGGCTTCCCGGGACGCCTGAACCAGCCGTCGGCTGAAGGCGATTTCTTCGTCGCTCGGGCTGAACAGCGTATTGGCCAACTGGACTTGCCGGGGGTTCAGGCACACCTTGCCGTCGTAGCCCAGATTGCGCGCTTGCTCCGAGTCGAAACGAAAGCGCTCGTCGTCGTGAATTTCCAGTACGCCCTGGTCGATGGCGCAGATACGCGCGGCCTTTGCCGCCAGCGCGATGCGCGAGCGGGCATACAACACTTCGGTGTTCTCGCGCGTACGGCGCGCGCCCAGCAAGTCAGTCGCGAAGTCTTCCGCGCCGAAGTAAAGGCCCACCAGGCGCGGGTCGCCAAATGCGATTTCGGTGACGTTGAGCGCGCCCATGGCAGATTCGATTCCGCCAATGATCTTGAACTGGCGGCCCAAGGCGGACTCGGCGGGCGCCAACACGTTCACGGCGGTTTTCAGTTCGGCAACGGAACCCAGTTTGGGAATACATACGCCGTCGACCTTGGCGCGCGCGGCGGCTTCCAGGTCGATGCGGAAATGCTCGCTGCGCGGATGATTCACGCGCACATAAATGCCGTCTTGCATGCCTTGCTGCCGTAGATGCTCGACGATCTCGGGAAGTTCGTCGCGCGCCTGCTGCTTGTGAGGCTCGGGCGTGCCATCCTCAAGGTCCATGACAGAGCAATCCGCCCCCAGGCCCGGAAACTTGCGCAGGTATTCGGGGCGGTTGGCTGGCGCGATGAGCCAGCTTCGGATGACTTCCATGCGGTATCTCCTTGAGCGATTCATTTTTGGATGCTAAATTGCATGCAAAGTCTAGAGCCAGTTTGGGTCGGCGTCAATCAAGAAGGCTCCCGGACACGCTTGGCTTTCCGCAAAGCATTGACCCCGCATATGGAGCGCACATGGCTGGTCCCTTGAGTGGTATTCGCGTCCTGGATTTGAGTTCGGTGCTGATGGGGCCGTCGGCCACGCAAGCGCTTGCCGAAATGGGGGCAAGCGTCATCAAGGTCGAATCCCCGACGGGCGACACCACGCGCAAGATCGGGCCTTCGGCGCGTACCGACAGCATGGGCTCCAACTTCCTGAACATGAATCGCGGCAAGCGCAGCATCGCCCTGGATCTCAAGCATCCCCTCGGGGTGAAGACCCTGCGGCAGCTGTTGATCCAGGCCGATGTGCTGATCCACAATATTCGCCCGCAGGCGGCGGCCCGGCTGGGCCTGGGCTATGAAGCGGTCGCGGCCGTCAAGCCCGATATCGTCTATTGCGCGCTCAACGGCTTCGGCAGCACCGGCCCCTATGCGGGCCAATCCGCCTACGACGACATTATCCAGGGGCTGGCCGGCCTGCCGGCGCTAGGGGCGCAAAGCGGCGAGCCCCCGCGGTATGTGCCAACGCCCATCGCCGATCGGGTCGCGGGCCTGCAGGCCGTCATCGCGGTGACGGGGGCCTTGCTGCATCGCGAACGCACGGGCGAGGGCCAAATGGTCGAGGTGCCGATGTTCGAGTCCATGGCGCATGTGGTGTTGTCCGACCATCTATACGGACGCACGTTCATACCCGCACGCGGACAGGCTGGCTACACCCGGGTGCTTTCGCCATCGCGGCATCCTTATCAGACCGCGGACGGCCATGTGTGCGTCCTGATCTACACCGACCGGCACTGGGCCGCCTTCTTCGATCTGGTCGACCGTCCGGACCTGGCCGCGGATCCGCGTTACGCAACCATGCGGGCGCGTAATGTGAATATCGATACGCTTTACGGTTTCGTGGCCGAGACCCTGCAATGCAAAACCACGGAAGCGTGGCTGGCCGCCTTCCGGTCGGCGGATATTCCTGCGGGGCCCATGAATACCCTGGACACGCTGATCGATGACCCCCATTTGAATGCCGTAGGGTTCTTCGAAGAGATCGACCATCCGAGCGAAGGACGCATTCGTGCGCTGCGTGCGCCCGTGTCGTGGTCGCGCAGCCATCCCGAGCCCTTGTGCGCCGCGCCCAACCTGGGGGAACACGGGTGGGCCATTCTGCGTGAAGCGGGCCTTGGCGAGCCTGACATCGCGGCGCTGCGCGAGGCCGGCGTGTTGGGCGGGCCTGCCCTAAAGCCGGCGGGGCGGGCTTGAGCGCGTGACGGGCCTCCGTTAACATCGGTCATTTGCCCACACCGTATCGCAACCCGACCTTCCGCGTGAAAGCCGATCTTCATGTGACCGATCCCGACGACGCAACTCCGCTGCCCGCCGCAAGGCAGGCCAAAAGCGAGGGGGGGGCATCGATCAACGCCCGGGTGTACGACGCGCTCAAAGACCTGATCGTCAAAGGTCAGCTGCGTCCGGGTGTGAAACTGGTGCACCAGGAACTGGCCGAACGACTGCACGTTTCGCGCACCCCGGTGCGCGAGGCGCTCGAGCGCCTGTATCAAGAAGGCTTCGCGACACGACTGCCCCGCAGAGGGTTCTATGTGGCGGAAATCGATCACGACGAGGCGCGAGAGCTGTACGAGATGCGCGAGGCGCTCGAGATTTACGCGTTGCGCCGCACGATGGAACGAGGCATCAAGGCTGCCGAGTTGCGCAAGCTGGATGGCTTTAACCAGCGCTACAAGGCGCTGCTGCAGCAAGACACCACGCGCGAGCGGATGATCGTAGACCGCGACTGGCACCTGGCCATTGCCGCGCTGGCGGAAAACCGGGTGTTGTTGCGCTCGCTGACCAGCATTTTCGAACGCTTGATCCTGAAAATCCGCACCGATGGCTGGCGTACGGTGCGCGGCGAAGAGGCATTGGCGGAACACCAGGCCATGATGAAAGCGTTGCGCGCAAAAGATGCGCAGCTGGCCGAACGCCTGCTGGCCGACCATATCCGCAACGCGCGGCGTCGCCTGGGTAGCCACCTGGACGAGATGGCCGGCTGATAGGTGGCGGCGCTGCCTGCGGCTCAGTCGCGCTTGATATTGCTGGCGCGAATGACCTCTTCCCATTTCGCGTTCTCTGCGCGCACATATTGCCCAGCCTCTTCCGGAGAACCTGCAAAAGGTTCGTCTCCGCGCAGGGAAAACTGTTCGCGCACGTCGGGCATGGCCATGACCTTCAACAGATCCGCATTGATCTTGGCGATCACGGCTGGCGGGGTGCCGGCGGGGGCAAACACGCCATACCACGAAGAAACCTCATAATCCGGCACGCCGGCTTCGATCATCGTCGGCAATTCGGGGGCATAAGGTTGCCGTGTCTTGCTGGTGATCGCGATGGCGCGCAGCGCGCCCGATTTCACGTGGGGCAGTACGGCGGCGGGGTTGAGAAACATCAGGTCGATATGGCCCGCGATCAGGTCCGTCGTCATCTGCGTGCTGGACTTGTAAGGGACTTCCAGCATATTGATGTCCGCCATGGATGACAGCATGACACCCGACAAGTGCGGGGTGGTGCCCAGGCCGGGCATGCCGTAACGCAGCTTGCCGGGGTTCGCGCGCGCGTAGGCCAGCAGTTCTTGCAGCGTGGTGGCCGGGACGCTGGGGTGAACCACCAGCAAATTGGGATACCGCGCAATCATCGATACCGGCGCCAGGTCTTTCACCGGATCGAAACCCAGCTGCGTCCCGTGCAGGTTGGGGTTGATCGCCATGGGGCCGATCATGCCCAGCAGCAAGGTGTAGCCGTCGCCGGCCGACTTCGCCGCCCGTTCATGGCCAAGGTTGCCGCCTACCCCCGGCACATTCTCTGCCACAACGGCTTGCCCCCACTGTTCGGCGAGCTTGGCGGTGATGACCCGGGCGAGCGTATCCGGCCCGCTGCCCGCGCCGCCTGGAATGATCAGCTTCACGGGCTTGGACGGATAAGCGTTCTGGGCGGTTGCCGTTTGCACCAGGCTCAGCGCAAGGGTTGCCATAGAGAGTGCGGCAACGTGGCGAAGCAGGGCGCGCCGCGCGCGTAGTATTTGCATGAGTTGTCTCCTGTTTTTATTGGATAACGTTTTGCATGCAAAATTATAGCGGAAATCCCCATTGCGGACGGAAGCGCGCGGGCGTCGCTGGACGAAAAAAAGCCGAAAACAGAGTTTTCGGCTTTTTCAATGGGCCATGGGTGCTGGCAGAGCGCCCACGGGCAAGAATTCTGGAGCGGGAAAGGAGCCTCGTATCGAGCACCTAACCTATTGATAGAAATTGATTTTCTCCAGCATGTATATGCTGGATGGACAGAACTCTGGACTGGATCAAGGGGCTAGTCAACATCATGAAGCTGAGACGGTTATGCCATGGGTGGGCTCATAGCGATCGCAAGCCTCTTTCCAGACGAGCTTCATCACTAGAGCGCTAAATCGCCTTCAATGTCCTCATGAGATTTACCACACGGCCAGCATTGGCCAGCATGGATCGGGCAAGGTCATCGGGCAGCAGTCGGACATGACCATCGAATAACAATTCATCCACAGCTGTTCGGCCAGACCCGCTTCTTGAGCCAAAGAGCCGACTTGATCGCAGAAACGTCGGAATTCCGCCAAGTTTGGTGTGGGTTGGGCTTCGCTCATTTTTGATGCCATTTGTCAGAGCCTGCACTGGCGATAGGATTTCAAATCCCCAGTCGGAGGGTGGGAGCTCCAACAAATCTGAATCGACTATTCCCCGTCAATCATCGCTTCCGGGGGATAGCTGGCACCGGCGATGAAGGGCGCACTAGGCGCATTCGGCCTGCGGGGACGAGAAATGAAATCATATGGTACAAGTAGATACTAAAAATGTGAAAGGCCATGTATGCGTCAAAAGCTCAAGCTGGGCGTCTCCTCAAGGTCCGAATTCCTGACGAAATTTGGTTCGGGCAGCAAGCAGGTGAAAGCCGCCGAGAAAAAAAATGGGACCCCCGCCTTGCGCCTAGGCACCGATGAAAACGGCACACAGCTCCTGATCAAGACTTGGCCGCGCGTACCGGGCGCAGATGATGCAGACCTGCGTGAAATTTGGCACCATGAAATTCGTCAGCTAAACCGCATTTTGGGAACGCGCGGCGTGGGCGACATCATTGCCGAGCTCGAGGAGTCCCATGTTGACGAGCAGGGCTATCACCTCACGATTCGAACGGAACAGCGCCAACCACTTGAGTCGATCTTAAGAAAAAACGACCGGCTGCAGCACGCGACTCGTTTTAATGTCAACGGCAGGCATCTCTTGTGGGCGAATTTTCTCCGTCTCGCCAAAGGATTGGATCTACTGCATCTGCAAGGTTTGCTGCACCGGAATCTCAATACCTGGTCTGTGCTGACCGCAGACATCGCTGAACCTGATTTTCAGTTGACTGGATTTGAGTGGTCCATGCGCATCGTCGGGCTGAAAGCATCCGCTAAAAGTTACGCGCCAGGCACGCAGAGCAGTCGCTACTCGTTTTTGCGCGATTGGCACGCCTTGGGTGAACTGGCAGTCAAACTGTTCGGCATCAATCCAACTCGGATAACGAACGCCACGATTCCTATCTATGAAGTCGCTGAAAATTTGACGGCGCCAGAGGCACGCCTGATTCGACAGTTGCTCCAAATACTGCCTGCACAGCAGCTCGATGGAAAGGTGGTCATTGCCGCCATCGAGAAAATCATCATGTCCTTGCAGGCTGCGATACAACGCGAGGAACTGCTGTATCACCTGGTCGTCCCGGTTGTATCGAACAACACGCTCGTGGACGTTATCCGGGAAGCATCTGACTACCAGATTGAAGCCGATGACGAGAACGCCCAGCTCGAATTTATTGAGCATGACCTCACAAATCCGACAGTCTTATTGCTGTCTGACGACCGACTCGCCATTCGTGGCGCCTTGATCACGTATTACCTCGAAGATTTTCGTCGCACACGCGAAAGGATTCCGTCGAACTGGGAGGTGGCTTACTGTGCATCGACCAGCATCACCCGCAACTCCAGCTCGAATCCCATCAATGCAAGGCCGCTGCTCGCGAACGCGCTTCAGCTAACACCGCTGTCAAAAAGCGCCACGATGTTTCGTGGACGTACACGCGGTACCTCGTGGACGACGCTAAGGGCACAACTCAAACCGACCCGTCAGGTGGATGCACGAGAGTCCAATCTCTACAGAGCTTTGGCATTGACGCAGATGCTCGACTACGCGTTTGCAGCGAGCGATGTGTTTCCGGTCAAATTGATGGGCGATCCACGCATCGATAATGACAGCGGGCGGCATCAGATCACGCTGGAGTCGCGACACGATGATGAACGAGACCGGCTGTCGCAGGCCTTGGAGTTAAAGGATCCACCGGCGACACGCTTGCGCGAGATGCTTACGAGCGACAAGACAGCAGATGATCGTAAGACGAACTGGTGGTTAAACTCAGCGCCGACAATTGGAGACCGGCAAGCCAACCCTAACGAGTGGCAATTTCAGCAGGAAATCGTTGGGCCGCGCGGCGAACAGCGGTATCTCTTCGTAGGCGAGAACCCCCCGCCTGCGGGCAAGGAATTTTTCCTGGTTCCGAGCGATTCTACAGGCCGGGATTCTCAACTTGAACGACGCATCAAAAGTCTCGCGGTGTTGGGCGAGCATCGCGAACTCTCACGCATGTTGATCGACCCACGCCGCCGTGTGATCGACAGCAACGAAACTGCCAATGCAGATAACGGCTTCTCGGAGTTGGATGTTTCCAAGCAAGCTGCGCTCAGCAAGATCGTCGAGACCCTCCCACTTTTCATGCTGCAAGGCCCGCCCGGCGTCGGAAAGACGCGTTTGGTGCGTGAGCTGGTGCGCCAGCGTCTTGAAGTGGATCAGACGACACGCATGCTGCTATCTGCGCAAAGCCACCACGCAGTCGATCACCTGTTGCACGAGGTCGTGGGTGCCTTGAGCCAGGAGGTCAACGATGACGCGGTGGTCATTCGCTGCACGACCACCGACAGGAAGGACGCGCACAGCAAGTTCGATGTCACCAATCAGGCCAAGAATTTGTTGGCCGGGCTGCGCACTAGCGCGCTTTGCCGTGAGGCGTCCGAAGTCCTGCAAAGCAAAGTCCATTCCTTGTGTGCGACGTTCGAACTGGAGGGCACGGAGGGAACCCACCAGGCAGCGCCGAATGCCAAGCGTGCGTTGGAAAACTTGATGTTGCAGTCGGCCAACCTGCTTTTTGCCACCGCCAACTCTGGCGATATCCAGGGACTGATCGAAGATCGAGGCCAATTCGATTGGACGATTGTGGAGGAGGCCGGCAAAGCGACCGGAGTGGAGTTAATTGCCCCGATGCTTCTGTCGCCACGTCGGTTGATGATAGGGGATCACCGGCAACTGCCCCCATTTGGCGAAGAACGAACGCTTTCCCTGCTCGAACGCCCCACCGCCGTTAAAAAAGCACTAGAAATGGTCGACCCGATGGTTGGCCGAGCCTTGCGCGGCAGCATTGTGGATGAGGTCTTCAACGACCTGCGTGTTCAAAATGATCAGTTTGATCAGAATGAATTTGTAAAACTCTGCCAAGATGCAGGCAACCTCTTTTCGTTATTCAGTTCGAATATCCAGCAGGAATATAGTCGGCTGCAAAGAAATCCAAAAAGCAGGCCAATCGCGGCAGCTTTGACGCACCAACATCGCATGCACCCGGCGATCGCAGCAGTGGTTTCGCATGCCTTTTACGAGGATAAACTTCTCACCGATCCGCAGGCAGTGGAGCGATTTACCCAACAGCCGAGTCCACTTGCGTGGGAAAACAGTACGAAGTTACCCGATCGACCGGTGATATGGGTCGACGTACCCTGGATGCAAAAAACCAAACTCATGAAGAACGGGGAATCATTTCCCCGATTTACCAATCAACTGGAACTACAAGCCTGTCGAAGAATTATCGAAGTGGCCCAGCCGGGTACTTCTAATATGCCGACGATGGCCGTCTTGTCCCCCTACAGTCGCCAAGTGCGCGCGCTGGCGGAAAGCCTCGGAGAAGGTACGGCCCATTCCCCACTATCGAAATTCCGGCTACCGCTTGGCCACAAGGCCTATTGCAATACCGTGGACTCGTTCCAGGGCAGCGAAGCCGACCTCGTAGTGATATCGCTGGTGCGAAACAACGGCTATGGTGCCGTGCGCGCTGCGTTGGGATTTTTGGCGGATGAACGCCGCATGAACGTGTTACTGAGTCGGGCGCGTTATCGTATGGTAATTGTCGGAAGTCTTGATTTTCTTCGAGGTATCAGTTCCAACCCGCAAGATCGGAAGGAAGACATTGGCTTCATCAATAAGGTTCTCGAGTTCTTTGATGACAAAAGCTCCAATGAATTTGTTGCCGTTGTGCCTGTCGATCGACTGGGAGTGAAACCATGAAAACCGTGAAAGTATTTCTTCCGGTCCTCAGAGGGCGGATTTCTTTTATTGTGGATCGAGGTCGCCATTGGAGCGTGGTGGAACACTTGCTTCTGGATGCGCTCACGCGCCGCGAATGGTCCATGAGCACACTGGCAGAACACGGCAAGCTGCCGCGGCGAGTCGTCATCGAAGCACTTGTGCGATTGATGCGTGCGGGATGGGTCGAACTCAGCGTGGAAAAAGGTGATGTCAATTTTCGCGCGACCGAAATCGGCAAGATGGCCGCGAAGCACGACGAATTACCGAAGCTATCGGATCTTCAGAAGCGCCCAACCAACTATATTCTCGACATGGTATGCGGCGAGATTTTCCGCAACAGAGATTTGCTGACGCAATCCGAAGAGGAAATCAAAAAAACGCACGATCGTCGGAACTGCGTATGGGTAGAGCCGCGTGATTGGCACACCGAGGTGGAAGTCAATGAAGCTTTGCAGGTCCTGCTGGACAATGACGAAACTTTCGTGAGCGGGCAACCCGGCGGGATTTTTCGACGCTGGGTCATGGTGGTAGTCCGCGGGGGCCGAATCGTGTCCGGTCTACCGGAAAATCGCACCCTGGACAAACTTCGTACGGTCGCGCTGCAAGCAGCAGGTGACGCAGAGGACGAAAACACTGTCCATGTGACACCGCCGGACGAACATGAGCTCGAGCGTGTCCAACTGCCCCAGGCAGCTGTCTGGGACATTGGTTTTAGCCTGCAGGATCTCGTACTTGGCGGGCCAGCACATCGGAAGACCCTGTTGCACATGCTGGAGACCGCTAAGACACACCTCTATATCCATTCAACATTTATTAGCGCTGAACGGGTATTAGATCTCTTGGCACCCATTCAGGCTGCGATCGACCGTGGCGTACATATTCATATCTTCTGGGGACAAAACGAGGAATTTGAAGAACTTGCCACGACACGTACCGCCATCGGCAATCTTCGCAAACACCATCAGATCCAGGAGCTAGCTGAGCACCTGACGTTCCACCCATATTCAACAGGATCGCATGCCAAATTATTGCTGGCCGATGCCGGAGCCAACGGTGAATATGTGGCGGTTTCGGGCTCGTGCAATTGGCTTACCAGTAGCTTCGAGTCTTACGAGGCGTCCGTGGTCCTGCGCGATCCCAGGATGGTGGATGAAGTCGTGCGTTGCTTTGGGCGCTTGGTTTGTATGCATGACGGGCTGTGGTCAGATCTGGCGGGAGATATCGTCCGGATTTCAGGCAGTTTGAAGAAAGCTCCTTTGCTCAAGGTGACGGGGCAAGGCAGTATCCTCTCCGGCGCACAGCACAACCATCTGGTGCTGCGCGCACGCGATGAAGCGTGCCAGTCCATTCTCCTTGTGAGCCACCGGCTTGGTGTGGCGGCAGGTCCCGGTATCCTGGCGCCGTTGCAGAGCGCAGCAGCTGCAACGCCACAGCTTGCCGTCGAAATCTACTATTGCAGAAAAACTGCCCCGGTTCGCAAGAGGGATGAGCGGCGCCTCACCGAAGCGGCTTTGGATTCAGGCGTAAGTTTGACGCCAGTCCAGTCACCACGGGTTCATGCCAAGATACTGATTTGGGACGACAATAATGCGGTGATTACTTCTTTGAACTGGCTCTCCGCCGACCAGACTCAAAGCTCGAGCCTTTCTGAAATCGGCGTCCATTTAAGGGTCGAGGGTATTGGCCGGTATATTTCAGAGCATCTGCGGGCCGAGATCCAGCTAGCCGAAACCGCTGGGGCCTGACCCGTCGCCCATCTACTAACCTGACTCTTGTGACACGGTTTTATCGAGACGGATCGCAACATGCCTGCGCGCCAATAATCCTTTCTTCATCACCTCCAGGCAGGAGTAGGGTCAAGCAAATTTCCTTGAAAGTTCAGCCAGCCGCTTATTTGAACGCCTAGCAATGCGTAACCTCAGCCCAAGGCACACTGCTGCTTGGCCCCGATAATGCCCCCATTTTTACTGGGGCGCAGAAGTAGAAACTGATGTGGCCATGCCGGCTCACGATGCTGTTCAACGCATCGATCACCTCGGGATCCCGCTCGGCAGCCGGTATCGACCTCTTGTAGTACGCCGACCACTTTCCTAATGCAGGCAGAACGTCTTTACGAAAAATTCGTTGTATTTGCTCAGCGGCGTCTTGTCGGCCTGGGGTCAGGCTAAGTTGTTGATGTGCAAGCCAGTTGTCGAATGTTTTCTGGAATACCTGATCTCCAGCGAGCCGTCGCACTAGCCGTTCTTGTTTGCGATGTTCTTGCGGGTCGATGCCCCGAGCTACGAGAGTTCGGGCGGCCTCTCGTCGAATGCGGGCTTCTTTCAGGCTGACTGCAGGATAGGTTCCGAAGGACATGCGGCGCTGCTTGCCGAGCCAGGGATATCGGAAATGCCAGCTCTTGCCTCCGTTCGCTTCTACGTTGAGCGCCAGACCACGGCCATCGCCCAGGGTTAGGCCTTGTCAGCGGCCCGGGCATGTCGAACCGCCGTATCTGAGAGAGGCACGGCACCTGCTCCAGGGTTAGCTCCGAACCAAGATAGCGCCACTGAGTAATGATATCCACGCGTCCACCCGTATCAGGGCCTGGAAAACGGACTAAAACGAGTGGCTGTCAGTGGAACTCCGACCGGAAATGAAAAAAGGGGCCGAAGCCCCTTGATTCATGTCGAGTAGACATCCACGGAAGTTAGTGGATCTCCACAGAACAAAATCCTTGGAGCGGGAAACGAGTCTCGAACTCGCGACCTCAACCTTGGCAAGGTTGCGCTCTACCAACTGAGCTATTCCCGCGTATTTGGGTTTGCCACGCACTGGCTAACTGCCGTACGCGTAAGCACCAAAGAAAAAGATTATATCAGTTTTTTTTGAGCCGTGCCATCGGCCGGCTACCCTAGGTCGCCGGCAGGGGTTTGCGCCGGCGGGCCGCAAGTATAGAGTGGGCGCCTACCCAACGCCTTCGTTCGACCATGGTCTTGAGCTTTCCTCCTCCGATTCCCGTCGCCGCTCTGGTCTACCGTGAATCGTCGCGCGGCGCCGACGCGCTGCTGGCCGATTTCGCCCGCGACATGCTGGCCCGCGGCCGCCGGCTACACGGGCTGGTGCAGCAGGAAATCGCGCCGCCGGGCGGCGGCCGGCCGCAGCGGCAGCTGGCCGACTTGCGCACCGGCCGCCTGTACCGGCTATCGCAAGACCTGGGCCCCGGTTCGCGGGCCTGCAGCCTGGACCCCGGTGCCCTGGCGTCGGCCAGCCACCTGCTGCGCGAGGCCCTGCAGGCGCGCGCCGAACTGGTCATCGTCAACCGCTACGGCGTGATCGAGGCGGCCGGCAGCGGCTTCGCCCAGGAAATGCTGGCCCTGATGTGCGAAGGCATTCCCCTGGTCACGGTGGTGTCTCAGGCGCTCTTGCCGGACTGGCGCCGGTTCACCGGCCGGACAGGCGAAGAACTGCCCGTGGCGCGCGCGTCGCTGCAGGCGTGGTTCGACCGCGTGGCCGGCGTTGCGGATGCCGCGCCGCAGGGAAATGCCGCGCCATGACGATACCGATAGTTGATTTCGCGCAACTTTATCGCCAGCACCTGGCGGCGTCCCGTGGCCAGCCCAAGCCGTCCCAGGCCTGGGACGCCCGCGCGGGCGAGTTGGGCAAGCGCATGCGGCAAAGCCGCTACGCCCAGGATTTCATCGCCCGCATGCAGCTCGACGGCGCGCGCACGCTGCTCGACGTCGGCTGCGGGCCGGGTACGCTGGCGTTGCCGCTGGCGCAGCGCCTGGAACAGGTGGTGGGCCTGGACTACAGCGCGGGCATGCTGCAGGCCCTGTCGGACCACGCGTATGCGCTGGGGCTGCAGAACGTGCGGCCGCTGCTGCGGGCCTGGGAAGACGACTGGGCCGACGTGCCCGACTGCGACATCGTGATCGCGTCGCGCTCTACGGTGGTCGAGGACCTGGCCGGCGCGCTGGCCAAGTTGCACGCCAAGGCGCGCCGGCGCGTCTACCTGACGCACCTGGCCGGCGGCCACTTCATCGACCCGGCCATCCAGCGGCAGGTAGGCCGGGTGCGTCCGCCCATGCCCGACTACATCTATGTGATCAATATCCTGCATGGCATGGGCATCCATCCCACGCTGGACTACATCACGGTAGATGGCCAGTTGGCCGGCGCCGTCGATTTCGACGACTATGCGCGTCGCGTGGCGCGCTCGATGGGCGGGCTGGACGACGACGAACGTGGACGCCTGCAGGCCTGGTACGGCGGCGCCTCGCCGCGCGAGCGCGCCGGGGCGCCGTTGCGTTGGGCGTTCATTCACTGGGAAAAAGACGCCGGCGCGGCCGACGCGTAGGCGGCCGCGCCGATAGGCCCGGGGGCTGGGTAGTCAGCCGTCCAGTGTCACGGCTTCGCGCTGCAAGACGGCCTGCACCGCCGCGCGGTCGGCCAGCCGCAGGGCCGCGGCCGTCCACGCCGGACAGGCGGCGCGCATGTCCAGCCCGATGCGGTTGCCCCATCGGTACAGCACCAGCAAGAAGGGGTCGACAATCGAATACCCGCCGGGCAGCGCCCATTGGCGCCCGTCGGCGAATTGGCTGTCGATTGTGCGGTAGGCATCCTCTACGGTACGGCGGCCCTGTGCGCGGATCGCGTCGTAATGGGCCGTATCCGCAGCGAAGCGTTGCGGGCGCCAGATCGCGCCGTAGCCGGTGCCGTGTATCCAGCTCGACAGCCAGGCCAGCCACTCGTGGCAGCGCGCGGTCGCGACCGGGTCGCCGTGGGGTAGCAAGCCCGCTTGCGGATGCTGCCCGGCCAGGTACGCCAGGATGGCATGAAGTTCGGTCAGCACCCGTGGCTGACCGGGGATGCCCAGCGCCGGCACGCGCGCCTTGGGGTTGATAGCCAGGTAGTCGGGCTGAAGATGGGCGCCCGCGGACAAGTCGACGCGTTCCAGCGTGAAGTCGGCCCGTACTTCTTCAAGAACGATATGCGCCGCCATGGAGCAGGCGCCGGGGGAATAGAACAGTCGGTAGGTCATGCGGGCAGTCTAGAAGCCGCTCGCCGCCCGGGCAAAGCAAGATTTGTGCAGGCTGGGCATTAGTGATATTAATGGCTGCCATGGCCCGCCGACACCTTCCTCCTTTGCAGACGCTGCGCGCTTTCGAGGCCGCGGTGCGGCTGCGCAGCTTCACCCGCGCGGCCGACGAACTGGCGCTGACCCAGGGAGCCGTCAGCCAGCATATCCGGCGGCTGGAATCCAGCCTGGGCGCGACGCTGTTCACCCGCGAGCACCAGGGCGTGGTGCCGACGGCGCGCGCCCAGGCCCTGGCTTTGCAGGCGCGCCAGGGCCTGTCGGTGCTAGAGCGCGCCTTCGGCGGCGACGAACCCGCCGCTGGCGTCGTGCAGGCCGCGCCGCCGCGGCGGCTGGTGGTCAGCGTGCTGCCTGCTTTCGCGCGGCGCTGGCTGGAACCGCGCTTGATCGGCTTCCTGGCCGCGCACCCGGGCATCGAACTCGATATCCGGCACAGCGCCGCGCTGGCGCGGCTGGATGGGCGCGACCGGGTCGACGTGGCGCTGCGCTATGGGCCGGGCGGCTGGCCCGGGCTGAAAAGTGAACGCTTGATGGAAGAAGAGATCTTCCCGGTGGCCAGCCCCGCCTACCGGCGCGGGCGGCGGCTGCGCGACCCGCGCGACCTGGCGCGCTGCACGCTGCTGCGGCACGACTGGCAACCCTGGGAGCCCTGGTGCCAGGCCGCCGGGCTGGACCTGGTCGAGCCCACGCACGGGCCGCGCTTCGATGACACCGAGGCCTTGCTGGACGCGGCCGTGGCCGGCGCCGGCGTGGCATTGGCGCGCCGTTCCCTGGTGGCGCCCGACCTGGCCGCGGGCCGGCTGGTGCGGCTGTGGGGCATCGGCATCGCCGACGTTCATGCCCATTTCATTGTGTGGCGGCCCGACAGCCCGAAGTTGCCGGAAATCGGCACATTGCGCCGCTGGCTGCACCGCCAGGTGCGTGGGGAAGGGCGCTAGCGGGCGCGCGAGGCGGCCCGCCACCGCCGCGGCCGGTTCAAAGAATGTATTTCAGGTACTGCTTCAGGCAGGCCTTGGCGTCGCGGATGTTCTGGCGGCGCATGTCCTCGGCGCGGTTGGCGTCGCCTTCGCACATGGCCTTCAAGATCTCGCATTGCTGGCGCACGCCCGCTTCGGCCCGGCCCGGCAGGATGACGATGCGGCGGATCAGCACCTGGGTCTTTTCGTTGATGTTGTCCAGCGCGCGGGTCAGCTCGGGGTTGTCGGCGGCCTCGATGCATTTCGCGCGGAAGGCGCTGACCTTGTCGGTGTACAGCTCGAAGTTGCCGTCTTGCACGGCCTGCGAGACCGGCCCCAGGAAGTGCTCGTACAGTTCCTTCCATTGGCTGGGGTCGGTATTCAGGGTGGCCAGCCGCACGCACAGGCCTTCGAGCACTTCGCGGATGTCGTAGATGCGAAAGACCTGCTCGGGCCCCAGCTTGGCCACCATGGCGCCCCGATTGGGCGTGCGTTCGATCAGCCCGCGTTGTTCGAGTTCGACGAATGCGTCGCGCACCCGCGTGCGCGGGATGTTGAATTCCGCCGACAGGTCGTATTCGTTCAGCTTCGAGCCCGGCGGCAGGTCGCCCTTGGCGATGCGCTCGCGCAGGACGCGGGAAAGATCGTTGCCCGCCGAACGGCTTCCTTTGCGCGCAGAAGCCGCGCCGGCATCGGCTGGCGCCGTGGCTCGCTTGCGGGGGGAAGGAGTAGTAGGCATGGCGTGAAGGGGGGCAGACAGTACAGTGGGCGAGTGTATTAGCCGGCCTCGGCAACCGTCAATTGAGCTTGACCCGCGCTCGCGCGGCCGGGACGCCTGCCGCGCGAGCGTGGCGGGCGCCCCGCCCGGTCAGGGGCGTACCCCCAGGTTGCGCTTGGGCCCCAGGTTGATTTTCATGGACCCCTGCGCCGCCTTGATGAAGCGCGCCAGGTAATGCCGCGTTTCGCGCGGATCGATCACGTCTTCCACGCCGAACGCCTCGGCCGTGCGGAAAGGCGACCCGAAGCGGCGCAGCTTTTCCTCGATCTCGGCCTCTTTCTGCTTGGGGTCGCTTGCCGCTTCGATCTCGCGGCGGAACGCGGCCGCGACGCCCCCCTCGACCGGCAGCGAACCCCATTCGGCGGTGGGCCAGGCCAGCTTCAGGCCGATGCCGACCTTGTCGGTGGCGGCCATGCCCGCCATGCCGTAGCACTTGCGCACCACGACCGTCGCCACCGGCACCGTGGCCTGCAGGCTGACGAAGACGCTGCGCATGCCGTCGCGCAGCGTGCCCTGGGCTTCGGCGTCGCGGCCCACCATGAAGCCCGGCACGTCTACCAGGAACACCAGCGGGATATGGAAGGTGTCGCACATCTCGATGAAGTGCGTCTGCTTGCGGGCGCCGGCCGCGTCGATGGCGCCGCCGTAGAACATGGGGTTGTTGGCGACCACGCCCACCACGTAGCCGTCCAGCCTGGCCAGCGCGGTGATGACGGCCTTGCCGTAAGTGGGCTGGATCTCGAACATCGAGTCCTTGTCGAACACCATGCCGATGACCCGGCGCATGTTGTATGCCTTGCGCCGGTCCTGGGGCACGATGGTGGCCAGCCCCGCGTCGCGCCGGTCGATCGGGTCGTCGGCGACGACGCGAGGCGGCAGTTCCCAGACGTTTTGCGGCATGTACGACAGGAAGCGGCGGATCTGCGCGAAGCATTCCGCCTCGCTGTCGTAGGCGTCGTGGATGGTGCCGGCCACGTCCACGGCCACCTTGCTGCCGCCCAGGTCTTCTTTGTGGATGTCCTGGCCCAGCGAGCGCTTGACCACCGGCGGGCCGGCGGCGAACACCTGGCTGTTGCCCTTGACCATCAGCGACCAGTGGGCCAGGATGGCCCGCCCCGCGGGGCCGCCCGCCGCGGTGCCCATCACGGCGCAGACGACCGGCACCTGGCCCAGCAGGGCGGTGGCCGTCTCGAAACCGTGCACGCCCGGAAAGACGGTGTGCCCGCGCCGTTCGGCCGAGGTCACGCTGCCGCCCACGCCGTCGCACAGGTTGATCAGCGGGATCTTATAGTTCAGGGCCAGGTCTTCGACGAAGCCGCCCTGGCCGCCTTTCTTGCGGTCGCCGCTCCAGCTGGCGCCGCCGCGCACGGTGTAGTCTTCGCCGCCCACCGCGACGGGGCGGCCGTCGATCTCGGCCAGGCCCATGACGTACGGCGCCGGGGTCAGGCTTTGCAGGCGGCCCTGTTCGTCGTAGTGGCCGGTGCCGGCCAGCCCGCCCACTTCCTGGAAGCTGCCGTTGTCGCACAGCGAGCCGATGCGTTCGCGCACGGTCAGCTTGCCGGCGTCGTGGTGCCGCTCGACCGAGGCCTTGCCGCCCATGCGCTGGGCCAGTTCGCGGCGCAGCTGCAGTTCTTCGATGCCCGGCGTAAGGGGTTCTGCGGGGGCGTTCATCACTGGCCCTCCTCGATGGTCGCGATGACCTGGCCTTCTTCCACCGACTGGCCTTCCTGGACCAGAATCGCGCCGATGACGCCCGATGCCTCGGCCTCGACCGGGATTTCCATTTTCATGGATTCGAGGGTGATGAGCTCATCGCCCTCGCGAACGCGCTGGCCCACCTGGCACTGGATTTTCCAGACCGATCCGACCACCTCTGATTTGACTTCCACGCTCATGAGTTTTCCTTGGGAGCAAATGACAATGCGAACCGCCCGTGCACGCTATTGCGGCTGGATGCCGGCGGTGATGCCGACTTTTTTCCAGGTCGCCAGCTCTTCCTGAAAGGTCTTCTGGAAGTCGGCCACGCTGAGATCGGCCAGGGTCAGGCCGCCGCCCTTGACCAGCTTTTCCTTGACGGAGGGCTCTTGCAATACCTGGTTCAATTCGTGGTTGAGCTTCTCGACCAGTTCCTTGGGCATGTTCTTCGGCCCCATGATCCCGAAGAACAGGCTGCGGTCGTACTCGGGCACGCCCGCCTGTGCGAACGTCGGCACGTCGGGAATCAGCGACGAGCGTTCCTTGCCGGTGACGGCCAGCCCCACGGCCCGACCGCTGGAGATGACTGGCGCGGCCAGCAGCAGGGTGTCCATCAGGGCCTCGATCTCGCCGGCCATCAGCGCCGTGCTGGCCTGGCCGTTGCCCTTGTAGGGCACGTGGGTCATCTTGGCGCCGGTGTACGAACTGAAGGCTTCCATCGACATGTGGGTGGACCCGCCGATGCCCGAACTGCCGAAATTGATGTCGCCCGGCTTGGCCCGGGCCTGCTCGATCAGCTCGGACAGGCTCTTGATGCCGGATTTCTTGGACACCATCAGCACGGTGGGCAGGTAGCCGATCAGCCCGATGGGTTGCAGCTGGCCGGCGACTTCGGCCGCGTTCTTGTACACCGCCGGATTGACGGCGATGGCGCTGGAGACGGTCAGCAGGGTGTAGCCGTCGGCCGCCGAGCGCACGGTTTCCTGCGCCGCCAGCGAGCCGCCGGCGCCCACTTTGTTCTCTACCACGATCGGCTGGCCCAGGCGCTTGCCCAGTTCATCGGACACCACGCGGGCAACGATGTCGGTGGCGCTGCCGGGCGAGAAGCCGACATACATCTTCAGGGGTTTGTTGGGGTATCCCTGGGCGAACGAAGGCGCCGCCCAGGCGCAGGCGGCCGCCACGGCGGTTGCCAGGATGCGTACGCGATTGAGCATGGTCTGTCTCCTGTCAGTGTTCTTTGTCCGGGCATGGTAGCCCGGTTTTTTGCATCTATCAACTATTTAGTTTTCTATTTTTCAGACAATGAAAAATCATTATGATGTTTTTTGGTTATCTAAATAGTCTACTATTTGCTATGATGAATCGGCCGATCGCCAGGCGCGATTGTTCGGTTCTTTTTCAGGCTCAGGAATTCGCAAATGTCGGAAAGCAACAAACCAGATCCCTGCAAGAACGGCCCCTTGAGCGGCTACCGCGTGCTCGAACTGGGCTCGACCGTGGCGGGCCCGTTCTGCGGCCGCCTGCTGGCGGACTTCGGCGCCGAGGTCATCAAGGTCGAGCCACTGGCGGGCGACCCGGTGCGCACCATGGGCAAGCGGTACGACAGCCAGTCGCTGTACGCGGCCAGCATCCTGCGCAACAAGACGCTGATCTCGATCGACCTGCGTTCGCCCGCCGGGCAGGACATCGTGCGGCGCATGGTCGGCCAGTGCGATGTCGTGATCGAGAACTTCCGGCCGGGCGGACTGGAAAAGTGGAACCTGGGGTACGAGGCCCTGTCCGCCATCAACCCGCGCATCATCATGGCGCGCATCAGCGGCTTCGGCCAAAATGGCCCCTACAGCCAGCGCCCTGGCTACGGCGTGATCGGCGAAGCCGTCAGCGGGCTGCGCCACGTCACGGGCGACCCGGACCGCCCCCCCACGCGTGCGGCGGTCTCGCTGACCGATTGCCTGACGGGGTTGTACGCCGCCTTCGGCATCCTGATGGCCGTGCTGGCGCGCCAGGCCACCGGCAAGGGCCAGTACATCGACGCGGCGCTGTACGAGTGCGCCTTCAGCATGATGGAACCCCACGTGCCGGCCTTCGACAAGCTGGGCGTGATCGCCCAGCGCGCGGGTTCCCGGCTGCCGGACAGCACGCCCAACAACCTGTATCCCACCCTGGACGGCGACTACATCCACATCACGGCCATGGCCGACGCGGTGTTCCGCCGCCTGCTAGGCGCCATGGGCCAACCCGGCCTGGCCGACGACCCGCGGTTCGCCGACGCGCGCGCGCGCGCCGCCCACGATGCCGACCTGGACGGCCTGATCGCCGACTGGACCGGCACCTTGACCCTGGCGCAGCTCGAAGCCGAGCTGGCCCGCGCCGAGGTGCCGGCCACGCGCATCTTCACCATGGCCGACATCTTCGGCGACGCGCACTTCCGGGCGCGCGGCATGCTGGTCGACCTGCCGCACGACGAACTCGGTTCGGTGAAAGTCGCCGGCGTGGTGCCCAAGCTGTCGGGCACGCCCGGCGTGCTGCGCCGCGCGGGCGGCGCGGTGGGCCGCGATACGCGCCAGGTCATGGCCGACATCGCCGGCTACGCGCCCGCCGAAATCGAGGCCCTGGTCCAGGCCGGCGTGGTGCATGCCGGGCCCGCGCCGCAGCGCCAGCCCCACGATTCATAGTCCCGACAAAGGAAAAGGCATGTTCCACAAAGTGATCGTTGCCAATCGCGGCGCCATCGCCGGCCGCGTCATCCGCGCCTTGCGCGAAATGGGCGTGCGGTCGGTCGCGGTGTATTCCGAAGCGGACGCCGACGCGCCTTACCTGCAGCAGGCCGACGAAGCCCATGCGATCGGCCCCGCCGCGGCGCGCGACAGCTACCTGAACCAGGACACCCTGATCGACCTGGTCAAGCGCACCGGCGCCGATGGCCTGCATCCCGGCTACGGGTTCCTGTCGGAAAACGCGGCGTTCGCGCGCCGCGTCAATGCCGCCGGGGCGACGTTCATCGGGCCCTCGGCCGACTGGATCGACGCCATGGGGCACAAGACCCGCGCGCGCGAACTGGCCGCCAGGCACGGCCTGCCGGTGGGCAAGGGGTCGCCGATCCTGTCGGGCGACGACGCCCTGATGCGCCAGCACGCGCAAGAGATCGGCTACCCCGTCCTGATCAAGCCTGCCGCCGGTGGCGGTGGCATCGGCATGCTGGTGGCCAACCATCCCGACGAGCTCGCCGCCATGGCCGAGAAGGCCAAGTCGCTGGCGATGCGCGGGTTTTCCAACGCCGAGATCTACCTGGAACACTACCTGCAGCGCCCGCGCCACATCGAGTTCCAGTTGCTGGGCGACAAGAACGGCCGCGTGCGGCACCTGTTCGACCGCGATTGCTCGCTGCAGCGGCGCCACCAGAAAATCATCGAGGAAGCCCGTGCGCCGGCGGCCGACCACGGCAAGATCGACGCGCTGGCGCAGCGGCTGGCGGACACGTTTGCCGGCCTGGGCTACGACAACATCGGCACCGTCGAGACGCTGATGAGCCGGCAGGGCGACTTCCACTTCCTGGAGATGAACACCCGCCTGCAGGTCGAACACGGCGTGACGGAAGCGATCACCGGCGTCGACCTGGTGCGCGCGCAAGTGCAAAGCGCCGCCGGCATGCCGCTGGACGCCATCCTGCCGGCCGACATCCAGGCCCGCGGCCACGCCATCGAGGCGCGCGTCTACGCGGAAGATTCGCGGCGCTTCCTGCCGTCGTCGGGGCTGCTGAAGGTGTACCGCCCGCCGGCCAGCCTGCGCGTCGAGACCGGCTACGCCGAAGGCCAGAAGGTCACGCCGTTCTACGATCCGATGCTGGCCAAGCTGATCGCGCATGCCGATACCCGCGACCAGGCCATCGACAAGCTGTTGTCTGCCCTGGACGAGTTCGAGATCGACGGGGTCAAGACCAACCTGGACGCGTTGCGGGTGCTGTTGCGCAACGACGCGTTTCGCCAGGGCGATGTGCATACGGGGCTGGTGCCCGAGGCCATGGCGGACGCCGCCGCGCGCCAGGCGGCGGGTGGGATCGCCGCCTGACCGGCGCGGGCCGCCGCACGCTCAGGCCGGCAAGTGGCCCGGCTGCGGGCTGCGGTGCTCGTCGCCCTGCGCCAGCAGCCACTTGCGGAACAGCCGGACGTCCTGCTCGTTGGCGCTGGCCTCGCGGCACAGGAAGTAGTATTCGCCGGCGCTCTTGATCGTGGAAGGGAAGGGGCGCACCAGTTCCTGGTGGCTTTCCATGTGGTCGATGAACAGGGTGGGCGCCAGCGCCACGCCGCTGCAGCGGCGGGCCGCTTCCAGCGCCATGAAGAAATGGCCGAACTCCATGGCGCCATTACCCCGGTACGCCACGCCCTGGGTGCGGAACCAGTCGCTCCAGGCGTCCGGGCGTAACGCCACGTGCAGCAGCTTGTAGTGCTGCAGGTCGGCCGGCGTGCGCAGCGGGGCGCTCTGGCTCAGCAGCTTCTGGCTCAGCACGGGCGTCAGCACTTCGTCCCATAGGTAGAAGGCGCTGACGCCCTGCCAGTCGCGCACCAGTTCGTGCGGGATGCTGGGCTGGTTGCGCGCGTAGCGCTTGCCGGGCAGGCGGCCCAGGCGGATCGCCACGTCGATGTCTTCGTGCGCGAAATCGGCCGGGTGCATCGACGTGAAGACGCGCACGTCGATATGCGGGTACATCTCGGTAAAGGAAGACAGCCGCGGCATCAGCCACAGGCTGGCCAGCGACTGGGGCAGGCTGATCTTCAGCGGCACCCGCGCCGCCGGGCGCGCCTGCGCCGCGGCCCGCTCGATGGTGTCCAGGCCGGCGGCCACCGCGGCGTGAAAGGTCTGCCCGTAGGGGGTGAGCTCGATCCGGCGCGTTAGCCGCACGAACAGCGGCTGGTCCAGGAATTCTTCCAGCGTCTTGATCTGGCGGCTGACCGCGCCCTGGGTCACGTTGAGCTCGTCGGCGGCCCGCGAAAAACTCATGTGCCGGGCTGCGGCATCGAAGGCGCGTACGGCAAGCAGGGGCGGAAGCGAACGTTTCATGGCGGCGGGCGGTGATGCATGAGTCTAATGCATGCATGCGCTGAAAACAAATCGGTTGTCCACCCATCGCGCGGTTCCTAAAGTGAGCGCCATTGATCAACAACCCGGGGCGGGCTGGCGCCGCGCTTGAATATGGACGGTGTGGGTATGGAATGCAGGATGGGGGTCGATATCGGCGGCACGTTCACCGATATCGTGCTGGTCGACGACGGCGGCACCGTGTACAGCAAAAAGGTGCTGTCCACGCCGCATGACTACAGCGAAGCCATCGAGGATGGCGTGCGCGCGCTGCTGGACGAGCTGCGCATGCCGCCGGCGGCGATCCGGGAATTCGCGCATGCCACCACCGTGGCCACCAATACGATCATCGAGCGCAAGGGAGTCAAGGCCGCGCTGGTGACGACCAAGGGATTCCGCGACGTGCTGGAACTGGGCAGGTTCCGCACGCCCCGGCTCTACGACATCGAGTTCCGCAAGCCCGAGCCGCTGATCGAGCGCCGGCTGCGCTTCGAGGTCGACGAACGCACGGGCGCCGATGGCACGGTGCTGCGCCCCGTGCGGGAAGACGAACTGGAGGCCCTGGCCGGCGAGATCGAGCGCGAAGGCGTCAGCGCCGTGGCGGTGGCCTTCGTCAATTCCTATGCGAACCCGCACAACGAGCGCCAGGCCTTCGAGTTCCTGTCGCGCCGGTTGCCAGGCGTGGCGATATCGGTATCGACCGCCTTGCTGCCCCAGATCGGCGAATACGAGCGCACCAGCACCACCGCGGTGAACGCCTATGTGCGGCCCGTGGTGGAACGCTACGTGGCGTCGCTGCAGAAGCGCCTGGACCGGATGGAAATCCGGGCGCCGCTGGGCATCATGCAATCCAGCGGCGGCATGGCACCCGGCGCCGTGGTGGCCGAGCGCCCCATCTACATCATCGAGTCCGGCCCCGCCGCCGGCGTGCTGGGCGGCCAGCGCGTGGCCGAGCGCACCGGCCTGGGCGACACCATCGTGTTCGACATGGGCGGAACCACGGCCAAGGCCACCATCATCGTCGACAACCAGTTCATGCTGTGCCCGGAAACCGAGGTGGGCGGCGGCGCCGCGCTGGGCCAGCGCATGGTCAAGGGCGGCGGCTTTCCGGTGCAGGTGCCCACCATCGACATCGCCGAAGTCGGGGCGGGTGGGGGCAGCATCGCCGCGCTGGACGCGGCCGGCGGCATCCAGGTGGGGCCGCGCAGCGCCGGCGCGGCGCCCGGGCCGATCTGCTACAACCGCGGCGGTACGCAGCCGACCGTGACGGACGCGAACCTGATCCTGGGCTACCTGAATCCCGGCGCGCTGGTGGGCGGCGAATTGAACCTGGCCTATGACAAGGCGCGCGCGGCGATCGCGCAGTTGGCGGAACAACTGGGCGTCACGCTGGAGCAGGCCGCTTACGGCATCCACCTGATCGCCAATGCGACGATGCTGCGCGCGCTGCGCGGCGTGTCGTCCGAAAAGGGCATGGATCCCTCGCAATTCGCGCTGTTCGCGATCGGCGGCAACGGGCCGGTGCACGCGGCCACGCTGGCCGAATCGGCCGGCATGACCCGCTGCGTGATCCCGCCGGTGGCCGGGCTGTTCAGCGCCCTGGGCATGCTGTTCGCCGATGTCGAGCACCAGATGGTGGGCGCTTTCTACCGGCGTTTTGCCGACGTCGACGTCGCGGCGCTGCAGGCGGCCATCGATCCGCTGGTGCGGGAAGGCGAGCAGTTGCTGGTGTCGGAAGGGTACGGCGACCCGGCGCACCGCTCGATCGAGATCCAGGCCGACGTGAAATACGCCGGCCAGACCTCGCCGCTGACCGTGGCGTTGCCCGGCGTGCGCGCCGACGACGCGACGCTGGCCGACGTCGAGCGCCGCTTCGAGCAGGAACACCAGCGCACCTTCGGGTATGTGTCGCCGGGCGAGACCCTGCAGTTCGTGTCGCTGAAGGCCGTGTGCCGGGGCATTCCGCCCACCGCCCGCATGCCGGACAGCCTGAGCCGCGGCGGCGAGAAGCGCGCGCCGGCGCAGGCGCGCCAGGCGTATTTCGGTTCCGAGCATGGCTGGCAGCACGCGCCGGTCATGACGCGCGCCGAACTGACCGCCGCGCCGGTGGCGGGCCCGCTGATCGTCGAGGAATACGACACCACGTCGGTCGTCCGCCCGGGGTGGACGGCCAGGCTCGACGCCGCCAACAACATTGTGCTGGAACGCTGACGCAGCGATCGCCTAGAGACGGAACCCATGAACACCATGAAGATCGACCCCATCAAGCGCGAGCTGCTGAAGAACGCCCTGGTCACCATTGCCGACAATGCGCTGGTGATGGTCGTGCGCACGGCGCGCTCGGCCAACGTCAAGAACAGCATGGATTTTTCCGCGGCGATCTGCGATGCGCAGGGCCGCCTGGTGGCGCAGGGCATGGCCGTGCCCGTGCACCTGGGGGCGATGATGCCCGCGCTGCGCGGCTGCCTGGATTACTTCGGCGACGATATCCACCCGGGCGACGTGCTGGCCAGCAACGATCCCTATTCGGGTTGCAGCCACCTGAACGACATCTTCACGTTCAAGCCGGTCTACGCCAACGGCCGGCGCATCGCTTTCGTGGGCCTGATCCTGCACCATACCGACCTGGGCGGCCGCGTGCCCGGCGGCAACGCCGCGGACAGCAACGAGATCTTCGAGGAAGGCCTGCGCATTCCGCCAAGCAAGCTGGTAGAGGCCGGCCGGCCCAGCGTGCCGTTGCTGCGCATGATCGAATTCAACAGCCGCGTGCCCGAACGCGTGCTGGGCGACCTGAAGGCCCAGCTGGCCGCCCTGGACCAGGCCGAACGCGAGCTCGAGAAACTGCTGCAATCCTGGGACGTGGATGCCTTCGGCGGCTACATGTCCAACCTGATCGACTACGCCGAAGAGCTGACCCGGGCCGGCATCGCGGCCCTGCCCGACGGCGAGGTCGAATTCGAGGAATGGAACGACGACGACGGCGTGCGCGAAGGGCCGTTCCAGATCCACCTGAAGCTGACCAAGCGCGGCGACGAGATCGTCTGCGATTTCAGCAAGACGCCGCCGCAGAGCGGCGGGGCGGTGCACAGCAATTTCGTCTTCACCGCATCGTGCGCGTATGCCGCCATTCGCACCTTGCTGAACGAATCGGTGCCGAACAACGCCGGGCTCTACCGGCCGATCACGGTGATCGCCCCGGAAGGCAGCATCGTCAGCGCGCGCTTCCCGGCCGCGGTGGGCTCGCGCGGGCAGATCGGCTTTCGCATCCGGTCGATCGTGCTGGGCGCGCTGGGGCGGTTGACCGGCGGCCGCATGCCGGCCTGCCCCGGCGGGTCGGAATTCGCCATCGCGGCCTCGGGCTACGACGGCAACGGCAAGCGCTTCCTGCACCTGGAATTCCACAACACCACGGGCAACGGCGGCGGGCCGCTGCGCGACGGGCAGGACGCGGGGCCGAACTGCATCAGCAACCTGGCCAATGTGCCGGTCGAGCTGATCGAGGCGGAAAACCCGATCCGCGTCGAAGAATATGCATTCCTGCCCGATACGGGGGGCCCCGGCAAGTTCCGCGGCGCGCTCGGCATCGTGCGCCAGTACCGGTTCCTGGCTTCCGACGTGGTGGTGCAGGTGCGCTCCGACCGCTTCAAGTCGCGCCCCTGGGGCATGAACGGCGGCGGCGAGGGGGCGGCCGCCTGCGCCTGGCTCAATCCGGGAACGTCCCAGGCGACGCCCTTGCCGTCCAAGTTCATCCGCGTCATGCAGGAAGGCGATGTGTTCCGCGCGGAAATGGCGGGCTCGGGCGGGTACGGCACGCCGGCCGAACGCAACCCGGTGGCGGTGCTGGAAGACGTGGTGCAAGGCAAGATCACGGTGGAGCACGCACGCGAATCGTATGGCGTCGCCATCAATGGCGACGGCAGCCTGGACCTGGCCGGCACCGAGCAATTGCGGTCGGCGGCGGCCCGGAGGCACGCGGCATGAGCCTGGACCGTCCCAACGCGTTCGAGATCGACCTGTCGGCGGTGGCGCGCGCCACCGCGCGGGTGCGCGCCCAGGTAGGCACCGGGGTCATGTTTTTCGCGACCCTGAAGGCCGACGCCTATGGCTACGGTACGTTGCCGGCCGCGCGCACGGTGCTGGCCCACGGCGCGGACGCGCTGTCCCTGGCCAGCCTGGCCGATGCCGTGGCGCTGCGCGCCGACGGCGTGACCGTGCCCATCCTGCTGTACGCGGGCGTGCCGCACGACGAATCCGCCGTGCGCGCCTATGCGGCGCACCGGCTCATCCCGACCATCCACGACGAGGACTCCTTCCAGGCGCTGGGCCGCCATGCCCAGGGCCGCCTCGATGTGGCCGTCAAGGTGGATGTGGGCCCCGAACGCATCGGCGTGCCGTATTCCCAGGCGGTCGACTTCATCGCCCGGGTCGCCGCCCATCCCCGGATGAACCTGGTGGCCGTCAACGCGCACCCCAACGTGCGCGGCGGCGACCGGGCCATGGCCTGCCTGGACTGGCAGCATGCCCGCATGGCGGCCTTGTCGGACGCGCTGCGCCAGCGCGGCGTCGGCGCGCACCGGACGGTGATGGCCAGTTCCAAGGTGCTGGGCATGGCGGGCGCGCGCATGGCGTTCGATGCGGTCGATCCCGGCGCCACGCTGTTTTCCGAGGCGGACCCGGACCACGGCGATACGGCGCAGGCCTTCCACGCGCTGAAAAGCCGCCTGATCGCGGTGCGGACGGTCGAACGGGATGCCTTCCTGGACGAGGCGCCGTTCGACATGCAGCCGGGCATGCGCGTCGGCGTGGCCCCCATCGGCTACAGCGACGGCGTGCACCGGCTGCATGCCGGATGCGCGCTGGTGCGGGGGCGCCGGGTGCCCCTGCTGGGCAAGCCGGCGCTGGAATACCTGCGCCTGGACCTGGCCGGCGTGCCCGATGCGCGCCCCGGCGACGAAGTCGTCCTGATCGGCGCCCAGGGCGACGAGCGGATCGCGCCACGGGAGGCCATGGCGCATCAGGGCGCGGCGCGCGTCATCGACCTGGCATTGCAGGTCGGGCCGCGTATCCCGAGAATCTACTTGCCGGCCTGAGCGAACGGGCAGGCGCCGTATATCGATAAATCATGGGGAAACACCACAATGCCACGCTCGAAGCGCGCTTTCCTGAAATGCCTGCTCGCGGCCATCGCCTGTAGCGGCACCGCGGCCACGCCGGCCGCGGCGCAGCCCGGCGGTTACCCGGAACGGCCCATCCGCCTGCTGGTGCCGTTCGCGCCCGGCGGTTCCACCGACGCCCTGGCCCGCATCCTGGCCCATGGCCTGGCCGAGCGGCTGGGCACCCAGGTGGTGGTGGAAAATCGCCCCGGCGCCGGCGGCAACATCGCCATGGGCGCGGCGGCGCGTGCCCAGCCCGACGGCTACACGCTGCTGATCGTCAGCAGCAGCCTGGTGATCAATCCCAGCCTGTATGCCTCCATCCCCTACGATCCGCGCAAGAGTTTCGCGCCCATCACGTACCTGGCCGCGGCGCCCAGCATGCTGATCGTCGGCCCGCGCGAAAGCGCCGACAGCGTCCGCAAGCTGGCGGACGAGATCCGCGCCCGGCCGGGCACCTACAACTATGCCTCGCCCGGCGTGGGCACCGCGCAGCACTTCGCCGGCGAACTGTTCCGGCTGGCGGTGAACGCGCCCGTCACGCACGTTCCCTACAACGGCGCGGGGCCGTCGGTGGCCGCCGTCGCGGCGGACGACGTGCAGATGGGCTTCGCCTCGCTGCCGGCCGCGCTGCCGCTCGTCACCGCGGGCCGGGTGCGTGCGCTGGCCATCACCACGCGTACCCGGTCGCCGGCCGCGCCCGGCATCCCGACCTTCGCCGAGACCGGGTTCGCGTCCGTCGAGTCGGACCACCTGCAGGGGCTGCTGGCGCCGGCGGGAACGCCGCCGGCCGTGGTGCGCAAGCTATCCCAGGCGACCAACGCCGTGCTGGCCGAGCCCGAGACCGCCCGGCAACTGGTGGACCTGGGCTTTATCGTGGGCGGCGGCACGCCCGAGGCGTTCCAGCAGGAAATCCTGAGCCAGCTCGACAAATGGCGCGACGTCGTGCGGCAGTCCGGCGTCAAGGCCGAGTAGCCCTCATGCCTTCCACCCACGCACACACCGGAGGCGCGCAGGCAATGGCGGATTCCCCGGCCCGTTCTCCACGGAACGCCCGCGCGGCGCCGGCCGGCGCGCCGCGCGGGCGTTCCCTGTTCTTCCTGTATGCGCTGTCGATCCTCCTGGGCCTGCTGGCCTGGCAATGGATCGCGCAGCATTACTCCGGCTTCGTGCTGGCCGGCCCGCCCGCCGTCCTGGCCCGGCTGGCCGACATGACGGCCAGCGGCGAGTTGCCGCGGGCGTTCGCCGGCGCGGCGCAGCACATGATGCTGGGCTTCGCCATCTCGATCGCGGTGGCGATCCCGCTGGGCCTGGCCATGGGGCGCCTGAGAGTCCTGCACGACATGCTAGACCCCGTCGTCAACCTGATCTACGCGGTGCCGGCGGTGGCGTGGGCGCCGCTCATCATGATCTGGTTCGGCTTGTTCTTCGAGGCCCGCGTCGCCCTGGTGGTGCTGATGTGCACGCTCGACATGCTGATTGTCGTGTCCGAGGGTTCGCGCAGCATCGACCGCCGGCTGCTGGCGGTGGGCCGCTCGTTCGGCGCGGGGCCATGGCGCAACGCCCGCTTGGTCCTGCTGCCGGCCAGCGTGCCGTTCCTGTTCGCCGCGCTGCGTATCGGCGCGGTGCGGGCCGTCAACGCCATGATCACCGCCGAGCTGTTCCTGGCCGCGGTCAACCTGGGCGCCATCATGAAGCAGGCGTCCGTGCGTTTCGACAGCGCCGCCGTGCTGGGGGTGCTGTTCTTGCTGAGCCTGTTCGGCCTGTTGCTGCAGGAAGCACTGCTGCTGGCCGAGAAGCGCGTTTGCCGCTGGATGCAGAGGGTATGACGATGAGATCCCGTAGCCTTGGCGCCAACGCCTGCGGCATCCTGCTGGTGCTGGCGGTGTGGCAGGTCGCCGGCATGCGGCTGGGCGACACGCTGCTTGCCACGCCGCTGCAAGTGGCGCAAGCCTTGCCGTCCACGCTGGCCGACGCGGTGTTCTGGCGCGCGCTCTGGAGCGCGCTGTGGCAGATGCTGGTCGGCTATGTGCTGGCACTGGCGGTGGGCATCCCGCTGGGCATCGCCATGGGCCGCTCGACGGCAGTGCGCATCTTGGTCAAGCCGTGGGCCTGCATGTTCGTGGTGGTCTCGGCGGCGGCGCTGGTGCCGCTGTTCATCATCCTGATGGGGCGCGGGCTGTTGCTGGGCGTCAGCATCGTGTTCGCGGCGACCGTGTGGTACGCCGTGCTCACGATGATGGAAGCCGCGCGCTCGGTCTCGCCCAACCTGCTGAATGCGGCGCGGTCGTTCGGCGCGACGCGGGTGCAGTGCTTCCGCTGGGTGCTGCTGCCCGCGCTGCATCCCTATGTGCTGGTGGCCGCCCGCATCGGCCTGACGCATGCGCTGCGCGCCATGATCACCGCGCAGATGTTCGTCGGCACGGGGTTCGGCGGCCTGATCAACGACGCGGGGCTGGATTTGTCCACCGCGGGGTTCTTCGGGCTGATCGTCATGTTGATGCTGGTCAGTGTGACAGCGACAGGGTTGTTGCGCTATGTCGCGCACTACACCGCGCCCTGGTATGCAAGCCGTATCGGCCATCGCTGACCGCGCGCGTTCCTTCAATAAACCAAGGGGAGTCGAAATGTTCAAACGCATGAATCGCCGCGAAGTCCTGGGGCTGGGGGTAGGGGGCGCCGCCGTCATGGCGCTGGGCGGGCTGGTGCCCACGAACGCGCGCGCGGCGGGCCGGGTGCTTACCATCAATACCCTGGCCGCCACCGCCGCCGTCAACGTGCCGTTGCAGGCAGGGCTGCGCGCCACGCTGCCGACGCTGGCCGGCTACGCCGCGCCGGAAATCCAGCCCACGGCCAAGATCCCGCAGATCGTGCAGCAGGTCATCGCCGGCGCGTCCGACCTGGGCGACGGCGATGTGGCATCCACGCTGGCCGCGTGCGAGGCGGGCGCAGACTTGCGCATCATCGGGCTGTCCTACAACAATACCTCGCAGGTCGTGGTGGCCAACGCCGATCGCCTCGACAGCCTGGCGACGCTGGCGTCCAAGGGCGGCACCGTCGCGGTCAGCGGCATCGGCGATTTCATGTACGTGATGCTGCAGGGGGTGCTCGAGAAGCACAAGCTGCCCGCCGACAAGATCCATTTCGTCGAGATGGGCAGCTCGGGCGACCGGACCCGCGCCCTGATGGCCGGCCGCGTCGATGCGGTACCCATGCACGTCGAGCAGTTCGAGCAGATCAAGAGCCGCGGCAACTACCACGTGATCGTGCACCCTTGGCAGGAATACGACGACTGGTTCAGCGCCGTCATCATGGCCCGCACGTCCTGGCTGCAGAAAGACGAGAACAAGGCGGCCGCGGTGGCCGTGCTGAAGTCGGTGCTCACGGCCTTTCGCCGCGCCGACGACGACTATCCCTGGTACAAGGCTCAGGTGGCCCAGTACGCGTCGTCGAAAGACCTGCGCACGGCGGGCGACGACCTGCTCAAGCCGGTATGGGAAACCCTGACCCGGCGCATCCATGCCTTCCCGCGCAACATGGAGCAGATGACGCCGGACGAGTTCGCCAAGGTCATCCCCGTCTACCAGAAGACCGGCTCGCTCAAGGGAACGCTCGATCTCGCGAAGATCATCGACCGCAGCTACCTGGAGCAAGCCGTGAAGGAATTGGGCTGATCATGGCCAGGCTCAGTGTATCGGGGGTTTCCAAGGCCTTTGGCGCGATGCCGGTGATGCGCGACCAGTCGCTGGACGTCGAGGACGGCGAGTTCGTGGCGCTGCTGGGGCCGTCGGGATGCGGCAAGTCGACCTTGCTGCAGATCATCAACGGCCTGCTGGTGCCTGACACCGGGCGCGTCATGCTCGACGGCCAGGACATCACCGGCCGCACCGGCGGCGGCCGCGGCATGGTGTTCCAGGGCTCGGACCTGTTGCCCTGGCGCAGCGCCCTGGACAACGTGGCCTTCGGGCTGGAAGTCGCGGGCATGCCGAAGGCCGAGCGCCGGGCGCGCGCCCGCGACTACCTGCACCGCGTGGGGCTGGCGGGTTTCGAGGACGCGTGGCCGCATCAATTGTCCGGGGGCATGCAGCAGCGTGTGGGCATCGCGCGGGCATTCTGCATCCAGCCTTCGCTGTTGCTGATGGACGAGCCGTTCGGCGCGCTGGACGTGCAGACCCGCGACACGCTGCAGAACGAGCTGCTGGCCATCTGGGAAGCCGAGCGCAAGATGGTGGTGTTCGTCACGCACGGCATCGAAGAAGCCTTGTACCTGGCCGACCGCATCCTGGTCTACAGCAAGCGGCCGGCGCGCGTGCTGCGCGAAATCCGCGTGCCCTACGAACGGCCGCGGCGCGAATCGATGAAGCTCGACGCCCGCTTTCTGGAACTGCGGCGCGAGATCTCCGATCTGCTGCGGCAGGACGCCCTGGAGACTGCATGATGAACGACCTGAGCCTGCCCGCTTCCGCGGGCGCAGACCTGGCCGGCGCGGTGGCCGCGCTGCGCTTCGACGACCTGGGGCCGGATGTCGCGCGTACGCTGAAGTACTTCACGCTGGATACGCTGGGCGTCATCGGCGGGGCGGCCCGCGCGCCCGGCATGGCGGAACTGCTCGCGACCGTCGCCGACCTGGAAACGCAGGGCAGCGCCCATTTGCTGCTCAATGGCGGCCGGGCCAGCCCGATGACGGCGGCGCTGGCCAACGGCGCTGCCGCGCATGCCCTGGATTTCGACGACCAGCATGATCCGGCCCGCGTGCACGCTTTCTGCGTCGTGCTGCCCGCGGTGCTCGCGACCCTGCCGTCGGTGCCGTCCCCGGTGGACGGCAAGGCGATGCTGACCGCGCTGGCCGTGGGCGTGGAAGTGTTCTGCCGGCTGGGGCTGGTTTGCCACAACTCGCTGGGCAAGGGCTGGCACCCGACCACGGCGCTCGGCACGCTGGCGGCCGCGGCTGCTTCCGCGCGGCTGATGGGCCTGGATGCCGGCAAGACCCTGCACGCCATGGGGCTGGCCTTCGTGCAGATGGGCGGCACCACGCAATTCATCGCCGATGGGGCCCTGGCCAAGCGCCTGGGGCCGGGCTTCGCCGCGCGTTCCGGTGTGCTGGCCGCCCACCTGGCGCGGCGCGGCATCACCGGGCCCTGGCGTTTCCTGGACGGGGCGGCGGGCCTGTTCCAGCTGTACGAACGCGGCGAGGTCGAGCCGGCCCTGCTGCTGGGCGACTGGGGCCGCCGCTGGCGGCTGCTGGAGCTCAGCATGAAACCCTATCCCTGCTGCCGTTGCACGCACACGGTGATCCAGCTGGCGCTGGAACTGCGCGGGCAGGGCATCCGGCCCGACGATATCGAGGCGGGCGTCATCGAGCTGGGCCGCGTCAATCGCCAGATCGTCGGCGCGGCCTTCGAGCGCGATCATCCGAATCCGGTCGTGCACGCGCAGTTCAACGCCGCCTATGCGTTCGCGACCGCCATGGTCGATGGCGCCGTCGGCATCGAAAGCTTCACGGCAGACCAGGTCCGGCGCGAAGCCACCGCCTGGGCGGCGCGGCTGACGGTGGCCGAGGCCGCGGACATCCCGGCCACGGCCGTTCCCCCCGCGCGTGTCGCGCTGACGCTGCGCGACGGGCGCCAGGTGCGCGTCGAGCGCTGGAAAATGAAGGGCGCGCCAGACGACCCCATGAGCGAAGACGAGATCCTGGCCAAGTTCCGCGCCGCGATGCAATGGGGCCTGCAGCCCGCGCCGGATGCGCTGGCCGCCCTGCAGCAGACGGTGCTGGCGCTGGACGGCCTGCCGGACGCCCATGCGGTGGTCGAGCGCTTCCTGGCTTGCCAGGGGTAGGGCGGGGCGCTCGCCGTGGACGGGCCGCTAGGCGGGCTTTTTCTTCGCGGCGATCGATTCGGCGACTGCCCGGGCTGCGGCCTTGTGCTCTTCCGACGTCTGCACCATGGCTTGCATGGCGGCGGTCATTTCCAGCGTATCGCGCAATGTCGCGTGCGCGCCGAATTGCATCAGTCGCTTGGCCATGCGGGTGATCTGCATGGGGTGGCGGGCCACTCGCCTGGCCATGGCATAGGCTTCGTCCAGCAGCTGGGCATGCGGCACGACACGGGACACCAGGCCAATGCGCTCGGCCTGCTGTGCATCGATGAAGTCGCAAGTCAGCGCCATTTCCATGGCCCGGGACAGGCCCACGGCCCGCGGCAAGAACCAGGCCCCGCCATCGCCCGGCAGCAGGCCAACACGCAGGAACGATTCGGCGAATACGGCCTGGTCGGATGCGATGCGGATATCGCACATCAAGGCCACGTCGCAGCCGCCGCCGATTGCGCTGCCGTTGATGGCCGCAATGGTCGGCATGGGCAATTCATAAATGGCCCGGGGAATGGCATGCACCTTGTCCAGATTGACGTCGCGCGCGGCCATCGGGTTCTCGGGCGCGAAAATACCGCGGCGTTCCAGCATGTCGTGAACGTTGCCGCCCGCCGAAAATGCCTTGCCGGCTCCCGTGACGATCAACACGCGCAAATCCGACGCGCCGCAAATGACGGGATGGATGGCTGCCAGGGCATCCATCATCGACAGGCTCATGGAGTTCTGGGTGGCGGGGTCGTCAAGAGTGAGCAGGCCGATGCCTTGGCTGTCGACCGAGAATTTCACCAGGGAAGCAGGTTCTGTCGTGGGGGTCGTCATGTGTCAATCATTCAGTAAATGGGCATGGATGGTTGATTGACAGCGTTCGGCGGCGATGGACAAGGCCTGGGCATGGCCCGCCTGCCGCAAGGCTTTCAGATACAGCCGCCAGTTGTGCCGGTTGTAAGGCGCGCACACCGAGCGGCGCGCCAGGTAGGCGATCGTTTGGGGGTGCGTGGGGTCGGCCCGGAACAGGGCTTCCGCCGTCAAGTACTCGTATACATCGCGCTGGTCGTGGCTGCCGCCGGCCGTGTGCGCCAGGGCGGCACACGCCAGCAGCGCGTCGGCGCATTCCCGGTACTTGCCTTGGCGATAGGCCAGTATGGCGCGCGCCACCGGCACTACGGCGACCCGATAGGCCTGGGCGTTGTCCGTGCCGCTGGCACCATAGCGCGCCAGGTTGGCCATCAGGGTCTGCGCCTGTGCCTGGTGTTCCGGTTCCGTGCTGCTGGCCAACGCCATCATGTAGTGCACGTCGGCGAAGCCCATCGCCTGGTCGTCGATACGGCTGCCGGCCTTATGCGCAACGGCCGTCCAGCGGGCGCCGACATCGACGCCGTTGAGTTCCAGCCGCATCAGCAGCGAGGCTTCGTTACAGACATCCAGGTATTCGACAGAGTCTGCCGCGAATACCGTGCGATCGTACGCATCCAGGGCGGCCTGCAATTCGCCTTGCTCCAGGTGAATCAGTGCGCGATGCCAGTGGATGTGATAACGGAAATTATTCGCCGAGTTCCAGTTCTTCTCGTGCCGGGCAATCCATTCAAGAGCATCGGCCTTGCGCCCGGTGGGCTCCAGCGCGTGGGCCACGGCATGTACGCCCCAGGGATCCAGGGGCGTGCGCTGCAGGGCTTGGCGGCCGTATGCCTCTGCCTGTTGCAAGTCGCCCGCCTCGACCTGGCCAAATGCCATCATGCTCAGCATGTATGGATACAGCGCATCATCCTCCGACCAGAAATCGATGGTTTCCGAGATGCCATCCCGGATGCGGCTGGATTGTCCCAGATAGAAATAGCCGAAATGCGCCATCTTGATGGCCAGGACGTCCCTTGGCTGCTCGCGCGCAATGGCTTCCCAGCGCTCGGTCGCTCCGCGCAATGACTCGCGCGCCCAGCAGGCCAGGGCGTCGATGTGGCATTGTTCCCGGGCGGTGTATGCCGCGCGCTGCTGCTGCAGGGTTTGTGCCAGCTGTGCGGCTTTTTCGGCCAGGGGGCGCAGTCCCATCAGCATATAGAAGTAGCCGCGCAGGCACAGGGCCATCGGCATTTCCGGGTCATGCGAAAGCGTCGACTTCAGCGCCGCGCCGATATCCTGGTGAAACTGCAAGTAGCGTTTGACGGTTTCGTCGAACGCTACCATGGCCTGCGCGTTGGCAACCGTGAATTCCAGGCCTTCTCGATTGCGAAGCCGTGTCATTGCAGGCTCCCGGAGTCATAGAACGCCTGGATGCCCGTCATGGCCCGCCCGACGATCAGCGCATGGATATCGTGCGTGCCTTCGTAGGTATTGACGGCCTCGAGGTTGATCATGTGCCGGATGATGTGATATTCGTCCGAGACACCGTTCGCGCCCAGCATGTCGCGGGCCACCCTGCTGATTTCCAGGGCCTTGCCGCAGTTGTTTCGCTTGATGATGGAAATCGCCTCGGTCGAGGCCCTGCCGTTGTCCACCATGCGGGCAACCTGCAGGGCTGCCTGCAGGCCCAGCGCGATTTCCGTTTCCATGTCGGCCAGTTTCTTTTGCACCAGCTGGTTGGAAGCCAGCGGGCGTCCGAATTGCATACGGGTCAGCACGTAGTCGCGGGCCTGGTGCAGGCAGGCTTCGGCAGCGCCCATCGCACCCCAGGAAATGCCCAGGCGCGCCTTGTTCAGGCAAGAGAACGGGCCGCGCAGTCCCTTGACGTTCGGCAGCATGCGGCCTTCTGGTACGAAGACCTCGTCCATGGAGATGGTGCCGGTAATAGAGGCACGCAGGGAAAACTTCCCGTCGATGCGTTGCGCGGAGAGCCCCTTTGCGCCTCGGTCGAGCAGGAAGCCCCGGATGTCGCCCGCATCGTCTTTGGCCCAGACCAGGAATACATCCGCGATCGGGGAATTGGTGATCCAGTTCTTCGCGCCCGACAGGCGAAACCCGCCTGGGACGGACCGCGCGCGCGTGATCATTCTTCCAGGGTCCGAGCCGTGGTCGGGTTCGGTCAGGCCGAAGCATCCGACCAGTTCGCCCGATGCCAGGCCTGGCAGATAGGCTTGGCGCTGTTCTTCCGAGCCGAAGGTATAGATGGGGAACATCACCAGGCTGGACTGTACGCTGACGGCAGAACGGTACGCGCTGTCCACCCGCTCCATTTCCCGCCCGATCAGGCCATAGCTGACGTGATTGACGCCGGCGCAGCCATATCCGTTCAGGGTAGGGCCCAGAAAGCCCAGTTTTCCGAGTTCCCGGAAGATGTCCCGGTCGAAAGTCTCGGCGCGGTGGGCATGCAGGATGCGGGGTAGCAACTGTTCCTGGCCGTAGGCGTGCGCGGCGGCCTGTATCATGCGCTCGTCTTCGGTAAGCTGCTCGTGCAGCAAGAACGGATCTTCCCAGGAAAAGGGCTGATAGTGCTGTGGCGAGTGGTCTGGCGTAGTCTGCATGTCCATGGTGTCTGTCTCGAATGAATCGGTGCGCTCCGATATCATCTGTGTCTCACGTTCCGGAAAACTTCGGCTTGCGCTTGTCCTGGAATGCCTGCAGGCCTTCCTTGATATCGTTGCTCAGGCCATAGCTTTCCCAGGCCACCACTTCAAGCCTGAGCGCGGTATCCAGGGGTTGCTCGTAGCCGTCATTGATCAGCTGCTTTATCAAGCGCACGCCCAGCGGCGAGTTCTTGGTGATTTGCGCCAGCATGGCGTTCACGGTATCGAGCAGTTGCGCGTCCGGAACGACCTCGTTGACCAACCCGTATTCGGCCAGCTCTTTGGCGGGCAGCAGGTTTCCCGTGAACAGCAGCCGCTTGGCCAGCGCCATGGGGATCTTGCGTGGCAGGCGAATCGCGCCGCCGCCGCCCGGGATGATGCCGAAGTTGGCATGACCGTCGCCGATCTTGGCCGACTCGGCGGCAATGACCAGGTCGCAGGAAATGATCAGTTCCATGCCCCCGGCGACGGCCACGCCGTTGACCGCGGCAATCGTCGGATGAGGAAAATTCTCTACGCGGCGATACATGTTCTGGCAAAGATTCAAGTAAGCCCGGAACTTGTTCATGTCTCCGCTGCCTACCGTTTCCTTGAAGTACTTCAAGTCTCCGCCCGCGCAGAATGCCCGGCCTTGCCCGGTGAACACCAGGGCGTGGACGTCGGTGCGTTCTTCGAGCTGCTGCAATGCCTGGTCGATTTCGATGACGGTTTCCCGGGCCAGCGCATTCATGGCGTCGGGGCGGTTGATCGTGATCCACGCGACATGATCGCGGACTTCGACCAGAATGGTCTTGGGCGTGAATTCAGACACGGTGGGTTCTCCTGCCTGTCGGCTTATTTGTACACTTCAAACAGGCCGGCGGCTCCCATGCCGCCACCCACGCACATGCTCACCACCACCAGGCGGGCGCCGCGGCGACGGCCTTCGATCAGGGCATGCCCGGTCATCCGCGCGCCGCTCATCCCGTACGGGTGCCCGACGGAAATCGCGCCGCCATTCACGTTCAGGAGTTCGTTGGGAATTCCCAGCTGATCGCGGCAATACACGGTCTGGCTGGCAAAGGCTTCGTTCAGTTCCCACAGGTCGATGTCTTCCATCCGCAGGTCAAAGCGCTTGAACAGGGTCTTGATCGCCAGGATGGGGCCGATGCCCATTTCATCCGGCTCGCATCCGGTTGCGACGAACCCCCGGAATGCGCCCAGCGGTTCCAGGTTGCGTCTTTCGGCCTCTTTGGCCTCCATCAGGATGCAGGCCGACGAGCCGTCGGAGAGTTGCGAGGCATTGCCGGCGGTAATCGTGGTGTCTGGCTCCATGACCGGCTGCAGTGCCGCCAGCCCCGCACGGGTGGTATCCGCCCGATTGCCTTCATCCCGAGACAGCGTCACTTCTTCTTCATAGCTTTCGCCGGTTTCTTTGTTCTTGCCGACCTTGATGGTCGTCATCGGGACGATTTCATCGTCGAACAGGCCGTTCTTCTGGGCTGCCGCCGTGCGCATCTGGCTTTGGTAGGCGTAATCGTCCTGTTCGTCGCGGCTGACCCCGTAGCGCTGCGCCACCACTTCCGCGGTGCGCAGCATGGCATCGTAAGTATGGGGCTTGTTAGCTTCTATCCAGGGGCTTTTCTTCACGCCGTTGTGGTGCTCATCCTGCACGACGCTGATGCATTCCAGCCCGCCAGCGGCCATGACGGGAACCCGGTCCACAATGATGCGCTGGGCGGCGATGGCGATCGCCTGCAGGCCCGATGCGCAGAGGCGATTCACGGTCGTGCCGCCGGTTTCAATGGGAAGGCCGCTGCAGATCGCGATCTGCCTGCCTATGTTGTAGCCGGTCGCGCCCTGGGGCATGCCGCAACCCATGATGACATCTTCGATTTCCTGGGGAGCGATATTGGCTCGCTCGATGGCATGGCGCAGCGAGTGCGCCCCCAGTTCGGCGCCATGAGTGCGGTTGAATGCGCCCCGGTAGGCCTTGCCGATTGCGGTGCGGGCGGTTGAAACGATTACAGCCTCTCTCATTGCTGTCTCCTGTGCTGTCTGGCGTTGCCGAGATGTGAAGGTGGGGAAGACTATATCGACCGCCCAAATCGGGTCGCAACCGACTATTTCGCTGCCGAGACTCAGTTTTTCTCACCCAGGATGTTCTTGAGTGAGTTTTTGTATTCCATCAGACGAAAAAGTCGTTTGTCAGCCAGATTCTGTCCACCGATCATGTGTCCGGCATTCAGGCCAGGAACCTTCGGGCCCCCTGACGGGAGGCCCGCAGTCCATAAAAAAGACAGGAGACAATCATGATCCGTTTGCTATTTGCCGGGCTGTTGATTTTCATCGGGCTCGGAACTGTCCAGGCGGGAAGCAGCGCCGATCGCTTTCCCTCCAAGCCCATCACGATCATCGTGCCGTTTTCGGCCGGCGGCCCTGCCGATAATGTGACCCGGTACATCGCCAGCGAGCTGAGCAAGACCTGGAATCAGCAAGTGGTGGTGGAAAACAAGACTGGCGCCGGCGGGATGATTGGCGCCGAGCTGGTCGCGAAGTCGGCTGCCGACGGCTATCACCTGGTGTTGCTGGTAACCGGCCATACCATCATGCCCGCCATGCAACCGAGCATGCCCTACCGCATGCCGGAGGACTTCGCGGGGATCACCGTGGTCAACCGCGCGCCCAAGCTGGTCGTCGTGCATCCGTCGGTTCCGGTGGCCTCGTTTGCCGAACTCATCCAGAAGGTAAAGGAAAACCCGAACAAGTACGGCAGCTACGGCACGTCGGGCGTGGGGTCGATGGCCCACCTGTCCATGGAATTGGTCAACAAGCTGGCAGGAACCAAGTTCGTGCATATCCCCTACAAGGGGGGCGGCGCAACGCAAGCCGACCTGGTGGCGGGGCGACTGCCCATCGGGGTGCTGGACCTGGGCTCGGTGTTGCCCCACGTGCAGGCCGGCAACCTGAAAGTGTTGGCGGTGACCAGCGACACCCGTTCTCCGTTGTTTCCCGATGTGCCCACCATCGGTGAGGTCATTCCGAACTTCCAGGCGACCGAATGGTTCGGCATTGCCGGCCCCAGGGGTATCCCGCCTGACATCGCTGCGAAGCTGCATGGTGCCATCAAGGCGGCGCTCAGCACGCCGGAGGCCAAGCAACGCTATATCGATGGGCTGGGCTGGGAACTGCCCGCCAGCACGCCTGAAGAGATGGATGAGCTTCTGGCGTCCCAGACGTCGAAATGGGGCGCCCTGGTCAAGGAAATCGGGTTGAAGGCGCAATAAGATGGATGCGATGGCAATGAAGTCTGTCACACAACTCACGGTCAACGCCGACAGCCTGCAGCATGCGATTCGGGGGCTGTTCATGGCCAAGGCAGTGGCCGTGGTGGGTATTTCCGCGGATCAGGCCAAACTCGGCAATGTCATTCTGCGCAACGTCGTCACGAATGGCTTTGCAGGCAACATCTACGCGGTGTGCCGTACAGCCGTTGAGCCAGAGACCTTCGGGCCTTCGCACGAACGGGTCAGATTCGTACAGGCTTTCTCCGACATCCCGGAGCCCGTCGACATTGCCCTGTTTGCCGTGCCTGCCGACATGGTCGTCACTGCGCTGGCTTCTGTGCCCGCGGGCAAGCTGCGCCTTGCCGTTATTCTGGCGTCGGGCTTTACAGAAACCGGAGAGCGCGGGGCATCCCTGGAAACCGCGCTGCGCCAGTACTGCCTAGAGACCCAGATGCCGGTCATCGGCCCCAACTGCCAGGGGGTGGTGGTGCCGGGTGTCAAGCTGCAGCTGACATTCAGCCCGATGTACAACCAGATGCTGGAAGGCAAGGTCGCGATCATTTCGCAGTCGGGAGCCATGGCCGGCTATATGGCCAACAATCTGATGCGTCGCGGCATCGGCATATGCTGCGTGGTCAGCTCCGGCAACGAGGCCGTCTTGACGGCGGCCGACTATATCCATGCCCTGGCAGACAAACAGGAATGCCGCGTCATCCTGTGCTACATGGAACAGATCAAGAACGGGCGCCATTTTGCCCGCTGCGTTCAACGGCTGGGCAGCCAGCAGCGCATCGTGGTGGTGAAAAGCGGGCGCTCGACAGCCGGCGTTGCCGCGGCCAGCAGCCATACCGGCGCCATGGCATCGGACGACCGCGTCATCGACGGTGTCTTCCGCCAGTTGGGCGTCGTGCGGGCCCGAGACAGCGGCACGGCCATCGATGTCGCCGCGGCGCTGGCGAACGGCAGGCGGCTGAACGGGAAGGCGATCGGCATTCTGTCGGTTGCCGGAGGCCTGGCCGTGGAATTGTCAGACTTGCTTGAAATGGACGGCTTTACTGTGCCGCCCTTCGATCCGGACACGCTGGAGCGCTTGAAGGCGAAAGTGCCCGAGTTCGGCGCCAGCCGCAATCCGATTGATTTGTCCGGCGCCATCCTGACACAGGAATCGTTATTCGAAGAAGTGTTGGGCCTGTTTGCCCAAGCCAAGAATCTCGATGGTTTTGCGATTATCTCGACGTTCATTCGCAACCCGGCCTTCGCCCACGCGATTGTCCGCATGTACAACAGCACCGACAAGCCCGTGGTGGTCTGCTGGACGGGTACGCCGGATCAGACGCCGGAATCGCTCGAGATCCTGACTCGTAGCGGCATACCGATCTACGGCAATACGGGCCGGGTAGCCGTTGCCTTCCGTGCCATTCGTGGCGATACCGACATATCTTGATGACCAGCCAGGTTGGATATCTATGAGCGCAGCGACTTCCATGGCATCGATGCGTGCCAGAGCAGATGAGATCGATCGATTGTTGCAGCATTGGATCGGCAACGGACGCCGCGTGGTGCACGAGGCCGACAGCAAGCGCATACTGGCCATGGCAGGCTTTGCCGTGCCCGGCGCCGCGCAAGACGGGCCCGCCGTTGTCAAACTCTGCGCGGATGAGGTGTTGCACAAGTCCGAGCTGGGCCTGGTGGCCCTGAACGTAGAGCAGGGCAACCTAGGCGAGGTGCAGCGCGACCTGCTGGTGCGATCCCACCGAGCAGGCATCGCCGATGGCGAGCTCCTGGTCGAATCCATGGTCGACGACGTGCTGATGGAATGGTTCGTCGGGTGCCGCACCGACCACACCTTCGGCCCGATCGTGGTCGTGGGGGCGGGCGGCATTTATGCAGAGTTGATGGGCGAGCCGGCAATCCGCATGGCGCCGCTGCCGGCGGCGGATGCCGAACGGGCCCTGCGCGCCCACAAGGCTTTCCCGATCATCGACGGAGCCCGCGGCAAAGAGCCCGCCGATATCGGCGCCTTTGCCAAGCTGATCGCGGATATATCAGAGTTCTTCTACCGGCGCAGCCACCTGATTGCCGAGCTGGACTTGAACCCGGTCATGGTGCGCAGCCATCGCCTGCAGCCCGGCATGGTCATCGCCGACGCATCGCTCATTCTGCAAAAGCCGACTTTCTGAGCATCTCGGCCGCGCTGGTCGCCCGCGTCTTAGCGCGTTCCTGCACCATCCAGCGCCGGATCTGTTCGATGCGCGGTGTCTTGGCAGCCCGCAGGGCATTGAAATAGATATTGAACCCCATGTGGCTCTTGCGCACATGGGGGAAGGGCGCAACCAGCCTTTGCGAGGCCAGGTCGTCGGCAATGAAGGCATGAATGCCGATGGCGATGCCTGCGCCCGACATCGCCGCGTTGTATGCCAGCGTCAGGCTTTCGAAGAGCAGGGCTGGCGGTTGGCGCAGCGCGGGCTGCCCCACCATCTGAAGCCAGCGATTCCAGTCCTGGGGGCGCAGTTGCGCCTGGATGAGCGGGTAGCGCCCGATATTGTCCAGTTCCAGTTCTCCGCCTTGCTGCCGCAAGAACTCCGGAGAACAGATAGGGAAGGTCTCGACATCCAGGACGCGCTCGGCCGCGATACCCGCAGCACACGCTTCCTGGCCGGTGGGGTCGGGGCCGAGCTTGACCACGAAGTCGTAGTTGTCCGTGCTTTCGAGTTCGGGCGCCAGGGTGGTCTTCAGGTTGATTTGCGTGCTGGGCAGGGCGGCCTGGAAACGCACCCAGCGTGGGGTCAGCCAATGCGCGGCAAAGGTCGGATGGCAGCAAATGCTCAACCCGCGATCATTGAGATTCTGCTGGACGCGATCTGCGGCGTTGGTGATCTTGTTGAAGGCTTCCACGATATCTTGCGCGAATGCCTTGCCTTCGGGGGTAATGGCGACTCCCCGGTGCGAACGCACGAACAGTTCGACACCCAAGTGACTTTCCAGGGATTTCACCAGGCGGCTGACGGCGCCGGGGGTAACGTGCAACTCGGCGGCGGCCTTGAGGAAGCTTTCATGCCGTGCTGCGCTTTCAAAACTTCTTAATGCATTCAGCGGCGGCATGCGTTGCGCACGGGTCGTATTCATACACGTCACTTGAGCTAACGAGCGCTTGGATAACCCCGCGTGCGGGCTGCAGGAACAATGCGTACGGCAACGAAGAGCCGGGTCTTTCCCACGAGGGATCTTAGCAACATCGTGATGGCCCGTCGACGCTCCGTGAATAGTGGAAACCCCTAGGCCTGGCCGGCCTGGATGCCGCGGCCGCCTGCCTGCCGGCCGCGCGCAGGCGGAATCGTCGATGGCGCCTGACAGTCTTATATAAGAATGACAAAATAGTGCCCGCGCAGTTGGCCCTGCCGCGTGTTGCCTGGCCAGGGGATCGCCTTCATATGCCTGCCAACGGTTCTTTCCCGATTTCATGCCCGCCTCGTCTCTTTCCAGCCTTTCCGCCCTGTTGCGCCAGCCCACGGGCTTCATCCCTTTCCTGCTGGCCCGCGTGCTGGCCGTGGGGGCTACCCAGATCCAGGCGGTGGTGGTGGCCTGGCAGGTCTACGATCTGACGCGCGAGCCCATGGCCCTGGCCTATGTGGGCCTCGCCCAGTTCCTGCCCATGCTATTCCTGCTGCTGCCGGCCGGCGACCTGGTCGACCGGCTGCCGCGCAGGCACATTCTCGCGGTCAGCTGGAGCGTGGGCGCGGTCTGCAGTGGGTTGCTCTGGTGGGTGTCGAGCCACGGGCAGGTGGGGGTGCCGGGCATTTACGCGGTGCTGGTGCTGTTTGGCGCCTCGCGCGCATTCTCCGGGCCGGCCATGCAGAGCCTGTTGCCGCAACTGGTGACCCGGGAACAACTACCCCAGGCCATTGCTACCAACAGCATGGTGATGCGCTGCGCCGCGATTGGCGCCCCCTTGTTGGGCGGCCTGTTGTATGCGGCCGGCGGCAGCCTGCTGACCTATCCCGTCTGCCTGGTCGCCTTCGCCGGCGGCGCCCTGTTGCTGCAGCGGGTGCGGGTGTTGCCCCAAGTGGCCGAGGCCGCCCGGGCCCGTGCGTTGCCGGCCGGTCAGGCCGACATCTGGCAGCGCTTCGGCATCGGCATCCGCTTCATCTTCCACCGCCCCATGATCCTGGGCACGATTTCCCTCGATTTGTTTGCGGTGTTGCTGGGCGGGGTGGTGGCGCTGCTGCCCATCTATGCACAGGAAGTACTGCACGTGGGGCCCGAAGGCCTGGGCCTGCTGCGCAGCGCCATCGCCGCCGGAGAGGTCGTGGCTGGCATCTGCCTGAGCATGTTTCCCTTCAACGGCAAGGTAGGGCAGCGCATGCTGCTGGCCGTGGCCGTCTTCGGGCTGGCCAATCTGGTGTTCTCGCTGTCGCACTGGATGTGGCTGTCGTGCCTGGCGCTGGCCGTGGCGGGTGCCGCCGACATGCTCAGCGTGTATGTGCGCGGCGCATTGCTGCAGTTCGCGACGCCCGACGAGATGCGCGGCCGGGTCAATGCGGTCAACATGCTGTTCGTGGGCTCGTCCAATGAGCTGGGCGAATTCCGTGCCGGGGCCAGCGCCGCCGTGCTGGGCGCGGTGCCGGCCGCGATTGCCGGCGGCATTTGCACCTTGGCCGTGGTGAGCCTGTGGAGCTACCTGTTTCCGGCCCTGCGCACGATCGATCGATTCGAGCACGCCCAGGGCAAGTGCCTAACTCATTGATAAAAAATAACTTCTCCTGTTTGTAGAAGTCGGTGCGCTGGATTCTGGACAGGATCAAGGTTCCTTGATCACAGAAATACTTGGATGCCGCCAAATTCGGATCCGATGATAGGGTTTTGCTCATTCTTGATCCCATTTTTCCAGAGCCTGTGCAGGCGATAGGATTTCAAATCCCCATTCGGTGGGTGGAAGTTCCAGCAGATCTCGGTCGCCACTTACCAGCCATTGAACTTTGCCGTGTAAGGCAGTATGGAGAAACATGTCGTCATTGGGATCGCGACTGTACGCCGGCCTGGGCGGCGCGGGCAGATCAATCCATTGAGCCGTCGCAGCGAAGTCATGTAGTAGCAGACTGCGGCGCTCAATATTCAGATAACGGTCAAATTTCGGGCGCCAGAGTCTGGTCTCCAGTTCCGCGAAAGTTTCTCGTGAAAACACCAACGTAGCGTGCTGCAGAAGACAATCTACGATCTGCGCGGGGGCGGACCGGGGCGATAGTGCAGCACTTATCAGGACGTTGGTATCGATGACAGCGCGTTCAATCCTCATCAGCCAGGAGCCGTTCCAGCTTCTCATCCGTCAAGCCCTTGGCTGACGCTTCTTCGGCACTCTGCTTCAGGGCGCGTCGCAGTCGATCTGCATAGAACTCACGCATCGCACGGTAGTCCTCTGCGGAAACCATGACGCCGACGACACGATTGCGCCGCGTGACCTGTACCGGCTCACGCTGCACTCGGTCTATCAGTTCACCGAATCGAGTTTTTGCCTCATTGGCAGTAAAGGTTTGCATTTCGGACTCCTATACAAGTCTTCAGAGCAAGTTTACTTCAATCGTTCGATTCGTTCAATTGGGCTGAATGGGTCGATCTGCTGATGTAATAATTCAGTCACTCCAAACATTGGGAAAGCAGCTTCATCGGGCGGCGCGACCGTTCTGTGTCAACAACCGGGTTTCGGTGGCTCTGCTATTGATGGCTGTCTGCTTTCCGGCATCGAATCAGCAGTCGAAAGCAGGCACTGATGGACGACTGCTTTCGATTCGACGCAGAGGTTCAGCCGCGCGTGAGGCTAAAAAGATGGGCTCAAAAATGGCCTTAAATCGCGGGGCTGTAGGCGGACGCCGTGGATATCGCTGGACGACAAAAAGGCCGAAAACAAAGTTTTCGGCCTTTTTCAATCATCTATGGACGTTGGTGGATGTCCATGGACTAAATTCTTGGAGCGGGAAACGAGTCTCGAACTCGCGACCTCAACCTTGGCAAGGTTGCGCTCTACCAACTGAGCTATTCCCGCGTGTGCTGCGCCGCAGTGCCGTCATCAAAACCACACAGCGTGCGAAGCGAAGAAAAAAATTATAGCAGCATTTTCGGGGCGTGTGGAAGGGTCTCACGTTAATATGCTAGCTACCGCGGCGGCGCCCTGGCAGGCGCCCGGCCGCTTCCGTTTGTTGCCGCTTTAGTGCCTTTCATGCCGGATATCCCCCAGGCTTCGCCCGACACGCTGACGACCGCCAGCCAGGACCTGACCCCGCTCAATACCCTGGGGCTGGCGGCCCGCGCCGCCGCGTTCGTCAGCCTGCGCTCGCCGGCCCAGCTGGATGCCTTGTCGGCCCTGGCTGGCCGCTATCCGGGCCTGCTAGTGCTGGGCGGCGGCAGCAACCTGGTGCTGCCCGCGCAGGTCGACAGCCTGGTCGCCCGGGTGGCCCTGGCCGGCGTGCGCCTGCTCGAGGCCCGGCCGGACGCCTGGATCATCGAGGCGGGCGCGGGCGAAAACTGGCACGGCTTCGTATCGGCCTGCGTGGCCAACGGCTGGGATGGCCTGGAGAACCTGGCCTTGATCCCCGGCACCGTGGGCGCCGCCCCGGTGCAGAACATCGGCGCCTACGGCGTCGAACTGGCGGAACGCTTCCTGGGCCTGACCGCCTGGAACGTGCGCCAGCGCCGCCTGGTCGACATGGACGCGGCCGACTGCCGTTACGCCTATCGCGACAGCGTGTTCAAGCACGACGCCCCGGGGGCGTGGATCATCGTGTCGGTGCGTTTCTCGTTGCCGCGGCCCTGGCGGCCCGTGCTCGATTATCCCGACCTGCAGCGCCAGGCCGGCCTGGCGGGCGGCCAACCCACCGCGCGGGCGATTTTCGACGCCGTATGCGACATCCGGCGCGCCAAGCTGCCCGACCCGGCGGTCATCGGCAATGCCGGCAGTTTTTTCAAGAACCCGCTGGTCGATGCCGCCACCCGCGACGCGCTGGCCGCGCGGCATGCGGGGCTGGTGTCGTACCCGCAGCCCGACGGTCGCTACAAGCTGGCGGCCGGTTGGCTGATCGACCAATGCGGTTGGAAGGGCAGGCGCCTGGGCCCGGCAGGCGTGCATGACCGCCAGGCGCTGGTGCTGGTGAACCGGGGCGGCGCCACGGCGGCCGACGTCCTGGCGCTGGCCGCCGCTATCCAGCAAGACGTGGCGCGGCGCTATGGCGTCGCGCTGGAACCCGAGCCCGTGGTGTGGCGCGACGGGGCCGTGCTACAGGCCTAGCACCGCCTGCATGTCGAACACGCCGTTGTGGTGCTTCTGCAGGAAGCGCGCGGCGCGCAGGGCGCCTTCGGCGTAGGTGGCGCGGCTGCCCGAGCGGTGCGTGATCTCGATGCGTTCGCCGGTGCCGCAGAAATACACGGTGTGGTCGCCCACGATGTCGCCGCCGCGCACGACCGAAAAGCCGATGGTGCCTGGCTTGCGCACGCCGGTATCGCCGTGGCGCGTCCAGGTGGCGACGTCGGGCAGGGCGACGTTCCAGGCCGAGGCGATGGTCTCGCCCATTTTCAGGGCCGTGCCCGAGGGCGCGTCGACCTTGTTGCGGTGATGGGCCTCGAAGACTTCCACGTCGTAGCCCGAATTCAGGATGCGCGCGGCGACGTCCAGCAGCTTCAGGGTGGCGTTCACGCCCACGCTCATGTTGGGCGCGAACACGATGCCGATCTTCTGGGCCGCCACTTCGATGGCGGCGCGGCCGTTGTCGTCGAAGCCCGTGGTGCCGATGACCATGCAGGTATCGTGCCGCACGCAGGCCTGCAGGTGCTGCAGGGTGGCCTCGGGGCGGGTGAAGTCGATCAGGCAGTCGGCGTCGGCCAGCGCGTCGAGCTGGTCGGTGATGACGACGCCGGTGTCGCGGCCCAGGAACGCGCCGGCATCCTGGCCGATGGCGTCCGAGCCGGCGCGGTCGAGCGCGGCGGCCAGTTGCAGGTCGGGGGAATTCAGGACCGCTTCGATCAGCATGTGGCCCATGCGGCCGCTGGCGCCGGCGATGGCGATACGCATATGGTTTCCTTGTGCCACGGGGGTCAACGCAGCGGTTCGGCGCCGCCGCCGGGCTGGCCGATGGTGCTGCGAGGCAGGGCGTCCGGCGCGTTCAGGCGCAGTTCGCGCCGCGCGGGCGGGGCGGTTTCGGCCGGGTTGGGCTGGGCGGCCGGGTTCTGGCTGGCGGCCGCGTCCGGCTGGGCTGCGCCGGCATCCTGGCTGGGCAGGGTGGGCTGGGCCGGTTCGGTCGGCTGAAGACCGCCCGGCGGCGTGCCCAGCGGCGGCAACTGGGCCGGGTCGGCGGGTGGCGCGCCGGCGGCATCCTGGCGGGCGGTTTCGGAATCGATCTGCTCGTCGGCCTTTTCCTGGGCCGGCTTGCCTTCGGCATTCAGCTGGAACGGCTGCAATTCGGGCTGCTGGTCGCCATTCCAGCGCACCAGGCGGTCGTCGTCGAACCACACGGTGAACTTGCGTTCCTGCGCCTTGCCGTAGCCGGGCTTGAAGAAATAAGGGTAATCCCAGCGATCGGCGTGCAGTACGCTGGTCAGCGTGGGGCTGCCCAGGGCGAAGCGTACCTGTTCGCGCGTCATGCCCGGCTGCAGCAGGGCGACTTGCTCTTGGGTGATCCAGTTGCCTTGCTGCACTGGCGCCTTGTACGGGAAGCCCCATTTATCGGACGTGCAGCCCGCCAAAATGGCGGCTGCGGCGGCCGCGGCCAGCGCGGTTTTCAGGTACTGGGTCGGAATACGTGCAATCATGGACTCCAGGCGCCCCTATCTGTGATTTAAAGCCGGTAAAACCGTTATCATAAAGGTTTCACATTGCGGTAGTTCTGCGGGCAGCGGAAAAAGCGGTACGCTGCTTGGGGCAGCTGCCGCGATTTCTGCCCATGCCACCGCGGACGGAGAGCGATTACACCATGACCACCGACCAAAGCGAATTGAAGAACATGGGTTTGAAGGCGACCTTCCCGCGCCTGAAAATTCTGGATATCTTCCGCAAAGCCGACCAGCGCCACCTTAGCGCCGAAGACGTGTACCGTGCCTTGATCGGCGAAAACGTCGAAATCGGCCTGGCCACCGTATACCGGGTACTGACCCAGTTCGAGCAGGCCGGCATCCTCAGCCGCAGCCAGTTCGACAGCGGCAAGGCGGTTTTCGAGCTGAACGACGGCGACCACCACGACCACCTCATTTGCACCAATTGCGGCAAGGTCGTGGAATTTTCCGATCCGGATATCGAAAAGCGCCAGCACAAAGTGGCCAAAGACAATAATTTCGCCCTGGAAAGCCACGCCATGGTGCTGTATGGCATCTGCGGCGATTGCCAAAGAACCCGCTGATTTCCCGGCTGGCCTAGCGCGACGGCTCGGCCAGCCCCCCCAGCATCTCGCGCGCGTGGTCGCGCGTGGTGGCGGTGATCCTGATGCCGCCCAGCATGCGGGCAATTTCCTCGACACGTTCATCCGCGCCCAGTTCGGCAATGTGCGAACGGGTCGTGCCCGCCGTTTCCGTCTTGCTGACCCGGTATTGCGCGTTGCCGCAGGCAGCCACCTGCGGCAGGTGCGTGACGCACAGCACCTGATGCCGTTCACCCAGCTCGCGCAACAGCTTGCCCACCACTTCGGCCACCGCGCCGCCCACCCCGCTGTCGACCTCGTCGAAAATCAGCGTGGGCACACGCGCGGCGCGGCTGGCGATGACGGACAGCGCCAGCGAGATGCGCGACAGCTCGCCGCCCGAGGCGACCTTGGCCAGCGGCCGCGCGGTGGTGCCCGCGTGCCCGGCCACCAGAAATTCGACCTGGTCGCTGCCATGCGCCGACGCCGCCGCCGGCGATACCACGGGCTCGAAGCGGCCGCCCTGCATGGCCAGCGTCTGCATGGCCTGGGTCACCTGCTTGCCCAGGCTCTTGGCGATTTTCCCGCGCGCGGTCGACAATTTGCCGGCCGCGGCCTCGTACTGCGCCGCGGCAGCCTGCGCGCGGGCGCGCAGGGCGTCGATGTCGGCGGCCGCCTGCATCTCGGCCAGTTGTGCATGCACCGTGTCGCGCAGGGCCGGCAGGGCCTCGGGCTCGGTCTTGAATTTGCGGGCGGTCTCGAACACGGCACTCATGCGGGCCTCGACCTCGGCCAGGCGCTGCGGGTCGAGTTCGACCCGGCTGACGTAGTTGTTCAGGTCTGATACGGCCTCGGCCATGGCGATGCGGGCCGATTCGAGTTCGTCGGCCACGCCCTGCAGGGCCGGGTCGTGGCGCAGCATCTGCTGCAGGCGGTGCTGCGCGGCGGTCAGGCGGTGGTGGGCCGAATCGTCTTCGCCATCCAGGGCTTCCAGGATCTGGCCCGCGCCGTCGAGCAGCGCCTGGGCGTGCGCCAGGCGAGTCTGCTCGGCTTGCAGGGTGTCCCATTCGTCGGCTTGCAACGCCAGCTGGTCGAGTTCGTCGGCCTGCCATTGCAGGCGTTCGCGTTCGGCGGCCAGCCCGGCGGCGTCTTTTTCGGCCAGCTCGAGTTGGCGCGCCACGGCCCGCCAGTCTTTCCAGGCCTGGGCCACGGCCTGGCGCAGGTCGCCGTGGCCGCCGTGGGCGTCCAGCAGGTCGCGCTGCGCATCGGCGCGCATCAGGCTCTGGTGGGCATGCTGGCCGTGGATGTCGACCAGGCTGTCGCCCAGTTCGCGCAATTGGGTCAGGGTGGCGGGCATGCCGTTGATGTAGCCGCGGCTGCGGCCCTGCGCGTCGACCACGCGGCGCAGGGCCAGTTCGTCGCCGGCATCCAGGTCGTGCTCGGCCAGCCAGCTGCGCAGCGCCGCCGGGGTATCGAACAGCGCGGTGATGTCGGCGCGCGCCGCGCCTTCGCGCAGCACGCCGGCATCGGCGCGTTCGCCCAGCGCCAGGGCCAGCGCGTCGATCAGGATCGACTTGCCGGCGCCGGTCTCGCCGGAAAACACGGTGAAGCCCGCGCCGAAGTGGATCTCGGCGTGCTCGACGATGACGAAATCGCGGATATGCAGGGTGCGCAGCATGGGCGATGCGGTTATTCGACGCTGTCCGAGGCCTGCGGCATCAAGTTCCAGTGCAACTTGCGGCGCAGGGTAGAGAAGAAACTGTAGCCTTCGGGGTGCACGAAGCGGATCGTGTGCGGCGCGCGCTGCACCGATATGCGGTCGCCCGGCTGCAGGTCGGACCAGGTCTGCATGTCGAAATGCACGCTGGCGCCGACCTCGACCCGGCCGATGGCGGTCAGGGTCATACTGAGCACGCCGCCGCCGGGGATGACGATGGGGCGGTTCGACAGCGTCTGCGGCGCCACCGGCACCAGCACCATGGCGTCCAGCCCGGGGTGCAGGATGGGGCCGTTGGCCGACAGCGCGTAGGCCGTGGAGCCGGTCGGGGTGGCGATGATCAGGCCGTCGGCGCGCTGGGCGTACATGAAACCGCCATCGACTTCCACGCGCACTTCGATCATGCCGCCGCGCCCGGCGCGGTTCAGCACCACGTCGTTCAGGGCCGGCGCGGTGTACATGAGCTGGTCGCCGCGCCAGACGCTGCCCACCAGCAGCATGCGGTCTTCGGCCTGGTAGTTGCCCTCGATGACGCGGGCCAGCGCGCGGTGCGCTTCCTGCAGCGGCACGTCGGTGATGAAGCCCAGCCGGCCGTGGTTGATGCCCACCAGCGGCACGCCGTAGGGCGCCAGCGTGCGGGCCGCGCCCAGCACCGTGCCGTCGCCGCCCATCACCACCGCCAGCGAGGCGGTTTCGCCGATTTCCTTCAGGCTGGCCACGGGGTATTCGCGCACGCCGGTATTGTTGGCCGTATCGGCCTCGACCAGTACGCGGCGGCCGGCTTGTTCCAGCATGCGCGCCAGGGTGCGCAGCGGGGCGTCCAGGCCGGTATCCTGGTGCCTGCCAATCAGGGCGACGATGGGAAAATGCATGGGCGGGAAGGAACGCTATTCGATGGAAACGGCAGATTCGCCGATTATATGGGGCCGCATATCGGGCCGCTGGACAAAAATCGCCCATTTCCAAAAGTTTCCCTACAATAGCCGATATGGATGACCGCGCACGCGCATTGCTCAAAGCGTTGATAGAACGCCACATCGCCGATGGGCAACCGGTAGGTTCGCGTACGCTTGCCAAGGTGTTCGACCTTTCCCCGGCCACCATCCGCAACGTCATGGCCGACCTCGAAGACCTCGGCCTGATCCACAGCCCGCACACGTCGGCGGGCCGTGTCCCGACGCCGCGCGGCTACCGCATGTTCGTCGATTCGCTGCTGGCGGTGCAGCCCTTCGAATTCCAGCCCCAGCAATTCGGCGAAGCCGCCCTGACGGCCGCCGAGCCGTCGCGCGCGGTCAATGCGGCGGCGGCGCTGCTGTCCAACCTGACGCAATTCGCCGGCGTGGTGCTCACCCCCAAGCGCGCGCAGGTGTTCCGCCAGATCGAATTCATCCGCCTGTCCGACAAGCGGGTGCTGTTGATCATCGTCACGCCCGACGGCGACGTGCAGAACCGCATCCTGTCGGTGCAGCGCGATTATTCCGAAGCCGAACTGATCGAGGCGGGCAATTTCTTCAACGTGCATTTTGCCGGCAAGTCCTTCAATGCCGTGCGCCGCACCCTGACCACCGAACTGGCGCAGCTGCGCGAAGACATCTCGCGCCTGATGCAGGCGGCGGTCGAGGCCGGCGCCGAGGCCGCCGAAGACGGCGACGACATGATCATCTCGGGCGAACGCAAGCTGCTCGACGTGACCGACATCGCCTCCGACATGGACCGCCTGCGCAAGATGTTCTCGCTGTTCGAGCAAAAAACCGATCTGCTGCAGCTGCTCGACGTATCCAGCCGCGCGCAGGGCGTGCAGATCTACATCGGCGGCGAATCGCGGTTGCTGCCCATGGAAGAAGTCTCGGTTATCACCGCGCCGTACGGCGCCGACGGCCGGGTGATCGGCACGCTGGGCGTCATCGGCCCCACCCGCATGGCATACGAGCGCGTCATCCCCATTGTCGACATCACGGCGCGGTTGCTGTCCAACGCGCTCAGCCACAACCAATAGATCTGCACCGGGCCGCTTTTTTCGCGGAAGGCGCCCAGAGAGGTATTTCGTGTTTCTTCGCCTGTTCAAGTATTTGTGGCCCGAGCGCTACCAGCCCGAACCCAGCCAGGCGGATCCTTTCGACGAAAACCCGGCGCCCCGCCCGCCCGGCGGGGTGGGCGTGGTGCTGGTCAACCTGGGCACCCCGGACACCGCCACGCCGCGCGACATCCGCCGCTACCTGGCGGCGTTCCTGTCCGACCCGCGGGTCATCGAGATTCCCCGCTACCTGTGGCTGCCCATCCTGCACGGCCTGGTGCTGGCGCGCCGGCCGCGCCGGCTGCAGCCCCGCTACGCGGGCATCTGGCTGGACGAAGGCTCGCCGCTGCTGGTGTACAGCCGCCAGCAGGCCGAAGGCGTGCAGCGCGCCCTGCAGGCCCGCGGCCGGCAAGTGCAGGTCGAACTGGCCATGCGCTATGGCGAGCCGTCCATCGGGCAGGCCATCGATCGGCTGCGCCAGCAGGGCTGCCAGCACATCCTGACGGTACCGCTGTATCCGCAGTACGCCGCCAGCACCACCGCCACGGTGGTCGACGCCGTGGCGGCCCATGTGGCGCGCCTGCGCGACCAGCCCGAACTGCGCTTCGTCAAGCGGTTCCACGATGATCCCGGCTACCTGGGCGCCCTGGCCGCCCAGATCGCCGACTACTGGCAGGCCAACGGCCGCCCGCAGAAGCTGGTGATGAGCTTTCATGGCCTGCCGCGCTATTCCATCGAGCTGGGCGACCCCTATTACCGCGACTGCCTCGACACCGCGCGCCTGCTGCGCGAGCGCCTGGGCCTGGCGCCCGAGCAGGTCGAAGTCACCTTCCAGAGCCGGTTCGGCGCGGCGCGCTGGCTCGAGCCCTACACCGAGCCCACCCTGAAGGCGCTGGCCGCCCAAGGTGTTACCGAGATCGACGTGGTGTGTCCCGGTTTCGTGGCCGATTGCCTGGAAACCCTGGAAGAGATCAGCCAGGAATGCCGCCACGCCTTCCTGGGCGCGGGCGGGCGCCAGTTCCGCTACATCCCGGCCCTGAACGGCCATGCCGCCTGGATCGACGGCCTGGCCGACCTGGTCGACAATCACTTACAAGGCTGGCCCACCCGCGCTGCCTGAGGCCGTACACTGGGCCTTGGGGCGGCCGATGGGCCGCGCCGATTGCCAACCTTCCAGGAGACAGCGCATGAATGCATCCGTGAAGCCTGGCGTGGGAACCTCGTCCGAACCCGGACATGCCGGCCTGAAAGAAGACCCCATCGAGCGCGAGCTCGACGAAGCGCTGGCAGACACCTTCCCGGCCAGCGACCCGATCGCCGTCACCCCCGAAGAGGCCCCGCAGCGCGCGCCCGACGAGACGGTCGACGAGGCGCTGGAAGACAGCTTCCCGGCCAGCGACCCGCCGGCCCCGGCCCAGCCCGGCAAAGCCTAGTGCCGCGGCAGGCCTGCCTGGCCTGTCCGGCTGCCTCTTGAAATCATCCATTCGGCCCCCATTATCGGGGCCGACGCTATTGTTTTTTGGAGGAATCCCCCATGACGGCATCCCAAGAGCCTGTCGATCAAGCCCCCGAGTCCGACGAGCAGGGCGCCGCGGCGCCCGCCACCCCGGAAGCGCTGCAGGCCGAGCTGGCCGCGTTGCGCGCAGAACTCGAGGCCGCCCAGGCCACCGTCACCGCGCAGCAGGACCAGTTGCTGCGCACCCGCGCCGAAGCCGAGAACGTTCGCCGCCGTTCCCAGGAAGACGTGTCCAAGGCCCGCAAGTTCGGCATCGAATCCTTTGCCGAAAGCCTGGTTCCCGTCAAAGACAGCCTGGAAGCCGCGCTGGCCCAGCCCGACCAGACGCTCGATGCCCTGCGCGAGGGCGTCGAAGTTACGCTGAAGCAGCTGGCCGGCGCCTTCGAGCGCAATCTGCTGAAGGAAATCGCCCCGGTCCAGGGCGACAAATTCGACCCTCACCTGCACCAGGCGATTTCCTCGGTGCCGTCCGAGCAGCCGGCCAATACGGTCGTGCAACTGCTGCAGAAGGGCTATGCCATCGCCGACCGCACCCTGCGGCCCGCGCTGGTGATCGTGTCGGCGGGCCAAGGCTGATCCCGCCATGTCCGGCCCCGCTGATTTCGACCCGGCGCAGGTATTCCAGGTATTCGCCATGCGCCCGGTCGATTCGTCCGGTTTCGACCAGGCCGTGGTCGAGGCGCCTGGCGACGACCTGCGCTGCGTGTTCCTGTGGGGCCAGGATTGTTACAATTGTAATTTGTTCAAGCAAGCCGCCTTGCTGCACCGCCAGGCCCTGCTCGACCTGGGCCTGACCTGGTTCCAGGCCGACGTCTATGCCGACGAGGCGCTGGGACGGCGGTTTTCGCTGCATGGCGTGCCCACCTTCGTGCTGTACCGCAGCGGCAAGCGCCTGGGCCGGATCACCGGCTGGCCGGGCCTGCCCCGTTTCACCGAAGCGATCGGGCGCCTGTGATGGGCTCTTGAAAAACCCCACCGGCAGCCCCAGTTAGGCTAAGACTCAGTTTTTCCCTATTCCTGCATCAGTACTTACAGATCGACATCAAGGTATTCCACCATGAGCAAAATCATCGGCATCGACTTGGGCACGACCAACAGCTGCGTGGCTGTCATGGACGGCGGCCAGGTCAAGATCATCGAAAACGCCGAAGGCGCCCGCACGACGCCTTCCATCGTCGCCTACATGGACGACGGCGAAACCCTGGTCGGCGCGCCGGCCAAGCGCCAGGCGGTCACCAACCCCAAGAACACCCTGTACGCCGTCAAGCGCCTGATCGGCCGCAAGTTCGACGAAAAGGCCGTCCAGAAAGACATCGACCTGATGCCCTACAGCATCGTCAAGGCCGACAACGGCGACGCCTGGGTCGAAGCGCGCGGCAAGAAAATCGCGCCTCCCCAAGTGTCGGCCGACGTGCTGCGCAAGATGAAGAAGACCGCCGAGGACTACCTGGGCGAAGAAGTCACCGAAGCCGTCATCACGGTGCCGGCCTACTTCAACGACAGCCAGCGCCAGGCCACCAAAGACGCCGGCCGCATCGCCGGCCTGGAAGTCAAGCGCATCATCAACGAGCCCACCGCGGCCGCGCTGGCGTTCGGCCTGGACAAGTCCGAGATGGGCGACCGCAAGATCGCCGTCTATGACTTGGGCGGCGGCACGTTCGACGTCTCGATCATCGAGATCGCCGACGTCGATGGCGAGAAGCAGTTCGAGGTGCTGTCCACCAACGGCGACACGTTCCTGGGCGGCGAAGACTTCGACCAGCGCATCATCGACTACATCATCGGCGAGTTCAAGAGAGAGCAGGGCGTCGACCTGTCCAAAGACGTCCTGGCCCTGCAGCGCCTGAAAGAAGCCGCCGAAAAAGCCAAGATCGAGCTGTCGTCCAGCCAGCAGACCGAGATCAACCTGCCGTACATCACGGCCGATGCATCCGGCCCCAAGCACCTGAACCTGAAGATCACGCGCGCCAAGCTGGAAGCGCTGGTCGAGGAACTGATCGAGCGCACCATCGACCCCTGCCGCGTGGCCATCAAGGACGCCGGCGTGAAGGTCTCCGAGATCGACGACGTCATCCTGGTCGGCGGCATGACCCGCATGCCCAAGGTGCAAGAGAAGGTCAAGGAATTCTTCGGCAAGGATCCGCGCAAGGACGTCAACCCCGACGAAGCCGTGGCCGCCGGCGCCGCCATCCAGGGTTCCGTGCTGTCGGGCGACCGCAAAGACGTGCTGCTGCTGGACGTCACGCCCCTGTCCCTGGGTATTGAAACCCTGGGCGGCGTGATGACCAAGATGATCCAGAAGAACACCACGATCCCGACGCGGTTCTCGCAGACGTTCTCCACCGCCGACGACAACCAGCCGGCCGTGACGATCAAGGTGTTCCAGGGCGAGCGCGAAATCGCCGCGGGCAACAAGAGCCTGGGCGAATTCAACCTCGAGGGCATCCCGCCGGCGCCGCGCGGCCTGCCGCAGATCGAGGTCACGTTCGACATCGACGCCAACGGCATCCTGCACGTGTCGGCCAAGGACAAGGGCACCGGCAAGGAAAACAAGATCACCATCAAGGCGAATTCGGGCTTGTCGGAAGACGAGATCCAGCGCATGGTCAAGGACGCCGAGGCGAATGCCGAGGAAGACCACCGCGTCGCCGAGCTGGCCCAGGCCCGCAACCAGGCCGACGCGCTGGTGCATGCCACCCGCAAGTCGCTGACCGAGTATGGCGAGAAACTCGAGGCTTCTGAAAAAGAAGCCATCGAGAACGCCATCAAGGAACTGGAAGAGGTTCTGAAAGACGGCGACAAGGCGGCCATCGACGCCAAGGTCGAAGCCCTGTCGACGGCCTCGCAGAAGCTGGGCGAGAAGATGTACGCCGACATGCAGGCGGCTCAGGCTGCGCAGCAGCAGGCAGCCGATTCGGCCAAGCCGGCGGACGACAATGTGGTCGACGCGGACTTCAAGGAAGTCAAGCGCGATCAATAATGGCCGTCCATGACGCCTGAATGCGCCCGGTATCCGGAATTTCCGGCTACCGGGCGGATTCGTTCAGTACCCAAGTTACGGTTGTTTCCCGAGCCCATCCATTATGGCAAAACGCGATTACTACGAAGTCCTGGGCGTGGCAAAGAACGCCACCGATGAAGAGCTGAAGAAGGCCTACCGCAAGCTGGCCATGAAGCACCATCCGGACCGCAATCCGGACAGCAAAGACGCCGAGGAAAAGTTCAAGGAAATCAAGGAAGCCTATGAAGTCCTGGGCGACGAGCAGAAGCGCGCCGCCTACGACCGCTATGGCCACGCGGGGGTCGACCCCAATGCGGCCGGCATGGGTGGCGCCGGCATGGGCGGCGGCTTTGCCGATGCCTTCGGCGATATCTTCGGGGAAATCTTCGGGGCGGCCGGTGGCCGTCGTGGCGGCGGCGCGCAGGTTTACCGCGGCGCCGACCTGAAGTATTCGCTGGAAATCACGCTGGAACAGGCCGCCCACGGCTTCGACACCGAAATCCGCGTGCCCAGCTGGGAACACTGCGAAACCTGCCACGGCAGCGGCGCCAAGCCCGGCACGTCGCCCAAGACCTGCCGCACGTGCGGCGGTTCGGGCGCGGTGCGCATGCAGCAGGGGTTCTTCAGCGTGCAGCAGACCTGCCCCACCTGCCACGGCAGCGGCAAGGAAATCACCGACCCGTGCCCGTCGTGCGACGGCGTGGGCCGCATTCGCCGCAACAAGACGCTGCAGGTCAAGATCCCGGCCGGCATCGACGACGGCATGCGCATCCGTTCCAGCGGCAATGGCGAGCCCGGCATCAACGGCGGCCCGCCGGGCGACCTGTACGTCGAGATCCACCTCAAGCCGCACAAGATTTTCCAGCGCGATGGCGATGACCTGCATTGCGAGCTGACCATCCCGTTCACCACGGCGGCGCTGGGCGGCGACCTGCAAGTGCCTACGCTGGGCGGCAAGGCCGAGATCTCGATTCCGGAAGGCACGCAGTCCGGCAAGACGTTCCGCCTGCGCGGCAAGGGCATCCGCGGCGTGCGCGCCAGCTATCCGGGCGACCTGTACTGCCACGTGGTGGTCGAGACGCCGGTGCGTCTGAGCGACGAGCAGAAGGCCATCCTGCGGCAATTCGAGACGTCGCTGAACGACGGCGGCGACCGCCACTCGCCGCAAAGCAAGTCCTGGACCGACCGCGTGAAGGAATTCTTCAGCTGATTCCCGGCGGGGGGCTTGCGCCGCCGTGCCCCAGGTGTCAGACACCCCGAAGGGTGTCTGACACCATTCGATTAGCAAGACAGCGTCTGCACTATCCGGTGCCAGCCACCGGTTCCCACCTGACCCCCGCCCAAAACAAAACCCCTGCCGCATGATGCGGCAGGGGTTTTCACTTTCAGCCGTCCGGCCCGCAGCGGGCCGGACGGTGTGCCGATCAGTTGGCGACGGGCGGGTAGTCCAGTTCGCCGAAGGTGTATTGGCCGTTGGCTTTGGCTTCGGCCAGCTCGGCCTTGACCTGTTCGCGGGTCTTGCCGGCGGCGGTAGAGACCTGCACGGCGGGGTAGTCCAGTTCGCCGAAGGTTACCAGGCCGGCGGCCTTGGCCTGGGCCAGTTCGGCCTGGACCTGGGCACGCGTCGGCGCATTGGCGTCGACCTGGCCGTAGACGCCCTGGAACGGGACGTTGTTGGGCTCGATATTGGGCGAGGCGGCGTAGGCGCCGGCGCTCAGCAGGCCCATCGAAACTAGCAGGGCGGTAGCAAGGGTTTTCATAAGACCTCCATTCGTCTGTTGAATCTGGGACTGAATCCGGCGGCCTTTCCGTCGTGGTTCGTGTTGTTTCCCGATGGCTGAATTCTGCGCGCATCCGAACCTGGGATAAACCCTGATTTTCTGAAAATATTTTTCCATTATTCGGTGTAATAACCAATTTATGGTGATTTACACCTTGATAGTGGCTTAGTGACGGCGATATTGCCGGCTGGCGGCTGGCCATCCGGGCGGGCAAAAAAAAGCGCCGGCCTCGGGCCGGCGCCATGGGGCAGGTCGGAACCTAGGGGGCGGCTTTCTTCGCCGGGGTGAAGTCTCCTGCCACCGCGGTGCTGAAGGCCGACGGTTGCAGGTATTTGCGCAGGACCGCGTTGACGGCATCCGGCGTCAGGGCGGTGATCTTGCGGTCCATGTCGGCCGACCACTCGAAGGTGCGGCCACGCTTCAGGTAGTCGACCCACGTAGAGGCCAGCACGTCGTCCTGGGCGCGCGCCAGCTTGCGGTAGTTCAGCAGGGCGGCGATGCCGTCGCGCACCTCGTCGGCGCTGAAACCGTCTTTCAGGACGCGGGCCAGCTCTTCGCCGACGGCTTTTTCCAGCCGTTCGCGGTTCTGCGGCGCGTAGATGGCGTAGATGGTCCAGCTGGCGGTGGGCTCGAACGAGGATACCGACAGGTTGCTGCGCACGTTGTACGACAGCCCGTCGGTTTCGCGTACGCGGTGCCACAGGCGCGAGGTCTCGGACGTGCCCAGCAGGAAATTGGCCAGGTACAGTGCCGGGAAGTCGGGGTCGGTATCCTGCAGCTTGAGCGGCAGGCGCGAGATATAGAACGCATTGGCCTTGTCGGGCGTGTCGATGCTGAAGCGTTGCGCCTTGATGTCGCGGTAGGGGTCGGCCAGTCGGGTATAGGCCGGCGCGCGTTGCCAGCCTTGCACGCCGGTCGTCAGGGCCTGCTTCACGGCGGCGGCGTCGAAGTCGCCCACGGCGGCGAACTTGATCGCGCCCGCGCCGTAGAAGCGCTTGTGGAATGCCTCCAGGGCAGGGCGGTCGAGGGCGCGCGCCTCGGCCAGGGCCTCGTCGAACGTGGGCACGTAGCGCACGTCGTCGGCCGCCCAGGGGTTGTCTTGGCGCGCCAGCGCGCGCGAGGCCAGAGCGGTGGGCTCGGTCATGGCGCTGCGGATCGACGTCAGCGCCTGGCGCTGGTATTCCTCGACCTGGGCTTGCGGGAAGTCGGCGTTGCGCACGATGTCCAGCACCAGGCCGACCAGTTCGGGCAGGTGCTCGCGGGTCGACGACATGGATACGGCCAGATCGGTGCCCGAGCCGCGGAAGTCCACCTGGGCTTGCAGGGCGTCGAAGCGGTCCTGGATGTCCTGGCGCGACAGCTTGGGCGTACCGCGCTCGAGCAGGTCGGCCACGGCGGAGGCGTTGACGCGTTGCCCGCGCAGGCTCTCGGCATCGCCGAACTGGATGGTCAGGTCGGCCTGCACGCGGCCGCCGCGCGTGGCCTTGGACAGCAGGGCCAGTTGCACCGGGCCATTGGGCAGGTCCAGCGTGTCGCGCTGGGTGAGCTTGTCGATGTTCTCGGGCGAAGGGTCGAAGGCCTCGGCCTGCTTGAAGTCGGGGTCGCCCTGGTAGCCTTTCAGCACGTCGGCCAGTTCGGGGCGCTGCGCCAGCGGCGCGCGCTGGGGCTTTTCGGTGGGGATGTAGCGCCCTTCAGTGCGATTGCTGGCCACCAGGTAGGCGGCCGCCACGCGCTGCACGTCTTCGAGCTTGGCCTGGCGCACCCGGTCGCGCTGCAGGAAGAACAGGCGCCAGTCGCCGCCCGCGATGGCTTCGGACAGCGCCACGCCGATTTTCTCGGGGTCGGCGTAGATCTGTTGCCAGGCGGTCAGCCACTTGCTGCGCGCACGTTCCAGCTCGGCCTGGGTGAAGGGCTTGCCGGCCAGCGATTCCAGGGTCGCGGTCAATGCCTGCAAGGCCTTGTCCTGGTCCATGCCCGGCTGCAACTGCGCGCCGAACATGGCGACGCCGGGGTCTTGCTGGTCCATCGTGAAGCCGAACACGTCGGCGGCCAGCTTGGTGGGCACCAGGGCGTGGTACAGGCGGCCCGAGGGCGTATCGGCCAGGATGGTGGCGGCCAGGTCGAACGACACGTAATCGGGGCTGCCGGCGGCCGGGATGTGATACATGGCCGCCACCAGCGGCGTGCCGCCCGCGCGTCGCAGGGTGACGGCGCGCTCGCCGTCTTGCACGGGCTCGACGGTGTATTCGGGGGGCAGCGTGCGCTGCGGCTTGGGCAGCTTGCCCAGCGTGTCCTGGATCGCGGCCAGCGCGGTGGCGGGGTCGAACTTGCCGGCCACGATCAGCACGGCGTTGTCGGGCTGGTAGTACTGGTGATAGAAGGCGCGCAACTGGCCGACGTCGACGTTCTCGACGTCGGAACGCGCGCCGATGGTGTTCTTGCCGTAGTTGTGCCACTGGTACGCCGTGGCCTGCATTTTCTGCATCAGTACGCGGAACGGGTTGTTCTCGCCGCTTTCCATCTCGTTGCGCACCACGGTCATCTCGGAATCGAGGTCTTCCTTGGCGATCAGCGAATTCACCATGGCGTCGGCCTGCCAGCCCAGGTACCACTTCAGGGTGTCGGGGTTGGCGGCGAAGCTGGCGAAGTAGTTGGTGCGGTCGGCCGAGGTCGAGCCATTGGCCTGCAGCCCGCGCCGCGAGAATTCGCCCAGGGCGTTGCGCACGGTGGGCGTGCCCTTGAACAGCATGTGTTCCAGCAGGTGTGCCATGCCAGTCTGGCCGTAGTTTTCCTGGCGCGAGCCGACCAGGTACGTCATGTTGACGGTGGTGGTGGGCTTGGACGCATCGGGCGCCAGCAGCACGCGCAGGCCGTTGGCCAGCCGGTATTCGGTGATGCCCTCGACCGAGGCCGTCTCGGACATGCCTGCCGGCGCGGGCGCGGCGCCCGCCTGGAAGGCCAGGAACGAGGTGATCAGCAGGGCGTTCAGGCGGGCCGACAGCCCCGAAAGCGAAAAGCGCATGGCAAGTATCCGTGTAACGGGCGAATGTCGTTGGAGTGTATACGCACCGGATGGTTCCTATTTGAATCGGCTCCCGCCGCGGGTGTAAGCTGTTGAAAACAGAGCCATGATTGGATGGGATGCGCGACAGCCCGGCAGCGGGCTTCCCATCCGGCGTCCGGTCGGCCCCGTGCGGGCCGGCGGCGTGGTCGTTCGCGCGTTCATTGCCGGCGCCGTGCCGGCCAACCTGACCGGAGGAACGGCCATGCTGACCGATCTCGTCACGCGCGCCCTGTCGCAACTCGCGGGGGCGCCGCTCAGCCAAGACCGCATCAAGGGGTGCTTCCGATACGCCTACGCCAGCGACGACGGCCAGTTCGTCGCCATTTTCAGCCACGACCTGACCACCTACGTGGTAGACGTGCCCGCCCAGCGCTATTTCGCCGAATGCGGCGGCTCGCCTTTGGGTTCACCGGCCATGTGCTGGAAATGGAAGGTACGGCCGGGCAGCGGCCCCCCTGGCTGGCGGCCAACGAATTGTTCGACCTGGACATGGACAGCGACGATATTTCCTGGCGGCGCTGCCCGGATCCGCAGGCGCGCCTGGCCGGGCGCGGGGGCCAGACGCGGGTGGCCTGAGGCGCGCGCGGCGCGATCTTGCCGGCCCCGGGCGCTGGCTACAATGCGCGCATGACTGCCCCCCTGTCCTGCCCGCCGCCCGCCGGCACGGCCCTGGTCGACTGCACCCATGCGCGCCACGCCGACGCCATCCTGGCCATTTTCAACGACGCCATCCTGACGTCCACGGCCTTGTACGACTACCAGCCGCGCACGGCGGCGTCGATGCAGGCCTGGTTCCAGGCCAAAGCGGCGGGCGGTTTTCCGGTGATCGGGCTGGAAAGCCCGGGCGGCGAACTGATGGGCTTCGCCAGCTACGGCGTGTTTCGCGCCTATCCGGCCAACAAGTACACGGTCGAGCACTCGGTCTATGTCGACGGCCGCTTCCGCGGCCGGGGGCTGGGCGAGGCGCTGCTGCGCGCGGTGGTCGACCGGGCCCACCAGAACCAGGTGCACGTGCTGGTCGGCGGCATCGATGCCGCCAACGCGGGCAGCATTCACCTGCACGAAAAGCTCGGCTTCACGCATGCCGGCACCATCCGGCAGGCGGGCTTCAAGTTCGGCCGCTGGCTGGACCTGGCGTTCTACCAGCTGACGCTGGATACCCCGGCCAATCCGGTCGACGGCTAAGGCCCGGCCGGGTTGCCTATTTGGACAGCAGCCGCATGGCCTGTTCCAGGCCGGCCACCGTGACGGGATACATGCGCTGCTGCATGATGTCGCGCAGCAGCGCGATCGATTGGCGGTACTGCCACGATGCCGTGGGCTCGGGGTTCAGCCAGACGGCCTTGGGCCAGGCGTCGAGCAGCCGGCGCAGCCAGACCGCCCCGGGTTCTTTGTTGTAGTGCTCGACCGAGCCGCCCGGCTGCATGATCTCGTACGGGCTCATGGTGGCGTCGCCCACGATGATCAGCCGCCAGTCGGGGTTGTACTTGCGCAGCACGTCCCAGGTGTCGAAGCGTTCGTTCTGGCGGCGCGTATTGCTTTGCCACAGGCTCTCGTACGGGCAGTTGTGGAAGTAGTAGACCTCGAGGTTGCGGAATTCGCTGCGCGCGGCCGAGAACAGTTCCTCGACCCGGGCGATGTGGTCGTCCATGCTGCCGCCCACGTCCAGCAGCATCAGCACCTTGACCGTGTTGTGGCGCTCGGGCACCAGGCGCAGGTCCAGGTGGCCGGCATTGCGGGCCGTGCTGGCGATGGTGTCGTCCAGGTCCAGTTCCAGGTCGGCGCCTTCGCGGGCGAAGCGGCGCAGGCGCCGCAGCGCCACCTTGAAGTTGCGGGTGCCCAGTTCGAGCTGGTCGTCGTAGTCGCGGAACTGGCGCATGTCCCAGACTTTCACCGCGCTGCGATTGCCGGCCGAATCGCCGCCCACCCGGATGCCTTCGGGGTGGTAGCCGCTGTTGCCGAACGCCGAGGTGCCGCCCGTGCCGATCCATTTGTTGCCGCCGGCATGGCGTTCTTTCTGTTCTTCCAGCCGTTGCTTGAACAGCTCCATCAGCTTGTCCCAGCCGTGCCGTTCGATGGCGGCCTTTTCTTCCGGGGTCAGGCTTTTCTCGAATTGCTTGATCAGCCAGTCGATCGGGATTTCCTTGCCGGCGGGCAGGGCGGCCTCGATGCCCCGGTAATAGGCGCCGAAGGCGGCATCGTAGCGGTCGTACAGGGACTCGTCTTTCACCAGCGCGGCGCGCGCCAGGTAGTAGAAGCTGTCCAGCGTGGGCGCCATCACGTCGTGGCGCAAGGCGTCGAGCAGGGTCAGGTATTCCTTGACCGAGACCGGCAGCTTGTGGGCGCGCAGGTGGTAGAAGAAATCGATCAGCATGGCGGCTGGCCGTCGGCGGGCCGGCGACTCAGCGCCGCGCGCTGCCGCGCGTCATGGCGGCCAGCCGCTCCAGCAACTGGACGTCTTGTTCGTTCTTGAGCAGGGCGCCGGCCATCATGGGCACCGACGCGGCCGCATGGGCGTCGATCTGGGCCGCCGTGGCGCCTTCGGCCAGCAGCAGGCGCAGCCAGTCGAGCAATTCCGAGGTGGACGGCTTCTTCTTCAGCCCGGGCGCTTCGCGCAACGCGAAGAACGTGTCCAGCGCGGCGCGCAGCACATCCTGCTTCAGGTCGGGGAAGTGCACGCCGACGATGTCGCGCATGGTCTCGCGGTCGGGAAAGCGGATGTAGTGGAAGAAGCAGCGGCGCAGGAAGGCGTCGGGCAGGTCTTTTTCGTTGTTGGACGTGATGATCACCAGCGGCCGGTGGCGCGCCGCGACGGTTTGCCGCGTTTCGTACACATGGAACTCCATGCGGTCGAGTTCGCGCAGCAGGTCGTTGGGGAATTCGATGTCGGCCTTGTCGATCTCGTCGATCAGCAGGACCACCGGTTCGGGCGCGTCGAACGCCTGCCACAGCGTGCCCTGCACGATGTAGTTGCGGATGTCGCGCACTTTCTCGTCGCCCAGCTGCGAGTCGCGCAGGCGCGAGACGGCGTCGTATTCGTACAGCCCCTGGTGGGCCTTGGTGGTGGACTTGATGTGCCACTGCATGAGCGGCCGGCCCAGCGCCAGCGCGACTTCCTCGGCCAGCATGGTCTTGCCGGTGCCCGGCTCGCCCTTGATGAGCAAGGGGCGTTGCAGGGTCAGCGCGGCGTTGACGGCCAGCTTGAGATCGTCGGTGGCGACGTAGCGATCGGTTCCTTCGAAACGGGAAGCGGCAGAGGGCTGGGCAGCGGACATGGGCAATGGTGTCGGAAGGGGCGCACGGGCAAGGCCGAGCGCGGGTTGGCATGGCTAGGCAACAATTATCGTACAATCGCAGGGTTTTGTAGCCGGGCATAGACCCGGAGCTTATCCCTAGCCCAGTTTTCAGCCTTACCAAGAGCCATTCCAATGAAGTTGAGAACCTCTCTGTCCGTGCTGGCCATGATGGCGTCCTGTTTGGTCGCCGGTCAGGCGGCCGCTGCCGATGCGGCGCCGGTCGGCAATGCCCAGAATGCCCGCGACAAAATCTCCATGTGCATCGGTTGCCATGGCATCAAGGGCTACAAAGCCAGTTTCCCCGAGCTGTACCACGTTCCGATGATCGCTGGGCAAAACGCCAAGTACATCGAAGCGGCCCTCAACGAGTACAAGAAAGGCGCGCGTAGCCATCCCACCATGGATGCCATCGCCGGCAGCCTCAGCGACCAGGACATCGCCGACCTGGCCGCCTACTACTCCAATCTCAAGTGATGCGAGGGCAAACCATGAAACGCTATACGCTGGCCCTTGCAGGGGCCATTCTGGCAGCGGCCGGTTGCGCCGCGCAGGCGCAAGACCTGGCCGCCGGCAAGGCGGTGTTCGACAAGTTCAACTGTGCGTCGTGCCACGGCGCCGATGCCAAGACGGCGGTGGATCCGTCCTACCCAATCCTGGCCGGCCAGCATGCCGACTACCTGGAGCAGGCGCTGAAGTCGTACAAGCGCGGCGCGGCCGGCGTGCCGGCCTCGTCGAACGTGCGCAAGAACCCCATCATGGGCGCCTTTGCCGCGCAGCTGTCCGACCAGGACATCGAGCACGTGGCCGAGTGGCTGGCCGCGCAGCCCAGTGATCTGGCCGTGCGCAAGTAAGCCTGTCGCGGCCCTGCCGCAAGAAAAACCGCCCGCGGCATGCCCGGGCGGTTTTTTTTCGCCCCGCGGGGCGTTCAGCGTTCGGCGCGCTGGCGGATCAGTTCGATGTAGGCGTCGCTGTCCAGCGGCGTGCCCAGCCGCTGCGCTTCCCAGACGACCTGGCCCAGGCATTCCATGATGTCGTGGGCGGCCTGGTGCGCGTCGCTGCGGGCCACCAGCTTCTGGTAGGCGGCGCGGATGCCGCGCGGATGGTCGATCGACAGCTGTTCGGCAATGGCCAGGTGCATCGACAGGTGCAGGAACGGGTTGGTGCGGCCGTGCTCGACTGGGTAGTCGGCCGTCATGGCCTCCGGGTGCTCCAGGTCGCCGTGGTATTCGGGGTGCTCGATGATCCAGTCCAGCGCCATCGATTCCAGCGGCGTCAGGACTTCGGCGGCGCGATGCTTGCGCCAGGCCTCGATGAAGAATTCGCGGACTTGGTCGCGGGAGGGGTTGAACATGGAGAGTAACGGGCGTGGAAATCGGACAACGAGGGGTATTTTACTGGTCGGGCGGGGCGGGACTGGGTGGGTAAGAATTCGGGGCGTTGTCTCTTGGGGGTGGGGTGGGGGGTGTCAGACACCCTGGGACGATGATCGGAAATTTGTTGCGCTTTCGCTGCGGGGTGTCTGACACCTGCGGGAGAGCGGTGTCGGATGAGGGTTCGGGTATCTTGCCGATCGCTGCGCCTGATGTGGAACCAGAGCCGGACGCCCAAGCCAGTAGCCAGTGCAAGACTCTGAGCCGGAGGCCCAAGCCGGTAGCCAGTGCAAGACCCTGGGCCGGAGGCCCACGCCCGATGCCTGTGCTAATGTCCAAGCCAGTGTTGGGGGTTTGAGCCAGTGCCATGGGGACTGGTCCGATTGTGTTCCAACACTCTCCCCCAGGTGTCTGACACCCCTACGAGACGCCCAGGGGCAGCCCGCGATGCTTCCCGGGCGTCTGACATCCAATTTTTTCGCTCTCCCTCAGGAGTCAGGCATCCTTACGAGCCACTCAGGGCCAGCTCGCGATGCTACCCGGGCGTCTGGCATCCAAAATTTTCCGCTCTCCCTCAGGTGTCAGACACCCCTACGAGACGCCCAGGGCCAGCTCGCGATGCTTCCCGGGTGTCTGACATCCAGTCTTTTCCCCGGGCGGGCTGGCGCCCGAAGAACCCCAATCCGCCCGCCGCTCCAAGCCATACCCCCCTCAACCGTCCTGCCTCCGAGGGGGCCCTCCGGGCGCGACGCCCCAATGCGAGATAGAATTGGAGGTTGTCCGCCATCCGGCCCGGTTGCTGCGCGGTTTTCCGCCTGTGTCCGCGCCCCGGTCAGGCGAGCGCGCAAAACCACCCGGAGCAACTGGAGCATTCATGTCCTACCAACATATCAAGGTTCCCGCAGGGGGCCAGAAAATCACGGTCAACGCCGACTTCTCGCTGAATGTGCCCGACCAGGCCATCGTCCCGTTCATCGAGGGTGACGGCACCGGCGCCGATATCACCCCCGTCATGGTCAAGGTCGTGGATGCGGCCGTGCAGAAGGCCTACGGCGGCAAGCGCAAGATCCACTGGATGGAAGTCTACGCCGGCGAAAAGGCCACCAAGGTGTACGGCCCCGACGTGTGGCTGCCCGAAGAAACCCTGGAAGCCGTGAAAGACTACGTGGTTTCCATCAAGGGCCCCCTGACCACCCCGGTGGGCGGCGGCATCCGTTCGCTGAACGTGGCGCTGCGCCAGCAGCTCGACCTGTACGTCTGCCTGCGCCCGGTGCGCTACTTCAAGGGCGTGCCTTCGCCCGTGCGCGAACCCGAAAAGACCGACATGGTCATTTTCCGCGAGAACTCGGAAGACATCTACGCCGGCATCGAATACCAGGCCGAGACCGAGCAGGCCAAGGAACTGATCCAGTTCCTGCAGACCAAGCTGGGCGTCACGAAGATCCGCTTCCCGAACACCTCGTCCATCGGCATCAAGCCCGTGTCGCGCGAAGGCACCGAGCGCCTGGTGCGCAAGGCCATGCAGTACGCCATCGACAACGACCGCGCCTCGGTCACGCTGGTGCACAAGGGCAACATCATGAAGTTCACGGAAGGCGGCTTCCGTGACTGGGGCTACGAACTGGCCCAGAAGGAATTCGGCGCCCAACTGATCGACGGCGGCCCGTGGTGCAAGTTCAAGAATCCCAAGACGGGTCGCGAGATCATCGTCAAGGATTCCATCGCCGACGCGTTCCTGCAGCAGATCCTGCTGCGTCCGGCCGAATACGACGTCATCGCCACGCTGAACCTGAACGGCGACTACGTCTCTGACGCCCTGGCCGCGCAAGTGGGCGGCATCGGCATCGCCCCGGGCGCCAACCTGTCGGACTCGGTCGCCATGTTCGAGGCCACGCACGGCACGGCGCCCAAGTACGCCGGCAAAGACTACGTCAACCCGGGCTCGGAAATCCTGTCGGCCGAGATGATGCTGCGCCACATGGGCTGGACCGAAGCCGCTGACCTGATCATCTCCAGCATGGAAAAGTCCATCCTGTCCAAGCAGGTCACGTACGACTTCGCCCGCCTGCTGGAAGGCGCGACCCAGGTGTCGTGCTCGGGCTTCGGCCAGGTGATGATCGACAACATGTAATACCCGGCTGGGCGGCGCTGCCGCCTTGCCTGCGAAAAAGCCGCCTTCGGGCGGCTTTTTTTCGACGACACCCTGCATAGCAATGGACAGATAGTGTCGCGATGTATTAAAAATAACGCCGATGTTTGCACGCGCAGCCAATCCGAACAATAAGCGCGTTGATGAAGAGGGCGGTACGCATTGCTTCCCAGGCTAATGACGCCCCTCTGCCATGTTGCAAGCGCGCCATAAAACTAGCGTTTACAAAGGTGTATTAGGTAACCAATTGTTTTGTTGCTTAATGTTTCTCCATAGGGAAAACAGCCTAAACGCGGCTGGCGCAGAAAATTTTTGATTCCTTGTGTAGTTCCTGGTTTTGGTGGAAATAGCGGCTTTCCCTAACGTATGGGTTCGAACTGTCTCCGCGGGTGGAGACAGACGGCATTCACTCTTGATCGGGATGAGGAAATGAAACTAACAAAAACCTTGCTCGCCGGCGCAATCCTTGCCGGCCTCGGTGGTACCGCGTATGCAGAAACGTCGGTGACCTTGTACGGCTTGATTGACGTGGGTATCACCTACCAGCGCGGCAAGGTAGGCACCGACGACGTCAATCGCCCGCAGTACGGTGGTGACTACCAATCCCGTATCGGCATGACCGATGGTATCCAAAGCGGTTCGCGCTGGGGTCTGCGCGGTACCGAAGACCTGGGTGACGGCCTGTCGGCAGTGTTCGTGCTGGAAAGCGGCTTCGGCGCTCGCAACGGCAACAGCCTGCAGGGCGATCGCCTGTTCGGCCGTCAAGCCACCATCGGCCTGCACCACGAATCGTTCGGCCAACTCGATCTGGGCCGCCAAACCAACATCGCGTCGAAGTACTTCGCCGACATCGATCCGTTCTCGCTCAGCTACCTGAACTCCACCATGGGTTCGGCGTTCAGCGCGGCCGACACGGTTCGCTATGACAACATGGTGATGTACCAGACCCCCAGCTGGAGCGGCTTCCAGGCTGGCTTGGGTTACTCGTTCTCGACCGACGACGTCGAAGGCCCGACCGGCTTCGAAGAAGACGAAAACAACCGCGCCATCACGGCCGGTGTGCGTTATGTCGGCGGCCCGCTGCAAGTGGCCTTGACGTACGACCAGCAATTCCGCGCGCCCAGCCAGCCGCAACCCCAGCAGTTCATCCTGGGTGCTGCGTATGACTTCGAAGTGCTGAAGGTGTCGCTGGCCTATGGCCGCACCAAAGACGGCGTGTTCCTGGGCCAGGGCTTCGACCTGGGCGGCGGCGCCGCCAACCCCAACACCCCCGCGAAGGGCCTGGGCAATACCAACGATCGCTTCACCTGGGACGGCCTGAAGATCAATTCGTACCTGGTCGGTGTCAGCGCGCCCATCGGCGGCGCCAGCAACGTGTTCGCGTCGTGGCAGCGTGCCGATCCGAACAAGGGTCTGGAAAACATGGACATCTACAGCGTGGGCTACACCTACGACCTGTCCAAGCGCACCAACCTGTACGCGGTGGGCTCGTATGCCGACGGCTATGCGTTTGTCGAAGGCAACAAGATGACCACTGTGGGCGTCGGCCTGCGTCACCGCTTCTGATAGGGTACGGGTTGCCCTTTTCCGAGCGGAGTCGGGGCACCTTGTTCTTGGCCATCCACGATGTGGGTGGCCTTTTTTTATGGGCCCGGCGGCGCCGGCCAGGCCGGCCCGCCGCGTTCGGCGATGCGTTGCCGGTTCAGGGCCAGTGCCCGGGGCGTGGGGCGCCAGTCGCCCCATAGCTCGGCTGGAATGTCGGCATGGGCCTGCGCCAGCGATGCCGTGAAGGCTGGCTGGTAGCCGCGGCGCTGCATTTCGCGCACCAGCTCGGCATGGCGCCGGGCCAGGTAGCCCAGGCGCGTGTAGAAGAACAGCAAGTGCCCCTTGCCCAGCGTGTATTGGGCCGGGCAGGGCGCCAGGCCGCGTTCCCAGGCCTTGCGCGCCAGGCCGAATACGCGCGGCAGCTCGCGGTATTCGGCGATCAGGTGCTGGCGCGTGAGCTCCTGGACGGGGACGCAATTGATGCGGGTCATGGGCCGAGGCGGGGCGTTTATGCGAAGGCAAAACGCCTATAGTAGCCGCCGGGCGCACGACAGCGGCCGACGGAATGCACCGAATTGGTGCATTCAACCAGATGTTTCAGCGCCGTCTTAGGGCATTCCCCTAGTGTGACAATCCCATTCATGGTGCAGAATCCTGTTCCATGCAGGTGAGGAGACAAATAGCCCTGCATGGGCGACCGGCGGCACCGGTATAAAACTGGCAGTACCCAAAAAAAGCAAAATGCACAACGGCTGGCACCATTTCGTGCCGGCCGTTGTCGCTTCCAAGGTCCGCTTTTGTGCACAAGCGCTTTCCATTTGGTGCGTAACCGGATATTAATCAGGCATGCCGGAATCCCGCACCCCCGTACCCTCTTCGTCGCGGCGCTATTGGCGGCGCAACCTGGCCCTGATCGGCATCCTGACGGCCTGTTGGGCGGCGCTGACCTTCCTGCCGGCCTATTTCGCCCGTGAACTGGCGTTCGATTTCATCGGCTGGCCATTCTCGTTCTGGATGGCCGCCTATGGCGCGCCGTTGTCTTACCTGATCCTGATCGGCATCTACGCCCGCGTGATGAACCGTGCCGACGCCCGCGCCCGTGCCGACGACGAGCGGGGCGATTGATGCCATTCACCGGCGGCAATTCCCGTGAATTCGAAATCCGGCTGCGCCGCATCTATGTGCTGTACACGGCCGGCTTCGCGCTATTGATCCTGCTGCTGGCGCTGGCCGAGGTGGCGGGCATGGCCCGCAACTGGATCGGCTACGTGTTCCTGCTGGTCACGGTCAGCCTGTATGCCGGCATCGGCATCGTGTGCCGCACGTCCGACCAGGTCGAATACTACGTGGCGGGGCGGCGCGTGCCGGCCTTCTACAACGGCATGGCCACGGCCGCCGACTGGATGTCGGTGGCCTCGTTCATCGGCGTGGCCGGCACCTTGTACCTGACCGGCTACGGTGGGCTGGCCTACATCATGGGCTGGACGGGCGGCTATGTGCTGGTGGCGCTGCTGCTGGCGCCGTACCTGCGCAAGTTCGGCCAGTACACCATTCCCGACTTCATGGGGGCGCGCTACGGCGGCAACCTGGCGCGGCTGGCCGGCGTGGCCTGTGCGGTGCTGTGCTCGTTCACCTACCTGGTGGCGCAGATCTACGGCGTGGGCATCATCACCACCCGCATGACCGGCATCTCGTTCGAGCTGGGGATCTTCGTGGCGCTGGGCGGCATGCTGGTGTGCTCGTTCTTGGGCGGCATGCGCGCGGTGACCTGGACCCAGGTGGGGCAGTACATCATCTTGGTGGTGGCCTACCTGGTGCCGGTGATCTGGCTGTCGGTCAAGCATACCGGCATGCCCCTGCCGCAGCTGTCGGCCGGCACCGTGCTGCAGCAGGTGACCGAACGGGAATCGCAGCTGGGCAAGGACGTGGCCGAATTGCAGGTGCGCCAGCTGTGGAAGGCGCGCGCCGACGAAATGACGCAGCGCCTGCAGGCGCTGCCGCAATCCTGGACCCAGGAAAAAGACAAGCTGCGCAGCCGCCTGGCGCAACTGACCGGGGCCGACGCGCCCATGGTCGAGATCCGCTCGCTCGAGCGCGAGCTCGAGGCGTACCCGGCCAGCGTCGAGGCGGCGCGCGTGGCGTGGGCGCAGGCGCGGGATGCCTACGAAGCGCGCGGGTCGCCGCCGGTGCCGCACGCCGAGCCGTTCCCCGCCAAGGATCCGCAAGAACGACAAAACATGCGGATCAATTTCCTGGCGCTGGTGCTGTGCCTGATGCTGGGCACGGCGGGCATGCCGCACATCCTGATGCGGTCGTACACCACGCCGTCGGTGGTCGAGGCGCGCCGTTCGGTGTGCTGGTCGCTGCTGTTCATCCTTTTGCTGTACTTCATGGCGCCGGCCCTGGCGCTGCTGGTCAAGTACGAGGTCTACACCCAGGTGGTGGGCTCGGAATTCGCCGCGCTGCCGAACTGGGTGCATGCCTGGAGCACGGTCGACATCAACCTGCTGAACCTGCTGGACGTGAACCGCGACGGCATCGTCCAGCTGGGCGAGATCGGCATGGGCGCCGACGTGGTGGTGCTGGCCATGCCCGAGATCGGCGGGCTGCCGTATGTGGTGTCGGGCCTGGTGGCGGCCGGCGGCCTGGCCGCCGCCCTGTCCACCGCCGATGGCCTGCTGCTGACGCTGTCGAATTCGCTGTCGCACGACATGTGGTACCGGCTGGTGTCGCCCCGCATGTCGGCCGCGCGCCGCGTGATGGTGTCGAAGATCCTGCTGCTGGCGGTGGCTTTCGGCGCCGCCTGGGTGGCGGCCCGCAAGCCGGCCGACATCCTGTTCATGGTGTCGGCGGCCTTCTCGTTCGCGGCGTCGTCGTTCTTCCCGGCGCTGGTGATGGGCATTTTCTGGCGGCGCGCCAACAAGTGGGGCGCCACGCTGGGGATGTTCGCGGGGCTGGCCACCACCTTTGCCTACATGGCGCATACGCACCCCTGGCTGCGCGAATGGGTGTTCGGCGTAGAGCGCGCCCAGCCGGTGGACCTGTGGTGGGGCATCCAGCCGATCGCCGCGGGCGTGTTCGGCGCGCCGGTGGCGTTCCTGACCATCATCGTGGTGTCGCTGCTGACGCCGCCGCCCGACCGGGCCACCGCCATGCTGGTGCAGTACCTGCGCGAGCCCGACGGCAAGCCGCCGGCGCTGCCGTGATCAGTGGCCGACGGATTTCGAGAAGACGTTCATCACCACTACGCCGGCGATGATCAGGGCGATGCCCAGCAGGGCGGGGCCGTCCAGGTGCTGCTTGAAGAACAGCGCGCCCACCAGCGAGATCAGCACGATGCCCACGCCCGACCAGATGGCGTAGGCGATGCCCACCGGGATGTCGCGCAGCGTCAGCGCCAGGAAGTAGAACGCCACGGCATAGCCCGCCACGGTGACCAGCGAAGGCACCAAGCGGGTGAAGCCTTCCGCGCTTTTCAGGGCGCTGGTGGCCAGGATCTCGGCCACGATGGCGATGCCCAGGTAGATCCAGTGCATCAGCGCCGGGCTCCGGCCTGGCGCAGCAGCACCAGCAGGGCGCCGGCCCCGCCTTCGCGTTCGGGTGCCTGCGAGAACGCCAGGACGTCGGACTGCTGCACCAGCCAGGTGCGCACCTTGTCTTTCAGTACCGGTTCCAGGCCTTGCGAGCCGTAGCCCTTGCCATGGACGATGCGCACGCAGCGGATGCCGTGTTCCAGGCATTCGCCCAGGAACGACACGACCGCATGGCGGGCCTGCTCGACCCGCAGGCCGTGCAGGTCCAGTTCGGCCCCGGCGGGCCATTGCCCGCGGCGCAGGTTGCGAGCGGTGTCGGGGGCGGCGTCGGCGCGCACGAACGCCGTGCCGCCTTCCGACAGCAGGTGGGCGACTTCGCCGCCGTCGGATATCCCGGCATCGGCGCGCGCGGCGGTTTCGCCCATGGCGGCCGCCCGCCGCAGGGCGACGGCAGCGCCGGTGGGGGCAGGGGTGGGCGCCGTGGGCGCGCGCCGGCCGGCATGCTTCAGCGGCGTCACCGCCTGGGTGGCACGGCGAAAGGCGCCGGGGTCGTCGACGGCAGCCGGCTGGGCGGGTGCGGCGGCCCGGGCCGCTTGTTCGGCCTGGGCGCGCGCCTGCTGCCCAGCCTGGTGCAGGCGCTTCAGGTCGGCCAGGCCGGCTTTATTACTGCGCATTCTCCAGCCACCGTTGCGCGTCCAGGGCGGCCATGCAGCCCGTGCCGGCGCTGGTGATGGCTTGCCGATAGACGTGGTCCTGCACGTCGCCGGCGGCGAACACGCCGGGCACGGACGTCATGGTGGCCAGGCCCGACAGGCCGCTCTTGGTGATGATGTAGCCGTCTTTCATCTCGAGGTGGCCTTCGAAGATGCCGGTGTTGGGCTGGTGGCCGATCGCGATGAAGGCCCCGGTGACATCCAGGTCTTCGGTGGCGCCGGTTTCGGTATGGCGGACGCGCACGCCGGTGACGCCGCTGTCGTTGCCCAGCACTTCGTCCAGCGTATGGAACAGCTTCAGTTCCATGTTGCCGTTGGCGACCTTGTCCATCAGCTTGTCGACCAGGATGGGTTCGGCGCGGAACTTGTCGCGGCGGTGGATCAGGGTGACCTTGCGGCAGATATTCGACAGGTACAGGGCTTCCTCGACGGCGGTGTTGCCGCCGCCCACCACCACGACGTCCTGGTTCTTGTAGAAGAACCCGTCGCAGGTGGCGCAGCCCGATACCCCGCGGCCCATGAAGGCTTCTTCGGTGGGCAGGCCCAGGTACTTGGCCGAGGCCCCGGTGGCGATGATGAGCGCGTCGCAGGTGTACAGGTTGCCCGTGTCGCCCGTCAGGGTGAAGGGCCGGTGCGACAAATCCACTTTGGCGATGTGGTCGAAAACGATGTCGGTATTGAAGCGTTCGGCGTGCAGCTGGAAGCGCTGCATCAGTTCCGGGCCCTGCACGCCGGTGGCGTCGGCAGGCCAGTTGTCCACGTCGGTGGTGGTCATCAACTGGCCGCCCTGGGCCAATCCTGTTACAAGTACGGGGGCCAAATTGGCCCGCGCGGCATAGACGGCGGCGGTGTAACCGGCCGGGCCGGAACCGAGTATCAAAACTTTAGCGTGCTTGGGCGTGGACATAGGTAAGTATCTTTAGAGGGGTGCCCAATTATAATGAGCCCCATGCCGCGTATTTCAACTGCTTCCCCGCGCGCTTCGCGCAACACCCGAAACGGCCCTTCGCCGCTGCAGACGCGAATCTCCGCCTTGCTGCGCGAAGCCCGTTGGATCCTGTTCGCCGCCCTGGCCGCCTGGCTGACGCTGGTGCTGGCCACCTGGTCGCCGGCCGATCCGGGTTGGTCTCATTCTGTAACAGGTGGGGCCATCCATAACCGGGGTGGCACGCTGGGCGCCTACCTGTCCGACATCCTGCTGTACCTGTTCGGTTATTCCGCCTGGTGGTGGGTGGTGCTGTTGCTGCACCGCGTGCGCGCCGGCTATCGCCGGCTGGCCAGCCATCTACGCGCCAGCGACGGCAAGCAGCCCGAAGTGCTGCCCCGCGTCCACTGGGAAGAGGGCGTCGGGTTCTTCCTGGTGCTGGTGGGTTCGTTGGGCATCGAGGCGCTGCGCCTGTACAGCTGGGGCATGCACCTGCCGGGCGGCACCGACGGCGAAAGCGGCGCGGGCGGCGTCATCGGCCAGATGCTGGCCGCGTGGCTGTCCCAGGGCGTGGGCTTCACCGGTGGCACGCTGGCGCTGCTGGTGCTGCTGGCAGTGGGGCTGAGCCTGTTCTTCTCGTTTTCTTGGCTGCACGTGGCCGAACGCGTCGGGTCGTGGCTGGAAAGCCTGGTGCGGCGGGCCCGCGATTCCTACACCGCGCGCCAGGACCGCAAGGTCGGCGAAGTGGCCAAGGCCGTGCGCACCGAGCAGGTCGAGGCCAAGCACGAGAAACTGACGCACGAACAGCCCGTGCGCATCGAGCCGGCCATCACCGTGGTGCCGCGCTCGGACCGCGCCGAAAAAGAAAAGCAGCAAACCCTGTTCGCCCCGCCCGCCGGCGAAGGCGACCTGCCCGCCATCGGCCTGCTGGATCCGCCCGCGGTCAACCAGGAAACCGTGTCGGCCGAGACCATCGAATTCACCTCGCGCCTGATCGAGAAGAAACTGGCCGATTTCGGCGTCAGCGTCACCGTGGTGGCGGCGCAGGCCGGTCCGGTGATCACCCGCTACGAGATCGAGCCCGCCACCGGCGTGAAGGGCAGCCAGATCGTCAACCTGGCCAAAGACCTGGCGCGCGCGCTCAGCCTGGTCAGCATCCGCGTGGTGGAAACCATCCCCGGCAAGAACCTGATGGGGCTGGAACTGCCCAATCCGCGTCGCCAGATGGTGAAGCTGTCCGAGATCCTCGGCTCGCAAACCTATCACGCCAGCCATTCCGTCGCGACCATGGCGCTGGGCAAGGACATCGCCGGCAACCCGGTGGTGGCCGACCTGGCCAAGATGCCCCACTTGCTGGTGGCCGGCACGACCGGCTCGGGCAAGTCGGTGGGGATCAACGCCATGATCCTGTCGCTGCTGTACAAGGCCGGCGCCGCCGACACCCGCCTGATCCTGATCGACCCCAAGATGCTCGAAATGAGCGTCTACGAAGGCATCCCGCACTTGCTGGCGCCGGTGGTCACCGACATGCGCCACGCCGCCAACGCCCTGAACTGGTGCGTGGGCGAAATGGAAAAGCGCTATCGCCTGATGAGCAAGATGGGCGTGCGCAACCTGGCCGGCTACAACGCCAAGATCCGCGACGCCATCAAGCGCGAAGAGCCCATCCCCAACCCGTTCTCGCTGACCCCCGACCAGCCCGAGCCGCTGACGCCGCTGCCCACCATCGTGGTGGTCATCGACGAACTGGCCGACCTGATGATGGTGGTGGGCAAGAAAATCGAAGAGCTCATCGCCCGCCTGGCGCAGAAGGCCCGCGCCGCCGGCATCCACCTGATCCTGGCCACCCAGCGGCCCAGCGTCGACGTCATCACCGGCCTGATCAAGGCCAACATCCCCACGCGCATCGCCTTCCAGGTGTCGTCCAAGATCGACTCGCGCACCATCCTGGACCAGATGGGCGCCGAAACCCTGCTGGGGCAGGGCGACATGCTGTACATGCCGCCCGGCACCGGCCTGCCGGTACGGGTGCACGGGGCCTTCGTCAGCGACGACGAAGTGCACCGCGTGGTCGAGCACCTGAAGTCGCAGGGCGAGCCCAACTACATCGAGGGCCTGCTCGAAGGCGCGCTGGAAGGCGAAACCGGCGATGGCGTGGGCAGTGTCACGGGCATGACCGATTCCGAAAGCGACCCCATGTACGACCAGGCCTGCGAGGTCGTGCTCAAGCACCGCCGCGCGTCCATTTCGCTGGTGCAGCGCCACCTGCGGATTGGTTACAACCGTGCCGCCCGGTTACTCGAGCAGATGGAGCAATCGGGTATGGTGTCGGCAATGCAATCCAACGGCAACCGGGAAATCCTGGTGCCGTCCAAAGAGGAAGCCTGATGCCTGGTCTACGCCGGCTGGCCGCTACGGCCGCGCTGCTGGTGCTGTGCCCGATGGCCGCCCTGGCGGCCGATGCCCGTGCGCAGCTGAAATCGTTCGTGGCCGACATCAAGAGCGCCACGGGCAACTTCACGCAAGTCACCACCGGGCCGCAGGGCGGCGCCCAGCGGCCGCAAAGCGGCGCGTTCGCATTCCAGCGCCCCGGCAAGTTCAAGTGGGCGGTCAGCCAGCCCTACGAGCAACTGGTGGTGTCCGACGGGCAGCAGCTGTACCAGTACGACCCGGACCTGGCCCAGGTCACCACGCGCAAGGTCGATCAGGCCATCGGCACGTCGCCGGCGGCCATCCTGTTCGGTTCGGGCAACCTGGAACAGGCGTTCGACGTGTCGCCCTTGCCCGCCCGCGACGGCCTGGAATGGCTGCGCGCCAAGCCGCGCAACGCCGACGCCGGCTTTGCCCAGGTCGACATCGGCATGCAGAACAACCTGCCGGCGCGCGTCGAACTGCTGGATGCGTTCGGCCAGACCACTCGCGTGGAACTGTCGAACATCCAGTCCAATCCATCGCTGCCCGCCAACGAGTTTCGCTTTACGCCGCCGGCGGGCGTGGACGTCGTCAAGATGTAGCGTCCTGCGTCTGCAGGCGCAGCAGGCCGTCGACCGCGATCACGCCATCGCCGCGCACGAACAAGGGGTTGATCTCGGCTTCGGCCACCTGCGCTCCGCGCATCAGCGCCAGCCGCGAGAACGCCGCCACCGCGTCGGCCAGCGCCGCGCAATCGCCGCGCGGCAGGCCGCGGAAGCCGCGGATCAACTGCGTGGCGCGCACTTCCTCGATCATCTGCATGGCCTGTTCGCGGTCGACCGGCGCCAGCCGCACGGCCACGTCCGGCGCCAGCTCGGCCGCGATGCCTCCGGCGCCCAGCACTACCACGGGCCCCACCAGCGGGTCGTGCCGGTAACCCAGGATCAGTTCGAGCAGCTTGTCTTCCATTTGCTGCACTAGCAAGCCGTCCAGCCGGGCCTGGGGGGCGCGCCGGCGCACTTCGGCCAGCATGTCGCCGGCCTGGCGCTGCAGGTCCGCGTCGTCGCGGATGCCGATGCGCACGCCGCCGGCGTCGGTCTTGTGCGGGATGTCGCGCGATGAAATCTTCAGCGCCACGGGGTAGCGCAGGCCGTGGCCGAGTTCGCCGGGCGCCACCTGCCGGGTGGCGGCCATGGGCACGCCCAACTGGCCGAAGACCTGGCCTGCCTCGTATTCCGTCAGGGTGCCGCTGGTCGGCACGCCTGCTGGCCAGTCCGGCGCGGGGCCGTCGCCGGCCGGCTTCGGTGACGCCGCCGGCCGGCGCAGGAACAGCGCCAGGGCTTCGGCGCACGACTCGGGCGTGCGGAAGCCGGCGATCCCCTCGCGTTGCAGCACCTGCAGCGAGGCCATGGCTTCGGGCGCCAGGAACGCCACCACCGGCTTGTCGTCGGGCTTGCGGGCGCGCACCAGCGGCTGCACCGCCAGTTCGGGGTGGAACTGCGCCGACGAGCCGGCCACGCCGAGCACGGCATCGCACCAGTCGGCCGCCAGCAATTGCTCTAGCAGGTCCTGGTATTGCGCGCTGCTGGCCGCCAGGGTCAGGTCGATGATGGGCGCCTGGCGCAGGCGCAGGCCGCGGCCGGCCATGTGCGCAATGAAGTCGTCCGGCGGCGTGGCCGCTTCCAGGCCGCGCATGCCCAGGTTGTCGACGACCGTGGCCGCGCCGCCGCCGGTGGTGGTGATCACCGCCACGCGCGGCGTGCGCGCTGGCGGCGGGGCGTGCCGGCCGTAGCGCAAGGCCAGGGGCACGATCTCGTACAGCGTTTCCAGCGATTCCACGCGCAGCACGCCGTGCGCGCGCAGGAAGGCGTCGACGGCGGCGTCGTTGCCCGCCATGGCGCCGGTATGCGACTGCGCCAGGGCGTCGCCCTGCGCCGAACGGCCCAGCTTGTAGGCGACGACGGGCTTGCCCGCCTGGCGCGCGGCATCCAGCGCGCGCGCCAGCACCGGCGCATCGCGCAGGGTTTCCAGGAACAGCAGGATGGCGCCGGTCTGGTCGTCGTGGGCCAGGGCCTGCACGACTTCGCCGACGCTGATGTCGCTTTCGTTGCCCACCGAGACCGACTTGGCGAACCCGAAGCCGCGCGCGGTGGCCCGCGACAGCAGCGAGCCCATCATGGAACCGCTTTGCGACACCAGGCTCAATGCGCCCGGCGGCAGGTTGTCGGATTCGAACACGGCGTTCACCGACAGGATGGCGCCGCTGTGCACGTTGGCCAGGCCGATGCTGTTGGGCCCCAGCAGCCGCAGGCCCAGCTGGCGCGCCCGCGCCACCAGCGCCTGTTGCGCGGCGAGCCCCTGCGGGCCGGTTTCGCCGAAGCCGTCGCTGTATACCGTGACGACCTTGGCGCCGGCGCGCGCGCAGCCTTCGAGCTGGTCGGCGACCTTGGCGCCCGGCACCATGATGAAGACATGGTCCACCGGCTGGGGCAGCGAAGCCAGGTCGGGGTAGGCCGGTTCGCCCAGGATGTCGGCGCGCGCGGCGTTGATCGGGAAAATGTGGCCGCCGTAGCCGTGCTTGCGCATGAAGCGCAGCGGCCGGGCGGTGTTCTTGGCGGGGTCGCCGGACGCCCCGACCAGGGCGATCGAGGCGGGGGCAAGCAGGGCCTGGGCAAACGAACCGTTCTGCATGGAGATGTCGGGATCAATAGGGGTTACAGCGGTTGATGCAATTGCAGGTCGCGCACGGCCAGCGATTCCAGGCGCCACACTTGCTCGCGCAATCGTTGCGCGCGTTCCTGGCCCAGCACGGGTATGGCCAGTTCGTCGAACTTGTCGTTCAGGTCGGCATCGCTGAGCGGGGCTTCCGGGTCGCCCTTGCGATACGGGGCGAAGTGGCTGTGCGTGGCGCCGTCGCGCGTGCGGATGGCGACGCGGGCGGCCCGCTGGCCCGGAAAAGCCGCCGTCAGCGCCGGATCGGCGCGCAGGGTGATGCGTTCCATCAGGTTGCGCAGGTCGGGGTCGGCCAGGCGCGCCGGCTCGAAGGCGTCCAGCCGCACCGACCCGCGGGCCATCGCATGCGCCACCACGTAGCACAGGCTGAACTTGCCCTCGAAGGGCGTGCGCGGATCGCGGTTGCCGGTGACGTCCAGCGCGGTCTGGTAGGTGTCGACCTCGATGTGCTCGATATCGGCAGGCTGCAGCCCGTGCGCGGCGCGCAGCGTCAGCACCGCGTCGATGGCGGCGAACGTATGGCCGCAGCAGCCGTGGTTCTTCTGCGTGATCTGCAGGATGTTGTAGCGTTCGCCCAGGTCTTGCACGGCCCGGGCCCAGTCCGGGTCGTCGGCCAGGGCGGCGCCGAAGCCGACCGGCCCGTCCAGCATGCCTGCCGCGCCGGTCAGGCCGTGGGCGGCGCCCAGGCCGGCCCGCACGCCCGCATTGGCGGCGTTGCCCGCATGCAGGGCCTTGGTCATGGCGTCGGAACGGAATGCCTGCTGCAAGCCGGCCGCGAAGCTGGCCGCGGTGGCCAGCGCATGGCGCATGACAGCGGCATCGCCGGGCGCGGCCAGTGCCGCCGCCGCCGCCGCCGCGCCGAAGCAGCCGACGGTGCCCGTGGTGTGGAAATAGCGGTAGTGCGCGGGCTGCACCGCCGCGCCGATGCGCGTAGAGATCTCGTAGCCGACGACGATGGCGTTGAGCAGCGCCGCGCCGCTGGCATCCTGTTCTTCGGCCACCGCCAGCGCGGCGGCGATGACCGGGCAGCCGGGGTGGTAGATCGCATCGCGGAAGATGTCGTCGAATTCCACCGCGTGCGACACGCTGCCATTGATCCAGGCCGCCGTGGGGCTGAACGCGGTGGTGCCGCAGCCCGGCAGGCTGGCGTGCCCCGCGCCCAGTTCGGGCCGGTGCGCCGCCAGCAGTTGCGGGCAGGGCGCCACGCGGGTGCCGGGGTACAGCGCCGAAAACCAGTCCAGCAGGGCGCGCTTGGCGTGGTGGACGACGTTGGCGGGCAAGGCGCGCGCGCTGTCGCGGGCGCCGTATTCGGCCAGTTGCTCGAGAATCATGCGGGGTCTCCGGAATGCCTGGCCGGCCCTGCGGGGTGAAGGGCCGGGTGGATGCCGATCACTCTAGCGGGCCGGGCAGGGGCGTGGCTTGAAAAAAAAGAAAGCCAGCCTTCACCAAAGGGTACGCCGGCAGGCTCCACCATCCGGGAAGCTTGCTATGCCGATTTTTCAAACCGCCGGCCGGTGCGGCTTCTAAGATGTTCTTCCAGGGACGCGGCGCCCTGGCGGTTGCGGCATCGCGCTCCCGTCGATCAACGATGAGGAGACCAGATTGAAATCGTGTTTCAGCGTACAGGCCGCCGCGGCCGTGTTGGCTTTGGCCGGGTTGGCCGGCCCGGCTTGCGCCGCCGGACAGGCGGACGATTACCCGGCGCGTCCCATCACCCTGCTGGTGGGCTTCCCGGCGGGCGGGCCTTCCGACACGGCCGCCCGCATCCTGGCCAGCCGGCTCGAGGGCGAACTGCCGGGCGCGCGCATCGTGGTGGAAAACCGGGGCGGCGCCAACGGCACGCTGGCGGCCGCGGCGATGACCAAGGCGCCGGCCGACGGCTACACCCTGTTCCTGGTGACCAAGAGCCACGTCAACACCAAATGGCTGTACCGCCACTTGCCGTTCGATCCGGCCACCGATTTCCAGCCGGTGGCGCTGCTGCTGACGATGCCCAACGTGCTGGTGGTGGGGCCGTCCATCCAAGCGCCCGACTACCAGGCGTTCGCGGCCGATGCGCGCCAGCACCCCGGCGACTACACCGTGTTCTCTACCGGCAATGGCTCCGATCCCCACCTGGCGGCCGAAGAGTTCCAGGAAAAGACCGGCCTGAAATTCCGCCACATTCCCTACAAGGGCGGCGCGCAAGGCATGGTGGACATGCTGAGCGGGCGGGTCGACTTGTCGTTCGCCACGCTGGGCACCGTGATGGGCTATCTGGCCGATGGCAGCCACAAGGTGCGGGCGCTGGCCGTGGGCGGCGCGCAGCGCGAGCCCCTGCTGCCCGATGTGCCCACCTTCGCCGAAGTCGGGGTGGCCGGCTTCGAGCCCATGGCATGGTACGGCGTCATGGCGCCGGTCGGAACGCCGCGCCCGATCCTGGAAAAACTCAACCGCGCCATCAACCACGGCATGAACCAGCCCGAAGGGGTCGCGTTGCTGGGCAAGATGGGCGCGGCGCCCACCCATGCCTCGATCGAGGAATTCACCGCCCTGTACCAGAAGGACATGAAGACCAACGGCGAACTGATCGGGCACCTGGGCGTGACCCTGGATTGACGGGCACCGACATGGCGGGCGGCCGGGCGCCGGGGCTGGTTTCAGGCGGGCTGGGCCAGGAATTGCAGCAGTTCGGACACGGCCGGGCCGTTGCTGTCGAGGTCGTGCACCGCGACATAGAAGCGGCGCGAGGCCCAGGCGTCCTGCAGGCGCAGCAGCACCAGGCCCATGGCGCCCAGGTAGTTGGCGGCGATGCGTTCGGGCAGGATGCCGATGCCCAGGCCTTCGCGGATCATGCGGCAGCGCGTCTCGAAGTTGGACACCTGCAGCTTGACCGTGGGCGGGCGCGTGACCGTCTGGCCCACGTAGGCCAGGAACTGGTCCAGCGAGTGTCGGGGGAAGTAGCCCAGCAGGTCGTAGTCCAGGGCTTCTTCCAGGAACAACTCGCCGCGTCCGGCCAGCGGGTGGCCGATGGGCACCACCAGGCCGACGCGGTCGCTGGCGAACGGAAACGACACCACGCCGGTGGCGGGATGGTCGGCATGGTAGATGCCGATGTCCACCGAGCCGTCGATCAGCAGGCGCGGGATGTCGTAGCTGTGGGCTTCCAGCAGGTCGACGCTGACGTGGTCGCGTTGCGACAGGAAGCGCCCCATGCGGTCGGGCAGGAATTGCAGGATGGTCGACGGGTTGGAGGCCAGTCGTATCTTGGCCTGGCCGTCGGCCGAATAGACCTTCACGGCCGATTCGGCCAATTGCACCGCGCGCAGGATGGCCTTGGCCCGCTGGTACAGCAGCGCGCCCGCGGGCGTGGGTTCGACGCCGCGGCCGTGACGCTGCAGCAGCGTGCGCTGCAGGTGGCGTTCGAGTTCGGCCACGCGCTTGCTGGCCGCCGATGTCACCAGGTTGGCGCGCTCGGCGGCCTTCGACAGGCTCTTTTCTTCTACTGCGGCCACAAACGCCTCGAGGGCGGGAATATCCATGCCTTTCATTGGGATTCTCGGTGCTGCGATGGCGGCCGTGGCCGCGGGCGAAGATCCCATCGCTTTTATCATGGCCGGACAGCGCTTGGAAAGTTTGCGCCGCCGGCCGCTTTCTCACGTAGGGTGCCACGCACATGGATTTCAATCTGAACCCGGAATACCAGGCTTATGCCGATTCGGTGCGCCGTTTCGCGCGCAACCACCTGGCCGAGGGCGCGCTGCAGCGTGCCCATGCCGATACGTATCCCTGGGAGACTGCCCGGCTGCTGGCCGACAACGGTTTTCTGGGCATTGCCTTTCCCGAGGCCGACGGCGGGCAGGGCGGCACGTTGATGCATGCCGTGCTGGCCATCCAGGAAATCGCCCTGGTCTGCCCGCGCAGCGCCGACATCGTGCAGGCGGGCAATTTCGGGCCGATCCGCACGTTCGTCGAATACGCCACCGCCGAGCAGAAGGCGCGCTTCCTGCCGGACCTGCTGGGCGGGCGCAAGCTGATCTCGCTGGGCATGACCGAGCCGCAGGCCGGCTCCGCCGTCACCGAGCTGTCCACCAGCGCCACCCGCGAGGGCGACGAGGTGGTCGTCAACGGCAGCAAGATCTTCTCTACCCACAGCCCCGAGGCGGGGGTGTTCCTGGTGTACGTGCGCTTCGGGCCGGGCACCGGCGGCATCGGCTCGGTGCTGATCGAGCGCGGCACGCCGGGCTTCACGGTAGGCCAGCCGTCGCGCTTCATGAATGGCGAGCACTGGGCGCAGCTGTATTTCGAGGGCGCGCGCATCCCGGCCTCGCAGATCCTGCTGGGGCCGGGCGGCTTCAAGAAGCAGATATCCGGCTTCAACGTCGAACGCCTGGGCAACGCATCGCGTTCGCTGGCGCTGGGCCGTCACGCGTTCAACCTGGCGCGCGAACATGCGTCGATGCGCAAGCAGTTCGGGCGCGACCTGTGCGAATTCCAGGGCCTGCAATGGAAATTCGCCGACATGTGGATGAAGCTGGAGCAGGCGCAACTGCTGCTGTACAAGGCGGCCCTGGAAGGCGAGCACGGCCTGCCCAGCGCGCAAAGCACCGCCATGGCCAAGCTGGCCTGCAACGAGGCCGGCTGGTTCGCCGCCAACGAAGCCATGCAGGTCATGGGGGGCATGGGATTCAGTCAGGAATCCTTGGTAGAGTATTGCGTGCGCCGCACCCGCGGCTGGATGATTGCCGGAGGCTCCATCGAAATGTTGAAAAACCGCATCGCAGAAGGCGTGTTCGAACGCAGTTTCCCGCAGCGTCCTCCCAAGGCGCCATGATGGGGGCGCCGCTTGTTGCCCTGGCCGGGCATCCCGAAATCGACCGGCTCGATGGCCTGGCCACCCAGGTGGATATCCTCGTGCCGACGGGCACGGTGCGCTGGCGCCGCTATGGCCAGGGCGACCCGCTGGTGCTGCTGCACGGCGGGCACGGCAGCTGGTTGCACTGGCTGCGTAACATCGAGGCGCTGGGCCGGTCCCGCACCGTCTGGGTGCCCGACATGCCGGGCTACCTGGGTTCGGCCGACGTGCCGCCGCCTTCCGGCGCCGACGACGAGCTGGTGCCGCTGCTGAACATGCTGCAGGCCTCGCTGGACCAGGCCGTGGGGGCCGATACCGCCATCGACCTGGCCGGGTTCTCGTTCGGCGGCCTGGTGGCGTCCCGCCTGGCGGCGCGGCGTCCGCACGTGCGCCGGGTGGCGCTGCTCGGTTCGGGCGGGCACGGCACGCCCCGGCCCCGCACGCTGGACATGCGCCAGTGGCGGCAGGCCGAATCGCCCGAGCAGCGGCGCGAGATCTTGCGGCACAACCTCAACCAGCTGATGCTGTACCGGCACGCGCCAGACGACCTGGCGCTGGCGGTGCACGAAATCAGCTGTGTGGCCACGCGCTTTCGCAGCCGCTCGGCCTCGCAGGGCGACGGCATGGTCCAGGCGCTGCGCCAGTACGGTGGCCCGGCCTTGCTGGTCTGGGGCGAACACGACGTGACGGCCCAGGCGCGCCAGGTGGCGCCCGCCGTTGCCGCCGACGGCCCCGGCCGGCAGTGGCGCATCGTGCCCGAGGCCGGGCACTGGGTCCAATACGAGGGCGCGGCCCGGGTCAACGACCTGCTGTCACGCTGGTTCGACGGCGAGCCGCTGGATTAGGGCCAGCTCGTACGCGGCGTTGTCCGGCGCCGGCCGGCCCGGGGGCCGGCGCCATCGCGCGGTGCCGCCGGCCATGGTGTAATGAGCGTTTTGGCCGCTGTGCGGCCTGCCGTTATTTCGCCGCAATGAGCAACGATCTGTTCGCCGCCGATCCCGCGCACCGGCCCTATGTCCCCCTGGCCGAGCGTCTGCGCCCCCGGACGCTGTCCGACGTGGTGGGGCAGTCGCACCTGCTGGGGCCCGACAAGCCGCTGCGCGTCGCCTTCGATTCCGGCCGTCCCCATTCCATGATCTTCTGGGGGCCGCCCGGCGTGGGCAAGACCACCCTTGCGCGGCTGATGGCCGATGGGTTCGATGCCCAGTTCATCGCCATTTCCGCGGTGCTGGGCGGCGTCAAAGACATCCGCGACGCGGTCGTCGTTGCCCAGGTGGCGCAGGGGCAGGGCCGCCGCACCATCCTGTTCGTCGACGAGGTCCACCGTTTCAACAAGGCCCAGCAGGATGCTTTCCTGCCCTACGTCGAGAGCGGGCTGTTCACGTTCATCGGCGCCACCACCGAAAACCCGTCGTTCGAGGTTAACTCGGCCCTGCTGTCGCGTGCCCGCGTCTACGTGCTGCAATCGCTTAGCGCCGAAGAGCTGCAGCAGCTGGTCGACCGCGCCGTGCAGGCCCTCAACGAGGGCCGTGACGACGCCGCCATGGTGCGCTTTCAAGACGATGCCCGCGAACAGCTGGCGGCCTGGGCCGACGGCGATGCGCGGCGCTTGATCAGCGCGGTCGAAGTGGTGGCGGAATCGGCCCAGGCCGCCGGCCGCAACGAGATCGACGCCACCTGGCTCGAGACATCGCTGTCGCAGAACCTGCGCCGTTTCGACAAGGGCGGCGACGCGTTCTACGACCAGATCAGCGCGCTGCACAAGGCGGTGCGCGGCTCGGATCCGGACGCGGCGCTGTACTGGTTCGCCCGCATGCTCGACGGCGGCGCCGACCCGAAATACCTGTCGCGCCGCCTGGTGCGCATGGCCATCGAAGACATCGGCCTGGCCGACCCGCGCGCCACCGAGCTCACCATCCACGGCGCCGACATCTACGAACGGCTCGGTTCGCCCGAAGGCGAGCTGGCGCTGGCGCAGGCCGTGGTCTACCTGGCCTGCGCGGCCAAGTCCAACGCCGTGTACAGTGCCTATAACGCGGCCCGCAAGTTCGCCGCCGAGCATGGCAGCGCGCCGGTGCCCATGCACCTGCGCAATGCGCCCACCAAGCTGATGAAGCAGCTGGGCCATGGCCACGCCTATCGCTACGCCCACGACGAGCCGCACGGCTACGCGGCGGGCGAGCAATATTTCCCCGACGGCGTGAAAGCCACCTTCTATCGGCCGACCGATCGCGGCCTGGAGGCTAAAATCCAGCAAAAGCTGGCCTTCCTGCGCGAACTCGATGCCCAGGAACGCGCCAGGCAGCGGTAGCCCCGTGCCCCGCCGCCTTCCTCAACCCCAACTCTGCCGCCCATGCTAGACCCGATACTGCTGCGCAAAGACCTGCAAACCGTCGTAGACCGCCTGAAAACCCGTGGCGTCGAATTCGACACGCAACGGTTCAATGAACTGGAATCCCGCCGCAAGGCCGTCCAGACCGAAACCGAATCCCTGCAGGCGCGCCGCAATGCGCTGGCCAAGCAGATCGGCCAGCTGAAGGCGCAAGGCCAGGATGCCTCGGCGGTGCTGGCCGAATCGCAGGCCATCCCGGGCCGCCTGAAGCAATTGGAAGAAGACCTGGCGGCCGTGCAGCAGTCGTTGAGCGACTGGCTGATGGCGATTCCCAACCTGCCGCATGCCAGCGTGCCCGCCGGCGCATCGGCCGACGACAACGTCGAGGTGCGCCGCTGGCTGCCCGGGCAGGCCGGCGCCGACGGCAACCCGCCGCCGCTGCCCTTCGAGCCCAAAGACCACGTCGCCCTGGGCGAGCCCCTGGGGCTGGATTTCGACACCGCGGCCAAACTGTCGGGCGCGCGCTTCTCGTTCATGCGCGGCCCCGTGGCGCGCCTGCACCGCGCGCTGGCCCAGTTCATGCTGGACCTGCAAACCAGCCAGCACGGCTATACCGAGTGCTACACGCCCTACATCGTCAACAGCTCCACGCTGGTCGGCACGGGCCAGCTGCCGAAGTTCAAGGACGACATGTTCTTCGTCAGCAAGGGCGGGGAAGACGACGATCCGAAGGTCGACGAGCGCGGCAATGCGCTGGTGCGCGAAGATCAGTACCTGATTTCCACGTCCGAGATCACGCTGACCAGCGTCGTGCGCGACAGCATCGTCGCGGCGGCTGACCTGCCCATCCGCCTGACCGCCCACACGCCGTGCTTCCGTTCCGAAGCCGGCAGCGGCGGGCGCGATACGCGCGGCATGATCCGCCAGCACCAGTTCGACAAGGTCGAGATGGTGCAGATCGCCCATCCCGAAGCGTCCTACCAGGCCCTGGAAGACATGGTGGGCCATGCCGAGCGCGTGCTGCAATTGCTGGAATTGCCCTACCGCGTGGTGCTGCTGTGCACCGGCGATATGGGCTTCGGCGCCGCCAAGACCTACGACCTGGAAGTATGGCTGCCCGCCCAGGACACCTGGCGCGAAATCTCGTCCGTGTCCAACTGCGAAACCTTCCAGGCGCGCCGCATGCAGGCACGCTTCCGGTCGGCGCAGGGCAAGCCCGAATATGTGCACACCCTGAATGGCTCGGGCCTGGCGGTGGGCCGCGCGCTGGTCGCCGTGCTGGAAAACCACCAGCAGGCCGACGGTAGCATCCTGGTGCCCAAGGTGCTGCAGCCCTACATGGGCGGCCTGACGGTGCTGCAGCCCTGATGCAGCGCCCATCCCGGCAAGACGGAGCCCGCGGGCTCCGTTTTTTATTCCTGCCGGTTATGTAATTGCCACAATCCTGTCTTCTTGAGCCGCTAAGCTGCCGTCATTCTCCGGTCTTTGATGTCAGCAAATGTGTTCCCATAAAAAAGGGCCGCATCTTTAGGGCACAATATGCGCGGCACGCCGAAGGCGGGTTTTGTCGTCAATGATCTGGGGAGATTGAACAACATGAGTTCGAGGATGATCGGTGATTTTCGGGTGCGTTGCGATGTCGTTGAAGACGAAGCGCAAGGTTTCCACGTGCGGATCTGGACTCGCCGCATCGGAGGCAACGCCCCCGAGAAGAGCTGGCTCGTGCCTGGCCAGCAGCCGTTCGCAACACGCGCCGAAGCCGAGCAGGTCAGCCTGCAGGTATTCGACGGCATCAATGGAGTGCGATTCAATGGTGAGCCGGAGTTCGCGCACGCGTCCGCATAATGGCTGGTGGCGTGCGCCCAGCGCGCCGCGCCGCTGGCCCGATTCCCGCCCCGGCCACGCGCCGGCCGGCGGGCTGAACGACGGCGGCGTCCTGCCGCCGGCCAAATAAAAAAGGCTGCCGCAGCAGCCTGAAAAAGCCGGGCGGCGCTGCCGCCCGTGCACCGGAGTCCGGTGGGTCAGTCGTCGTGATGGCGACGACCGTGCTTCCAATGCTTCTTGTGATAGCGATGGCCATCCCAGTGGCGGCCGCCGCCGTAGTAATAGACCGGCGCGGGCCGCACGTAGCGCGGGCGGTACACCGGCACCGGCTCGTAATACACCGGCGGGGGCGGCGCCACGTAGACGGGCTGTGGCGCCACATACACGGGGGCGGGGTAGACCACGCCCGGGATGCCGATGGACACGCCAATGTCGACACGCGCCATGGCGGCACTGGAAATCAGCAGCCCCGCGGCGCCAATACCGGCAATCAACCATTTTTTCATGTGTACCTGCCTTGCTGCGCAAACAGCCGAGTTGATAAGACGAGGCCATTGTCGGGCTTTTGCCGGCACAGAACGTGAACGGACCTGCTGCAATGGCGACAATCCGCAACACGGGAAAAAACGCGTGGGGCGCGCTTGCTGCAACGCGGCAGGGGCGCTCGACCGGGTAAACGCGGGTTGTGCAATCGGCTGAAACCAATGCCGTCCCCATATTGTGGGACGTTGCCGTTACATTCATACACCAAGGCTCGCGCCCATGCGGCCTTTGCGCCACGCTTGGCGTTGCGCAAACCGCACCGCGGCGCCGCGGCGTGGTTTGTCGATATACTTGGCTTCATGCAAGCGAAAATCCACGATCTCAAGCCAGGCTACTACTGGTACACCATGGCCAACGACCCCCTGGCGGTCATTCACATCCATGACGATGGCGGCGCCACGCTGATGGGCACCGACTACCGCATGGAAGCCCAGGGCGTCGCCGACATGATCAAGCAGGGCGAGCGCTTCTTCTGGATCGAGCCTCCCACCCTGTAGCGCATCGGGCCCGGCCGCTCAGGGCCGGTTGGCCCAATCGTTGGCCAGTTCGGGGTAATTCGACGGGAACAGCGCGCGCTTGGTTTCGTCGTCGTTGACGCGTTTGAACGCGTGGCCCTTGCCCACTTCCCGCGCCCGCGCGGCCGCCGGCCGCGCATCGATCGACTCGAACCACCGCTTGATGTTCGGATAGCCCGCCAACGGGTCGGCTTCGCCCTTCAATACGCGCGAAGCCCGGTCCAGCCAGCCCCAGCCCGACATATCGGCAATCGAATACGTGTCGGCCACGATGTACTGTCGGCCGGCCAGGTGCGAATCCAGCACGCGGTAATGGCGCTCGGCTTCGCGCCGGTAGCGGTTCACCGCATAATCGTTGCCGTCGGGCGCAGCAAACTGGAAATGCACCGCCTGGCCCGAGAACGGCCCCAGGCCCGTGCCCAGGAAAAACAGCCAGGACAGCAATTCCGGCCGGTCGGCCGGCGATGCCATGAATTCGCCGGTTTTCTCGCCCAGATACAGCAAGATGGCGCTGGAATCGAACACCCGTGCCTCGCGGCCGCCGGGCCCCTTGGTATCGACGATGGCCGGTACCTTGCCGTTCGGGTTGACGGCCCGGAAGTCCGCCGCGTGCTGTTCGCCCTTGCTGGTGTCGACCGGCACCACCTCGTAGGCCAGCCCGGTTTCTTCCAGGAAAAGCGCCACCTTGGCCGGGTTGGGGGTGGGGTGGTAGTAGAAGCGGATCATGCAACCTCCGGACGCACAGGGTAGAAGTGGGGGGTGGGAATATGGTTTTAGATCGATTGATCTAGAATAAGCCATCGATATCGGCATGGCAATATCGTGCGGCACGACTCAGGAACCTCATCATGGCCAGGCCTCGGGAATTCGACGAAACGGCAGTGCTGGACGCGGCGGTGGCCTGCTTCTGGGCGCAGGGCTACCAGGCCGCCTCGGTGCGCCAGCTGGCCGACGGCATGGGCATCACCGGCGCCAGCCTGTACAACGCCTTTGGCGACAAGCGTTCGCTGTACCGGCGCGCGCTGGAACACTATGTCGAGATCAGCTTTGCCGCGCGCGTGCGGCGGGTCGAGCCGCTGGGGCCGCGTCAGGCCATCGCGGCCTTCTTCGAAGACGTCGTCGAACGCTCGCTGGCCGATCCGGGGCGCAGGGGTTGCATGATCGTCAACTCGGCGCTCGAGGCCGCCCCGCACGATGCCGGCTTCCAGGCGGTGGTCGCCGACGTGCTGGTCCGTATCGAAGGGTTTTTCCTGCGTTGCGTGGCCGCCGGCCAGCGCGACGGCACGGTGGCCTCGGTTCTGCCCGCCGAAGACCTGGCCCGGCTGCTGCTGGGCGTATTGATGGGGGTACGCGTCATGGCGCGCGCGCGGCCCGAGCGCGAACTGCTCGAAGGCATGGTGCGCCCTGCGCTGGCGCTGTTGGACCTGCGCGCCGGGTAGCCGGGCGGGCAGGACGCGGCCTTTTCCGCGCGGGCAGGCCCTAGGCCGGCACCGTGCGCCCCATCAGCTCGAAAATACCGTCGATGCCGAATTGCACGCCCATGCAGATCAGCAGGAAACCCATCACGCGCGACACCGCGTCGATGCCCGATTCGCCCAGCACGTGCATCACGCGGTCGGCGCTGCGCAGGCACAGCCAGAACAGCAGCGCCACCAGCGCCGTGACGGTGACCACCGCCAGGTGGTGAATGGGCCGCAGCCCGCCTTCGCTGTGCAGCGCCGACGCGCTGCTGATGATCAGGGCGATGGTGCCGGGCCCCGCGGTGCCCGGCAAGGCCAGCGGAATGAAGGCAATGTCGCGCGGCACCGGCCGCGGCGGGCCGTGCGTGGTGTCCACCTGCACGCGTGGCTCGTCCGGCGCCATGTCCATCTGCACCGCGGCTTCGGTCTGGCTGGGGAACAGCATGCCGAAACCGATATACGCCACGATCAGGCCACCCGCGATGCGCAGCCCCGGAATCGATATGCCGAAGCCCGACATGATCGCGTTGCCGGCATAGAAGCACACCAGGATGATGGCGGCGACATAGATCGTGGCCCGGTCGATCTGGCGGTTGCGTTCGTCGCGGGTGTAGCCCCGGCTCAGCGCCAGCAGCAGGGTGGTGCTGGTCAGCGGATTGGCCACGGGCAGCAGGGCGACCAGGCCCAGCCCTACCAGCTTCAGGTATTCCAGTATCACGCGAGTTCTCCGGAAAGGGCCGGCGCCTGCCAGGGCCAGATGGCGCCCGCCGGACATGCCGGCCATCGTAGCATTGCACGGCGTCGCCACCAGTAACCGGTTTCGGCTACGATCGGCGCCAACCCATCATCGAAGGACGCACCATGGCCGAGTCCCCGTCGCGCGATGCCCACCCGTGGGCCGTATTCCTGATTTTCCTGCGCCTGGGCCTGACGTCGTTCGGCGGCCCGGTCGCGCACCTGGGCTACTTCCACGCCGAATTCGTCGCGCGGCGGCGCTGGTTGAGCGAGCGGGCCTATGCCGACCTGGTGGCCCTGTGCCAATTCCTGCCTGGGCCGGCCAGCAGCCAGGTGGGGATGGCCCTGGGCCTGTCGCGCGCGGGCTATGCCGGCGCCCTGGGCGCGTGGGCCGGGTTCACGCTGCCCTCGGCCATCGCGCTGGTGCTGTTCGCGCTGGGGGTGTCCCACTATGGCCAGGCGCTGGCCCCGGGCGCGCTGCACGGCCTGAAAGTGGTGGCGGTGGCGGTGGTGGCGCAAGCCGTGTGGAACATGGCGCGCAGCCTGTGCACCGATACTCGTCGCATCGGCATCATGGCCGTGGCCGCCTGTTGCGCCGTGCTGGTGCCGGCGGCCGGCATGCAGGTCGGCATCCTGGCGGTGGCCGCGCTGGCCGGCCTGCTGTGGCTGCGCCCGGCGCAGCAGGCGGCGCACGATCCGCTGCCCATCGCCGTGGGGCGGCGTGCCGGCGCGGCCTGGCTGCTGCTGTTCGCGGTGTTGCTGATCGGCCTGCCGCTGGCCGCGGCGGCCTGGCCCAGCCATGTCCTGGCGCTGATCGATGCGTTCTACCGCGCCGGCTCGCTGGTATTTGGCGGTGGACACGTCGTGCTGCCGCTGTTGCAGGCCGAGGTGGTGCCGCCGGGCTGGGTGGACAACGACGTATTCCTGGCGGGCTACGGCGCCGCGCAGGCCGTGCCCGGGCCCCTGTTCACCTTCGCCGCCTTCCTGGGCGCGTCGCTGCAGGGCACGCCATCCGGCTGGCTGGGCGGCATGCTGTGCCTGGCCGCCATCTTTATCCCGTCGTTCCTGCTGGTGGCGGGCGCCTTGCCGTTCTGGGAACCCTTGCGGCGCGGCGCGCGCACGCAGGCCGCGCTGGCCGGCATCAACGCCGCGGTCGTCGGCCTGCTGCTGGCGGCCCTGTACCACCCGGTATGGACGGGGGCCATCCTGGCGCCGCGGGATTTCGCGCTGGCGTTGCTGGCGCTGGTCGCCCTGGTAGCCTGGAAGCTGCCGCCCTGGCTGGTCGTGATCGGCTGCGGCATTGCCGGCGCGCTGTGGGCCGGCATGCCGGCATAGGGGGCGATTGCGCGCTATGCGTGCCCGCGCGGCGCCTGGCCCGCATCGGGTCCCGGCCCGTGCGGGAAATGCAGCCGCACGCGCAGCCCCGGCCCGGCATTGGCCAATTCCAGCCGGCCGCCATGCAGGCGGACAATGGCCCTGACGGTCGCCAGGCCCAGGCCATAGCCGGGCACGTCCCGGTGCGCGCGGTAGAAGCGTTCGCCGATGCGGCCCATTTTCTCGGGGGGGATGCCGGGCCCGTTGTCGGCCACGGTCAGCAGCGTCTCGTGCGCGGCCTGGGCCGTCTCGATGTGGATGCGCGCGGCATCGCCGGCATACTTCAGCGCGTTGTCCACCAGGGTGGCAATGGCGCCGGCCAGCAAGTCCGGGTCGCCGCGCAGCGGCGCCGGCCCGTCGGACCGGAACGTCAGCACGGCCTGCCTGTCCTCGGCCACCGCCTCGTACAGGTCGGCCACGTCGCGCGCAATCACGTCCAGGCGCACCGGCTCGAAATGCCGGCGCCGCGCGCCCGATTCCAGTTCGGCGATCTGCAGCAGCTTTTCCGATACCTTCACCAGGTCTTCCAGTTCGGCCGACAGGCTGTCGACGCAGGCCCGGATGTCCTGGCGCGATTCCGTGTCCCAGTCGATGGTGCGCAGCCGCGCCAGCATGCGCGTCAACGGCGTGCGCAGCTGGTGCGCTACCGCGTCCGAGACATTGCGCACGCCGTGCATCAGCAGTTCGATGCGGTCGAGCATGCGGTTGATGTCGCTGGACAGCAGCGCGAACTCGTCTTGCCGGGGGTGCGCCGGGATGCGCTGGCCCAGCTCGCCGGCGCCGATCTGCGCGGCCGTGCGGCGGATGACCTCGACGCGACGTTGCAGCACGTGGCGAAACAGCGCGGCGCCCAGCAGCACCAGCAGGGCGATGACGCCGGTGGCCGCCAGGCTGACCTTTTTTATCAGGTCGGTCAGTTCGTACAGGTCGCGCAGGTCGTGGCCGATGATCAGCGTCGACCCGTCGCGCAGCTTGCGCGCCACCAGGTAGCCGTGCACCGGCTCGCCGCGCAACTGCACCGACCGCATCACGCCCGAGCCGTTCAGGGGGGCATCGGAAGGATCCCAGGCGATGTTGCCCACCACCATGCGGCCCACCGGATCCAGCAGCATGAACATCTCGGTGTCGGAATTGACGTGATCGGCCATCTCGAGCGAGATCTCGCGCGCCAGGCCGGCCAGGCCGCCTTGTTCGAAGTGCGCGTTCATGCGTTGCGCGGTCATCTGCACCTGGCGCGAGAACTGCGATTCCAGGATCTTCACGCTCTGGTAGTACACGAACATCAGCGACAGCAGCGACGTCAGCAGCGCTAGGATGCTGTAGTTCAGCGTCAAGCGGAAGGCGACCGAGCTCCAGATGTCGCGCAGCAGGCCGCCCAGTCCGCGCATCACGGCGCCGTCCGGTCGCCCGCGTCGGCCTGGGCCGACAGGCGGTAGCCCACGCCGCGCACGGTGTGGATCAGCGGCTGGTCGGTATCGCCGTCGATCTTCTGGCGCAGCCGGCTGATGTGCACGTCGATGACGTTGGTCTGCGGATCGTAGTGGTAGCCCCACACGGTGGCCAGCAGCATGGTGCGCGTCAGCACCTGGCCGGCGTTGTTCATCATGTAGGCCAGCAGCTTGTATTCGCGCGGCTGCAGGGTGATGGTGCGCCCGCCGCGCGTGACCTGCCCGCTGACCAGGTCCAGCGACAGATCGGCCACCGTCAGCTGGCGCTGTTCGTAGCCGGCCGAGGACCGCCGGATCAGCGCCTCGATGCGCGCGGCCAGTTCGGGAAACGCAAAGGGTTTGGTCAGGTAGTCGTCGCCGCCGGCCTTCAGCCCGCGCACGCGCTCGTCCAGCGCGGTCAGGGCGCTGAGCACCAGCACCGGCGTCTTGCGGCCCAGGGCGCGCAGCGACCACAGGATCGACAGCCCGTCCACGTCATTGGGCAGCATCCGGTCCAGGACGATGGCGTCCCAGTGTTCGGTGGTGGCCCGTTGCAGCCCGGTCTGCCCATCCATGCAGACGACCGGGTCGTAGCCCAGTTCCTTCAGGCCGTTGGCAATGTACCGGGCATTGTCGGCGTCGTCTTCGACGATCAGGCAGCGCCACATGTTTACCTCCCGCATGGGCAAGGCTCGTAGCGGCGAATTCTAGCGTACGCGCGGGCGCGGCCCCGCCACGGGCGGAACATTACCGATAATTAATGATTCCGTAATGCCGCGGCAGGGTGGGGCATGCGTACCATCCGAAGGGTGATGGATGCACTGACCTTACCTGTAACGCGCCCCCGCAGCCGGGAACCGGCCCGGCCCTCCAGCCCGGAGGGCCAGGCGCTGCAACCCGCGGATTTCGCCATGCTGGCCGACTTCCGCCACGAGCTGCGCCGGTTTTCCCTGTTCAGCGAATCCGAGGCCCAGGCCCAGGGCCTGGCCCCGCAGCAGCACCAGGCCCTGCTGGCCATCAAGGCCAGCCCCATTGCCCCCACCGTCACCGAGCTGGCCCAGCGCCTGTGCATCAAGACCCACAGCGCCGCCGAGCTGGTCAGCCGCCTGGTGCAGACAGGCCTGGTCACCCGTAGCAAAGATCCCGACGACGGCCGCCGCCTGCCGCTGCGGCTGACGCCGCTGGCCGACCGCACGCTCGATGCCCTGTCGGCCGCCCACCTGGACCAGTTGCAGCGCATCCGCCCGCTGCTGGTGGAACTGCTGCAGAAGTTCGGCGGCTGAGGCGGCACTGCGTGCCGTCAGGCTCAGGCCGACGGCGGCCTGGCCCCCGGCCAGCGACGCGCGTCGATCAATTCCCGGACTGTCTCGATCGTCAGCGCCTTGACGCTTGCCGCAGCCGGGGTAAGCGACGCGTTGCCCAGCTGGAACAGACTGCTGTGCCGTTCGAGTTCCGGGCTGTGGATTGGCAGCACGGCCATGTTCCTGCCTTGCAATGCCGTCGGGGCATTGGCGGCCATCATGACGGTACTGCCCAGCCCCGCTTTCACGGCGCCCCAGATCGTCCGCAGTCCACTGAGTTCGGCCACGATCCGGAATTCCAGGTTCGCCCTGGCGCATTCGCGGTCAAGCAGCACGCGCACGCCGGTGGAAAGCGGCGGCACGAACAGCGGCCACTTCGCGACCTCTTTCAGGCTGATTTTCGACAGGCCCTGGTAGGCCTGCAACGCGCGCGGGTCAGCCGACACGAAATGCAGGTTTTCGGTGCACAGGGGCACGGCCTCGAATCCCTTGTGCGCGGTGGCGTCGAACAAGATCGCCAGGTCGAGCTTGCCCGTGGCCAGCCCGTCGGAATGCCGTGTGCTCAGGCCTTCGATGATGCTCAGTTCCACATGCGGAAGCGCCTTGCGCACCGCCTTGAGCAACGGCAACGCCAGCACGCTGGCGGTGCTGTTCGGGATACCGATGGCAACCGCGCCGCGTACCTCCTGGCCCGCGGTGCTGATGGCCTGCCTGGCGGTCTCCACGTTCTTGAGTACCGTCTGGGCATATTGATACATCAAGACGCCCGCTTCTGTCGGAACGACGCCGTTCTTGCCCCGCAGCAACAATACCGTGCCGAGTTCTTTTTCCAGGTTGGCGATCTGGTGGCTCAACGCCGACTGGACGACGTGAAGATGATGCGCAGCGCTGCTGATGCTGCGTGAGTCGACAACCGCGACAAAGTACTTGAATTGTCTGAGTTCCATCTCCGGTATCCGAGTGCGGCGCTGGGCTCGCGCCGCCGCTCAGTCTATCGTCATTCCCGATGCCTTGATGATGGGCGTCCAGCGCTGCATGTCGGCGTGGGTGAGGTCCAGCAGTTCCTGGGGGGTGATCCGCAGCGTGGCGGCACCTTGGGCGCTGGCGAAGGCCTGCATTTCGGGCAAGTCCAGCACTTTGTTGACGGCGCTGGCCATCTGGCCGACCACACCGGGTGGCGTGCCTTTGGGGGCATACAGCGATATCGACAGTTCGCCCACCATGCCGGGCACGGTCTCGTCGGCAGTCGGCACGTCCGGCATATTGGCCGAGCGCGTCAGCGACGTCACGGCCAGCGCCTTGACGTGGCCGCTTTTGATATAGGGCATGGCGGCCGGCGTGGTGCTGATCAGGGTGTTGATCCGGCCGCCGATCAAATCCGTCAAGGCTGGCGCAACGCCCTTGTAGGGTACGTGGACCATTTGCACGTTCTGAGACCGTTTCATGAACTCCATGAGCAAATGAGAGAACGTCCCGTTGCCCGAGGATCCGTAAGTGTATTTGCCCGGCTCCGCGCGGGCCTGGGACAGCAATTCTTCCATCGACCCGATCTTCGATTGGCTGCTGACCAGCAGCAGGTGCCGAACCGTCGCGATGCCCGCGACGGGTTCGAAATCCTTGATGGGATCGAAACCCGGCTTGCTGTAGAGAACGGGATTGATCGTTTGCGTGCTGTTGACCGTCACCAGCCACACGCTGCCGTCCTTGGGAGCCGACTTGGCCACGTAGGCCGAGCCGATGTTGCCGTTGGCGCCAGGCCGGTTGTCGACGATGACATCCGCGTCGATGACCTTGGGAAGCAACGAGGCCACCGCGCGGCCGAAAGCGTCGTTGGAACCGCCCGCGACTTGCGGTACGACCAGGGTGATCTGCCTGGGTAACGCCGATTCCGCGTTCGCGTGCGACGCCATCAAGGGCGCCAGGCACAGTGCCGCGCCCAGCATGCGTCGCCTATTCCGGTTGGTGGTCATGGTTGTCTCCTTGGGGTTTTCTTGGAATATCGGCCAGCTCCTGGTGCTGGCCTAGGGCGGGGCCGAGCGTACGAATACGGCCCGGCGTTTTCGATAATCGGGGGAAGACGTTGTGCATCGTCACCGGGCCGAGTTCCGGATCGGCGACGTCGACCAGGCTTTGGCGCTCGATGATGTGCGGGTCACGCATCAACTGGTCGACAGAGAGCACGGGCCCGACCGTCACGTCGTGCGCCCCGAAATGCGCCAGGTTGGCTTCAAGCGTTCGGGCTTTGACGAATTCGCCGATCAGGCCATCCAGTTCATCCACATGCTCGAGCCGCGCCGCATTGCTCGAGAAACGCGCATCCTGAGCCAATGCCGGCTTGCCAATGGCCGCCAGAATGCGCTGGGCCATGCGCTGGGTCGAGCCGGACATCACCATCCACTTGCCGTCGCTGCACAAGAACGCGTTTCTGGGCGCGGCCGTTTCGGCCCGGTTACCCATTCGCTTGGGCAATTGGCCCGTGTGCTGGTAGATTGCCGCATCCGGGCCCAGAATGCCGAGCATCGGCTCCAGCAACGACAGGTCGACCACCTGGCCCGGGCCGCCATTGACTTCCGCTTCGCGCAGCGCGGCCAGGGTGGCGAACGCGCCCGACATGCCGGCCACCATGTCCGCCAGCCCAAGGTTCGGTAATGCCGGCGGCTTGTCCGGGAAGCCATTCTTTTCCGCGAAGCCGGAAAACGCCTCGACCAGAGTCCCGAACCCGGGGCGTCCGGCATAGGGCCCGGATTTTCCCCAGCCCGAAATACGCACGATGACCAGCTTCGGATTGATCGCTTGCAGTGTGTCGGGCGACAGGCCGAATGCTTCCAGGTCGCCCGCCTTGAAACTCTCGACGAGCACGTGCGCCTGCGGAATCATCGCCAGCAGCCGGGCGCGATCGTTTTCCTGCTTCAGGTTCAGGCAGATGCTGCGCTTGTTGCGCGCATACACCTTCCACCAGATGGATTTCCCGCCATTCTTCCAGTCGCGCAGTGTGTCGCCCTGCGGGCTTTCTACCTTGATAACGTCGGCGCCGAAGTCCGCCAGTTGCACGGTCAGCATGTTGCCCGCCATCAGGCGCGACAGGTCCAGTACGCGCACGCCTGCCAGCGGCAGCCGGGATGCCTGCGTCATGCCGGTTCCTTGGCGGAACCCCCGGTGCGCGCCGTGCCGCCCGCATGGCGTCCGGCATAGCGCCGATAACGCGCCAGGAACGCTCGCGCGCGGTTCGCAATCGGCGCGTCGATCATCTTGCCGTCCAGCGATAAGGCGCCCCGGCCCTCGGCCATCGCCATGTCGAACGCCGCCACCACGCGTTCGGCCGCTTCGGCCTGGGCGCGGGATCCGCCGAATGCTTCGTTGAGCACCGCTACCTGCGCGGGGTGGATGCATACCGCGCCCCGTACGCCAATCGTGCGAGCGTGTTCGGCTACCTTCTTGTAGGCCTTCAGATCGGTGAAGTCGCCCACGGCGCCGGCCAGGCCGATGGGATGCAGCCCCGCGGCAACCGCCGCCATGGCCACCGCCTGCGCGGGATAGGCCAGCGCCTGTTCAACGGGCTCGATTTCCATGGCGTTCGCATAGTCTTCGGCGCCCAGGCCCATGCTTACCAGGCGCGGCGAGGCGTGTGCGATTTCGGTGGCGCGGCACACGCCTGTCGGCGTTTCGATCAGCGCGATCACGCGGGTGTTGCCCGGGTCGCGCCCCGCACGGCGTTCGGCGCGCGACAGGGTGGCATCGAGCTGCAGGATTTCCTCGCCGCTTTCTACCTTCGGCATCACGATGCCGTCGGCGCCGCCCAGGATGCACGCCGACAAATCCGCGTCGAGCAGCGACGCGTCGTGGTTGACCCGGACGTATACCGTGGCGCCCCGGCCTTGCAGGAACCGGATGGCGCCGGCCAGGGCGTCGCGCGCTTGCGGTTTTGCCGAGGGCGCCACGCCGTCCTCCAGATCGAGCAGGATCACGTCCGCGCCGCGTTCGGCGGCCTTCAGTACGAAACGCTCGATGTTCGCGGGGACGCACAACATCGAGCGGGCATCGAATAAAAGGGGGCTTTTCATGGGTCTCGCCTGTGAGATGTCGACGCATCGCTCGCTGCCGGGCAGGGCAGGGCGAACCCATTATTGACTGCTATCTTTATCTGCAATAGCGATATATAGAGGGGCCCCCATCTGGATATCAGATGGATGGGGCGGCGCAGCCGGCCGCCCCGCCGACGGGGCGCCTATTGCCCCGACAACACTTCCAGTCGCTGGGCGATCGTCAGCACCTGCCAGTCTTTTCCCAGGTCGCCGGCGATCTGCATGGACAGCGGCACGCCGTCGGGTGTCTTTCCCCAGGGCAGCGCGATGGCGGGCATGCCGCTCAGGCTGAAGGGCAGGGTCAGGTTCGAGACCGCCGTGTGCAGCGGGTAGGTCTTTCCGTCGATGTCCACCACCGCCGCGCCGACCGGCGGGGCCGGCGAGCGCATGGTCGGGCACAGCAGGATGTCGCAGCTTTCGTACAGCGTCCGGATCGCCGCGACCAGTTCCCGGCGCATGCGCTGCGCCTTCAGGAACCAGTGGCCGGGCAGCAGGCTGGCCATCTCCAGGCGCACGCGCACGTCGGCGCCCAGCCGTTCGCCGTCGTCCCGCAGGCGTTCGGCCTGCGAGGTGGCCGCCTCGGTCGAGATGGTCATGAACTGGATGGCGGCGGCCAGTTCGATGCCCGCGATATCCACGACGTGCAGCGTGGCGCCATCGGCGCGCATGGCGGCCTGGATGTCGTTCAGCGCGGCGCGGACGGGGGCATCCAGCGGGGCCTGGAAGAAGCCGCCCAGCACGCCCACGCGCAGGCCTTCCAGGGTGCGCTTCGGCAGGCCGTTGAAGGCGGGGCGGTGCGTCAGCGCGGCGAAGGCCTGCGCGCAGTCCATCACGGTCTTGCCGATGGGCCCGATGTGATCCAGCGAGGCGGACATGTCGATGGCGCCATCGCGCGAGACTGCGTCGAAGCTGGGCTTGAAGCCGACCACGCCGCAGCATGCGGCGGGAATGCGGATCGAGCCGCCCGTATCGGTGGCGAGCGCGACATCGACGATGCCCGCGGCGACGGCCGCGGCGCAACCGCCGCTGGAGCCGCCCGGGATCCGATCGGGCGCGGCGGGGTTCACCACCCGGCCGAACACCGGGTTGTCGCTGCTGGCGCCGAAAGCCAGTTCGTGCAGGTTCGCCAGCCCCACGAAGACCGCGCCCTGGCGCTTCATGGCCGTTACCGAGGCCGCATCCGCCGGAAAGGGCTCCGTTGGCCCGGTGTGGCTGCCGCCGCTGCGCGGCAGGCCGGCCACCCCGATCAGGTCCTTGACGGCAAACGGCACGCCGCTCAGGTAGCCGGGGCCCGCGGCATCGAGCTGTTCCGGCAGGCGAGTGAAGGCGCGCAGCGCGCCCTGCCGCCCGGCTTCGGCCCATGCCGACACCGCCGCGATGCGGGGCGCGGCGGGCGCCGGGTGCATGTCGGCGCTGTCGACCAGCGGCTCGGGGGTCACCGGATGCGCCACATACGAGGGACCCGCCGGCGTCGGCGCCGCCCGAAAGCGGCCCAGCTCTTCCTCGTTCATCTGCAGGCGTTCCACCCACAGCGCGGCGCGTTCCGGGCACCGCAGCCCGGCCCACTGCGCATAGCCGGCGAAGGCGTCGGCCAGCGCGCCGGGCGGGCTGGCGGGGGTCTGGTCGTGGGCCATGGCCTCAGTCCAGCGACACGTTCGCGTCTTTGATGACACGCTGCCACAGCACGATGTCGTCCTGCAGCTTGCGCGCCAGCAAGTCCGGCCCGGCCTGAGTGATGGCCCCGCCTTCCTGCCCTTCGATGAAGGCCATGACCTCGGGCGCGGCCAGCGCGGTGTTGAACGAGGTATTCAGCGCGGCGACCTTATCCTGCGGCAGGCCCTTGGGCGAGAAAATGCCGTACCAGGTGCCCACGTTGAAATCGGCCAGGCCGGCGGCTTCCGCCACGGTGGGCACGTCGGGCAGCGCCTTGCTGCGCTTGGCGCTGGTCACGGCCAGGGCCCGCAGCTTGCCTGCCTGGATGTGCGGCACCGCCAGGGAAATGGACGACAGCATCAGCGACACCCGGCCCGCCAGCACATCGGTCATGGCCGGCGCAGAGCCCTTGTACGAGATGTGGCGCATCTCGATGCCCGCCGACTTGGCGAGCAATTCCCCGGCCAGGTGCGGGGTCGTGCCGACGCCGGCCGATCCGAAGGTGATGTCGTCCTTGCCCGCCTTGCCGGCCTGCACCACGTCGGCAAGCGTCTTGTACGGCGAGTCGGCGCTGGTGACGATCACGATGGGGATGTCCGCGATGAAGGCCACCGGCTGCAGGTCTTTCACGGGGTCGTAAGGCACGCTCTTGAGCAAGTACGGCGCCACCGCCATGTTGTCGGCCTGGCCCATCACCAGGTTGGCGCCGTCTGGGGCCAGCTTGGCCGCGGCGCCGATGCCGATGGTGCCGCTGGCGCCGGAACGGTTCTCGATGACCAGCGGCGTGGCCGTCAGCGCGGTGAAATGGTTGCCCAGTATGCGGGCGACTGCGTCGGTGCCACCCCCTGGCGGAAAAGGAACAATCATCTTGATGGGCTGGCTGGATTGCGCGGCCGCAGGCGCGGAAAAAGCCGTGAAGGCGCACAGCAGCGTGGATGCCAGGCCCAGCGCCAGCGCGCGACTGCCCATTGCATGGTTCCTCATGTGAAGTGTCTCCTTGAAGGGGGTGTGGTTTGTGAGCCGCATTCTATCCCGATGCCGCGCGCGTCTGGCCCCGTCAGCCCAGGGCGGCTTCGAGCAGGCGCAGGTCGTGGTCCGCCTGGATGCGCATCACGCGCAGCAAGTCCTGCACATTCTGCGACAGCGGCTTGCCGGGCCGGAACACCAGCAGCGAGCGGAACGCGACATCGATGGTCAGGCGCTTGATCTTCAGGCCGCGCGACAGGTAGTCGATCGCGGTCATGGGATGGATCAGCCCGATGCCCACGCCGCGCAAGGCCAGCTCGCACACCGAAAACGCATAGGGCGTCTCCAGGATCGGGCGCAGCGTGATGCCGCGCTGCGCCAGCGCGGTCTCGAGCCGGCGGCGGCTGGCGTCTTCCGGATTGAGCGCGATGAACGGATAACCGCCCAGGTCCTGGGGCGAGATGTGGGGGCGTCCCGCCAGCGGGTGGTCGGCCGCCATGGCCACCACGCCCGGCATTTCGATGAACAACGAATGCTCCAGACCGATCACCTCGATCTCGTCCGCCATCAGGCCGAAGTCCAGCTGGCCGCTGCTGACCTGCTGCAGCACTTCGCGCGAGCTCATGATCTGGAACGACAGCTGTACGCGACGCGAAGACAGGTCGAAGGCCGAGATGGCGCGCGGCATGAAGCCCACGCCCAGCGCCGGCAGCGAGCCCACGGTCATGCGCCCCACGCCGAAAGACTTGAGGCTGTGGATGCGATGCACGATCTGCTCGAAGCCGGTGAAGCAGCGGTCCACTTCCACCAGCAGCGCCTCGGCTTCCTGGGTGGGCACCAGGCGGTTGCGCACGCGATCGAAGAAGCGCAGGCCGGCATCGGCCTCCAGGCGGCGGATCGACTGGCTGACGGCCGGCTGGGAAATGCCCAGCAGGGCGGCCGCCTTGCTGGTGGTGCCGGCGCGCATCACCGCGCGGAAGATCTGGATGTCGCGCATTTCCATGGATATAACTTCCACTTCTTGTTTAAGTAGATTCAATTGTTGAAATAATAGTATGGCGAACACATACTGCCCAATCGTTCAACCAACAGGCCGTGTCCCCGCGGTTCTTGCAGATGGCTTTCGCACCCGATGAACCCGCCGCGCCCGGCCGCGCCTACGCCAGCCTTTCCCCCGCCGTATGGCGCGGGTCCACGGTCGTGTTCGACTCGCTGGACGACTTCGTCTCGCGCCGGCATCGCCAGCCCGACGGCTTCAGCTACGGCGTCACCGGCACGCCAACCGCCCGCCTGCTGGAAGACCGCATTGCCGCGCTGGAGCACGGCCGGCATTGCGTGATCGCGCCTTCCGGCGCGGCCGCCCTGATGATGGTGGCGATGGCCTACGTCCGGACCGGCGACCACCTGCTGCTGTCGGCCGCCAGCTATGGGGCGCTGGTGGCCCTGGCCGAGAAATGGCTGGCGGGCATGGGCGTGGACATCGAGTACTACGCCCCCACCATCGGCGCAGACATCGAGGCCCTGATCCGTCCCAACACGCGCCTGATCTGCCTGGAAGCGCCCGGCACCGTGACCATGGAAATGGCCGACGTGCCCGCGATTGCCGCGGTGGCCCGCCGACGCGGCATCCTGACCATGATGGACAACACCTGGGCCAGCCCGCTGGGATTCCGCCCGCTGGATCATGGCGTGGACTTCAGCGTCGAGGCCGTCACCAAGTTCTTCAGCGGCCATTCCGACGTGCTGATGGGCAGCATCAGCATGAACGATCCGGACCACTATACGGTGCTGCGCGATGTGCAGAGCACCTTCGGCCAGCAAGTCAGCCCCGACGACTGCTTCCTGGTGCTGCGCGGCCTGGAGACCTACGCGCTGCGCCTGGCTGCCCAGGGCGAATCGACACTCAGGCTGGCCAGCTGGCTGGCGGCGCAGCCGCTGGTCGAGCGGGTGTGGTACCCGCCTTTGGCCAGCGATCCCGGCCACGCCCTGTGGCAGCGCGACCACCATGCCAAGGGCTGCCTGTTCTCGCTGCAATTGGCGCCGGCCGGCGAGTCCGCCTACCGGGGGTTTTTCGATACGCTGGAACATTTCGCCATCGGCGCCAGCTGGGGCGGCGTGCACAGCCTGGCGGCGTTCTATCCGGCCGAATTGCAGGCCGGCCGGCGCTACGCCGCGACCGACCAGCCGTTGGTCAGGCTGTCGGTCGGCCTGGAAGACGTCGAGCTGCTGCAGGCCGATCTGGAACGCGCGCTGGCCGCTTACGGGGCGCAGCGCTAGGGTTTGTCCGCGGCGTCGCAGGGCGGCGCCGCGGTGGATGGAAAAGAGCCACAACATCACGAGGGAAAACATCATGAACGCCACTTTCATCAAGAAGTTCCTGGGTATCGCCGCCACGGCATTGCTGGCGGGCGCCGTCGCCCCGGCGCAGGCCGACACCAAGGACACCATCCTGCAAAGCCACACCGTCACCATCGGCATCCATAATCGCCAGCCCTGGGGCTTCCGCGCCGAGGACGGCGCCGCCGCCGGGTTCCACCCCGACCTGATCCGCGCGGCGTTCGAGCGCCTGGGCGTCAAGAAGGTGGACTTCGTCATCACCGAGTTCGGCGCCTTGATCCCGGGCATGAATGCGGGCCGCTTCGACATGGTGGCCTCGGGCATCGCCATCACGCCCGAGCGCTGCAAGGTGGTGATCTTCAGCGAGCCCGACCTGGCCGTGGGCGACAGCCTGATCGTCAAGCGCGGCAACCCGCTGAACATCCACAGCTACGCCGACATCGTGGCCAATCCCAAAGTCCGCCTGGCGGGCGGGCGCGGCACCTTGAACTCGAAGAACGCGATGGATGCGGGCGTGCCGGCCGGGCAGATGACCTACCTGGGCGATGTGCAGGCGATGCTGTCGGCCGTGCTGGCCGACCGCGTCGATGCCGTCACGCTGTCCGCGCCCAGCGTGGTCGGCTTGCTGAAAGACCCCAAGCTGCAGGGCGTCGAGCGCGCCGCGCCGTTCACCGGCCTGGTGCGCAACGGCGTGCCCGCCATGATGTACACCGCCATCGCCTTCCGCGCCGGCGACGAGACGCTGCGCGATGCCTACAATGCGCAACTCAAGGCCCTGAAGGCCGACGGCACGGTCGACAAGCTGCGCGCCAAGTACGGCTTCACCGACGACGACAAGGTCGACGACGCCGTGACGACCGAGAAGGTCTGCGCCGGCAAGTACTGATTCCACGGGCGGGATACCTGGCATGGCGATTTCCGAGATTCTCGTTGGCATCCTCGACGGGTTCGGCGTCACCGCGCAGGTGACGCTGTACGGCATGTTGTGGGCCGTGCCGTTCGCCCTGGTCACCGGGGTGTTGCAGCATTTCACGCGCGGCTTCGCCCGGTTCGCGGTCACTTGCCTGATCGAGTTCTGGCGCAGCTCGCCGGTCCTGATCCTGCTGTTCGTGCTGTATTACGCGCTGCCGGGTTTCGGCATCCGGCTGTCGGGCGTCACGGTGGGGGCGATGGCCCTGGGGCTGAATATCGGCGGCTACGGCAGCCAGGCCGTGCGCGCGGCGCTGCAGTCGCTGGACCGCGGGCAGGTCGAGGCGGGGCGCGCGCTGGGGCTGCACCGGCTGCATATCCTGTGGTTGATTGAACTGCCCCAGGCGGTGTCGGCCATGATGCCGACCTTCGTCAACCAGTTCATCCAGCTGGTCAAGGGCACGGCAATCGTGTCGCTGATCACCCTGACCGACATGACGTTCCGCGCCAAGCAGATCGCCGAGCTGCAATACAACCCGGTGGGGGTGTACACGGCGCTGATGCTGGCCTACCTGATCGTGTGCTACCCGGCCACGCTGTTCGGCCGCTATCTCGAGCGCCGCGTGCATATCCAGAACAGGGGCAGCCGTGAAATTTGATCCCGACTTCGCGCTGTCGGTCGTGCCCTTCATCCTGACGGGGCTGGCCACCACTTTGTGGATCACCGTGGCCGCCTCGATCGGGGCATCGGTGCTCGGCTTCACGTTCGAGATGCTTCGGCGCAGCAATCGCTGGCTGGGCTACCTGATGCGCTTCCTGATCGACGCCATCCGCTCGACGCCAGTGCTGGTGCAGCTGTATTTCATCTACTTCGTGCTGCCGGTGTACGGGGTGACGATCCCCGCGGCCCTGGCCGGCGTCCTGGGCCTGTCCATCTACTACAGCGGCTACCTGGCCGAAGTGTTCAAGGGCGGCATCGACAGCATCGACGCCGGACAATTCGAGGCCGGCAAGGCGCTGGGCCTGCGGCGGCGCGATGTGATTTTCTCCGTGATCCTGCCGCAAATGCTGCGCAACGTGGCCGCGCCCATGGGCAACTACTTCGTGTCGGCGCTCAAGGCCACGCCTTACCTGGCGGTGATCGCCGTGCCCGAAATGCTGGGGCTGGCCATGGAAGTGGGATCGAACTCGTTCCGGTACGCGGAACCCATGGTGGCCGTGGGCATCATCTTCCTGATCCTGGCGGTGGGCATCACCCAGCTTGTGCGCCGCCTTGAAAAAAAGCTGTTGGCCGCGCATACCCGCTAGCGGCGTCCAGGGAAAAGCCAGAATGACCTCACAGAATCACGCAGGCACGCCGGCGGTGCGGATCGCCGGCCTGCAGAAATGGTACGGTAGTTTCCAGGTGCTGCACGATATCGACCTGACCGTGCAGGCCAACGAGCGCATCGTCATATGCGGGCCGTCGGGCTCGGGCAAGTCCACGCTGATCCGCTGCGTGAACCAGCTTGAAGTGCACGACCAGGGCACCATCGAGGTGAACGGCCAGGTGCTGGGAAAATCCACGCCGCGCATGCACGAGCTGCGCCGCGACATCGGCATGGTGTTCCAGCACTTCAACCTGTTCCCGCACCTGACTGTGCTGGAAAACTGCACGCTGGCCCTGCGCAAGGCGCGCCGCCTGCCGCGCGCCGAGGCCGAAGACATCGCGCGGCACTACCTGGGGCGGGTGCGCATTCCCGAACAGCAGGACAAGTACCCCGGCCAGTTGTCGGGCGGCCAGCAGCAGCGCGTGGCCATCGCGCGCGCCCTGTGCATGAATCCCAAGGTCATGCTGTTCGACGAGCCCACCTCGGCGCTGGACCCGGAAATGATCAAGGAAGTGCTCGAAGTCATGACGGACCTGGCGCGCGACGGCATGACCATGCTGTGCGTCACCCACGAAATGAATTTCGCGCGCACCGTGGCCGACCGGGTGGTCTTCATGGACGCGGGCCGCATCGTCGAACAGGCCGATCCGGAAACCTTCTTCAGCGCGCCCGCGCATCCGCGCGCCCAGCAATTCCTGAGCCAGCTCTTGTAGCGGCCACCGTTCATCGCGGTTCAACCAAGGACTTCCATCATGGCCGACGCCAGCCGCATCTGGACCCACATCGACTTCAATCAGGACGGCAAGCAGGCCGGCAACCTGCACGTGCCGAACTCGGTGGACCTGTCAGCCTACGCCATGGTCCAGATCCCGGTCGTCTGCATCCGCAACGGCCAGGGGCCCACCGCGCTGCTGACCGCCGGCAATCACGGCGACGAATACGAAGGCCAGATCGCGCTGCGCAAGCTGGCGCGCGACCTGCGGCCCGAGGACGTGCGCGGCCGCGTCATCATCGTGCCGTCGTTGAACTACCCGGCGGTGGAAGCGGGGCGGCGCGTGTCGCCGCTGGACGAAGGCAACCTGAACCGGCTGTTCCCGGGCCGCGCCAACGGCTCGGTCACCGACATGATCGCCCACTATGTCGACAGCGTGCTGTTCCCGCTGGCCGACCTGGTCATCGACGTGCATTCGGGCGGCCGTTCGCTGGACTACGCGTATACCGCGCTGGCGCAACGCGCCGAAGATCCGTCGCTGCGCCAGGCGCTGCAGACACTGTTGCAGGTGTTCGGCGCGCCGCACAGCGTGCTGACCACGGGCTCGGGCGGGGGCGGCGCCACCACGCTGTACGCCGCCGCCACGCAGCGCGGCATTCCCGCGCTGACCACCGAGCTGGGCAGCGGCGCGACGCTCAGCCCGCGCGGGCTGGCCATCGCCGAGCAAGGCGTGCGCCGCGTTCTGCGCCATTACGGCATCGCGCCGGGCATCGCCTGCGAACCGGCGCCCGCCACGCGGATGCTGTCTTCCCTGGGCCCGCGGCACGCCATCTACGCGCCCTGCGCGGGGCTGATGGAGCCGCTGGCCGAAGCGGGCGAAACGGTCAAGGCCGGCCAGCCCGCCTTGCGCCTGCATGGGCTGGAAGAGCCGCTGCGGGAACCGCTGACGCTGTATTTCAGCGCCGATGGCGTGGTCTCGTGCCGTCGCTTTCCCACCCTGTGCGCGCGTGGCGACGGCCTGTTCCACCTGGCCGCGCCGCTGGACGAGAAAGCGGTGGGGGCCTGATCGGGTAATCGCCCCCGAGCTGCCGCGATACCGCATCGGCCTGGAATAGGGCCGTGACCCAATCAGGCCGCCTGCCAGCGGCGAGCAGAAAAGCGTTCCGCCATCATCAAGCTGGATTTGCCTTGGACCAAGTCCGCTAGCGTTTCCCCCACGGCTGGCGAAATCTGGAAGCCATTGCCGGAGAACCCGAAAGCGTGAAGTAGACGTGGCGTGCCTGGGCTGAAGTCGATCACCGGGTTCTTGTCATCGAAGTAACCTTCGATGCCGGACCAGAATCGGATCGCGTTGGCCCTGGCGGCCGCTGGCAGGATAGCTGCTGCTTGCCGGCCTAGGCCGCCCAGCGCCTCGCGGCCGGGGCGGCTACGGTTGCCGGGTAGGATCTGGGCGTAGCCCCCGCCCATGACGAGGTTCCCACGCGCGACCTGGCGTGCATAGAAGCCGCCGCCTTCTACCCCCAGCGACACACCGACCAAGGGTCTCATGGGCTCGGTGACGAGCATGGTGGGGCACTTGACGCGCAGGGGGAAAGCATCGCCGAACCATCTGGCGATGGTGGCGCCCCAGGCTCCGGCGGCGTTGACAAGGTACTCGGCACGGATGCGCCGACCGTCGGCGCAGACCAACAGGAAGCGCTCGCCCTGGGTGTCGGCCTGAACGATTTCGCAGTGTTCCAGCAGTCTTGCGCCGGCGCGTTGCGCGGCGCGGGCGAAAGCGGGAGCGGCCAGGCGAGGGTTGGCCTGGCCGTCGTCGAGGCATAGCGATCCTCCGGCGATGTCTGTGCCCAGCATGGGAAACCGTCGGCGCAACGCTGCTCTATCGAGAATTTCCAGGCCAAGATCGAAACCGGCAGCAAGGATATGTCGTTGGTATGCTTCGAGTTTTTCCAGATCTTCAGGCGAGCGTGCAAGCTTCAAATGCCCCGAGCGGACATACTCGGCATCGGTGCCGACCAGTTCGCGCAGGCGCGGCCAGATCTGGTGCGCCCGTTGGGCGAGATAGAGCTGTTCGATCGGGCGTCCTTGACGGCGCACGCCACCAAAGTTGACGCCGCTGGCGCGTGCGCCAGCGTGGCCTCGCTCGATGAGCGTCACGTCCAGGCCGGCCCGGCGCAAGGCAAGTGCAGCACTAGAGCCGATCAGTCCGGCGCCGATGATGGCGATATCTGTCGTCAATTCTGTCGTCATAGCTTGCTCAGATCGGCCAAAGGCAGCGGTTTCACCGGGGCCTGGCCGCGCAGTCGGCCGATGCTCGCCAGAGGTACGCCGCGGTAGTGAGCCAGCAGTTCGGCTGCGCCATGTTGGCACATGCGGCCCTGGCACAGACCCATCCCCACGCGCGTGAGCGCCTTGAGACGGTTGAGGTCATCCAGGCAATAGCTTGCCGCGGCCTCGCGTAGGGTTGCGGCGCGCACTTCCTCGCAGCGGCAGACAATCACGTTGTCGCCACAGTTGCTTGCCCGCGGTGGTTCGCCGACGCGATCCAGGGCCTGCCGGAAGCGTGCCCATGCCGCTTGACGCTGAGCCAGGCGGCGCGCTTGGCGGCCATCGACGGCGATGCCGCTGTCGGCGAGCATGGCGAGTGCGGCGCGTTCGCCTGCCAGTTCGGCGTGGACGGCTCCGCCAATGCCAGCGCCGTCGCCGGCCAGATACACTTCCGGAACCGAGCTGCGTCCCTCGCTGTCGAGGCGAGGCAGCCAGGCGCGCTGCGTGGCGTCGAAGGCGAATTCACAGTCCAGCAGGTCGGCCAGTTGTGTCTCGGGACGTAGACCGTGCCCGACAGCCAGTGTGTCGCAAGGAAGCGTCAGGTCGCTGCCACCAAGATGCAGGCGCACGCCTTCGACCCTATCCGTACCCAGCGCGGCCTGCAACGGTACGGCGTGATGTACCGGCACGCCGTGAGCGCGCAGCCAGCCCTGGTAGTACAGGCCCTTGGCGAGCGTTGTCGGCTGGCTTGTGACGAGTTGCGGCAACGCACCGGCATAGCGCGACAGCTTGGCGCTGTCGAGCACCGCGATAACCTGCGCGCCAGCCTTCGCGTATTGGTAGGCCACCAGGTACAGCAGCGGGCCCGTGCCGGCGAAGATGATGCGTGGGCCCAACAGGCAACCCTGGCTTTTAAGAGCGATCTGCGCGCCGCCGAGGGTAAACACCCCGGGTAGCGTCCAGCCTTCGAAGGGCATGACGCGATCTGTGGCGCCGGTCGCGAGCAAGAGACGAGAGTAGGCAATGGTGTCGATCTCGCCATCGCGCATGACGTCCAGCAGACCGGGGCTCGCGCCCCAGACGGTGGTGCGTGCGCGATAGTCGGCGTCTCTTTGCAACTGTTCACCGGCCGCGTGGATGGCGTGCGCCCGGCGCCATTCAAAGCCATAGCGTTGTTGCGCGGTGGCGCGAGGCACGGCATTCTGCCGATAGATCTGCCCACCGGGCAGGGCGGCCTCGTCCACGATCACCGGGCGTACGCCGTGGCGCATCAGCGTTTGCGCGGCGCGTACGCCCGCGGGGCCGGCGCCCACCACGACCATGGAGGGGTCATCAGACGGCGCGGCGGTAGCGATCGTTAGGCTCATGCGCTTTCTCCGGGCACAGAGCGTAGCAGCGCCATGCCATCTTCGATCAGGGTGGAACAGGCACGCAGGCGGCCTCGATCGCGCGTGTCGACCCAACAATCCTGGCAGGCGCCCATCATGCAGAATCCGGCGCGGGGCGCGCCGCTGGCCAGTGTGAGGCAGACATGATCGCCAGCCAGCAGAAGGGCGGTCAGAACCGTGTCGCCTTCTTGTGCGGCAGCGGGTTGTCCGTCGATGGTGAAGTGCACGGTGGCGCCGCCGTGTTCGCTCGCACGGCGCAGCAACGAGAGGGAAGAAGTCTTGGTCATGGCGTTATAAGGCGATTCGGCCGGACGCTGTCGATGAGAGGCCCGCTGCAGGCCGGCGTGTTCATGCTTGCCCTGGATTGGCCACGGCGCGCGCCACGCGTTCGACTCCATAATCGCGTTCGGCCGCCTTGCGGCTTACCTTGCCGTCGCGCAGGTCGCGCTGTATCTCGGCCTCGCCGCGCTCGGATGGATTCCCGTAGCCACCGCCCCCGGGGGTTTCCAGCCTGACGGACTGGCCTGCCGCAAGCGGATGATTGGCGATCTTGTTGGGCAGGGGTTGCTCGTCGGCACGTTTCGCGTTCTGTATGAGGCGCGAGGTGCCTCCCGGCAGCCCCCCGTTCAGGCCTGCGGCGCCGAACAGCGCTGCGTCGCACCGAATGGTGCAGGTCATCTCATCGTTCAGTGAACGGATCTGGCGTGTGATGCCCATGCCACCGCGGTTCTTGCCCGCACCACCGCTGTCTTGCACCAGGCCGTATTCCTCGACCAATAGCGGATACTCGATTTCGAGCGCTTCGGCCGGCAGGTTGGAGGTGTTGGTGGCGTGGACCTGGACGCCATCCATGCCGTCGCCCCGCGCGCGACCTCCTGCGCCACCGCCCAGCGTCTCGATGTAGACGAAAGTACCCTTGCCGTTGCGCTGGGGGCCAGCGAACAACATCGAGGGCATGACGTCGTTGCACGAGGCCATGGCTTTGCCCGGCGGCAGCAACTGGCCCAGCGCGCCGACCACGGTACCGGCTACGCGCTGCGCAGTAGTCATGCGCGCGCCCACCGCGGCCGGAAAGCGCGGATTGGTGATGGTGCCTTCTGGCGCGGTAATGGTGACGGGCAGAAACATGCCGTTGTTGGGCATGAGTTCGGGGTCCAGCATGGTCTTGACGGCGAAATACACGCAGGCGTGGAGCGCGCTGGCCGGCAGATTGAAGGCGCCTCGCGCCTGTTTCCCGGTGCCGGTGAAGTCGACATATAGCTGCCCGTCGCGGGCGTGCACATTGGCCTGGATGACGACCGGATCGCCGCCTATGCCGTCGTCGTCCATGCGTTCGGCGAACGTCGCAGTGCCTTCGGGAAGTTGAGCGATACGATTACGCAGACGGCGTTCAGTGTAGGCAAGGATGCCGTCGATGGCAGATAGAATCGTCTGCAGGCCGGCTTGCTGCACCAGTTCAAGCAGCAGCCGTGCCCCCTTGGCGTTCGTGGCGATCTGTGCGCGGATATCGTGAATGCGGTTCTCGGGCTCGCGCGTGTTGTGCGCGATCATCTCCAGCAGGTCGAGGTCGAGTTCACCTTGACGCATGATGCGAATGATCGGAAGCCGGATGCCTTCTTCCCATACTGTCCGGAAATGGTGCGACGTCGAGCCGGGCACGCCACCACCTACGTCGGCATGATGGCCGATGTTGGCGGTGAAAAAGCGCAGCACGCCGTCGCAGAAGACGGGCGAGACCACAGTGATATCGGGGGCATGCGTGCCCCCGGCCAGATAAGCGTCGTTGCACAGGAAGGCATCGCCCGGCCGGATGCCCTCTACACCGTAGCGGCGCAGCGCGGCGTCAATGCCGCCGGACAACGATCCTAGCTGCATCGGCACGTGGGCGGCCTGCGCGATCAGGCGGCCTGCCGCGTCGAACAACCCCACCGAGCAGTCCTTGCGTTCTTTGATGTTGCTCGAGAAAGACGAGCGAATCAACGTGTTGCCCATTTCTTCGGTGATCGACAGCAGTCGGTTGCTGAAGACTTCCATTTCGATGGGATCAAAGGTATCCGTTTCGTGGACGGAAGTCGTAAGGGTAGTCATGGTGGTCCGTCCGATCAGGGGTTAAGGTTGACGATCAGATTGCCGTATTCGTCGGCGTGCGCCTGCTGGCCGGGCAGGATGATGGTGGTCGAGCTCATCTCCTCTACCACGGCAGGGCCATCGACGGGTGCTCCAGTCGGAAGCAAGGTGCGGCGGTAGATCGGCGTGTCGATCCAGCCCGTACTGTCGAAGTAAACCTTTCGGCGCTGGCCGATTGCGCTTTCCAGGTTGTCGCCGCCAGTCGCGCGGGCCATCGGAGCGCGCGGCACAAGGCCCACGGCACGCACGCGGCAATTGACGATCTCCACATTGCGGCCGGCGGCGTCGTAGCCATATTCGCGGACGTGCGCAGCGCTGAAGTCGGATATGAAGTCCTCCAGAAGCATCAGCTCCATACCCTGCAGGGGCACCGGGATTTCGAAGTTCTGCCCTTCGTAGCGCGCATCGATCACGGCCGACAGGCGCTGCGCCGGCCCGTCCACGCCTTCGTCGGTCAGCCAGGCGGTCGCCTTGGCGGCCAGATCGTCCAGCGACTGACGCACCGCCTGCCAACCCTGCGGCGAAGTATGGGCCATTAGCGTCTGCACGAAGTCCATGGAAATATCCGACAGCAGGATGCCGCGCGCGCACATGGTGCCGGGCTCTTGCGGGATGAGCAGCTTGCCGATGCCGCAATCGCGTGCGAGTTCGGCCGCATGCAAGCCCCCGGCGCCGCCGAAGGCGCACAGGGCGAACTTGCGCACGTCGTAGCCGCGTTCGGTAGAGACCGCGCGCACTGCCCGTGCCATATTGGAATTGGCAATGCGCAGAATGCCGTAGGCGGATTGTTCGATGCTCAGGCCCAGCGGGCGGGCGATTTGCTCCTCTAAGGCAGTGCGGGCTTCGTCGGCGTAGACCTTCATGCGGCCTTCCAGCAACGTCACCGGATTCAGGCGGCCGAGTACCACGTGGGCATCGGTGAGTGTCACCTGGGTGCCCCCACGGCGATAGGCGACAGGGCCGGGCACTGCGCCAGCGCTCTGCGGGCCGACCTTCAGCGCCCCGGCATCGTCGATGCGGGCGATGCTGCCTCCGCCCGCGCCGATGACGTGTACATCGACCATTTGCGTCTTCACCGGATAATCGGCTACGAGGCGATTAGACGTAAACAGCGGCTGGAGTTCTGGCACCAGCGAGACGTCGGTGCTGGTGCCGCCCACGTCAAGGGTAATGAGGTTGGGAAATCCGGCAGCGCGGCCCAGTTCGATCGCGCCAATGACGCCGGCTGCCGGTCCCGATACGCAGGTTCGCACGGGTGCGGTCAGAACCGACTCTACCGACATGAGGCCGCCGTTGGAGTGCACCGTAGAGGGCTGGACCCGTACGCCCATGCCTGCTACCGAGCCGACGAGGTTGCGCATGTACGAGGCCATGCGGGGGCCGACGTAGGCATTCAGCGAGGTGGTCGACATGCGCTCGAATTCGCGGAACTCGGGCAGGATCTCGCTGGACACGCTCAGGTACACGCCGGGCAGATGCTCGGCCAGGATTTCGCGTGCGCGCCGTTCGTGCGCGTCATTGCGGTAGCTATGCATGAAGCAGATTGCCACGGCGTCTACCTTGGCCTTGGCAAGTTGCCGGGCCACCTCGGCGACCTCGGCCTCATCCAGTGCCTCCAGTACGTTGCCGTCGGCCGTCATGCGCTCGCGCACTTCAAAGCGCCATTCGCGCGGGGCTAGCGGCTCCGGCTTGGTGACATCGTAGTCGTACAGGTGGGGGCGGGTCTGGCGGCCGATTTCCAATACGTCGCGAAAGCCGCGCGTGGTGACCAGGGCGCAGCGCGCACCGCGGCGCTCGATGACCATATTGGTGGCCACCGTCGTGCCGTGGCCGACATGCACCAACTCGTCGTTCACGATGCCATGTTCGTGGATGAGGTGCGCCAAGCCGGATTGGATGGCCTCTGAGGGATCGTGCGGGGTAGAAGGTACTTTGTAGTAGTGCAGCGTGCCGCTGTGTTCGGCCAATAACGTGAAATCGGTGAAGGTGCCACCGACGTCGAAGCCGACGCGGAAATGGCGAGGAAATGCGGTCTGGGTCACGCGGGTCTCCGTGAATGTCGGCGCTTGCCGCGCCGCACTAAGGTGGAGACATTGTTATCCAGGGTGCATTATTCGATCTAATCAAAGATTTGCATCATTCATCATCATGGTTGGTGATGATGTGGGAAATCTTCAAGATTTCCGAGCGTAGCCACCGGTGCGCGGGCAAGTTGTCCGAACGCGAATGCCAGATCAGGTTGATCGTGCGTGGCGCAAAGGAAAAGGGGGGCTCGACGGCTTTGAGCAGGTGGCTGTAGGGGGTGTCGGGGATGGCGTCGTCGGGCAGTACGCAGATCAAGTCGGTTTCGGTCAGAAGGCGCGGCGCCAGTGCGAACTGGTTGACCGTGAGCACCACATTGCGTTTGTGACCGTGGGCGGCGAGCTCGTGGTCAACCAAGGTGGCGGTTCCTTGCAGGCTTATCGACAGGTGGCGTGCACGCAGGAAGGTGTCCAGTTCAAGGCTCGAGTGCAATAGCAGCGGGTGGCTGCTGCGCATGACGCAGACATAGTTTTGACGCTTTATCGGTAGTGCGCGCAGCGTGTTGCCGAAATTGGGATAGACGCCTATGGCCATGTCGATCTCGCCCTTTTCCAGCAGCGCATCGGCATTGTCCACCGAGTAGGGGCGCAGGTGGATGCGGATGCTCGGTGCGATTGACTGTTGTTTGATGAAGAGCGGCCGGATGACCTGGTTCGCAACGTGGTCAGACATGGATAGGCGAAATACGGCATCCGAACGCGATGGGTCGAACTCGTCGTGCTCAAGCGCCCCGAAGATGTTGGCCAGCGCATCTCGGATGGGTGGCCAGAGCAGTTCGGCGCGTTGGGTAGGCAGCACGCCGCCCGGAATCTTGACAAAAAGCGGGTCTTTCAGGGTAAGCCGCAGCCGGTTGATGGCATTGCTGACCGCCGGCTGCGTCATGTGCAGCGCAGCGCTCGCGCGTGTCATGTTCCGCTCGCTCATGACGGCATCGAAGATGCGCAGCAAATTTAGGTCGATGGCGAGCGACATGGCTACCTCATCCGAATTAGAATTATCACCATTAGTGATGAAGCGACATGTTAAATCTTAATTGGCCGTATAACCAGCGGGCGCTTAACCTTTGCTCGGCAATAGCAATTACTGAACCGATCTTGGGGGAGTTGCCGTGATGAGAAGTGTCTTGAAATCCCTGTTGGCTGCCTGTTCTGCCTGTTCTGCCTGTTTCGCCTGTTTGTCCGCCCCGGCGTTTGCCGCCGCCGATAGTTTTCCCAACAAGCCGATCACGATCATCCTGCCTTACGCCACGGGAGGGATGACCGACACGCTGGCTCGCTTGGCCAGTCAAGCACTGCAGGCCGAATTCGGCCAGTCGGTCATCGTCGTTCCGCGCCCGGGGGCCGGCGGTGTCCTGGGCACCGAGTTGGCCGCTCGAGCGCGGCCAGACGGTTACACGCTTGTGATGACCGCAAGCGGCACGATGGCGGTGAATCCCTACACCTACAAGGATTTGCCCTATAAGCCGCTGGAGGATTTCGAGCAGGTAACCATTTTGGTCGAGCAATCGCTGGTGGTGGTGACCAACAACGTGTTTCCAGTCCGAAATCTCAAGGAATTCATCGCCTACGGCCGTGCGCATCCCGGCGAAATCCTCTTTGGGAACGCAGGCCTGGGCACGCAGCAGCATCTGACCCAGCTCATGTTTGCCAAGGCTGCGGGCATCCAGGTGAACGTGATCGGCTACAAGGGCAGTAGCCTGGCGATGAACGATCTGCTGGGTGGCCATATCAACGCGGTGATCGATAATCCGGGCGTGCAGACACCCTTCATCAAAGCTGGCAAAGTGCGTGCGCTGTTTATCACCAGCGCCCAGCGCGACCCTGCGCTGCCCGATGTGCCGACCGCCTCCGAGGCTGGGTTGCCCGGTTTTTCGGCAGTGTCGTGGTTCGGAATGGCGGCGCCCAAGGGCACGCCCGAGGACGTGGTAAAGAAAATTCAGCAGGCGATTGCGCGCGCCTTCGCCAACCCAGAGATCCAGCAGCGGTTGCGCGATCTGGCCACGACGCCCTTGGTTTCGACGCCGGCCGAGGCGACCGCGCGGGTCACGTCGGATCTGGAGACCTTTGACAAGGTTGCCAAGGAAGTGAATCTACAGAAAATGTAGTGTGTGGGCCGCGCATGCGTGCGAGGTTGCGCGCTGCGCGGCAGCCAGTCTCAGGCAGCGCGATGTTGGATAACGTGTGCGCGACCCCGGCCGATGCGCGCCAACGATGGGCGGGGGGCTGCTGCCGTCAAGAATGTGGGTAAGTAACGCCTTGCTTTCTAAAGCACTAATAAATAAGGCGTAATGGCGGAGAGGGTGGGATTCGAACCCACGGTACGGGGATACCGTACGCCTGATTTCGAGTCGCACGCGCGGACATTGCACGGGATCGCTTCATAGGGCGAAGGGGCGCGCGATACCCGAATAATGTGCGCCCAAAGCACCCTGTCGGTCAATAAATCCCCCACCACTTCAGGCCCGTTTCTGGGCACCCATTTTCCCTATGGCTTCGACCAGCCGATCCTGGTCCAGGTGGGCATATCGCTGCGTGCTGCGCGGGTCCTTGTGGCCCAGAATCGCGCCCACGGTGTACAGGTCAACTTTGTTGTTGATGAGCTCGCTGGCGGTGCTGTGGCGGATGTCGTGGAAGTGTACGTGATCCAGCTTGGCGCCGGTACGTGACAGCCTGGCCCACTTCTGCACGGTACTCTTGGCACACCTGGGCGGCCACTGCCCGACATGCCGGTCGATGTATCTGGCCAACTTGGGGTGGATCGGCACGCGCCGCACCATGTCGCCGTTCTTCGTGTCGTAGACCACCATGGCGCCGTCTTCGATCCTGGAACGCAGGATTTCCGACAGCCGCATGCCGGTGTAGAACGCAGCCGCTTGGACGGCCCTGGCTTCCAGATTGCGGCAGCGGCGCATCATGTGCAGGAACTGCTTCATCTTCAGGTAGACGTGCCGCTCGTTGCGCACCGTGGGAACCTGAACCCGCTCGCCTGGGTCGTGGTCGCCCAGGCCGTGCTTCTTCCAAGCCCAGCGGGCGGCGGCGCGCACCAGGGAGATTTCGTATTTGATGCTGGCCGGCGCTTTGCCCTGCTCGGTGCCGTGCTTGGTGATCGCCGCGGCTATGTCGGCCACCTCGTCCATGTATCGGCCCGCGTAGAAACTGAACAGGGACGCCAGCACCCGAGCGGCTTCGTCGTAGGTCTTCAGGTGGGTCTTGTCCTGCAGGTACAGCTCGATGGCCCGCTCTACCTTTGGCCGATCACGCGCAACACCGGTTGCGACGGCGTAGAGTCGCGCCGATTCTTTCCGGTCGTAGGCGTCCGCTTCGGTTCGAGTCCAAGCCTTCGGAAGACGGCTTCTAGCCCTGACGCGCTGGCCTTCGATGGTGCGGTCGAATTCAAAGATATATTGACCGCGCACTTTATCTCTGTGGATCGGCATTTTTGGCGGTATTCAACAAGATCAGCCCGGTCGAACGTGATGCGCCGGCCGGTTCTGTAACAAGGGATTGGCCCGTGAGGGGCGGCTAAATCGTACACCTGCCGCAGGGAGACCCCGAGAAAGGCGGCCGCCTCGGCGGGTTGCACAGGAAGGTCTTGATCCATATCGCCTCCTAGAAAAGCCGCGTTAGCGGGGCATATCGGGCACTTGAACAGGCACTGCTGGGCGCTCGTATCGCTCTAGCTTTGCCCATTCCTTGAGCGTGAAGACCACAGGTCTGGCACGCGGACGCTTCGCCATCACATATCCACCAGATTGGCACATGTAGACAATCCGGCCATACTGGTCCTGCTTATCGCGGCGGTCGACCATTTCAAAATTCTTCATATCCATCCTCAAAAAAGCCGCAGCCACTGCCAGGCGTCCTGCAGGCGGCACAGCAGCCGCACCAGGCACGCCGGGAGCCGGGCGGGCACGGTGTTGCAGATCTCGTCGATGACCAGGCCGTCGGCGCGCATGTCGGCGACCTGGGCGGGCGTGGCGGTGAAGGGGATGTCCCAGCGGGCGTGGACGCGGATGCTGTAGCGGCGCTTCATGGCGTCACCTGGCGGAATTCGGGCACCCATACCCAGGGGTTCGCGTCCCAGGCGCCGAGGCCGTTGATCGATTCCCATAGTGCTGCGAATGTTGGCTGCGGATCCTCGATGGAGCGGCCCATGGCCTTGGCCAGCCGGCAGATTTCAGCCTCATCGAGCAGGCCGTCGCATTCCTCAATGCCCTCCGCCCAGCAGTCGGCATCGCTGATCTGCTGCAGCGGCTCGAGGCGCACGCCAGTGACCTCCAAAGTTATCCGGCACGCCGCGCGCGGCATGTGGATGCTCGGGCGCCAGCGCACCTCGTGTTCCGGGATATGGTCCGGGTCGTCGCCGGGGCCGATGCCGAAGGCTTCATGGTCGGCCGCATAATGGAACCCGCTCCAGGGCTCGAACCGGTTCCACGTCTCCCGCACCCACAGATGGTCGCCTGGCTGTCCGTTGGGGCACGCGCGGTCGATGACGTGCTGCGGTTCAAGCGCCAAGGTGCCGGGGGCGTACAAGTTCCCGAAGTCGGGATGCCGCACGTCCTTGGCGACACGGCGCGTCTGCCTCTTTTGCCCGGACAGGATGGCGCGGACCATCGGCCCGCTGAAGAGGATAGGGCGCTCACGCATTGCCATCCTCCCCATCGTTCGCCGTGGCGGTGTCTAGGTAGCGCATCTTCCATGTTGGGTGGAACACCAACGAGAAGTTGTCGCCGTCCAGCCTGACCAAGATATGCGGACCGCGCGACGATGTGATCGTGCCTTGAATGGCGCTGCCGTTGCCCGTGTACTCAACGCGCGCCCCTCGCTTGGCGGGGACGCCGTAGGTGTCGCGGATGTATTGGAGACTCATGACTCACCTCTATCGTTCGCCGTGGCGGTGTAGTTGAAGTGGTAGCCACCCTTGCCGTCGCCATCGTGCGCGACATACTCGACGTGGATGCCATGGGTCCTACCCTGGGAGTGGGTCAGGTGGCCATGCGCCCATGGGCCCAACAGGGCGCGCCAGTCTTCGGGGACCGCCGCTAGAACCTGGCTGTCGGTAATCGGGCCGCCGTCGCGCTTGATGATCGCGGCCAGCAATTCGGTGTACTGGACACCAAGCGTTATCGCCGCTCTTGCCGAATCCTCTGGCGACATGCCCGGAAACGGCCAGTCGCTATGCGGAACCAATGACGGTGCCGGCGGCAGCTCAACTGCAGGGGCCATATCCACCGTAGAGAAAAGATCGGGCTGGATCATCACTCACCCCCTTCGCCCTTGCCCTGCTGGGCGGCTAGGGCGGCGTCGAACGCGGCATCCACTTTTTCGGCGGTAGGGACGATTCCAGGCGTGCACCCCATAGCAACCAGGGCGTCTTCGATTGATTCGAGCCATTCGACGTTCTCGTTCACCATTGCCGTCCGGAAGCCGCGGTATCGAATCGCATCCCTCGCATCCCCGCCGTCCGGCTTGTGCGCGGCCAGGGCGGCAAAGGGGGCGGCATAGATTGGATCGAGCAGGCGGGCAAGATCGTGAGCAAAAGCCGTATCTGCGTCGGAGTCCTCTCCCTGTGTGGCGCTGTCGATGCCTTCTTTCAGATACTGGCGCACGTCGTCGCTCAACTGAATGGGCTCCGCGCTCGCGGCAGGCTGCGCGGCCAGCAGAGCCTTGGCCGGGTCGTGTATCAGCTTGCCCTCGGGGTCGCTGGCAATGTCGCGCTCGTCGCGTGGCGTCCAGTCTGGCCAGCAGGTCACCAGCTTGGCGCTGGATATGCTGACGCAGGCACGTTCCCCGCACTTGGGGCAGCGCAGATATGCTGACGCCGCCTCCTGGCGCGACGTGTCCGGCGGCAGACCTTTCCCAGCGCGATACCCGGCCCACCAGGCCCGCTTAGGGGTCAGCCCTTCGCCGTCATCCCCGCCGCGCTGCTGGCGGTCGGCAAGGGTAGGAGGATGCTCGATAAGGACATGCCGGACGGCAGGCAACAGATTTCCGTCGAGCGTCTTTAGGGCTGCTGCAAGACGCTCAGTGAACTCGCCTGGGCTCTCGACGAACGGCCAGCGCTTTAGCGGACTCACCGCAGCCCCTGCAGATTCCTCGCCATCGTCCCAATTCAGGCAGCCGCCTGTCAGGTGTTCGCCAACGACACGTGTCTTGCCGTCGCTGACCGGAGCGGCAGCAGGGGCAGCGTGCAGCGCGCCAGCGTATCCCGCCTCCAGTGCCTCGCGCTCGCTGCGGTTGCCCGTGAGCCACGGCGCGAGCATTGCGTCGAGCATGTCGCCAGTGGGCTGTTCGGGCACCACCTTCCAGCCATGCGGCACCGCCTCGGCGCTGGCCTGGGGCGCGGCATCCAGAATCGCCTGCACCAGCAAGACAGCGTTGTTCTGGATGCCGTCGTCGCAGAAGTTGGCCAGCGCTTTATCCACTGACGGCAGTTCGACAATGCGCTG